>BNJS01000985.1_pt1 | contig 581260 bp, 661 predicted proteins | sample 8540461 | NCBI WGS metagenome assembly BNJS01 (sample SAMD00202454, study PRJDB9452) | human saliva metagenome | isolation source: human saliva | place: Japan
AAAGACTTGGTGGATGATTGGAATCAGAGATATCTGGATCTGAGATTTGGACCAAACCTGCTTTTTCCACGTATTCACGCGCTCCACCGCCATTTTTAGCCAGATGAACAAAGACTTTTTTGGCAATCTTAGAAGAGATAGTGCCGTCTTCGATGATGGCAATCATTTCTACTAAGTTTTCTGGTGTCAACTCGATTTGTTCGAGTGTTTTTCCTTCGGCGTTCAAGAACTGAGCAACTTCCCCTTGGAGCCAGTTAGAGACTTGCTTAGCATCGCCACCGAGGGCAACAGCTTTTTCAAAGAAATCAGAAGTGACTTTGTTTGCAGTTAACTGACTAGCATCGTAGTCTGACAAGCCAAGGTCAGCAACGTAGCGAGCACGGCGTTCTTTTGGAAACTCTGGCAACTCTGTACGCATTTCTTCGATCCACTCATCAGAGATTTCAAAGAGGGGTAGGTCTGGTTCTGGGAAGTAGCGGTAGTCTGCAGCCCCTTCCTTGACACGCATGAGGATGGTTGCTTTGTTAGCTTCATCGTAACGGCGTGTTTCTTGGCGAATTTGACCACCTGAGCGAAGGATTTCGGCTTGACGTTGGACTTCGTATTCAAGCCCCTTACGGACGTTAGAGAAGGAATTCAAGTTCTTCAACTCAGTCTTGGTACCGAATTTCTCTTGACCATAAGGACGAAGGGAGATGTTCGCATCCACACGCATAGAACCTTCTTCCATCTTAACGTCAGAAATGCCAGCGTACTGGATAACTTCCTTGAGTGCGGTCAGATAAGCGTAGGCCTCTTCAGGAGAACGCATGTCCGCTTCAGATACAATCTCAATCAATGGTACCCCTTGACGATTGAGGTCAACATAAGAGTAGCCATCTGTACCGTGGGTGTTTTTACCAGCGTCTTCTTCTAGGTGGGCGCGTTCAATACCGATTTTCTTGGTCGTACCGTCTTCTAGCTCCACTTCAATCCAGCCGTTGTAGCCGATAGGTTCATCAAACTGAGAAATTTGGTAGGCTTTGGGATTGTCGGGATAGAAGTAGTTCTTGCGGTCAAAGTGCATGTGCTTGTGGATGTCCATGTTGAGGGCAAGAGCCGCCTTGATACCAGCATCGACAACACCTTTATTGAGAACTGGCAGAACTCCTGGGAAAGACCAGTCAATCACGTTGGTGTTGGCGTTTTGGTCATTTCCGAAGTGGGCAGAAGTTGGTGAGAAGATTTTTGAATTGGTGTTGAGCTCTACGTGGACTTCAAGTCCAATGACTGTTTCAAAGTTCATTAGTTATCACCTCCAAAAATCACGGGTTGTTGTTTGTGGTAGTCTGTTGTCGCTTCAAAAGCAGCAGCAGCTTGGTAAATGGTTTCTTCTGAGTATTTAGGACCGATCAATTGGAGACCAACAGGTAGACCTTGAGAGAATCCAGCAGGAATCGAAATTCCTGGTAGACCTGCCAAGTTGACTGGGATGGTCAAAAGGTCAGCCAAGTACATGGCAACTGGGTCATGGTTTAGTGAGTCCAAGTCATAAGCAACACTTGGAGCAGTTGGTCCCAAAATCAAGTCGTAATCCGCAAAGACTTTTTCGAAATCTTGAATGATGAGGGTACGGACTTGACCAGCCTTTTTGTAGTAGGCATCGTAGTAACCTGATGAAAGACTGAAAGTACCTAGCATGATACGGCGTTTTACTTCTTCACCGAAACCTTGGCTACGACTGTTTACATAGATTTCATCAAGGTTGCTTGCATCTTCTGCGCGGTAGCCGTAACGGATACCGTCAAAAGCGTTGCAAGTTTGAGGAAGCTTCTGATGAAGCGATGATGTAGTAAACGGCAACCCCGTATTTTGAGTGAGGAAGGCTGACTTCTTCGACGATAGCACCGAGTTTTTCAAAGTGTTTGGCTGCGTTGATGATGATTTCCTTAACCTCTGGGTCAATCCCTTCACCAAGGTATTCCTTTAGGCAAAGCAATTTTCATTCCCTTGATGTCTTGACCGATTTTTGAAGTAAAGTCGGCAATGCGGACAGGAGCAGAAGTAGAGTCTTTAGCATCTTCGCTGGCAATCGCATTGAGCAAGAGGGCATTTTCTTTAACAGTTGGTGCAAAAGGTCCAATCTGGTCTAATGAGCTACCGAAGGCAATGAGGCCGAAACGTGAAACTGTTCCGTAGGTTGGTTTGAGACCAACGATCCCGTTGAAGGCAGCAGGTTGGCGGATAGAACCCCCAGTATCAGAACCAAGTGACAAGCGGACTTGTCCTGAAGCTACAGCTGCGGCAGAACCACTTGATGATCCACCAGGAACCTTGCTGTGGTCCCAAGCATTTTTTGTTGCGCCGTAGTAGGAAGTCTCACCAGAACCACCCATGGCAAATTCGTCCATGTTGGTTTTCCCAACAACGATCATGCCCTTAGATTTTGCATTGGCAACAGCTGTTGCATCAAAGATAGGTTCGTAGTTGTAGAGCATTTTTGAGGCAGCAGTTGTGAGGATGCCGTCAGTAGAAATATTATCCTTAATAGCCAGTGGAATTCCTGAAAGGACATTATCCGCGTCAATTCCAGCTTCATCAATGGCTTTAGCTTGAGCAAGGGCTTGTTCTTCAGCGATAGTGACAAAAAGCATTGATAGCTGTTCTCGAGACTTGATATCTTCAAGCGTGGCTTGGGTCAATTCAGTAGCTGAAATCTCCTTAGATACAAGGAGGTTGTGCAAGTCTTCAATCGTTTTGTTATTAAAAGTCATTAGGCATCTCCTCCATCATCTAGGATAGCTGGTACCTTGATATAGTAGTTATCTTTTTCAGGTACGTTTTTAAACAAGCGGTCACGGTCTGTTCCTTCTTCGGCCACATCAGGGCGGAGTACGGTCTTGCGGTCAGCCATGGTCGTAGTAGGTGCGACACCAGTTGTGTCGACTTCGCCCAGCAACTCAACCATGTCAACAATTTTAGACAAGGTAGTCGCAAAGGCAGCAGTTTCTTCTTCAGAGAATCTTAATTTTGAAAGATTGGCAACGTGTGTTACCTCTTCTTGCGTAATTTTCATCTTGCATCCTTTCGTGAAATGATGATTTTTAGTCTGTTCTATTTTACCATATTTTCCTATAAATAAGGGAGCCAAACTGAAAAGAAATAGAAATTGAAAAATCGCTTTTAATTCGCTATAATGGTTAAACTAGAGAATAGAGAAAATAAGAGTTAGGATAAAAATATGTTCCATCAATTTATCACCAGATCTCAGACGGTTCCTCCTCCTATTCCACTCTTTTGGTATGGGGCTATGATGCTTCTTTTAGTGCTTTGTATTTATGGGGCACTTGCTTATCACAAAAATCCGAAATTTGTCCGCTTGTTTAAGTGGATTCAGATTCTCCAGTTGCTAGCCCTATATAGTTGGTATGTTGGTTTTGGGATTCCATTTTCTAATAGCCTTCCATTTTATCATTGTCGTTTGGCTATGTTTGCGGTGATTTTCTTGCCTGATAAATGGCGGAGCAAGCAATATTTTGCCCTCTTAGGAGCAAGTGGAGCGGTCTTTGCCTTGGTTTACCCGGTTTTTGACCCCTATGATTTTCCCCATATTACTAGTTTTTCATTTTTGATTGGGCACTATGCCCTTTTGGTGAATTCCTTGGTTTACTTGATGAATCACTATGACAAGAGTCTGCTCAAGAAATATATGATTGTAGCCTATACCTTTATCCTCAACCTCTTTCTAGTTTGAGGTTAATCAGGTGACGGGTGGAAATTATGGTCTCTTAAGAGATACACCGTTTATCTCGAATGCTCCTCTATGGTTAAAGTATCTTCTTGTGTCCGTCATCCTTTCACTGGCTCTGGTTCTCTTTTGATATCTTGTTCAAGAAACGGTGGAAAAAGAGAAATCAGGTGCAAATCTGTGCTCTAGCTTGCCTTTTCATCGGATGAGCAATTGAAAAACTCCCCAAAATCCGATATAATGGAGAGTTGAAAGGAATAGTAAAATCCAATGTAAAAATCATTCTTAGCTACTGAAACAACTAAAAATAGAAAATCAAAGAAAGAGAACTTATGACTATTCAAGAAGAAATCAAGAAACGCCGTACCTTTGCCATCATCTCTCACCCGGACGCGGGGAAAGACAACCATCACTGAGCAGTTGCTCTACTTTGGGGGCGAGATTCGTGAGGCTGGTACTGTAAAAGGAAAGAAAACAGGGACTTTTGCCAAGTCTGACTGGATGGATATCGAGAAACAACGTGGGATTTCGGTCACTTCATCTGTTATGCAGTTTGACTACGATGGCAAGCGCGTGAACATCCTCGACACACCAGGGCACGAGGACTTCTCAGAAGATACCTATCGTACCTTGATGGCGGTGGATGCTGCGGTCATGGTCGTGGACTCTGCCAAGGGTATCGAGGCCCAAACCAAGAAATTGTTTGAGGTTGTGAAGCACCGTGGCATTCCCAGTCTTTACCTTTATGAACAAGCTGGACCGTGATGGTCGTGAGCCACTGGACCTCTTGCAAGAACTAGAAGAAGTCCTAGGTATTGCGAGTTATCCAATGAACTGGCCAATCGGGATGGGGAAAGCCTTTGAAGGCTTGTATGACCTTTATAACCAACGCTTGGAGCTCTATAAAGGGGATGAGCGTTTTGCCAGTCTGGAAGAAGGGGATAAGCTCTTTGGAAGCAATCCTTTCTACGCTCAGGTTAAGGACGACATCGAACTTTTGCAAGAAGCGGGAAATGAATTTTCAGAAGAAGCTATTTTAGCGGGTGAATTAACACCAGTCTTCTTTGGTTCAGCCTTGACAAACTTTGGGGTGCAGACCTTCCTTGAAACCTTCCTCAAGTTTGCTCCAGAACCACACGGACACAAGAAAACAGATGGCGAAATTGTGGATCCTTATGACAAGGATTTCTCAGGATTCGTTTTTAAAATCCAAGCCAACATGGATCCTCGTCACCGTGACCGTATTGCCTTTGTTCGTATCGTATCGGGTGAATTTGAGCGTGGGATGAGTGTTAACCTTCCTCGTACTGGTAAGGGAGCTAAGCTGTCGAATGTTACCCAGTTTATGGCTGAAAGTCGTGAGAAATGTAACCAATGCCGTGGCAGGTGATATTATCGGGGTTTACGATACGGGTACTTATCAGGTTGGAGATACCTTGACCGTTGGAAAAAACAAATTTGAATTTGAACCACTACCAACCTTTACTCCAGAGATTTTCATGAAGGTTTCGCCTAAGAATGTCATGAAGCAAAAATCCTTCCACAAAGGGATTGAGCAATTGGTGCAAGAAGGAGCCATTCAGCTTTATAAGAATTACCAAACAGGCGAGTATATGCTGGGTGCTGTGGGACAACTCCAGTTTGAAGTCTTTAAGCACCGCATGGAAGGCGAGTACAATGCAGAAGTGGTCATGAGCCCAATGGGTAAAAAGACAGTTCGCTGGATTAAGCCTGAGGACTTAGACGAGCGCATGTCATCAAGCCGCAATATCTTGGCCAAAGACCGTTTTGACCAACCAGTATTCCTTTTTGAAAACGACTTTGCCCTTCGCTGGTTTGCGGACAAGTATCCAGATGTTGAGTTGGAAGAGAAGATGTAAATCGTTACAAATGACTAGCAACATAAAGTTGCTGTCATTTGACGGTAACCGCTATGGCGGTCTACCTAAACGCTTCACTAGGAAAAATCCACGAATATTATCGATTCGTGGATTTTTTCATATAGTAAAGGTAATTGAAGTCAAAGGTAAATTAAAAACCCCAGAAAAATCATGTTACGTGAATTCTTCTGAGGTTTTTCTAGTTTCCATATTTTTGATAAAAATCGACCTTGACCTGAATGAAGGTTTCGGCTTCGCGTAGTAGCTGCAGGAGGGTGGCACGGGTTTCAAACTCTTCACGCGTTTTTGGAAGACTCCGATTGCGGAAGACTTGCAGATAACGTTCAATGTCATCAAGCAGGTCGTGAGCAGGATTGGTCTGACTTAGCTGGACAGCAATCTTTGAAAAGAGCTGGGCCAAGATCAAACTTTCACTTGCGGCCAGGTGACAAGTATTGATCTGCTGGGCCATATTTCGCAGGATACCACTTTGCCGTTGTCTCATCTCAAAGTAATGGATGTGGTAGTCTGTCTGGTGAAAGAGGTGATCTGAGTGATCCAGATAAACTAGCTTGAGGGCTTCATCAAGGAGCTTGTCTAATTGGTCAACGAGTTGGGCTTGATTGCGTCCGTCTCCCCTCGACAGATAGTACTTAAAGCGAAGCAGGATGTCTTTTAACTTTTCTTCGACCTGAAGGTGGTAGCTTTGGATGGCTTTCTCACGAGAGGGCATATAAAGGTTGACCAATAGAGCAAAGCTTGTCCCGATGAGAAAGAGGAACACTTCATTAAGCAAGAGCTCTGGAGAGGTAGACTTCTGTACCAAGAGATGACTGACCAAGACACTGCTAGGTGTGATGCCGATTTCCCAGCCCATTTTATAGGCTAGAGGCACGTAGAGAGCCAGATAGAGGCCGAGACTCCAGATGTGAAATCCTGTCAGTTGAAAGGCTAGAACACCGATAGCGAGTGCTAGGAGCATGGAAAAGAGGCGGTTACGGGCTAATTTCAGCGTACTTCTGCGCGTGTCGGAGAGGCTTAAGAGAGCGATAATTCCAGCTGAAACTGCTGATGATAAATCTAAAAAATAAGCGAGAAAACAAGCGAGGCAGGTCGCTAAGATCAGTTTTGTCGTACGTTGGGTGATAGACATGAGAATTTCCTATAATACTAGAATAAGAGTATAAAAGACAAGGCTTGGAAGACTTGTCTTAAAAAATCTATTTTTTACGTGCCGACGCGTACTCAGCTACTGCTGTAAAGAGGACGTCGGTAGAAGAGTTCAGGGCAGTTTCGCAGGAATCTTGGACGACACCGATGACAAAACCGACTCCGACTACCTGCATGGCAACATCGTTTGAAATCCCAAAGAGACTACAAGCGACAGGGATGAGGAGAAGTGATCCACCAGCGATTCCAGAAGCTCCACAGGCAGAAATAGCAGCGACGACACTGAGCACAAAGGCTGTACCAAAGTCGACAGAGATTCCTAGCGTATTGACTGCAGCTAGAGTCAGAATGTTAATGGTTACGGCTGCGCCAGCCATGTTAATAGTGGAGCCAAGGGGAATAGAAACAGAGTAGGTATCTGGATTGAGTCCAAGATCTTGGCAGAGTTTCATGTTGACAGGGATATTAGCGGCAGAACTACGAGTAAAGAAAGCTGTAATTCCACTGACACGCAAACATTTAAAAACAAGAGGATAAGGATTTTTTCTCATAAGGAGAAAGGCAATGAGGGGATTGATGACAAGGGCCACAAAAGCCATAGTTGCAATCAAGAGTCCTAGCAAAATTCCGTAGTTAGCAAGGCTGGTAATTCCTTTATCAGAGATGGTCTTGAAGACCAAGCCCATAATTCCGAAAGGTGCCAAATTGATAATCCACTCCACAATCTTGGAAGTTACACCAGCCATGGTTTTGAGCAATTCCTTGCTGTTTTTGCTAGCTTCTCTCATAGCAAGTCCAAAGACAACAGCCCATGATAGAATTCCAATATAGTTGGCTTTGACGACGGCGTTGAGGGGATTGTCCACGAGATTCAGCAGGAGGTTGCTGAGAACTTGACCGATGCCGTCTGGTGGGGCAATCTCTGTGCTCGCACTGCTGAGAGTAATCTGGACCGGGAAGAGAAAACTAGCCAGTACAGCAATCAAGGCAGCTGCAAAGGTACCGAGTAGATAGAGAAAAATAACGGTCTTCATATTGGTATCTTGCCCTTTTTGATGTTGTGAGAGGGCATTTGCGACGAGGGTAAAGACCAAGACAGGAGCGATGGCTTTCAGACCCCCAACGAATAGGTCACCGAGAATGCTGAGCCCCGACAGACTAGGAAAAAGTAGCCCTAGAGAGGCTCCCAGAAGCATGCCGATTAGGATACGTTTGATGAGGCTGGCCTTGTTCCAGGCTCGAATGATTCTTTTCATAATAGTCTCCTTCAAAGTGTATTGTTTATGATTATAGTATAAATATGCCGTTGAGGCAAGTCTTTTTTTGAGTTTGGGGGAATATCAGAATATTTATGAGGGATTTGAACGGGATGATTTGTGGTATAATACTAAAAAGGAGTTTTGTATGCAAGAATTTTTTCAACGTTATCTTGATAAATTGGATGTAACAACTGTATTAGAGAATGTCTTGACCAAGGTGATCTCTCTTTTGATTTTGTTTCTGCTATTTTATATAGCTAAAAAGATGCTTCATGCGACTGTACGAAAGATTGTCAAGCCCTCGCTTAAATTTTCAAATCGGGATGCGGGCAGACAAAAGACCATTTCTCGTTTGCTTGAGAATATCTTTAACTACACCCTTTATTTCTTTTTGATTTACTGTATCTTGTCTATTTTGGGCTTGCCAGTTTCCAGCCTCCTTGCTGGGGCAGGGATTGCTGGGGTTGCCATTGGGATGGGGGCACAAGGCTTTCTATCCGATGTCATCAACGGCTTTTTCATTCTCTTTGAACGTCAGCTCGATGTGGGCGACGAAGTGATCCTGACAAATGGTCCTATTACCGTATCCGGAAAGGTCGTTAGTGTAGGAATTCGTACGACCCAACTTCGCAGTGACGACCAAGCCCTTCACTTTGTTCCTAACCGAAATATCACTGTTGTTAGCAACTTCTCTCGTACAGAGTAGGTCTGCTATTTAGCAGATTTGTGGTACAATAGAAAGAGTTTGGTAAAGGAGAGAGTATGCTATTTGTAGAGAAAAAACTAGGTCACAATTGTACCTGGATAGACCTTGATGTGGACAAGATTAAAAACATGGAAGATCTTTCTGACGTCTATGGATTGGATAAGGAAACCATCGAGTATGCTCTAGATAGAAATGAACGAGCCCACATGGATTATAACCGTGAAACGGGGACGGTAACCTTCATTTATAATGTTCTTGATTTAGAAAAAGACAAGGAATATTATGAAGCGATTCCGATGACCTTTATCGTTGAAAAACAACGGTTGATCACTATCAGCAATCACAAGAATACTTATGTGATTAAACGTATGGCGACCTATCTTGAAAGCCATGAAATCATTTCCATCTACAAATTTCTTTTTGCCAGTTTAGAGATTATTAGTAATGCTTATTATCCAGTTATTGAAGAGATGGATAAAAGTAAGGATGAAATCAGTGCACTTCTTCGTCAAAAAACAACTAAAAAAAATCTTTTTGCCCTCTCTGACTTGGAAACCGGTATGGTTTACTTGACAGCTGCTGCCAAACAAAATCGTCTCCTCTTGGAACACATCCAAGGGCATGCTCTTTATCGCAATCTTAATGAGGTAGAAAGAGAGCAGTTTGACGATGCCATGATTGAAGCCCATCAGTTGGTTTCGATGACAGACTTGATTTCTCAAGTTTTGCAACAACTCTCAGCCTCTTACAACAACATCCTAAATAATAATTTGAATGATAATTTGACAACTTTGACAATTATCTCAGTCTTGCTGGCTATCCTTGCGGTTATTACAGGATTCTTCGGAATGAATGTTCCCTTACCGTTTACAGATGAACCGAATGCTTGGATTTATATTTTGATAGCTAGTCTCATTTTATGGGCAGTCTTAGCCCAATGTTTAAAGAAAATTGCTAGAAATTAAAAAGAAAAGGAGCCAGAATGGCAATTGAAAACTATATGCCAGATTTTGCTGTGGAAGCGGTCTATGATCTGACAGTCCCAAGCCTGCGGGCGCAGGGGATCAAGGCTGTTTTGGTCGATTTGGACAATACCCTCATTGCTTGGAATAACCCTGATGGGACGCCAGAGATGAAGCAATGGCTACATGACCTCCGTGACGAGGGCATTCGCATTATCGTGGTGTCAAATAACACTAAAAAACGGGTTCAACGTGCAGTTGAAAAATTTGGAATTGACTACGTTTCCTGGGCCTTAAAGCCCTTCACATTTGGGATTGACCGTGCCATGAAGGAATTCCACTATGAGAAAAATGAAGTGGTCATGGTCGGCGATCAGCTCATGACGGATATTCGGGCAGCGCATCGTGCGGGTATTCGCTCGATCTTAGTCAAACCCTTGGTCCAACACGATTCGATCAAAACGCAAATTAACCGAGCTCGCGAGCACCGTGTCATGCGTAAAATCACAGAAAAGTACGGACCGATTACATATAAAAAAGGAATTTAACTATGGAAGAAATTCTCTGTATTGGTTGTGGAGCAACCATTCAGACGACAGACAAGACTGGTCTTGGATTTACACCCCAGTCAGCACTTGAAAAAGGTTTGGAGACTGGCGAAGTCTATTGCCAACGTTGTTTCCGTCTCCGCCACTACAATGAAATCACAGATGTCCAGTTGACGGACGATGATTTCCTCAAACTCTTGCACGAGGTGGGAGACAGTGATGCTTTGGTAGTCAATGTCATTGATATCTTTGACTTTAATGGCTCTGTTATCCCAGGCTTGCCACGCTTTGTATCAAGAAATGATGTCCTCTTGGTCGGAAATAAGAAAGATATACTGCCTAAGTCAGTTAAACCAGGCAAGATTAGCCAGTGGCTCATGGAGCGCGCCCACGAAGAAGGACTTCGTCCAGTAGATGTTGTCCTGACTTCAGCCCAAAACAAGCATGCTATTAAGGAAGTTATTGATAAGATTGAGTATTATCGTAAGGGACGCGATGTCTATGTGGTCGGTGTAACCAACGTTGGAAAGTCAACTCTCATCAATGCCATTATTCAAGAAATAACGGGTGACCAGAATGTCATCACGACTTCGCGCTTCCCAGGGACAACCTGGACAAGATTGAGATCCCACTTGATGACGGATCTTATATCTATGATACGCCGGGAATTATTCACCGCCACCAGATGGCCCACTACTTGACAGCTAAAAACCTCAAGTATGTCAGCCCTAAAAAGGAAATCAAGCCCAAAACCTATCAGCTCAATCCTGAACAAACCCTGTTTCTAGGTGGTTTAGGACGCTTTGACTTCATATCAGGAGAAAAGCAAGGTTTCACAGCCTTCTTTGACAATGAACTCAAACTCCACCGTACCAAGCTAGAAGGAGCAACTGCCTTTTACGACAAGCACCTTGGAACCCTTCTAACACCACCAAATAGTAAAGAAAAAGAAAATTTCCCAAAACTTGTTCAGCATGTCTTTGCCATTAAGGACAAGACTGACCTAGTCATCTCAGGACTAGGCTGGATCCGCGTAACAGGCACTGCCAAAGTCGCTGTCTGGGCACCAGAAGGCGTCGCCGTCGTCACACGAAAAGCAATCATTTAAACACAGAAAGGAAAGGGTTATCTGAATTCGGGCGAGCCCTGCGAGCCTATAACGAATACTTTTCGCCGTGGTGTCAGTTGGTACAAGTGATTGTACCAACTGCGGAAAATTTGAGACCTTAGGCTCAAATTTTAGTCATGAAAGTCCGAAGGACTTTGCTGACGTCCGTCACCACTTCAGAAAAGTATAAAAAGAAACTCTTTTAAACAAATTATGTCATTAACATCGAAACAACGTGCCTACCTCAACAGCCAGGCACACCCCCTCAAACCCATCATCCAAATCGGGAAAAATGGTCTCAACGACCAAATCAAAACCAGCGTTCGTCAAGCTCTTGACGCCCGTGAATTGATCAAGGTTACTCTCTTACAAAACACAGATGAGAACATCCACAAAGTAGCTGAAATTTTGGAAGAAGAAATCGGTGTGGATACAGTCCAAAAAATCGGACGCATCTTGATTTTATTTAAACAATCCAGCAAAAAAGAAAATCGTAAGATTTCTAAAAAAGTCAAAGAAATCTAAAACCCTACTCCAAACAACTGTTTTTACAGAGAATTAAAGGAAGACGAGCCTATGGCAATCGAATTATTGACTCCCTTTACCAAGGTAGAGTTGGAGCCAGAAATCAAGGAGAAAAAACGCAAACAAGTTGGGATTTTAGGGGGGAATTTTAACCCCGTTCACCATGCCCATCTTGTTGTGGCGGACCAAGTACGACAACAGTTAGGACTGGATCAAGTTCTGCTCATGCCTGAGTACCAACCACCCCACGTGGACCAAAAAGAAACCATCCCTGAGCACCATCGTCTTAAAATGCTTAAGTTAGCGATTGAGGGGATTGAAGGTCTAGCCATTGAAACCATCGAGCTAGAGCGCAAGGGCATTTCTTACACCTACGACACCATGAAGATTTTGACAGAGCACCATCCAGATACGGATTATTACTTCATTATCGGAGCTGACATGGTGGACTATCTGCCTAAGTGGTACCGAATTGATGAACTGGTCGACATGGTTCAGTTTGTAGGAGTTCAACGACCACGCTACAAGGCAGGGACTTCCTATCCAGTTATCTGGGTGGATGTGCCTCTCATGGACATCTCGTCCAGCATGGTGCGTGACTTCATTGCCCAAGGTCGGAAGCCCAACTTTCTCCTACCTCAGCCAGTGCTAGACTACATCGAGAAGGAGGGGCTTTACTGATGGCATACCAAGACTATATCAACTGTTCCCGAGAGGCTTTGTTGGAAAGAATGGCAGAGCTTCTACCTGAAAAACGTTTAACCCATTGTTTGGGGGTGGAGCGTGCAGCTATAGAGCTTGCGAAGCGATTCGGAGTTGATGCTGAGAAAGCTGGTCTAGCAGGCCTTCTTCATGATTATGCTAAAAAGTTGTCAGATCAGGAATTTCTGGATTTGATTGACCGTTACCAGCTAGACCCTGACCTCAAAAACTGGGGCAATAATGTCTGGCATGGTATGGTTGGAATTTACAAGATTCAGGAAGATTTGGATTTGCATGATCCAGAAATCCTGCGAGCTATTGAAATCCATACAGTCGGAGCTGGTCAGATGACCGAGCTAGATAAGGTCATCTACGTCGCAGATTATATCGAACACAATCGTGCCTTTCCAGGCGTAGATGTGGCGCGTGAAATTGCTGAGCTATCGCTCAATAAGGCTGTGGCCTATGAGACAGCGCGAACTGTGGAACATTTGGCTCATCAAGGATTTCCCATCTATCCCCAAACCCTTGAAACCTATAACGCCTTTGTGCACTATTTGAAAGAGGACTAAATGAACGAAAAAGAATTACTAGAACTAGTCGTGAAAGCGGCTGATGAGAAACGCGCGGAGGATATCCTCGCACTTGATGTACAAGATTTGACCAGCGTGACGGACTACTTTGTTATCACTAGCTCGATGAATAGCCGTCAGTTGGACGCTATCGCTGATAATATCCGTGAAAAAGTAGCTCAAGCAGGTTTTAAAGGCAGCCATGTAGAAGGCGATGCAGCTGGAGGTTGGGTTCTACTAGACCTCGGTGGGGTCGTCGTGCATATCTTCTCAGAGGAAATGCGTGCCCACTATAACTTAGAAAAACTATGGCATGAGGCGGATTCAGTAGATATATCTGAAACTCTGGCGTAGAAGATGACTTGAACTTCGTATGGGAATTGCTTTGAAATTCGACAATGTATTGAGATTATTCTTGTTTTCTGAGTGAGAAGTGAGAAATTACCGAGACTTTCCGTTGTGATAAAACTTCTTGAAACGATAATGTTTCAAGAAGTCGGGAGTTTTGAGACCTTAGGCTCAAAACTAAGTCTTGGAACTTCAAAGAAGGTCGCAGACGTCCGAAATCACCTAAGGAAAGTCTTAAAAAGACTTGGTCTTCAATCGAACTCAGTTGCAGTCAACTGGGTTTATTTGCTTATTTTAAAAGGAAAGTGATAGAAAGGTAAGAGTGTGGTGTTTGGTTGATGTTGAAACTGAACACGAGCTAAAAGCAGTGAGAAAAGATAACCTTCCCTTGTATCTGACGCTACGTCGGTAAGATTCCTATTTTCTCCTTGCTTTTAACGCTCTTTGTATTTTAGAAAGGATTTGAACCCGTCCTGTAATCGTCGGAAAATAGATAGCCTTCCTTGGAGCTCGGCTCCATCGTCAAGCTCCTAATTTTCATTCCGATTACGGGCGGACTTGGTATCATGAATATGGCTACTTATGAAACCTTCGAGGCTGTTTACGATGCTGTGATGGATGATAGTTTATACGATAAATGGACGGATTTTTCTCTGCGTCATTTGCCTAAGACTAAGGAGAGAAAGAAACTCTTGGAATTGGCTTGTGGGACAGGTATCCAGTCTGTGCGATTTTCTCAGGCAGGTTTTGATGTGACTGGACTTGATTTGAGTGCGGATATGTTGAAGGTTGCGGAGAAGAGAGCAACATCAGCCAAGCAAAAGATTGATTTTATAGAGGGCAATATGCTGGATTTGTCCAAGGCAGGTCAATACGACTTTGTTACGTGTTACTCGGACTCTATCTGCTACATGCAGGATGAGGTGGAAGTAGGGGACCTATTTAAAGAAGTGTATAATGCCCTCAATGAAGACGGAGTATTTATCTTTGACGTGCATTCGACCTACCAGACAGATGAAGTTTTTCCAGGCTATTCTTACCATGAAAATGCGGAAGATTTTGCCATGCTTTGGGACACCTATGAGGACGAAGCACCTCACTCCATCGTGCATGAGTTGACCTTCTTTATCAAGGAGGCTGACGGTTCCTTTAATCGCCACGATGAAGTGCATGAGGAGCGGACCTATGAGGTCTTGACCTATGATATTTTGCTGGAACAGGCTGGTTTCAAATCCTTCAAACTCTATGCGGACTTTGAGGACAAGGAGCCGACAGAAACCAGCACCCGTTGGTTTTTGTCGCGCAGAAGTAGGAGAGCATCATGACCATCACTGGTATTATCGCTGAGTTCAACTTTTCATAATGGCCACAAATACCTGCTGGATCAAGCAGAGGGGCTGAAAATTGTTGCCATGTCTGGGAATTTCATGCAGCGTGGAGAGCCTGCTATCGTGGACAAGTGGACACGGGCTCAGATGGCACTGGAGAATGGAGCAGATCTGGTAGTGGAATTGCCCTTTTTAGTCAGTGTTCAGGCAGCGGATTTCTTTGGACAAGGAGCAGTAGATATTTTGGCACGGCTGGGGATTGATAGCCTAGCTTTTGGGACAGAGGAAGTTCTGGACTACCAGAAAATTGCTGACTTATACGCAGAGTGTGGTCAAGAGATGGAGAATTTTGTGGACAATCTACCTGATTCACTCTCCTACCCTCAGAAAACCCAAGCTATGTGGAAGGAATTTGCAGATCTAGATTTTTCAGGCAATACCCCCAATCATGTCCTTGCTCTAGCCTATGCCAAGGCAGTTGCAGGACGAAACATCAAACTGCATCCTATTCAGCGTCAAGGTGCTGGCTATCATTCTGTGGACAAGGAAGTGGACTTTGCCTCGGCGACAGCTCTCCGTCAGCACCAATCAGACAAAGATTTCTTAGACCGTTTTATGCCTTCTCTTTCCCTATTTGAGCAGGCGTGTAAAGTGAGCTGGGATGACTATTTTCCCTTGCTCCGCTATCAAATCTTGTCAAATCCAGACCTAACAACCATCTATCAGGTCAATCAAGAAATGGCTGTGCGCATCAAGGAAGCCATCAAGACAACCCGGTCTGTTGACGAATTGGTCGAGGCGGTTGCGACCAAGCGTTATACCAAGGCGCGTGTCAGACGCCTCTTGACCTATATCCTGGTGCAGGCCAGAGAAAGTGACTTGCCAGAAGGTATCCATGTCCTTGGCTTTACCGAAAAAGGCAGACAGCATCTAAAGTCTCTGAAAGACCAAGTCCAATTAGTCAGCCGAATTGGCAAAGAACCTTGGGATACCATGACCCAAAAGGCAGACCAGATTTACCAACTGGGATACCCAAGCATCGCAGAGCAGAATTTTGGCAGAGTGCCGATTAGAATAGAAACAAACTAAGTCTACTGGGAGGTAGGCTTTTTTATTTTAGAAATTTTAGCTAGTAAATTGAAGATAAAGTCTTTGGAAAATGATAGACTTCCTAGGTTAAAAAATCAGTGAAAAATTATTAGTATAATAACTAGATTCTTGTCCTTGGATCCGCTTTATAACTCTTATTTTGTGGTATAATCATGATAATATAGATTAAAAGGGAGATATATGAGAAATATAATGAACAGCATATTTAATACTTTTCTGAATTTTGAACGGCTACTGAAATATCTATTTCAAAGACCATCATGGAGTAGTAATGTTAGAGTTGTTGAGTGGTATAAAATATTTATAGCCAGTATATGGGTACTATATCTTGCACTTGAGATTGAACAATTTAAACGCTTTGCTTTTACCTATTTATAAATTTGTATCTAATTATAATTTTTAAAAGATATTATTTCAATTTTGTATGAGAATCGTGTAATACTATTGTTAGCATTGACTATGCCAATAATACTATTTTGGTTTTTAGACATAATTTTTAAAAAAGTTAGTTATAAGAAACTGGACCCAGAGCTATTTCCGGAATATGACTTGGATGACTATCCTTATCAAACTCATCTGGTGGAGTTTTTAAATAGTCCGGCCTCTATTCATAATGTCTTCTGGCTAGATGGTTCTTGGGGGAGTGGGAAAACATTTTTTGTAAAGACGTTTTTTGAAAATCAAATTTACAAAAAGAAAGAAATCTACTATATTTCCTGCTTTGGGATTAAAACAAGAGAGCAAGCCGAGAAAATATTGATCAATGAAATAGAAAAACAATCCATACTCGGAAATTTGGACTTTATTCCACTTGTTGGAGGAGTTTTTAAATGGTTCTTTAAAACAGTTGGAACGGATTTGATGAAGCGAGATTCTATCATTATTTTTGATGATTTCGAACGGGTCTCATATGCAGCAAAATCAGATAACCCTTCAGATTACAATGATTTATTGGGTTATATTGACTATCTTTCTGAGAATAAAAAATTTAAAATTATTGTAATTTTAAACATTGAGGAAATTGGGTCAGCAAAAGAAGATTATTTATAATAAATTTAAGCTAAATCATAATCGAATGGTATCTACAGAAGAAGTCATAGATAACATTTTGAAAAAGAGTAAATTGAGAGATGATGACTTTTGGAAAAAAATGTTATCATTGATTTTTTTAAAATTTATTATGTAGATAAAAATTATAGAGAGGTACAGGAAAAACCAACAAATGAAAGAAGAAAAATTGAGCTTGAGAGAATTTCAAAAGTCATTAGAAGAACTTTCAAATAAAACTGATGAAAGCGAGAAAGCAGACTATGTTATCAATTGGATGAATGGTCGTATGGGAATCGAGAGTATACTTATGTCGCTTGTGAAGTATTTTTAAATATAAACTGATAAATTTAGATATGGAATATCTGTATAACATCTTGAGAGTGATCTTTATCAGTTTACGATTGATAAAGAGATTCTAAAAAGAGGAATATTCTAGTATTGCTTCGGAAAAATATTATCGAAGTTATTGATAAGAAAAAAATCATATTTTTGAAGAGTTGTTATATTTTTTTGTGGGAGGAAGGTTCGGAAATAAAAGAGTTAAGAACCTTGGGGTATGGATACAATCAAAAACACGATTTAGAATTTAGAATCTCTAAAGAATATCCTTACAAAGAATCAGAATACGATAAAGCAAAACGATATTTCGAAAAAAAGAGAAGATTTGGAGAACAATTTAAAACTAAATATCTTTTTATTTAGGTTCTTTAAAGGCTGTGGATTTCAATTTTTTCTGATTTGTATCTGATTTTTAAAAAGAAGTAAGGGAGTTATAAGTTGTGATAGCCAAATACGAGTAATTTAGAAAGAAAGAGGGACATCTTGGAAGATTCGTTGTCTAAAATTCGTTCGAAATAACCAAAACAACTTCAATTTGGGTTTGTGAAAATCGGTTTTTTATGATAGAATATTAAGGAATGTATGTCATTCGATAAACAAATTTAATGAGGTAAAAACATGGAAATCATGACCATTGCGATTGTTGTTTTTGCCGTCATCATTGGTTTAGTCATTGGATATGTCAGCATCTCAGCTAAGATGAAATCATCTCAAGAGGCTGCAGAGTTGATGCTTCTAAATGCTGAACAAGAAGCAACTAATTTACGAGGACAAGCTGAGCGCGAAGCGGATTTATTGCTAAATGAAGCCAAGAGCGAAAGCAAGTCTCTTAAAAAAGAAGCACTATTGGAGGCCAAAGAGGAAGCCAGAAAATACCGTGAAGAAGTGGACGCTGAATTTAAGTCAGAACGTCAGGAGCTCAAGCAAATTGAAAGTCGTTTGACGGAGAGAGTCATGAGCCTTGACCGTAAGGGACGACAATTTGACGAACAAAGAAAAAAACACTTGAACAAAAAGAACAAAGTATTTCTGATAGAGCAAAAAACCTTGATGCACGTGAAGAGCAATTAGAGGAAGTCGAAAGACAAAAAGAAGCTGAACTTGAACGTATCGGCTCCCTTTCCCAAACTGAGGCTCGAGATATTATCTTGGCTCAGACAGAGGAAAACTTGACCAAGGAAATTGCTAGCCGCATTCGTGAGGCTGAGCAAGAGGTGAAGGAACGTTCAGACAAGATTGCGAAAGATATCTTGGTTCAGGCTATGCAGCGTATCGCTGGTGACTATGTAGCAGAGTCAACAAACTCGACAGTTCACCTACCAGATGATACCATGAAGGGTCGCATTATCGGACGTGAAGGTCGTAACATTCGTACCTTTGAAAGTTTGACAGGGGTCGACGTGATCATCGATGACATGCCAGAAGTGGTAACCTTGTCAGGATTTGATCCGATTCGTCGTGAAATTGCTCGTATGACTATGGAAATGTTGCTCAAGGATGGCCGTATCCACCCAGCTCGTATCGAGGAGTTGGTGGAGAAAAACCGTCAAGAGATTGACAATAAGATCCGCGAATATGGTGAGGCTGCTGCCTATGAGATTGGTGCGCCAAACCTTCATCCAGACTTGATGAAGATCATGGGACGCTTGCAGTTCCGTACTTCATATGGACAAAATGTCTTGCGTCATTCGATTGAGGTTGCTAAGTTATCTGGTATCATTGCGAGTGAACTTGGTGAAAATGCAGCTCTTGCCCGTCGTGCTGGATTCCTTCATGACATCGGGAAAGCTATTGACCGCGAGGTTGAAGGTAGCCACGTTGAGATTGGTACGGAGTTGGCTCGTAAGTACAAGGAACACCCAGTTGTAGTGAATACCATTGCTAGCCACCACGGTGATGTTGAAGCCGAAAGTGTCATTGCAGTGATTGTTGCTGCAGCAGATGCCTTGAGTGCAGCGCGTCCAGGTGCTCGTAGTGAGTCTCTTGAAAGCTATATCAAGCGTCTCCATGACTTGGAAGAAATCGCCAATGGCTTTGAAGGAGTGCAAAATAGTTTTGCCCTTCAAGCAGGACGTGAAATCCGTATCATGGTTAATCCAGGACAAATCAAGGACGACAAAGTCACAATCTTGGCTCACAAAGTTCGTGAGAAAATTGAAAACAATCTCGATTACCCAGGAAATATCAAGGTAACCGTGATCCGCGAACTTCGTGCAGTAGATTATGCTAAATAAATAAGAAAGAGCAGTTGAAAAATTACTGCTTTTTTGTTACACTAGATAGAAAGACTGTAGAAGGATAACTGACGCTATCATCAGTATCCGAGAGAAATTTTACTTTATTTCACAGACTAACTAAAGGAGACATAATGGCAGACCGAGGCTTGCTAATCGTTTTTTCTGGTCCTTCAGGAGTTGGGAAAGGAACGGTTAGAAGAGAGATTTTTGAGAGTTCTGAGAATCAATTTCAATACTCTGTATCGATGACGACGCGTGCGCAACGTCCTGGTGAAGTGGACGGGGTGGACTATTTCTTCCGTACTCGTGAAGAGTTTGAAGAGCTGATCCGTCAAGGTCAGATGTTGGAATATGCAGAATATGTCGGTAACTACTATGGAACTCCTCTGACCTATGTCAATGAAACTCTGGACAAGGGAATCGATGTCTTTCTTGAGATTGAAGTCCAAGGAGCCCTTCAGGTTAAGAAAAAGGTTCCAGATGCCGTCTTTATCTTTCTAACGCCACCAGATTTGGATGAATTGCAAGATCGTTTGGTAGGTCGTGGAACAGATAGCGCGGAAGTGATTGCCCAACGAATCGAAAGCCAAGGAAGAAATTGCCCTCATGCGTGAGTATGATTATGCCATTGTCAACGATCAGGTGCCCCTCGCTGCTGAACGTGTCAAGCGTGTGATCGAAGCAGAACACTTCCGTGTGGACCGTGTCATTGGTCATTACCAGGAGATGTTGCCAAAATCTCCAACTACTCGATAAACTATAGGAAACAGGTACAAGCAAATGATGTTAAAACCCTCTATTGATACCTTGCTAGACAAGGTGCCATCAAAATATTCACTCGTAATCTTGGAAGCAAAGCGTGCCCACGAACTAGAAGCAGGCGCGCCAGCAACTCAAGAGTTTAAGTCTGAAAAATCAACTCTTCGTGCTTTAGAAGAAATCGAGTCTGGAAACGTTACGATTCACCCAGATCCAGAAGGAAAACGTGAAGCGGTTCGTCTCCGTATCGAAGAAGAAAAACGCCGCAAAGAAGAAGAAGAAAAGAAAATCAAAGAGCAAATCGCTAAAGAAAAAGAAGATGGTGAAAAAATTTAAGGTTGGGGGGACTCAATCTTATTTTTTCTATTGCAAGAATTTACTGACAAGGAGGAGGTGAGAAGATGGCTATCGCAAAGATTATCGTGGATGTTCCCTTGATGCAGACGGACCAGCCCTATAGTTACAAAGTCCCAGAGGAATTTGAGGGAATGCTGGAAGTCGGTATGCGAGTTCATGTCCCCTTCGGCAAGGGCAATCGTTTGATTCAAGGAATTGTGCTTGGCTTGGAATCCCAGTCGGATGAAGAGATGGAAGGTCAGGACTTGAAGGAGATTGCGGAGGTGCTGGACTTTTCCCCTGTTCTCACTCAAGAGCAACTCTGGATGGCTGAGGAATTACGCAAGTCCGTCTTTTCTTACAAAATCTCCATCCTAAAAGCCATGTTGCCAGGATTTTTAAACTCCAGTTATGATAAGATTCTTTATCCTCTGGAAGATCTGAGTCAGGCAGATCGAGAGCGTCTGTTTGGTTCAGAAGATTCGCTAGCCTTTTCATCTCTAGATTTGGCAAAGCAGGCTGAAATGATGCGTTTGACTAGGAAAGGGCTACTCCGTCTAGAATACCAAGCAGTCGATCAAAAGAAGGTCAAGACCCAGTCTTGGTATAAGGTTGATGCTACTCGACTAAAGCAGATTGAGATTTCTGCGCGTGCTAAGAAAAAGGCAGAGCTGAGAGATTACCTGCTGTCTCATCCCGAAAGTGCTCCTCTGGCTAGCTTGTTAGAATCCTACTCACGCGAGCAAGTCAACTTCTTTGTGGAACAAGGTGCTGTGTCCATAGTCCAAAAGGAAGTGCAACGCTCAGCTGCTTATTTTGAAGGCATTGAAGCAAGTACACCTTTGGAGTTGAATCCAGAACAAAGACAGGCGCGTGATGCCGTTGTTAGTGCTATTGGCAGTCAACAGCCTCCTTTCCTCCTTCAAGGAATTACAGGAAGTGGAAAGACAGAAGTTTACTTACAGATCATCCAAGGAGCCTTGGACAAGGGTAAGACGGCTATTTTACTGGTACCTGAGATTTCTCTGACGCCACAGATGACTGAGCGTTTTATTGCTCGATTTGGTGAGAAAGTAGCCATTCTCCACTCAGGCCTGTCCAATGGTGAGAAGTACGACGAATGGCGCAAGGTTGAGCGTGGCGATGCCCAAGTTGTTGTTGGTGCCAGATCAGCCATCTTTGCTCCTTTGAAATCTAGGTGTTATGATTATCGATGAAGAGCATGAAGCTAGCTACAAACAAGACAGCAATCCCCGTTATCATGCCAGAGAGGTCGCCATTCTACGGGCTCAGTACAATCAAGCAGCCCTAGTCCTTGGTTCGGCAACACCGAGCTTAGAGAGCCGTGCACGGGCTGGAAAAGGTGTCTATCACCACTTGCGGCTAACCCAACGGGCCAATCCTTTAGCCACCATTCCTGAGGTTCAAGTGATTGACTTTCGTGACTATATCGGGCAGAATGAGACATCAAACTTTACGCCTCCTTTGCTAGAGGCCATCCAAGACCGTTTGGATAAAAAAGAGCAGGTAGTCCTTATGCTCAATCGTCGGGGTTATTCTAGCTTTGTTATGTGTCGGGAGTGTGGAACGGTAGATAGCTGCCCCAACTGTGATATTTCTCTGACTCTCCACATGGATACCAAGACCATGAACTGCCATTACTGTGGCTTTTCGAAGGGAATTCCTCATGTCTGTCCCAACTGTCAGAGTCGCAGTATTCGTTACTATGGGACGGGGACACAGAAAGCCTACGATGAGCTAGCAGAGCTCTTTCCTCAGGCACGCATTCTGCGGATGGATGTGGATACGACCCGTAAGAAAGGCAGTCACCAAGCTCTTCTTGACCAGTTTGGCCGAGGGGAAGCAGATATCTTGCTGGGAACTCAGATGATTGCTAAGGGCTTGGATTTTCCCAATGTGACGCTAGTCGGAGTGCTCAATGCGGATACGGCCTTGAATCTGCCTGATTTCCGTTCTTCTGAGAGAACCTTCCAGCTCTTAACCCAGGTGGCTGGCCGTGCAGGTCGTGCGGAAAAAGCTGGGCAGGTCTTGATCCAGTCTTACAATCCTGATCACTATGCCATTCGTTTTGCCAAAGACCAAGACTACGAAGGTTTTTATGCCTATGAAATGAGTATTAGGCGCCAACTCGGCTATCCGCCTTATTATTTCACTATTGGGATTACTCTCTCTCACAAGAAAGAAGAAGAGGTTGTCAAACGTGCCTATGAAGTTATGGGAATTTTGCGCTCAGGTTTATCGGAAACTAGTAAAATCCTTGGACCGACACCAAAACCCATTGCCCGTACCCACAACCTTTATCATTACCAGATTTTGATTAAATACCGTTTAGAAGATGAGCTGGGTCCAACCCTCAACCAGGTCTTGGCCTTGACTCAAGAACGGGAAAATAGCGAGCTTCGTCTCAGCATTGACCACGAACCGCAGCAATTTTTATAAGAAGGAGAAGAAATGACAAAACTAATCTTTATGGGGACACCTGAATTTTCAGCGACAGTTTTGAAGGGGTTGTTATCAGATGACCGTTACGAGATTCTAGCTGTTGTGACCCAGCCAGACCGCGCTGTCGGCCGTAAAAAAGTGATCCAAGAAACCCCAGTCAAACAGGCAGCCAAAGAAGCAGGTCTTCCTATCTACCAGCCTGAAAAATTATCTGGAAGCCCAGAGATGGAAGCCATTATGAAGCTAGGGGCGGATGGGATTATCACTGCTGCTTTTGGGCAGTTTCTCCCAAGTAAACTCCTTGATAGCATGGACTTTGCGGTCAACGTTCACGCATCCCTCCTTCCCAAACACCGTGGTGGCGCTCCCATTCATTATGCCTTGATTCAAGGGGATAAGGAAGCTGGTGTGACCATTATGGAGATGGTTAAGGAAATGGATGCAGGGGATATGATTTCTCGTCGCAGCATCCCCGTCACAGATGAGGACAATGTCGGCACCTTGTTTGAAAAATTAGCAGTTGTTGGTCGTGACTTGCTTTTGGACACCCTTCCTGGCTATATTGCTGGGGAGATCAAACCTGTGCCTCAGGACCCAAGCCAGGTCACTTTCTCGCCAAATATCAAACCAGAGGAAGAAAAACTGGATTGGACTAAAACCAATCGTCAACTCTTTAACCAAATCCGAGGGATGAATCCATGGCCTGTTGCCCATACTTTTCTCAAGGGAGACCGCTTTAAGATCTATGAAGCCCTACCTGTAGAAGGTCAGGGAGATCCAGGTGAGATCCTCTCTATTGGCAAGAAAGAATTGATCGTTGCAACGTCCAAGGGAGCTTTATCTCTCAAGCAAGTGCAGCCAGCTGGTAAACCTAAGATGGATATCGTATCCTTCATCAACGGAGTAGGACGGACATTGACAGTAGGAGAACGATTTGGTGACTAAAGTAGAAACGGCTAGAAGTCTCGCCCTAGCGGTGCTAGAGGATGTTCTAGTCAACCAAGCATATTCGAATATCGCCTTAAATAAACACCTCAAGGGGAGTCAACTCTCGGTAGCAGATAAGGGGTTGGTGACAGAGATTGTCTACGGAACGGTAGCTCGCAAACTCACTCTGGAATGGTACCTGTCCCACTTTATCGAAGACCGGGATAAGCTAGATAACTGGCTCTATATCCTGCTCCTTCTGAGCGCCTACCAACTTCGGTATCTGGATAAGATTCCTAATCACGCTGTGGTCAATGAAGCAGTGGAACTAGCCAAAGCCCGTAAAAAAGGCAGCGAAAAATTGGTCAATGCCGTCCTGCGTCGTATTTTTGCGAGAAGGCTGGCCAGATGTTGACAGCATCAAACGCAAAAAAACAAGCGTGATTCCATTGCTTATTCTCTCCCAGTTTGGCTCGTGTCTAAAACTCAAGGAAGAATACGGTGAAGAGCGAGCACAAGCCATCTTTGAAAAGTCTCTTGGTGCGCAACAAAGCCAGTATTCGTGTAGCCGATTTGAGCCGAAAAGAGGAAATCAAAGCTTTGTTAGAGGCGACCGATTCCCCTTTAGCGTGCCACTGGTCTGGTCAAGGAGCAAGGCCACTTTGCAGGACATGATTTGTTCGCAGAAGGGGCTATAACCATCCAAGACGAGTCCAGTCAACTGGTTGCTCCGACTCTTGATCTACAAGGTGATGAACAGGTCCTGGATGCCTGTGCCGCTCCGGGCGGTAAAACAGCCCATATGGCCTCTTACCTCATATCTGGTAAGGTGACAGCTTTGGACTTGTATGACCATAAGTTGGACTTGATCCAAGAAAATGCGGAGCGTTTAGGTGTGGCAGAACGAGTGCAAACGCAAAAATTGGATGCCAGAAAGGTACATGAGTTTTTCGGTCGGGACTCTTTTGATAAGATTTTAGTAGATGCTCCCTGTTCTGGGATTGGACTTTTACGTCGTAAACCAGACATCAAATACAATAAAGAAACAGCAGATTTCACATCATTACAGGAAATTCAGCTGGAAATATTAGGTAGTGTTTGTCAAACCTTACGAAAAGGTGGTATAATAACGTATAGTACCTGCACTATCGTCTCAGAGGAAAACTTTCACGTCGTTGAGGCATTTTTAGAAAGTCACCCCGAGTTTGAGCAGGTTAAACTAGAACACGAATGCAAGGATATTTTGAAGGACGGCTGTATCTTGATCACTCCTGAATTGTACGGAAGTGATGGATTCTTTATCAGCCAATTCCGCAAGATATCTGATTAGGAAGGAACTGACACAATGGAAATAGCATTATTAACAGATGTTGGTCAGAAACGAACAAATAACCAAGACTATGTCAATCACTTTGTCAACCGAGCAGGGCGCACCATGATCCTCTTGGCTGACGGGATGGGAGGACACCGTGCAGGCAATATCGCTAGTGAGATGGCGGTAACAGACCTGGGCGTGGCTTGGGTTGATACCCAAATCGACACCGTCAATGAGGTCCGTGAATGGTTTGCCCACTATCTGGAACTTGAAAATCAAAAAATTCATCAGATGGGGAAAGACGAAGCCTATAAGGGGATGGGAACAACGCTTGAAGCAGTAGCCATTATTGGAAATCAAGCTATTTATGCCCATATCGGTGATTCTCGTATCGGTTTGATCCGTGGTGAAGATTATCGCCAGCTCACAAGTGATCATTCTTTGGTTAATGCTCTGCTAAAGGCTGGCCAGCTAACTCCAGAGGAGGCAGAAATTCATCCGCAGAAAAATATCATTACCCAATCCATTGGGCAAAAAGATGAAATTCAACCAGATTTGGCATGGTTAGCCTAGAGTCAGGAGACTACCTCTTGCTCAACAGTGACGGCTTGACCAATATGATCTCAGGAAGCGATATCTACGATATTGTAACAAGTGATATTTCCTTGGCAGACAAGGCGGCAACTTTGATTCGTTTTGCCAACAATGCAGGTGGTTTAGACAATATCACGGTTGCCCTTGTTCACATGAATGAGGAGGAAGTAGAATGATCCAGATCGGCAAGATTTTTGCCGGACGATATCGGATTATCAAACAGATTGGTCGAGGAGGCATGGCGGATGTTTACTTGGCCAAGGATTTGATCCTAGACGGGGAAGAAGTAGCGGTTAAGGTCCTGAGGACTAACTATCAGACAGATCCGATTGCTGTAGCACGTTTTCAACGTGAAGCGAGAGCCATGGCGGATCTGGATCATCCCCATATCGTTCGAATAACAGATATCGGTGAGGAAGACGGTCAGCAGTATCTAGCTATGGAGTATGTGGCAGGGCTTGACCTCAAACGTTATATTAAAGAACACTCTCCTCTCTCAAACGAAGAAGCCGTCCGTATTATGGGACAGATTCTCTTGGCGATGCGTCTGGCGCATACGAGAGGGATTATCCACCGAGATTTGAAACCTCAAAATATCCTATTGACACCAGATGGAACTGCCAAAGTTACAGACTTTGGGATTGCCGTGGCTTTTGCAGAGACCAGTCTGACACAGACTAACTCCATGCTCGGTTCAGTCCACTATCTCTCACCTGAGCAGGCCCGTGGTTCCAAGGCAACTGTGCAGAGTGACATCTATGCTATGGGGATTATTTTCTATGAGATGTTGACAGGACATATCCCTTATGATGGGGATAGTGCGGTGACTATTGCCCTCCAGCATTTCCAAAAACCACTTCCATCTGTTATTGCTGAGAATCCAGCAGTACCACAAGCTTTGGAAAATGTCGTTATCAAGGCAACGGCCAAGAAATTAACAGATCGCTATCAGTCTGTATCAGAAATGTATGTGGACTTGTCGAGTTGTTTATCTCACAATCGTAGGAGAGAACCAAAGCTAGTCTTTGATGAGGCAAGCAAGGTTGATACCAAGACCTTGCCTAAAGTTCCACAAAGCACTCTGACCTCTATTCCGAAGGCTAAGCCACAATTAGAGCGACCTCAATCAAAACAGCAGACTCAGCAGGTGGTAGATGAAGCACCAGTACCAAAACCAGCGAAAAAACGGAAGTTTAAAGCTCGCTATATGATTTTACTGGCCAGTGCCTTGCTAGTTGCAGCCTCTTTGATTTGGATCTTCTCCCGAACTCCAGCGACTATTGCTATTCCAGATGTATCGGGACAGACAGTTGCTGAAGCTAAAGAGACACTGAAGAAAGCTAATTTTGAAGTAGGTGAAGAAAAGACAGAGGCCAGCGACACAGTAGCCGAAGGTCGCGTCATTCGAACAGATCCAGAAGCTAGAAGCGGTCGAAAAGAAGGAAGCAAAGTAAATCTAATCGTTTCATCAGGTAAGCAATCCTTCCAACTAAGTAACTATGTAGGACGTAAGTCCTCGGATGTTGTCGCAGAGCTCAAAGAGAAAAAGGTTCCAGAAAATCTTATCAAGATCGAGGAAGAGGAATCTAGCGAAAGCGATCCAGGAACAGTCATTAGGCAAACCCCAGCTGCAGGAAGTACTTACGATCTCACGAAAGCCAGCACGATTACCTTAACAGTTGCTAAGAAGGTAACCAGCGTTTCGATGCCAAGTTACATTGGTTCAAGTCTCGAATTTACTAAGAACAATTTGACTCAGATTGTTGGTGTAAAAGAGGCCAATATCGAAGTTGTGGAAGTATCAACTGCTCCTGAAGGAACTACTGCAGGAACAGTTGTTAGTCAGGACCCTAAACCTGGAGAAAAGGTAGATCTCAATAAAACACGTGTTAAGATTTCTATTTATAAACCAAAACCACTTCCTTCTTCATCAAGTTCGTCTCAACACGGAAATCCAGGAACAGACACGACGCCTTCACAGAGTAACAATCAAGGTAGCACCCCTACAACGGATTCTTCAGATGGCAGTAGAACGTCAAGCAATGAACGAAATTAACCCAATCTTTGTCATGAAATCATGACAAAGATTTTTTTTCATGAACTTTTGTGATAGAATAAAGGGAGTAGAAAATAGGAGTAGAAAATGGACGAATCAAAAGAGTTAAATGCTGTCATTGATGTGATTATGCTAGCTGGAACCATTCTCTTGAAAAGTGGTTCGGAGATTCATCGGGTTGAGGACACCATGATTCGCATTGCCCATTCACAGGGAATAGTGGATTGCAATGTTCTTGCCATGCCCGCAGCTATTTTCTTTTCGATTGAAAATACCAATATTTCTCGGATGAAACGGGTGACGTCATCCTCCTATAACATCGAAAAAGTCTGTGATGTCAACCAAGTATCACGAGAACTTGTGGGTGGCCAGATTGATCTTTCTACAGCTTTTAAAAAGCTGAAGGAAATCAGAAATCAAGCTCTTCCTTATAGCAAGCTCCAAGTGACTGTAGCAGCAACTCTCAGTGCTCCTTTCTTCTCGATTATGTTTGGTGGCAATGTCTATGATGCTTTTGGAGCAGGCGTTGCGACCTTGTTTGGTTTTGCCTTCTCTCTCTATGTCGAGAAGTTTATCCGAATTCCTTTTGTAACAGCTTTTGCGGGTGCCTTTGTTTTCGGCTTGATTGCCCAGTTCTGGGCTCGCTACACGGGATTCCCTTCGACGGCAGACCTGATCATAGCAGGAGCAGTCATGCCCTTTGTTCCAGGGATTGCTCTGACAAATGCGGTTCGAGATATCATGACCAATCATATCAACTCTGGTATGAGCAAGATGTTTGAATCCCTGCTCATTACCCTCGCTTTAGGGGCCGGCACCTCTGTCGCCCTGGTTTTGATGACATAAGATGACTCTAACAAGTATTTTACTCCAAGCAGTGGCGAGTTTGCTCGCCATTATCAACTTTCTAATCGTACTGAATGTCCAACGCTCCATGCTTCTGCCTGGTGGGGTTTTGGGAATGGGTGTTTGGCTCCTCTATCTCGTGCTCAAAGAACCAACCAATGTTATTGTTGCGACCTTTATCGCAGCAGTAATTGGCTCTTGCATCAGCCAGATTTTAAGTATTGTCTATAAGACACCAGCAGTGGTTTTTGTCTTGGCTATTCTTGCCCCTTTAGTACCCGGTTATCTATCCTATCGGACGACAGCTTTCTTTGTGACAGGCGATTACAGTCATGCCCTTGCCAGTGCGACTTTGGTGGTTATGTTAGCCCTTGTTATTTCCATTGGAATGGCAAGTGGAACGGTGATTTTAAAGCTCTATTACTACATCCGAAAACAACGAGGAATCTCCTCCTAGCTCTGTCAAAGAAAAGGCTTGATTTGGTGAATCAAGTCTTTTTTCTCTCTTTTGTCCCTATTTGTGATAAAATAGAATGAAACGATTTTTTACAATGAATGAAAAAACAGAGGTAAATATGACAATCGGTATTGATAAGATTGGTTTTGCGACCAGTCAATACGTCTTGAACTTACAAGATTTAGCAGAAGCGAGGGGAGTTGACCCCGAAAAATTTAGCAAGGGACTCTTGTTAAATGAAATTAGTATTGCGCCACTGACTGAGGACATTGTTACCTTGGCAGCTAGTGCAAGCAACTCTATTTTAACAGACAAAGAAAAAGAAGAAATCGATATGGTCATCGTGGCGACCGAGTCAGGGATTGACCAGAGTAAGGCAGCGGCAGTCTTTGTTCATGGCTTGTTAGGCATTCAGCCTTTCGCTCGCAGTTTTGAAATCAAAGAAGCCTGTTATGGAGCGACAGCTGCCCTTCATTATGCTAAATTGCATGTGGAAAATTCTCCAGAGTCTAAGGTTTTGGTCATTGCCAGTGATATTGCCAAGTATGGTGTGGGAACTCCAGGTGAACCAACTCAGGGTGCTGGAAGTGTGGCGATGTTGATCACCCAAAATCCGCGCATCATGGCCTTTAACAATGATAACGTTGCCCAAACGCGCGACATCATGGATTTCTGGCGTCCGAACTACTCAAGCACTCCTTATGTAAACGGCATGTATTCGACCCAACAGTATCTTGATTGCCTGACAACGACTTGGGATGAATACACGAAACGCTACGATTGGACTATGGATGACTTTGCGGCTATCTGCTTCCACTTGCCTTATCCTAAGTTGGCCCTAAAAGGCTTACGCAAGATGATGGACAAAACTTTGTCTAAAGAAAAACAGGATAGTTTGCAAGAGAACTTTGACAAGTCTATTCTCTACAGTCAGATGATTGGGAATATCTACACAGGTTCCCTCTTCCTCGGCCTCCTTTCTCTTTTGGAAATGCAGAGACTTTGAAGGCTGGAGATAAAATTGCCCTCTACAGTTACGGAAGTGGAGCCGTTTCAGAGTTCTTTAGTGGAGAGCTGGTCGAAGGTTATGAGGCTTACCTTGATAAGGATCGCTTGAGCAAACTCAAACAACGTACAGCATTGTCTGTTACAGACTATGAAAAAGTCTTCTTCGAAGAATTGCAGTTGGATGAGTCTGGTTCAGCCCGATTTGCAGGCTATGAACATCAAGACTATGCCTTGGTTGAGATTCTCGACCACCAACGCCGTTATAGCAAGGTTGAAAAATAATGAAGATAAGTTGGAATGGATTTTCTAAAAAATCATACCATGAGCGCCTTGAGTTATTGCGAGCTCAGGCGCTCCTTAGTCCTGAAAAGCAAACAAGTCTGGAGCAAGATGAACAAGTCAGCTTGGCTGTTGCAGACCAGCTGAGTGAGAATGTGGTGGGAACTTTTTCTCTGCCTTATTCTATCGTTCCAGAGCTTTTGGTGAACGGTCAGAACTACACAGTTCCCTATGTGACAGAAGAACCCTCAGTAGTTGCTGCGGCTAGTTATGCCAGCAAAATCATCAAGAGAGCAGGTGGCTTTACTGCTCAAGTACATGAGCGCCAGATGATTGGTCAGGTAGCCCTTTATCAAGTTGCTGAACCTGAACAAGCGCAAGAGAAGATTGCCAGCAAGAAAGCGGAGCTCTTGGAACTTGCCAACCAAGCCTATCCTTCTATCGTCAAACGTGGTGGCGGGGCGCGTGATTTGCATGTCGAGCAGATCAAAGGTGAAACAGACTTTCTCGTTGTTTATCTCCACGTCGATACTCAGGAAGCCATGGGAGCCAATATGCTCAACACCATGCTGGAAGCTTTGAAACCAGTCTTAGAAGAACTCAGTCAAGGACAGAGCCTTATGGGGATCCTGTCCAACTACGCGACCGATTCTCTGGTGACTGCAAGCTGTCGTATCGCCTTTCGCTACTTGAGTCCCCAAAGGGATCAAGGACGAGAAATTGCGGAGAAAATAGCTTTGGCTAGCCAGTTTGCGCAGGTTGATCCCTACCGAGCGGCTACCCATAATAAAGGGATTTTTAATGGTATTGATGCGATTTTGATTGCCACGGGTAATGACTGGCGTGCCATCGAAGCTGGGGCCCATGCCTTTGCCAGTCGAGATGGACGCTATCAAGGTCTTAGTCAATGGACGCTGGACATGGAAAGAGAAGAATTGGTCGGTGAGATGACCTTACCCATGCCGGTAGCTACAAAGGGCGGCTCTATCGGTCTCAACCCACGTGTAGCCCTCAGTCATGAACTACTGGGAAATCCTTCTGCCAAAGAATTAGCTCAGATTATCGTGTCCATCGGTCTTGCCCAAAACTTTGCGGCCCTCAAAGCCTTGGTAAGTACGGGCATCCAGCAAGGCCACATGAAACTACAGGCCAAATCCTTGGCTCTCCTAGCTGGGGCTAGTGAGTCTGAAGTTGCTCCCCTAGTTGAGCGCCTCATCGCTGATAAAACTTTCAACCTAGAGACAGCCCAGCGCTATCTAGACAACTTAAGATCGTAAAAAAACTCAGACGAATTGGTCTGAGTTTTCTTGTGTTTAAATACTTTTACCGGGTAATAGAGTAACGGGTAAGAAATAACCAGTTGTCGCGACTTCCTTGCCCTCAATTTTCTGCAGGAGAAGATCGACAGTGAGGTGGGCAATCTCCTTCATAGGCTGCTTAATCGTTGTCAGATGAGGATAGTAGTTCTCGATAAAGTAGGTCCCATCATAACCGATGACCTTGAGCTCTTCAGGAACAGAAATCCCCAGCTCTTGAGCAATTTTGATAACCAGAATGGCTGTCAAATCATCCGAAGCAAAGATAGCATCTGGTTTCTGATGGGTCAAGATATTCTTGATTTCCATTTCTTTTCTGACGGGCGAAAAGTCACTGGAAACATTGATAATAGGTGCTTTTGGGAGTACAGAGGCAAAGCCAGCATGGCGCAGTCCAGTAGGCGAGTTGGAATTGTCATTTCCTGTAATCATGATGATAGATTGGGCGCCTGTCTTGATCAAGGTTTGGGCGACGAGAACCCCGCCACCGTAGTTATCAGAGGAGACGACAGGGATGTCTGGTGATAGATTTCGGTCAAAGGAAATAATCGGTGCTGTCACACGATTGTAGTCCTCGATTCCCAAGTTGTGACTTCCTGAGATGATACCGTCTACCTGATTGGCCTCCAGCATTTCAATGTACTCCCGTTCTTTTTCAGAGTCGTGTTCGCTGTTACAGATGATGGTCTTGTAGCCATTTTTGAAGAGTTGGTGTTCCAACTTGTCAATCAACTCCGCATAAAAGACATGACTGATGTTTGGAAAAATAAGTCCAATCAACTTGGCAGATTTTCCTTGGAGGCTTCGAGCCAGATTATTAGGCTTGTAGCCTAGCTCTCGCATGGCTTCATTTACCTTTTGAATGGTTTTCTCAGATAGATACCCCTTTTTATTGATGACCCGTGAGACGGTAGTGGGGCTGACGCCTGCAAGTTTTGCGACATCAGTTAGTTTTGCGACCATAATCTAATTCATAGTAAGTTCCGGTTGGGTTTCCAGACTTGATGAGGATACCATTTTGGTCTGCATGTGGGAAGACACGACCAGAAAATACTTTTTCTCCTTTATTGATGAAAATTTCAAAGACTGACTTGTCGATGAAGATAGTGGCAGTAGTAGCTTGTTTATCGATAGGGCAAGAACGAGTTGTACCAAATTCTTGAGCATACTGTTCACCAGCCAGGCTACGGTCCACAGTTACCTGTCCATTGACAAGGTCAAAGTTGATTGAAAGCCCCTTGCCTTCTTTGTCAGCGAGCAAGACAATCTCGCTTTGGCTATTGGCCTCCAAGTTGAGCTCCAGTTCATAGGTGTTATTGGTTTGAGTACGATTTGAGAAGACCTCTTCAGAAGAACGAAGTTCTTTGACGGCTACGACAGGATATTGGTAGAGTTTGCCATCTTGGATAGTGAGTTCTTTGACCAATGAGAAGGTTCCCTGGTGGTCAAAACGGTCAGATGGGTAAGAAACATCTGGCAAACCAAGCCAGCTTACTGCTAGTGCACGTCCATCTGGAGCGTTGAAGGCTTGAGTTGCATAGGCTTCAAAACCATAGTCTAGATTTTGCAATGGAGACACATCTACCATTTTAGCATTTTCAGGATCAAAGGAAACCCCGATTTTGTACATGTTTGGATAAATATTATCATAGTCTAGAACACTCTTATCCAATCCTTGTGGACAGTAGAGAAGGACAGGTTGCTCCCCTACAAAGACCAGATTTGGGCATTCCATCATGTAGGCAGTGCGGTCGTTAGCAAAGTCAAGATCGCCAACTGCCTGCCAGTTTGTATAGTCATTGTCCACAGCTTTGTAGAGACGAACAAAGCCTTTTTTCTCCAAGTCCTGTCCGCCGACGATAGCATAATATTGTCCCTTAAAGTTAAAAATTTGTGGATCACGGAAGTGGTCTGTAGAGTCTGCTGGCTGGTCAATCAAGATCTTGTCAATCTTTGTAATCTTGCCATTCTTATCCATCAGGGCACCAACCTGGTAAGGGTGACGGATCCAATTTTCATCACGGACATTTCCAGTATAAAATAAAAACAACTGATCGCCGAACTGCATGGCAGAACCAGAGTAAGCACCGTGGCTATCCAACGGAGTATCTGGCAAAACTTTGACTCCAGTTTCTGTAAAGTGTACCAAATCATCACTTTCAAGCTGCACCCAAGACTTCAACCCGTGGGCTGCACCAAAGGGGAAGTTCTGGTAAAAGAGAATCCATTTGCCATCGAAATAAGAAAAGCCATTTGGATCATTGAGAAGCCCCATTTTAGGCTCGACATGGTAACAAGTATGCCAAGGAGATTGTGCCATCTTTTCCTTGATTTGCTTGATTTCATCATTAGACCAGTCTTCATAGCGTCTGTAACGGCGCTCAGTTGTCCATTCCATTTTATCTTTCCTCCATAAGTTCTATTCTATTATTAATAGTAAACGTTTTCGGCAAAAAAAGCAAGTCTTTTATGTTAAAAAAGAGAAAAATATGTCAAACGATTACCAGAAATCAAGTAAAGGAAATCTGGCAAATTTTCACGAAAAAATGAAAGAAAATGTAAATAAAAAGCTTTGAATCCTCTAATATAAAGATATTTTTTTGAGGAAAAAGAGAATATCCCTCAAAAACAAGCAAAAATAATCAGAGAAAAAAGAAAGGAAATAAAAATTTCTGCAAAACGCTTGACATATTTTAGAAACATGATAAAATAATAGTCGTAGGGCGAATAAAATCGCTTTCAAACAAGAACAAAATTTTTATAAGGAGATTTTTGCAAATGAACAATCAGGATATTGCAAAAAAGGTCATCGAAGCCCTTGGCGGACGTGAAAATGTCAACAGTGTTGCCCACTGTGCGACTCGTCTACGTGTCATGGTCAAAGATGAAGGGAAAATCAATAAGGAAGTGATTGAGAACTTGGATAAAGTTCAAGGAGCTTTCTTTAACTCAGGTCAATACCAAATTATCTTTGGTACTGGTACAGTAAACAAGATGTACGACGAAGTCGTTGCGCTTGGTTTGCCAACATCTTCTAAAGAAGACATGAAAGCAGAAGCTGCTAAACAAGGAAATTGGTTCCAACGTGCTATCCGTACTTTCGGTGACGTTTTCGTGCCAATCATCCCAGTTATCGTAGCAACTGGTCTCTTCATGGGTGTTCGTGGTCTCTTGAATGCTCTTGGAATGACACTTCCAGAAGATGTTACCATTTACAGCCAAATCCTCACAGATACAGCCTTCATCATCTTGCCAGGTTTGGTTGTATGGTCAACCTTCCGCGTATTTGGTGGAAATCCAGCCGTTGGTATCGTTCTCGGTATGATGCTGGTTTCTGGTTCACTTCCAAACGCTTGGGCAGTAGCATCAGGTGGTGAAGTAACAGCTATGAACTTCTTTGGCTTCATTCCTGTTGTTGGTTTGCAAGGTTCTGTTCTTCCAGCCTTTATCATCGGGGTAGTCGGAGCCAAGTTTGAAAGCTCTCCGCAAAGTGGTTCCAGATGTCTTGGATCTCTTGGTGACACCGTTCGTGACACTTCTGGTTATGTCTATTCTTGGACTCTTTGTCATCGGACCAGTCTTCCACGTGGTTGAAAACTATATCCTTTTCGGAACAAAAGCGATTCTTGGCTTGCCATTTGGTCTTGGTGGTTTGGTCATCGGTGGAGTTCACCAATTGATCGTCGTATCAGGTGTACACCACATCTTCAACTTGCTTGAAGTGCAATTGCTTGCTGCTGATCATGTGAACCCATTCAACGCCATCATCACTGCAGCGATGACAGCTCAAGGGGCTGCAACTGTTGCCGTTGGTGTCAAAACTAAAAATCCTAAACTAAAAACACTTGCTTTCCCAGCTGCTCTTTCTGCCTTCCTCGGTATTACAGAGCCAGCTATCTTCGGGGTAAACTTGCGCTTCCGTAAACCATTCTTCCTTTCATTGATCGCTGGTGCTATCGGTGGTGGATTGGCTTCAATTCTTGGACTTGCTGGTACTGGTAATGGTATCACCATCATTCCTGGTACAATGTTGTACGTTGGTAACGGCCAATTGCTTCAATACCTTCTTATGGTCGCTGTATCATTCGTTCTTGGTTTCGCTCTTACTTACGTGTTTGGTTACGAGGACGAAGAAGAAATTGCTACTGAAGTTGCGACAGAACGTTTGGTCCAAGAAGAAACAACTGGTAACATTCCAGTAGCTCCTCAAAATGAAACAATCCAAACTCCAATCGTTGGGGACGTAGTTGCCCTTGAGAATGTTAATGATCCAGTCTTTTCAAGTGGTGCAATGGGACAAGGGATTGCTGTAAAACCAAGCCAAGGTGTGGTTTACGCACCAGCTGATGCAGAAGTATCGATCGCCTTTGCTACAGGACATGCTTACGGTTTGAAGACAGCAAATGGAGCTGAGATCTTGATCCACGTTGGTATCGACACTGTATCTATGAACGGTGAAGGCTTTGAACAAAAAGTTGCTCAAGGCGACAAGGTTAAAGCTGGTGACATTCTTGGAACCTTTGACTCAAACAAAATCGCTGCTGCAGGCCTTGACGACACAACAATGGTCATCGTAACCAACACAGCAGACTACGCTACTGTGACACCAGTCGCAAGCGGTTCAGTTGTCAAGGGTGACGTGATCATCGAAGTGAAAGCCTAGTCCTCTTCGAAAATCAGATCTAAAAACAAAACGAACAAATATCATGTTTGTTCGTTTTTACTTTGATGGTAAGATTTACAGAGGAAAATCTAAAATATTGAGAAATCTAGCTCTTTAAAATGTGCTATAATAGAGAAAACAAAGATAAGAGGTTTATCATGACAAAATTATATGGAAGCTTAGAAGCGGGCGGTACAAAGTTCGTCTGTGCTGTCGGAGATGAAAATTTTAACATTGTAGAAAAAACACAATTTCCTACAACAACTCCTATCGAGACCATCGATAAAACCATCGAGTTCTTTTCGAAATTCGATAATCTTGCAGGTCTTGCCATCGGTTCCTTCGGTCCTATCGATATCGATAAAAACTCAAAAACCTATGGTTTTATCACAACGACTCCAAAACCTCACTGGGCAAATGTAGACCTACTTGGTGCCCTTCGTCGAGCTCTAAATGTACCCATGTATTTCACAACAGACGTAAATAGCTCTGCCTATGGTGAAGTGGTTGCCCGCAACAATGCTGGCGGCCGTATTGAGAACTTGGTCTACTACACGATCGGTACAGGTATCGGTGCAGGTGTTATCCAACGTGGTGAGTTTATCGGTGGTGTGGGTCACCCTGAGATGGGGCACTACTATGTGGCTAAACACCCAATGGATGTGGAAAAAGAATTTAACGGTGTTTGTCCTTTCCACAAGGGTTGTTTGGAAGGCTTTGCGGCTGGTCCAAGTCTCGAAGCCCGTACAGGTATTCGTGGTGAAAACATCGAACTCAACAGTTCTGTCTGGGACGTTCAAGCCTACTATATCGCTCAAGCTGCGGTCAATGCTACAGTGACTTTCCGTCCAGACGTGATCGTCTTTGGTGGTGGAGTCATGGCCCAACAACACATGCTGGACCGTGTGCGTGAGAAATTCACTGCTCTTCTCAACGGGTACCTACCAGTACCAGATGTGCGTGACTACATCGTGACTCCAGCAGTTGCTGGAAATGGTTCTGCCACACTTGGAAACTTTGTCCTTGCTAAGAGTGTCGCAAAATAAAACAAACAAAACATCCGTTTGGTTGCCCAAGCGGATGTTTTGTTTGAAGACAATGTTTTTTGAGCCTTCCCTTAAGTGATTACGGACGGTAGCGACTTTCCTCGAAATTCCATACCTAAACTTTGAGCCTAATGTCTCAAAGTTTTCCAACACCTGAAATCATTAGATTTCAGTCCTTTCTATCACGGTGGAAAGGCTAGGTAAGTCCTCGCTTCGCTATCGAAAAATAGGCATGATTTCCATACCAAAGTATATTTAGTATCAAGCTATAGTCTATCTATGCTCTAAAAATCCGCTTGGGACACCAAACGGATTTTTCTATTCTCAAAACATCTGCCAGAAGAAATCAATAATATAGGTCAAACCATAAGTGTAAACCACTAGGGTAAAGGGCTTGGTCAAAACAATGATAATCATATAGCGCTTGAAGGTCATCTTGGTGAGGGCAGCCAGCATACAGAGAAAGTCAGCTGGACTGACAGGCCAGATCATCATAAAGATAAAGAAACGCTCGAAACGATTGCCCTTATCTAGCCAGCCGATGTATTTGTCATAGGTGCGCTTGCTGACGACGGACTGGACAAAGGCAGCCCCATAGAGACGGACGAGGTAAAAGATAATGGCACAGCCAATCACGATGCCGATATAGTTATAGATAGTTCCGATGATGTGGCCGTAAATAAAGACCCCAGCCACTGAGGTCAAAGCTCCCGGAATAATCGGAACAACAGTTTGTAGGATTTGTAAAAAGATAAAGAGTGGTGGCCCCCAAACCCCAGCTTGCTGGATAAAGGCTGATAGGGTTTCTTTGGACTGTAACACTCCAGCCTGATAGGCCCAAATACAGAAAATCAAGGTGCCGACTCCCCCGACGATAGACGAAATATTGATGACTTGCTGCAGAAGGGGAGAAACAGCTTTCATTTGTTTATGCTGTGACATAGAAACTCCTTATAGATAGTATGGTTCTACTATACCATATTTCTTATAAAGACTAATTTGATTCCTTATCTTGCTTTTTATATAAGTGTGGTACAATTAAAGGAGTAAGTCAAGAGATATAATGGTGAAAGAAATGTTAGATTTAAAATTTAAAGGAAGATGGAGAAAGTACCAAAAGGAAGTCTTAGATCGTTTTCAGAACTATCAAACAGATGGCCATGTTCACCTAGTGGCGGCACCAGGGTCCGGCAAGACCACCATTGGTATCGAGCTGATCGCTCGTTTTGGCAACCCAGCCCTTGTCTTGGTTCCGACTGTCACCATTCGAGAACAATGGGTAGATAGGATCCAAACAGCCTTTTTAGAGAACGAACAGAAGATTTCAGATCTCGTTTCCCAAAACTTAAAGGAGATGAAGGCATTAACGATTGTGACCTATCAGGCTTTTCATAGCGCCATGAACCAATTGCAATCACAAGAAGATGGAGAAGCAGAGGATTTTGTGGGGTTTGATTTGCGTGCAAGCCTAAGAGCTCAGAAAGTTGCGACTCTTTGCTTGGACGAATGCCACCACCTGCGCAATGAATGGTGGAAAAGTCTGGAAGCCTTTCGCAAGCAGTATGAACAGCTGCAAGTCATCTCCCTGACAGCGACACCACCTTATGACAGCGAGCCTGAGCTCTGGGAACGCTATATCCGTATGTGTGGGGAAATTGACCAAGAAATTACGGTACCTGAACTAGTCAAGGAAGACACCCTCTGTCCTCATCAGGATTTTGTCTATATGTGTTCACCAACAGCTGAAGAGTCGGAACGTCTCAAACAGTTTGAGGAGACTAAGTGGGACTATATTCATCACCTTATAGTCGATCCTGATTTTCAAACATTTGTAGCAGGGTCTAAGGTCTTCAAAGGGGATATTTCATCTGATTTGCTCTTAGAAGATCCTAAGTACTTGTCTGCTATGTTGATTTATATGCATTCTCAGGGGTTAACGATTCCTCCCTCTTTGCAAAATTTACTGGGACCCCAGAAGCTTCCAGCATTGACCTTCTACTGGCTGGAGACGCTGTTGCAGAGCATACTCTATCAGACACTAGATTGGTATGAGGATACAGATGGATATAGGAAAAAGTTAGAGGCTGACTTGAAGGCGCGTGGGTTGGTGGAAAAACGTCAGGTTTATCTGGTTAAGTCTAAGGCTTCTGATCAGCTTTTAACCCAATCTCTGGGGAAATTGTCTGCCATTGCCGATATCTTCTTGACAGAGTATGAAAGTTTAGGTCAGGAACTGAGACAGTTAGTACTAGCTGACTATATTCGCAAGGATTTTGCTAGTTATCTGGGAGATGATCAGGCGACCATTTCTCAGTTGGGGGTTCTCCCTTATTTTGAAAGCATTCGTCGAAAAGCTCAGGAGCAAGAGATACCTGTATCTTTGGCTGTCTTGTCAGGGAGTGTTGTTATTCTTCCCACCAATGTGGCAGCAGAGTTGAAGGAACTCTTGCCTCAGGTTCATCTTAGTTTCTCGTCTATTGGTCAGTTAGATCAAGAGGATTATGTACTGGTGGGATTTTCTAGTACGGCTAAGGGTATTGTAGCGGCGGTGACGGAACTTTTCCAACGCGGTCGGATCCAAGTCCTAGTCGGAACCAAATCTCTCCTCGGAGAGGGTTGGGATGCTCCTTGTGTTAATTCCCTAATCCTCGGAAGCTTTGTGGGGAGCTTTATGCTGAGTAACCAGATGCGCGGGCGTGCCATTCGTATCTGGCCGGGACATCCAGAAAAGACCAGTAACATTTGGCATCTGGTAGCCGTTCAAGCGCAAGCACTTATCACTCTTCCTGGTGAGGAGCCTAGACCAGAGAGCAATCAGGATCTGCAGACCTTGTCGCGACGGATGGAGCATTTTCTTGGATTGGCTTATAATCAGGAGAGTATTGAGACCGGTTTGGATCGTTTGGATTTTCCAAAGCCCCCTTTTAAGAAAAAGCAAATTAGTGAGTATAATGAGCGAGTTAAGAGTCTCTCCAAGGATCGAGCAGGCTTGAGACAAAAATGGCAAGATGCTCTTGTTGTAGCGGATCAATTTGAGATAGTTACAGAAGTCGCGGCTCAAAAACAGAAGGTCCCAGTCATGCTCTTGCTTGATGCATTAAAATGGGTTCGCCTGTCATTACTCTTGTTGGCAGTGGATTTGTTGGTCTTGTTATTTAGACTGAGATTGATCGGTGTTTGGTGGCTTACGACAGCTTGTCTCCTCTTTTTGGCCTTTGCATCTTGGCGCTACCTCTGCTATAAGAGTCCCTATAAACGTTTGCAATCTCTGGGTGAGCAGATCCGAAAGGCTCTGCTAGATTCGGGGCATCTAACGGACGATCAATCCCGTGTTCAGGTAGAGGAGGACAAGGAAAACTATATGGTTTTCGCCTATCTCAAGGGAGGAAGCATGAGGGACAAGGAGTTGTTTGCTCAGACTGTGGGAGAGTTCTTTGCACCAGTGGACAATCAGCGCTATCTCTTGAAGGCAGAGAAAGTCCGACAAGGTCAGTCACCTTACTATGTCGTGCCTAGTCTTTTTGACAAGCGCAAGGAAGAAGCACAGAAATTTCTCGACTTTCTGACGTCGACTATCGGACGTTATCATCTCGTCTACACACGAACAGAGACCGGACGGAAAATCCTTCTCGAAGCTCGTATCAAAGCTCTCTCTAACAAAAATGATCGTACCTTGACTAAGAAGAAAGTTAAAAGCCGGTTGGAGTAGGGGAGGTAGCTATTCGAAGTTTCGAAGATATGAATTTACTAAAGTTTATATGCATTCTAAACTTAGAATGACAAGAAATACATAAATTTATGAGTATTCTAAGCTTCGAATAGTTGTCTTTCCTAAAGTTTAGATGTATTCTAAAGCTAGAAAAGTTAAAATCTAAAAATAGTAAGAGTCTCTATCTGACAGACGGAGTGTATGCCTAGCAGGTATCCTTCGAATCGTTAGTTAATTTTAAAATTTATCAGTTCTGAAATAATTACTAAATATAGTTAGATAGTGAATTAATTATTACTTGACTTCGTTTTTTAAAATGGTAAAATAAAGTTGTCCATAGGTTCAGCCGTATGGGAAGTCGAATTTATCTGTCACAATGATAGACACTTGCTCACAAGCTACAAATTGTGCTATAATTAATATAGATGAGAAGATGTTAATTTTGATTATCACTGCAATCTGCCTCGGTCGGCAGTTTGGATTCGAACTTCGACAACGTCCTCGTCTTCGTTCGACTCTTAGTCAAATCAACCAGTTTAAAGAATTGGAGGAATTACTGATGGATTTCTTTGAAGAAATCGTTCTGACATTCGTGACTAATTTGGTATTCGGTATTATAAAATAAATTAATAAGTGTGCAATATTAGCTTTTGTTATAGGAATACCGACCTATTGCTAATATTGCTCCTTTTGTTTTATGGAAATAATAAATTTCAAATCGTATAAGTGTAAGAAATATCGTCATATTGATAAACGAATTAAAATTGATGACGTAATAGATTATATTAAAAATCCGGAGAAGGTTGCTCATCATAGCTTTCTTCCTTTTTTGCGTTATGAGCGGAAGAGTTCTAAGTACGTTGGTTATGAGTTTAGTAATATTGATGGTAGACCTGTAAAGTTTAAGATTCGTCCTCTAATGTATGCAGGCCATTTAGATGGTTTGATATATAAATATTATTCTGACTTACTAAACATTTGCTACAATGAGTGGATGGAGGATAATGAATTAAATTTCTTCTCGGTGGCATATCGTACGAATAAACAACATCAAAGTAGTATAGATTTCGCTGCGGAGGCGATTTCTTTTATAGAGAAGCAAGACAATGCTTTTGTAATTATTGGTGATTTTGAAAAATTTTTTGATACATTGGATCACAAATTATTAAAGGATAGATTGCAGAGAGTATTAAAAGTTCAACAATTACCCAGTGATTGGTATAACATATATAAATCACTAACTAAATTTGCCTTTATTGAAAAAAGTACTTTAGATTTTTCTGATGATTCTTTGGTACTGAAAAATGATGCTAGTTATTTTCGTAGTATAGGTGATTTTTAGAAAATATCAGAAATATAATAAATGCAAATTAAACAAAAAAATATTTTTTTGGAATCCCTCAAGGAAATTCATTAAGTGGAGTTTTTGCTAATATCTATGCTATTGATTTTGATAGGAGGTTAGCTGAACTTTCAAAAGAATTTGATGGTTTTTATCAAAGATATTCTGATGATTTTTATAATTGTATTAGATGTTGAAAAAAACTGTATTCTAGGTATGGAAATAATTTTGTAGAGGCGATTACAAATTTATTAAAAAGAATTATCAGATGAGAATAAAAATTCATTTACAGACTGATAAAAAAATAAAAAAATTTTTTTATTAATGATAATGTGTTATTGAATGAACATAACAAAGTAAATAGTATAGATTATTTAGGGTTTAGATTTGATGGTAATAATGTCAAAATTCGTGAAAAGAGTATCTATAAATTTTTATCGTGAAGGTAGAAAAATTGATATACAAATCTAAATATATTCAAAAAGAAGAAAGGTTTAAAGAAGTTACCAAATCGTCACAAAATTTACTCATTGTATACTGATTTTGGAAAATCAAAAAAATATCCTAGCAATTTTATAAAATATGCTCAGAGGTCCCAGGAAATATTTGATAAAATTAGTCCAAATACTTCTAATCTAATGTTGTCACAATTAAAAAATAGAAAGAAAAAAATTGAAAAGGCATTAGGATACAGAATTCACTCTAAAATGAAAACCACTCGCTCTTCTGTACTGCATCCTAAAAGTTAGATTTTTTCTGTCTAACTTTTAGGATACAATTTCATTCTTAGTTCAAGTGCTTTTTCTTGAAATATGATAAAATATAACGGATAATGCATTGAACTAGGGAAGTAAAAATGACAAGTAAAGAAAATGTAGAACGCAAGGAGTTGCATCGTAAAATTTGGGCGATTGCTGATGATGTGCGTGGGGCTGTAGACGGTTGGGATTTTAAACAGTACATTCTGGGAATTCTGTTCTATCGTTTTATTTCTGCACACATGGCTGACTATTTTGACCATACAGAACATGAGGCTGGGGATTTGGAATTTCGCTATGCTGACTTGAGTGACCAAGAGGCTGAGCAAGATTTCAAACCAGGTACAGTTGAGGCTAAAGGATTCTTTATTCTTCCTAGCCAATTGTTTGAAAATGTTGTCAAGGATGCTTCACAAAATGAAAATTTAAACGAAGACTTGGCCAATATCTTTCAGGCTATTGAGAAGTCAGCGATTGGCTTCAAATCAGAGGACGATATCAAAGGCTTGTTTGATAACTTAGATACACGAAGTAACATCCTTGGTGGAAGTGTTCCAGAAAAAAATAAACGCCTTTCTGATATCCTCAATGGTATCAATAGCATTAACTTTGGCAACTTTCAGGACAATGATATTGATGCTTTTGGGGATGCTTATGAGTTCTTGATTTCCAACTATGCTAGTAATGCAGGAAAAAGCGGGGGTGAATTTTTCACACCTCAGACAGTTTCTAAACTACTAGCTCGACTAGTCATGGTCGGCAAGGATAAGATTAACAAGGTCTATGACCCAACTTGTGGGTCGGGTTCACTCTTGTTACAGATGAAAAAACAATATGAAGAACATATCCTAGAGGATGGTTTCTTTGGTCAAGAAATCAACATGACCAACTATAACTTGGCTCGTATGAATATGTTCTTGCACAATATCAACTACAATAACTTTGACATTAAGCGAGGAGACACCCTTTTAAATCCTCAGCATTTAGAAGAAAAGCCATTTGATGCTATCGTTTCTAACCCTCCGTATTCTGTCAAATGGGTGGGAGATGGAGATCCAACTCTGATAAACGATGACCGTTTGCACCAGCAGGGAAACTAGCTCCCAAGTCAAAAGCTGACTTTGCCTTTATCATGCATAGTCTCAACCACCTGTCTAATAAAGGTCGAGCAGCTATTGTATGTTTCCCGGGCATATTCTATCGTGGCGGAGCTGAAAAGACCATTCGTCAGTATCTGGTAGATAACAACTTTGTTGAAGCAGTTATTGCCCTTCCAGATAATCTCTTCTTTGGAACTTCTATTGCGACCACGATCTTAGTTCTGGCGAAGAATAAATTAGAAAATAAAACTCTCTTTATCGATGCGAGTAAAGAATTCAAAAAAGAGACCAATAACAATATTTTGACAGATAGCAATATTGAGCATATTGTTGAATTGTTCACTAATTATCAAAGTGTAGACTATAAAGCAGCTCTTGTTGATAATGAAGTGATTGGCTCAGAGCAAGACTACAATCTATCTGTCTCAACCTATGTCGAACAAGAAGATACACGTGAAAAAATTGATATTTATGTGCTCAATAAAGAAATCGCTGAGACTGTTGCCAAGATTGACCACTTGCGTGCAGAGATAGATAAGATTGTCGAGGAACTTAGCTATGGCAAATGGTGTGATTCTCTATAGAACTGATGACGGGGAGTCCGCTATTGAACTTCATCTGGATAATGGAACGGTCTGGCTGACCCAACAAGAACTAGCTGAACTCTTTCAGACCTCCAAGCAAAACATTAGTAAACATATAAAGGCGATCTTTGAAGACGGTGAACTGGATGAAGCAGTGGTTGTCAACTATCAGTTGACAACCACTCGTCACGGTGCAATAGCTGGTAAAACTCAGTCAAAAAAGTCACCGACTATAATCTTGATATGATTTTGGTTATTGGTTATCGTATATACTATATTGAAAATAATTTCAAAAAAGTAAAAAATCCTTGAATTATCTGTTAAAAACGGTATAATAGAGTTAATAGGACCGCCCACCTCTCTTTGATGTGACAAGGCGGACATTTTTTTATACGGAAGTTATTATGAAAATTAAAGAATTTAAAACTTGGGATGAGCAGGTGGCCAAATTAATTGAGCACGGATGTAAAGATATCAAATCAAATGAGTATGCGATTGATATTTTACAAAAGGTTAATTATTATCGGCTAACTGCTTATTTTTTACCTTTTCGTGATAAAGAGACGCAGAAATATGATTCCAGCAAGGTTTCTTTGGAGAAAATTTATGGAATTGCTTGTTTTGATGCAGAGTTACGTTTGCTTATTTTCAAGTATTTAGAGGACATTGAGTTGTATTTTAGAACTCAAGTTGCCTATCATCATGGGAATAAATATGGAGCTTTAGCTTATAAAGAAGCGACTACTTTTAATAAATTTCATAAACATAATGAATTTTTAGGAAATATTGAAAACGAGTTGAAGCATAGGAAGAAAAGTCCGATTTATAAGCATCATCAGCGAAAAATATGATGGAGAGTTTCCTATTTGGGTTTTTAGTAGAATTTTTTTCTTTTTGGAATGACTTCGAAATTTTTTTGCAGATTCTCCGATAGATATCCAGCAAGATATTGCTAAAAAAATGTTTGTATAAAGTCCACTCAAGTTAGAACCTATCTAGAAGTTGCAGTAGTTTTAAGAAATTACTGTGCCCACTATAATCGATTATATTATACAAGCTTCACAAAGATACCTAGTCAACTCCCTACTTTTTATGAACGAAAATAGTAAATTAAAAAAAATAGACTAATGGCACAACTTTATGCAGTTAAAAGCTTATACCCTGATAAGAAAAAAATGGAACGAAGGATTTCTAGGGGAATTGTCAGCACTCATTAAACGCTATCAAGCAGTGATTCATCTGCATCATATTGGATTTGTCGATGAGTGGGAAGAAGTACTGAAGAAATGAGGAACTATAATATGAACATCCTAGAAGAAATCCAAAACTGTCCTGTTGAGTGGAAAGAGTTGGGGGAAGTGGCATTTTTAAAACGTGGGAAAACAATTACCTATAAAACAGCTACTGATGGACCTTATCCAGTTATTTCTGGAGGTCAGAAACCTGCATACTTTCATGGAGAATTTAACAGAGAAGGTGAAACAATAACTGTTGCAGGTAGTGGAGCATATGCAGGTTTTGTGATGTATTGGAAAGAACCTATCTTTGTATCAGATGCTTTTTCTATTAAACCATTTGAGGAAATGTTAAGTACGAAGTATTTATATCATTGTCTTCTTGAAAAACAAGAAATTATTTTTAGTTTGAAAAAAGGTTCAGGTGTGCCGCATGTATATCCTAAGGACGTTTCAAAACTCCTAATTCCAATCCCTCCTCTAGAAATTCAAGAAAAGATCGTGCAAAAACTTGACAAAATGACTGAGTATGTTACAGAATTGACCTCAGAATTGACCTCAGAATTGACCTCACGTAAAAAGCAATATTCTTTTTATAGAGATAAACTGTTATCATTTGATGATGAGGTTTATCAGGTTGAGTGGAAGACACTCCTAGAGGTTTCTAAGAAGATAACATCAGGAGGCACACCAGATAGATCAAATAGTTTATATTATGGAGGTTCAATTCCTTGGCTTAGAACTCAAGAGGTAGATTTTCGGGAGATTTATGATACAGAATTAGGCATAACGGAAGAAGGATTAGCGAATTCATCAGCTAAATGGATTGAAAAAAATGCGGTTATAGTGGCTATGTACGGAGCAACTGCTGCGAAAGTAGGTATTGCCAAAATTCCATTAACAACAAATCAAGCATGCTGTAACATTGAGATAGATGAAGATATAGCAAATTATCGTTATGTTTACTATTGGTTGACTTATAATTATGAGACCTTGAAATCAATGGGACAAGGATCGCAATCAAATATTAATGCTGGGATAATAAAATCCTTCAAAATCCCAGTACCATCTCTTGAAATCCAGTCTCGTATTGTTCAAGTTCTAGACAACTTTGATACAGTATGTAACGACTTAAATATTGGACTGCCCAAGGAGATTACACTACGCCAAAAACAGTACGAATATTTTAGAGAAAAACTCTTGACATTCGTAGCCGAAGGCGAGTACACTGAGAGTAGAGTAGAGTAGAGGTGGGACAACTCCGCTATTATCAAGCTTTTAAAATGGGTATTTGGTCCAATTCGAGTGAAGGTGGGACAAGTCGTCAATTTGCAACGTGGGAAACGTCTTGTTAGAAATCAGCTAACTACTTCAGGAAGTTTTCCAGTTTATCAAAACAGTTTGACGCCCTTAGGATATTATACCGAATCAAACAGAGTGAAAAATACTAGCTTTGTAATTTGTGCAGGAGCAGCTGGTGAAATTGGGTATAGCGATACGGATTTTTGGGCGGCAGATGATGTCTACACATTAGAGACGTCAGATAATATTTCTGATAAATTTATGTACTATGTCTTGTTAAGTAAGCAAGATAGACTCAAATCACAAGTTCGAAAGGCTAGTATTCCTAGATTATCTAAGGATGCTATTGATAAAGTAACGTTCTACTTACCATCCCTTACTGAACAAAAAAGAATTGTCTCCATTCTTGACAATTTTAACACCCTGACCAACTCTCTTTCTGAAGGTCTTCCAAAAGAAATCGAACTAAGACAGAAACAGTATGAATACTGGAGAGAACAATTATTAAACTTGACTAGATAAATTTTTTAATCATTTTGAGATAGAATCTCAATTAAAACAAAAAAAGGAAGCATGCAATGGTTGATTATTCAAAAGTACATGAAGCAATTGCGGAAACAAATGAAGGGATTCTCTTAGCGGAGTATCAACCAGAGTACCGCACGGATAGAGAGTATCAGTCAGAAGCTGACCTAGAAAATCAGTTGATTTCTGATTTGGTAAATCACCTCAACTACGAACGTTTAGATATTCACACACCTACTGAACTCTTAGCAAATGCGAAGCTTCAGATTGAAAAGCTAAATAAGGTGGCCTTTACAGATGCTGAATGGAATCGCTTTGTAGTAGAATATCTGGATTGTCCCAATGAAGGATTGGTTGAAAAAACACGAAAAATCCAAGAAAATCATATCTACGACTTTGTATTTGATGATGGACGGATTAAAAATATTTTCATCCTTGATAAGAAAAACATTCACAATAACAGTATGCAGGTCATCAATCAAGTGACTCAGGTGGGGAGCCATGCCAACCGTTATGATGTGACCATCCTAGTAAACGGCCTTCCCTTAGTTCAGATTGAATTAAAGAGACGAGGGGTTAGTCTTAAAGAAGCTTTTGAACAAATCCATAGATATAGTAAGGAAAGTTTCAATAGTGAAAATTCTTTATACAAATATATTCAGATTTTTGTCATTTCTAATGGCACTTATACACGCTACTTTGCAAATACGACAGCTCAAAATAAATCATTATGAGTTCACCTGTGAATGGGCAGACCGTAAAAATAAAACAATTCATGACCTTGAAGACTTTACCGTTACCTTTTTGAGCAAACGAGTTCTTTTAGAAGTTTTAACCAAGTATTGTGTTTTTGACTCTGATAATACCTTGCTCATCATGCGTCCTTATCAGATAGCGGCTACTGAGAGTATTATACGCAAGATTCATTCATCTAACGAGATGAAGAATTTTGGCACTATCAATGCCTGTGGTTATATCTGGCATACGACGGGGTCTGGGAAAACCTTGACCAGCTTTAAAACAGCTCGTTTGGCGACAGAGTTGGACTATATTGATAAAGTGATTTTTGTGGTGGATAGAAAAGACTTAGACTATCAAACTATGAAGGAATATCAAAAATTTCAACCAAATTCAGTCAATGGTAGCAATAATACAAAAGAACTCCAACGCAGTATTGAAAAAGAAGACGACCGTATTGTTGTTACAACCATTCAAAAGTTAAATAAGTTTATCACTGCAAATCCAAATCATGAAATCTATGGTAAAAAATGTGTTTTAATTTTTGATGAATGTCACCGCTCCCAGTTTGGGAAGGCTCAAAAGCGTATTAAGAAGGCCTTTAAACAGTATGCTCTATTTGGTTTTACAGGGACACCGATTTTTCCAGAAAATAGCTTAACGGGAGAGACAACGCAAGAGGTTTTTGGCGAACAACTTCATAACTACGTTATCACAGATGCTATTCGAGATAAAAAAGTGTTGAAGTTTAAAGTTGATTACAACTATATCAAGCCTGAAATCAATAAGTATAGAGAAGCTGAAAAAGCAGTTGGTCAAGAGATTGATGAGAAGAAACTCAAAAAGATGGAGAAGGAACTCCTTTTGCATCCAGAACGGATAGCAACCATCACAGAGTACCTGTTGAGAGTTTATAATGACAAAACGCATCGAAATCAACACTATACTCATAAGCAAAAACAACTGTTTGGATTTAATGCTATGTTGACTGTACAAAGTATTGAAGCTGCTAAACTATACTACGACGAACTTCAGCGACAACAGGTAGCTCTACCAGAAGCTAAGCGTTTGAAAGTTGCAACCATTTAGCTTTGCACCTAACGAAGAACAGTCTGCTTATGGGGAAATTCAAGACGAGGAGCTAAACCCTCAAGATACAGCCATGCCTCTTTCATCTAAAGAGTTTCTTGCTAAGGCAATCTACGACTATAATCAAATGTTCAAGACCAACTTTTCGACAGATGGCAAAGAGTTTCAAAATTACTATCGTGACCTTTCTAAACGAGTTAAGTCCAAGGAAGTGGATTTACTGATTGTAGTGGGGATGTTCTTGACAGGATTTGATGCTCCGACCATGAATACTCTCTTTGTCGATAAAAACCTTCGTTATCATGGATTGATTCAGGCATTCTCGAGAACCAATCGAATTTTTAATAGGGTTAAACCTTTTGGAAATATTGTTTGTTTCCGTGATTTAGAAAAGGCTACGCAAGAAGCTATTAAGACTTTTGGGGACACCAATAAGCTTGAAATCATCTTAGAAAAAAGTTTTAGCGAATACATGGATGGTTTCGTGGATCAGGTAACGGGTATCGAGGTCAAAGGATACACTGCAGTTTGTCAGGAAATTCTGGAAAGATTCCCGAATCCGCAAGAGATTGAAACAGAGCACGATAAAAAAGAGTTTGTTAAGTTATTTGGTGAGTTATTGAAGCTTGATAATGTTCTTCGAAATTATGACGAATTCCAAGAAATCGACAAACCTATTTCAGAAGGCTATCTTCAGGATTTAAGAAGTGCTTATGTGGAAATTCGAGATGAATTTTTGAATCTTAAAAACTATGAAAAAACTAAGGATTTGGATGTTGATCTTTCAGATGTTGAATTTGAAATCGAACTCTTAAAAACAGATGAGATTAATCTGGATTATATCCTTGCATTGATTGTTGAAATCGAAGAATTCTGAGTCTAAAGAAGTAATGAAAGCAGAAGTTAGTCGTGTGATTCGTTCTAGTATTGATATTCGTGCCAAAGAAGAGTTGGTTATTGGATTTATCAATGACACCGATTTGCAAAAATTGAAAGACCATGATGGGATTGTCAATGCTTTCTACGAATATGGCAAGGAGCGCAAGAAAATTGCGATTCACGACCTAGCTGAGGCTGAGAAACTTGTAGCTGATTATCAATTGTTCATCGACAAATCAATTCAACGAGGTTATGCTGAAAATAGTGGGACCGATTTGGATTCGATTATTCCACCAACTTCTCGTAGACAGGGAGCGCGTGAACGGAAAAAGCAAGAAGTTTTACGTAAGATTCAATTGTTAGTAGAGACTTATTCAGGTATTTGATGATTTCTAAATCAAGGCTTATTAGAAAAATCAGGAACTACAAAAAACACTCATAATTCGCTCACTATTCGCTCATTTTTAAATTACAACTTTGTTTCCATATTTCCTGGAAACGGATAGAAAACAAGGAGAAACATGGAACAAACTAACCAAAAATCCCAGTGCCAACAACTCTGGGCTAGAAACAAATATCTTGTTTTGAGTCATTCCAGCATTATTTACAATGAGATTCGCCAATACTTGAAGAATGAACAGGTGGAGGTGAGTCAGGTTCAAGAGATGATTGACCGTGCCTGTCAAATCCCCGAACACAGGGGTCAGGTTTGCAATGCCTTTCAGCATATATGGGGCTATTTCAAAAAGAAAGCGACAGATGTTGAGCGCAAGGAATATATGCTCTTGCTGGATCGTTACCGCTTTGGTCAGGCTTCCAAGGAAGACTTGATTGCCAAGACTCGAGAGTTGCTTGAATGCTATCCGAATGCCTACTTGCAACATTCGACTTTACTGAAAGGAGACTCCCATGAGACTTTGGCATGAGGCTTTGATTTCACAACTTCCCCGTCCGCAACTTTTGGGGCAACATCGAGAGTGTTGCGCCCTGCGTGGCAATGGCTGGGGCAGAAAGCATGCGACGGTGGACTATGTTTTTACCCACTCGCCCTATCGTCTCTATGCCTATCATCGCTTGATCATGGAGGAAATGGCTTTCCGTGGCTACAATGTCAGTCCAGAATGGCTGGACAAGAACTACCGTGGCAAAATTTGCCCTCCTTATGAAGACTTACCTGAGGAAGAGTTGGGCAATCCTATCTATAGTGAGCATGACGCAGGATACTATGAGGAGTGCCTGGCTAATCTCCGAGAGAAAGGTATTGAGCTGGAGTAAGAGTCAGGATTAGCTCCACATTATAACTCTTCTCGTAATTTTTTCGAATAATAAAGATGAGACCTTTAGAATTTTCTGAAGGTCTTCTTTTTCAGGGAAATATCAGAATTACAAAAGAAAACCAACCTATAGTCTTTTCTAATAGCATGCCATAGTCACTTATAAGAATCGTCAATAGCTCGTTTGAGCATTCCAACTAAAATACAGCCGAAAACACGTTATATAAAGGATTTGAGACACTGGGCTCAAGTCTTTTTCTGTTGCCCAAAAGAGTGGTATAGTTTCAAACTATATCAAAGCCTAATTTTTTACAATTATACAGGCGCTTTCTTTTCTGTTAAGATAGTTTCAACAACAAATTTTGGAGGACACATCATGTCAACTACGATTATCGGTTTCCCTCGTTTGGGCGAATTCCGCGAATTAAAATTTACAACTGAAAAATACTTTAGAAAAGAAATCTCAGAAGACGAACTATTGGCTGCGGCTAAAGAATTGCGTGCAAAACACTGGAACATCGTCAAAGAAAAAGGCATCACTGAGATTCCATCAAATGACTTTTCTCACTATGACAACTTCTTAGATGCAGCTTTCCTTTTCAACGTGGTACCTGCTTCAGTTCAAAACTTGGACTTGTCTGACCTTGAGCGCTACTTTGCTTTGGCTCGTGGTTACCAAGGTGAAAAAGGGGATGTTCGTGCCCTTCCGATGAAGAAATGGTTTAACACCAACTACCACTACATCGTACCTAAATTTGAAAAAGACACTCAAGTCAAACTTGCAGGTCACAAGATCTTTGACGAATTCCAAGAAGCAAAAGAACTTGGTCTCAACACTCGTCCAGTCCTTGTAGGACCATTCACTTTCCTTCAATTATCAGACTTTGAAGAAGGCATGAAAGCAGAAGACTTCGTAGATAGCTTAGTAGCTGCTTACCAAGAAGTTTGCAAAATTGGCTGAGCTTGGTGCGACTCGCATCCAGTTGGACGAAGCGGCTCTTGTCAAAGATTTGACAGCTGAAGAAAAAGCTCTCTTCTTGAACCTCTACAACAAACTCTTGGCTGACAAGAAAGGTCTTGAAGTCTTGCTTCAAACTTACTTTGGTGACGTTCGTGACGTCTACTCTGATCTTGTGAATTTGCCAGTAGATGCCATCGGTCTTGACTTCGTTGAAGGTAAGAAAACTCTTGAACTTGTGAAAGGTGGCTTCCCAGCTGACAAGACTCTCTATGCAGGTATCGTCAATGGTAAAAACATCTGGCGCAACAATTACGAAAAGAGCTTGGCTGTTCTTGAGCAAATCCCAGCTGAAAACATCGTTTTGACTAGCTCATGCTCACTTCTTCATGTGCCATTTACAACTGCTAATGAAGAATTTGAACCAGCAATCTTGAACCACTTTGCATTTGCAGTAGAAAAATTAGAAGAACTTCGTGACTTGGATGCTATCCGCAATGGTCAAGGTACAGAAGCTCTTGCAGCCAATAAAGAACTCTTTGCGACTGAACGTGTTGGTGAAAATGCTGAACTTCGTGCGCGTATCGCTGGATTGACTGACGCAGACTACACTCGTTTGCCAGCCTTTGCAGAACGTGAAGCCATCCAAGAAGATGCCTTCAAACTTCCAGCTCTTCCAACAACAACTATCGGTTCATTCCCTCAAACTAAGGAAGTCCGTGCTAAACGTTTGGCTTACCGTAAAGGTGAATTGTCACAAGAAGAATACGACGCTTTCCTTGCTGAAACTATCGACGAATGGATCAAATGGCAAGAAGAAGTTGGATTTGACGTGCTTGTACACGGTGAGTTCGAGCGTAACGACATGGTTGAGTACTTCGGTCAAAACTTGTCAGGTTACCTCTTCTCTAAGAATGGTTGGGTACAATCTTACGGTATGCGTGGGGTGAAACCACCAATCATCTGGGGTGATGTAACTCGTCTTAACCCTATCACTGTCAAATGGTCTAGCTACGCACAAAGCCGTACTGACAAACCTGTTAAAGGGATGTTGACTGGACCGGTTACCATCCTTAACTGGTCATTCCCACGTGAAGACATCTCTATCAAGGACTCAACTCTTCAAATCGCCCTTGCTATTAAGGATGAAGTTCTTGACCTTGAAGCTGCAGGTGTGAAGATTATCCAAATCGATGAGGCTGCTCTTCGTGAGAAATTGCCACTTCGTCGTAGCGACTGGTACGAAGACTACCTTGACTGGGCTATTCCTGCCTTCCGCTTGGTACACTCAACAGTAGCGCCAGACACACAAATCCACACCCACATGTGTTACTCAGAATTTACAGATATCATCCCAGCTATCGACAACATGGATGCGGACGTGATTTCCTTTGAAGCAAGCCGTTCAAACCTTGAAATCTTGGACGAACTTAAAGCGAAAAACTTCCAAACAGAAGTGGGACCTGGGGTTTACGATATCCACTCTCCTCGTGTGCCAAATGAAGGCGAAATTGACCACACAATCGATGCTATTCTTGCCAAAGTGCCAAGCAAGAAAGTTTGGATCAACCCTGACTGTGGTTTGAAAACACGTGGTATTCCAGAAACAAAAGAAAGCTTGATCCGCCTTGTCGAAGCAGCAAAAGCTGCGCGTGAGAAATTGTAAGATAGGATTTCTCTCTTGACGCTGACTGATCAAGGAACTGCTTGGCCCTAGCCGCCTCAGCAATCATGAAATCAAAAAGAAAAGGATAAGGACTATGTCACGCCAAACGCCGTCACTTTCATTTGAAGTGTTCCCTCCAAACCCAGCTGTGGGTAATGATAAAATTATTTCAGCCTTGCAGGATATGCGGGAGCTGACACCACACTTTATTAGTGTGACTGCCAGCAATAATAAATTCAATATCAAGGAAACAACGGTTCGTTTGGCAGACTTTATCCAGAATGACTTGGCGATTCCAACCATTGCCCACTTGCCAGCCATCTATCTGGCAAAGGAAAAAGTTGCAGAGACACTTGCGGACTTGGACAAGGTTGGTGTGCGAAAAATCTTGGCTTTACGTGGGGATATCATCCCTGATGTGGAACCACAAAAGGATTTTCGCTACGCAACAGATTTGATCGGGTTCATCAAGGAACAAGCGTCGCATTTTGATATTGTCGGAGCTTGCTACCCAGAGGGGCACCCTGACTCGCCAAACCAAATCTCAGATATTCAAAATCTCAAGAAGAAAGTGGATGCAGGCTGTTCAAGCCTTGTAACGCAACTTTTCTTTGACAATGAGCGCTTCTATGATTTTCAAGACAAGTGTACCTTGGCAGGTATTGATGTTCCCATTCATGCGGGAATCATGCCTATTCTTAACCGTAACCAAGCGCTTCGTCTCTTGAAGACTTGTGAGAATATCCATCTTCCACGTAAATTTAAGGCCATCTTAGACAAGTATGAGCATGATCCTGAGTCGCTCAGAGCAGCAGGACTTGCCTATGCAGTGGACCAAATCGTGGACTTGGTAACCCAGGATGTCGCAGGTGTGCATCTCTACACCATGAACAATGCTGAAACAGCAAAATACATCCACCAAGCAACCCATGCCTTGTTTAACCATCAGTCTTTAGGATAATAAAAAGCAAACCATTCTTCTCAGGTGAGGGGAATGGTTCCTTTTTAATAGAAAAGCCCGCACTTTTTAAGAAAAATATGATAAAATAGACTCTGTACGTACTTGATACAAAGATGAGGGTATAAACAGATTCTTAGCTATTCAAATCTGCTATAAAAGATACAAATGCTAAAGAATAATACTTTTAAACTTTTCAAAGTATTTAGATAGTTGAACACGGGCTACACCTCTGTGGGAAAAGATAAATCTACCTAGGGGCAGTCGCTCCGTCGTTCGATTTCCTATTTTCCTTTGAGTTGCTTAACGGCTTAGTATCTTGATCTTTGTAGGCAAGGCGTATAATTTCATCAATCCAAAGGGGATTAAAATGACAAAACAAGTGTTTCAAACGACTTTTGCGGGTCGTGAGTTAATCGTAGAGACTGGTCAGGTTGCTAAGCAAGCAAATGGCTCTGTTGTCGTGCGTTACGGTGAGTCAACTGTCTTGACTGCGGCCGTTATGTCTAAGAAAATGGCAACTGGGGATTTCTTCCCTCTTCAAGTCAACTACGAAGAAAAAATGTATGCGGCTGGGAAATTTCCTGGTGGCTTTATGAAACGTGAAGGACGTCCTTCAACAGATGCGACTTTGACAGCGCGTTTGATTGACCGTCCAATCCGTCCTATGTTTGCGGAAGGTTTCCGTAATGAAGTCCAAGTGATCAACACCGTGCTTTCTTATGATGAAGATGCCTCTGCTCCAATGGCAGCTATGTTTGGTTCATCATTGGCATTGTCTATCTCAGATATTCCATTTGACGGCCCAATCGCTGGGGTACAAGTTGGCTATGTCGACGGTGAAATCATCATCAACCCAAGTCAAGAACAAGCGGAGCGTTCACTTCTCTTGAATTGACAGTAGCTGGAACCAAGCACGCTATCAACATGGTAGAGTCTGGTGCCAAAGAATTATCAGAAGAAATCATGTTGGAAGCCCTTCTCAAAGGGCACGAAGCAGTCAAAGAATTGATTGCCTTCCAAGAAGAAATCGTTGCTGCGGTTGGTAAGGAAAAAGCAGAAGTGGAATTGCTTCATGTAGATGTTGACTTGCAAGCTGAAATCATCGCAGCCTATAACAGTGACCTTCAAAAAGCGGTTCAAGTAGAAGAAAAATTGGCTCGTGAAGCTGCTACTCAAGCAGTCAAAGACCAAGTGACTGCTGTGTATGAAGAAAAATATGCAGACCACGAAGAATTTGACCGTATCATGCGTGATGTGGCTGAAATTTTGGAACAAATGGAACACGCTGAAGTGCGCCGTTTGATTACAGAAGACAAGGTGCGTCCTGACGGTCGTAAGGTCGATGAAATCCGTCCTTTGGATGCGGTTGTTGACTTCCTTCCTCGTGTGCACGGCTCCGGTCTCTTCACTCGTGGACAAACTCAGGCTCTTTCAGTTTTGACCTTGGCTCCGATGGGAGAAACGCAAATCATTGATGGTTTGGATCCAGAGTACAAGAAACGCTTTATGCACCACTATAACTTCCCTCAATACTCTGTAGGGGAAACAGGTCGTTATGGTGCGCCAGGTCGTCGAGAGATCGGTCACGGTGCTCTCGGTGAGCGTGCTCTTGCTCAAGTATTGCCAAGTTTGGAAGAATTCCCATATGCGATCCGCTTGGTAGCTGAAGTCTTAGAATCAAACGGTTCATCTTCTCAAGCCTCTATCTGTGCGGGAACGCTTGCCCTTATGGCTGGTGGTGTGCCAATCAAGGCGCCAGTAGCAGGGATTGCTATGGGTCTCATCTCAGATGGAAATAACTACACAGTATTGACAGATATCCAAGGTTTGGAAGACCACTTTGGAGATATGGACTTCAAGGTTGCAGGTACTCGTGACGGGATTACAGCCCTTCAAATGGATATCAAGATTCAAGGGATTACTGCAGAAATCTTGACTGAGGCCCTTGCTCAAGCCAAGAAAGCTCGTTTTGAAATCCTTGATGTCATCGAAGCGACTATTCCAGAAGTTCGTCCAGAATTGGCTCCAACTGCACCGAAAATTGATACCATCAAGATTGATGTGGACAAGATTAAGATTGTCATCGGTAAAGGTGGAGAAACCATTGACAAGATTATCGCTGAAACAGGCGTTAAGATTGATATCGACGAAGAAGGTAATGTTTCTATCTACTCTAGCGATCAAGATGCCATTAACCGTACCAAAGAAATCATCGCTGGTTTGGTTCGTGAAGCCAAAGTGGATGAAGTCTACCATGCTAAAGTTGTTCGTATCGAGAAATTTGGTGCCTTTGTCAATCTCTTTGACAAGACAGATGCCTCGTTCACATCTCAGAAATGGCTTGGACTCGTACCAACCGTGTCGAGGACTTGGTAGCTATCGGTGATGAAGTAGACGTTAAGGTTATCAAGATTGATGAAAAAGGCCGTATCGATGCCTCTATGAAAGCTCTTCTTCCTCGTCCGCCAAAACCTGAGCATGATGAAAAAGGCGAAAAGTCTGAGCGACCTCACCGTCCACGTCATCACAAGGACCACAAACCTAAGAAAGAAGTTACAGAAACACCAAAAGATTCAGAATAAGAAAAGGAGAAATGTATGGGATGGTGGCGCGAAACCATTGATATTGTAAAAGAAAATGATCCAGCGGCACGCAACAGTTTGGAAGTTTTGCTGACTTATCCAGGTGTCAAGGCCTTAGCGGCTCACCGTCTCTCGCATTTTCTATGGAAACACGGCTTCAAACTCCTGGCTCGAATGCACAGTCAGTTTTGGCGCTTCTGGACCCAAATCGAGATTCATCCGGGTGCCCAGATTGACTCTGGTGTTTTTATCGACCATGGTTCAGGTCTGGTGATTGGAGAGACGGCGATTGTTGAGACGGGAGTTCTCCTCTATCATGGTGTGACTCTTGGGGGAACAGGGAAAGACTGTGGCAAACGCCATCCGACTGTCCGTCGAGGCGCGCTCATCTCTGCTCATGCTCAAGTTATTGGCCCAGTGGAAATTGGCGAAAATGCCAAAGTTGGAGCGGGGGCAGTCGTCGTGGCGGATGTGCCTAGTGATGTGACCGTAGTTGGAATCCCTGCCAAGATTGTGCGCGTCCACGGTCAGAAAGACGAGCCGACCATCCACGAGGTGGAAGAACAGCGAGAATATTATCTGGACAAGCTGGAGCATGCCCGCGAAGCCAGCCACCATTCGTCGGAGCTCTAAGAAAGACTTGTTTTGAACAGTAACAAGACATCTTACGGAGGTCTTGTCAAGGAATGCTTTAGCAAACTGTAACCCAATAGAAAAGATGAAAGAGGCTTTGCTGAAGTCCTAAAGAAAGAGAAGTTATGTTATTAGAGGAATTCGAAGATGTAGCTGGGGTTGTTGAGCCAACAGATAGGCAGATTATGGACAAGGGTGAGGTTTGTGAAACTATCATCCTGTCCTTTAATGGCGAAATTCTGAAACGTTTGATTGAGTCAGAAAAAGTCTATCAAGGAGGCTATTTAAAAAATCTTAACGGTCAATTCCCTTGGTATGTATATAATTATGATGGAAATCAAGTTGCGGTCATGACTGCGCTTATTGGAGCTCCATCAGTGATTGGCCAACTGGAGGAGTTGGCGGCCAGAGGCTTCAAGAATTTCATCATTCTAGGTTCTTGTGGCGTTTTGGATCGCTCAATTGAGGCGGACAAGATTATCCTGCCGGCTGCTGCTTTGCGAGATGAAGGCACTAGCTACCACTATGCCCCACCGGGTGATGAAGTAGCCTATAACGAATCACTGTTGATTAAGTTGGAAGCCATCTTTGATAAGCACGATATCGAGCATATCCGCACCAAGTCTTGGACTACTGATGCCTTTTATCGAGAAACGCCTGATAAGGTCAAGCGTCGCTTGGCTGCTGGAGCCAAAGTGGTGGACATGGAAGCTTCAGCTATCATGGCTTGGAGTCAATTTCGCAAGAGTAAAGTCTATCAGTTCTTCTACACAGCTGACTATGTGGATCATCATAACCGAACCTGGGATGCCCGCCATGAAGAACGGACAGCTGATGCCATGACTTTTTTCACTATCGCTTTGACAATAGCAAAGGAACTAGAAAGGTAACTACAAGAATGGCAGTATATTTTTACGGCTGTATCACCATGGATGGCTACTTGGCAGACAGCCAGCACAGGATAGACTGGCTGCATCAGCTTGGTTCTGTAGAGGATACAGGCTATGATGACTTTTACAGGCAAATGGATATCACCATCATGGGCAAGCGGACCTTTGAGGAAATCCAAGATTTGCAAGATGTAGAAAGTTTTTATCAAGCTACGGAAAACTATGTCTTTACGCATGATAGGCACCTGCCTGTCAGCAATTACCAGCCAGTAGCTGGGGATGTGGTGGACTTTGTTCACCAGATTGACAAAGGCAAAAATGTCTTTGTGATTGGTGGTAATTCCTTGGTAGGACCGCTCTTGGATGCGGATCTTTTCGATCACCTCATTATTCAGATAGCGCCCCTTATCCTAGGAAAGGGGGTTCCCCTTTTTACCCAAGAGGAAGGGCAGCGCTTTTACCAACTAGATAGCCTCAGACAATTTGGCCCTTTTGCAGAGCTGGTTTTCAGCCGAAAAAGTCAGAAATAGAGAAGGGAGTGGACCGCATGATTAAAATTTACGACACCATGTCTCGTGATTTGCGAGAATTTGTCCCGATAGAGGACGGCAAGGTCAAGATGTATGTTTGTGGGCCAACGGTATATAACTATATCCACGTGGGGAATGCCCGTTCAACGGTGGCTTTGATACCATTCGTCGTTATTTTGAGTACCGTGGGTACGAGGTTGCCTATATTTCCAATTTTACAGATGTAGATGATAAGATTATCAATCGCGCCAAGGAAGAAGGCATCACACCTCAGGAGGTTGCGGACAAGTACATAGCTGCCTTTCGTGAGGATGTGACAGCCTTGGGCGTCAAACCTGCGACTCGCCATCCACGTGTAGTAGAGTTTATGGCTGACATCATTCGTTTTGTCGCTGACTTGATTGAAAAAGGTTATGCTTACGAGAGTCAAGGGGATGTTTACTTCCGTGTGGAAAAATCTCACAACTATGCTAAGTTAGCCAATAAAACCTTAGAAGATTTGGAGCTGGGTGCTTCAGGTCGTACAGATGAAGAAACGGCTCGTAAGGAAAATCCTGTAGACTTTGCCCTTTGGAAAGCTGCCAAGCCAGGCGAGATTTCTTGGGATAGTCCTTGGGGACCTGGTCGTCCGGGTTGGCATATCGAGTGTTCGGTCATGTCGACAGAGATTTTGGGCGATACCATTGATATCCACGGTGGTGGAGCTGACCTTGAGTTTCCACACCATACCAATGAAATTGCCCAGTCAGAGGCCAAAACAGGTAAGACCTTTGCTAACTATTGGATGCACAATGGCTTTGTCAATATTGACAATGTCAAGATGTCCAAGTCCTTGGGGAACTTTATCACTGTCCATGATGCATTGAAGACTATCGACGGCCAAGTGCTTCGTTTCTTCTTTGCAACTCAACACTACCGCAAGCCAATCAACTTTACAGAAAAGGCAGTGCGGGATGCCGAGACCAATCTCAAGTATCTAAAAAATACTTACGAACAACCATTTACAGGAACTGTGGATGCTCAAGAATTACAAGCATTTAAAGATAAGTTTGTAGCGGCTATGGATGAGGACTTTAACTCTGCCAACGGTATCACAGTAGTCTTTGAAATGGCCAAGTGGATTAACTCAGGTAACTATGATGCTGCTGTCAAGCAAGCTCTTGCGGCTATGTTAGAGGTCTTTGGTATTGTCTTTGTCGAAGAAGATTTGGATGCAGAAATCGAAGCCTTGATCCAAACGCCAAGAAGCGCGTGCCAATCGTGACTTTGCGACAGCAGACCAAATCCGTGACCAACTGGCTGCTCAAGGCATTAAACTACTGGATACAAAAGATGGAGTGAGGTGGACTCGTGATTGATGTCAATCTCATTAACGGGATTGCTCTAGCTTTTGAAGGGGATGCGGTTTATTCCATGTATATTCGCCGCCACCTCATCCTTAAAGGCATGACCAAGCCCAATAAACTTCACCAAGAGGCGACCAAGTATGTCTCAGCCAAGGCTCAGGCTCGCCTGATTTCTCTTATGTTGGAGGAGCAAGTCCTTACGGAAAAAGAAGAAGAAATCTATAAACGTGGCCGCAATACCAATAGTCACACAAAGGCTAAAAATGCTGATGTGGTGACTTACCGTATGTCCACAGGTTTTGAAGCAGTCATGGGCTATCTCCATTTGACAGAAAATGTGGAGCGCTTAGAAACCTTAATCTCTTGGTGCATCCAAAAAGTGGAGGAGTAGAAATGCTTGCAAAAGAATTACTAGACTGGTTTCCTGAGGCTCAGATTTCAGATCAGCCGATAGAGAAGCCAGGATATCTTACTCTTCCTCTGTCTTCGCAGCAGTGGATTTTACTGGAAGAGACCAATCTCACTGAGCGTGAAAAGCAGTTAATTTCCCTTTTGACCCAGCAGGAGCAGGCTCGTTCGCTCAATCCTTGGTATTCCTATCTGATTGAGGGGAAAGGGCAGGCACCTCAAACTTTTAAAAAGATTCAGCTGGTTTATTGTCATCTATCCTATTCTCAACAGGAGAATCTAGCTTCTTGGCTGGATATGATGCAGACCCTCTTTCCTAACTGCCAGACAGTGTTGCAGGTCGGAGTTCAGGACTATGTTTTTGTTCTCCAGCAAGATAAATACAGCCCAGTTCGCTCAATCTTATCCGATACGATTGAAGCGGTTGAGTATGACTTTGGACTTCGTCTCTCTATCATGTTAGGCCAGGTTTGGTCTCAGACTGGGTATCAGGCCCTGTCAGATTTGATCCAAGCAGAGCGGGACTTGTTTAAGACTTGGTGGCGTCAAGGTCATCAAGGTGTTCATACTTTTTCACAACTCTATCTCTGGAGTCTTGGGGAAGGGCTGGTTGACCATAGAATTATCAAAGAATACCTTCGTCAGTTGATTCTGGACCAAGATCAGATTCAGGAAATTATTCTTTCTCTCTGGGAAAACAGTGCTGTCTTAACGAAAACAGCCCAACAACTCTACCTGCACCGTAATTCTCTCCAATACAAGATTGACAAATGGGAAGAATTGACAGGACTGCAGTTAAAAGAATTGACAGATTTGACCTTATGTTATCAGTTGATTTTACCAGATATTCTCTAAAGTTTTGTGCAAGTTGCACAGAACTTTTTTATTTTTTTGTTCACCTTGCCATAGAAATGTAAAGCGTTTTCATATATAATAAAACTATCAAAAAATAAAAGGAGTTCACCTTCCATGGTAGAATTAAATCTTAAAAATATTTACAAAAAATATCCAAACAGCGAACACTACTCTGTTGAAGACTTCAACTTGGACATCAAAGACAAGGAATTTATCGTTTTTGTAGGTCCTTCAGGATGTGGTAAATCAACAACTCTTCGTATGATTGCTGGTCTTGAAGACATCACAGAAGGTACTGCCTCTATCGATGGCGTGGTTGTCAACGACGTAGCTCCAAAAGACCGTGACATCGCCATGGTATTCCAAAACTACGCTCTTTACCCACACATGACTGTATATGACAACATGGCTTTCGGTTTGAAATTGCGTAAATACAGCAAAGAAGACATCGACAAACGTGTACAAGAAGCTGCAGCAATCCTTGGCTTGAAAGAGTTCTTGGATCGTAAACCTGCTGACCTTTCTGGTGGTCAACGTCAACGTGTTGCCATGGGGCGTGCGATCGTCCGTGATGCAAAAGTATTCTTGATGGACGAACCTTTGTCAAACTTGGATGCCAAACTTCGTGTATCAATGCGTGCTGAAATTGCGAAGATTCACCGTCGTATCGGTGCTACAACTATCTACGTAACTCACGACCAAACAGAAGCGATGACACTTGCTGACCGTATCGTTATCATGTCAGCAACTAAGAACCCTGCTGGTACAGGTACTATCGGACGTGTAGAACAAATCGGTACTCCTCAAGAAGTTTACAAAAACCCAGTTAACAAGTTCGTTGCAGGATTCATCGGAAGCCCAGCTATGAACTTCATCAATGTGAAATTGGTTGGTGGCGAAATTGTTTCTGACGGTTTCCGCTTGAAAGTTCCAGAAGGAGCTTTGAAAGTTCTTCGTGAAAAAGGATATGAAGGAAAAGAATTGATCTTCGGTATTCGTCCAGAAGACGTGAATGCAGAACCTGCTTTCCTTGAAACATTCCCAGAATCAGTTGTGAAAGCTACAATCTCAGTATCAGAATTGCTTGGTTCAGAATCTCACCTTTACTGCCAAGTTGGTAAAGATGAGTTTGTTGCAAAAGTGGATGCTCGTGACTACTTGCAAACAGGTGCAACAGTTGAACTTGGATTTGACTTGAACAAAGCACACTTCTTTGATGTAGAAACTGAAAAAACAGTTTACTAAGATAAATAAAATAACAAAGCACTGCAGAGTCTCTCTTGCAGTGTTTTTTCTTTTAAATGCATAGGCTAGGCATGAAAACCGGCTTTTCTAGTTTTAATATTCTTAAAAAAGTGATAAAATGGTAGGAAGAATTGGAGAGAATAGATGCCGAAAGAAGTGAATTTGACGGGCGATGAGGTTGTCGCTTTAACGCAAAAATATTTATCGAGAGAAGATGTTGCTTTTGTACATAAAGCTTTGGTTTACGCTGTTGAATGCCATAGTGGTCAGTATCGTAAATCTGGCGAGCCCTATATTATTCATCCCATTCAGGTGGCAGGGATTTTAGCCAAACTCAAGCTAGATGCCGTGACAGTTGCCTGTGGTTTTTTGCATGATGTGGTTGAGGATACGGATGCAACACTGGATGATTTAGAGCAAGAGTTTGGTCACGATGTTCGCATTATTGTTGATGGGGTGACCAAGCTTGGTAAGGTCGAGTACAAATCAATCGAGGAGCAATTAGCGGAAATCACCGCAAGATGCTTATGGCTATGTCTGAGGATATTCGCGTTATCTTGGTTAAATTGTCTGACCGCTTGCATAACATGAGAACACTTAACCACTTGCGAAAAGACAAGCAGGAACGCATTTCCAGAGAAACCATGGAAATCTATGCACCACTTGCTCATCGTCTGGGGATTTCCAGTGTCAAGTGGGAGTTGGAAGACCTATCCTTCCGTTACCTCAATCCGACCGAGTTTTACAAGATCACTCACATGATGAAGGAAAAACGCAGAGAGCGTGAGGCTTTGGTCGATGAAGTAGTAACCAAGTTAGAGGAATACACTTCTGAACGCAATCTAAAAGGGAAAATCTATGGCCGTCCCAAGCATATCTACTCTATCTATCGCAAGATGCAGGATAAGAAGAAACGCTTTGAGGAGATTTATGACCTGATTGCCATTCGCTGTATCTTAGACACTCATAGTGATGTCTATGCCATGCTTGGCTATGTTCATGAGCTGTGGAAACCCATGCCAGGGCGTTTTAAAGATTATATCGCCAACCGTAAGGCCAATGGTTACCAGTCTATCCATACGACTGTCTATGGGCCAAAAGGGCCGATTGAATTCCAGATTCGTACCAAGGAAATGCACGAGGTTGCTGAGTACGGGGTTGCGGCTCACTGGGCTTATAAAAAAGGAATCAAGGGGCAGGTCAACAGCAAAGAATCAGCTATCGGGATGAACTGGATCAAGGAAATGATTGAGTTGCAAGACCAGGCTGATGATGCCAAGGAATTTGTCGAGTCTGTTAAGGAAGAGTATCTGGCGGAGGAGATTTACGTCTTTACCCCAGATGGTGCAGTTCGTTCACTTCCGAAAGATTCAGGCCCGATCGACTTTGCCTATGAAATCCATACCAAAGTCGGTGAAAAAGCAACTGGTGCTAAGGTCAATGGTCGTATGGTTCCTCTGACAACCAAGCTCAAAACTGGAGATCAGGTCGAAATTGTAACCAACCCCAACTCTTTTGGACCGAGTCGTGACTGGCTCAACATGGTTAAGACCAGCAAGGCACGCAACAAGATTCGTCAATTCTTTAAAAACCAAGACAAGGAATTGTCTGTTAATAAGGGACGCGAACTGCTGATTAATCAACTCCAAGAGAATGGCTATGTGGCTAATAAGTATATGGACAAGCGGCACATGGACCAAGTCCTTCAAAAGACCAGCTACAAGACAGAAGACTCCCTCTTTGCTGCTATCGGTTTTGGAGAAATCAGTGCTATTACTGTCTTTAACCGTCTGACTGAAAAGGAACGCCGTGAGGAGGAACGTGCCAAAGCTAGGGCAGAGGCTGATGAGTTAGTTAAGGGTGGCGAGGTTAAGGTTGAGAATAAGGAGAAGCTCAAGGTCAAGCATGAGGGCGGTGTGGTAATCGAAGGCGCCTCAGGTCTCCTAGTACGGATTGCTAAGTGTTGTAATCCAGTGCCAGGTGATGACATTGTTGGCTATATTACCAAGGGTCGTGGTGTGGCTATTCACCGTGTGGACTGTATGAATCTCCGTGCCCAAGAAAACTATGAGCAACGTCTCCTTGATGTGGAATGGGAAGATCAATTCTCAAGCAAGGAATATATTGCCCACATCGATATCTACGGCCTCAACCGTACAGGTCTCTTAAATGATGTTCTGCAAGTTCTTTCCAACACAGCTAAGAATATCTCAACCGTTAACGCCCAACCAACCAAGGATATGAAATTTGCTAATATCCATGTGTCCTTTGGAATCTCAAATCTCTCAACTCTAACGACAGTAGTTGATAAGATTAAAAAGTGTGCCAGAAGTCTACTCTGTCAAACGGACCAACGGCTAAGATCTAGAAAGGATTTTTATGAAAATCGTCGTTCAACGAGTCAAGAAAGCTCAAGTGAGTATTGAAGGTCAGGTTCAGGGAAAAATCAATCAAGGGCTTTTATTGCTGGTCGGTGTAGGCCCAGGGGACCAAGAGGAGGATCTGGATTACGCAGTCCGAAAGCTTGTCAATATGCGGATTTTTTCAGATGTAGAAGGCAAGATGAACCTGTCTGTTAAGGATATTGAGGGCGCAATTCTTTCTATTTCTCAGTTTACCCTCTTTGCAGATACTAAGAAGGGGAATCGTCCAGCCTTTACAGGTGCAGCCAAGCCGGATAGGGCAGCTGACTTCTATGACGCTTTCAATCAAAAACTAGCGCAAGAAGTGCCCGTTCAGACAGGCATCTTTGGAGCAGATATGCAGGTTGAGCTGATCAATGACGGACCAGTCACCATTATACTTGATACTAAAAATAGATAAGAAAACCAAGCCAGTCGGCTTGGTTTTTGTTTATAGACACTCCCAGAAGGAGATATGTTTATCGTAAAAGTCTGGATAGTTTTCTCTTATGTGGCTAGCCATTATATAATAAAAAGTAGAATGACAAGAAGTAACGATTGGCATAAGAGAGGAAAATCGCTGATAACTGGTGAAGACTAAAAGGATCAATAACAGAAGATCAACTGAGAGAATCCCTAAGTAGTAGAGGCGAATTTTTTTGTTCATCTGAGGATAAATCTCAGAGAAATGATGTTTGAGTCGGACAACCAAGCGAAATAGCAGTAGTGCCTGAGCAAGGATGAAAATAAAACCAGAGAGCAGGAGCCAGTCTACAGAGAGATCGGTTTTGGAGATAAAAAATGCTAATAGTAGTAAATCGGAGACTGCAATGGCTGCAAAATGGATTCTAAAGAGCTTTTTCATAGGAAAACCTCCCTCTTTTATCTAGCTTCATTCTACACCAAACGAATGGGACTTACAAGCAAAATGACAAAAAATCCCTGAAAGGAATTTCTTTCAGGGATAAGGGCTTAGTTGATTTTTTCGACATAGAGTTGTTTAGCGATATCGATGCTAACTTGGAGGTCTTCACCTTTGTTGACCAGTGTAAAGGTATTGGAAAAATTATCAAACTGCTTGACCTGGATTTGGTCACCGATATGAATCTCATGCTTTTCTAAGTATTTGAGCAGATCAAAGCTATCGTGAACCCGAGTCAGGAGATAGGTTCCAGCCTCTTTGGTATCTGCTAGAGGTAGGTTGTTGATCTCAACCAAGAGTTCTCCCTTAGCAGGAATAGTTCCTCCGTGGGGACAGGTTTGAGGGAAACCCAGCAGTTTATCCAGTCTCTCTACGAAGAGGTCGGATACAGTGTGCTCTAGGACCTCAGCTTCTTCGTGGATTTGATCGCTGGTATAGTCGAGATGGTGAACTAGAAAGACTTCAATCAAACGGTGTTTACGATAAAGCTCAGAGACCAGTTTGAGGCCAATATCTGTCAATAGATAGCCATTCTCCTTATCCTTGAGGATGAGATTTTCACTTTTCATGCGTTTGATCATCTCTGTTACGGCAGGTGGAGAGACCTGCATACGGGCAGCAATTTCTTTATTGGTGATTTTCTGCATCTCCGTACCGATTTCATAAATACATTTTAGGTAGTCTTCTTTATTTGGCGTCATTCGTTCCCTCTTGTCTTTTCTCTCCATCTAGTATATCAAAAAAAGCTAGATTTCTCTAGCTTTCTGCCATAATGGCTTTGATTTTAGTCCAGTTCTTTAACAGCGGCAATAGCAGCTTCAAAGTCGGGTTCCGTGTTAATGTTGTCAACGTATTCTACGTAACGGATGACATTGTCAGTATCGAGAACAAAGACGGCACGCGCAAGGAGATGCCATTCGTTGATCAAGAGGGCATAATCGCGTCCGAAAGAATGGTCGAAGTAGTCTGAAAGCATGATGGCATTGTCAAGGCCTTCAGCCCCACACCAGCGTCCTTGGGCAAATGGTAGGTCCATAGAAACAGTAAGAACGACGGTATTGTCAAGGCTAGCAAGTTCTTGGTTGAATCGACGTGTTTGCGTTGAGCAGACACCAGTATCGATAGATGGGACAACACTCAAGACTTTTTCTTTCCGTCAAAGTCAGCTAGCGTTTTTTTAGAGAGATCGGTTGTCGTAAGAGAAAAGTCAAGTGCCTTGTCTCCGACTTGCAGTTGTTTACCTGTAAAGGTTACAGGATTTCCGAGAAAAGTGGTCATGAAACTACTCCATTCTTTTTTCTTTTATTTTACCGAGAATTGTCAGATTTTTCCAATGATTTGACTGGAAATTAAGCGATAAAAAACGCCTGTTCATATGAGAACGACGTTTTTAATGGATTACTTAGACAAACCTTCAGCAATCTTGTCAAGGTTGTATTTCATCATGCTGTAGTAGCTGTCACCTTCTTTACCTTCTTCAGCGATTGAGTCAGTAAAGATTTGCGCGTAGATTGGAATATTTGTGTCTTGTGAAACAGTCTTCATTGGACGGTCATCGACACTTGATTCAACAAAGAGTGATGGAACTTTTGTTTGGCGAAGCTTTTCAACCAAGGTCTTGATTTGTTCAGGTGTTCCTTCCTCTTCCGTGTTGATTTCCCAAATGTAGGCACTTGGAACTCCGTAAGCTTTAGAGAAGTATTTGAAGCATCCTTCGCTGGTTACGATGAGTTTCTTCTCAGCAGGGATATTGTTAAATTTCTCTTTGGCTTCCTTGTCCAGTTTGTCTAGTTTTTCAGTATAGTCTTTGAGATTTTTTTCGTAGAATTCCTTGTTGCTAGGATCCTTAGCGATCAGCTGTTTAGCAATATTTAGCATAAATCATCCCATTTTCAAGGTTGAGCCAAGCGTGTGGGTCTTCTTTGCCTTTTTCGTTTTGACCTTCAAGGTAGATGATGTCTACACCGTCGCTAACTGCAAAGTAGTCTTTGTTTTCAGTTTTCTTGGCATTTTCAACCAATTTGGTAAACCAAGCATTGCCACCAGTTTCAAGATTGATTCCGTTATAGAAAATCAAATCAGCTTGAGAAGTTTTCTTAACGTCTTCAGGAAGTGGTTCGTACTCATGTGGGTCTTGACCAACAGGAACGATACTGTGAAGATCGATCTTGTCACCAGCGATATTTTTGGTAATATCAGCGATGATTGAGTTAGTCGCTACAACTTTTAGTTTTTGGTTTGTAGATGCTGTATCTTTTTTCCCGCTAGCACAAGCAGCTAATCCAATGATAGAAAGAAAAAGAACAAGCAAAGTACCTAATTTTTTCATTAGATTCCTCCAGAAGGGTTTCCCCGTTATTTAATGATTTTTTTGTTTTTCAGTTTCAAGTATCGTTGCTTAGGAGAGATAAAGAAACTGATTAGAAAGAAGCTGGCGGATGTGAGCACGATGCTGGATCCTGCTGCGAGATTGAAGCTATAGCCGATAAAGAGTCCCAAGACAGAAGCGGTTGCCCCTAGGGTTGATGAAAGGAAAATCATGCTCTTTAGGCTATTAGCATAAAGGTAAGCCGTCGCAGCTGGGGTAATCAACATGGCCACGATAAGAATAGTTCCAACACTTTGCATGGCGGTGACTGACACAAGGGTCAAGAGCACCATGAGCAGATAGTGGTAGAAATTGACGGGCATTCCCATGGCTTTAGCCAGGAGCTCGTCAAAAGATGTAATCAATAGTTGTTTAAAGAAAATCCCAATAATCAAGAGAATCAATGCCCCCACACCAATGGTAATCCACATGTCCGTATCTTGGACAGCGAGGATATTCCCAAAAAGGATATGGAAGAGGTCTGTCGAACTCTTGGCAACACTAATCAAGATGACACCTAAGGCTAAGAAAGATGAAAAGGTAATACCAATGGCAGTGTCACTCTTGATGATAGAGTTACCCTTGATGTAGGTAATGATGATGGAGGCCATCAAACCAAAGATGATTGCTCCAATAAAGAAATCAATTCCCAGGATAAAGGAAAGGGCTACGCCAGGCAAAACTGCGTGAGAGATGGCATCTCCCATGAGAGACATTCCACGCAGGATGATAAAACATCCCACAGCTCCAGCAACGACTCCAATGACAATAGCTGTGATCAAGGCGTTTTGTAGGAAATGGAAATTTTGCAATCCATCGATAAATTCTGCCATCATAGGTCACCTCCATTGAAAAAGAGTTTGCTACCGTAGGCCTTTTTGAGATTGGCCTCGGTAAAGGTTTCTTCAGTCGAACCAAGGTCAATTAATTCTCGATTGAGAAGTAAAACTTGGTCGAAATAATGGGGGACTTTGCTGAGGTCATGATGGACGATGAGAACTGTTTTACCAGCTTTTTTAAGGTCTCTCAGCGTATTCATGATAATCTCTTCACTAACCGAGTCAATCCCGACAAAAGGCTCATCTAAAAAGATGTAGTCAGCTTCCTGCACTAAGCAACGGGCAATCAACACACGTTGGAATTGTCCTCCTGAGAGCTGGCTGATTTGGCGATCAGCATAGTCTGAGAGCCCAACGATTTCAAGTGCATCTGCCACTTTTTTCCAGTGGCTGGCTTTTAAGGTGTGAAAGAGCGGTATGGATGGATAGAGTCCTAGAGAGACACATTCCTTGACCTTGATAGGGAAATTGTAGTCGATATGGATTTTTTGCTCGACATAGGCAACTCGATTTAAAGATTTCTTGACTTCTTTGTCGTCGAGAAAGGCCTGACCTTCATGTGGGATAATTCCCAACATACCTTTTAATAAAGTTGATTTTCCAGCACCATTTGGACCAATAATTCCGGTAATAGTTGGTCCGTGGAGCACTAGTGAGATATCCTTTAGTGCCAGCGTTTCTTTGTAGGAGACGCTGAGGTGTTCAATACGTATCATAACAAATTCCTCCCTCCTGTATTTAATATACATTAAAAAAAAAATTAAGTCAAGTTAATTTTTAAAAAATTTAAAATAATAACTGAAAAATGAAGAAAAAAGAGAGACCATTTTTAATTGCATTCCCAAGTGTTTTTTGCTAAGCTAAGAATAAGTGAAAAAATGAAAGCGAGAACAAGATGACACGTTATCAAGACGATTTTTATGATGCAATCAATGGCGAATGGGAAAAAACAGCTGTGATTCCAGCTGATAAATCACGAACAGGTGGTTTTATTGACCTTGATGAGGAAATTGAAGAGTTGATGCTGGCGACTACGGACAAGTGGTTGGCAGGTGAAGAGGTTCCAGAAGATACTATCTTAGCCAACTTTGTTAAGTACCATCGTATGGTACGTGATTTTGACAAGAGAGAAGCAGATGGAATCAAGCCTGTCCTTCCTCTACTCAAGGAATACCAAGATTTGGAGAGCTTGCAGATTTCACCAGCAAACTGGCAGAATTTGAACTAGCAGGGAAGCCCAACTTCCTTCCTTTTGGTATTTCACCAGACTTTATGGATGCCAGAACCAATGTGCTCTGGGCCAGTGCACCAGGGACTATCTTGCCAGATACGACTTACTATGCTGAAGACCATCCTCAGCGTGAGGAGCTCTTGACTCTTTGGAAGAAAAGTACCACAAATCTTCTCAAAGCCTATGATTTTTCAGATGAGGAAATCGCAGACTTACTAGAAAAAAGATTGGAATTGGATCGTCGCATTGCGGCTGTGGTGCTTTCTAACGAAGAAAGTTCAGAATATGCCAAACTCTACCATCCATACGCTTATGAAGATTTCAGGAAATTCGCCCCTGCCCTACCTCTAGATGACTTCTTCCAAGCAGTGATTGGACAGACTCCGGACAAGGTTATTGTAGATGAAGAACGTTTCTGGCAAGCAGCAGAGCAATTCTATAGTGAAGAAGCGTGGCCATTACTTAAAGCAACCTTGATTTTGGGTGTGATCAATCTCTCAACAAGCTATCTCACAGATGAGATTCGTGTCTTGTCAGGTGCCTATGGACGTGCCCTTTCAGGTGTTCCAGAAGCTCAGGACAAGGTCAAGGCGGCTTATCACTTGGCCCAAGGTCCTTTCAAGCAAGCCCTTGGTCTCTGGTATGCGCATGAAAAATTCTCTCCAGAAGCTAAGGCAGACGTAGAGAAAAAAGTAGCGACCATGATTGATGTTTATAAGGAACGCTTGGCTAAGAACGACTGGCTCACACCTGAAACGCGAGATAAGGCCATTGTCAAACTCAATGTCATCAAGCCTTATATTGGTTATCCAGAGGAATTGCCAGAACGCTACAAGGACAAGGTAGTGGACGAAATTGCCAGTCTCTTTGAGAATGCCCTAGCCTTTGCGCGTGTGGAAATCAAGCACAGCTGGAGCAAGTGGAACCAACCGGTTGACTACAAGGAGTGGGGCATGCCTGCTCACATGGTTAATGCCTACTACAATCCTCAGAAGAACTTGATTGTCTTCCCAGCGGCCATTTTGCAGGCTCCATTCTATGATTTGCATCAGTCGTCTTCAGCTAACTACGGTGGTATTGGTGCTGTTATTGCTCACGAGATTTCTCATGCCTTTGACACAAATGGTGCGTCCTTTGATGAAAATGGTAGCCTCAAGGATTGGTGGACAGAAAGCGACTATACTGCCTTTAAAGAAAAAACGCAGAAAGTTATCGACCAGTTTGATGGGCAAGAATCCTACGGTGCAAGAATCAACGGGAAACTAACCGTGTCTGAAAACGTTGCCGACTTGGGAGGAATTGCTGCAGCCCTTGAAGCTGCCAAGAGAGAACCAGACTTCTCTGCTGAAGAATTCTTCCACAACTTTGCTCGTATCTGGCGCATGAAAGGTCGTCCGGAGTTGATGAAACTCATGGCTAGTGTCGATGTCCACGCGCCAGCTAAACTCCGTGTCAACATCCAAGTACCCAACTTCGATGACTTCTTTACAACTTATGATGTAAAAGAAGGCGACGGTATGTGGCGCGCACCAGAGGATCGTGTGATTATTTGGTAAGACTAAAACCAAGGATAGCATCCTTGGTTTTTTTGCTTGCTAGAAAAAGGGATTAAAAGTCTTTTCGTGAGCGATAGTCGTAGCTGGACCATGGCCGGGGTAGACGTCGTAGTTAGGAAGAGTGAAGAGTTGAGTCTGAATGCTATGGAGGAGTTGTTCCATGCTACCAGTAGGGAGGTCGGTCCGTCCGATGGTTTCGCGGAAAAGAGCATCTCCCGTCAAGACTAGATGGGCATCAGGAAAGACTAGGGAAACACCACCGATAGAGTGGCCTGGGGTTGGTAGGGCAGTAAAACGGAATTCTTCAAGCTGGTATTCTTCATGAAAAACAAAGGTGTGCTCAGCAGGTTTTGAGACCACATCTTCCATGTCATCATGTCGAGGGAGACCAGAGAGATTATCTACAGGTGTATAAAGCCAAGATGCTTCACTCTCTGCTACATAAACTGGGGGATTTCCAAAAGTATCTCTGACCAAGTCAAGACTCATAATATGGTCGTAGTGGGTGTGGGTCAGCAGAATCGCGCAGACTGGTTTGTTGATTTTCTCGATGGTCTTGCGAATGGCTTCCCAATGGCTACCTGGGTCAACCACAATCAGGTGATGGTCTCCCTCTATGTAGTAGGTGTTTTCATAGGCAACAGGATTGACAGTTTTATGGATTTTCATAGGATTTCCTCTCTCAAAGAATGTACTGATATCAGTATAACACAGAAGAGAAGGCTTAGGGTATTAGAAAGTATTTTTATACCTTAACGATTTTTCCAAGCTTGGTAGCGGGTGTCGATCAAGAGTTGGGTTAGGCGTCCCATGGTTTCTCTTTCTTCGGGAGTGAGGGATTGGGCTTGGACAAAGAGATGGTGAATGTGTTCAATGACCTTGAAGGAAGAGAGGTCGTTGATAGAGGAGATGCCTGCATCGAGAATGATTCCGAAAAAGAGGTCAAAGTAGAGTTGCAGTTCCGTATCAGGGACCGTCTCAACCCATTCCTTGAAGGTTGTATCGACTTGTTGACTGTCACTATTGATCTCGTCCAGTTGGACAAAGTGCTTGTCTTCAACCTGCCAACTAAAGGTGTCGTGTTGGGCAAGACCACCTAGGGCAGTGCTTCGAACGACGATTTTTTTATCAGGAATTTCCAGCATCATCCCGATGATAGAACCTTGTGGGACAAATGCTTTCGTTCTTTCCATCATGTTTTGATAGCCTGGTGTTTCGGTTAGTTCCTTGTGAAGCCCAGGCGCATCAAAAGTATAGACAGCGACAATGTTTTTTTGTAAAAGGGAATCAAGGTGACTGGCAGCATAGACGGCTAGATTGCCCCCTTTTGAGTGTCCCGCTAGGATAACTTTTTGATTAGGATGTTGAGCAAAAAAGTCCTGTAAATACTGGAGGGCGTGTTTTTGAGCTGGAATTTCCTTCATATAGGTCATATGGAAATCTTCTTTCCAACCGATGATACTGTCGTCAGTTCCGCGAAAGACTAGCAAATAGGTATCGAGACTGATACGATAAGTCATGGCTGCAAACTGTTTTTGCAATTCAGGATCAATATCATTGATAAAGTTTGAGAGCTTGCAATTTTTAAAACGTTTGTGTTGAGCGAGTTGATCCAATAACTGGAGGCGGTTTTTGCTGGTCAGCATCGTTGTTTCTCTAGGGATTTGAGCTGCAAGATCTATGAGGCGCTGGGGTTCTTGAGCGACTAAATCATCAAAAGTAAGGTAGGTTAATTCGGTCAAGGCAAGAACATCTAACTCGTTCACGGGGAGGTCATAAAAGGAATCGTATGCTACATCATTCAGGTAGTCAAAAATATTGGCCATAAAAGCTCCTTTCTCTATGTTTATCCTATCACATTTACCAAGAATTAGCTAGTGGGCTTGTTTGGATGACCTAGCAGGGATTGATTCAGATATATAGAAGACAGGCTGCTCCTATTTCAAACCTCTAAACGAGCTTACTTGTATATTTTTGCTATCAATCCCATTTTCCTTTAAAAAATTCTTCATCTCATTTACATCATCAGGCTGACCTGTGATGAGATAGCTGGCTTGATTGCCGTATTCATCAATAGCACGTTTTAAAAATACTTGACTTTGAGAAAGTTCATCGCTAGTTTTATAAGTAAAATTCGATGTCTTTTGAGACAGTTCCTTCATCTCATTATCGAAAATAGTAACTCCTTTGTCAAAATGGTTGAGAATAATTGGAGATTTACCAGCACATTCTTTGATAAGGGGGCGTAGAGCAGAAATGCCGACATCAGATGCAAAGCAAACTAGTGGCTGATTCATATCTTTAACGGTCAAAGAGGAATCCAGCCAACTCATCTCAATCTCACTGCCAACCGGTAAATGTGTCAAGGTTTCCTTAAAGAGGCTACCACTATTATGCGTTAAAATGAGGATTTCATCTTCATCAGGTGTGGAGGCAATGGTTAGCCATCGACTGGTTTGCTCTCCCTTAACTTCATTTTTATTAGTAGTAGACGAGGTATCAGGGAGTGTAAACTTAGCATAAGCCCCAGCTTTCCAGGTTTGATGACTCGGTTTTGTGATGTGAATTAAATACAGATCTCCGCTGGGATTTTCGATGGATTTTATCGATAATATCTGACTTCGTCCAAGGTAGGCGATGGCACCCCAAGTTATAAGGCCTAAGACTCCAAGTGTTGATAGAATGATAATAAACATTTTTTTACCTCTTTTCATTTTTTATGACTCCTGTTCTCAATTTTGTGAATGAACTAAAAACAAATTCATTCATATTTTTCCAAAAAATAAAGAAATCCATTCTTTATTTTAGAACTCCTTTTATGAAGTTGGTTGCAAGTATTTCAACGGTCTTGCCAATATCTGGAAAATCTTTTTCCGTGATATGCATATCCATGTAGTAAAACAGATTATAAACCTGTAAAATATCTTGAATCTTTTCTGGCGAATACCCTTCAGCCTGCATGCGATTTGTAAAAGTTTTAACTAGAAACTGATGAAATGGATTTGCGACTTTGCCTTCCTCCGAGGAATAGTAGCTGTGTAACTCATCTGCTATAGCAGGATTGTACCATTCTGCAAGGATTTTATTGGAAGAAACGAGAGTTCTGGACTGAGCAAAGAGTTGACCAATGAGGTCGGTCATGTCAATTTCCCAATCCAGTTCTTCGATCATAGCTTGGCGAACACGGTTGTTTTCATCTATATAGATATCTAGAAAAATGGCTTCTTTACTCTCGTAATAGTTATAAAAAGAGCCGACTGCAACACCAGCTTGCCTAGCAATTTCTGAAATTCCTGTTGCCTTGTAACCTTTTTTCGAAAAAACTTCATAGGCAGCTGTTTTTAAAGCTTGTTTTTTGTCCAATATGATTTAACCTCCTTTGTTTAATGAATGAATATAATTATTCGTTCATTCATATTCTAACAAATCATGGCTAGCTTGTCAATAAGAAGGCTAGATCTATTAAATAAGTGAAAGAAGCGCTAACTTAATGAGCACAAAAAGGAAAATATAGGATAAGGCTGGAACTATAATTAAAAATAAGGTATGATATCAGTGGGAATGTTCTCTATTTAGCATCTGTTTTCTGATCTGGATTTGGGAAATAGACTGCTAAACAGTATGAGATACTGATCCGTAAATCTGATATGAAGGGTTTTGATACTTTGAGAAATAGCAAAGGAGGAGCGCATGCACAAGATTTTACTAGTAGAAGATGATCAAGTCATTCGGCAACAAGTTGGGAAATTGCTCTCTGAGTGGGGATTTGAGGTCGTTTTGGTAGAAGACTTTATGGAAGTGCTGAGTTTATTTGTCCAGTCGGAACCTCATTTGGTCCTCATGGATATTGGCCTGCCTCTTTTTAATGGTTACCACTGGTGTCGGGAGATTCGTAAGATTTCTAAGGTGCCCATTATGTTTCTGTCTTCGAGAGACCAGGCTATGGATATCGTCATGGCGATCAACATGGGAGCAGATGACTTTGTGACCAAGCCTTTTGACCAGCAGGTGCTTCTTGCAAAGGTTCAGGGCTTGTTGCGCCGTTCTTATGAATTTGGCCGAGATGAAAGTCTGCTGGAGTATGCGGGTGTGATCCTCAACACCAAGTCTATGGATTTGCACTATCAGGGGGAAGTCCTGAGTTTGACCAAGAATGAATTTCAAATTTTGCGGGTTTTGTTTGAACATGCGGGCAATATCGTGGCGCGTGATGACCTGATGCGGGAACTCTGGAATAGCGACTTTTTCATCGATGACAATACCTTGTCTGTCAATGTTGCTCGTTTGCGCAAAAAGTTGGAGGAACAAGGCTTGGCAGGTTTTATCGAAACCAAGAAAGGGATAGGATACGGACTGAAACATGCTTGATTGGAAATCATTTTTTCTAGCCTATCTGCGTTCTCGCAGTCGCGTTTTTGCCTATATTTTTTCATTAGGCTTTCTCGTCCTTCTCTTTCAGTTTTTATTTGCTAGTCTAGGAACTTATTTTCTTTATTTCTTTCTGCTAAGTAGTTTTTTGACCTTCTTATTTTTGGCTTGGGATATATTTGCGGAAGCTCAGGTTTACCGTCAGGAAGTGCTCTATGCAGAGAGAGATCCCAAGTCTCCTCTGGAATGTGCGCTAGCAGAAAAGCTCGAAGAGCTTGAATCTGAATTGTATCAAAAGAAGTCTGAAGCGCAAAGCAAGCTGACGGATTTGCTTGATTACTACACCTTATGGGTTCACCAAATCAAGACCCCCATTGCGGCTAGTCGCCTTTTAGTAGCAGAAGTCTCTGATCGGGAGGTCAAGCAGCAACTGGAACAGGAAATCTTAAGATTGACTCCTATACCAATCTGGTTTTGCAGTACTTACGTTTAGAGAGTTTTCATGATGACTTGGTATTTGAACAGGTCCAAGTGGAGGACTTGGTTAAGGAGATGGTTCGTAAGTACGCACTTTTCTTTATCCAGAAGGGACTAACAGTCAATCTACATGATCTTGACAAAACTATCGTGACTGATAAGAAGTGGTTGTTGGTCGTTATTGAACAAATCCTTTCAAACAGCCTCAAGTACACCAGGGAAGGCGGTTTGGAGATTTATATGGAGGGCCAGGAGCTCTGTATCAAGGATACGGGAATCGGGATTAAAAACAGCGATGTGCTCCGAGTCTTTGAAAGGGGTTTTTCAGGCTACAATGGTCGCTTGACCCAGCAGTCATCTGGACTGGGCCTCTACCTATCCAAGAAAATTTCTGAAGAACTTGGCCACCAGATTCGTATCGAGTCTGAAGTTGGGATAGGAACAACCGTTCGCATTAAATTTTCCAATAGGAATCTGATAATTGAGTGAGCATAGTTGATGATAACCTTATCCATCTGTGGAATTTTTGTTTTAGTCGATATCTCTATTTTCATGACAACGTCTAGAAGTTACCGTAAGATTGTCCAGATGTAAAAATGTTACACTAGGAAACGACTAGAATATAGTCAAAAAATAAAAGAGGCAAAAATGAAAGAAAGTTATTTTGACGGAGAAATCCTAGATTATATTGGATACTCTATCTTAGTAGCCATAATTTTCGGGCTTACCTTGGGGATCGCAACACCTTGGGCGGTTTGCATGATGCAAAATTGAAAACCAAACACAAGGTAGTAGATGCTTAATGTCTATACTTTGACGGGACTGGAACACAACTATTCGGCAACTGGATCAAGGGGGTTCTTCTAACCATCATCACGTTTGGGAACTATGGCTTCTGATTGAAAATAAAAATGGAGCAATGGATTGTCGAACACACCAATCATATTTAAAGATTAAAACGGCATCTTCTTTCAGAGGAGATACCGTTTTTTTCTTTTTCGGATAAGGAAACAAAAATTTCTTCCTTTCTCTATCTGTTAAATTGATATATTTTTACAGAGAAAGACTGTAAAATTTTTGATATAATGTTAAGGATAGACTGACGGATTCTTAAAGGATAATTTTCAAAAAAATAACAGGTGAGAAGAAAAATATGTAAGATTGAACAGAAGTCTCTCTACCATCATCCATGCAGAAACAAGATTATATGAAATAAAAGGAGTAACCAATGACCGGAAACTATTCAACACGTGAATACCGTGAGAAATTATATGATGATCTTCATGTTCGATTAAGAGATACAGTGATTTTGATGTGTGCGATTTTTATTGCCTCTATCGGCCTAAATATGAATTCAACAGCTGTCATTATTGGAGCCATGCTGATTTCCCCTCTTATGACACCGATTGTTGGACTGGGGATTTGGTTTAGCTATTTTTGATACGCGTTTAATCAAGCAATCTCTAGAGGTTTTATTTACTCAAGTATTGGTCAGCTTGCTTGTCTCGGCTCTGTATTTCTGGATTTCTCCCTTATCTTATGAAAGTAGCGAATTGATTGCACGAACCTCTCCAACCATTTGGGATGTTCTCATTGCTATTGCTGGTGGGATAGCAGGCGTAATTGGTTCAAGGAAAAAAGAATCAAACAATATCGTGCCAGGAGTAGCCATTGCAACAGCTCTGATGCCACCTATCTGTACTGCAGGCTATGGTTTAGCTAATGGAAATGTACGATTTTTATTTGGGGCTCTCTATCTTTTCTTGATCAACTGTGTCTTTATCATGCTAGCCAACATTGTTGGAACAAGAATTTTGATGAGAAATCTCCCTTAAGTTCATTTAAAGAGCTAAACATTAAAATGAAAATTGGCTTGATATCCTTGATTGTATTATTGGTTCTCCCAGCCAGTTATTCAGCAGTCACTCTGACGATGGATCAAGCGCGAAAAGAAGGGATCAAACAGTTTGTAGGAAAAGAGTTCGCCAATCATACGGTTATTAACCAAGTCTACAAGTCAAGAAACAATGAATTGGTCTTGACGGTTGTTGGAGATCCGATTTCAGAAGAAGAATTAGAAACAATCCACCAAAAACAAGCCTCTTACGGTATTCAATCTGTTCAATTGAAAGTCAATCAAGTTCATAATTCGACAAAATTAGACAGTGATTCGACCAAGGAATTTTATGAAACCATTAACAAGTATATCGATCAAAAACTCTCTGAAAAGGATTCACAAAAAGATCTCGTAAAAGAAAATGAAGCAGACAAGGATTGAGGATAGTCAACTTATCTAACTCATGAAAGCAAATCTTGTGTGGTGGTTTGACCAATCACTACTAGCTCAGATTAAATAAAATATAAAAAGCAACAGCTGAAATAGTTGTTGCTTTTTCTGGCTCTGAAAAATGTTTCTCAGACTGTGATTGTTTTATTTCTCAACGCGTGATTTGTTGGCGATATCAGCTAGGATAGCTTGAACAAAGTCATCAACTGAGACAGTTTGTGTTTCTTTTTGGCCATAGCGACGAACGTTGACTGTTCCGTCTTCCATTTCCTTGTCCCCAACGATCAATTGGTAAGGAATCTTGCTTGTTTGTGAAGCACGGATCTTGAACTGCATTTTTTCATTGCGTTCATCTACATCTGCACGGACACCACGGTCACGGAGTTTCTTGGCTACTTCCCAAGCGTAGTCCACATGTTTTTCGTTAGATACTGGGATAAGGGTCACTTGATGTGGTGCAAGCCATGTTGGGAAGGCACCCTTGTAGTTCTCAATCAAGATAGCTGTGAAGCGTTCCATGGTTGAGATAACCCCACGGTGAATCATGACTGGACGGTGCTCTTCGCCATCAGCTCCGATGTATTTGAGGTCGAAGCGTTCTGGCAACAAGAAATCGAGCTGGATCGTAGAAAGAGTTTCTTCTTTACCGAGGGCAGTTTTAACCTGGATATCCAATTTTGGTCCGTAGAAGGCTGCTTCACCTTCAGCTTCAAAGTAGTCCAGTTCCATATCATCCATAGCTGCTTTCAACATGCGTTGTGCATTTTCCCACATCTCATCGTTGTCAAAGTATTTGTGTTTATCTTCTGGGTCACGATAAGACAAGCGGAAACGGTAATCTGTCAAATTAAAGTCTTCATACACGTCGATGATCAATTGAAGAATTTTCTTGAATTCTTCCTCGATTTGTTCTGGAGCTACAAAAGTATGACCATCATTTAGGGACATTTCGCGTACACGTTGAAGACCTGTAAGGGCGCCAGATTTTTCATATCGGTGCATCATGCCAATTTCAGCGATACGGATTGGTAATTCACGGTATGAGTGTACATGATGTTTATAAACTTCGATATGGTGAGGACAGTTCATTGGGCGGAGGACAAACTCTTCACCATCCCCCATGTCCATAGTTGGGAACATATCTTCACGGTAGTGATCCCAGTGACCAGAAGTTTTATAGAGTTCCACTGAGGCAATTGGTGGAGTGTAAACATGTTGGTAGCCTGCAGCGATCTCCTTGTCAACAATGTAGCGCTCCAATTCACGACGGATAGTGGCTCCGTTTGGTAACCAAAATGGTAAACCTTGTCCGACTTCTTGTGAAATCATGAAGAGATCAAGCTCTTTACCGAGTTTACGGTGGTCACGTTCCTTGGCTTCTTCACGCATTTGAAGGTAGTTCTTCAAGTCTTTCTTGTCAAACCAAGCTGTACCGTAGATTCGTTGCATCATCGCGTTGTCGCTATTTCCACGCCAGTAGGCACCGGCTACGTTGAGCAGGTGGAAGATTTGGATACGACCTGTTGATGGGACGTGAGGACCACGGCAGAGGTCTACATATTCGCCCTGACGGTAGATAGTCAAACCGCCTTCGTCTTCTGAGTGTTCTTCAATCAATTCCAATTTGTAAGGGTCGTTCTTGAAGATTTCACGGGCCTCGTCTTTGGTAACTTCTTCACGGATTGATGGGAAGTTTTCTTTAACGATTTTCTTCATTTCTTCTTCGATACGAGGCAGGTCCTCATTAGAGATTTGACCAGCTTGATTGTCCGTATCGTAGTAGAAACCGTCTTCGATAGCTGGACCGACACCCAAATGAATGTCTGGGAAGAGGCGACGAGCTGCTTGGGCAAACAAGTGAGCAGCTGAGTGGCGCAAGATTGGCAGAGCATCTTCGTGATCAGACGTCACGATTTCGATGCTTCCATCTTCAGTGATAGCACGAGTAGTGTCGATGAGTTTGCTGTTGAATTTACCAGCAAGAGCTTTTTTAGCTAGGGAATTGCTGATGGATTGAGCAATTTCAAAAGTAGTAACGCCGGATTCGAATTCACGAACAGCGCCATCTGGGAAAGTAATCTTAATCATGGTTTTCTCCTTAAATATTTATTCTATTTTTATTGGACAATTTTAAGAGCCGAGCAACTTCTTCCGCAGTCTGATTTTCTGACTGACTACCATCTGTTACGAGACTAGGATAGCCTAATCTCACCGCTTCCTGCCGAACCATTTGGGCAAAAAGAATGTCTCGTTGCATCCAGTTTTCAAAAGCTTGCTCAGAGTTGGTTGTACCCTCTAAGACATAAGGAACCCATTCTCTCTGTCTATAATGCTTTTTCTGAAAATCAGCTGTCGGAGTCAAGCATAGATAGGAAGATGCTGGGCATTCAAGCTCCTTTACCAAGTGAGGCAAAAGTCCTGCCCCCTCCACCAAGAGAGGTTTATCTTGATTTTTTATCAAGTAAGATTTCACATAAGGAAAAATCTCTTCATAAAAGCGCCATTCTTCATCTGCCATCTCTTCTGGATTTCTCATCCAGATTTGTTCTGGATTTCTATCCTGCCTAAGAAGGCAAATCGGCTGTGAGTCTGCACTTGCTTGACTCATCATCTCTTCTATCAAATCATCTAGTTTGATATGAAGTAGTTGATACTGTCTAGCAAGAAGTGAGGTAATTGTTGACTTTCCACTGCAAGGCGATCCGCCAATCATATAAAGCATCGTTCTTCCTCCTTCTGACAAAACAAAAAGCGACATCCTCGAAAGGACGTCGCAACGTGGTTCCACCTTCATTTATGTTCCTCAAAAAAGAGGGACACCTCAGATTGGCTTTAACGTAGCCACCGTTTTATGTTTGCATAAAAGTCAGTAGAGTAGTATCAGTTTAGGCTCTCTATGCGTTTCCAGCAACCACGCACTCTCTAGTAGAAAGGGACTAAGTGACTCGTCTCTATGCATTATTATAGCATGATTGCGAGAATTTTCAAGGATTTTGTGAAAGTTTTTTATTTTTTCCTTGCTGGAGCATATATTTAATACCTGAACCTGAAGCCATACCAAGTAGGGCAAAGAGTTCATAAGCTAGGAAATAAACGAGAATGAATTCATTGAAAGTGATGATGGTAAAACCAAAGAGCAACCCTACACCAAGTAACCACCACAGTGAGAATTGGAAACGGTAGCTATAAAGAAGGGATACGATAAAGGTTGCCAAAGGTGAAAAGAGGATGATGTTATAAATGTAAAGTCCTTTCAGCGTATAAGGGTCAGAAATCAGCAGTAACAGCAACTCATAGAGAGGCCAGTAAAAGAAGAATATGACAAGGTAGTATGGGATATACTTAAGATATTTCCGCATGGCAATAGTCCTCCAATCTGCAAAAATTGAGAGAGGTTGAATACCATATAATCCTAAATGAAGGGGAGCTCTCTACCTATATTATAGCACGATTTGGAAGCTCTTACAAGTTGATCAGGTAAGTAGTGATAGTGATTTTTTGCAGTGTTTTCTGCTATAATACTAACAGAAGAAGTAAGAGGAAAAGAGGAGAAAGAATGACTAAAATAGCAGTTCTTTCAGATATACATGGAAATATGACAGCTCTGGAAGCTGTACTGGCTGATGCAAGAGCGGCAGAGGTAGAAGAGTATTGGCTTTGGGAGATATTCTCATGCCTGGAACAGGACGTAGAAGGATATTGGATCTCTTAGCTAGCTTGCCCATCACTGCAAGAGTGCTGGGAAATTGGGAGAATAGTCTCTGGCGTGGTTTGCATCGCAAGCTAGATCCAACAAAAGCTAGTCATCGCTATCTCCTACGCCAATGCCAGTATATCTTAGAAGAGATTAGCCCTGAAGAAATCGAAGACCTCCACAATCAACCCATGCAAGTTCATCGTCAGTTTGGTGATTTGACGGTAGGAATCACCCACCATCTCCCTGATAAAAACTGGGGTAGAGAGTTGATTCATACGGGAAAACAAGAAGATTTTGATAGATTGGTGACGGAGCCGCATGCCTCTATCGCAGTGTATGGGCATATTCACCAACAGTTTCTTCGTTACGGAAGTGACGGACAGTTGATTCTTAATCCAGGTTCGATTGGGCAACCCTTCTTTTTAGATGCGCAGTTGCGTAAGGACCTGCGGGCTCAATATATGATTTTAGAGTTTGATGAGGCAGGTTTGTCTGATGTTGGTTTTCGTCGAGTGAATTATGATGTAGAAGCCGAATTGCAGCTGGCTAAGGATTTAAAACTCCCTTATTTCCAGATTTACTATGAAAGTTTGATAAATGGGATTCACCATACTCATAATCAGGAACTTCTGTATGAAATTGCCCAAGAACAAGGGCATGATGCCGAGTTGGATGCATGGCTGGATGGTGGTAATAATTGACATTACAACGCAAAAGGGTATAATGGGTATCATATAGGATGTGAAAGGATAAGAAGATGCAAATTTCAAGTCGATTTACGATTGCGACTCATATGTTGATCATCATTGCCATCAAGAGTCAAGAGAGCAAGGTAACCAGCGATTTTCTCGCAGCCAGTGTTGGAGTCAATCCAGTCATTATTCGCAAAACCTTGTCTCAACTCAAAAAAGCTGAACTGATATCAGTTGCGCGTGGGACGGGCGGTACCGAGATTATCAAAGACCTCCAAGATATTAGCCTTTTTGATGTTTATCAGGCAGTCGAATGTTTAGGAAAATCTGGTAAACTCTTTAGTTTCCATGACAATCCCAACCCTAACTGTCCAGTAGGGGCAAATATCCATGAAGTTTTGGATCAAAAATTGCTGGATATCCAAGAAGCGATGGAAAACCAACTTCGTCAGACGAGTCTGGCTCAGGTTGTAGCTGAAACTCAAGATAAAATGATTAAGTAAGAGGGCTGGAGTCCTCTTTTTCTATTGCTATAATTATGGTACAATGTAGTCATCAAAGGAGGAGACTATGTACTTTATCACAGGATTTTTTGTCCTACTTTTTCTCGTTTCGTTTTTAAGGGACAATCGCAGTCTCTGGAATCCAGCTCTCTTGCTTTTGTCTCTGCTCTTTTCTTATATATCCATTGCCAATCTTTTTTACGAAGCTGGGCAGAAAGAAGTGCACATGGTTTTCTTTGCAGGGATTTTTCTCCTGCTACCTCTTTTAGTTTTTCTAAGTGGTTTTTTCCTTATTTATAATGGATTTGTGTTATTGAAAAAAGAAGGAAAATCCAAGGCAAATTATTTGTCTCTAGGATTAGGCTGCGTGATTCTATTCTTTTTTGTGATCATGGCGATTCGAGTGAGCGATACCAATGGCTTGTTCTACACCAATCATCTAGTGAATATTATCTTTTTCTTTTTGATTTATTCGTATTTGATTTTTGGTTTTGCCTTTGCAGGATTTCTGCTTTATTCTATCCTGTATCTTTTTATTCCTAAGAAAAAATATTATGATTTTATTATCATTCACGGAGCAGGTTTGTTGAATGGAGAAAAAGTGACTCCCTTACTGAAGAGTCGCATTGATAAGGCAGTAGAAGCTTATCACCAGTCTCTCAATCCAAATGTTAAAATCATCGCAAGTGGTGGTCAAGGTGGGGATGAGAAGATTTCTGAAGCTCAAGCGATTTGTAATTATTTACTAGAAGAAACGGATGTTCCGAGAGAAGCAATTCTCCTAGAGGAAAGCTCGACCACGACCTATGAGAATCTTCTCTTCTCAAAAGAAATGGGAGAGAAACTGGTAGAAAGTCCACGCTTTCTCTTTGTAACCAATGATTACCATGTTTTTCGTACCAGTACCTATGCTCGCCGTATTGGGATGAAGGGAGATGGTCTTGGTTGCCGTACAGCCGCCTACTATATTCCATCAGCCTTTATCAGAGAATATATTGCCCTATGTGTGAAGATAAAATGGATTTTTATCGCCTTTTATGTTTTGTTGATTTTAGCTCTGATTTTCTCTTATAGGGGTATTTTATGGTAATATATGAAAAAAATCTCCGTTAGGAGATTTTTTGTAAAATTCATGTAGTCATTATTATTCAATTTTGCTTATGGCAAAATGGCTTTTAGTTCCTTCAGGATAGTTTGCAAGGTTACGATCGCTTGTTCTCCTTGTTGCGGTTGGTAGAGTAGTTGGAAATAGTCGCGAATAGTTTCTTCAAATTGTTTAGGGAGGAGAGCGCAATTGCTCTTAGCATAGTCGAGCATTCGTTTTTCACCTGGATGAGTTTGCTCATTGAGGGCAAACAGCAAGTCAAAGTAGGAAGCAAAAAATTCACTTGTACGATGATTCATGCTGATAAGATCTTGACGTTTGATAGCTTTTTCAATTTGATGAGAGAAGGCAGGCATGGTTTGTTCTAGTAAAAGGAGTTGCCTTTCAATGATATGTTTTTTAAGTTCCTGAGGATAGGGAATCTGGTAAGTCTTTTGGAGAGAAGCATAGCGTCCATTTGGATCGTATAGGATTTTGCTATGGAGTAGATTGTGCCACATACAGGTTGTATAAGCGTTTTGGGCTTGATGTTGAAAAAAACAGTTGAGTTTCAGTTCTTGTTCAAACGACTCCAGCGAACGATAAATCAACTCGATTTGGATACCGTTGTTTAGTACACAGTCGTCCTCTAACTCCCAAAACTGGTTTCCAATTTCCATATAAGAACAATAGTTTACTCAAGAATGATCTCGTCGAATCGCCTCATCAATAGAAGAGTTTAGATAGACATAAACGTCATAGTCAGAATTTTGATCGTAGTCTTGTCCTGCACGTGAACCACCAAGAGCGATAGCTTCTACTTGTTCCAGTTGAGAGAATTCTTTGTAAAGTTCTTGGATCATGATTTTTCTCCTTACTTTATGGTTTTAAAGTCATTTTATCAAAAAGTAAAACGTTTGCATAGCATTAAGCTGTTGCTTTTTTTCATTTATAGCAAAAAAATGTGAACCCTTGTTTTGAGTTCACATTTCGTTTTTTTATTCCGCAGCTTGTTGCCAACGTTTTGCTAGCTTATGCAGGACAGGCTAGAAATAGAAAAGTTAAAGCTGAAGTAGATGAGGGCAATCAGGATGTAAAGGCTAAAGACCTGCTCTGGTTCGAAATAGCGTCCCATGAGAATTTGGCTGGCTCCAAAGAGTTCTTGTAGGGCGATAACAGAGTAGAGGAGACTGGTATCCTTAATCACAGTTACAAACTGAGAAATGATGGCTGGCAGCATTTTGCGGATCGCTTGTGGGAGAATGATGTAGTAGAGGATTTGCGCAGAGGTAAAACCTTGCGACATTCCTGCTTCATACTGGCCCTTGTCCACGGCATTGAGACCGCCTCGGATAATCTCAGCTAAGGCTGCTGAGGTAAAAAGGGTAAAGGCGGTAATACCAGCTGGTGTGGACTTCATCTTAAACACCAAAAAGATGGTGAAAAATCCAGAGGAGGTTGGGAACATTACGCACAAACTCGATATAAATGCTGGAGATGATCCGTAAGACAGGATTTTTCCCATTTCTCATGACGGCTAGTACTGTTCCGATAAGGGTCGAGAGGACGATAGCAATCAGAGAAATGTAGAGGGTCAAGCCAAATCCTTTAAAGATAAAGATTAGGTTATCTGGGGTCAAAACTTCTAAAATAGATTCCATAGTAACCTCCTAAAGTGAATAGGCTTTTTTGTTGGCTTGCTCCATCTTGCGACCAAACTGGGCAACAGGGAAGCATAGAGCAAAGTAGAGAAGAGCAGCACCTAAAAAGGCTGGAATATAGTTTCCGTTGAGAGCCGACCAAGACTTAGTCACAAACATCAAGTCCACTCCAGAGATGATGGCAACTGTAGAGGTGTTCTTGATGAGGTTAACGATTTGGTTGGTCAAAGGTGGGAGAATGATACGGAAGGCCTGAGGCAAGATAATCAAGCGCATGGCACTGATATAAGTAAAACCTTGCGACAAGGCTGCCTCCATTTGACCGCTAGGGATAGATTGAATCCCTGAACGAATAACCTCAGCGATATAAGCGCCGTGATAGAGTCCCACGCAGAGAACAGCTGTCCAATAAATCGGAATCATGATGGTGTGTTCACTGATAAGAGGCAAACCATAAAAGACGATGACAAACTGCACCAAGAGGGGAGTATTTTGGTAAAATTCGACAAAGATACGAGCCAAAACACGCAAGAATGGGCGTTTGCTAGTTGACATGGCCCCGAAGAAGATGCCCAAAACCATGGCGAGGATAAAGGATCCAACCGCTAGGGCAAGGGTGAAGAGGAAACCATTGAAAAATTGTCCAAAATCCTGAAAATAGGCTGTCCAAGATGATAAATCTGTCATGGGGTGTCCTCCTTAATCTGCGGTATGGCTAGATGGTTTGAGCTTGTATCGGTCATAGAGTTTCTGCAAACTACCATCCTTGGTCCATTTAGTGACCAAGGTATCAAGATAGTCGTTTAGCTCGGTATTTGATTTCTTGGTGACGATACCGTAGTCAGATGGCTTGAAAACTATCATCTAGTAGTTCTGTCCGTTTACTGATGTAGCCAGACAGGATAGAGCGATCCACGGAAAAGGCATCAATACGGTGAGCGTGAAGGGAAGTAATCAATTCTGGGTAGGAACCAAGTTCGACGAATTTAAAGGTTAGACCTTTCTTTTTGCCCAGTTCAGTAATCAGGCGTTGGGTGATGGATCCTTGGGCAACCCCAATAGTTTTACCGTTTAGGTCCTCAATGCTTTTGATATTGGCAGATTTATTGACCAAAAAAAGCCAGAAGCGTCCGTATAGTAGGGACTGGTGAAGTTGTAGAGTTTTTTACGTTCTTCTGTGATGGTAAAGGTCGCGATATCCAAATCGACCTGTTCATTGTCAAGAAGTGGGCCACGGGTTTGAGCGGTAACAGGCACGTAGCGAACCTTGACCTTGAGCTCATCCGCAATCATCTTGGCCAAGTCGGTTTCGATACCAGAATAGGTCCCTGTCTTGGGGTCTTTGTAGCCAAAATTGGGAACGTCTTGTTTCACACCGACAACCAGTTCGCCTCTTTTTTGAATGTCTGCGACGCTAGTATCGGCTTGGACTGGTTTTGCAGCAGCAAGACCGAAAAAGGCTAATCAATAATGCTGATAAAAAGAATTTCTTTTTCATAGGCGCCTCCTTATTTGACTTTGTCACTTTCGTGGTTAATAATTTTGCTGAGAAATTGTTGGGCACGAGGTTCGCTTGGATTGTCAAAAAAGTCATCGACATCTGTCGTATCAACCAAAACTTCCCCGTCAGCCATAAAGATAATGCGGTCAGCAACTTCACGGGCAAAGCCCATTTCGTGGGTAACGATGATCATGTTCATTCCCGTCATGTGCCAGTTTTTGCATAACTGCTAGAACATCTCCGATAGTCTCAGGATCAAGAGCAGATGTTGGCTCATCAAAGAGGAGGAGTTCCGGATGCATGGCAAGACCACGAGCGATGGCGATTCGCTGTTTTTGACCACCAGATAGCATAGCCGGATAGGAATCTTTCTTGTCCCACATATTTACAAATTCCAGATATTTTTGGGCTGTTTTTTCAGCTTCTTTTTTATCAATTCCTAGAACTTTTAATGGGTGCAAGTGTTACATTTTCTAACACTGTTTTTGTGGATAAAGGTTAAAATGTTGGAAAAACCATGCCCACTTCCTTACGGAGAGGAACTAGATCTTTCTGACTGGCACCTGCTACTTGATGTCCATTGACTAGGAGACTTCCCTTTGTCAACAGCCTCCAAAACCATTAATCGTTCGGATAAGAGTGGACTTCCCAGAACCGGAAGGTCCAAGCAGGACAACAACTTGTCCTTTTTCAAAACGGAGATTGATGTCGCGGAGTGCGTGGTAGTCTCCGTAATATTTTTCGACGTGTTTAAATTCTACTAAAGTCATGAGAGATCTCCTTTGTGTTAGATTTTATAACATGATTCTACAACAAAAGAATGTTCTTGTCAAATCATATCTGAAAAAATTCACTAAAATATTATAAAAAAGCAATCTGGATAGAGAAAAATGCCTAAATCATGTTATAATGAAACGATAGAATTCTTAGAAAGAGTGGATGTTTTTTTGATAACTCCTACTTATGAATGGCAGTTTGCCCCGCAGGTTGAAGATGCGGATTTTACAAAGATAGCCAAGAAGGCTGGACTGGGTCCTGAGGTGGCTCGGTTATTATTTGAAAGAGGGATTCAGGATGAAGAAAGTCTAAAGAAGTTTTTAGAACCTTCTTTAGAGGACTTACATGATCCCCTATCTGCTCCATGATATGGACAGGGCAGTGGAACGGATTCGTCAGGCCATTGAAGAAGGGGAAAACATTCTCATCTATGGAGACTACGATGCGGATGGTATGACTTCAGCGTCGATTGTTAAGGAAAGTTTGGAACAGCTTGGCGCTGAATGCCGTGTTTATTTGCCAAATCGTTTTACCGATGGCTATGGTCCCAAATGCCAGTGTCTATAAATATTTTATCGAGCAAGAGGGAATTTCCTTGATTGTGACAGTGGATAATGGAGTTGCGGGTCATGAAGCCATTGAACTAGCTCAGGCTATGGGAGTGGATGTCATTGTGACTGACCACCATTCCATGCCGGAATCCCTTCCTGATGCCTATGCCATCGTTCACCCCGAGCATCCAGATGCGGACTATCCCTTCAAACAGTTAGCTGGTTGCGGAGTGGCCTTTAAGCTGGCTTGTGCCCTTTTAGAGGAAGTCCAAGTGGAGCTACTCGATTTGGTAGCTATCGGTACCATTGCGGATATGGTAAGTTTGACGGATGAAAACCGTATTTGGTTCAATATGGTCTGGAAATGTTGGGGCATACTCAGCGCATCGGTCTGCAAGAAATGCTAGACATGGCTGGGATTTCTGCGAATGAAGTGACAGAAGAAACGGTTGGCTTTCAGATTGCCCCTCGTTTAAATGCCTTGGGGCGCTTGGATGATCCCAACCCTGCCATTGATTTGTTGACTGGATTTGACGATGAGGAAGCACATGAGATTGCCCTCATGATTCATCAGAAAAACGAAGAGCGCAAGGAAATCGTTCAGTCAATCTATGAAGAAGCCAAGACCATGGTGGATACTGAGAAGAAGGTCCAGGTCTTGGCTAAGGAAGGCTGGAATCCTGGAGTTCTAGGTATCGTTGCTGGTCGTTTGTTGGAAGAACTAGGGCAGACAGTCATTGTTCTTAATATAGAAGATGGTCGTGCCAAGGGCAGTGCACGCAGTGTGGAAGCGGTCGATATTTTTGAAGCTCTGGATCCCCATCGAGATCTCTTCATAGCCTTTGGAGGCCATGCTGGTGCAGCTGGAATGACGCTGGAAGTTGAGAAACTCACAGATTTATCTCAGGTTTTGGAAGATTATATCCGTGAAAAAGGCGCAGATGCTAGTGGTAAGAACAAGTTAAATCTAGATGAAGAGCTAGACTTGGAGACTCTTAGCTTGGAAACGGTTAAAAGTTTTGAACGCTTGGCACCCTTTGGAATGGACAATCAGAAACCTGTCTTTTATATCAAGGATTTTCATGTCGAGAGTGCCCGTACTATGGGAGCAGGCAATGCCCACCTCAAACTAAAAATTTCCAAGGGTGAGGCGAGTTTTGAAGTGGTGGCTTTTGGTCAAGGTAGATGGGCAACAGAATTTGCTCAAACAAAAAACTTAGAATTGGCAGTCACATTGTCTGTCAATCAATGGAATGGTCAAACTGCCCTCCAGTTGATGATGGTGGATGCACGTGTGGAAGGTATTCAACTCTTTAACATCCGTGGGAAGAACGCAGCCTTGCCAGAAGGGGTTCCAGTCTTGGATTTTGCTGGAGAATTGCCAGATCTAGCGACCAGTGAAGCTGTGGTTGTAAAAACCATTCCTGAAGATATCACCCTGTTGAAGACCATTTTTCAAGAACAGGATTTCTCAGCTGTCTATTTCAAAAATGATATTGACAAGGCCTACTATCTGACGGGTTATGGAACTAGAGAACAGTTTGCAAAATTGTACAAGACCATTTACCAGTTCCCAGAGTTTGATATTCGCTACAAGCTTAAGGATTTGGCGGCTTATCTCAATATCCAACAAATCTTGCTGGTCAAGATGATTCAAGTCTTTGAAGAACTGGGCTTTGTGACAATCAAAGATGGTGTGATGACAGTCAATAAGGAAGCGCCAAAGCGAGAGATAGGAGAAAGTCGGATTTACCAAATCTCAAACAAACCGTTAAAGATCAAGAAATGATGGCGCTGGGTACGGTGCAGGAAATGTATGATTTTTTAATGGCAGAAAACTAGAAGATAGGAAAGAGTTGGGCAACCAGCTCTTTTTTGGAAACAAATCTTCATTTTGAAAATCATCAAAAAAATGGTATAATGGTAGGAAAAGATTCGGCTGAAAGTTTTAGAACTTTTAGAGTAAGAGGGTAAACCTACCCTATAATCAAGATGAATTAAGTTTCGGAGGGAAAATGAGTAATATCAGTTTAACAACACTAGGTGGTGTACGTGAAAACGGGAAAAATATGTATATTGCTGAGATTGGCAATTCAATTTTTGTTTTAGATGCGGGGCTTAAATACCCTGAAAATGAACAACTTGGGGTTGATGTCGTCATTCCCAATATGGACTACCTTTTTGAAAATAGCGACCGTATCGCTGGGGTCTTCTTGACCCATGGGCATGCGGATGCCATTGGTGCTCTGCCTTACCTTTTGGCAGAAGCGAAGGTGCCTGTATTTGGCTCTGAGTTGACCATCGAGTTGGCAAAACTCTTTGTCAAAGGAAATGATACGGTTAAGAAATTCAATGACTTTCATGTGATTGATGAGGATACAGAAATTGACTTTGGAGGAACTGTAGTTTCCTTCTTCCGTACAACTCACTCCATCCCAGAAAGTTTGGGAGTCGTCTTGAAAACTCCAAAAGCCAGTATTGTTTACACAGGTGACTTCAAGTTTGACCAGACAGCTAGTAAATCCTATGCGACGGATTTTGCCCGTTTGGCAGAAATCGGTCGTGAGGGTGTCCTGGCGCTCCTCAGTGATTCTGCGAATGCGGATAGCAATATCCAGGTGGCGAGCGAGAGTGAAGTTGGAGAGGAAATTACCCAGACCATTTCGGACTGGGAAGGTCGTATCATCGTTGCGGCAGTTGCCAGCAACCTCTCTCGTATCCAGCAGGTTTTTGATGCTGCTGCGGATACAGGCCGTCGAGTTGTTCTGACTGGTTTTGATGTTGAAAATATTGTTCGTACAGCGATTCGTCTCAAAAAATTGTCTCTAGCCAACGAAAGTCTATTGATTAAACCAAAAGAAATGTCTCGATTTGAAGACCATGAGTTGATTATCCTTGAGACTGGTCGTATGGGGGAGCCTATCAATGGACTTCGTAAGATGTCTATCGGACGCCACCGTTATGTGGAAATCAAAGATGGGGACTTGGTTTATATCGTAACCACTCCATCTATCGCCAAAGAAGCCGTCATGGCGCGTGTTGAAAACATGATCTACCAAGCTGGTGGTGTGGTGAAACTCATTACCCAAAGCTTGCGAGTATCCGGACACGGGAATGCGCGTGATTTGCAGTTGATGATCAATCTTTTGCAACCAAAATACCTCTTCCCTATCCAAGGGGAGTACCGTGAGTTGGATGCGCATGCCAAGGCTGCCATGGCAGTTGGGATGTTGCCAGAGCGCATTTTCATCCCTAAAAAGGGAACGACCATGTCTTACGAACACGGAGACTTTGTCCCAGCTGGAGCAGTTTCTGCAGGTGATGTCTTGATTGATGGAAATGCCATCGGGGATGTTGGAAATGTGGTCCTTCGTGACCGTAAGGTCTTGTCAGAGGATGGAATCTTTATCGTGGCAATCACTGTCAACCGTCGTGAGAAGAAAATTGTGGCCAAGGCCCGTGTTCACACGCGTGGATTTGTTTACCTCAAGAAGAGCCGCGACATTCTCCGTGAAAGTTCAGATTTGATTAACAAAACGGTAGAAGAGTATCTTCAAGGTGATGATTTTGACTGGGCAGAGCTCAAAGGCAAGGTTCGTGATAATTTGACCAAATATCTCTTTGATCAAACTAAGCGTCGTCCAGCAATCTTGCCAGTCGTGATGGAAGCAAAATAATAAGCAGAATACCTACAGAAAAAGTCGAAATTCGGCTTTTTCTTATAGAATAGTAAAAGGAGAAAACCATGGCAGTTATGAATATTGAGTATTACTCAGAAGTTTTGGATATGGAGTGGGGCGTTACCGTACTCTATCCAGATGCTAGTCGGGTGACTGAACCAGATTGCACAGATATTCCTGTCCTTTATCTTTTGCACGGAATGTCAGGAAATCAAAATAGCTGGCTCAAACGTACCAATGTCGAACGCTTGTTGCGCGGGACCAATCTCATTGTCATCATGCCCAATACTAGCAATGGCTGGTACACAGATACTCAGTATGGCTATAACTACTATACAGCTCTAGCAGAAGAGTTACCTCAGGTCATGAAACGATTCTTTCCCAATATGACCAGCAAGCGAGAAAAGACCTTCATAGCAGGTCTCTCCATGGGTGGCTACGGCTCCTTTAAACTCGCTCTATCGACGAATCGTTTTTCTCATGCGGCTAGTTTTTCTGGTGCGCTCAGTTTTCAAGAATTTTCTCCTGAAAGTCAGGATATGGGATCACTTGCCTACTGGCGAGGAGTTTTTGGAGAGATTAAAGACTGGACAGCTAGCCCTCATTCGCTTGAAAGCATGGCTGCGAAATCGGATAAAAAAACCAAACTTTGGGCTTGGTGTGGGGAGCAAGACTATCTCTACTCTGCCAATAATCTCGCAGTGAAAAACCTCAAAAAACTAGGTTTTGAGGTGACCTATAGTCATAGCCCAGGTAAGCACGAGTGGTACTACTGGGAAAAACAATTGGAGCGTTTTTTAGCTACATTACCAATTGACTTTGTTTTGGAAGAGCGCTTATCTTAGTTTTAGATTTCTTTCAGCTTTCTTCAGTAAAATAGAGAATCTATCTTGAACAAGTAGAATGTGATTTCAAGATAGGTTCTTATTTTTATGAAAGGTGGAGCGTCATGTTCTAGATTATTCGATTATTCTTCCGATTTCTTTTGGGAATTTGGCGTTTCTTCTGGCGTCTGGTTTGGACTGTGGCTATTCTACTGCTCATTGCTTTTGGAGTGGTTTGGTATCTGACAGGTGATTTTCATTCTGCGGTCAATCAGGTTGAAAAAATGAGCAAGATTGGTCAAGGTGGCTGGAATCAATGGAAGGAGACGGGAAGGCTGGAAGTCTTGCCTCAGACAGACAGTCACCAACATGCAGAAGGCAAGTGGGCTCAGGCCTCAGCTCGCATCTATATTGAGCCTCAAATGGATGAGACCTTCCAAGGCGCCTATGCAGAAGCTATAAAAAACTGGAATCAAACGGGAGCCTTTACCTTTGAGGTGGTTGTAGATCCTAGCCAGGCAGATATTGTGGCAAGTGAGATGAATGATGGATCGACCGCTGTAGCAGGTCAAGCTGAGAGTCAAACCAATCTGTTAACCAATCAATTTATATCTGTAACGGTTCGCCTGAATCACTATTATCTATCCAATCCAAACTATGGTTATTCTTATGAACGGATCGTGCACACGGCGGAGCACGAGCTGGGGCATGCCATCGGATTGGATCATACCAACGAGATTTCTGTCATGCAGCCAGCAGGCTCCTACTATGGAATTCAGCCTCGGGATGTGACAGCTGTTCAAGAACTCTATACCAGTAGCGACTAGATGAAGTCAGTGCAATCCGAAATGAAATCAAAGCTCCTCCATCAAGCGATTGGTGGGGCTTTTTGTTCGTCCTGTTACAGGCTTTTTGCTATAATGGAACTATGAATAACTTGATCAAATCAAAACTGGAGCTCTTGCCGACTAGTCCCGGTTGCTACATTCACAAGGATAAAAATGGCACTATTATCTATGTAGGAAAGGCTAAAAATCTGCGTAACCGCGTGCGCTCTTATTTCCGTGGAAGTCATGATACCAAGACAGAGGCTCTGGTATCCGAAATTGTGGATTTTGAATTTATCGTCACCGAGTCTAATATTGAGGCCCTCCTGCTGGAAATTAACCTCATCAAGGAAAATCAGCCCAAGTACAATATCATGCTCAAGGATGATAAGTCCTATCCCTTCATCAAAATCACCAATGAGCGTTATCCTCGCTTGATTATCACCCGTCAGGTCAAAAAGGACGGTGGTCTCTACTTTGGTCCCTATCCAGATGTAGGGGCAGCCAATGAAATCAAGCGACTCTTGGATCGGATTTTTCCTTTTCGGAAATGTACCAACCCGCCCTCTAAGGTCTGTTTTTACTACCATATCGGCCAGTGTATGGCTCATACCATCTGTAAAAAAGATGAGGCTTATTTCAAGTCTATGGCTCAGGAGGTTTCTGACTTCTTAAAAGGGCAGGATGACAAAATCATCGATGACCTCAAGGGTAAGATGGCAAAGGCAGCTCAAAGTATGGAATTTGAACGTGCGACGGAATACCGTGACCTGATTCAGGCCATTGGAACACTTAGGACCAAGCAACGGGTCATGGCGAAAGATTTGCAAAATCGAGACGTCTTTGGTTACTATGTGGATAAGGGCTGGATGTGTGTTCAGGTTTTCTTTGTTCGTCAGGGCAAGCTCATTGAGCGGGATGTCAATCTTTTTCCCTATTACAATGATCCGGACGAGGACTTTTTGACCTATGTGGGACAATTCTATCAAGAAAAATCCCACCTGGTTCCCAATGAGGTATTGATCCCGCAGGATATTGATGAAGAAGCAGTCAAGGCCTTGGTGGATACCAAGATTATCAAACCCCAACGTGGAGAGAAAAAGCAACTGATCAATCTGGCTATAAAGAACGCTCGAGTCAGTCTAGAGCAGAAGTTCAATCTGCTAGAGAAATCTGTTGAAAAGACCCAAGGAGCTATTGAAAATCTAGGACGCTTGCTCCAAATCCCGACTCCAGTCCGCATCGAGTCCTTCGATAACTCTAATATTATGGGAACCAGTCCAGTTTCAGCTATGGTGGTCTTTGTCAATGGGAAACCGAGTAAAAAAGACTACCGTAAGTACAAGATAAAAACGGTTGTCGGTCCAGATGATTATGCCAGTATGAGAGAAGTCATTCGCAGACGTTATGGCCGAGTTCAACGAGAAGGTTTAACCCCGCCAGATTTGATTGTGATTGATGGGGGGCAAGGTCAAGTCAATATTGCCAAGCAGGTCATTCAAGAAGAGCTAGGATTGGATATTCCAATTGCAGGTCTGCAAAAGAATGACAAGCACCAAACCCATGAACTGCTCTTTGGAGATCCACTGGAAGTGGTAGAGTTATCTCGCAATTCTCAGGAATTTTTCCTGCTCCAACGCATCCAAGATGAGGTACACCGCTTTGCTATCACTTTCCACCGCCAACTGCGCTCCAAAAATTCTTTTTCATCTCAATTGGATGGGATTGACGGTCTGGGACCTAAACGCAAACAGAATCTCATGAAGCATTTCAAGTCTCTGACCAAAATCAAGGAAGCCAGTGTGGATGAGATTGTCGAAGTTGGGGTGCCAAGAGCAGTCGCAAAAGCTGTTCAGAGGAAGTTGAACCCTCAGGAAGAAGTGGAATTGGCTCAAGTGGCAGAAGAGAGAGTAGATTACCAAACGGAAGGAAATCATCATGAACCATAAAATCGCAATTTTATCAGACATTCATGGCAATGCAACGGCACTAGAAGCAGTGATTGCAGATGCTAAAACTCAAGGAGCCAGTGAATATTGGCTTATGGGAGACATTTTCCTCCCGGGTCCAGGTGCAAATGACTTGGTCGCTCTGTTAAAGGAACTTCCTATCACAGCAAGTGTTCGAGGCAATTGGGATGATTGTGTCCTTGAGGCTTTAGATGGCCAATATGGCTTAGAAGACCCACAGGAAGTCCAGTTCTTACGTATGACCCAGTTTTTGATGGAGCGAATGGATCCTGAAACGATTGTCTGGCTACGAAGCTTGCCTTTGCTGGAAAAGAAAGAAGTTGACGGACTGCGCTTTTCTCTTTCTCATAATTTGCCTGACAAAAACTATGGGAGTGATCTACTGGTTGACAATGATACGGAGAAATTTGACCGGCTACTTGATGAGGAGACAGATGTGGCAGTCTACGGTCATGTCCACAAGCAGTTGCTTCGTTATGGTAGTCAAGGGCAACAAATTATCAACCCTGGTTCGATTGGCATGCCCTATTTTGATTGGGAGGCGTTAAAAAATCACCGTGCTCAGTATGCCGTGATAGAAGTAGAAGATGGGGAATTGGTAAACATTCTATTCCGAAAAGTTTCTTATGACTATGAAGTGGAGCTAGAATTAGCCAAGTCCAAGGGACTTCCCTTTATTGAAATGTATGAAGAGCTACGCAGAGAAGATAACTATCAGGGGCACAATCTAGAACTCTTAGCTAGTTTAATTGAAAGCACGGGTATGTAGAGGATGTAAAGACCTATTTTGATTTTTTGCAAAGTGAGAAATAAAATGGACGCCCTTAATTTGAAGTAAGGTTTGTAGTCGAATCGCTTAGAAAAGAGTCAGACAATAAGGAAGAAAAGATGGCTTAGCTAAAGTTTGACATTGAAATTATTTTGTTATACAATGAACTTAATTCTTAATAAAAAGGAGAACATTATGAAGAAAATTATTACAGCCAGTATGGCTCTTTTATCTGTTGTTGTTTTAGCAGCATGTTCAGGGAAAACAACGTCTGACTCTTCGACTAAGACTTCAAGCTCTGTAGAGAAAACTTCTTCAGAGGCTTCATCAACAACGTCTAGTTCAAAGACAGAAAATAATGAGGTTGTTTTGATCACCGATGAAGAAATTGACAATGCTAAAACTGTTGGAGATGTGAAGAAAGTCTTTGGTAAACTAGTCGACAATTATAAAAAGCATGCAGTTGAAATTGGGGAGAAAATTCCAGAGAGTGGAAAAGAAGCATATAACGCCCAAGTTGAACCAGCGCTTAAGTCTATGGAGACTGTAAGAGAGTCATTTAACGAAAGCCTTTCAAGTATTGGTTCTGATGATACAGTAGTGCCAGAACAAACTCGTACTCTATTTGTTCAACAGTTGAAAACTGGACGTGATACAATGAAGAAAGCGCTGGAAGCGGCTTATAAAGCAATTGCTCCATACACATCTGGTCAATAATATAAGAAAGTAGGTGTTCGATCACCTGCTTTTTGATTGCTTCAAATCTAAAGCGATACCTACTTAAATAGCTCCAAATTAATAGCAGAGAGTTTGAAAGAAGTACTAACTCTATGAAAAATCCCTGCAAGCTCTTTCAAAATATGGTAGAATGGATGCAGTAGAATTAGAAAAGGAAATCGCTATTGAACCATGCTAATCTTGAATTCAATGCACAAGATCATAGTGGCTATTGGCCCTATATTATAAGGTAATTGAGATCAAGTTGCTTTATAGAATGATATAAGGAGGTGTGTTAATGAATAAGCGTAAAAAATGGGGTATTATTGCTTTAGTAATCTGCATTATAGGAGGGATTGTAATGTTTAGTTTGAATCACCAAAAAGAAAAGACATTGGAAGAGAAAATGAGAATCGAACAGGATAGGATGGCACTATTTGTGGTTAATAGAGTAAAATTAAAAACACAGAATTCGATTGAAACTATAGAATTCATAGAATTCAGAAAAAATGAAACAACAGGAACCTGGCGAATAACACTTGTAATCAATGGAATGGCAACAATATCCCTAGCAGAGGATGCTTTTGGGGATGTTATACGAACATCTGGATATTATTTAGAAGACATGGCTGTTGACAAGACGGATATTCCCTATACAAAGACAATTAATAATATAAAAATTAGTTATCTAATCTAATAGTAGTATAGAGATGAGATATGATATAATAAACGGAAATGGATTGAGGGGAAATTATGGTTAAAATAAGCAATAATATATTAGGAATAGTCTATATCATTTCTTACCTATGTCTTCTTTATTGTCTCTGGTTGTGGAATGGTCCAACGTTCCTTTTTTTGACATTTATTTTCTGGGGTCTTCCCTTGTTGATAATAATCCTTCCCTTATTAGGTATATGGATATTTACAAGCTTGAAATCCCTGGTTTTGATTGGTTATGTGGCAAGTCTATTGAACAGTTATTATCTTTATTTGGTTCTTAGAAATTTTCATTTGGAGAGGATTACTGATACAGCAGGACATAAAATTCCATTATCACCGTGGTTATCTGTTGCAATTATTGTGGTTGATTGTTTGTTTTTATCAGTAGCTACATTGGGATTTTATAAAAACTTCATCTTACCTTTCTTTAAAAAGAATGACATAGACAAGGAGTTACCATGAAAAAACGAATCAAAATGAGTATCATCACTTTAGTAATCTGTATTATAGGAGGAATCGTGATGTTTAGTTTAAATCATCCAAATAGTAAAAATTTTGAGAATAAATTAACTTTGACAAAAACGCAACAGGATACTGTAGTTAAAAGAATTATTAAAGGATATGATGTAGATTCAGTCAAATTTATAGAATTTACCAAGGATAAGAAAACTGGTACTTATTTATTAAATATTGAATTAAGAAAAAATGGACTAAATAAGGAAACGACGATTCCTTTTAGAGACTTGAAAAGACTTAATAATGATACGGATTCATTGGGTCTTAACCCTGTTTCTGATTTTAAAGATTTCCAGAGAAGTCAACCTTTAGCGATACAAGATATTAGTATAAATGACATAACGATAAATTATTTAGGAGAATAAATGGGAATTACGGAAGAAAAAATCAATTGGATAGCAGAACAATCATATTGGGTTGAGAAAAAGCGAAATGATGTGATGTATCATCCTACAGAAGGTGAAGAGTATTATTATAATCCAGATAATGTAGAATTGGGTAAGTTTAAAGTAATCTTTAATCCTATAGACAACACCTCCAACGGTATGCAGGCGATGGCGGTTGCTCCTGTGGATAAAAATGGGAATGTGGATTATAGCCATGTAGCGATTGCTTATGCAGGGACGAATAAAGATGACATAAAAGACATTGAAACGGATCTACAGTCTTTAGGTCTTGGGAGGGATAAACTACAGCTTCGTTCTAGCCTAAATTCTGCGAAAGTAGTAGTTCCTCAGTTTGTGACAGCCTTGAATTATGCCAATGTTAATTAAATAGCCATTTATGTTATACTATAAGGTAGTTGAGGCTAGTTACTTTATAGAATAATATAAGGAGGTGTGTTAATGAATAAGCGTAAAAAATGGGGTATTATTACTTTAGTAATCTGTATTATAGGAGGGATTGTAATGTTTAGTTTGAATCACCAAAAAGAAAAGACATTGGAAGAGAAAATGAGGATCGAACAGGATAGGATGGCGTTATACTTAGTCAATCATTACGAAGGAGTTCGCACGGTAGAATTCGAATCTTTCTCTAAAGATAATATAACAGGAACATGGAGTGGTGATGCGCTTGTTAATGATAAGTACTATGTTAGATTCACATTATGGAATCTAGGTGGTGAGATTAGCATGTCCCAACTAACATCTAGAAATTCAGGTGAGGTTTTAGAGAAGAGAAAACAGATTGATAGTAAATCAGACTTGGACATAGATGTAAGATATGGTAAATTAAAATGATAACTGAAAAAGATTATAGATATATTGCTGATGATGTTTATAAAGTGGATGCTCTAAAGGTGAATAGGCCTTATAGTAAGGGTGATTTAGTTGGGAACGATCGGTTTAAAGTAATCTCTAATCCTATAGACAACACCTCCAACGGTATGCAGGCGATGGCAGTTGCTCCTGTGGATAAAAATGGGAATGTGGATTATAGCCATGTAGTGATTGCCTATGCAGGGACGAATAAAGACGATCGACTTGACATCCAAACAGATATCCAATCAATAGGATTTGGTGATAGACAGGTGTTGTCGGATTTGAAAACAAAGACATTTAGAAAATCTCAATTTCAAACGGCTCTGAGTTTTGCGGAAGAAATCGAAAAAACTTTTCCCTCTGCTAAAATTACAACTGCGGGGCATTCGCTTGGAGAGTCTCTGGCTATGTATGTCGCTTTAAAGCGAGGTTATGCCAATGTTGGGTATAATGGGCCAGATATTCATAACTTGATTTCGAAAGAAGAAATCAAGTATATGCAAGAACATCCAGAACAATTTCGCAATTTCCGTCATAAGTATGATGTTATTGGCAATATTACGGGAAATACGACTCAAACAGCTATATTTCCCTACATCTACCCTGCAAAAGATAACTGGGGTGACAAGTTAGAATATCATAACTTGTCCCAGTGGCGATTTGATGAGAATGGCCAGCTAGTTGATTTGGACGGAAAACGAGTCACGAATCTCAAAGTAACGGCGCTAGCAGAAGCAACAGCAGGTATGTACCGCTACCAAAAAATCAAAAGCTACCTCTCGGCAGATGGTTTGTCAAGCAAGGAAGAAATATACTTGGATAGCTTGCAGGGGATGGCACTAGGGGAAGGAATGGCTGATGCGGCTCGAGCTGGTGCAGACGACGTCAAGCACCTTCAAGAAGAGGTGGTGTCAAAAGCACAAGAACTATGGAATCAGCTTGACTTTAGTAGTTTCCGATACCTGAGTTATGATGAAGTTCTATCGACTTTTGTGTCTGCGGGTGTGACTCAGGATACGATTGTCGATTCAGTTAAGCAAGATTTTGAGCAAATGAATCAAAAGGTTGAAAAACTAGCCACAGAGTTTGATACCCTTAACCAACAGATTATCCAAGTCATTGAGAGTAAACTAGCTACAGATAAGGAATTGGCAGGAGAATTTAGAAAATGGAACAGTCGGATTTAGTCTTCCAAAAGTTAAAAGCAAAAGAAAAAGAGTATTGTGATTTGGAAGATGAGTATCTAAAGCGGAAAGCAACTTTTACGAATCAACGCAATGAACTCTATGAACGTCGAGACCGCCTTGCCCGAATCGTCGAAGACGAAGCTAGCAAAATGGATGCCTTTCTTCAAAAAGGACAACACAGTTACCAAGATGGAGAACAGTTTTATAGAAGTTTACAACAATTGATGGAGGATTCTCAATTTATGTGTAGGCGCAGAGAAGATGAATTGCAGTATCGAGAGGATTTGTTAAACAGAGATTATCGTAAAAAGCAAGATGAGTTAGAACAGACAATCGGAGATTTAAGGAGGTCATATGCTCGCACCATTAAATGAATATTATACAGATGAAGAATATGAATTTGCTTTACGTCAGATGTATCGCATGATGGAGAAGAATAGAATCTATACAATGGCGACAGTAATCCTAAAGGAAAAAAATTCTTTGCAAACCAACTATAAAGAAAAAGTGAGAGAAAGTGCGGAGGAGACAAAAGTCGCTATTAGGAAAATAAAATCTCAGATGGATACGGCCATAAAAGGTCAGGTAAAGAAAAAGTTGGAAGAAGTGACAACGGAGAAGCTATCTCAGTATGATTCCATTTGCTAATTTTATAGTGAGTGATATAGAATAATTATTACAAACTGCACAGAGCAGTTTTTTTTGCTCTTGCTTTTCCTATGAAAAATCTCTGCAAGCTCTTTCAAAATATGGTAGAATGGAAGCAGTAGAATTAGAAAAGGAAATCGATTATGAAATTTCTTGAATTAAACAAAAAACGTCATGCGACCAAGCATTTCACTGATAAGCCGGTGGATCCCAAAGATGTACGCACGGCTATCGAAATCGCAACTTTGGCTCCAAGTGCCCACAATAGCCAGCCATGGAAGTTTGTGGTCGTTCGTGAGAAAAATGCTGAATTGGCAAAATTAGCTTATGGTTCGAACTTTGAGCAGGTATCGTCAGCGCCAGTGACCATTGCCTTGTTTACTGATGCAGACCTGGCTAAACGTGCTCGCAAGATTGCCCGAGTTGGTGGTGCGAACAATTTCTCAGAGGAGCAGCTTCAATACTTTATGAAAAATTTGCCTGCAGAATTTGCGCGTTACAGTGACCAACAGGTCAGTGACTACCTGGCCCTCAATGCAGGTTTGGTTGCCATGAACTTGGTTCTCGCTCTTACAGACCAAGGAATTGGTTCTAACATTATCCTTGGATTTGACAAATCAAAAACCAACGAAGTTTTGGACATTGAAGACCGTTTTCGCCCAGAACTTTTGATTACAGTGGGATACACAGACGAAAAATTGGAACCAAGCTACCGCTTGCCAGTAGATGAAATCATCGAGAAAGATAGAAGGAAGAAAAAATGACAGCAATTGATTTTACAGCAGAAGTAGAAAAACGCAAAGAAGACCTCTTGGCTGACTTGTTTAGCCTTTTGGAAATTAACTCAGAACGTGACGACAGCAAGGCGGATGCTGATCATCCATTTGGACCTGGTCCAGTAAAAGCCTTGGAAAAATTCCTTGAAATCGCAGATCGTGATGGCTATCCAACTCAAAATGTTGATAACTATGCCGGACATTTTGAGTTTGGTGAAGGGGAAGAAGTTCTCGGAATCTTTGCCCATATGGACGTGGTACCAGCTGGTAGCGGTTGGGATACAGACCCTTATACACCAACTATCAAAGACGGTCGCCTCTATGCGCGTGGAGCATCTGACGACAAGGGCCCTACAACAGCTTGTTACTATGGTTTGAAAATCATCAAAGAATTGGGCCTTCCAACTTCTAAAAAAAGTTCGTTTCATCGTCGGAACAGACGAAGAATCTGGCTGGGCAGACATGGACTACTACTTTGAACATGTAGGGCTTGCGAAACCAGACTTTGGTTTCTCTCCAGATGCTGAATTCCCTATCATCAACGGTGAAAAAGGAAATATCACAGAATATCTTCACTTTGCGGGTGAAAATACTGGTGCTGCCCGTCTTCACAGTTTTACAGGTGGTTTACGTGAAAACATGGTACCTGAATCAGCGACAGCAGTTGTTTCAGGTGACCTGGCTGACTTGCAAGCTAAATTAGATGCCTTTGTTGAAGAGTACAAACTCAGAGGAGAAATCAAAGAAGAAAACGGTCAGTACAAGGTGACTGTGATTGGTAAATCAGCTCATGGTGCTATGCCTGCTTCAGGTGTCAATGGAGCTACCTACCTAGCACTCTTCCTCAGCCAATTTGACTTTGCTGGACCAGCCAAAGACTACCTCGACATCGCTGGTAAGATTCTCTTGAATGACCATGAGGGTGAAAATCTCAAGGTTGCTCATGTTGATGAAAAGATGGGTGCCCTTTCTATGAATGCAGGTGTTTTCCGCTTTGACGAAGCAAGTGCTGACAATACTATTGCCCTCAACTTCCGTTATCCAAAAGGAACAAGTCCAGAGCACATCAAGTCAATCCTTGAAGCCTTACCAGTTGCTTCTGTTAGCTTGTCAGAGCATGGTCATACGCCCCATTATGTACCGATGGAAGATCCGCTTGTCCAAACCTTGTTGAATGTCTATGAAAAACAAACTGGACTTCAAGGTCATGAGCAAGTCATCGGTGGCGGAACCTTTGGCCGTTTGCTAGAACGTGGTGTTGCCTACGGTGCTATGTTCCCAGACTCTATCGATACCATGCACCAAGCCAATGAATTTATCGCCTTGGACGATCTCTTCCGAGCAGCAGCAATCTATGCTGAAGCTATCTATGAATTAATCAAATAAAACGATAGAAGTCTGAGATTTTATGCTTGGACTTCTTTTTGGAGGGAAACTAGATGTCTCAAATCGAAAAGATCAAACAAGCCATTATGGCAGATTCGCAAAATAAAAGCTATACAGAGCAGGGGATAGAGCCTCTCTTTGCAGCGCCAAAGACAGCACGTATCAATATCGTCGGTCAAGCGCCTGGTCTAAAGACTCAGGAGGCAGGTCTTTATTGGAAAGATAAAAGTGGTGACCGCTTGCGGGACTGGCTCGGCGTGGATGAAGACATTTTTTACAATTCAGGTTATTTCGCAGTTCTGCCCATGGATTTCTATTTTCCAGGACATGGAAAATCAGGCGACCTTCCACCCCGTAAAGGCTTTGCCGAAAAATGGCATCCCCAACTCTTGCAAGAATTACCCGATATCCAATTAACTCTTTTAATCGGGCAGTACGCCCAAGCCTACTATCTAAATGAGAAAATCAGTGGCAAGGTAACAGAGAGAGTTCGACGTTATCAGGATTATCTGCCCACTTATTTTCCCTTGGTGCACCCATCACCACGAAACCAAATTTGGATGGCTAAGAATCCTTGGTTTGAGTCAGAAGTGGTGCCAGATTTGAAAGCATTGGTACAAAAGATTATTCATCAATAAAGGAGAAAAACTATGGATGCTTATCAACAAGTAGCTAATACCTTGCAAGAGTTGGGAATCACCTTTGATGTGGTGGAGCACCCACCTGTATTTACGACAGAGCAGGCAGATAGCTATATTGAAGGAACGGAAGGAGTCCGGACTAAGTCCATGTTTTTGACCAATAGAAAGAAAACCCAGTACTATCTGCTCATCATGGACGACAAGAAACGATTGGATATGGATGACTTTAAAGTTCAAGTGGGAGCCGATCGGATTCGAATGGCCTCATTGGACTCCTTGGCTGAGAAAATGACCCTACCAGCAGGAACGGTATCACCTTTTGGTTTGTTAAATAATGAAGAAAAAGATATTCTAGTTTATTTTGATAAGGACATTGTATCGGAGGATATCATGACTTTCCATCCCAATACTAATGAAAAGACCATCTTTATCAAAAGCAAAGACTTGTTCCGATTTTTAGAGTCGATTGGATTTACCTATAAGTTTTTAACTTTGCGTTAAAGGCATCAAAAAGAAGAAATGATGAAAGAAATTGTTTTTGACAAATTCTACCAACTTTACCAGAAAGAGTCCCTTTCTGTATTAGATGTGAGAGAAGTAGAAGAGTTGGACAATGAGCAGTTGCATTATGTCATTTGTAAATCAGGGATGAGATCAGCTCGTGCTTGCCAGTTCTTGGAGGAGCATGGATATAAGGTCATCAATGTTCAAGGTGGCATGACGGCCTTTGAAAATCTTTAAAATTTTGCATTTCTCTTACTTGGTGTGGACTAGGTAGGAGAAATTTGTTTTTAGACAATTCTTATTTTTAAAAATATTGAAAACATTCAATGATTAATTTTGGATACTTTTTTCAGAGTCTTAATCATGGTATACTAGGTCAGTATTTTAGAAATATGAAGGAGATTTTTATGGCTAAAAAAGGTGCCCTAACAGGCTTGCTCCTGTTTGGAATATTTTTTGGTGCGGGGAACTTGATTTTTCCGCCTTCTCTAGGTGCCCTATCTGGAGAACAGTTTCTTCCTGCCATCGCAGGTTTTGTATTTTCGGGTGTCGGGATTGCTGTCCTAACGCTCATCATCGGAACGCTCAATCCTAAAGGGTACATTTATGAGATTTCTAAGAAAATCTCACCTTGGTTTGCGACTCTTTATCTTGCAGTCCTCTATCTATCGATTGGCCCATTCTTTGCCATTCCACGTACAGCAACAACAGCTTATGAGGTCGGTATCAGCCCTCTCTTGTCTGAAGCAAATAAAGGCCTAGGATTGATTATCTTTACCGTGCTTTACTTTGCCGCAGCCTATCTTATTTCACTCAATCCATCAAAGATTTTGGATCGTATCGGACGAATCTTGACACCAGTCTTTGCTTTGCTTATCGTTATCTTAGTTGTACTAGGTGCCTTTAAATATGGTGGAACAAGTCCTCAAGCTGCTTCAGCTGCTTATCAATCTTCTGCTTTTGGTACAGGTTTCCTAGAAGGCTATAATACCCTGGATGCCCCTAGCCTCAGTGGCCTTCAGTGTCATCGCTGTTCAAACCTTGAAACAACTTGGATTCTCAAGTAAGAAAGAATACATCTCAACTATTTGGGTTGTTGGTATTGTTGTAGCTCTTGCCTTCAGTGCTCTCTATATTGGTTTAGGATTCCTTGGAAATCACTTCCCAGTACCAGCCGAAGCGATGAAGGGTGGAACTCCTGGTGTCTATATCTTGTCACAAGCAACTCAGGAAATCTTTGGTTCAACAGCTCAACTCTTCCTTGCTGCCATGGTAACTGTAACTTGTTTCACAACGACAGTTGGTTTGATTGTGTCAACAGCTGAGTTCTTTAACGGACGCTTCCCACAAATCAGCTACAAGATCTATGCAACTGCCTTTACCTTGATTGGATTTGCCATTGCAAACCTCGGTCTGGATGCGATTATCAAGTACTCAGTTCCAGTACTAGTGATCTTGTATCCAATCACTATTGCCATTGTGATGATTGTGATTGTTAATAAGTTTGTACCCCTATCAAAACCGGGTATGCAACTAACAATGGGAGTTGTCACAGCAATCGCTCTTGCAAGTGTCCTTGGAAGTTCCTTTAAGATTGAGTTTCTAGCAAATCTCGTCAATGCTCTTCCGTTTGCAGCTGCCTCTCTACCATGGTTGGTGCCAGCTATTATTGGAATTTTGCTTTCCTTGGTTTTACCAAACAAGCAAGAAAGCGATGTTTTTGAAATGGAATAAAAAATAGAAATCACTTTTGTAAGTCAACTCTACAGGAGTGATTTTTCTTTTTTCCTCTCTACTGAAATGTGCTATAATAGGTAGCAAAAGAGGTGAAGAAATGAATCAAACTGTAAACTATATCAAAGAATTAACCGCTATTGCATCTCCGACGGGTTTTACTCATGAGATTTCAGACTATCTAGTCCATACTTTAGAGAAACTTGGCTACCAGCCAGTTCGTACAGCCAAGGGGGGGTGTCAATGTAACCATTAAAGGTCAAAACGATGAGCAACAGCGCTATGTGACTGCCCATGTGGATACGCTGGGTGCTATTGTTCGTACAGTCAAACCTGACGGTCGTCTCAAATTGGACCGTATTGGTGGTTTTCCTTGGAACATGATTGAGGGAGAAAACTGTACAGTCCATGTGGCTAGTACAGGTAAAAAGGTATCTGGAACCATCCTCATCCATCAGACATCTTGCCATGTCTACAAGGATGCAGGAACTGCTGAACGCACACAGGATAATATGGAAGTGCGTTTGGATGCAAAAGTGACCAATGAAAAAGAAACCCGCGCCTTGGGCATCGAGGTTGGCGACTTTATCAGTTTTGACCCGCGAACTGTTGTGACAGAGACTGGTTTTATCAAGTCCCGTCATTTGGATGACAAAGTCAGCGCAGCGATTTTGCTCAATCTTCTTCGTGTTTATAAGGAAGAGGGGATTGAATTGCCAGTAACAACTCATTTTGCCTTTTCAGTCTTTGAAGAGGTTGGTCACGGTGCCAACTCCAATATTCCAACTCAAGTGGTGGAATATCTAGCTGTAGATATGGGAGCTATGGGCGATGACCAGCAGACGGATGAGTATACAGTGTCTATCTGTGTCAAGGACGCTTCAGGCCCCTATCACTATGACTTCCGTCAACACTTGGTAGCTTTGGCGAAAGAGCAAGGTATTCCATTTAAGCTCGACATCTATCCATTTTACGGATCGGACGCTTCGGCAGCTATGTCAGCAGGAGCAGAGGTCAAACACGCCCTCCTTGGAGCTGGTATTGAATCCAGTCACTCTTACGAACGAACACACATTGATTCGGTCGTGGCGACTGAGCGTATGGTTGATGCCTATCTCAAGAGTGCATTGGTAGACTAATATGTGCTTGATTTGTCAAAGAATTGAATGGATCAAGGCAGGGGAAAATCCCTACTTTGTAAAAGAACTAGAAACAGGCTATGTTGTCATTGGAGACCACCAATACTTTAAGGGCTATACCTTATTTCTGGCAAAAGAGCATGTCACAGAACTTCACCATATGGAGACTTCTGTAAAACTTCGTTTTCTAGAGGAAATGAGTTTGGTCCAAGAAGCTGTTGCCAAACGTTTAAAGCTGAAAAGATGAACATCGAACTTCTAGGAAATGGAGATGCCCACGCTCACTGGCACCTCTTTCCAAGACGATCAGGTGATATGAAGGGTCATGGATTGAATGGCCGTGGTCCAGTCTGGTGGGTGCCCTGGGAAGAAATGGCGGCAGAAGATTGCCAAGTGAAATCCCATGAGTTGGAACAAATGATTAAAGCCTTATCCGATGAATTAGAGAAGCACTTGGTCTAAGAGAGGAAGCAAAAAATGAAAAAAAGATATATCGTTTTATCCGGTTTGCTAGCAGTAACCCTAGCAGCATGTTCTCAAGAACAACCTAAAAATGAAGAAAATACTCAAAAAACGGAACAAACTAGTCAACCTGAAGGAACTGTGGGGAGCAAATCTCAAGCCTCTAGTCAGAAGAAGGCAGAAGTTGTCAATAAGGGAGACTACTATAGTATTCAAGGGAAATACGATGAAATCGTCATAGCTAATAAGCACTATCCTTTGTCAAAAGACTATAATCCAGGAGAAAATCCAACAGCTAAAGCAGAGTTGCTGAAGCTCATTTCAGCAATGCAAGCAGCTGGCTACCCAATCAGCGATCACTACAGTGGTTTTAGAAGTTATGAAACTCAAACCAAACTTTATCAAGACTATGTGAATCAAGATGGTAAGGAAGCTTGCTGATCGCTACTCAGCTCGCCCAGGTTACAGTGAACACCAAACAGGTCTTGCATTTGACCTTATTGGGACAGATGGAGATTTAGTTACTGAAGAAAAGGCGGCCCAGTGGCTCTTGGATCATGCGGCTGACTATGGCTTTGTTGTTCGCTATCTCAAAGGCAAGGAAAAAGAGACTGGCTATATGGCGGAAGAGTGGCATCTTCGCTACGTCGGAAAAGAGGCCAAAGAAATTGCTGCAAGTGGTCTCAGTTTGGAAGAGTACTATGGCTTTGAAGGCGGAGATTACGTCGATTAAAAAAGTAATTTTTCTCTTGCATTTTTAGATAAATAGTGTATAATGGAAAGGTATGTGTAAAGCATACTTGTGGGAGGTAAAAATCTCTAATTACCGCCAAAACCACAAAGGAGGATTTAAAAATGGCTAAAAAAGTCGAAAAACTTGTAAAATTGCAAATCCCTGCTGGTAAAGCTACACCAGCTCCACCAGTTGGACCTGCTCTTGGTCAAGCTGGTATCAACATCATGGGATTCACAAAAGAGTTCAACGCTCGTACAGCTGACCAAGCTGGTATGATCATTCCAGTTGTTATCTCAGTATACGAAGACAAATCATTTACTTTCGTTACAAAAACACCACCAGCTGCTGTTCTTTTAAAAAAAGCTGCAGGTGTTGAAAAAGGATCAGGTACACCTAACAAAACTAAAGTTGCTACAGTTACTCGTGCACAAGTACAAGAAATTGCAGAAACTAAGATGCCAGATTTGAACGCAGCAAACATTGAGTCTGCAATGCGTATGATCGAAGGTACTGCTCGTTCTATGGGATTCACTGTTGTTGACTAATCAATAACACAGTAGAAAATCTCACAGCAGTCTATTAGTTGCTTTTCATACTAGGCAAGTGACTGAGGCTTGTACTTGGGTACAGCAAAGGAACTTAACGAAGTAGGAAAAGGAAAATAATAGACTGATAACCCGCAAGACTTCATAATTTCGAGAAGTGACGTGGGAGATGAAATCGATTGAACCACTTACAAGGAGAATAGAAAATGGCTAAAAAAAGCAAACAACTTCGTGCTGCACTTGAGAAAATCGACAGCACAAAAGCGTACAGCGTAGAAGAAGCTGTAGCACTTGCAAAAGAAACTAACTTTGCAAAATTTGACGCAACTGTAGAAGTTGCTTACAACTTGAACATCGACGTTAAAAAAGCTGACCAACAAATCCGTGGAGCAATGGTATTGCCAAACGGTACTGGTAAAACTTCACGCGTTCTTGTTTTTGCACGTGGTGCAAAAGCTGAAGAAGCAAAAGCTGCTGGTGCAGACTTCGTTGGTGAAGATGACCTTGTTGCAAAAATCAACGACGGTTGGTTGGGCTTCGACGTAGTTATCGCTACACCTGACATGATGGCTCTTGTTGGACGTCTTGGACGTGTCCTTGGACCACGTAACTTGATGCCAAACCCTAAAACTGGTACTGTAACAATGGATGTTGCTAAAGCAGTTGAAGAGTCTAAAGGTGGTAAAATTACTTATCGTGCTGACCGTGCAGGTAACGTTCAAGCAATCATCGGTAAAGTATCATTTGAAGCTGAAAAATTGGTTGAAAACTTTAAAGCTTTCAACGAAACAATCCAAAAAGCAAAACCAGCTACAGCTAAAGGAACTTACGTAACAAACTTGACAATCACAACTACACAAGGTGTTGGTATCAAGGTTGACGTGAACTCACTTTAATTAACTAGAATCTCTGACTTCGGTCAGAGTTTTTTTATTCAAATCTATTAACAAAGGATTGGAGGAAATATAAGTGTTGAGAGAAGCTATACAGGAGGATTTATTTGAGTTATTAAATCTCTACCTGTCCCTACATGAGAAAGAAATCCCAGGAGATAGTTTTCATTTGCAGCAAGTATGGAGTGAGATGATTTCCGACCAGCGCCATCATGTTATCGTGAAGGAGGTGGAAGGAAGAATAGTCTCCTCCTGTATTTGTGTCATTATTCCCAACTTGACAAGAGGTGTGAGACCCTATGCTTTGATAGAAAATGTGGTGACTCGAGAAGAAGATAGAGGGAAAGGGTATGCAAGTGCCTGTCTTGAATATGCTAAACAAATAGCTAAAGAGGAAAATTGTTATAAGATGATGCTCCTGACAGGTTCTAAAAATGCAAGCACTCAGAATTTTTATAAAGGAGCTGGTTATAATAGTGAAGATAAAACAGCCTATATTCAGTGGTTGGATTAAAGCTTGAATCTTAAATCAGCAGGACGAAATCTTGGATTAGCAAATAAAAATCTTCTATTTCTTCTTTCACAGAAAATATGGTATAATAGAGAGTAAAAAACTTTGAAAGAAAGAAAAAGATGAATTTAAAAGATTATATCGCAACGATTGAAAATTATCCCAAGGAAGGCATCACCTTCCGTGATATCAGCCCATTGATGGCAGATGGTAATGCCTATAGCTATGCTGTTCGTGAAATCGTTCAGTATGCAACTGACAAGAAAATCGACATGATCGTGGGACCAGAAGCCCGTGGTTTATCGTTGGCTGTCCCGTTGCCTTTGAGTTGGGGATTGGATTTGCTCCTGTTCGTAAACCAGGGAAATTACCGCGTGAAGTGATTTCTGCTGACTATGAGAAAGAGTACGGTATTGATACCTTGACCATGCATGCTGATGCGATTAAGCCAGGTCAACGTGTTCTCATTGTAGATGATCTTTTGGCGACAGGTGGAACAGTTAAAGCGACCATCGAAATGATTGAGAGACTCGGTGGAGTTGTAGCAGGTTGTGCTTTCTTGATTGAACTTGATGAGCTTAAAGGCCGTGAAAAAATCGGAGATTACGATTACAAGGTACTTATGCATTATTAATGAAAAACAGTCCTTGGGGCTGTTTTCTCTTCATCTGCTATATAAACAAACTATAGCTAGTTAGAGAAAAACTATAATTGAAAACTATATCTTCATACAGTATAATAAAGGGAAGAAGTATTTGGAGGTTTTTACTTTCAAACAGACAACATCATTCCCGAAATAGAGAACTGTTAGGAGGGTATTATGCCGATTCGAATTGATAAAAAATTACCAGCTGTGGAGATTTTAAGGACAGAAAATATTTTTGTTATGGACGACCAACGGGCTGCTCATCAGGATATTCGCCCCTTGAAGATTTTGATTTTAAATCTCATGCCTCAAAAAATGGTAACAGAAACGCAACTCTTACGGCATTTGGCTAATACCCCTTTGCAATTAGATATTGATTTCTTATATATGGAAACCCATCGTTCCAAGACAACTCGTGCCGAACATATGGAAACCTTCTATAAGACCTTTCCAGAGGTCAAGGATGACTTCTTTGATGGAATGATTATCACAGGAGCACCAGTGGAGCATTTGCCTTTTGAGGAGGTGGATTACTGGGAAGAATTCAAACAGGTCATCAAATGGTCCAAGACACATGTTTTTTCTACCCTGCATATCTGTTGGGGTGCCCAAGCAGGTCTTTATGCTCGCTATGGAGTAGAAAAGCATCAGATGGCTCAGAAATTGTCAGGCATTTACCCGCAGGACACCTTGAAAGAGGGCCATCTTCTCTTTCGTGGTTTTGATGATAGCTATGTAGCTCCCCATTCTCGTCATACAGAAATCTATAAGGAGGAAATTTTAGGAAAAACCAATCTGGAAATCCTCTCCGAGGGAGAACAAGTCGGCGTTTCTATTTTAGCCAGTCGGGATCTTCGTGAGATTTATAGTTTTGGTCATTTGGAGTATGATCGTGACACTTTGGCAAGAGAGTATTTTCGTGATTGTGAGGCAGGACTTAATCCTCACATTCCAGAAAATTACTTCAAAAATGATGATGTGAATGAGAAACCGTGTCTTTGTTGGTCTTCATCAGCTGCCCTCTTTTTCAGTAATTGGGTTAACTATGCTGTTTATCAGGAAACCCCCTTTGACTGGAAAAAGGTAGAGGATGACGCAGCTTCATTTGGATATTTATAAGAGGAATTATGACATATTTTGACGCTTTTAAATCAGGGAACTTGGTTTTGCCAAGTGCCCTGCTCTTGCATTTTAAGGAACTCTTTCCTTCTAGTGATGATTTTCTCGTCTGGCAATTTTTTTATCTACAAAACACATCTGCTTTGGATGAGCTGTCGCCAAGCCAAATCGCAGAAACCATTGGAAAAGAACTTGCAGATGTCAACCAATCCATTTCAAACTTGACTGAAAATGGGCTACTACAATATCGAACGATTGAACTAAATGGGGAAATTGAGCTTATTTTTGATGCTAGTTTGGCCTTTGAACGCTTGGATAACTTGTTGGACAGTCAGACTCCAGCTGTAACAGCATCAAACCCGCAAAATCAATTGAAGGATCTGGTTGAGACTTTTCAGCAGGAATTAGGACGTTTGTTAACGCCGTTTGAAATCGAAGATCTTTCCAAGACTGTCAAAGAAGACGGGATCAAGGCGGATTTGATCAAAGAAGCTCTTCGAGAAGCCGTTCTAAATGGCAAACCAAACTGGAAATATATTCAGGCCATCCTACGAAACTGGCGCCATGAAGGCATCCAGTCTGTGGCTCAGGTGGAGGCCAAACGAGCAGAGAGAGAAGCAAACAATCCTAAACAAGTTCAGGCTTCAGCTGATTTCCTTGATGCCATGAATTTGTGGCAAGAGTAGCCGCTTGAAAAATCTTGTAAATTAGAGTAAGATTTGCAAGCTCCTTATAAATATGATAAAATAATAGAAAATAAAATGAAAAAAGAGGTATGTGAAATGTCACGTAAACCATTTATCGCTGGTAACTGGAAAATGAACAAAAATCCAGAAGAAGCAAAAGCATTCGTTGAAGCCGTTGCCTCAAAACTTCCTTCATCAGACCTTGTTGAAGCAGGTATCGCAGCTCCAGCTCTTGATTTGACAGCTGTTCTTGCTGCTGCTAAAGGTTCAAACCTTAAAGTTGCTGCTCAAAACTGCTACTTTGAAAATGCAGGTGCTTTCACTGGTGAAACAAGCCCACAAGTTTTGAAAGAAATCGGTACAGACTACGTTGTTATCGGTCACTCAGAACGTCGTGACTACTTCCATGAAACTGACGAAGATATCAACAAAAAAGCAAAAGCGATCTTTGCAAATGGTATGCTTCCAATCATCTGTTGTGGTGAGTCACTTGAAACTTACGAAGCTGGTAAAGCAGCTGAATTCGTAGGTGCTCAAGTATCTGCTGCTTTGGCTGGATTGACAGCTGAACAAGTTGCTGCATCAGTTATCGCTTATGAGCCAATCTGGGCTATCGGTACTGGTAAATCAGCTTCACAAGACGACGCACAAAAAATGTGTAAAGTTGTTCGTGACGTTGTAGCGGCTGACTTTGGTCAAGAGGTTGCTGACAAAGTTCGTGTTCAATACGGTGGTTCAGTTAAACCTGAAAACGTTGCTTCATACATGGCTTGCCCAGACGTTGACGGTGCCCTTGTTGGTGGTGCGTCACTTGAAGCTGAAAGCTTCTTGGCATTGCTTGATTTTGTAAAATAATCTAAGTTATTCCAGACAGACAGTCAAAAGTACCAGGTGACTTTGACTGCCTGTCTTGTTTTTACTTGGAGCATTCTTGTGAAAAAGGAATTTTTCCGACTAGGAAAGTTCCTTAGGGAAGGAAAGGCGTGCAGATGTGCGCTCTTTTCTGTATCAAAAGGTTATGAAAGGGGGAGTTATGCTCTATATTTGGTCTTATTTGAAAAAATATCCCAAGTGGTTATTCTTGGATTTCCTTGGAGCGATTTTCTTTGTTATCGTCAATCTTGGACTGCCAACTGTTCTGGCTCGGATGATTGATGAAGGTGTGAATAAAGGGAATGAACAGCAATTGTATATTTGGGCTGCAATTATGCTGGTGATTATCCTATGTGGAACCTTGGGGCGTATAGTCTTAGCCTACGCTGCTAGTAAGCTGACGACCAATATGGTCAAGGATATGAGGGATGATCTCTATGCCAAATTACAAGAGTATTCTCATCATGAATATGAAAAGATTGGAGTGTCTTCACTGGTTACCCGTATTACCAGTGATGCCTTTGTTCTCATGCAGTTTGCAGAACAGACCTTAAAACTGGGTGTCATCACTCCCATGATGATGCTGTCTAGCATCTTAATGATTTTTCTAACCAGTCCGTCATTAGCCTGGATAGTGGCTTTTGCAGTACCTTTCTTGGCTGTGGTGGTTATTTATGTAGCGGTCAAGACGCGCCCTTTATCAGAGAAGCAGCAGGCTACTTTAGATAAGATCAATCAATATGCTAGAGAAAATCTGATGGGACTTCGTGTCATTCGTGCCTTTGCTCGTGAGGAGTTTCAAGAGGAACGCTTTGCAGGACAAAATGCAGTCTATGCAGCCAATTCCAATCGTCTGTTTAAACTAACTGGTCTGACAGAACCCTTGTTTGTTCAAATTATCATTGCCATGATTGTGGCTATTGTCTGGTTCGCGCTGGACCCTATCAAACAAGGTAGTTTGCAAATTGGGGATCTGGTGGCCTTTATCGAATATAGTTTCCACGCCCTCTTGTCCTTCCTTTTCCTATCTAATCTCTTCACCATGTATCCTCGTACAGCGGTTTCGAGTGAACGCTTGAAAGAAGTTATGGATATGCCGATTTCCATTGATCCCAATGAAGGAGGTGTTAGAGAGACAGTAACCCATGGCTATTTGGAATTTGAAAATGTCACTTTTGCCTATCCTGGTGAGACGGAAAATCCTGTTTTGCATAACATTTCTTTCAGCGCTAAACCAGGTGAAACTATTGCCTTTATCGGATCGACCGGATCGGGCAAGTCCTCTCTTGTGCAATTGATTCCTCGTTTTTACGATGTCACACTTGGGAAAATCAAGGTTGATGGTGTTGATGTAAGGGATTACCGCCTCAAGTCTCTCCGTCAAAAGATTGGATTTATCCCGCAGAAGGCCTTACTCTTTACTGGAACTATCGCTGAAAATATCCGCTATGGGAAGGAAGAAGCTAGTCACAAAGACCTACATCAGGCAGCGGACGTGGCGCAAGCCAAAGATTTTATCGAAAGCCGAGAAGAAGGCTTTGCGACCCATCTAGCTGAAGGCGGAAGCAACCTTTCTGGAGGACAGAAACAACGTCTATCAATTGCCCGAGCGGTTATAAAGAATCCTGATATCTATATTTTTGATGATTCCTTCTCAGCCCTGGACTATCGCACGGATGCCATTTTGCGTCGTAGACTTAAGGAAGTCACTCAAAATGCTACGGTTTTAATTGTCGCTCAACGTGTCGGAACCATCATGGATGCGGACCAGATCATCGTTCTTGATAAGGGGGAAATCGTGGGTTGCGGTCGCCATGAGGAATTGATGGAAACCAATGACATCTATCGTGAAATTGCTGAGTCGCAGTTGAAAAATGCATCTCTCACAGAAGAATAGGAGGAAATATGAAAACACAATCTAGTTTGGCTCGTTTGTGGAGCTATTTAAAAGCCTACCGTTTTTCTGTTTTCTTTGCAGTCTTTCTAAAAATTTTGAGTGTGGTCATGAGTGTCTTGGAGCCTTTTGTCTTGGGGCTAGCCATTACGGAGTTGACAAAGAATCTCTTAGATATGGCTAATGGCCTTTCAGGTGCTCATATCAATACTGGCTACATCGGGACAGTTTTAATTATTTACCTCTTCAGAGGTCTCTTGTATGAACTTGGGTCTTATTATTCCAACTATTTCATGACCAATGCAGTCCAGTCTATGACTCAGGATCTGCGAAATGAAATGACCGAGAAAATCAATCGTATCCCAGTATCTTTCTTTGACAAACACCAATTTGGTGATTTGTTGGGGCGCTTTACCAGTGACGTTGAGACAGTGTCTAATGCTCTTCAACAGTCTTTTCTCCAAATTGTCAATGCCGTTCTGACGATTGTCCTCGTGATGGGAATGGTATTATACTTGAATTTTCAGTTGGCTATAGTGGTGATTCTATCCATTCCAGTGACCTATTTTGGTGCAAGAAGTATCCTGAAACGTTCTCAGCCTTATTTTAAAGAGCAGGCGGCTATTTTAGGACGGATGAATGGCTATGTGCAGGAAAATCTCACAGGTTTTAATGTTTTGAAACTCTATGGTCGTGAGGAAACTTCGCATAAAGAATTTTCTGAGATTACGGCCGACCTCCAACGTGTAGGCTTTAAAGCCAGCTTTATCTCTGGGCTTATGATGCCAGCTCTTCATGCCGTATCAGACTTGACCTATCTGATCGTTGCAGTTCTTGGTGGTTTGCAGGTTATTGCGGGCCGTTTGACAGTGGGGAATATGCAGGCCTTTGTTCAGTATGTTTGGCAGGTTAGCCAGCCTATCCAAAACATCACACAACTTGCGGGTCAAATGCAAAGTGCTAAGTCTTCGCTAGACCGTATCTTCGACATCTTGGATGAGACAGAGGAAGTCAAGGGAGAAGAACTCGAAATCCTTGAACCCTTAACAGGTCAGGTGACCTTCAAGCAGGTTGACTTTCAGTATGTTGAAAACAAGCCATTGATACGAGACTTTAATCTAGAAGTTCAACCGGGAGAGATGGTGGCGATTGTTGGTCCTACTGGAGCTGGTAAAACGACCTTGATCAATCTGCTTATGCGTTTTTACGATGTTACAGCAGGCGCAATCTTGGTTGACGGGCAGGATATTCGCCAGTTGTCACGTCAAGACTACCGCCGTCAGTTTGGGATGGTCTTGCAGGATGCTTGGCTCTATGAAGGTACGATCAAAGAAAACCTACGTTTTGGAAATCTTGATGCCAGTGACGAGGAAATTGTAGAAGCTGCCAAAGCGGCAAATGTAGATCACTTTATCCGAACGCTTCCTGGTGGATATAACATGGAGATGAACCAAGAGTCTAGTAATATTTCCCTCGGACAAAAACAACTCTTGACCATCGCGCGTGCTCTCCTAGCCAATCCTAAAATTCTTATTCTGGATGAAGCGACTTCCTCTGTTGACACCCGTTTGGAACTCTTGATTCAAAGCCATGAAACGCTTGATGAAGGGAAGAACCAGCTTTGTCATCGCCCACCGTCTCTCTACCATTCAAGAAGCGGACAAGATTCTCGTTCTTAAGGACGGACAGATTATTGAGCAGGGAAATCATGAAAGCTTGCTCCAAGCAAAAGGCTTTTATTATGATTTGTACAAAAGCCAATTTTCGGGTAAATCTGATCAAGTCAGCTAAGAAAAACTGTCCAGACTATTCTTAAATTATCAGTCAATTACAACTTTTTTAATATGGGTTAATTTTCTTGCTTTTGTCTACTAGGAGTAGTATACTGAGATAGTAATCAATAAATATGGTTGCAAAAATAATATTATGAGGTGATCAACATGGTTGAATTGAAAAAAGAAGCAGTAAAAGACGTAACAACATTATCTAAAACAGCGCCAGTAGCATTGGCAAAAACAAAGGAAGTATTGAACCAAGCAGTAGCAGACTTGTATGTGGCTCACATTGCCCTTCACCAAGTTCACTGGTATATGCGTGGTCGTGGTTTCCTCGTATGGCATCCAAAAATGGATGAATACATGGACAGCCTTGATGGCTATCTTGACGAAATCAGTGAACGTTTGATCACTCTTGGTGGCAAAACTTACTCAACTTTGACAGAATTCCTTCAACACAGTGAAATCGAAGAAGAAGAAGGAGAATTCCGTAACGTTGAAGAAAGCTTGGAACGTGTTCTAGCGATTTATCGCTACCTCATCGCTCTTTTCCAAAATGCTTTGGATGTAACTGACGAAGAAGGTGATGATGTTACAAACGATATCTTTGTTGGTGCTAAGGCTGAACTTGAGAAAACAGTTTGGATGCTTGCAGCAGAACTTGGACAAGCTCCTGGTTTGTAAGATATAGTTGCTACCCCTTTTATCATGAGGCGCTTGATAAGTGCCTATGATCAATCATCTTTTAAAAGTCATGTAACTGTAAAAAGTTGCATGATTTTTTTGTCTGCTGGACTTAGGACACATTGTCAAAAGTAGGATTTTACGGTATAATAGTTGCTGTTCGAGAAATTTTGATTGTCAAAAAATAGTGAAATGTTATAAGGAGAACCCATGAACAACTTACCAAATTGCCCAAAATGTAATTCAGAATATGTCTACGAAGACGGAAGTCTCTTGGTCTGCCCAGAGTGTGCCTATGAGTGGAATCCTGCAGAAGTTGCAGAAGTAGAAGAAGGTGTTGTTGCTATCGATGCCAATGGAAATAAATTGGCTGACGGAGATACTGTAACCTTAATCAAGGACTTGAAAGTAAAAGGTGCGCCAAAGGATTTGAAACAAGGAACTCGTGTTAAAAATATCCGTATCGTAGAAGGTGACCACAACATCGATTGTAAGATTGATGGTTTTGGAGCTATGAAACTCAAATCAGAATTTGTTAAGAAAATCTAGCCATGAAACTGAATTATAAATTTATCTTTTATAGTCGTGTGCTCTTGTTTTTAGCGGCATTTACAGGAGTTTATTTAGAGATTACCAAGCACGGTGGTTTTGGTATGCTCCTTTACTACACAGTGTTGTCTAATCTTTTGGTAACGATTTTCACGGGCTATCTGCTCCGTGTGATGAGCCGTTCAGGTGAAAATTGGCAAAGTCCGACCCTGCTTCGTCTCAAGGGTGGCGTTACCATGAGTATCATGATTACCTGTGTGATTTATCATTTTATGCTTGCTCCGATTGCGACAGACTTTTACCGTGTGGAAAATTTCCTTTGCCACTATATCGTTCCACTCTGGTTTTTAGCCGACACCCTCTTCTTTGATAAACAGGGTCAATACAAGATCTGGGATCCAGTCTTGTGGACCATCTTGCCCTTGGTTTATATGATTTTTGCCTTGTTTAACGGCCTGGTCTTAAAACTCAATATTCCGAATTCCAAGGACAATCCCTTCCCTTATTTCTTTTTAAATGTGAACAAGGGTTGGGATATAGTAATCAAATGGTGTTTGATCATTTTTGTGGCTTATATGGTTGCAGGCTTTATCTTCTATCTGATCAAGCAAATCAAGCGAAAATAGTCTTCCTATTAGGAAAGTTAGGACGGAGTCTCTAGTTCAATCGGGCTCCTTCTTTTCTTGCCATCTTCCTTTTAAAAGGATAAACAGTGAGAAATATATAGAAAGAAAATCCATGAAACAATATTTAGAACGGGCTAGTATTTTGGCCCTCTCCCTCGTTTTGATTACCTCCTTTTCCATCTCAAGTGCTCTGCCAGCCATGTTTGACTACTATCAAGGCTACCCCAAAGAACAAATCGAGCTCTTGGTTAGTCTTCCTTCTTTTGGGATTATGATTATGCTAGTCTTAAACGGGGTACTAGAGCGTTTGTTTCCTGAGCGTCTTCAGATTAGTCTGGGACTTCTCATTCTCTCTGTCGGGGGAATAGCCCCTTTCTGGTATCAGGATTACAACTTTGTCTTTGCGATGCGGATTTTATTTGGTTTGGGTGTGGGGATGATCAATGCCAAGGCTATTTCCATCATCAGCGAACGCTATCATGGAAAGACACGGATCCAGATGCTGGGTCTCCGCGGATCAGCAGAAGTTGTCGGGGCATCGATTTTGACTCTAGTGGTAGGTCAACTCTTATCCTTGGGATGGACAGTGACCTTCTTGGCCTACAGTGCGGGATTTTTAGTATTGATTCTTTATCTGCTCTTTGTCCCTTATGGGAAAGAAAAGAAAGAAACAAAGAAAAAAGAGGCCGAAATGACTCGTTTGACAGGACAGATGAAAGGCTTAATTTTTCTATTGGCTGTCGAAGCAGCAGTTGTTGTCTGCACCAACACAGCTATCACCATTCGTATTCCTAGTCTGATGGTGGAAAGAGGTCTAGGGGATGCCCAGTTATCGAGTTTGGTTTTAAGTATCATGCAGTTGATTGGTATCTTGGCAGGTGTGAGTTTTTCTTTCTTTATCTCTCTGTTTAAAGAAAGGTTGCTCCTTTGGTCGGGTATCACCTTTGGATTGGGACAGATTGTGATAGCTTTGTCTCCGTCATTGGGTGTGATGGTAGTTGGAAGTATTGTGGCAGGTTTTGCCTACAGCGTAGCCTTGACCACAGTCTTTCAGCTTCTTTCTGAAAGAATTCCGGCTAACCTCCTTAATCAGGCAACATCTTTTGCAGTGCTAGGATGTAGTTTTGGTGCTTTTACGACACCATTCGTACTGGGAGCTGTCGGTATGGTCACTCAAAACGGGATGCTGGTCTTCACCATTCTAGGATGCTGGTTAATAGTGACTTCCGTATTTGTCATGTTTGTACTTCAAAAGAAAGCTTAGGATTGATTTCCTAAGTTTTTCTTTTTGTTTTTTGTCCCCATACAATTATTGTTTTTTAAACTTGTTTGCAGTCTTATTTCTTGATAAAATAAGACTTATGACAAGATATAAAGCAATCATTTCCTATGACGGTTATGCCTTTGCTGGTTTTCAGCGCCAGCCTCATGCGCGGAGCGTTCAGGAGGAAATCGAAAAAACCTTAACGAGACTCAATAAGGGGCAAGCTATCACTGTTCATGGTGCTGGTAGGACTGATAGTGGGGTTCATGCTCTGGGACAGGTCATTCATTTTGATCTTCCTCATCAGATGGATGAGGAGAAGCTTCGTTTTGCCTTGGATACCCAGTCTCCTGAGGATATCGATGTTATTTTGATTGAGATTGTGGCAGATGATTTTCATTGCCGTTATGCTAAGCATAGCAAGACCTATGAGTTTATCGTGGATAGAGGGCGCCCCAAAAATCCTATGCGCCGTTATTATGCCACTCACTTTCCTTATCCACTCGATGTGGAACGGATGCAGGAGGCTATCAAAAAGCTAGAGGGAACCCACGATTTCACCGGTTTACAGCGTCTGGTACCAGTGTAGAGGACAAGGTTCGCACCATCACAGAAGCAAGTCTAACAGTCGATAAGACAGGGCAGTTTTTGACCTTTACCTTTTCAGGAAATGGCTTCTTGTATAAGCAGATTCGCAATATGGTGGGGACGCTGCTCAAAATTGGAAATAACCGAATGCCAGTTGAGCAGATTGACCTGATCTTGGAGAAGAAAGACAGGCAACTTGCAGGTCCCACGGCTGCACCGAATGGCTTGTATTTAAAGGAGATTCGTTATGAAGAATAATCGCATTTTAGCCCTTTCTGGGAATGATATTTTTAGTGGTGGTGGTTTATCAGCTGATTTGGCCACCTATACCTTAAATGGTTTGCATGGCTTTGTAGCAGTGACTTGTTTGACGGCTGTGACAGAAAAGGGTTTTGAAGTCTTCCCTACGGACGATACTATTTTTCAACATGAGTTGGATAGTTTGCATGACGTGGACTTTGCGGGGATCAAGATTGGTCTTCTCCCTACTGTCAGCGTAGCTGAGAAAACACTGGACTTTATCAAGCAACGTCCGGGAGTGCCTGTGGTATTGGACCCCGTCTTGGTCTGCAAGGAAACGCACGATGTAGCTGTCAGCCAACTCTGTCAAGAGTTGATTCGCTTTTTCCCTCATGTTAGCGTGATTACGCCAAATCTCCCTGAAGCAGAATTATTAGCTGGTCAGGAGATTAAAACCTTGGGAAGATATGAAGGCTGCAGCGCAGAAATTGCATGAATTAGGAGCGCCAGCAGTTATTATCAAGGGAGGCAATCGCCTCAGTCAGGACAAGGCAGTGGATGTCTTTTATGATGGACAAACCTTCACTGTCCTAGAAAATCCCGTTATCCAAGGCCAAAATGCTGGTGCAGGTTGTACCTTTGCCTCAAGCATTGCCAGTCACTTGGTTAAAGGAGATGAACTTTTACCAGCAGTAGAGAGTTCTAAAGCTTCGTTTACCGTGCTATTGCACAAGCAGATCAATATGGAGTAAGACAATATGAAGCAAACCAAAACAACTAAAATCGCCCTTGTATCTCTTTTGACAGCCCTTTCTGTGGTTCTAGGTTATTTCTTAAAAATCCCAACACCAACAGGCATTCTAACTCTCTTAGATGCGGGTGTCTTCTTTGCAGCCTTCTACTTTGGTAGTCGTGAAGGGGCTGTCGTTGGAGGACTAGCAGGTTTCTTGATTGACCTCTTATCAGGCTATCCACAGTGGATGTTCTTTAGCTTGGTAAACCATGGCTTGCAGGGATTTTTCGCAGGATTTAAAGGGAAATCTCAGTGGCTAGGCCTTATCTTAGCTACTATTGCGATGGTAGGAGGCTACGCCTTGGGTTCAACTTTGATGAATGGCTGGGCAGCAGCCCTACCAGAAATCCTACCAAATTTCCTGCAAAATATCGTGGGAATGGTTGTAGGGTTTGTGCTTAGTCAAAGTATTAAGAAAATTAAGTAAAGCGGCTGGAGAAAAGTTCTAAAAATCAGAAAAACGCATAATATCAGGTGTTGAGAAAACTTGATATTATGCGTTTTATTGTGGGAAGATTTTCGAAGAATATTAATCAAAATAAAGCAAATCTTTGCTGGTGCTTGTAAAGAGGTCAAAGCCATCCTTGGTAACAACACCACAGTCTTCGATACGAACGCCGACTTTACCAGGGATATAGATACCAGGTTCAACAGAGAAGCACATGCCTTCTTCGATGACCATGTCATTTCCTTCCATGATAGATGGGAATTCGTGGACATCCATACCGATACCGTGACCGAGACGGTGGTTGAAGTACTCACCGTAACCAGCTTTTTCGATGACTTCACGGGCAGCGCGGTCTACTTCATGAGCAGTCACACCAGGTTTGATAAAGTCAAGGGCAGCTTGTTGGGCTTCAAGGGTCAAGTTGTAAATATCTTTCTTGAATTGGTCTGGTTTGCCGACAGCGACCGTACGAGTCATATCTGAGGCGTAGCCATTAACCATAACACCGAGGTCAAAGAGGAGAAGAGCATCATTTTCAACCTTGTTAGCTGCTGGAATGCCGTGTGGATTTGCAGCGTTATCGCCAGTCAAGACCATAGTATCAAAGCTCATTTCATAGCCTTCACGTTTCATAGCAAAGTCGATTTGGGCAATGATATCTGTTTCAGTCTTATCAAGAGAAATGTTGTCAAAACCAACTTTGACAGCTTTATCAGCATAGAGACCTGCAACCATCATTTTTTGCACTTCATCAGCTGATTTGATGAGGCGCATGCGTTGGATGCGAGGAGTGAGATTTTCAAACTCAGCAGTTTCAAAAACTGTTTTCAAGCCATGGTATTTGGTCAAGATGAGATTATCAAACTCAACAGCGACACGTTTGAAGTCGTGCTGAGGCAAAGCGTTTTTGATTTTTTGCCATGGATTTTCAGAATCCACATAGCCCACTACTGGGAAGGAAACGGTGCTGGTTGCGCGCTCCACTTCAAGGGCTGGGACAAAAAGGAGAGGTTCCCGGTCCGCTAAGACAAAAAGGAACATTTGGCGTTCATGGGGATCACTGTAAAAGCCAGTGAGATAATTAATAGTGACGGGGTCAGATACGACAGCGACGTCTAGTTTTTCTGATTCAAGATATGTTACGATTTGTTGTAATTTAGACATATGCTACCTTCTTTCTACCCCTCTATTTTGGCAAAAAAAGAGAGAAAATGCAAGGAAGAAGGGTAAAAGAACAGGCAAAAAGAACTCCGATATGATAGCGGAGTTCTTTGATATAGTTTTCCTTAATTTAAGAAAAGTCAGCCTTGCTTTTCACGTCGCTGTATTCTTCAGCGATTTCTTGACTGAGAATGTCCTCATAGGCAGGGAGTTGGATATCCTGACCGTATTTCTTTTTAAGGGCAGTAGTGACCAGGCGATAAGCCAGATTGGCATTACGAGAGAGGATAGGTCCGTGGAAGTAGGAACCAAAGACATTCTTATAATGAACCCCTTCGCCGACCTTTTCTTCGTTATTTCCATTTCCATAGACCACCTGTCCCAGCGGTTTTTGGTCATCTGAGAGGAAGGTACGGCCTTGGTGATTTTCAAAGCCATAGTAGGTTTCATCAAAATCTTCATTGTGAATCTTAATGTCACCGATAAAGCGATTATTGGTCTGGTTGAGGGTGTAGTGGCCCATGACCCCTAGCCCTTCTATGCGTTTCCCTGAAGCCTCAACATAATATTGCCCCAATAGTTGGAAACCACCGCAGATAGCGAGAACTACTCCGTCGTTTTGGATGTAGTTGTCGATGCTCTCTTTTTTAGCAGGCAGGTCGCTAGCGATGATACTTTGTTCAAAGTCTTGACCTCCACCGAAAAAGGCGATGTCGTAGTGATTTTCATCAAAGTCATCATGGAGAGAAACGATATCAACTGTTACATGAGCTCCCAGTTTTTCAGCCACATACTTGAGCATGAGGATGTTTCCATTGTCCCCGTAGGTATTCATGAGGTTTCCATAGAGGTGGGCAATGTTGAGCTGATAAAGGTAGTTGCCAGCTTTTGAGGAAAGTGAAGTATAAACCATTAGTTCATCTCCTTTCTAACAATCTGACGACTAGCCAGAAGTTCGCGGAATTCCAGCATAGCAGTATAGGTAGCCAGGATATAGGCATGCTTGCAGTCTTGGTTCTCAATGGTCTTGAGAACTTGTTCCAGACTACCTGTTTCAGTGATTTTCTCAGCTGGATAGCCAGTCACCCGTAGACGACGCGCGATTTCAGAATGACGAACACCACCAGCGTTAATTTCTGGAATGTCCATGTCAGTGATTTGTTCAAAGTCCGCATCCCAGATCCAGCTAGTGTCAATCCCATCAGCATAGTTGGCATTAAGGAGAACAGATAAACTAAATGGATAAGGCGCTAGTTTGATCATCTCGATAGCCTGGGTAGCACCAACAGGATTTTTAATCAAGACAAGAGTACATTCTTTATCACCGATATGGAAGGTCTCCTGGCGTCCAAAGACAGCACGGCTCTTGTCAAATCCTTGCTTGATGAGTTGCGAATCTGCACCGAGGAAACGGGCAATAGCAACCGCAGCAAGAGCATTGTAAATATTGTAGAGTCCACCGATTTGGATGCCGTATTCCTGACCGTCGATGACAAAGCGAGAGCGATTGTTGGTCAACTCAACCAGTTCTGTCAAGCGATAGTCGAGATTAGGACGTTTGCAACCACAATTTTCACAGATATAGGCTCCCAAGTTGGCATAAGTATTGTGCTCATATTTTAGGATGCCTTGACAGTCAGGGCAGAGAATCCCTTCGGTATTGTAGTGAGCTAGTTGGGCTGGCCCTTTCTCCAAGTCAAAACCAAATACTCTACAGGATTTGGAATAGCTGGCTTGTAGAAAAGCGGACTGTCACCATTGAGGAGGATAGTAGCCGTAGGCACCTTACGAATGGCATCCAAAATCATGTTATAAGTTGTGTAAATCTCACCGTAACGGTCCATCTGGTCACGGAAAATGTTAGTGATGACAAAAAGGCTAGGGTGGATGTAGTCACAGATACGAGATAGACTGGCCTCGTCAATTTCTAGGACGGCAATGTTTTTTCCAGTTTTAGAGGATTTGGCAGTCAAGAAAGTTGTCGTAATCCCTGTAATCATGTTGGCACCGCTCGGGTTAGTAAGAACCTGACCATAGACTTCTTTTAAAATGCCGACAGTCAGGGCAGTTGTCAGGGTTTTTCCATTGGTTCCAGTAACCACGACAATCTCGTAGTTTTTGGCTAGGTTTTGTAAAATATCTTTATCAAATTGAAGGGCGAGTTTTCCTGGGAGCGTACTTCCGCGGCCAAGACGGCTTAAAACGAAGTGGGAAGAACGCCCAGCTAGGAGGCCCAAAGTAGTTTTTAATTTCATGTTTCTATTATATCATACCTCACCCAGCAGTCCAATAACTAAAGTAACCTCTAAGATCAACTAAAAAAGTAACCTTAAAGGTGCTTTTTAGGTTCTGATTAAACCAATCAAATACAATATCTTTGGATTTGATTGGTTTGGCAACTTTAAGAAATAAATCTTCCTCACTCTGAACATAAGAAAGGAGAGGACATCGATTATCCTCTACAGGTTTTAAAATTTCATTAATCCACTATAGCTGACAAAGATACCTAACTTTGGGATTTAAATCATTTTTTGGAAAGTCTCTTTTATAATAAATTACGAATTTTTTCTTTTATAAATGCGTTAAGAGGATAGTGTTTATCAAGATATTCTAGGAGTGCCTGAGCAGATTCAGAGATTCGTTCGTAACCTTGCAAAAAGTAGGGTAATTGTTTGGCTTCATTTGGATAACCTTTTTCAAATCGTCTGTTGCTATTAAAAATATCTATAAAATTAGATTTAGAAGTTTTTTCCAAATTGACTAGTTCAGTCCAAAGCTTGACAGATCTGTTTTGGATGAAATCATAAGCAGCCAATTTTTCGCCTCGTTGATAGCGACCTAGTCCTATATATAGGTTGCATAAAATTTCTCCCAACAGCCATTCACGATCTCTATTTTCTTTTGATGGCAATCTTTGTGGCTGACAGATTGTTCCATCAAAACCAACCTCCTTCCAGATAAGCTTGCCTTCAGCGAAGGGAATGTTTACTAGTTCATGAGCTTCAAAGATAGCAAATTCACAAAAGACATCATCTTCAAATAGAACTTTATGTCCGTCCACTGTATTTTGGTAGTGAAATGCAATTGGTTCTAGTTTACTTAACCAAGTTAGATCCTGGATATAGGCCTGCTTGTAGCCATCTTTTACAATAACAAAGAAATCCAAATCTGAGTATTGATCCAATCGTTCTCTTTCTGCTCCGCAAGAACCAAGTGCCAGCAAAGCTAGTGCTTGTCTAGAATCTTTTAGAGACTGACCAATATCATCTAGTCTTTGTAACAGTAATTCTGTTTTATTCATAATCGTTACCTCATTATTTCTTGTTTACAGACATTATATAGTTAATGTTTTCGAAAGTCAATTTCATCCCATACCAAATATATACTAATGTAATATGGGATTTCTTTCGATATTTTTTACAATGATAAAGTTTAAACATTTTGCAGAGTATTGCTCATATTATCAAGAATGAAGAAATTTGAAGTATCCTTTGATTGATTAGAAAGTGATTCTTATCTTTAAAGATTAAATGATTTGGAAAATATTTGAGAAGAAAAAATATATCGACTTAGCCATCAATTTGCAAACGGTAAAACCTTTCCACAAACGATGAAAATACACATACGACCCGCGCAAAGAGTGGATAATTTACTAATTAGGCATGAAACAATCATTGCAAAATATACTTTTTAAATTACCCATAAAACGATGAGCTGAAGCGAGTTATTCAAAGTCATATGTATTGCTGATATTTGAAAGAGTGACCTGAGACTCAATATATAATTAGGACTGCTAAGTAAATTTTGGACATTATATCATAAAAGAGGGAAAAGATAGATTTGAGATTTCGCAGAAACAAAAACAGCCCAAAGAGGGCTGTTGGATACGATGTAGTCTCAACTTAAATCGCAAACAAGTCATTCAAGTTCTCAGCCAAGGTTGGGTGAGTGAAGATTTGTTTTGTGAAGTAAGTATAAGGAATCTTGTTGTCCATAGCAACAGTGATGATGTTGATGATTTCTTGAGAACCTTCTGAGAAGATGCTTGCTCCAAGAATTTCTTTTGTTTCAGTATTGACAACAGCTTTGAAGGCTCCGCGAAGGTCTCCATTTACGTGACCACGAGGCATTGCTGCAACAGGGATTTCCTTCACTGCGTATGGAAGTTTCAAATCAGCTGCTTGGCTTTCTGTCAAACCAACTTGTGAAAGTGCAGGTGTGATGAACATGGTGTTTGGTACATTGAGACGGTCTTCAAGGGTGTAGCTGCCATCTCCAGCAAGATAGCTGTAGACAACACGGAAGTCATCAAGTGAAATGTAAGTAAATTGAGGTCCACCATTGACGTCTCCAACTGCAAAGACACCAGGAACGTTTGTTTGACAATGTTTGTCGACCTTGATAGCACCACGTTCCGTTAGTTCAATATCGGTATTTTCAAGTTGAAGTGGTTCTACGTTTGGTTTACGTCCAGTTGCGTAGAGAAGGGCATCAAAACGGTAAGTTTCGTTTTCAGTTACGACGAGAACTTGGTCACCGTCGTTTTTGATTTCAGTAGTACGGATGTTTTGAAGCAGTTCAATTCCGTCTTCTTCCATGTATTGTTTAGCAAGAGCTGCGATGGAAGGTTCTGCACGAGGTAGGAAAGTATCCAAGGCATCTAGGACTGTAACTTTGCTTCCAAGTTTGTTGTAAAGACCTGCAAATTCAAGACCGATATTTCCGCCACCAAGGACACCAAGTTTTTCAGGCAATTTGTCCAAGTTTTGAATACCAGTCGAGTCAAAGACATTCTTACTTGTAGCAAGTCCAGGGATTGGCAAGACGTTTGAAACGGCACCGGTATTGATAACGATTGTTTCAGCAGTCAGTTCTTGTTTTTCATCACCAGCTTGGATTTCGATGACTTTGTTTGAAAGGAAGTGAGCTTCCGCATCAAAGATATCCACACCTGTACCCGCAACAGTAGCATAGTTTTTACCATTGAGGCGACCAGTGATGGTATTTTTGGTAGCAATGACTTCCTCAAAAGACAAATCTTTCTCAGCAGCAACTAGCAAGGTTTTAGTTGGGATACAACCGATGTTGATACAAGTTCCACCGTACATAGCTTTGCTACGTTCAACGAGGGCAACTTTTTTGCCAGCTGAAGCCAATTTACCAGCTAGTGTTTTACCAGCTTTACCAAATCCAATAACGATTAAATCATATGTTAACATTTATAGTCCTCCTGTTTGATTTTCATTCTAGCATAAGAAAACACTTTTTGCACAAATCTGCTACGGGAAATGATTTCCAGTCAAAAAGTCTATCAAAAACTTTTATAATTCTAGTTCAATGGATAATAAATCGTTTACATAGTTTTCCTAAAGGATTCTACTATCTTTTGCTCTAGTCTTGTGTTATACTAGATAGGTTGCAAAGAAACCAGTACTTTTCTTTCGTGGAAAAGAAGCAACACGGTATCTCATTTTTGTACAAGATACGTCATGAAAAGAAAAGTATAAACTAAAGCGCTATAGGATGGCTTCGCACCATCTTTAGAAAGAAGAAAAACGTGAAATTTAATGAATTTAACTTGTCTGCTGAATTGCTAGCAGAGATTGAAAAAGCTGGATTTGTAGAAGCAAGTCCCATCCAAGAGCAGACCATTCCCTTGGCTCTCGAAGGAAAAGACGTTATCGGTCAAGCTCAGACTGGTACAGGAAAAACTGCAGCCTTTGGCTTGCCAACCCTTGAAAAAATCCGTACAGAAGAAGCGACCATCCAAGCCTTGGTCATCGCTCCAACTCGTGAACTCGCTGTTCAAAGCCAAGAAGAACTCTTCCGCTTTGGCCGTAGCAAAGGAGTGAAAGTTCGCTCAGTTTACGGTGGTTCCAGCATTGAAACAAATCAAGGCCCTTAAATCTGGTGCCCACATCGTGGTAGGAACACCAGGCCGTCTCTTGGACTTGATTAAACGCAAGGCTTTGAAATTACAAGATATTGAAACGCTTATCCTTGACGAAGCGGATGAAATGCTCAACATGGGCTTCCTTGAAGACATCGAAGCCATCATTTCCCGTGTCCCTGAAAATCGTCAAACTTTGCTCTTTTCAGCAACCATGCCAGATGCCATCAAACGTATTGGTGTTCAGTTTATGAAAGACCCTGAGCATGTCAAGATTGCTGCTAAAGAATTGACAACAGAGCTAGTGGATCAGTACTATATCCGTGTCAAAGAACAAGAAAAATTTGATACCATGACGCGTCTCATGGATGTGGAACAACCAGAGCTTGCTATCGTATTTGGTCGTACCAAACGTCGTGTAGATGAATTGACTCGTGGACTTAAAATCCGTGGTTTCCGTGCAGAAGGAATTCATGGTGATTTGGACCAAAATAAACGTCTTCGTGTCCTTCGTGATTTTAAAAATGGTAATCTTGATGTTCTAGTTGCGACAGACGTGGCAGCGCGTGGTTTGGATATCTCAGGTGTGACCCATGTCTACAACTACGATATTCCACAAGATCCTGAAAGTTATGTTCACCGTATCGGTCGTACAGGTCGTGCTGGTAAGTCAGGTCAATCTATTACCTTTGTTTCTCCAAATGAAATGGGTTACCTTCAAATCATCGAAAACTTGACTAAGAAACGCATGAAAGGCTTGAAACCAGCGACAGCTGAAGAAGCTTTCCAAGCTAAGAAACAAGTAGCGCTCAAGAAAATCGAACGAGACTTCGCAGACGAAGCAATCCGTGGGAACTTTGAGAAATTTGCTAAAGATGCTCGTAAGTTAGCTGCAGAATTTAGTCCAGAAGAACTGGCTATGTATATCTTGAGTCTGACAGTCCAAGATCCAGACAGCCTTCCTGAAGTGGAGATTGCGCGTGAAAAACCACTGCCATTTAAACCATCTGGAAACGGACGTTCTGGAAGTAATCGTGGACGCGACAATCGTCGAGGTGATAACCGTCGTGGTGGTCGCCGTGATGACTTCAAGAAAGGTAGTCGTGGAAACGATCGTTATGATAAGGAAAAACGTTACCGTAAGGATAATAAAAAACCTCGCAACACTTCAAGCGAAAAGAAAACAGGCTTTGTTATTCGTAACAAGGGCGATAAATAAGAAAAAGCGATTCAAAATGAATCGCTTTTTTATATAAGGAGACCGATAGTAAAAGAAGATGTATAAAAGTAAAGGTGAGATGGGAAGGGGAACTTTAATCCATCTTCTTATAATAATATTATAAAAAAATCAAAAACAGAATGTCAATAAAAAAATTGCTATTTTTTTATAAAATATTTCTTTGCTTTTAAAAATTGCAATTCAATAAGCAATTTTCAGATAATTATTGAAATAAAGACTTTTCTATGTTATAATGGAAGCGATTATATGCGAGGTAAAAAATGGCACATTTATTAGAAAAAACAAGAAAAATTACATCAATTTTAAAACGCTCTGAAGAGCAGATGCAGGATGAACTTCCATACAATGCCATTACACGTCAACTAGCAGACATTATTGATTGCAATGCCTGCATTGTCAATAGCAAGGGCCGTCTTTTGGGCTACTTTATGCGCTATAAAACTAATACAGACCGTGTAGAGCAGTTTTTCCAAACCAAGACGTTCCCAGATGACTATGTCCAAGGGGCAAACATGATCTATGATACAGAAGCCAATCTTCCTGTTGAACATGATTTGACCATTTTTCCTGTAGAGAGCCGTGCGGATTTTCCAGATGGTTTGACAACCATTGCTCCCATTCATGTCTCGGGGATTCGCCTAGGTTCCTTGATCATTTGGCGTAATGATAAGAAATTTGAAGATGAGGATTTGATTCTTGTTGAGATTGCGAGCACGGTGGTAGGGATTCAACTCTTGAACTTTCAACGTGAAGAAGATGAGAAAAATATCCGTCGCCGTACTGCTGTAACTATGGCAGTTAATACCCTCTCCTACTCAGAACTTCGTGCTGTTTCAGCTATTTTATCTGAGCTAAATGGAAATGAAGGACAATTGACTGCATCTGTCATTGCAGATCGTATCGGTATCACGCGCTCAGTGATCGTCAATGCACTCCGTAAGCTAGAGTCGGCAGGAATTATTGAAAGCCGTTCACTAGGAATGAAGGGAACCTATCTCAAGGTATTGATTTCAGATATCTTTGAGGAAGTGAAAAAGAGGGACTACTAATGACAAAGGCTTTAATCTCAATTGACTATACAGAGGATTTTGTAGCAGATCATGGAAAATTGACAGCAGGTGCTCCTGCTCAAGCCATATCAGAGGCGATTGCTCAGGTGACTAGACTGGCTTTTGATCGTGGAGACTATGTTTTCTTCACCATTGATGCTCATGAGGAAGGGGATGATTTTCATCCTGAGAGTAAACTTTTCCCACCTCACAACATCATTGGAACTAGTGGTCGCAACTTGTACGGAAAACTAGCCGATTTTTACCAAGCCCATGCTTCTGATAGTCGTGTCTTTTGGATGGACAAGCGTCACTATTCAGCATTTTCAGGAACGGATCTTGATATTCGTTTGCGAGAACGTCGGGTTGAGACAGTCATCCTAACGGGTGTTTTGACAGATATTTGTGTTCTCCATACGGCTATTGATGCTTATAATTTAGGTTATCAAATCGAGGTTGTCAAGCCTGCGGTTGCCTCTATCTGGCCAGAAAATCATCAGTTTGCTCTTGGACATTTTAAGAATACTCTGGGAGCCAAATTGTTGGATGAAAATCTGTCTGAAATTAAAGAATGATTCCCTTGGAAAAATGAAAAAAATCTGAGAAAAGTGTTGACAAAGATTTTGAAAGTTGATATACTAGTAAAGTAATCGACGCGGGGATGGCGGAATTGGCAGACGCGCAGGACTAAGGATCCTGTGACCGCTTTAGGTCGTGAGGGTTCAAGTCCCTCTCTCCGCATAGGATAAGAGTTAGCTTTGGCTAGCTCTTTTTGTTTTCCAAAGAAGGCTAGAGCTACAGTTCGACTATCGGAAGAGCTTGGCATCAAGAACTATCATTTATGGCATGGAGTCGGTTTTTGATTGGTAAAACGTGTTCTATATGAAGAAAGTTAGCAGTTGCTAGCTTTCTTTATTTTTTCAAAAAGTAAATCGAAAAATTTTTTCGATTTCATAAACATTTCATATTTGGATTTTATAATAGTCTTACAAATATGGAGGTGACAAATGAATCCAATCCAAAGAGCTTGGGCTTATGTCAGCAGAAAACGACTGAGAAGTTTTATTTTATTTCTGATTTTATTTGTTCTTTTGGCAGGAATTTCAGCCTGTTTGACGTTGATGAAGTCCAACAAAACAGTAGAAAGCAATCTTTACAAATCACTCAATACATCTTTTTCTATCAAAAAGATAGAAAATGGACAGACCTTCAAGTTGTCTGACCTAGCATCCGTGAGCAAGATTAAGGGACTGGAAAATGTCTCTCCTGAACTCGAAACGGTCGCAAAACTGAAAGACAAGGAAGCGGTGAGTGGTGAGCAGAGCGTTGAACGTGATGATTTGTCAGCTGCGGACAAGAACTTGGTGAGCTTAACGGCTCTGGAGGATTCATCCAAGGATGTTACCTTTACCAGCTCAGCTTTCAATCTAAAAGAAGGTCGACACCTTCAAAAAGGCGATTCCAAGAAAATCCTCATCCATGAAGAGCTGGCTAAGAAGAACGGTCTTTCGCTTCATGACAAGATTCGTTTGGATGCTGGGCAGTCCGAAGCGGGAAAAGGACAAACCGTTGAGTTTGAGATTGTCGGAATCTTTTCTGGTAAAAAACAAGAAAAATTCACAGGCTTGTCTTCTGACTTCAGTGAAAACCAGGTCTTTACAGACTATGAAAGTAGCCAAACCCTTTTGGGAAATAGTGAACCTCAAGTCAGTGCAGCACGCTTCTATGTAGAAAATCCTAAGGAAATGGACGGACTCATGAAGCAGGTAGAAAACTTGGCTTTGGAAAATCAAGGTTACCAAGTTGAGAAGGAAAACAAGGCCTTTGAACAAATCAAAGACTCAGTTGCAACCTTCCAAACCTTCCTCACCATCTTCCTTTATGGAATTATGATAGCAGGAGCAGGGGCTTTGATTTTGGTCTTGTCTCTCTGGTTGAGAGAAAGGGTCTACGAAGTGGGGATTCTTCTCGCACTTGGAAAAAGCAAGATCTCAATCTTCCTACAATTCTGTTTAGAGGTAGTTTTGGTATCTCTTGGAGCTTTGCTTCCAGCATTTGTTGCAGGAAACGCCATCACATCCTATCTGCTACAAACCGTACTAGCAAGCGGAGATCAGGCAACCTTACAAGACACGCTAGCTAAAGCAAGCGGTCTATCAACTAGTCTCCTATCCTTTGCAGAATCCTATGTTTTTCTGCTCCTGATTAGTTGCTTGTCTGTAGCCCTTTGTTTCCTATTCTTATTTAGAAAATCACCGAAAGAAATTTTATCATCTATTAGTTAATACTCTTCGAAAATCTCTTCAAACCGCGTTAGCTTTATCTGCAACCTCAAAGCTGTGCTTTGAGCAGCCTGCAGCTAGCTTCCTAGTTTGTTCTTTGATTTTCATTGAGTATAAGAAGGAGAAATCATGACTTTATTACAATTACAAGATGTTACCTACCGTTATAAGAACACTGCTGAAGCAGTTTTATATCAGATCAAGTATAATTTTGAACCCGGAAAATTTTATAGTATCATTGGTGAGTCAGGAGCAGGAAAATCCACTCTCTTGTCCCTGCTTGCTGGTCTAGATAGCCCTGTTGAAGGTTCTATCCTTTTCCAAGGAGAGGACATTCGGAATAAGGGATATTCTTACCATCGCATGCACCATATTTCTCTGGTCTTTCAAAATTATAATTTGATTGATTACCTTTCTCCGCTGGAAAATATCCGCTTGGTCAACAAAAAGGCAAGCAAGGATACGCTTCTTGAGCTTGGTTTGGATGAAAGTCAGATCAAGCGGAATGTTCTCCAGTTATCAGGTGGGTCAACAGCAACGTGTTGCCATTGCTCGTAGTTTGGTATCAGAAGCTCCAGTTATTCTAGCGGATGAGCCAACAGGAAATCTGGACCCTAAAACTGCTGGAGATATTGTCGAACTGCTCAAATCACTTGCCCAGAAAACAGGTAAATGTGTGATCGTCGTCACCCACAGTAAAGAAGTGGCACAAGCGTCAGATATTACACTTGAGTTAAAGGATAAGAAACTGACTGAAACTCGCAATACTGCAAAATAAGATGAGCTTGTTTTGATAGAATTATAAAATCAAATCTAGAAAGGAAACCTATGTTACACAACGCATTTGCCTATGTTACAAGGAAGTTTTTCAAATCGATTGTTATCTTCCTGATTATTCTCCTCATGGCGAGCTTGAGTTTGGTCGGCTTGTCGATCAAGGGAGCTACTGCCAAGGCTTCTCAGGAGACCTTTAAAAATATCACCAACAGCTTCTCCATGCAAATCAATCGTCGCGTCAATCAAGGAACGCCACGTGGTGCTGGGAATATCAAGGGTGAGGATATCAAAAAAATCACCGAAAACAAGGCCATTGAGTCTTATGTTAAACGCATCAACGCTATCGGAGATTTGACTGGATATGAACTCATCGAAACGCCAGAAACCAAGAAAAATCTGACTCCTGACCGTGCCAAACATTTTGGAAGTAGCTTGATGATTACAGGTGTCAATGACTCTTCTAAAGAAGACAAGTTTGTCTCTGGCTCATATAAGCTGGTTGAAGGTGAACACTTAACCAACGACGACAAGGACAAGATCCTCATGCACAAGGACTTGGCAGCTAAACACGGCTGGAAAGTTGGAGATAAGGTCAAATTGGACTCTAATGTCTATGATGCAGACAATGAAAAAGGTGCCAAGGAAACAGTCGAAGTGACAATCAAGGGACTCTTTGATGGTCACAATAAGTCAGCAGTAACCTACTCACAAGAACTCTATGAAAATACAGCTATCACAGACATTCACACTGCTGCAAAACTTTATGGATACACAGAAGACACAGCTATTTATGGGGACGCAACCTTCTTTGTAACAGCGGACAAGAACTTGGATGACGTCATGAAAGAGTTGAATGGTATCAGTGGTATCAACTGGAAGAGCTACACACTTGTGAAGAGCTCCTCTAACTACCCAGCTCTTGAGCAATCCATCTCTGGTATGTACAAGATGGCCAACCTCCTCTTCTGGGGTAGCTTGAGCTTCTCAGTCCTTCTCCTTGCACTCTTGCTTAGTCTTTGGATCAATGCCCGTCGCAAGGAAGTGGGAATTCTCCTCTCTATCGGTCTCAAGCAGGCAAGTATCTTGGGTCAATTCATCACTGAATCCATCTTGATTGCCATCCCTGCTCTTGTTTCTGCTTACTTCCTAGCTACTACACAGCTCGTGCAATCGGAAATACTGTTCTTGCCAATGTCACTTCAGGTGTTGCCAAAGCAAGCTAGCAAGGCTGCTCAAGCCTCTAACCTTGGTGGTGGTGCAGAAGTAGATGGCTTTAGCAAGACCTTGTCGAGCCTAGATATTTCCATTCAGACATCAGACTTTATCATCGTCTTTGTCCTTGCCTTGGTTCTAGTGGTTCTCGTTATGGCGCTTGCTTCAAGCAATCTCCTTAGAAAACAACCAAAAGAGCTCTTGCTCGATAGCGAATAAAAAACTTGCTACCTATTCTCCCCTAAATGGGGTATAATATAGGTAGCATTTTTATCTATTTTATCTTGATAAGGCCTCTTCCTTTCAGGATGAAACTGAGATGATTTACAAGAAATTTAAAGGAATGTGAAACGTTTTTTCTATGAAAATTTTAATTGTAGAAGATGAAGAGATGATCCGTGAGGGGATCAGTGACTATTTGACGGATTGTGGTTATGAAACCATTGAGGCTGCAGATGGGCAGGAAGCCTTGGAAACAAAATTTTCCAGCTATGAAGTAGCCTTAGTTTTACTGGATATCCAGATGCCCAAAGCTCAATGGTTTAGAAGTCCTAGCTGAGATTCGTCAAAACCAGTCAGGTCCCTGTCTTGATGCTTACCGCCTTTCAGGATGAGGAATACAAGATGAGTGCCTTTTGCCTCTCTGGCAGATGGCTATCTGGAAAAACCCTTCTCTCTCTCCCTCTTAAAAGTGAGGGTAGACGCGATTTTCAAGCGATACTACGATACAGGACGAGTCTTCTCCTATAAGGATACCAAGGTGGACTTTTGAGAGTTACAGTGCAAGCCTAGCAGGTGAGGAAGTAGCTATCAATGCCAAAGAGTTGGAAATTCTGGACTATTTGGTGAAAAATGAAGGACGGGCCTTGACTCGTTCTCAGATTATCGATGCTGTCTGGAAGGCGACAGATGAGGTCCCCTTTGACCGTGTTATTGATGTCTATATCAAGGAACTGCGGAAAAAGCTAGACTTGGATTGCATCCTCACTGTGCGCAATGTTGGTTATAAATTGGAGCGAAAATGAAACGAACAGGTTTATTTACAAAGATATTTATCTATACCTTCTCTATTTTTAGTGTTCTGGTTATTTGTCTTCATTTAGCCATTTATTTTCTCTTTCCCTCGACTTATCTGAGCCACCGTCAGGAAACCATTGGTCAGAAAGCGACAGCCATTTCCCAATCCCTAGAAGGAAAGGATAGGCAAAGTATCGAGCAAGTATTAGACTTGTATTCCCAGACTAGTGATATCAAGGGGGCCGTCAAGGGAGAGATGACTGAGGACAAGTTAGAAGTCAAGGACAACCTTCCTCTGGACACAGACCGTCAAACCACCTCCCTTTTTATTGAGGAGCGTGAGGTGAAAACGCAAGATGGTAGCACCATGACTCTGCAATTTCTAGCTTCGATGGATTTGCAAAAGGAAGCAGAGCAGATTAGTCTTCAATTTCTTCCCTATACCTTACTGGCTTCCTTTTTGATTTCCCTCTTGGTGGCCTATATCTATGCTCGGATCATTGTTGCCCCGATTTTGGAAATCAAGCGGGTGACCCGTCGGATGATGGATCTGGATGCTCAAGTGCGATTGCGCGTGGATTCTAAGGATGAGATAGGTGATCTTAAGGAACAAATCAATAGCCTCTACCAGCATCTCTTGACAGTTATTGCCGACTTGCATGACAAGAATGAAGCTATTCTCCAGCTTGAGAAGATGAAGGTCGAATTTCTACGAGGGGCTTCTCATGAGTTGAAAACACCTCTGGCTAGTCTCAAAATCCTAATCGAAAATATGAAAGAAAATATTGGTCGTTATAAGGATAGAGACCACTATCTGGGAGTTGCCCTGGGGATTGTGGATGACCTTAGTCACCACGTTCTTCAGATTCTTTCCCTTTCTTCGGTTCAGGAATTGCGAGAGGAGAAAGAAGAGGTTGACCTCCTTCAGATGACACAAAGTCTAGTCAAGGATTATGCTTTGCTCGCCAAGGAGAAAGAACTTCAGATAGACATTAGCCTAACGCATCAGCAGGCTTACATAAACCCATCTGTCATGAAACTAATTCTATCGAATCTCATCAGTAATGCTATCAAGCACTCCACTCTAGGCGGCTTGATCCGTATCGGAGAAAGAGAAGGGGAACTCTTTATCGAGAATAGCTGTAGTCCTGAAGAACAAGAAAAACTGGCCCAGTCTTTTTCTGACAATGCTAGTCGCAAGGCCAAAGGGTTCTGGGATGGGACTCTTTGTGGTCAAAGAGTCTATTAGAACATGAGAAAATTACCTTATCGTTTTGAGATGCAGGATGAATCGTTTGACCTTCTTTCATAGCGTTATCCAAAAAGTCGTGCAAGACTAGGAAAGAAAGGGTTTACATAGATTGAAGCTAGAAGAAATTCAATCTGAAACTGCGGGAAAAAAACTAGCTTTTTTTATCAAAAAAAGTGATAAAATGAACAATGTAAATGGGATGACCCATAAAAAAATATACAGGAGGCCTGATCAAAATGGCAATCGTTTCAGCAGAAAAAAATTTGTCCAAGCGACTCGTGACAACGGTTATGCAGTTGGTGGATTTAACACAAACAACCTTGAGTGGACTCAAGCTATCTTGCGCAGAGCAGAAGCTAAAAAAAGCTCCAGTTTTTGATCCAAACTTCAATGGGTGCTGCTAAATACATGGGTGGTTACAAAGTTGCTCGCAACTTGATCGCTAACCTCGTTGAATCAATGGGTATCACTGTACCAGTAGCTATCCACCTTGACCACGGTCACTACGAAGATGCACTTGAGTGTATTCGAAGTTGGTTACACTTCAATCATGTTTGACGGTTCACACCTTCCAGTTGAAGAAAACCTTGAAAATTGGCTAAAGAAGTTGTTGAAAATAGCACACGCTAAAATGGTATCTCAGTAGAAGCTGAAGTTGGTACTATCGGTGGTGAAGAAGACGGAATCATCGGTGAAAGGTGAATTGGCTCCAATCGAAGACGCTAAAGCAATGGTTGAAACTGGTATCGACTTCTTGGCAGCTGGTATCGGTAACATCCACGGTCCTTACCCAGCAAACTGGGAAGGTCTTGACCTTGACCACTTGCAAAAATTGACAGAAGCTCTTCCTGGATTCCCAATCGTATTGCACGGTGGATCAGGTATTCCTGATGAGCAAATCCAAGCAGCTATCAAACTTGGTGTTGCGAAAGTTAACGTTAACACTGAATGCCAAATTGCATTCGCTAACGCAACTCGTAAATTTGCTCGTGACTACGAAGCAAACGAAGCAGAATACGACAAGAAAAAACTCTTCGACCCACGTAAATTCTTGGCTGACGGTGTAAAAGCTATCCAAGCATCAGTTGAAGAACGTATCGACGTATTCGGTTCAGAAGGTAAAGCTTAATCTAGCTGAATAATACAGATGAAACCTACCCATTGGGTGGGTTTTTTGGTGTGGGAAAAATAAAATAAATGATATAGACTTTGTATTATGCCTTTGATATAATTAATTTAGCTTAAAGGTAAATATCAAGTTTTTAAAAAATCGGCTTTTAATGTGTTGTACTATATAGTTTTTAAAACTTGATAAAGTTACTAGCTAGTTTTAGTATATTAGAATTATTGGAGTTTAGGTTAGAGATGAAAGATAATATCGTAAGTTTTTTTCAGTATTTTTTATGGAAAAGAAAAATTAAAGAGGTTCATACTCACAGTGAGGCTAGTGTTAGACGAGCTTTTAGGTCTATTGCACAGAATGGATTTGATTATTATGGTGAGTCAGTACCTTATGGTCGGGCTAAGTGGTTTATTGAGTCAGAAAAAGAATTTTATAACGAATTCTCTAATACTGAATTTGAATATTTTGGCTATTCTCCGGTTAGAAGTTTAAAGGAAGAAGATTTCAAAGAATATGGTTTACTCTTGACCCAGTATGGAATTTTTGAAAAAATGCAAATCAAGGATCAAGAAAGGTGTAATGTACAATTTTTTCCATTTTCAAATTTATGGAAAGTAGAGGTAGATGACAATGATCAGTTAGTATTTTACTATCCATATGGGATTATTAAAGCGTTTGAATGTCTCGAATAGTTTGAACTATGTTGTTAGAGAATTGAATGAATTGATTACTTCTGGTTATACAAATGATGTACAAGTTGAAAATTTAAACTCACAGTTATTAAAAATTGGTAAAAAGAATGTTAATTCAACTACCTTTAAAAGAGGAACTGAAATAGGATTTGTTTCTTGGATTTTATTAAGTGTAGGTGATAGATTGCATAAAGCTCAAATAAATGCAATGGTTAGTGCTCCTTCTGGGCATGGGCATGCTGCTGAGTATGCAAATAATCTAATGGATAAGATTAAATATCCATTCCACCATGTAAGACAAACTGGTCAAGATAATGCTAAAAATGGTGCGGATAGAATGGTTGGAAATCAAAAGATTCAAACTAAGTACTATAACAATGCTAGAGGTACTGTAAATGCAGCTTTCGAATCTAAAAGCGAAGGGGGAATGTATAAGTATAAAGGAATGCAATTGGAAGTTCCTAAAGACCAGTATGATAGAGCAGTGGAATTATTTGAAGAAAAAATTAGACAGGGAAAAGTTGAGGGAGTTAATAATCCAGCTGAGGCAAAAACTATCATCAGAAAAGGTCATATTACCTATAATGAAGCAAAATTGATAGCCAAAGGAGGTAATTTGACCTCGATTAAATTTGATGCAATTGATGGAGCTATTAATTCATTACCAGGTGTAGGTATAAGCTTTGTTATTGTCTTTTCTCAGGCTAAATGGTCTGGAGCTGAAACGAAGGATGCTGCATTGATGGCAGGTAAAGCAGGATTACGAACCCTAGCTATGGGAACTAGTATCTATGTTGCCTCACAGCAATTCGCAAAAATATTTACAAAACAAATTAATGAATTTTTTGGAAAAAAAATTACAGCTGAAGTGGTTGCAAGACGAGCTGCACCAGTGATATCGTTCGCTGTTATCATGGGTCCAGATATTTTTGAAGCGCTTGTTGGAAGAATTTCTTCACAACAGCTATTAAAAAATGCAGCAGTTGCTGGGGGCGGTATGATGGCAGGAGCTGGTGCAGGTGCGGTTGGTGGTGCAATTGCTGGACCAATAGGAGCATTAGCGGGTGCGATTATAGGAGGAATTGCAGGAGGAATAGGAGCAAAAGCAATTGCGGATCAATTCATAGAAGATGACCGTGTGGAAATGTTTGCTCAATTAAAAGAAGAGTTCATTGATATTGTGATGGTTATTTCGCTATCTCAGAAAGAGTTTAATAAAATCCAAGAAGATGTCTTTAATGAACAATTAGAAACTTTATTGAAGGATATGTTCCAGAGAAAAGAAAATAGTCGAACTTATGCGAAAGAGTTTGTTGAGGAAAAAGTTAAATCTGTCATAAAAGATAGAAAGCGGGTTGAGTTGAAGGAAATTATTGAGGCTGTCCAAGTAATAAATGATGTTCAAGACTCATCGGAATCAGGATGGAATCAAAATAATGGTGCTTGGTACTATCTAAATAATAGCGGTTCTTTAGCAAGGGGGTGGATTCAAGATAATGAACATTGGTACTATCTAAGTGAAGATGGCGCCCTGGTAACAGGTTGGTTAGAATATAATGATGTCTGGTATTACTTGAAAGATAATGGAGCTATGGCGACAGGTTGGATTCAAGATTCAGGAAAATGGTATTATTTAAAAGAGGACGGATCAATGTTAACTGGTTGGTACCAAATTGGCGAAAAATGGTATTATTCATATTCATCAGGAGAACTCGCAGTTAGCACTACCATAGACGGGTATAGAGTTAATGAAAATGGGGAATGTGTTGATTAAATTGAATATTTGAGATAAAATCACTTTTAATACAACCTGCCCATAGGGTGGGTCTTTTTGGTGTTTTAAGGAAACAATTAAACCAGAATTTTTGAATAAAATATTATTTTAAGAGAAAAATTTTCAATTTCATAAACTTTAGGCAAACGCTTGCATTCCGTTTTTTATTGGACTATAATAGGTTGGTATAAAGCCTTTTGTAGTAATAAAATGTAGAAGGTGTAGAAAGTAAGGATTTAGAATATTTGTAGTTAAAAATACAATGTTGCTATTCCTTACGATAGGGAGATAGATATGGCAATGATAGAAGTGGAACATCTTCAGAAAAATTTTGTGAAGACAGTTAAGGAACCGGGCTTGAAGGGGGCTTTGCGCTCTTTTATTCATCCTGAAAAGCAAACCTTTGAAGCAGTCAAGGATTTGACTTTTGAGGTTCCAAAAGGGCAGATTTTAGGATTTATCGGGGCAAATGGTGCTGGGAAGTCGACAACCATTAAAATGCTGACTGGGATTTTGAAACCGACATCTGGTTTTTGTCGGATTAACGGCAAGATTCCGCAGGATAATCGCCAAGATTATGTCAAGGATATTGGGGTGGTCTTTGGACAACGAACCCAGCTATGGTGGGATTTGGCCCTGCAAGAGACCTACACGGTCTTGAAAGAGATTTACGATGTGCCAGACTCGCTTTTCCATAAGCGCATGGACTTTTTGAATGAAGTCTTGGATTTGAAGGATTTTATCAAGGATCCCGTGCGAACTCTTTCACTGGGACAACGGATGCGGGCGGACATTGCAGCTTCCTTGCTTCACAATCCCAAGGTTCTCTTTTTAGATGAGCCGACCATTGGTTTGGATGTTTCGGTCAAGGATAACATTCGTCGAGCTATTACGCAAATCAATCAGGAGGAAGAAACTACTATTCTCTTGACCACTCATGACCTGAGTGATATTGAGCAACTCTGTGATCGGATTTTTATGATTGACAAGGGGCAGGAGATTTTTGATGGAACGGTGAGCCAGCTCAAGGAAACCTTTGGCAAGATGAAGACTCTCTCCTTTTGAACTGGTACCAGGGCAAAGTCATCTCGTTTCTCACTATGAAGGCTTGCCTGATATGACCATTGATAGACAAGGAAATAGTCTCAACATTGAATTTCGATAGTTCCCGCTACCAGTCAGCTGATATTATCAAGCAAACCCTGTCTGATTTTGAAATTCGCGATTTGAAGATGATGGATACGGATATTGAGGATATTATCCGTCGCTTCTACCGAAAGGAGCTCTAAGATGGTCAAATTGTGGAGACGTTATAAACCCTTTATCAATGCAGGTGTTCAGGAATTGATCACCTATCGAGTCAACTTTATTCTCTATCGGATTGGGTGATGTAATGGGAGCTTTTGTCGCTTTCTATCTCTGGAAGGCGGTCTTTGATTCCTCGCAAGAGTCTTTGATTCAGGGCTTTAGTATGGCAGATATTACCCTCTACATTATCATGAGTTTTGTGACTAATCTTTTGACCAGGTCAGATAGCTCCTTTATGATCGGGGAGGAGGTCAAGGATGGTTCCATTATCATGCGTTTGTTGCGACCAGTGCATTTTGCGGCCTCTTATCTCTTTACTGAGCTTGGGTCTAAGTGGTTGATTTTTATCTCTGTTGGACTGCCATTTTTAAGTGTTATTGTGTTGATGAAAATCTTATCTGGGCAAGGTATTGTAGAAGTGCTGGGACTAACTACCCTTTATCTATTTAGCTTGACGCTCGCCTACCTGATTAACTTTTTCTTTAATATCTGCTTTGGATTTTCAGCCTTTGTATTTAAAAATCTATGGGGTTCCAATCTACTCAAGACTTCCATAGTTGCCTTTATGTCTGGAAGTCTAATTCCCTTGGCTTTCTTTCCTAAGGTCGTTTCAGATATCCTGTCCTTCTTGCCTTTTTCATCCTTGATTTACACTCCAGTTATGATCATAGTTGGGAAATACGATGCCAGTCAGATTCTTCAGGCGCTTTTGCTACAGTTTTTCTGGCTCTTAGTGATGGTGGGCTTGTCTCAGTTGATTTGGAAACGAGTTCAGTCATTCATCACCATTCAAGGAGGTTAGTATGAAAAAATATCAACGCATGCATCTGATTTTTATCAGACAATACATCAAACAAATTATGGAATACAAGGTTGATTTTGTGGTTGGTGTTTTAGGTGTTTTCCTGACCCAAGGCTTGAACCTCTTGTTTCTCAATGTCATCTTTCAACATATTCCATCCCTAGAAGGCTGGACTTTTCAAGAGATAGCTTTTATTTATGGTTTTTCCTTGATTCCCAAGGGTCTGGACCATCTCTTTTTTGACAATCTCTGGGCACTAGGGCAACGCTTGGTGAGAAAAGGTGAGTTTGACAAGTATCTGACTCGACCCATCAATCCTCTCTTTCACATCCTAGTCGAAACCTTTCAGATTGATGCCTTGGGGGAACTATTGGTCGGAGGTATTCTGCTAGCGACAACGGTGAGCAGCATTGCCTGGAGCCTTCCTAAATTCCTGCTTTTCCTAGTCTGTATACCCTTTGCGACCTTGATCTATACTTCCTTGAAAATCGCGACTGCCAGTATCGCTTTTTGGACCAAGCAGTCAGGAGCCATGATTTACATTTTTTATATGTTTAATGACTTTGCCAAGTATCCAATTTCCATTTACAATTCGCTTCTTCGTTGGTTGATTAGCTTTATCGTACCTTTCGCTTTTACGGCCTACTATCCTGCCAGCTATTTCTTACAGGACAAGGATGTCTTCTTTAATATCGGTGGTTTGATTCTGATTTCCCTTGTCTTCTTTGTCATTTCTTTGAAACTATGGGACAAGGGCTTAGATGCCTACGAAAGTGCGGGTTCGTAAAAGGAAGAAACTCAAAGCCTCGTCTCAGGACAGGCTTTTTCTAATGGAGATGAAAATTTCTTGACATCTATTCTCAGAGTGCTATACTAAAAGAGTAATTGCCGATTTAGCTCAGTTGGTAGAGCAACGCACTCGTAACGCGTAGGTCACAGGTTCGATCCCTGCAATCGGCAGAATGAAGAAGTCCATTAGGGCTTCTTTTCTTTTATCAGGAGTATTCAACCACTTAGACCGAGATATAGACCAGATAGGCAAAAGGCCTTGTTCTTGAAAACCCCCTCTGCTATAATGGTTCATGTAAGGGACGTGAGCAGTCAGTATCAGACAACTCAAGTCAATAAAAAAAGAAAATGGAGACAAAAAAATGAAAAAATTATTGGGAATCGTATTTTTAGTAGCAGCAGCGGTAGTATTGTATTTCGGTTCTGTTGGTTGGCCAAGTTTGGATGTCAACCTCTGGTCACTCATTCCAGTGGGATTGTTCCTCTATTTCACTCTAGAAAATCTTTTGAAAAAAGACTATAAGGCTAGTCTGATGTGCTTGATCATTGCCTTTATCATTGCAAACGCCATTTTGGATCTCTTGCCAATTTCAAGTGGTTTAGTAATTGGTGCCGGTGTGCTAGCTTGTGTAGGACTTGGCTACCTCTTTCCTGATAAGGATAAAAAAGAAGACAAATAGAAAAGTCTCGAAGTTTCTCGAGACTTTGTTTTTATTTACCAGCGTAGTATTTTTGGATGCCTTTCACGATACCTGCGACTAGTCTATCTTGGTATCGATCATCACGAATCCGTTGATTTTCAGTGAAATTATCCATATAACCGAGTTCTAGGAGGACGGCTGGTTTGGCTGTTTCGCGTAGTACAGCAAAGCTACTTTCCAATAAGCCAGCATCCTTGGCACCAGTTTCGGCTAGGAGAGAGGAGTGGATAGCAGGAGCGAGGCGTTTGCTTTCACTCATACGATCAGGGTGATTGTGCCAGTATTTATTGATCTTACTTGGATAATCAGGTTCATCACTATAGGAGTAGGTTTGAATACCGCTCGCTTTTGAGTGAATGTTTCCAGTAGCATTGAAATGGATACTGATAAAGATATCAGAGTTGGTTTTATTTACCATTCTTGAACGCTCAGTCTTAAAATCAACATCGATATCACTGTCACGTGATGTGAGGACAGTATAACCTAATTCTTCTAATTTCTTACGCAGTTTGCGATAGATTTGCATGTTGAGATCTTTTTCAGCTACATTGTAGTAAAAGGCACCTGAATCTCGACCACCATGCCCAGGATCTAGGAAAATGGTATTGCTGTATTGACCTTTTACAAATCCACCTTCGGTTGAAACTTCAGAAATCCATTGACCGTATTTTTGGAACAAATGTTCCTTGCCGTCTATCTTGTAGGTCCCTGATACATAATGTCCGCTATCGTCCAAATAGTAACGAGCCTTGTAATAGTCGTCATAAATCCACTCATTTTTGGCCATATAGCCACCAGACTTGAGATAGTAGGCTCCAATCCATTCACGAGCCGCATAGGTTCCATTCGCTTTTAGATAGAACCAACTGTTGTAGGCCTTGTCAAAGATCCACTCTTTTTCAGCCATGGCTCCACTAGATTTGAGGTAGTAGCTTCCTTTCCATTTATTGGAAAGCATGACTCCATTTTGTTCAAAGGCGTACCAAGTTCCTTTGATTTTCTCCCATTTATCTTGGCTGTATTTCCCATATTCATTAGCGTAATACCAATTTTGGTCAATCTTCACCCAGGAGTTTTCCGCCATAGCCCCGCTACTGCCGAGCAGGTAAGCACCAACGGTCGTTTTGCTGAGCATCACGCCGTTTTTGTCAAAATAATACCATGAACCGTTGACTTTCTCCCATTTGTCTTGCGAGATTCTGCCAGATGGTGTGACATAATACCAATTTTGGTCAGACTTCACCCAGCCATTCTCAGCCATAGCCCCGCTTTTGGTAAGGAGATAACCATCAACGATTGTCTGACTGAGCATGACACCATCCTTGTCAAAGTAGTACCAAACTCCTCCGATTTTTTTCCATTTTTGTTGGATGATTTTTCCAGACTCACTGGCATAGTACCATTTACCCTCAAGAGCTACCCAGCCATTTTCTACCATAACCCCGTCTTTATTGAGAACATAGCCATCAAAGATGGTATCACTGAGTCGGTTTCCATCGTTGTCAAAATAGTACCACTTATCTTGAATTTTTTTCCATTTGAGGACAGGCTGATTGTTTTCATAGAAACGCCACTGTTTGTTTTCTTCCTGCCATCCTTCTTTTTTAGGGGCTTCTTCTTTTGCCTTGTCTTTTGGAAGTGTTGCAGTCTCCTCTTCATTTTTAATTGAAAGATCTTTCTTATCTTCCTTAGAGTTGCTTTGTTCGGTGGTAGCAGGAGGATTGGCATTACTTTCCTCTGCGTAGATAGGTGCTTGGGCAACTCCTGCTATTGAAAGGACAACAGCACTTGCCAATATAAACTTTTTCAACGATATTCTCCAATCATTATTTTCTAAGAAATATTATAAAATATGTCTGGCAGTTTATCAATTATCAAACTGAACTTCTTCTAGTAAATATTCGATAAAGCGTTCGCCCATCTTGGATAGGCTAGTTTTTTCATGCTGGATATAGACTAGTTCAATCGGATCGTCAATGTCCAGTGGAATGGAAACGATATTGTCTCCGTTGAGGTTGCTGTTCAAAATCCCTGTTGCAATCGTGTATCCGTCCAAACCAATCAAGAGATTAAAGAGGGTGGCACGGTCACTGACTACGATGGATTTCTTGTGGTGCTCTTGTGAAAGAATCTCCTCTGAAAAGTAGAAGGAGTTGTGCGTCCCCTGGTCGTAACTGAGGTAAGGGAAGTCTTCCAAATCAGCCAGTTTGACCTTGTCCTTTTTAGCTAGAGGATTGGTTTTGCTGACAAAGATATGGGGCTGAGCTGTGAAGAGATGATGGGCTAGGAGGTGGTTGTCATCCAGCATTTTAGTCAGTACGTCACGGTTGTAGCTGTTTAAAAAGAGTACACCGACCTCACTGCGGAAGTTCTTGACGTCATCGATAATCTCCCAAGTCCGAGTTTCACGAAGGAAAAGTTCGTATTTTTCCATATCGCTCTTTTTAAGTAACGAAACAAAGGCATTGACCACAAAGGCATAGTGCTGAGAGGAAACGCTGAAAAGTTCGCGGTGGGCGACAGGGTTTTTATAGCGTTCCTCCAGAAGTTGGGTTTGCTCGACAACTTGACGGGCATAGGAGAGAAACTCCATCCCATCACGGGTTAAGGTAATGCCCTTGGGATTGCGGATAAAGATTTCAATGCCCATTTCATTTTCTAAGTCTCGAACGGCATTTGAAAGACTGGGTTGGGTGATAAAGAGTTGCTTGGCTGCCTCATTCATAGAGCCAGTTTCGACGATTTTGATAATATAGTGTAGTTGTTGAATTCTCATGTTTTTATTGTACCATACTTGCGGAAGAATGGGCAATGAAGACGAAGAAAATAGGGGGAAAGAGCCGGTCCAGTATTGAAAAAAAGTCTAAAATCTGTTAGAATGAAAGCTATGAAAACATTCTATGATGTGCAGCAATTTCTCAAACAATTTGGCATTATTGTTTACATGGGAAAGCGCTTGTATGATATTGAACTGATGAAGCTCGAACTCTCTCGGATCTATGATGCAGGTCTGATGGACAAGCTAGACTATCTAGAGGCGGAAGCTGTTCTTCGTAGAGAGCACAAGATAGAATTAGACTACATAGAGAAAAATGGAGATAAGAACTTATGACAATTTGGATTGTTTGGGGAATCGTTCTGGCAATGGTGGCCTGGATGGGTTATAACTACCTTCGTATTCGTCGTGCGGCTAAGATTGTGGACAATGCAGAATTTGAAGCCTTGATTCGGAAGGGCAATTGGTTGATGTCCGTGAACCGGCAGACTTCCACAGAAAACATATCCTCGGAGCCCGCAATATTCCTTCAAATCAGTTGAAGTCAAGCCTTGCAGCCCTTCGCAAGGATAAACCTGTCCTTCTCTACGAAAACCAACGTGGACAACGAGTGACCAATGCAGCACTTTATTTGAAAAAACAAGGTTTCTCTGAGATTTATATCCTTTCTTATGGGTTGGATTCTTGGAACGGGAAGATCAAGACGAACTAACATTCTGTAAAAAACTGTCGAATGATAGATAAAGCTAGCATTTTATGGTATCATCATTTATATTAATTTTAAGGAGATTTTGGAATATGAATTCACAACAAAAGAAAAAACCTTCACTTGTTTTAGGTATCTTATCTATCGTCCTTGGTTTGCTATCTCCAATAGTAGGTCTGATTTTGGGGATCATAGGATTGGTCTTGGCTTTTTCATACCAAAAAGAATCTGGACTGGACTATAAAACAGAAAAAATTCTGAATATCATTGGAATTGTAGTTTCTGTCCTTAACTGGATTGTAGCCGTCGCAATAGTTTTTAGATAAGCAAAAAACAAAAAAGCTTTAAACATAAAGCTTTTTTGTTTTATCGACTCATCTCTAAATAATTTTTAATAATTTGTAACTCTTTCTGGTTCAAGAATCGGTATTGCCCTTCTGCTAGTTCTGGGTCTAATGTAAAATCACCGAATTGGACTCGTTTTAGGGCAGTCACCTTGACACCAACTGAGAGAAACATTTTCTTGACCTGATGAAACTTGCCCTCTGAGATGGTAATGGATGCACGGCTTTCTGTTGGACTTGAGGACAGAATTTCGAGTTGAGCAGGTTTGCAAATGGTCCCATCTAAAAAGACAATCCCATCTTTGAATTTTTGGATATGGTCTGACGTGAGAAGTCCGTTTACTACCACTTGATAGGATTTATCGACATGGTGCTGGGGATGGAGGAGCTGAAAACCAAGCGGTCCATTGTCTGTCAAAAGGAGCAGTCCCGTCGTATCGCGGTCTAGTCTGCCAACAGCATAGAGCTGGTCAGACTGGCTGTCAGGTGGAAGGAGGTCCATGACGGTTGGAAGTTTCTTATCCTTGCTAGCTGTAACGACTCCGTTTGGCTTATGAAGCATGAGGTAGTTGTGCTCGTAGCCTTGGATTTGTCGTCCTTGAAAGACTAATTTCTGCAATCCAGTGTCGACATTTTGGGCGAGTGAGCTGGCTGGACAATTGTCCACTAAGATTTCTTTTTTTAATAGAGCCTGTTTCATAGCCTTGCGACTGACCTTTTCTTGGGCTAATAATCTATCTAAACGCATACCAGCTTATCTTATCATAAGTCTCTGACTTTGAAAAGAGTTGCCTTGCTTAGAAAAGCAGAGTGAAAACATTTACACTTAGCTGAACTGTGATTTTTGAATGAGACTGTGGTATAATTGTTCAGTTAGAAATAAAAATTTAAAATATTAGAGGAAATCATGACAAAATTAAGAGAAGATATCCGTAACATTGCGATTATCGCCCACGTTGACCACGGTAAAACAACCCTCGTTGACGAATTATTGAAGCAGTCTGAAACTCTTGATGCACGTACTGAATTAGCAGAGCGCGCTATGGACTCAAACGATATCGAAAAAGAGCGTGGAATTACCATCCTTGCTAAAAATACAGCTGTTGCTTACAACGGAACTCGTATCAACATCATGGATACGCCAGGACACGCGGACTTCGGTGGAGAAGTTGAGCGGATCATGAAAATGGTTGACGGTGTTGTTTTGGTCGTAGATGCCTACGAAGGAACCATGCCACAAACTCGTTTCGTATTGAAAAAAGCCTTGGAACAAGACCTTGTCCCAATCGTGGTTGTTAACAAAATCGACAAACCATCAGCTCGTCCGGCAGAAGTAGTGGACGAAGTATTGGAGCTCTTCATTGAGCTTGGTGCAGATGATGATCAGCTTGATTTCCCAGTTGTGTATGCTTCAGCTATCAATGGAACTTCTTCGCTTTCTGACGATCCAGCTGATCAAGAAAAAACAATGGCACCAATCTTTGATACTATCATCGACCATATCCCTGCTCCAGTAGACAACTCAGATGAGCCTTTGCAGTTCCAAGTGTCACTTTTGGACTATAACGACTTCGTTGGACGTATCGGTATCGGTCGTGTCTTCCGTGGTAGTGTGAAAGTTGGGGACCAAGTTACCCTTTCTAAACTAGATGGTACAACGAAGAACTTCCGTGTTACAAAACTCTTCGGTTTCTTTGGTTTGGAACGTCGTGAAATCCAAGAAGCTAAAGCAGGTGACTTGATTGCCGTTTCCGGTATGGAAGATATCTTTGTCGGTGAAACCATTACTCCAACAGACGCTGTTGAACCACTTCCAATCCTACACATCGATGAGCCAACTCTTCAAATGACTTTCTTGGTCAACAACTCACCATTTGCTGGTAAGGAAGGTAAATGGGTAACGTCTCGTAAGGTGGAAGAACGCTTGCAAGCAGAATTGCAAACAGACGTTTCCCTTCGTGTTGACCCAACGGACTCACCAGATAAATGGACTGTTTCAGGACGTGGAGAATTGCACTTGTCAATCCTGATCGAAACCATGCGTCGTGAGGGTTATGAACTTCAAGTATCTCGTCCAGAGGTTATCGTAAAGAAATCGATGGTGTTAAATGTGAGCCATTTGAACGTGTGCAAATCGATACTCCAGAAGAATACCAAGGTTCTGTTATCCAAAGCCTTTCTGAACGTAAAGGTGAAATGTTGGATATGATTTCAACTGGTAATGGTCAAACTCGTTTGGTCTTCCTTGTTCCAGCGCGTGGTTTGATCGGATACTCAACTGAGTTCTTGTCAATGACTCGTGGTTACGGTATCATGAACCATACCTTTGACCAATACTTGCCATTGATTCCAGGGGAAATTGGTGGACGTCACCGTGGTGCCCTTGTTTCTATCGATGCTGGTAAGGCTACAACTTACTCAATCATGTCTATCGAAGAACGTGGTACCATCTTTGTCAACCCAGGTACTGAGGTTTACGAAGGAATGATTATTGGTGAAAACTCTCGTGAAAACGACTTGACAGTTAACATCACTAAGGCGAAGCAAATGACCAACGTTCGTTCAGCGACCAAGGATCAGACAGCGGTTATCAAGACACCTCGTATTTTGACGCTTGAAGAGTCACTTGAGTTCTTGAACGACGATGAGTACATGGAAGTAACACCTGAGTCTATCCGTTTGCGTAAGCAAATCCTTAACAAGGCAGAGCGCGAGAAAGCCAACAAAAAGAAAAATCAGCTGAATAAGAGCTAGAAAGAGATAAAGATGGTTTATTTAATCATAGGAATCCTCTTATTACTACTCTATGTATTTGCGACACCCCAGAGTATCAAAGGAACAGTCAACATCGTTATCTTGGTCTTTGTAGTTGTTGCACTCTTGATCTTGCTGATGTTGTCCATCTTGCAAATCTTCCAATTACCGACAGAATTCTTTGTCACAATCGCCATGCTGGCCCTAGCTTACTTTAGCTTGAGAGACATTACGCTCATGCCTGTAAAAAAGGGGAAAAGAAGATAATAGAAGAGGCTGGGTAATGACTCAATTTGAGGAGAAAATCTAGCAAATTTTTCCCTGATAAAACGCATAATATCAAGGCTTTTGAGCTCCTGATATTATGCGTTTTTATGATTTTGAAGACTTTTTGAGCGACCTATTAGAAAGTGGATACTCTTACAATTATTTTGGAAATAATTTAATTTCTGATTTAACGTATATTTTCTCAGAAGGGCTATTATTCCAACTTTTTAAGGGTAGTCGAAAGAAAAAGATTGAAGAAATCGTCCAAAATGAACTTTTCTTCAATCTGGAGGCTCACACCTCTTTTTCTTATTTCTTTTTATGATTTAATACGGCATTGAGTACAATGGCCAGTAGGCTGGCTACGACGATTCCGTTTGAGAAGAACATTTGGAAGGCTGTCGGCATGCTGATGAAGAGATTACTGTTATTGAGTCCGACACCTGCAGCGATTGAAACAGCTGCGATGAGGAAGTTGTGTTCATTGTTAGCAAAGTCAACACGGGCGAGGATTTGCATCCCTTGAAGGGAAACAAAACCAAACATCACCAGCATGGCCCCTCCAAGGACAGGACTCGGAATGATTTGAGCTAGGGCTCCAAACTTAGGAAGGAGTCCAAGGAGGACTAGGAAACCAGCTGCGTAGTAGATTGGCAGACGAGTCTTGATACCTGACAATTTAACCAAACCAACGTTTTGTGAAAATCCTGTGTAAGGGAAGGTGTTAAAAATTCCCCCGAGAAGTACTGCCAGACCTTCTGCACGATAACCGTTACGAAGGCGCGTGCTGTCGATTGGGTCATTGGTGATATCAGACAAGGCTAGGTAAACACCAGTGGACTCAACCATAGACACCGTTGCGATGATACACATCATGACAATAGAGGAGATTTCAAAAGTTGGCACCCCAAAGTAGAGGGGAGTTGGGACATGGACTAGTGGTGCTGCCGCAACAGGAGAGAAGTCCACCAAGCCCATAGTAGCAGCAATGGCAGTTCCGACAACCAGACCAATCAAAATAGAGATAGACTTGATAAATCCTTTGGTAAAGATGTTAATCAAGAGGATAATCAAAACAGTGATAGCTGCAAGCAAAAGGCTTTGACCAGTTGGCTCTGGAACATTATTTCCCATATTTCCGATAGCGACTGGAATCAGGGTCAATCCAATCGTGGTAATAACAGATCCTGTTACGATAGATGGGAAGAGATTGGCTACTTTTGAGAAAATACCTGAAATCAGAACTACATAAATCCCAGAAACGATAAGGGCACCAAACATAGCACCGCTACCGTGACTTTGACCAATCATAATCAAAGGAGCGACGGATTGGAAGGCAACTCCGAGAACGACTGGTAGTCCAATCCCAAAGTATTTGTTGAGTTGGAGTTGGAGGAAGGTCGCCACCCCACACATGAAGATATCGGTAGAAATCAGGTAGGTCAACTGCTCAGCTGAATAGCCAAGAGCTGTCGCAATCATGATAGGAACCAGGATAGAACCTGAGTACATGGCTAATAAGTGTTGCAATCCAAGAACGGCTGCTTGCGAATGTTTTTCTTGTTTTTGCATTAGAGATCTGCCTCCTTAAATACGACCTGACCGTTTTCAAAACAATCCAAGCGAGCCAGTGATAGAACTGGATAGCCAGCTTTTTCAAGCAAATCACGACCATCTTGGAAAGATTTTTCAATCACAATACCAATCGCTTCAACTTTTGCTCCGGCTTGTTCGATGATTTGGATCAAGCCTTTGGCAGCTTGTCCATTTGCTAGGAAATCATCGATAATCAAGACCTTGTCCTCTGGTGAGAGGAATTTTCCAGCGATGGAAACGGTGCTGGTCACCTGCTTGGTAAAGGAGTAGACTTGGGCGGTTAAGATGCCTTCGTTCATGGTGATGTTTTTAGCTTTCTTGGCGAAAATCATGGGAACATTTAAAGCTTCAGCTGTAAAAACGGCTGGGGCAATACCTGACGCTTCAATGGTTACGACCTTGGTAATGCCAGCAGAAGCGAATTTTTCCGCAAAAACCTTACCAATCTCTCGCATCAAGCTAAAGTCAACTTGGTGGGTTAAAAAGGAATCCACCTTGAGGATGTTGTCACCCAAGATATGCCCATCCTTGAGGATGCGCTCTTCTAATAATTTCATAAGACCTCCTAAAGTCTAAAAGATACTTCATTTGCTTGTCTAGAGTTTCTAGCAAGAAATAGAAAAAGGACCTACTTAATCTCCTAAGTAAGTCCCCAAAATAGGCATGGCCAACACCATACCTTCAGCTGACATACTCATTGTTAGGTGTTACGGCACCTTGTAGAAACGTCGTGCCAATTCACGACATAAACAAGTAAAATGATATTCAATTTTAAACAGGTTACTGCCAATGTTTTTATTTTACACCAATTAGCTTTATAAATCAAATATTTTGTTAGCAAATAGTTCATAAAAGCGAACGAATAAAAGGCTACAACGCTAGAAAGTATTGTAGCCTTTTATTCTTCTATTCGCTAAATCTTAAAAAATAACCATCTGGATCCAAAACGGCAAATTCGTGAGGATAGATGTAGTGATCCCCAACACGAAATGTTCTCTTAGTCAAAGGACGATAAATAGGATAGTCAGCTTCCAGCAGTTTTTGGTGGAGCTGAGGGACATCTTCAATGCCAAAGGAAATATTGACACCGCGCCCGAAAGGATAGGTTAGTTGGGCTAATTCTTCTGTGCTGCCTTCTTCTAGCATAAGTTGGCAGTCTTCAAGCGAGAGGAAGAGAAATTTCTCCTCTGGACGCTCGTATTCGACAGAAAATCCCAGCAAGTCGCAGTAGAAGTGGCGTGACTTTTCGAGGTCAGATACTACAAATTCAGGAATGACAGCTTGATAGTCCATTAGCTTTCTCCTTAGAGTTCAATTTCTAATACAATCGGCGTATGGTCTTGACGCGCACTGAGTCAATCATGTCAGACTTAGTCACCTTGTCAGCCACGCGATTGCTGGTAAGCCAGTAGTCTATTCTCCATCCTGTATTGTTGATTTTAGAAGTCTTGCTGCGTTGTGCCCACCAAGTATAGCGCTCTGGGACATCACCGTGAATGTGGCGGAAGGTATCGGTAAATCCAGTTGCTAAGAGGTTGGTAAACCCAGCACGTTCCTCGTCTGTAAATCCAGGTGAACGGCGGTTGCTGGCAGGATTTGCAAGGTCGATTTCCTTGTGGGCTACGTTGTAGTCTCCGGTCGCAAGTACTGGTTTTTCTTTGTCTAGTTGCGCCAAATACTCAGCGTATTTAACATCCCAGACTTGGCGTTCTTCCAAGCGTTTGAGCCCATCACCAGCGTTTGGTGTGTATACTTGGGTTACGAAAAATGTATCAAATTCCAAGGTGATGATGCGGCCTTCCAAGTCCATGGTAGAAGGAGCACCGATTTCTGGGAAGCTAATCGTTGGTGTGAGTTCTTTCTTATAGAGGAACATGGTTCCAGCGTAGCCTTTGCGAGCAGGTTCTTGAGAGGAACGCCAAGCGTTTTCATAACCTGGGAAGAGTTCTTCTAAAATTTCCAAGTGTTTCTTTGTAGGCCCTTTTGCAGAAAGCTTGGTTTCCTGGATAGCGATAATATCAGCATTTTCAGCTACCAAGGTTTGTAGGACTTCTTGGGACAATTTTGCACGAGCTGAGTCGCTCGTTAGGGCAGCATTGAGGGAATCAATATTCCATGATATGAGTTTCATAAACTTACCTTTTTCATTCAGATTACAGACTATATTATACCAAAAAAAGGCGTATTTCCCCAACGTATGGTTTGAAAAATCACCCTCTTTCGTTTATAATTAAGAATGATTTTATGAAAGGGAGTGAAAACACATGAAATTCTATTCTTATGACTATGTCCTCAGCCAAATCGGTCAGCAAAATGGCATCATGATTGGTTTAGGGATTGTTTTATTAGCTGTGACAGGATTTTTGGCCTTCAAGGCTTATCATGATAAAAAGGGGACCAAATTTCGTGAGTTGGTCATGATTTCAGCCTTAACCTTATTAGCTCTCCTTTTGGTCAGCATCACGACTTATCAAAACAATCAAGTTTCTAACAATAAATTTCAAGCTTCACTTCATTTCATCGAGCTTGTTTCCAAAGATTTGGGAGTTGACAAGTCGGAAGTTTATGTCAATACTTCTGCAGACACGGATGGAGCACTCCTCAAGGTGGGAGATCGCTATTATCGTGCCCTAAACGGAAGTGAGCCAGACAAGTATCTCTTAGAGAAAGTCGAATTGTATAAAACAGATGCAATTGAACTGGTGGAGGTGAACAAATGACACTCAATTATATCGAAATTTAATCAAACTAGCCTTGGGACTCTTTTCTCTGGTTTTCGTGATTAATGTGACAGGAAAGGGCAACCTAGCGCCTAACTCAGCAATAGACCAAATTCAGAACTATGTACTTGGGGGGATTATCGGCGGGGTGATTTACAATAGCGCCATCAGTATCCTTCAGTATGCAGTTATCCTGATTATGTGGACCATTCTGGTCTTGACTCTCAAATGGCTCAACAATAATGTTTACTTTGTGAAACGTTTGATTGATGGGAAGCCAACCCTGCTCATCAAAAATGGGAAGATTGATCCAGAAGCCTGCCGTTCGGTTGGTTTATCAGCAGCGGATGTAGCTCTTAAGCTTCGTAGCCAGGGAATTTTCCAAATGAAACAAGTCAAACGCGCTGTGCAGGAGCAAAATGGCCAACTCATCGTAGTCCAAATGGGAGATGAAAATCCCAAGTATCCTGTTGTCACAGATGGCGTCGTCCAAGTAGAAATTTTGGAGTCCATTGGTCGGAGCGAAGAATGGCTGCTTGATAACCTCAGCAAACAAGGATATGACAATGTGGCCAATATCTTTATCGCTGAGTACGACAAGGGTGTCGTAACAGTCGTAACCTATGAATAAGAAAAACCTGAGGTCCTTGCCTCAGGTTTCCATTTGCAATCAGAAAGGGAGTTTATGTCCATTATTCAAAAACTCTGGTGGTTTTTCAAATTAGAAAAGCGCCGTTATCTAGTCGGAATTGTGGCCCTGGTCTTGGTTTCCGTCCTTAATCTTATTCCCCCCATGGTTATGGGGCGGGTGATTGACGCCATCACTGGGGGACAATTAAGCCAGCAGAACCTGCTTTTGAACCTCCTTTATCTGCTTCTTGCAGCTTTGGGTATGTACTATCTACGCTATGTTTGGCGGATGTATATCCTTGGCACCTCCTACCGTCTGGGGCAGATTATGCGATCTCGCTTGTTTGAGCATTTCACAAAAATGTCGCCAGCCTTTTATCAGACCTATCGGACGGGGGATCTGATGGCACATGCCACCAATGATATCAACGCCTTAACCCGTTTAGCAGGTGGTGGTGTTATGTCTGCGGTGGATGCTTCCATCACGGCACTGGTGACTTTGCTGACCATGCTTTTTAGCATCTCATGGCAGATGACCTTGGTTGCCATTCTGCCCCTGCCTTTCATGGCTTATGCGACCAGTCGTCTAGGGAGAAAGACCCACAAGGCTTTTGGCGAATCACAGGCTGCTTTCTCTGAACTCAATAACAAGGTGCAGGAGTCTGTATCAGGTATTAAAGTGACCAAGTCTTTCGGTTATCAGGCGGATGAGTTGAAGTCCTTTCAGGCAGTAAATGAATTGACCTTCCAAAAGAACCTGCAAACCATGAAATACGATAGTCTCTTTGACCCCATGGTTCTCTTGTTTGTTGGTTCGTCCTACGTCTTAACTCTTTTGGTAGGCTCCTTGATGGTTCAGGAGGGGCAGATTACAGTTGGAAATCTGGTCACCTTTATCAGCTACTTGGATATGCTGGTCTGGCCACTTATGGCTATTGGCTTCCTCTTTAATATCACTCAGCGAGGAAAGGTTTCTTATCAGAGGATTGAGGATCTTTTGTCTCAGGAGTCACCTGTAAAAGACCCAGAGTTTCCTTTAGATAGTATTGAAAACGGGCGTTTGGAGTATGCCATTGACAGCTTTGCCTTTGAAAATGAGGAAACACTGACGGATATTCACTTTAGTTTGGAAAAAGGGCAAACTCTAGGCTTGGTCGGGCAGACAGGCTCTGGGAAAACGTCCTTGATTAAGCTTCTCTTACGTGAATACGATGTGGATAAGGGAGCTATTTATCTAAATGGTCATGATATTCGGGACTATCGTCTGACGGACCTTCGAAGTCTCATGGGCTATGTCCCTCAGGACCAGTTCCTCTTTGCGACCTCTATCTTAGACAATATCCGCTTTGGCAATCCTAACTTGCCCCTTTCAGCAGTCAAGGAAGCGACTAAGCTAGCCCAAGTTTACCAAGACATTGTAGCCATGCCTCAGGAATTTGATACGCTGATCGGTGAAAAGGGAGTTAGTTTATCTGGTGGTCAAAAGCAGCGTCTGGCAATGAGTCGGGCTATGATTTTAGACCCTGATATTTTGATTCTAGATGATTCCTTGTCGGCTGTGGATGCTAAGACAGAGTATGCGATTATCGACAATCTCAAGGAGACGCGGAAGGACAAGACAACTATTATCACGGCCCATCGCCTCAGTGCAGTTGTCCATGCAGATCTGATTTTGGTTCTGCAAAATGGCCAAATCATCGAACGGGGCACGCACGAAGAACTGCTAGCCCTGGATGGCTGGTATGCCCAAACCTACCAGTCTCAGCAGTTGGAAATGAAAGGAGAAGAAGATGCAGAATAAGAAAGAACAATGGGCTGTATTGAAGCGCTTGATGTCCTATCTCAAGCCCTATGGATTCCTGACCTTTTTGGCACTAAGCTTTCTCCTAGCGACTACGGTCATTAAAAGTGTCATTCCCCTTGTGGCTTCCCACTTTATCGACCAGTATCTCAGCAATCTTAACCAACTTGCCGTGACCGTTTTGCTGGCCTACTATGGTCTTTACATCCTACAAACTCTAGTTCAGTATGTCGGCAATCTTCTCTTTGCGCGGGTGTCCTACAGTATTGTAAGGGATATTCGCCGCGATGCCTTTGCTAATATGGAAAAACTGGGCATGTCTTATTTTGACAAGACGCCAGCAGGTTCCATCATTTCTCGTTTGACCAATGACACCGAGACCATCAGTGATATGTTTTCGGGGATTTTATCCAGCTTTATTTCAGCAGTTTTTATCTTTCTGACAACCCTTTATACCATGTTGGTGCTGGATTTTCGTTTGACTGCTTTAGTCTTGCTCTTTCTTCCTTTGATTGTCCTTTTGGTCAATCTCTATCGGAAAAGGTCAGTGAAAATCATCGAGAAAACCAGAAGTCTCTTATCAGATATCAATAGTAAGCTGGCAGAAAATATCGAAGGAATCAGAATTATCCAGGCCTTTAATCAAGAGAAGCGTCTGCAGGCAGAATTTGATGAGATCAACCAAGAACACTTGGTCTATGCTAACCGATCTGTAGCCTTGGATGCCCTCTTTTTGAGACCTGCCATGAGTTTGCTGAAACTCCTAGGCTACGCAGTTTTGATGGCTTATTTTGGCTACCGTGGGCTTTCTATTGGGATAACAGCCGGAACCATGTATGCCTTTATCCAGTATATCAACCGCCTTTTTGATCCCTTGATTGAGGTGACGCAAAACTTTTCAACCCTTCAAACGTCCATGGTATCTGCAGGTCGTGTCTTTGCCTTGATTGACGAGAAGATCTATGAGCCTCTTCAAGAAAATGGACCAGCCAAAGTCCAAGAAGGCAATATCCGTTTTGAACATGTGTGTTTCTCATATGACGGTAAACATCAGATTCTGGATGATATTTCTTTCTCTGTTAACAAGGGTGAAACCATTGCCTTTGTAGGGCATACAGGTTCGGGGAAATCTTCGATTATCAATGTCCTCATGCGCTTTTATGAATTTCAGTCAGGCCGCGTTCTCTTGGATGATGTGGATATCAGGAACTACAGTCAGGAAGAACTGAGAAAAAACATTGGTTTGGTCTTACAGGATCCCTTCCTCTATCATGGAACCATCAAGTCCAATATAGCCATGTACCAAGATCTTAGTGATGAAGAGGTCCAGGCTGCGGCTGCCTTTGTCGATGCAGATTCCTTTATTCAGGACCTTCCGCAGGGTTATGATGCCCCTGTTTCTGAGCGTGGTTCGAGCTTCTCTACTGGCCAGCGTCAGCTTCTTGCCTTTGCCAGAACAGTCGCCAGTCAGCCTAAAATCCTGATTTTGGATGAAGCAACAGCCAATATTGACTCTGAAACAGAAAGCTTGGTTCAAGCTTCCCTAGCCAAGATGAGGCAGGGGCGGACGACCATTGCTATCGCCCACCGCCTTTCTACCATCCAAGACGCCAACTGCATTTATGTCTTGGATAAGGGGCGCATCATCGAGAGTGGAACCCATGAGGAACTCTTGGCCTTGGGAGGAATCTATCACAAGATGTATCGTTTGCAGGCTGGAGCCATGTCCTAATAAGAATTCCTCCAAATTACAGCTTTCTTGCACCGCCTTTTCCATTTTGTGGTATAATGAAAAATGTTGACAAATAGTATAATAAAAACAAAGGAGAAACAGCATGCTGAAATGGGAAGACTTGCCCGTGGAAATGCAATCAAGCGAGGTTGAGTCTTACTACCAGCTTGTCTCTAAAAGGAAGGGTTCGCTGATTTTCAAGCGTTGTCTGGATTGGGTTCTGGCCCTGTTTTTGCTACTTTTGACTTCTCCCGTCTTTCTCATCTTGAGTATTTGGATCAAGTTGGATAGCAAGGGACCTGTCATTTACAAGCAAGAGCGCGTGACCCAGTACAACCGTCCGTTCAAGATTTGGAAGTTCCGTACTATGGTAACGGATGCGGATAAAAAAGGAAGTCTGGTGACTTCTGCTAACGATAGCCGCATTACCAAAGTGGGAAATTTCATTCGTCGTGTGCGCTTGGATGAACTGCCTCAGCTGGTCAATGTCCTTAAAGGCGAGATGTCTTTTGTCGGTACACGACCTGAAGTGCCACGTTATACCGAGCAGTATAGTCCTGAAATGATGGCGACCTTGCTCTTGCCAGCAGGAATCACCTCTCCAGCCAGCATCAACTACAAGGATGAGGATACGATCATCAGCCAAATGACGGAGAAAGGTCTATCAGTTGACAAGGCCTATGTCGAACACGTCCTTCCTGAAAAGATGCGCTATAACCTCGCCTATCTCCGAGAGTTTAGTTTCCTTGGAGACATCAAAATCATGTTTCAAACCGTGTTTGAAGTGCTAAAATAAAGTAGTCATGAGAAAATGAGTACAGATAAAAGGAGCAAATCAATGCCAAATTACAATATTCCATTTTCACCACCCGATATTACCGAAGCTGAAATTGCTGAAGTAGCGGACACCCTTCGTTCTGGCTGGATCACAACAGGTCCTAAGACAAAAGAACTGGAGCGTCGCTTGTCTCACTACACACAGACACCTAAGACTGTCTGCCTCAACTCTGCGACTGCGGCTCTTGAGTTGATTTTACGTGTTTTGGAAGTGGGACCTGGTGATGAAGTCATCGTTCCAGCCATGACCTATACAGCTTCATGTAGTGTTATCACTCACGTAGGAGCAACACCTGTCATGGTGGATATCCAAGCAGATACTTTTGAGATGGATTATGACCTACTTGAGCAAGCCATTACTGAAAAGACTAAGGTGATTATTCCGGTTGAGCTTGCAGGGATTGTTTGTGACTATGACCGTTTGTTCCAAGTTGTGGAGAAAAAACGTGATCTCTTTACAGCTGCTAGCAAGTGGCAAAAGGCCTTTAACCGTATTGTGATTGTCTCTGATAGTGCCCATGCTTTGGGATCTACTTATCAAGGGCAACCAGCTGGTTCGATCGCTGACTTTACTTCCTTCTCATTCCATGCCGTTAAGAACTTTACAACTGCTGAAGGTGGAAGCGCCACTTGGAAAGCCAATCCAGCTATTGACGATGAAGAGATGTATAAGGAATTCCAAATTCTTTCCCTTCATGGTCAAACCAAAGACGCTCTTGCCAAGATGCAACTAGGCTCATGGGAATACGATATCGTAACACCAGCCTACAAGTGCAATATGACTGATATCATAGCTTCGATTGGTTTGGTACAATTGGATCGTTACCCAGCTTTGCTACAACGTCGTAAGGACATCGTGGACCGCTATGATCGTGGTTTTGCGGGTACTCGTATTCACCCACTGGCACACAAGACTGATACTGTCGAATCTTCACGCCACCTCTATATCACCCATGTAGAAGGAGCAAGTTTAGAAGAACGCAATCTTATCATCCAAGAATTGGCCAAAGTAGGAATTGCAAGTAATGTACACTACAAACCGCTTCCTCTCCTGACAGCCTATAAGAATCTTGGTTTTGATATGGCAGATTATCCAAGAGCCTATGCCTTCTTTGAAAATGAAATTACACTTCCTCTTCATACAAATTAAGCGATGAAGAAGTTGATTACATCGTTAAGACTTTGGTGAGAATTTCCGAAGAAATCCTCGGTTCTGGAAAAAAATCATAAAAAAATCTTGACAAAAATCGGACAATAGCATATAATATTCTCAACAAATCAGAAAAGTAACTATTTTTGATCTTCAGGGAGCCTGTGGTGATTGTGAACAGGTGGTTGAAAATAGTGAAAGTGGGCTGATTTTAAAAATGAATTTGAAACAATGAAAATTCGGTGCGCACACCTTACAGTGCAACTTGTTGTTAGACAAGTCAGAGATATAAAGGGAGATAGTCCCTTTATAATTGAGGTGGCACCGCGTTACCAACGCCCTCACACAGAGTAATTTTCTGTGTGTGGGCTTTTTCATATTATCGCATCGGCTGTATGAAAAAATCATACACTGAAACAAAGGAAAGATGAGATTATCATCTAAGTTTTTAATTAAAAAGATGGAAAAATTACAGTACTTTCTTTCCCAGAGAGCTTGTGGTTGCTGGAAACAAGAAGAGAAAGCTGTAAGGTTGGGTCCATCTGAAACGAGAGAAGAAAACATAATTCTCAAGGGAGTGCCCTTTATCGCACAGCCTGTTACAGGAGGTATCTGAGACAGGAATGAGAGATAGGAGAAATCCTATAATTGAGGTGGCACCGCGAATTTCGTCCTCACGCAAGTTATTTTGCGTGGGGATTTTTATATATTTATCGTAGATATGGTCATCAGTTTTAAACTATGCTTCATCAATAGATAGATTTCTATAAAATATTTGCGAACGAAGTGAGCATTGAACCGCTATTTCCCGCCATAGTGGTATTCTAGAGAAGCAAAGATGCTTCTCTAGAACGGAATTTTTGAGACCTAAGGCTCAAAAATTAGGGATGAAATTTCGGAGAAAGTTGCTCCCGTCCGCACTATTTAAGGGAAACAGAAAAAAGATAAAAAATTAAAACTAAAGACCATAAAATAAGGAACTGAAAGGGAAATTACAATGGAACGAATCATTCACGGAGATGTCTTATCACCAATCTTGGCTTATATGCGCCTAAAGGGGCAACACAAGGTGATCTTAGAGAGTATTCCGAGAGACAAGGAAACCGCTCGTTTTTCTATCCTAGCCTATAATCCAGTTTTTGAGATTAAGTTTGAAAATGGAGTCCTCTATCAAAATGGTCAAGTGATTGATCGTGATCCCTTGGATTTCCTTTATGAAGTGACTCATAAGAGTCAGCACCATTCAGACCTCCCTTTTGGTGGGGGAGCTATTGGCTTTGTCGGTTACGATATGATTTCGCTCTATGAAGAAATTGGTCAAATCCCTGAGGATACCATTGGGACGCCAGACATGCATTTCTTTGTCTATGAGAGTTATATGGTCTTTGACCACAAGAAAGAAAAAATTCATGTCATAGAGGATGCTCTTTACAGCGAGCGCAGCCAAGAAGATTTGCAAGAATCCTTGAAGCAAGTGCTTGAGGAGTTACGCATCCCTGCTCCAAATGAATTTGAAGACTTGGATTTATCTCCGCTGGACTTCAAACCGCACATTGCTCCTCAGAAGTTTGAGCAAATGGTCGAAACCGCTCGTGACTTGATTCGTAATGGTGATATGTTCCAATGCGTGCTCAGCCAGCGTTTCTCAGCAGAAGTTACTGGAAATCCTTTTGACTTCTATAGAAATCTCCGTGTGACCAATCCATCTAATTACCTCTATTTCTATGATTTTGGGGATTATCAAATCATCGGTGCCAGTCCTGAAAGTTTGGTTTCTGTCAAAAATGGCATCGTGACAACCAATCCGATTGCAGGTACGCGGCCAAGAGGGGCTACGGATGAAGAGGACAAGGCCTTGGCGACTGACCTGCTTTCTGATGAGAAGGAAACAGCAGAACATCGGATGTTGGTAGACTTGGGACGCAATGATATTGGTCGCATCTCTGAAACAGCCAGTGTTCAAGTCACCAAGTATATGGAAGTGGAGCTCTTCCGCTATGTCATGCATTTGACCAGCGTGGTCAAGGGACGTTTGCTTCCAGAACTCACTGCTATGGATGCTTTAAAATCAACACTTCCAGCTGGAACAGTTTCTGGAGCACCAAAGATTCGGGCCATGAGACGCATCTATGAATTGGAAACGGAAACGAGGCGTATACGCAGGAGCAATCGGCTACTTGTCTGCGACTGGTGATATGGATTTCGCCATTGCCATCCGAACTATGATTCTTAAGAATCAAACAGCCTATGTGCAGGCTGGGGCAGGGATTGTCTATGACTCTATCGCCCAAAACGAATACCAAGAAACCATTAACAAGGCTAAATCTATGACTAGAATTGGAGAACTAAGACCATGATTTTATTGATTGATAACTATGATTCTTTTACCTATAACTTGGCGCAGTACATTGGAAATTTTGCAGAAGTGCAGGTCTTGAGAAATGATGATCCCAAGCTGTATGAAGAAGCTGAAAAAGCAGATGGTCTGGTCTTTTCTCCCGGTCCTGGTTGGCCAGTGGATGCCGGAAAGATGGAAGACATGATTCGTGACTTTGCCGGCAAGAAGCCAATTCTAGGTATTTGTTTGGGCCACCAAGCCATCGCAGAAGTCTTTGGTGGTAAGTTAGGTTTGGCGCCAAAAGTCATGCATGGGAAACAGAGCAATATCAGCTTTGAAGCGCCATCTGTTTTGTATCAAGGAATTGAGGATGGCCGTGCGGTCATGCGTTACCACAGTATTTTGATTGAAGAAATGCCAGAAGAGTTTGAAGTGACAGCTCGTTCGACTGATGACCAGGCTATTATGGGAATTCAACATAAAAACCTTCCGATTTATGGCTTCCAGTACCATCCAGAGAGTATCGGAACGCCAGATGGCTTGTCTTCTATTCGGAATTTTATCGAGAAGGTTGTAAAGTGAGGAAACTAGGATGAAAGAGATTATTGAAAAATTAGCAAAATTTGAACATTTATCAGGTGTGGAAATGACGGATGTCATTGAGCGTATCGTAACTGGGCGTGTAACCGAAGCTCAGATTGCTTCTCTCCTTTTAGCTCTTAAGATGAAGGGGGGAAACACCTGAAGAACGCACAGCCATTGCCCAAGTCATGAGAGGCCATGCCCAACACATTCCAACTGAAATTCAGGACGCCATGGATAACTGTGGTACAGGTGGAGACAAGTCCTTCAGCTTTAACATTTCCACAACTGCAGCCTTTGTCTTGGCTGGTGGCGGTGTTCATATGGCCAAACACGGTAACCGTTCGATTTCTTCTAAATCGGGTTCGGCAGACGTCCTTCAAGCATTAGGCATCAATCTTGACCTCAAACCAGCTGAACTAGGTAAGGTCTTTGATAAAACTGGCATCGTCTTTCTCTTTGCTAAAAATATGCACCCAGCAATGAAATACATCATGCCAGCTCGTTTGGAGTTGGGAATTCCCACGATCATGAACTTGACTGGTCCACTGATTCACCCAATGGCTTTGGAAACACAGCTTCTTGGTATTAGTCGTCCAGAACTGCTAGAAAGTACCGCTCAGGTTTTGAAAAATATGGGTCGCAAACGTGCTATCGTAGTAGCTGGACCAGAAGGGCTAGATGAAGCCGGCTTGAACGGAACAACCAAGATTGCTCTTCTTGAAAATGGCGAAATTACCTTGTCAAGCTTCACTCCAGAGGATTTGGGGATGGAACGCTACGCTATCGAAGATATTCGTGGAGGCAATGCTCAGGAAAATGCAGAAATTTTGCTTAGCGTTCTTAAAAACGAAGCAAGTCCATTCTTGGAAACTACAGTTTTAAATGCTGGTCTTGGTTTCTATGCCAATGGTAAGGTAGCTAGTATCAAGGAAGGAGTTGCCTTGGCCCGTCAAGTAATTGCTAGTGGCAAGGCCCTTGAAAAACTCAGACTGTTACAGGAGTACCAAAAATGAGTCAGGAATTTTTAGCACGAATCTTAGAGCAGAAGGCGCGTGAGGTCGAGCAGATGGAGCTGGAGCAAATCCAGCCCTTGCGCCAGACTTATCGCTTGGCAGAATTTTTGAAGAATCATCAGGACCGTTTGCAGGTAATCGCTGAGGTCAAGAAAGCTAGCCCTAGTCTGGGAGATATCAATCTCGATGTGGATATTGTGCAACAGGCCCAGACTTATGAAGCAAATGGAGCAGTGATGATTTCTGTTTTGACAGATGAAGTCTTCTTTAAAGGACATTTGGATTATCTGAGGGAAATTTCCAGTCAGGTAAACATTCCGACGCTCAACAAGGACTTTATTATCGATGAAAAGCAAATCATCCGTGCTCGCAATGCCGGTGCGACAGTTATCCTGCTCATCGTCGCGGCCTTGTCAGAAGAACGCCTCAAGGAACTGTATGACTACGCGACAGAGCTTGGTTTGGAAGTCTTGGTGGAGACCCACAATCTAGCTGAACTAGAAGTGGCCCACAGACTTGGTGCTGAGATTATTGGGGTTAACAACCGCAACTTGACCACCTTTGAAGTCGATTTGCAGACCAGTGTAGACTTGGCCCAGCACTTTGAGGAAGGTCGCTATTACATTTCTGAATCTGCTATTTTCACAGGGCAGGATGCAAAACGTGTTGCACCATACTTTAACGGACTTTTGGTGGGAACAGCTCTCATGCAGGCAGAAGATGTGGCTCAGAGAATCAAGGAGTTGCAAATTGACAAAGGTTAAAATTTGCGGATTATCGACCGAAGAAGCGGTAAAAACAGCTGTATCAGCAGGGGCCGACTACATCGGTTTTGTCTTCGCACCTAGTAAAAGACAGGTGACCTTGGAAGAGGCTGCTGAGCTGGCAAAGCTCATTCCTGCTAATGTTAAAAAGGTTGGTGTATTTGTTTCACCAAGTCGGGCAGAATTGCTAGAAGCGATTGAAAAAGTTGACTTGGACTTGATTCAAGTTCATGGTCAGGTAGCGGATGATTTGTTTGAGGATTTACCTTGTGCCAGTATTCAGGCTGTGCAGGTAGATGGAAATGGTCATGTACCAAGTTCTCAGGCAGATTATCTACTCTTTGATGCTCCTGTAGCTGGGAGTGGCCAGACCTTTGACTGGGGTAAACTGGATACGACAGAACTAGCACAGCTCTTCTTTATCGCAGGGGGGCTTAATGAAGACAATGTAGCAAAAGCAATTCAACACTTTACTCCCTATGCAGTTGATGTATCAAGTGGAGTGGAGACAGATGGACAAAAAGATCAGGAAAAGATTAGAAGATTTATAGAGAGGGCAAAGAATGGCATATCAAGAACCAAATAAAGATGGATTTTACGGAAAATTCGGCGGACGTTTCGTCCCAGAGACATTGATGACAGCAGTTTTGGAGTTGGAGAAGGCTTACCGTGAAAGTCAAGTGGACCCAAGTTTCCAAGAGGAATTAAACCGACTTTTGCGCCAGTATGTGGGACGTGAAACTCCTCTTTACTACGCAAAAAACTTGACCCAGCATATTGGTGGGGCCAAGATTTACCTAAAACGGGAAGACCTCAACCATACAGGTGCCCACAAGATTAATAATGCCTTGGGACAAGTTCTCCTTGCTAAACGTATGGGCAAAAATAAAATTATCGCTGAAACAGGTGCTGGTCAGCACGGTGTGGCAACTGCAACAGCTGCGGCCCTCTTCAACATGGAATGTACCATTTACATGGGTGAGGAAGATGTTAAACGCCAAGCCCTTAATGTCTTCCGTATGGAGCTTTTGGGAGCCAAGGTTGAGCCTGTGACTGATGGTTCGCGCGTGCTCAAGGATGCGGTTAATGCAGCCCTTCGTTCATGGGTGGCAAATATAGACGATACCCACTATATCCTTGGTTCAGCCTTGGGACCTCATCCATTCCCAGAAATCGTCCGTGACTTCCAAAGTGTCATTGGTCGAGAAGCTAAACAACAGTACCGTGACTTGACAGGTGAAAATCTACCAGATGCCCTAGTAGCCTGTGTCGGTGGTGGTTCTAATGCTATCGGGCTTTTCCATCCATTTGTGGAAGATGAGTCTGTAGCTATGTATGGGGCTGAAGCAGCTGGACTTGGTGTGGACACGGAGCACCACGCAGCGACCTTGACCAAGGGTCGTCCAGGTGTCCTTCACGGTTCTCTCATGGATGTGCTCCAAGATGCTCATGGTCAAATTCTTGAAGCCTTCTCTATTTCAGCAGGTTTGGACTATCCTGGTATCGGTCCAGAACACTCTCATTACCATGATATCAAACGTGCCAGCTATGTTCCTGTGACAGACGAGGAAGCCTTGGAAGGATTCCAACTCTTGTCTCGTGTGGAAGGGATTATCCCAGCCTTGGGAATCGAGTCATGCCATTGCATTTGCGGTGAAATTGGCCAAAGAACTTGGCCCAGACAAGTCTATGATTGTCTGCCTATCCGGTCGTGGGGACAAGGATGTAGTTCAAGTCAAAGACCGCTTGGAAGCAGATGCAGCAAAGAAGGGAGAAGCCCATGCCTAAGACTTTAACAGAAAAATTGAACGCTATCAAAGCAGCTGGAAAAGGAATTTTTGTTCCCTATATCATGGCTGGGGACCATGAGAAAGGTTTGGATGGTCTCGCTGAAACAATCCACTTTTTAGAAGATTTGGGTGTTTCAGCTATTGAAGTGGGTATTCCCTTTTCAGACCCTGTTGCAGATGGACCTGTGATCGAAGAAGCAGGCTTACGCAGTCTAGCTCATGGGACTTCTACCCAGGCTTTGGTTGAAACCTTGAAAACCATTCAAACAGAGGTTCCACTGGTTATCATGACCTATTTTAACCCCCTCTTTCAGTACGGTGTTGAGAAATTTGTCAAAGATCTGGCAGATACAGTGGTTAAGGGCTTGATTATCCCAGACCTGCCTCATGAACATGCTAACTTTGTAGAGCCCTTTTTGGCAGACACAGATATCGCCTTGATTCCCCTAGTTAGTTTGACAACAGGAATTGAGCGTCAAAAAGAGTTGATTGAAGGGGCGGAAGGCTTCGTCTATGCCGTTGCTATCAATGGGGTGACAGGGAAGTCAGGAAATTACCGTGCGGACTTGGACAAGCACTTGGCACAATTACATCAAGTAGCCGACATTCCAGTCTTGACAGGTTTTGGTGTGTCTAGTCAGGCCGATGTAGAACGCTTCAATGCGGTATCAGATGGCGTTATCGTTGGTTCAAAAATTGTAAAAGCTCTCCACCAAGGAGAGCCGATTCAGGACTTTATCAAACAAGCAGTAGCTTACCAAAAATAATCAAACAAGCAGCAAGTAAGAGGAAAGGCACAAAAGGAAGTCTTTCCTTTTTCTTTTGTAGGAGAAAAACTAGGATCCCCGTCGCAGAAGCAAACTGGATCAAGATCAGTAATTCTGTCACACTAAAGACGAGAGCACAAGAAGCCAGAAAGAGAAAATCACCTGCTCCCATGCGGATATCGATAAAATGAGCCATGATTCCAAGGGCAAGGAAGAAAAACATAACCAGATTCCAACCACAGAAAGCCATGAGGATTAGGTGGAAAGTCAGCCAGACTAGTAAGGGATATTCCTGATGGCGAAAGTCGTAGATGCCCAAGGTCAAGCCAGCAGTGATTAGGATGACTTGACCCAAGGAAAGAAAACCCCATGACCAAGCCAGAAAAAGTAACCCCAATCCCAATTCAAAGAAGGCATACCAGAATGGATAGCGAATCTTGCAGTAGCGACAGCGAAAACGATTAACCACCTGCGAAAGGATAGGAATCAAATCTAGCGGACGCAAGCGAATCTGACAGGAATCGCAGTGACTAGCTGGTCGAATAATGGATTGCTCAGGGAAACGGTCAATGACCAAACCTAGAAAGGAAGCGACAATGCTCCCGACAAGAAAAAAATAAAGATTAATCATACTTATCTATTCGTAAAAAATAAGAGAAGTAGTATAATAAAGAAACATAGACAAGATAGTGAGGTCAAGATGACAATTCGTTTTGAAGAAAATGTGAGCACAGAAAATGCTCAGATCGTATGCCAATGGTCTAACTCCCTTGGCAAATCCTTTCAAGAACAATGGATGGGAACAATGATTCCTTTTCCCTTAACAATTCAAATCTTGCAAGATTTGGAAGGAATCTTTTCAATCTTTGATGGACAAGAGTTTGTGGGGCTTATCCAGAAAATCAGGCTAGAAGACAGGAATCTTCATATCGGGAGAATTTTTATCAACCCCCAGAAACAGGGGCAGGGCTTAGGGAGCCAGGCTTTAAGGAAATTTGTTAGTTTGGCCTTTGAGAATGAAGACATAGATACTATTTCTCTAAATGTCTACGAGGCAAATCAAACAGCTTACAATCTTTACCAAAAAGAAGGATTTGAAATCGTTCAAATGGTTGAAACACCTATACGAAAATACATCATGAAAAAGGGGAGATAGAAAGTAAAAAAAGCCTTGATTTCAAGGCTTTTCCTGTTGTATTTAGATGCCCCCTGCAGGGCTCGAACCTGCGACCCATAGATTAAGAGTCTACTGCTCTACCAACTGAGCTAAGGAGGCAAAGAAAAAGCTGTATTGGTGCCGAAACTTCACGGTTTGTATTGAACCCGCGCAATTAAGCAGGTGGGCAACTCGCTCTAACTGAAGCTGTTTCCGTGTGAGACGGCCTACATGCTGTTAGAAGACTTTTGTTTCCCTAATAATACAAAAAATAGTCGGTCAACACTTAAGTGTGAAGTCGTACACCACAGCGTTTCTATGTTTATATGATACCACTTTTTCAAAAAAAATCAAGAGGAAAATGCAATTTTTTGAAAAGGATTTCACAAGTTTCGTAATTTATCAATGGTTTCCTTGCGTTGCGCCAAGGCTCGTTCGTACTTGCCAGTATCTTCAGGAGTGAAGTAGTGCTGGTCTTTAATTTTTTCTGGCAGATAGTCTTGCTTGACCCAGTTTCCAGGATAGTTGTGGGGATAGAGATAATCTTGGGCGTTGCCCAGTTCCTTGCTTCCACTGTAGTGGCCATCACGCAGGTGTCGTGGTATGGGCAAATGCCCTGATGTTTTGAGATCAGCAAGAGCCTTGTCCATAGCCACATAGGCTGAGTTGGATTTTGGAGAGAGGGCCAAATCAATCACGACATTGGCAATGAGGATGCGAGCTTCGGGGAAACCAATTTTTTGAGCAGCATCTAGAGCAGTCACGGTATGAATCTGGGCTTCGGGATTGGCCAAGCCGACATCTTCATAAGCGATAACGGTCAAGCGACGAGCGAGACTAGGCAGGTCACCAGCTTCAATCAAGCGGGCAGCATAATGGAGACTGGCATCGACATCCGAGCCACGGATGGATTTTTGTAGAGCGGAGAGAACATCATAATGCCCGTCGCCATCCTTATCCATAGTAATATAGCTCCGCTGCAGGCTATTTTCCATGATATCGAGCGTGATATGGCGGATGCCTTTGTCATTTTCAGGGGTAGAGAGAACAGCCAGATCCAGCGAGTTAAAGGCAGAACGCAGATCTCCATTTGTAGAGGTCGCGATGAAATCCAGCGCATCTTCATCTAGTTCTACTGGAAAGTCAAAACCACGCTCAGGGTCAGTTAGAGCTATCTGAATCGCTTCTTTGACATCTTGATTGGACAAGGATTCTAACTCAAAAATCTGAACACGACTGCGAATGGCTGGAGTGACAGAAAAGAAAGGATTTTCAGTCGTAGCGCCAATCATGATGACCAGACCACTTTCCAAGAGAGGAAGGAGAAAGTCTTGCTTGGTCTTATCGAGACGATGAATCTCGTCTAGCAGGAGAACCAGTCCTCCAGAGAATTTGGCTTCTTCGGCGATTTCTTGCAACCGTTTTTTACTATCCACTGTCGCATTAAAGGTCCGGAAGGCATACTTGGTCGTTCCAGCGATGGCAGAGGCTATACTGGTCTTGCCAATACCTGGAGGTCCGTAGAGAATCATGGAGGACAGACGATTAGCTTCCACCATGCGGCGGATGATTTTTCCAGGTCCGACCAGATGCTTCTGACCGATGACCTGGTCGATGGTTTTGGGGCGCATGCGAAGCGCGAGATTGTCTGGCATAGCAGTCCTTTCTAACATGGATTTTCTGATGTATATGTGGTAAGATGGTAGTATCTATTTTAGCATATTTCCGAGCAATCGGGGCGATTAAAGAGTCGCATAGAAAGAGGACAAAATGGCAACATACGGATTTAGATGTTTTAGAGGAGGAGTTAGACAAGAACTTTCCCTTTGACTTTGAGATTAGCTGGGATAAGCGCAACCATGCGGTAGAAGTGAGTTTTTTACTAGAAGTGCAAAACGCTACTGGTGTAGAGATGCTGGATGAGGACGGAGAAGTTTCGTCAGACGATATCCTCTTTGAAGAAGCGGTTCTTTTCTACAATCCTGCCAAGTCAACGGTTAATGCAGAAGACTATTTGACGGTCATCCCTTACCTGCCTAAAAAAGGATTTTCTCGCGAATTTTTAGCTTATTTTGCACTATTCCTCAAAGATACTGCCGAGATTGGGCTAGATGCGCTCATGGATTTTTTGGAAGACCCAGAAGCAGAGGAATTCGTCATGGAATGGAACCAAGAAGTCTTTGAAGAAGGAAAAGTTGGCTTGGAAGAGGGAGAATTTTATCCTTATCCGAGATACTAGGAGTTTGGAGAAGGTAGTATGAAAAAATTTGGGACGTATTTGGTTTATGTGTTAGCTTTTGCCTTTATTATGCTAGCTTTTGCTTGTGGAACCATCGCATTTGCAGAGTTGGGGTATTCCGCAGTTTTAGCCTTTACTTTTGGTTATACCTTCGCTCTTCTAAGCATGTATTTAATCTTTATTCTTCATGAGCTGGGTCATGCTTTTTGTGGCTACTTGACAGGCTATCGGCTGGTGGCTTTTGGATTAGGACATTTTCTTTTGACCAAAAAGTCAGGCAGGTTTTATCTTAGTCGAACAGCCGTTCTGAAAAATGTTGGTGCTCAGTATATTGGATTGAAAGAAGATGAAAGTGATCAAAGAATCATCCTGATGCTTTCAGGAGGCTTGATGGTTCATCTCAGCTTGATATTATTGGCGATATTGTTTGGATTTTTGACAAGAAGCTGGTATTTTGCAGGCACTTGGATTTTTCTGAATTTGTCTTTCTTCCTAAACAACTCTTTGCCAGTTGGGATTACCGATGGAGCAAAAATCTGGGAATTGCTACAACACCCTGAAAATACCAAATACGCCTACATGGTGTTAAGGCATTCTGCCCAGACCTTGCTGGCTCCTCAAGAATATGACTTGAAAGACTTTATTATGCCTGTACCTGAACAGGCGAGTGGGAGTTTCGCAGAAAGTATCCAAACTCTTGAGGGAGTGGTTTTCATATTGGATGGTCATTTAGAGGCAGCTAAAAAGCTATTTCAATCTTTACTAGAGAGAACAGAACACTCGCTGTCTGAAACTTTTTGCCAACTATACCTTCTTCAAATCGCCTTGCTAGAAGGTGATAATGAGAAAGCGGAGGAATATGCAAGTATTCGAAGCGTCAAATCCTTTTTATCTCTAAAAATGGCAGATGTGCAAATGATTCAAGCATGGTATCAATTTAAAGTTAATAATGATGTAGCTCAAACTCGCAAGGCTATGAAGATTGCTAGACAGAAAATGAATAGCAGCCGAATGCTACGGGACGAGAAATGCTATTATGAAAACTGGTTAGCAGAGCTGGAAAAAGGAATTAGCTGAAGGAGTCTAACATGGAAATAGAAATTTCTGATTTCACAGGTTGCAAAAATTGCCCTCTTTTGTGGTGATAAGCTCTTAACTATCTTACGTGATGACAAGGAAAACATCCCATGGCCCAATATGTGGGAACTACCAGGTGGTGGGCGTGAAGGGGATGAAAGTCCTTTTGAGTGCGCAGCGCGTGAAGTTTTTGAGGAACTGGGGATTCGTCTGACTAAAGATTGTCTGCTTTTGAGTAAGGTTTATCCAAGTATGCTTTTTGAGGGGAAGAAATCCGTCTTTTTGGTTGGTAAGTTGGCTCAGGAACAATTTGACAAGATTGTCTTTGGTGACGAAGGGCAGGGATATAGACTGATGAGCATTGAGGAATTTCTTAGCTCAGATAAGGTTGTACTCCAGTTGCAGGATAGGGTGAGGGATTATATGGAGAGAGGTTATGATTAGACTTGAACGAGCAGGAGCAGAGGATTTAGAAACCGTAATTGCAATTCAAAGGGCTAGCTTTAAGGCTGTCTATGAAAAATACCAAGATGAGTATGATCCTTATCTCGAGGATCGTGAACGAATCAAGTGGAAATTGGTTGAGCGTTCTAATAGCTATTACTACTTTGTGAAAGAAAAGGACGAAAATATCGGATTTTTACGAGTTCAGACCAATGAGGAATTGACGGAGGCTTGGTTGGGAACGGCAGCGATTTTGCCCCAGTATCAAGGAAAAGGTTATGGTTCTGAGGGATTGAGATTACTGGAAAAGGAATTTCCAACGATTAAACAGTGGGATTTGTGTACGGTATTACAGGATGCGGGCATGGTCGCTTTTTATGAGAAAAATGGCTACCGTCAAACCCATATCGAGCCTGAAAAAGAAGGTATGGATATGGTTTACATGAAAAAAATTGATTGACAAATAGAAAGGATGGTTCAGTTAAATTTCTAAACTGAACCCGCCCTAAACACTGTGCCAAAAAGATAAACTTCTCTTAGACACAAGCGTCTTCAGAGAGTTTCCTATTTTGGCTTTGTGTTTTACGGGCTTGGTATCTTAATTATGGAAACATGGCAAGAGTTAAAAGTTACAGTGAAGCGTGAGGGGGAGGAGCTGGTCTCCAATCTCTTGATTGAGCTGGGTGCTCAGGGTGTTGCGATTGAAGACAGTATGGACTATGTGGGAAATATGGATCGTTTTGGTGAGATTTTCCCAGAGGTTGAGCAGCAAGAGGAAGTCGTGGTGACCGCCTACTATCCCGACACAGTTGATGTAGCAGTGGTTGAGGAAGATTTGCAGGCTCGCCTGGTAGAATTGACCGATTTTATGGATCTGGGAGAGGTCAAGATGGGGACGGCTGCCTTAGCTGAGGAAGACTGGGCCGACAACTGGAAGAAATACTATGAACCAGCTCGTATTACCCATGATTTGACCATCGTGCCATCGTGGACGGACTATGAGGCGACTGCGGGAGAAAAGATTATCAAGCTAGATCCCGGTATGGCCTTTGGGACTGGGACGCATCCAACGACCAAGATGAGCCTCTTTGCCTTGGAGCAGGTTCTTCGTGGTGGAGATACAGTGCTGGATGTGGGGACTGGTTCAGGGGTTCTCTCTATTGCCAGCTCGCTGCTTGGTGCCAAGGAAATTTTCGCCTATGACCTGGATGATGTGGCTGTTCGTGTAGCTCAGGAAAATATTGAGCTCAACCCTGGTATGGAAAATATCCACGTTGCTGCTGGAGATTTGCTTAAGGGGGTTGAGATTAAGGCAGATGTGATTGTGGCTAATATCTTGGCGGATATCCTCATTCATCTGACAGAGGATGCTTATCGTTTGGTTAAGGACGAAGGCTACCTGATCATGAGTGGGATTATCAAGGACAAGTGGGACATGGTGCGCGAGTCAGCTGAGTCAGCTGGATTTTTCCTTGAAACCCACATGATTCAAGGAGAATGGAATGCCTGTGTCTTTAAGAAAACCAAGGATATTTCAGGTGTGATTGGAGGCTAGCATGCAGCAGTATTTTGTCAAGGGTAGTGCTATCTCTCCTGTCACTATCGAGGACAAGGAAACCAGCAAGCATATGTTTCAGGTCATGCGGCTGAAAGAAGAGGATGAGGTGACCTTAGTCTTTGATGATGGCATCAAGCGCTTGGCGCGCGTGCTTGATGTGGAAGCATGTCAGTTTGAATTGGTCCAAGAATTAGCGGACAATGTGGAACTGCCCGTTCAAGTCACCATCGCATCAGGCTTTCCCAAGGGAGACAAGCTGGAGTTTATCACTCAAAAAGTGACGGAACTAGGAGCTAGCCAAATCTGGGGCTTTCCTGCCGATTGGTCGGTTGCCAAGTGGGATGGCAAGAAATTGGGTAAAAAGATTGAAAAACTAGAAAAAATTGCCCTTGGAGCAGCAGAACAAAGCAAGCGTAATATTGTACCAAGTATCCAGCTTTTTGAGAAAAAAGCAGATTTTCTAGCCCAGCTGGATCAGTTTGACTCTATCATAGTAGCCTATGAAGAATCAGCAAAAGAGGGAGAAGCCGCTGCGCTCTTACAAGCAGTCACTGGTCTTGAAAAAGGAGCCAAACTGCTCTTTATCTTTGGTCCAGAAGGCGGTCTCTCACCTGCAGAAATCGAAAGTTTTGAAGCTAAAGGAGCCGTTTTGGCAGGCCTAGGGCCTCGCATCTTGCGAGCAGAAACAGCGCCACTTTACGCCTTATCAGCCCTTAGTGTTTTAGTAGAATTAGAAAAATAAGAGGAAGAAAATGGAACAAAAACACCGTTCAGAATTTCCAGAAAAGGAACTTTGGGATTTAACAGCCCTATACCAAGACCGTGAGGATTTCTTGCGTGCAATCGAGAAAACGCGCGAAGACATCAATCAATTTAGCCGTGATTACAAAGGCAATCTTCACACTTTTGAGGATTTCGAGAAGGCCTTTGCGGAATTGGAGCAAATCTATATCCAGATGAGTCATATCGGCAATTACGCCTTTATGCCTCAGACGACAGACTATAGCAATGAAGAGTTCGCCAATATCGCCCAAGCTGGGATGGAATTTGAAACAGATGCCAGTGTAGCCTTGACCTTCTTTGACGATGCCTTGGTGGCAGCAGACGAGGAAGTCTTGGACCGTTTGGGTGAATTGCCACATTTGACGGCAGCCATTCGTCAGGCTAAAATCAAAAAAGCCCACTATATAGGGGCTGATGTGGAGAAGGCTTTGACAAATCTGGGTGAAGTTTTCTACAGTCCACAGGATATTTATACTAAGATGCGAGCTGGGGACTTTGAAATGGCTGACTTTGAAGTCAATGGCAAGACATATAAAAACAGCTTTGTTACCTATGAAAATTTCTACCAAAACCACGAGGACGCTGAAGTTCGTGAGAAATCTTTCCGTTCCTTCTCAGAGGGACTTCGTAAGCACCAAAATACGGCTGCGGCAGCCTATCTAGCCCAAGTCAAGTCTGAAAAACTATTGGCAGATATGAAGGGCTACGACTCAGTCTTTGATTATCTCCTAGCGGAGCAAGAAGTGGATCGTGCCATGTTTGACCGCCAGATTGACCTCATCATGAAGGACTTTGCACCAGTCGCTCAGAGATACCTCAAGCATGTTGCCAAGGTTAATGGTCTTGAAAAGATGACTTTTGCAGACTGGAAGCTAGACTTGGATAGCGCTCTTAATCCTGAAGTGACTATTGACGACGCCTATGATTTGGTCATGAAGTCGGTAGAACCTTTGGGTCAAGAATATTGTCAGGAAGTTGCTCGCTATCAAGAAGAACGCTGGGTGGACTTCGCTGCTAATAGTGGCAAGGATTCTGGTGGTTATGCGGCGGATCCATATCGCGTGCACCCTTATGTCCTCATGAGCTGGACTGGTCGTTTGAGCGATGTCTATACCTTGATTCATGAAATTGGGCATTCTGGTCAATTTATCTTTTCTGACAATCACCAAAGTTACTTCAACGCCCACATGTCAACCTACTATGTCGAAGCTCCGTCAACCTTCAATGAATTGCTCCTCAGTGATTACTTGGAGCACCAGTCTGATGACCCTCGTCAAAAACGTTTTGCCCTTGCCCACCGCTTGACAGATACCTACTTCCATAATTTTATCACCCACCTCTTGGAAGCTGCCTTCCAGCGTAAGGTTTATACATTGATTGAAGAGGGCGAAACCTTTGGAGCAAGCAAACTCAACAGCATTATGAAGGAAGTCTTGACAGATTTCTGGGGAGATGCTATTGAGATTGATGATGATGCGGCACTCACTTGGATGCGCCAAGCTCACTACTACATGGGCTTGTATAGCTACACCTACTCTGCTGGTCTTGTCATCTCGACTGCAGGTTACCTTAATCTGAAACATTCAGAAACTGGAGCTGAAGACTGGCTTAATCTCCTCAAATCAGGTGGTAGCAAGACACCACTTGAGTCAGCCATGATTATCGGTGCGGATATCTCAACAGACAAACCTCTCCGTGATACCATTCAGTTCTTATCAGACACGGTTGACCAGATTATTGCTTATAGCGCTGAGTTGGGGGAGTAAAGGAATAGGATGTCAGAATTGAACCTACTATAGAGTATGTGCTGAATTCGGAGTTTAAAGAATGTAAAGTCATCTACGGATGACTTTTTGATAAGCTAATAGAAATCCAGAGGTACTAGGGATGTATCAAGTATTACAAAGAAAAGTGACAGAAGAAAAACCAAGCTATAGCCGAGAAGAAATTCAGTGGTTGCTTGAGCACTTGGGAGATCCCTCTCCAGAAATTCGAGACGAACTTGTTTTTACGAGTTTAGCTAGAGGTATTCAAGAAGAGTTGTTTACCCTTGAGCAGTTTCATTTTATCGCAGAAGAAGTCTCCTCTGATGAAGGTCTATACAAAGAGATTGATAGTAGAGGAGTTTCAGCTCTTAAACGTTCTTTTAGGGCACTTATTTATGCCAATCTACTGTCCTGCGATGGTACTAAGGAATCACTTTATTACCAGCAGTTGCCTTCTCCTATCAGGTCTACCATGCTAAATCAAGGCTTGTACTATCTTACAAAGGAAAAAGAGACGACGGGCTACTCTCCTCAGTTTGGTTGAATCCACGCATTTGCGCATGGTGGTGATCTCTTGACGGAAGTTATATGTCATCCTAGCTTTCCAAAGTCAAATATAGCCGAAGCATTTGAAATCATTGGGAAAATCTTTAAACGTGTTGAGATTCGTTTTACAAATGATGAAGATTGGCGGTTAGCCAGAGCATTTTATGAACCAATCTTACGAGGGAAAATCGAACCGTCTCTCCTCACTGCTTGGTTGCAAACAGTCGAATTTCCCCTGAAAGAAGCAAATGATTTCCATAAATTTTCCAACTTCAGATCCTGTCTGTTGGAAGTCTATGTCAAACTTGATCAGAAAAACTTTTTACAAGATGAGTTGAAAGAAGCTATTCAATCTTTTCAATACTAGAGATTAGCTGGTCATTTTATGATTTTCAAAAAATTTTCCAATCAATTTTCTTGAAACCCTTTCCTTCTTTTGATAGACTAATACATAGTTTGAAAAAAGGAGACTTATCATGAAAAAATTTGTTGCTGAATTAATCGGTACATTTATGCTTGTGTTCATCGGAACAGGAGCTGTTGTTTTTGGAAATGGTCTTAATGGCCTTGGACACCTTGGAATTGCTTTTGCCTTTGGTCTGGCAATTGTGGTTGCAGCTTACTCAATCGGAACTGTTTCAGGGGCTCACTTAAACCCAGCTGTTTCTATCGCTATGTTTGTTAACAAACGTTTGTCATCTTCTGAGCTTGTAAACTATATCCTGGGACAAGTAGTTGGAGCTTTCCTTGCGTCAGCTGCAGTATTCTTCCTCTTGTCTAACTCAGGTATGTCGACTGCTAGTCTTGGTGAAAATGCCTTGGCAAACGGTGTCACTGTCTTTGGTGGTTTCTTGTTTGAAGTCATCGCAACTTTCTTGTTTGTCTTGGTTATCATGACCGTGACTTCAGCAAGCAAGGGGAATGGCGCGATTGCTGGTTTGGTCATTGGTTTGTCCTTGATGGCAATGATTCTTGTGGGATTGAACATCACTGGACTTTCAGTAAACCCAGCTCGTAGCTTGGCTCCTGCTGTCTTGGTAGGTGGCGCAACTCTTCAACAAGTTTGGATTTTCATCCTTGCCCCAATCGTTGGTGGTGTTCTTGCAGCCCTTGTTGCGAAAAACTTCCTTGGAACAGAAGAATAATTGAAACTCAAAAAGCCTTGCTCCTCATCTTGAGGAACAGGGCTTTTTCGTATCTGTTTAGCGGTTGTCAATTTTCTCTGGGTAGAGGTCATGTTGGAAGAGGCGTTGTTCTGCCAAGCCTTCATACTTGGTTCCAGGTCTACCGTAGTTGTAGTAAGGGTCGATTGAGATGCCACCGCGCGGAGTGAATTTCCCCATACCTCCAAATAGCGAGGGTCTAGTAGATTGACCAAGTCTTTCCCGATGGTGTTGATACAGTTTTCGTGAAAATCCCCATGATTTCGATAGCTAAAGAGGTAGAGTTTGAGGGATTTTGACTCGACACAGAGCTTGTCAGGAATGTAGGAAATATAAATCGTCGCAAAGTCTGGCTGAGCAGTGATTGGGCAAAGGGAGGTAAATTCAGGACAGTTGAATTTGATGAAATAGTCATTTTCCACATGACGATTGTCAAAGGATTCGAGGACTTCTGGTTGATAGTCAAAAATGTAGTTGGTTTCTTTGTTGCCGAGGAGGCTTAGGTTTTTCATTTCTTCTTGTTGTGACATGATTTTTTCTTTCTAATTTAAACACCACGTTGGTTGTCGTAGAGGAGGGTATGGAGTTGGGGAAGGACGCGGACATTTCCCCAGCTATCGTCAGCAGCGACGCGTTCCCAGAGTTCTTTGAGGCGGTCTAGTTGGTCTTGGACAATATTGCCTGTAGCCTTGGGCTCGGGATTTCCTGCTGATAAGAAGAGAACATCTGGTTGGTAGCGTTCTTGAATCCCTTTAGCAAAGGCCAAATCGGCATCATCAAAGACAGGGATTTTAAAGGTGACCTTGTCTGGGTCCAGTTGGGAAACGATAAAGTCCAAGGTCTCAAAGTTGACTTCCATCTTGGATGAAGGAGGTTTGGGGCTCAGGGTGACCTGGTCGATGTCTTTTAACCAATTTTGCCAGCGGGAGCCCTGGGTCTCAACAGCTAGAGTTACACCGCGTTCCTTGAGCTTGGTGACCAGTTGAGCCATGTTGGCTGCTAGGATAGCAGGATTTCCCCCCAGACAGGGTAACGTAGTCGTAGCTTCCCAATTTATCTAACGCAGCAATGACTTCATCAGCGGTCATGCGAGTTGGCTTTTCAGAACCATCCCAAGTAAAGGCAGAGTCGCACCAGTCGCAATGGTAGTCGCAACCAGCAGTACGGACAAACATGGTTTTCTGCCCAATAGCACGGCCTTCACCTTGAAATGTTGGGCCAAAGATTTCCAGAACTGGTAGTTTGAGGACACGTTCCTTAGTCATCTAACCACTCCCGTCTAAACTCCGCAAAGGCAGTCGGAGTCTCATAGAGGCGAACGTACTCCATACGGAGATCACGCTCATCTGGCAACTCTTGACTCATGGTTTGAAAAATCCAGTAAACCATATTTTCAGCGGTTGTATTCATATAAGGCAGGGTTTCATTGAGATAGCGATGATCCAAGTGGGGTTCTAAGTAGTTCTTGTAGATCGCTTTGATATCTCCGAAATCGTAGGTCATGCCACGTTCATCTAAAAATCCACTGATAGCAACTTGCAGATGATAGGTGTGGCCGTGCAAAGACTTGCATTTTCCCTCATAGTGAAAGAGGTGGTGGGCAGCGTCGAAAGTAAACTCTTTTGATACCAAGGTTCTGTGAGGATTGTAGACAAGAGATTCCCCAGTTTCCTGTTTGATTTCTTTGGGAGCAAAAAACATTAGCCCTCTCCTTTCTGTGAGAGATAAACATCTAGTCCATGTTGACGTAGGTGGCAGGCTGGGCAATCTCCACAGCCACTTCCGATAATCCCATTGTAGCAGGTCAAGGTCTTTTCACGAACATAGTTAAAGGCACCGAGTTGGTCGGCTAATTCCCAAGTTTCAGTCTTGTCCAGCCACATGAGAGGTGTTTGGATAACAAAGTCGTAATCCATGGCAAGGTTGAGCGTAACATTAAGGGATTTGACAAAGACATCCCGACAATCAGGGTAGCCTGAGAAATCTGTCTCGCAGACACCTGTCACGATGTCTTTAATGTCCCGTTGCTTAGCAAGAACTGCCGCAAAGGACAGAAAGAGGTGGTTGCGACCGTCAACAAAGGTATTGGGAATCTCTCCCTCTTTTTGCTCGATTTCCAGATCAGAAGTCAAGGCATTTTCAGTGATTTGTCCCAGTAGAGACATATCCAAGATGTGATGACGAATGCCTTGTTCCTTAGCGATTTCTTCGGCAACTTGAATTTCGAGATGATGGCGTTGGCCGTAGGCAAAGGTGACAGCTTCGACTGTTTCATAGTGTTTTTTAGCCCAAAAGAGGCAGGTTGTGGAATCTTGACCCCCACTAAAGACGACCAAGGCTGATTGACGTTTCATAGTACTCCTTCTAAAATGGGACATGTTCAGAGCACGCAAAAAGCTCCCTTGAGGGGAGCTAAAAAATACCAAGTAGAGGTTTTTTTTAGCGATGGCATGTCCCAAACATCGTAATATTCTACCTACAGTCTAGCATATTTTTTGAAAAATGGCAAAGGGCAAGAAAAAAGAGACCAAATAAAGCACTTGGTCTCTAGTGTGATTAACTCAATTCAGCAACGATGGCCTTGATTTGTTCCGCAGTATGAACACCCGCAACTTGTTTTACCACTTGGCCGTCTTTTTTGAAGAGAAGAGTTGGGATAGACATGATTCCAAAGGCACGAGCTGTGTTTGGATTTTCATCTACGTCCATTTTAACGATTTTCAAGACATCTTCTGAAAGTTCTTCAGACAATTTATCCAAAATCGGTCCTTGCATACGACATGGACCACACCAAGTTGCCCAGAAGTCTACCAAGACCAAACCGTCTTTTGTTTCTTGTTCAAATGTTGCATCTGTAATTGCTTTTGCCATTGTATTTCTCCTTTTTTAGTTATATTGGCTTAAATCTTGTTTCATGAGATAGAAGAAGACATCTCCATAAGTCCCATGGTAGTCCAAGTCATGACCATTGTAGGTTAATTTTTGGACAGTATAGTAATCAGCAACGCCGATGAGGCAGGCATGTTGAGAACGTTCAAAGTCTTGGTAAGACTCGAAAGTCATGCTTCTCTCTTGTTTGCTGGCGTCTAGGTAGGTAATTTCGATCATATAAAACTCCTTTATTCGATCTTGACTTTATTGTACTCCTTGAACAGAGGAATGTCAAGAAAAATGATTGCGCACGCAACTTTTTTTAAAAAATCTGATTAAGAAATGAAGTCAAGACTCGTTTCCAGTCTTTCTTCGACGGCTTTTTGCAAGTAAGATAGAGCTGTTTGTCCCTCATCAGTCAGGCAGATAAAACTAGCTCGTCTATCCTGATCGCAACATCTGCGACTAAGTAAACCGCAGTTTTTTTCTTCTAGTCGAGCTACCATTCGAGAAACAGCGCTCGGGCTGAGATGGAGTTTGTCTGGCAGGTCAATCTGCCGTAGAGATTTTTCATCAGCTAGGTCCAGATAGTAGAGCAGGTAAAACTCTTTTAAGGTCAGCCTTTGTTCACTCTGCTGGGCAATAGTTTCTTCCAACAAGGCTTCCATTTCTTTTTGACGGCGATTGTAGTCAAACCACTTTTCCAAATAGGTCATTGCTTTCTCCTTTCTTTTCAAAGTAAAAATAGCAGAGTCATTACTGACTGTCTTTGCAACATAAGATGATTGCGCATGCAATGATTATACTACTTTTAGCTAATCCTTGCAAGAAAGAAAAATTTTGATATTTCCTTGAAATTTTCTGAAAAAAGAGTAAACTGGTATGCAAGAATTCTATTTCAAGGAGTTTGAGATGAAGTTATATGTTCAATTAATGATTCTCTTTGTGATTTCTCTTATCGGAGAGGGAATCTCCAGTTTCTTTCATCTGCCTATCCCAGGCAGTATTATCGGTTTGATTATTCTTTTTCTAGCCCTGCAATTCAAGTGGCTAAGGACCAGGCATGTCAATATGGTGGGGAATTTTCTGCTGGCTAATATGACCATTCTCTTTTTGCCACCAGCAGTGGGAATCATGGAAAAGTTTGATGTGATTGCCCCCTATCTCTTGCCTATCGTCTTGATTGTCTTTTTTGCGGCTGTTATCAACATTGTCCTCATCGCCCTAGTGGTTCAGTTCATCAAGAGACGGTTTGAGGGAGATTATGAGAAAGGAGATGCCAAATGAGCGAATTTGTATCCAATCCTCTGTTTGGGATTGCATTGTCTATACTAGCTTATCTAGTGGGGATGTTGATTTACAGACGTTTTCCCCATCCATTGACGACGCCTTTGCTTTTGTCAGCTATTTTCATTATCATCTTTCTAAAGGTGACGGGTATTTCTTACCAAGATTACTACCAAGGTGGGGTTTATCTGAATAATTTGATTGTCCCATCGACAGTGGCTCTAGGGATTCCGCTTTATAAGAGCTTTCACTTGATGAAGCACCATGCTCGGAGTATTCTCTTTGGTAGTCTGCTAGCAGTAGTTGTCAATACTAGCTTCACTGCCATAGTGGCGAAAATCTTTGGCATGGACTTTTTCCTAGCCATTTCTCTCTTTCCCAAGTCAGTGACAACCGCCATGGCAGTGGGAATCACAGAAAAATTGCAAGGTTTAACGACTGTGACCTTGGTCGTCGTAGTGGCAACTGGGATTTAACCAGTGTTATCGGACCAACACTTTTAAAGTGGTTGAAAATTGATGATCCGGTAGCAGTCGGGCTTTCCCTTGGAGGAACAGGCCACGCAGTCGGAACGGGAACCGCCTTTCGATACGGCTCTGTAGCAGGCGCCATGGGTGGCTTGGCTATCGGTGTCACCGGTATTCTCTACGTCTTTGTCAGTCCCATTGTAGCCAGTTTGATATTGAGTTAAAGAAAAACCCAGCTTTCTAGCTGGGCATTTTTTATTGCAAGTTAACCTTGTTTTTCAAGATGTAGTAGGTTCCGAGGTAGTAGATAATTGCTAGAATGAAATCTTTGAGGATATCAACGCTAATTAGGAGGTTAAAATCATAATCCATTCGGAAGAAGATAGAAATATAGCCAATCACGATGTTAATCACGATATAGGCTAAAATTCCCATAGCGGTACGATACTCGTTAAATAGTTGACCAATTGAGATACAAAGGTAAATAGATAAAATCCAAGTAATTGAACCGACCAGAAGAGAGAGGGCGTAGAGCCAACCGTAACCGAGATAAGGAGAGATAAATCGATAGAGGAGTGGCAAATCTTTCACTACAGGGGTGAGTGAGAAGATAATAATGATACTCAAGATAAATACAATATAGCTTATGATTGACCAAATGAGAGCACCCAGTAATTTGGCGTTGATGATTTGGTGTTCAGAGACGGGCAGAGTCAATGTCAGATAGCCCTGACGATCGTAGACACTTCCCTTGAAGCGTCGAACGATTAGAAAGATCGTCGCGATCCAGAGAGTAACGCTGAGCCCACCAAAAACTAAGATCAGAAAGCCTAACAGATAGTAGGGATCATTACCATAGCTAGTGTAGGTCTGACTAATACCAGAAATGGATGCACCAATCAAAACCGAAATTGCAAGCACAGCACCGTAGAGAGCTAGATACCATTTGTTAACATTTTTAAATTCATAACGAACTAAATTCCAAAACATAATAATCTCCTTTAACTAAGCTTTGAACTCCTGGCGGAAGAGCTGGTCAATCGACTCACCTGACTCATAACGAATATCATCAACATTTCCTTGACGGACAACTTTTCCATTATTTAGGAAGATGATTTCATCCAAGATCGGCTCAATATCTGAAATCAAGTGGGTAGAAATCAAAACAGTTGAAGTTGGTGAGTAGTTGTTGATGATGGTGTTCAAGATATAGTCACGGGCAGCTGGATCCACACCACCAATCGGTTCGTCGAGCACGTAGAGACGAGCTTCACGGCTCATAACCAGGATGAGCTGAACCTTTTCCTTGTTTCCTTTTGACAATTTCTTGAGACGACTGTTTCATCAATGCCAAGATCTGCTAAAAGATGCTGAGCCCGCTCAAGATTGAAATCTTGGTAGAAAGTTTTAAAGTAGGTCAGTGCTTCTTTGATTTTCATCTGTTCATTCAGATAAGTCGTGTCTGGTAGATAAGAGACAATGGCCTTGGTAGCAGGACTTGGATCCATGTTGTTAATAAGGACACGTCCTTGATCTGGTTGAAGGAGGCCATTGATTAGTTTGATTAGGGTTGTTTTCCCAGATCCGTTCGGACCGAGAAGCCCGACGATTTTTCCAGCGGGAATCTCAAGGGAAATATTGTTAAGGGCTGCTGTAGCCCCATAGGATTTGGATACATTTTCAAATGCTAGTAATGTCATAATTTTACACTCCTTTAATGTATTCGCTGAGCACACTTGGCAGTTCTTCTTTTTGATAGCCGAATTGAAGCATACCCGTTACAAAGTTTTTCAGTTGCTCCTCAGAAAGCTGTTTGCGGGACTGAACGATGAGATCTAAGTCCTCGGTGACAAAACGACCAGTAGTCCTCTTGCTATAAACGAAGCCCTCGCGCTCAAGATCAGACAAGGCACGCTGAATTGTGTTGGGATTGACCCCAGCCTCGCTCGCTAGTTCCCTTACGGTTGGGAGCTGTTGGTTGGGTTCCAGTTCATGGGAAACAATCTGTAATTTGATTTTTTCCATAATCTGCAAATAAATGGGTTTTGTATTATCAAATGACCAGGACATCATAGTCTCCTTTCTTTTTCTTTATTGTTCTAATTAAATAATACAATAAAACAAAAAACTTGTCAAGTAAAAATAAGAATTGTTTTGGGAATTGCTCAAAAAATGGTATAATGAAAAGGAAACGACAAGGAGGGAAATGCATGCGTTGTCCAAAATGTGGGGCTACCAAGTCTAGTGTTGTTGATAGTCGACAAGCCGAAGAAGGAAATACCATCCGCCGAAGACGTGAGTGCGACGAGTGTCAGCATCGTTTTACAACCTATGAACGAGTAGAAGAAAGAACGCTGGTTGTCGTCAAAAAAGACGGTACGCGAGAACAATTTTCGAGAGATAAAATCTTTAATGGGATTATCCGCTCAGCCCAGAAGCGCCCTGTGTCAAGTGATGAAATCAACATGGTGGTCAATCGTATCGAGCAAAAACTCCGCAGTCGCAGTGAGAATGAGATCCAAAGTGAATATATTGGTTCTTTAGTCATGGAAGAATTGGCGGAGCTGGATGAGATTACCTATGTTCGTTTTGCCAGTGTTTACCGTAGCTTTAAGGATGTGAGTGAGTTGGAGAGTCTGCTCCAGCAGATCACCCAGTCCTCTAAGAAGAAAAAGGAAAAGTAAATGAAGCCAAATGACCGTTTTTCTTTTCTAAAGAATAATCGGGTGTCGCAAGATACCTCTTCTCTGGTGCAGTGCTACCTCCCGATTATCGGTCAGGAGGCACTGAGCCTCTATCTATACGCCATTACCTTTTGGGATGGTGGGCAAAAGGAACACCTCTTTTCCCACATCCTCAACCACTTAAACTTTGGCATGCCGACCTTGCTCCAATCCCTCAAAGTCTTATCTGCTTTGGATTTGTTGACCCTTTATCAGAAGGAGGATGTCTATGAATTGCAGCTTCATTCTCCCCTTTCCAGTCAGGAATTCCTAAATCATTCTGTCTATAGTAGACTTTTGGAGAAAAAGATAGGTGATACAGCTGTTTCTGCCATGAGGCAGGCTCCAAGTGAGGGAGAAGTACTCTCGGTTTCTTTGAGTCAAGTCTTTCCAACCCTGACTGAAGAAGTGACACCAATCGAGTCAAAAATCAAGATGAAAAATGATTTTGATTTAGAGCATTTTCAGCGGCTGATGGCTCGGGATGGTTTGCGTTTTGAAAACGAGCAGGCAGATGTTTTGGAATTGTTTGCCATTGCGGATGAAAAAAAATGGACCTGGTTTGAAACCTATCAACTAGCCCAGGCGACAGCGGTGGCTCAGGTTATTTCAGTCAAACGCATGCGTGAAAAGATAGCACAAAAGCAGGTATCTTCGGACTTTAGCCCCAAAGAAATGACCATTATCAGGGAAGCCAAAAACAAAACTCCCCTACAATTTTTAGCGGAAATCAAACAAACGCGTAAGGGGAACATCACCCAGAGCGAACGGGAACTTCTTCACCAGATGGCGTCTTTAGGCTTGTTGGACGAAGTCATCAATATCGTCTTACTTCTAACTTTTAACAAGGTTGATTCGGCAAATGTCAATGAAAAATATGCCATGAAGGTCGCAAATGACTATGCTTATCAAAAAATTCGGACAGCAGAAGAAGCTGTGCTTCGGATTCGAGAGCGTCAGCAAAAAGGGCAAGAAGACCAAAAATCGAAAACTAGCTCGACTAAGACCAATGTTCCCAAGTGGAGTAATCCAGAATATAAAAATCAAACCAGCGAGGAAACTCGTCTGGAACTAGAACGCAAAAAACAAGAAATGTTAGCCCGATTAGAAGAAGGAGGAGACTAGATGGAAAGTGTGGGTGACGTTATCAAACGTCAGACAAGTCGTTTTCAGTATCAGGACCTAGTCCAGCAGATTATGAAAGACCCAGATGTAGCGGCTTTTATCCAGAAAGAATCCCTCAGTCCAGAGGAGTTAAATCGTAGCATCTCCAAGTTCAATCAATACATCACAGAACGGGATAAGTTTCTTCGTGGGGATGCCGACTATATAGCGCGTGGCTATAAGCCTATCTTGGTCATGAATCACGGTTATGCGGATGTGTCTTATGAAGAAACACCAGAACTAATCGCGGCTGAAAAAGAGGCAGCTATCAAGAATCGTCTCAAGTTGATCAATCTACCAGCAAGTCTAAAGAAAGCGAAATTGGCTCAGATTGACCTAGATGACTTAGGACGTTTGCCGATTTTTGAGAGACTCTATTCTTTTGTTGACCTTTACCCAAGTATCCGAAAAGGTCTCTATCTTTATGGAGATTTTGGTGTCGGTAAGAGTTTCATGATGGCGGCCTTAGCTCACGACCTATCTGAAAAACGTGGTGCTTCAACAACCATTCTCCACTATCCAAGTTTTGTCATTGATGTAAAAAATGCTATCGGTGAAGGATCTGTGAAGACTTTGGTGGATGAGATCAAGTTAGCAGAAGTCTTGGTCTTGGATGATATTGGTGCAGAACAGTCTACCCCTTGGGTGCGTGATGAGATTCTCCAAGTCATTCTTCAGTACCGCATGCAGGAAGATTTGCCGACCTTCTTTACTTCCAACTTTAATTTCCAAGATTTGGAAACATTTTGCCAAAGGAAAGAATGGGAATGATGAGACTTGGGAAGCTAGACGGGTTATGGAACGAATCCGTTATTTGGCTGAGGAGACAAGACTAGAAGGAGAAAATCGCCGATGACAGAAACCATTAAACTGATGAAAGCTCATACTTCAGTTCGTCGTTTTAAGGAGCAAGATATTCCTCAAACAGACTTGGACGAGATTCTGACTGCTGGGCAAATGGCATCATCTTGGAAAAATTTTCAATCTTATTCTGTGATTCTTGTACGTAGTCAAGAGAAGAAAGATGCCTTATATGAATTGGTTCCTCAGGAAGCCATTCGCCAGTCAGCAGCCTTTTTGCTCTTTGTTGGTGACTTAAACCGAGCTGAAAAGGGAGCAAACCTTCATACGGACACTTTCCAACCCCAAGGAGTAGAAGCTCTCCTTATCACGTCTGTGGATGCTGCGCTTGCGGGGCAAAATACCTTGCTTGCTGCTGAGAGTCTGGGATATGGTGGTGTTATTATCGGCTTGGTCCGCTACAAGTCAGAAGAAGTGGCAGAGCTTTTTAACCTGCCTGACTATACCTACCCTGTTTTTGGGATTGCCCTTGGCGTGCCAGATCAACAACACGATGTCAAACCAAGACTGCCTTTGAACCAAGTGGTATTTGAAGAGGAATACCAAGAACAGCCAGTAGCGGCGATTTTGGACTATGACAAAGTACAGGCAGACTATGCTGGTGCGCGTGCGAAGATCTCTTGGAGTCAACGTTTGGCAGAGCAGTTTGGTCAAGCCGAACCTAGTTCAACTCGGAAGAATCTAGAACAGAAAAAGTTATTGTAGAAAGTGAGAAAACATGGCCTTACCAACTATTGCCATTGTGGGACGTCCCAATGTTGGGAAATCAACCCTATTTAATCGGATCGCTGGTGAGCGAATTTCAATCGTAGAAGATGTCGAGGGTGTGACACGTGACCGTATCTATGCAACGGGTGAGTGGCTCAATCGTTCCTTTAGTATGATTGATACTGGAGGGATTGACGATGTCGATGCTCCCTTCATGGAGCAAATCAAGCACCAAGCAGAAATTGCCATGGAAGAAGCCGATGTCATCGTCTTTGTGGTGTCTGGAAAAGAAGGAATCACAGATGCAGATGAGTATGTAGCTCGCAAACTCTATAAAACCCATAAACCTGTTATCCTTGCCGTTAACAAGGTTGACAATCCTGAGATGCGAAATGACATCTATGATTTCTATGCACTAGGCTTGGGTGAACCGCTGCCAATTTCGTCTGTCCACGGTATCGGAACAGGGGATGTGCTTGATGCCATCGTGGAAAATCTACCACACGAAGTCGAAGAAGAAAATCCAGACGTGATTAAATTTAGCTTGATTGGTCGTCCTAACGTTGGAAAATCAAGTTTGATCAACGCCATTTTGGGAGAAGACCGCGTGATTGCTAGTCCCGTTGCTGGTACAACTCGTGATGCCGTTGATACCCATTTTACAGATGCGGATGGTCAAGAGTTTACCATGATTGATACAGCTGGTATGCGTAAATCTGGTAAAGTCTATGAAAATACTGAGAAATACTCTGTCATGCGTGCCATGCGTGCCATTGACCGTTCTGACGTGGTCTTGATGGTCCTCAATGCCGAAGAAGGTATTCGTGAGTACGACAAGCGTATCGCAGGTTTTGCCCACGAAGCCGGTAAAGGGATGATTATCGTGGTCAACAAGTGGGATACTCTTGAAAAAGACAACCACACCATGAAGAAATGGGAAGAGGATATCCGTGAGCAGTTCCAATATCTGCCTTACGCACCGATTGTCTTTGTATCCGCTCTTACCAAGCAACGACTCCACAAACTGCCTGAGATGATCAAGCAAATCAGTGAAAGTCAAAATACACGTATTCCGTCTGCGGTGCTCAACGATGTCATCATGGATGCCATTGCTATCAATCCAACACCGACAGACAAAGGGAAACGACTCAAAATCTTCTACGCAACCCAAGTGGCAACCAAACCACCAACCTTTGTCATCTTTGTCAACGAAGAAGAACTCATGCACTTCTCTTACCTGCGTTTCTTGGAAAATCAAATCCGCAAGGCCTTTGTCTTTGAGGGAACACCGATTCACTTGATTGCGAGAAAACGGAAATAAACGGCTCTTTGTCAACTGTAGTGGGTTGAAGTCAGCTAAGATCGAGAAAGGACGAATTTCGTCCTTTCTTTTTTGATGTTGAGAGCGATGAAAATTCTTTTATTGAAGTTTTCAAAATTCCGAAAACCAAAGGCATTTCGTTTGATAAGTTTAATGAGATTATTAGTCGCTTCCAATTTTGCGTTGGAATAAGGTAACTGAAGGGCGTTGACGATTTTCTCTTTGTCCTTGAGAGAGGTTTTAAAGACAGTCTGAAAAAGAGGATGAACCAGCTTTAGATTGTTCTCAATAAGTCCGAAGAATTTGTCAGGTTCCTTATTCTGAAAGTGAAAAAGCAAGAGCTGATAGAGCTTATAGTGGTGTTTCAAGTCTTCTGAATATCTCAAAAGCTTGTCTAGAATCTCTTTATTCGTTAAGTGCATACGAAAAGTAGGGCGATAAAACTCTTATCGCTGAGTTTACGGCTATCTTATTGAATGAGCTTCCAGTAGCGCTTGATAGCCCTGTATTCATGGGATTTCCGCTCAAAATGATTCATGATTTGGACCCGCACACGGCTCATAGCACGGCTAAGATGTTGAACAATGTGAAAGCGATCCAATACAATTTTTGCATTTGGGAGTGAAACAGTCTGGGAGACTGTTTCAGCCTGAGCCTAGAAATTCGAAAGCGAAGCTGTTTAGCCAAGTCATAGTAAGGGCTAAACATATCCATCGTAATGATTTTCACCTGACAACGAACAGCTCGATCGCAGCGCAGAAAGTGATTTCGGATGATAGTTTGTGTCCTGCCTTCAAGGACAGTGATGATATTGAGCTTGTCAAAATCTTGTGCAATGAAACTCATCTTCATCTCCCGATTGAAACAGTCACTCCCCTGACTGTTTCAACATCCCAAGACATAATCTCTGGAAGACGAGAAAAATCATGTTTAAAACGGAAGTCATTGAACTTTCGGAGAACAGTTGAAGTTGAAATGGCCAGCTGATGAGCAATATCGGTCATAGACGTCTTTTCAATCAACTTTTGAGCAATTTTTTGGTTGATAATACGAGGGATTTGGTGCTTTTTCTTGACTAGGGAAGTCTCAGCGACCATCATTTTCGAACAATGATAGCACTTGAAACGACGCTTTTTAAGGATAATTCTAGTAGGCATACCAGTCATTTCAAGGTAAGGAATCTTAGAAGGTTTGGAAGTCATATTTCCTCATTTGACTTCCGCAATCAGGACAAGATGGGGCGTCGTAGTCCAGTTTAGCGATGATTTCCTTGAAGGTATCTCTATTAACAACATCCATAATTTGGATATTAGGGTCTTTAATATCGAGTAGTTTTATGATAAAATGTAATGGTTCCATATGATTCTTTCTAATGATGGTTTGGTCGCTTTTCATTATAAATCTTATGGGACTTTTTTTCTACAACAAAATAGACTCCATAAGATCTATAGGGGATTTACCCACTACAAATATTATAGAGCTTCTTCTTTTAGCGCTTGTATAAAAATTGAAAGTTCTATAATGAAGTTAGCCAGCCAACTTTCCTAAAAATGAGCTGGTTCAACTAGTCTATGTTGTTAAATGAAATCTAGTTATAGGCATAAGAAAACACCTCTGTGTTAGACTTGTTGTTCACCACAAACACAAGAAAGGCACAGAGATGCAAATCAATTATACTACAAAAGCTAAACACTTGACAATCCATAGTCGTCGCTTAATCGAACGATGGAAAAATGAAGAGAAATCAAATAGAGAAATCGCCTCTCTACTTGGAAAAGCTCCTCAGACCATCCACAATGAAATCAAGCGTGGTACAGTCCTACAATGTATTGGAAAGGGACGTTTCAAAGCGAAAAACTACTGTCTACTGGCCTTGACGGATCAAAGGAGCAGACACCAAATCATTCGATCAATTCCAAATAAAATCGCTGAGTCTGTCAATCAGGCTCTAAAACTTATCTTAAGACAACACAAGATTCTTTCCATCACGGCAGATAATGGAGCCGAATTCAACCGCTTATCTGATGTGTTTTCTAAGGAACATATCTACTATGCACACCCCTATGCCTCTTGGGAAAGGGGAACAAATGAGAATCACAACAGGCTCATTCGTAGATGGTTACCTAAAGGAACCAAGAAAACGACTTCCAAAGAAGTCGCCTCCATCGAAAACTGGATCAATAACTATCCTAAAAAATGCTTGGACTACAAGTCGCCCAGAGAAGACTGCTTGCTGGCTAACTTGAACTTGAAATTTAGCACTTGTATAAAAATTTAAGAAAAACGGAAAATTTTTTTATAAAAGCCTTTACAAAAAAAAATAAAGTGGTATAATTAGAGTATAAACAAGTGCAAACGTTTTCGTAAAACGTTTGCCTAAATAAAATAAAGGAGATTTGAATGATGAAAGCTACATTCAAAAATGTCTTGTCTTTCGAGTTTTGGCAGAAATTCGGTAAGGCTTTGATGGTGGTTATTGCTGTTATGCCAGCCGCTGGATTGATGATTTCAATCGGTAAGTCACTTGCAATGATTGACCCAAACCTTGCTCCCCTAGTTATTACTGGTGGCGTACTAGAGCAAATTGGTTGGGGGGTTATCGGTAACCTTCATATTTTGTTTGCCCTCGCTATTGGAGGAAGCTGGGCTAAAGAGCGCGCTGGTGGTGCTTTCGCCGCTGGTCTTGCCTTCATCTTGATTAACCGTATCACTGGTACTATCTTTGGAGTTACAAGTGATATGCTGAAAAACCCTGAGGCTATGGTCACTACTCTCTTTGGAGGCTCAATCAAAGTTGCTGATTACTTCATCAGTGTTCTTGAAGCACCAGCATTGAACATGGGTGTTTTTGTAGGGATTATCTCTGGTTTTGTAGGGGCAACTGCCTTTAACAAATACTACAACTACCGTAAACTTCCAGACGCACTTTCATTCTTCAACGGGAAACGTTTTGTACCGTTTGTTGTTATTCTTCGTTCAGCAATCGCTGCAATTCTACTTGCTGCTTTCTGGCCAGTAGTTCAAACAGGTATCAATAGCTTTGGTATCTGGATTGCCAACTCACAAGAAACTGCGCCAGTTCTCGCACCATTCTTGTATGGTACCTTGGAACGTTTGCTCTTGCCATTTGGTCTTCACCATATGTTGACTATCCCAATGAACTACACAGCTCTTGGTGGTACTTATGACATTTTAACTGGTGCAGCTAAAGGTACTCAAGTATTTGGTCAAGACCCACTATGGCTTGCATGGGTAACAGACCTTGTTAACCTTAAAGGTTCAAATGCTGACCAATACCAACACCTTCTTACAACTATCACTCCAGCTCGTTTCAAAGTTGGTCAAATGATCGGTTCATTCGGTATCTTGATGGGTGTCATCGTTGCTATCTACCGCAATGTTGATGCTGACAAGAAACACCAATACAAGGGTATGATGATTGCGACAGCCCTTGCAACATTCTTGACAGGGGTTACTGAACCTATCGAGTATATGTTTATGTTTATCGCAACGCCTCTTTACCTAGTGTATGCTCTTGTTCAAGGTGCTGCCTTTGCTATGGCGGATATTGTTCACCTTCGTATGCACTCATTCGGTTCAATTGAATTCTTGACTCGTACTCCGCTAGCTATCAACGCTGGTCTTGGTATGGATATTATTAACTTTATCTGGGTAACTGTCCTCTTTGCAGTGATCATGTACTTCATCGCGAACTTCATGATTAAGAAATTCAACTATGCAACTCCAGGACGTAACGGAAACTATGAAACTGCTGAAGGAGCATCAGAAGATGCAGCTCCAGGTGAAACAAAAGTTGCCGCTGCTTCTCAAGCTGTAAATATCATTAACCTTCTTGGTGGTCGTGCAAACATTGTAGATGTAGATGCATGTATGACTCGTCTTCGTGTAACTGTTAAGGATGCAGATCGCGTTGGTACTGAGGAAGAATGGAAAGCAGAAGGAGCTATGGGACTTGTCATGAAAGGACAAGGTGTCCAAGCTATCTATGGACCAAAAGCTGACGTGTTGAAATCTGATATCCAAGATATCCTTGACTCAGGTGAAGTAATTCCTGAAACTCTTCCAAGTCAAATGACAGAAGCTCAACAAAATACTGTACATTTTAAAGGTGTAACTGAGGAAGTCTACTCAGTAGCTGACGGTCAAGTCATTGCCTTGGAACAAGTGAAAGACCCAGTTTTTGCTCAAAAAATGATGGGTGATGGTTTTGCAGTAGAACCAGCCAATGGAAATATCGTATCTCCAGTTTCTGGTACTGTATCAAGTATCTTCCCAACAAAACACGCTCTTGGTCTTGTGACTGAAGCAGGTCTTGAAGTACTTGTTCACATCGGTTTGGATACTGTAAGCCTTGAAGGTAAACCATTCACAGTTCACGTTTCTGAAGGACAAAAGGTTGCTGCTGGTGATCTTCTTGTTACAGCTGACTTGGATGCTATCCGTGCAGCAGGTCGTGAAACTTCAACAGTGGTTGTCTTCACAAATGGAGATGTTCTCAAATCTGTTAAATTAGAACAAACTGGTTCTCTTGCAGCTAAAACAGCAGTTGCTAAAGTAGAATTGTAATATACTTGAGGTTGGAAGCTGTTTTCCAACCTCTTGTTTTAGGAGAAAAGCATGAAATTTTTAACACTCAATACCCACAGTTGGATGGAGAAGGAAGCAGAAGAAAAATTCCAGCTCTTGCTCCAGGATATTCTTGAAAAAGACTATGATTTGATTTGCTTCCAAGAAATCAATCAAGAAATTACTTTGCCTGAGGTAGAGGTTGATCATCTTTATCAAGCTTTACCAGCGGCAGAACCCATTCATCAAGACCACTATGTGAGACTTTTAGTTGAAAAATTGTCTGAGAAAGGGAAGAATTACTACTGGACTTGGGCTTACAATCATATCGGCTATGACCGCTACCATGAAGGTGTGGCAATCTTATCTAAAACGCCTATTAAGGCGCGTGAAATTTTAGTGTCTGATGTAGATGACCCAACGGACTACCATACTCGCCGTGTCGCCTTGGCAGAGACAGAGGTTGAAGGCAAGGAGCTTGCTCTTGCAAGCGTCCATCTCTCTTGGTGGGATAAAGGTTTCCAGGAAGAATGGGCTCGATTTGAGGCTGTGCTGAAAGGTTTGAACAAACCTCTGATTTTAGCAGGTGATTTTAATAATCCAGCTGGTCAGGAAGGCTACCAAGCGATTTTAGCTAGTCCACTGGATTTGCAAGATGCTTTTGAAGTTGCTAAGGAGAGAAGCGGTAGCTATACCGTTCCACCAGAAATTGATGGTTGGAAAGGAAATACCGAACCACTTCGAATTGATTATGTCTTTACGACAAAAGAGCTGGAAGTCGAAAGTTTGCATGTGGTTTTTGATGGTCAGAATAGTCCACAAGTCAGCGACCACTATGGTTTGAACGCGGTATTAAATTGGAAATAAAAGCAAAAAATGAAAGGGAGCGATTCCTTTCATTTTTTTACAAAAATCACAATTTTAGAGAAGAAAGTTTCTTGTATATTTGTATATTATGAGAAAATATCCACAAATAAATTTTTAAAAATTCACGGTCAAAAAAATCGATAATATCAACTATTTATGATAAAATAGTAATTATGAAATAAAAGGAGGACTGGAATGTTTTTTCAGGATAGAAAGATAAAATATTCAATCCGCAAATTGTCAGTTGCTACTGTGTCACTTGCGATTGGATTTTTGTTTGCGCCTGCGGTCATGGGGGCCGCTCAAGTAGCTCAAGCTGATGAGCTTACGGCTACTGAACAAGTGGAGAATAAGGCAGAGAATCAGGTCTCGGTGGGCTCTTCTACAATAGAGCAAGCAGAGCGTCAGAAAGAAAATCAAGTTACTTTGAAATCTTCTGAATCTGCGGTAGCAGAGACAAGTGAAGCGACAGATTCGACTGCTTTTAAAAATGCTCAGCCAGCTACAGGCACAAGCCAGCCAGCTACAGGCACAAGCCAGCCAGCTACAGGCACTGCCCAAGCAACTCCAGCAAATGCTAGTCTAAACAAGAGCACTTTGGAGAACTACCTCAAAGAGTTGCGCAGCAAGGACTTTTCAAGTAAGACAGACGATAGTCTAGAAATCTTGAATGGCGTGATGACAGCTGCTGATAGTGTGCTTCAAACTGCAACAAAGCAAGAAGAAATTGATAAAGTTTATCGCAATCTCGTGACCTTTGTCAATTCAGGTCTTCGTGATAAATCCGAAAGTCATCCCAGACAAGGATAAGACTCCTCGCTCAGCACTTTATTGGTTTGAAAGTGCTACACCAGGAAAAACGGTTCCATTTGGTCTGAACTACTTGAAGCCAGAAGACACAACAATCTACAAAAAGGGCGATAAAGTAAAAGCCATCCAGCCAACTGAAACAACTTATGTAGAGTATGATGGAAGTGGTAGATGGACCTTTAAGGGCTATGACCATGATAGTCAGGTGATTGACAAAGATGATGTTGTCTTCACAGGTAAGTGGGAATTTACGCCGACACCATATAAGGCTACCTATAGAGCGGTTAATGGATCACCTGGAAAAACTTTGCCATCTTATGTTGCAAATTGGAGTCCAGAAGATAAAAGAAGATTTGCTGAGGGTGAAGTAGTAAAAGCACAAGAATTTCACTATGTTTTTTATACTTCAGAAGAATTTCCTAACCGAAAAGGCTATTGGGCTTTGACTGGCTTTGATGCTCCAAGTAAAGTGGCAAACAATGGCGATGTAGAGTTCGTAGGAACTTGGAAATACTTTGAGGATGTCACTGTATCCTACAAACCTATGAACCAGCACGATTTTGAGAATTTTTATCATTTACCAAGTAGTCCTAAGACCTCACGTGACGAATATAAATTACCTCTTCCTAAGGAGATAAAAGATCTAGAAAGTAAGCTATACGATTACAAGCTTTCTCTCAATCAGTTTGATAAACGTGATGAGCATTTACCTCAAGATATACGGGATACGGTAGCAGCTTTGCTTCGCTACGATGAAGTTCAAGGTGTCTACAAACCCTTTTATGATGCGGAAAATGAAGGAAATTGGACCTTTGAGGAAGATATCGTAGATTTAACCTTCAGTCGTGAACTAGAGCGGGCGGCTACATATGGGGAATTGCCAAAAGTTACAATGCCATTGGAGTTTGTATTTAAAGGGGTTCCTCGGAAACCGACTTACGAGTTTCTCAGTGGGACTGCTGGCAAAGCACTACCTGCTGAGATCAATAATCTGAAGCCGGTAGATATGCCTGAATGGGAGTATGCAAAGAGAAAGCAATACCCGAAAGGTGAGATGGTTGAGTCTGTTAGACCGACTCAAGAGTCCTACTATGATGCAGTTAACAAGGGTACCTGGACCTTTACAGGCTACGATTTTACTGAAAAACCAGTAAGTGAGTGGGATCATAAAGGATGGAACCTTAAGTTTACAGGTACTTGGACTTTTGTAGCGGATAAGTACTCAGAAAACTATGAGTTTGTTAGCTCAGATCCTAGTCGATCTCTACCAGCTGCAGTTAAGGCCTTGACGCCAAGTAATACAAATACTTACAAAAATGGCGAAACTGTATTTGCGGAATATCCACGTGAGACGACCTACATGGACTTTGATAACGAGGGAACTTGGAAATTTGATGGCTATGACGCTAATAGCAAGGTAGTTAATCAAGATAAAGTTCTCTTTACAGGTACTTGGTCTTTCACACCACACAGAGATAAGACTGTTTCCTTTGACTTTGTCAGTGATACCCCAGGGAAGGCTATTCCAGATGATCTGAAGGCACAAATTCCAGCTCCTATCACGACATCTCCGAAAGATTATTCTGATAATGTTAGATATGTCATTGAAAGTTTCTATACATACACAGATGATGATAATGATGGTACTTGGAAGTTTATTGCTCCTGAGAAGATAGAAACCAACTGATGATGAGGACTCTACTTACACTCTCCACTGGGTCTTTGAACCGACCAAGCATAGTGTCTACTATGACTTCTATACAGATTCAAAAGATTCTTCTGGTAATTTAATCTACCCACCACATACTTTGTATGATCTAATCACTTATGAAAGAGAATTTGTCAAGGGTGAAAAAGCTCGCGTTAAAATGCCATCTAAAACAAGATTTGAGGATCCTGATGGCAGAGGGACTTGGGTATTTGATGACTTCTATGAAGATGATAACACGACTATTTCCTCACGTGTGAAAACAGTAGGGACAGAAGATGTTCGCTTCAGAGGAAGATGGATCTTGGTTCCTACTGATCAGTCTGATACGATCTACAGAGTGGAGTATAAATTCACTAACTCGACTCCTGCGTATCCTCTTCCAAATAAGATTCGTGATATGCTTCCAGCTGGCACTGATTTCGTTGCACGAGCTGATGATTACAAAGATGCAAGCAAACTTGACACAACCACAGTAACTGTTCCGACAGGTACTTGGACCTTCCATGGTTTTGATGCGGATAAATACGGAAAAGCTATTGCAGGTACGAAAGTGAAGACCATCACAGGATCTTGGAGCTTTGCGCCAAATGGTATAGATTATCAGTTCCAATCAACCAATCCTGCTTTGCACTACCAGATCATATCACCAAGTTGACTCCGAAAAATCCTTATGATTACAAGTTATATCCTAAGGAAATTCTGGCTGAACAACCAAGTGAAACGACTTATGTTGATACAGCGAATAAAGTGACTTGGACATTTGCAGGATACGATAAAGAAAAAATTGTTGTAGGAAAGGGCAGACAGACTTTCCTTGGAAGCTGGGTGCCTACTCCAAATCCAGAATATGTATTCAAATCATCTAAAGCAGGTGTTCCATTGCCACAAAGTGTTTTGGGAATGCTTCCAAATGATGAGGCTTCTTATAAGGTTGGAGACACCATTGTAGCCAAACAACCTGCTAAAGAATCAGTAGTTGAAGAAGAAAAAGACTATGTCTGGACCTTCAAAGGTTACGATCAGAAGAATGCGACCTATAATGGCAAGCGCGTGACATTTACAGGTATCTGGGAAGCAACGCCTAGACCGCATCATGTAAGCTATACTTTTGAAAGCGAAACGGCTGGTGTTGATTTGCCTGAATTTATCCAGAAGAAAGCACCAAAAGACAGCTCAAGCTATTACAACACGCAAAAAGTTGTACCAGAAGAGCCGACAACAAAGACTTACAAAGATGATATGAACGATGGTACCTGGACTTTCCTTGGTTACGATGCCAAAAGTAAGTTTGTGAAAAAAGCTGATTTGACTTTCACAGGTAAGTGGAAGTTTGAAGCTAACAAGTATCAAGCTACTTACCGCTTCGAGAGCGCGACAGTAGGTAAAGCTCTTCCAGCAGCCATCGCCGCATTGACTCCAAGTGACAGTGCAACATATGTGAATGGTGCCTCTGTTTCCGCTCAACAACCATCCCAAACCACTTACACAGATCCTGTGAACGACGGCACATGGACCTTCAAGGGATATGACGCAGCTAGCGCCGTTGTCAACAAGGCTAATGTTGAATTTGTAGGAAAATGGGCCTTTGAAGCTAACAAGTACCAAGCTACTTATCGCTTCGAGAGCGCAACAGCAGGTAAGACTCTTCCAGCAGCCATCGCAGCCTTGACTCCAAGCGACAGTGCAACATATGTGAATGGTGCCTCTGTTTCCGCTCAGCAACCATCCCAAACCACTTACACAGATCCTGTGAACGACGGCACATGGACCTTCAAGGGTTATGACGCAGTTAGCGCTGTAGTCAACAAGGCTAATGTTGAATTTGTAGGAAAATGGGCCTTTGAAGCTAACAAGTACCAAGCTACTTATCGCTTCGAGAGCGCAACAGCAGGTAAGACTCTTCCAGCAGCCATCGCAGCCTTGACTCCAAGCGACAGTGCAACATATGTGAATGGTAACTCTGTTTCCGCTCAACAACCATCTCAAACCACTTACACCGACGCAGTGAACGACGGCACATGGACCTTTAAGGGTTACGACGCAGCCAATGCAGTCGTGAACAAGGCAAATGTGGAGTTTGTAGGTACATGGGCCTTTGAAGCTAACAAGTATCAAGCAAGTTACCGCTTCGAGAGTGAGACAGCAGGAAAAGCTCTTCCAGCAGCCATCGCAACCTTGACTCCAAGCGATAGTGCAACTTATGTGAATGGTGCCTCTGTTTCCGCTCAGCAACCATCCCAAACTACTTACACCGATGCAGTGAACGATGGCACTTGGACCTTCAAGGGATATGACGCAGCCAATGCAGTCGTGAACAAGGCAAATGTGGAGTTTGTAGGAAAATGGGCCTTTGAAGCTAACAAGTATCAAGCAAGTTATCGCTTCGAGAGTGAGACAGCAGGTAAGTCTCTTCCAGCAGCCATCACAGCATTGACTCCAAGTGACAGTGCAACTTATGTGAATGGTGCCTCTGTTTCCGCTCAACAACCATCTCAAACCACTTACACAGATACTGTGAACGACGGCACTTGGACCTTCAAGGGTTACGACGCAGTTAGCGCTGTGGTCAACAAGTCAAATGTAGAGTTTGTAGGTACATGGGCCTTTGAAGCTAACAAGTATCAAGCAAGTTACCGCTTCGAGAGCGCAACAGCAGGTAAGGTTCTTCCAGCAGCCATCGCAGCCTTGACTCCAAGTGACAGTGCAACTTATGTGAATGGAGACTCTGTTTCCGCTCAACAACCATCCCAAACCACTTACACCGACGCAGTGAACGACGGCACATGGACCTTCAAGGGTTACGACGCAGATAGCGCTGTAGTCAATAAGTCCGATGTTGAGTTTGTAGGAAAATGGGCTTTTGAAGCTAACAAGTACCAAGCAACATACCGCTTCGAGAGCGCAACATCAGGAAAAGCTCTTCCAGCAGCCATCGCAGCATTGACTCCAAGTGACAGTGCAACATATGTGAATGGTAACTCTGTTTCCGCTCAACAACCATCTCAAACCACTTACACAGATACTGTGAACGACGGCACATGGACCTTCAAGGGTTACGACGCAGTTAGCGCCGTTGTCAACAAGGCAAATGTAGAGTTTGTAGGTACATGGGCCTTTGAAGCTAACAAGTATCAAGCAAGTTATCGCTTCGAGAGTGAGACAGCAGGTAAGGTTCTTCCAGCAGCCATCGCAGCATTGACTCCAAGTGACAGTGCAACTTATGTGAATGGTGCCTCTGTTTCCGCTCAGCAACCATCCCAAACTACTTACACCGATGCAGTGAACGATGGCACTTGGACCTTCAAGGGATATGACGCAGCCAATGCAGTCGTGAACAAGGCAAATGTGGAGTTTGTAGGTACATGGGCCTTTGAAGCTAACAAGTATCAAGCAAGTTATCGCTTCGAGAGCGCAACAGCAGGTAAGGTTCTTCCAGCAGCCATCGCAGCCTTGACTCCAAGTGACAGTGCAACATATGTGAATGGTGCCTCTGTTTCCGCTCAACAACCATCCCAAACCACTTACACCGACGCAGTGAACGACGGCACATGGACCTTTAAGGGTTACGACGCAGCCAATGCAGTCGTGAACAAGGCAAATGTGGAGTTTGTAGGTACATGGGCCTTTGAAGCCAACAAGTACCAAGCAAGTTACCGCTTCGAGAGTGAGACAGCAGGTAAGGTTCTTCCAGCAGCCATCGCAGCATTGACTCCAAGTGACAGTGCAACTTATGTGAATGGTGCCTCTGTTTCCGCTCAGCAACCATCTCAAACCACGTACACCGACGCAGTGAACGACGGCATCTGGACATTCAAGGGTTACGACGCAGCTAGCGCTGTGGTCAACAAGGCAAATGTAGAGTTTGTAGGGAAATGGTCCTTTGAAGCTAAGAAGTACCAAGCAAGTTACCGCTTCGAGAGTGAGACAGCAGGTAAGTCTCTTTCAGCAGCCATCGCAGCCTTGACTCCAAGTGACAGTGCAACTTATGTGAATGGTGCCTCTGTTTCCGCTCAACAACCATCCCAAACCACATACACAGATACTGTGAACGACGGCACATGGACCTTCAAGGGTTACGACGCAGCTAGCGCCGTTGTCAACAAGGCAAATGTAGAGTTTGTAGGGAAATGGTCCTTTGAAGCTAAGAAGTACCAAGCTACTTACCGCTTCGCAAGCGCCACGGCAGGTAAGTCTCTTCCAGCAACCATCGCAGCCTTGACTCCAAGTGACAGTGTAACTTATGTGAATGGTGCCTCTGTTTCCGCTCAACAACCATCTCAAACCACATACACCGACGCAGTGAACGACGGCACTTGGACCTTCAAGGGTTACGACGCAGCTAGCGCCGTTGTCAACAAGGCAAATGTAGAGTTTGTAGGGAAATGGTCCTTTGAAGCCAACAAGTACCAGGCTACTTACCGCTTTGAGAGCGCCACAGCAGGTCAGTCTCTTCCAGCAGCCATCGCAGCCTTGACTCCAAGCGACAGTGCAACATATGAGAATGGTGACACTGTTTCTGCTCAGCAACCATCCCAAACCACTTACACAGATAGTGTGAATGATGGTACTTGGACCTTCAAGGATTATGACGCAGATAGCGCCGTTGTCAACAAGTCCGATGTTGAGTTTGTAGGCAAATGGGAATTCAAGGCGAATCCGACAAATGCGGAAACTTATACGCCTCAGGTAACGGAAGAAACTATCAAGGTTGGACAAACACCTGACTTGACCGATAATGTGACGAACTTGCCAAGCCTTCCAGCTGGCACTAAGGTAGTTGATATCACACCTGCAGGTCAAATTGACACAACAAAACCAGGAACTTACACAGGTAAGGTACGAGTTGACTATCCAGATGGTTCTTCTACTGAAGTGTCTGTACCAGTTAATGTTTTGCCTGCACCGGTAACTGAAACCTATCAAGTGACTTACCGCTTCGAAAGTGCAACCGCAGACAACAACTTGCCAGCAGAAGTATTGAGTTTACTTCCACAAAGTGGAACATATACTACAAGTTCTTCTGCAGCGATTGCTTTCGTTCCAGAAGCACCGATGCCTGTAGAAGTTGCTGTTGCAAATGGTACATGGACATTCCTAGGTTACCAAGAAGTGGAAGAGGGGGCAAATCTAACCTTCGTCGGTAAGTGGATTTTTTTGAAGCTAAGCAAGATCCTAGTCCACAACCACAGCCTGCACCAACGCCACAACCACAACCGGTTCCGCAACCAGTACCTCAACCAAATCCAGTTCCACCAGTGAAGCTAGGGGAAGAGCAGGGGGCTGATAATAATCAGGTAAATAGACTTCAACCAAGAAAACCTGAAGAGAATCCACCAGCTCAAAGTCCAGCAGGAGAAAAGGAAAAACAAGCTACATTACCAAACACAGGTAGCACTGCACCGCTTTCACTCACTGGTCTAATGACTAGCTCTCTTCTTGCAGGTCTAGCAGCGTTGCTTCTTGGTCGCAAGCGTGAAGATGATTAAGCACTAATTTTATCTAGAAACTTTCGACTTTTAAAAGATTCTTAAGCACCTCTTGATTGTTTAACAAATCTATCTGAGTCGCAAGCTAAAGGCTGAGAGAAGACCAATTTGGTCTTCTCTTTTTACGTTTCTAGTCTAAGAGAGGTATTGGAGAAGTTGAGAGCTTTATGATCGGTCAGATAAGTGTGGCTACAGAAAAAGAACAAAATATGTTATAATGGTTGGAAGAATAGAATTGAGGATAATATGTCATTTACGAAATTTCAGTTTAAAAACTACATAGAAAAGGCTTTGGAGGAGTTGAAGTTTACAACTCCTACCGAAGTTCAGGAAAAGTTGATTCCTATTGTCTTGGCGGGTCGTGATTTGGTGGGCGAGTCAAAAACAGGTTCAGGAAAGACCCACACTTTCTTGCTACCCATTTTCCAGCAATTAGATGAAACTAGTGATAGTGTGCAAGCGGTCATTACGGCTCCAAGTCGTGAGTTAGCTACTCAGATTTACCAAGCAGCTCGTCAGATTGCGGCCCACTCAGATGTCGAAGTCCGTGTGGTTAACTATGTTGGCGGTACGGATAAGGCGCGTCAGATTGAAAAACTTGCCAGCAACCAACCCCATATTGTCATCGGGACTCCAGGGCGTATCTATGACTTGGTCAAATCTGGTGATTTAGCCATTCACAAGGCCAAGACCTTTGTTGTCGATGAAGCCGATATGACCTTGGATATGGGATTCTTGGAAACCGTTGATAAGATTGCAGGGAGCCTTCCAAAAGACTTGCAATTCATGGTTTTTTCAGCGACGATTCCTCAAAAATTGCAACCGTTCTTGAAAAAATACTTGTCAAATCCTGTCATGGAAAAAATCAAAACAAAAACAGTCATCTCTGATACCATTGAAAACTGGTTGGTTTCGACCAAGGGCCGAGATAAGAATGCTCAGATTTATGAGTTGACTCAAGTCATGCAACCTTATTTGGCAATGATTTTTGTCAACACTAAAACGCGTGCTGATGAATTGCATGCATACTTGACTGCTCAAGGCTTGAAGGTAGCTAAGATTCATGGGGATATTGCTCCTCGCGAGCGAAAGCGAATCATGAATCAGGTGAAAAATCTTGATTTTGAGTACATTGTCGCAACGGATTTAGCAGCGCGTGGAATTGACATTGAAGGTGTTAGCCATGTCATCAATGACGCCATTCCGCAAGACTTGTCCTTCTTTGTTCACCGAGTTGGACGGACTGGGCGTAACGGTCTGCCTGGTACAGCTATTACCCTTTACCAGCCAAGTGATGACTCGGATATCCGTGAGTTGGAAAAATTAGGTATCAAGTTTACTCCTAAGATGGTCAAAGACGGAGAGTTTCAAGATACATATGACCGTGATCGTCGTGCTAATCGTGAAAAGAAGCAGGATAAGCTTGATATTGAAATGATTGGCTTGGTTAAAAAGAAAAAGAAAAAAGTCAAACCAGGCTATAAGAAGAAGATTCAATGGGCGGTGGATGAAAAACGCCGTAAAACCAAGCGTGCTGAAAATCGCGCACGTGGGCGTGCTGAGCGAAAAGCCAAACGCCAAACTTTCTAAGAACAAAATTGGAGCTGAATGGCTCCTTTTTCTAACTTCGTTTTATGAATTTTCAAAAATACTGCAAAAAAAAGTAAAAAGTGGTATAATGATAAGGTTATATAGTCCCGATAAGATGGTAGAAATTTCTATCAGTACTTTGTAACTCGCAAAGAATGATGACTCCAAAGTCGCTCGTCCTTCTACGGTTGCCGCTATTAAGCGGTCACCCTATGCGCCTTACTAGCTTCAGAAATAAAAAAACATCGTTTTTATTTCTTTTGCGTCGTAACTCGCAAAGAATGATGGCTCCAAAGTCGCTCGTCCTTCTACGGTTGCCGCTATAATGCGGTCACCTTATGCGCCTTACTAGCTTCAGAAATAAAAAAGTATCGTTTTATTTCTTTCGCGTCGTAACTCTTAGACTATAGAAATACCTATCAGTACTTTGTAACTCTATAACAATATTTTTTAAGGGGGGACATTTTTATGTCAGAACGTAAATTATTCACGTCTGAATCTGTATCTGAGGGGCATCCGGATAAGATTGCAGACCAAATTTCAGATGCGATTTTGGATGCTATTTTAGCAGAGGATCCAGAAGCGCACGTTGCTGCTGAGACAGCTGTATACATTGGTTCTGTCCACGTTTTTGGTGAAATTTCTACAAATGCCTATGTGGATATTAACCGTGTGGTTCGTAATACCATTGCAGAGATTGGTTACACCAATACAGAGTATGGTTTTTCTGCGGAAACAGTTGGAGTTCATCCATCGCTTGTTGAGCAGTCACCGGATATCGCCCAAGGTGTTAACGAAGCCTTGGAAGTTCGTGGAAATGCAGATCAAGATTCACTGGACTTGATTGGTGCTGGAGACCAAGGTCTTATGTTTGGGTTTGCAGTAGATGAGACAGAAGAACTCATGCCTTTACCAATCTCACTTAGCCACAAGTTGGTTCGTCGTTTAGCAGAACTTCGTAAGTCTGGTGAAATCAGCTATCTGCGTCCAGATGCAAAATCACAAGTTACAGTTGAGTATGATGAAAATGACCGTCCGGTACGTGTGGACACAGTCGTTATTTCAACTCAGCACGATCCAGAAGTTAGCAATGAACAAATCCACGAGGACGTCATTAACAAGGTGATTAAGGAAGTGATTCCAGCCTCTTACTTGGATGAACAAACAAAATTCTTCATCAATCCGACTGGTCGTTTCGTAATCGGTGGTCCTCAAGGAGACTCAGGTTTGACTGGTCGTAAGATTATCGTGGATACGTATGGTGGCTACTCTCGTCATGGTGGTGGTGCCTTCTCTGGTAAGGATGCAACTAAGGTGGATCGTTCTGCTTCATATGCAGCTCGCTACATTGCTAAGAATATCGTTGCAGCAGGCCTTGCTAAGAAGGCAGAAGTGCAATTGGCCTACGCTATCGGTGTTGCCCAGCCTGTTTCTGTTCGTATCGATACTTTTGGTACAGGAACAGTAGCTGAAAGCAAGCTTGAAAAAGCAGCGCGTCAAATCTTTGACCTTCGCCCAGCAGGAATTATCCAAATGCTAGACCTCAAACGTCCAATTTACCGTCAAACAGCGGCTTATGGACACATGGGACGTACAGATATTGACCTTCCGTGGGAACGTTTGGATAAGGTAGATGCTTTGAAAGAAGCTGTGAAATAAAATGAAAAAGCTTGGTAATATTACCAAGCTTTTTGCAAAAGAAAACCAGCTCTAGGCTGGCTTTCTTATTTTGTAGGAATAGAAATTTCAATCAATTTATCAGAGTAGAGGGTCTTGATATTAGCTTCATCGATCTTATCTTTATCGATTTTGCGTTTCATGAAGAAATCTTGAATGGTTTCGATTTCTGGTTCACGAATAGCACGGTGTTTGTTGGAAATGAGGATTTCATAGTGAAGCGGAGCTTGTGTGAAAATCACATCTGTGTTTCCAGCAGAATAGACCTCAACAAGGGTTGCGTCAGTACTTTCTAATTGGCTTTTAACAAGTTGCGAGTGTGAATTAGTCGTGTTGATAAGCTTCATAATAGTTCCTCCAGTTTTCTAACTCTATTATAGCACTTTTTGGATAAAATCGTGTATTTTAGTCAATTCTATGCTGAATTTTCCAAGCTTCTATTCCCCATTTATGGCTACCACGTTTGAGTTTTTCAATTGCTTCATCAATAGGAAACCAAGCAATATGATTAAAATCTTCTAATGGTTTTTGTACTTCTTGGAAAGAAGTGGCTTCATAGAGATAAGCTGGATTGTAGTAGTAGGTATCACGGTGGCGAGAGTAAAAATACTCATCAGCTTGCCCATAATAGGTTCCGATTTCAGCTGTAAAGCCTAGTTCTTCGATTAGTTCTCTCTTCAGTGCTTCTTGATGGTCTTCGCCTGCTTCAATCTCTCCGCCTGGCAAGAACCAAGCCCCATTGGGAGCTTGAACTAGAACGATTTGTTTTTTTTTCCGCATCCGGAATAACTGCGTACACACCATAGCGGGGCTGGTAGGTCACATTCTCTTTTTTTTCACCAAAAGTTGGGTTTACCATTGCATTTTCCTCATTCTCTAGTATCTTTATTATTATCATAATGGACGAGGGGCAAGCTGTCAAGAATAAACAGTTATTTTAGTAAAAAAGGTGCAGAAAATGATAGACTTCCTGCACCTGTTAGATCGTTTTATTCTTCTTTTTCAGAAGCATTCTCTTCTGCTTTCTCACTTTTCTTGGCAGATTTGATTTGAATCTTGCCATTGCTTGTCATAATTGCCTTGAGGTCTTTTTCACTTGGGTTTTCAAGGTAGTAGTCTGTGATAGCATCCTCGATATGGTCTTGAATGGTACGGCGGAGTGGCCGTGCTCCCATTTTTGGATCATATCCCAAGTCAACCAACTTTTCCTTGACCTTGTCTGTCACATCAAGGTGGATATTGTTGCTGGAGAGGCGTTTGTTGACATCTGCTAGCATGAGTTCGACGATTTGGAGAAGGTTGTCCTTGCTGAGAGGTTTAAATTCGATGATGCCGTCAAAACGGTTCATAAACTCAGGACTAAAGAAGTTGCCGAGTTCACCGAGAACAGAGTTGGTTCGACCTTCACGAGCAGCTCCAAAACCAACGCTGGCTTCGGCCTTACCAGTACCCGCATTTGAGGTCATGATAATGATGGCATCCTTAAAGCTAACTGTTCGTCCTTGCCCATCAGTCAAACGACCATCGTCCAAGACTTGGAGGAACATGTGCATCACATCTGGGTGGGCTTTTTCAACTTCATCGAGAAGGATGAGAGAGTAAGGATTGCGACGAACTTTTTCCGTTAACTGACCAGCTTCATCGTAGCCGACATAGCCTGGAGGGGCTCCGACTAACTTAGCCACGCTGTGTTTTTCCATGTATTCACTCATATCAAAGCGAATCATGCTGTTAGCAGAACCAAAGAGCTCAATGGCTAGTTGTTTGGAAAGTTCTGTCTTACCGACACCAGTTGGTCCGACAAAGAGGAAACTTCCGATTGGGCGGTTGGGAGTACCAAGTCCAACACGATTACGACGGATGGCTTTGGCAATCTTATCGACAGCCTCGTCTTGTCCGATAACATGGGCCTTGAGGTCTTCTGCTAGATGGATCAATTGAGACTGTTCTTTTTCTTTTAGCTCCCCAACAGGGATATTGGTTTTCTGCTCGATGATATGTTCAATCGTTTTCTCGCTGATGATTGGAGTATCCTGATCGGTCACCTTGTTCTTTTGCATTTCCTTGTACTTGGCAATCTGATCACGGAAGTAGGCAGCTTTTTCAAAGTCTTCCTCTCGTGTAGCTTGTGCCTTGAGATTTTCAGCTTCAATCAAGCGTTGATCAATCACTTTAGGATCAACAAAGTTCAGCGTCAAATTCATCTTTGAACCGGCTTCGTCTAAAAGGTCAATAGCCTTGTCAGGCAAGAAACGATCTTGGATGTAACGATTGGAAAGAGTAGCAGCTGCTTCGATAGCAGCATCGGTATACTTGACGTGATGGTAGTCTTCGTATTTCTTTTGAACCCCTTTGAGGATGGTAATGGTTTCTTCGACAGTTGGTTCATCTACCTTGACAGGCTGCATACGGCGCTCCAAAGCAGCATCTTTTTCAATGATGCGGTATTCATTGAGAGTAGTAGCACCGACCAGTTGCAATTCACCACGGGCAAGGGCAGGTTTGAGGATATTTCCTGCATCCATATTGCCATCGCCAGCAGATCCCGCACCGACAATTTCATGGATTTCGTCGATAAAGAGAATGATATCCTCACGCTTGCGTATCTCTTCCATGAGCTTTTGCATACGCTCTTCAAATTGGCCTCGAATCCCTGTTCCTTGAACTAGACTGACCACATCCAGACGGATGACCTGCTTGCCTTGGAGTTTATGGGGAACATCGCCATCGACAATCTTCTGAGCTAGACCTTCCACAACGGCTGTTTTACCAACACCTGGTTCTCCGATGAGGACAGGATTGTTTTTTGTTCGACGGTTGAGGATTTCGATAACGCGAATAATCTCCTCATCTCGACCGATAACAGGGTCAATATCTCCTCTACGAGCAATCTCAGTAATGTTGATACCATATTCCTCTAGGAGTCCTCTTTCTTGGCTAGGAGGTGTTTGAAGTGGACCGCGGTTTTGAGGCCCATAACCCCCATTTCCACCGTGACCATCACCTGATTGAGTGGGAGGAATGTTATTAGAAGAAGGTCTGAAATTGTTCAAATCATTGAAAAAGTCTCCGAAAGGATCAAAGTCACGATTGTTTAGGTCAGTCATTCCTTTAAAGAGGGTATTGTTTGGGTCTGTTTTGATAATTTTATAGCAATTTTGACAGAGATCAATTTGTTTTTGCTGTCCATTGATATTGGTATACAGATGAATTGTTGAGTCGTTTATTTTACAGTTTTGACAGAGCATACATCTACCTCATTTCATTCTTATTCTTGGCCTAAGAAAAAGGTCAAGAATAGTCAAAGTTTTATACTCTCATTATAGCATGATTAAGGTGTAAAGCAAGTAAAAAGATTGGGAAGTGGTCGTTTTTAAAAGAAGGATTTATGGAGAATCCAGCGACATTGAAGGTAAAAAAAATCCCATTTGTGGTGACAAAAAGGATTCTCATTCATCGGGCCTTACTGCCCGTTGTTTTTATACTAGTAAAGGAGTTCGTAGATCTCCATTGCAATCAAATCAATGCTATCAAAGGTATAAGTTTCACGTGCTTCAACATCGCGAAGGGTGAAGAGTGATCCGTTTTCTTCGTCATAGCTGTATGCAACTTCTGCAACAACAACTCCTTCACGTTCAAAATTACGTTTTAGATTTCCGCCATCTTTTGTCATAGCTTCTAGGCGGTTGATGATTCTAACCAAATGTGATTCCATTATGATTCTCCTCCATTTCTTATCGTTACTATTTTACCATAAACCACGGGGACTTGACTAGAAAAAACTAAGATTTCTCGCTATTTCTCTTTTGCATAAAATTATTGGTGAAAATCAGTGAAAAAATATTGAATTTTAATTCAAGATATGTTATAATCATACAAACTAATGTTTAGAAAGCTGAGTTTATATGAATTTTTCCTTTTTACCAAAGTATTTACCTTATTTTAATTACGGAGCTCTTATCACTGTAGTGATTTCAATTCTGGTAGTCTTTTTCGGTACCATTCTAGGTGTCTTATTGGCCTTTGCTCAACGCTCACGTTTTAAACCTCTTGTCTGGTTTGCGAATATCTATGTATGGATTTTCCGAGGAACACCGATGATGGTTCAGATTATGATTGCCTTTGCTCTTATGCATATCAATGCTCCGACTATTCAAGTGGGAATTTTAGGAGTTGATCTTTCTCGTTTGATTCCTGGTATTCTGATTATCTCGATGAACAGTGGAGCTTACGTTTCAGAAACTGTTCGTGCGGGGATCAATGCGGTTTCTAAAGGTCAGTTAGAGGCCGCATACTCTCTTGGGATTCGTCCGAAAAATGCCATGCGTTATGTCATTTTGCCACAAGCTATCAAGAATATTCTTCCAGCTCTGGGAAATGAATTTATCACCATTATCAAGGATAGTTCGCTTTTGTCAACAATCGGAGTCATGGAACTTTGGAATGGAGCTACAACGGTAGCAACGACGACCTATCTACCTCTAACGCCTCTCTTATTTGCAGCCTTTTATTACTTGATTATGACTTCTGTTTTGACAGTGGCTTTGAAGGCATTTGAAAATTACATTGGACAAGGAGACAAAAAATAATGACAGAAACCTTGATAAAAATTGAAGGCTTGCATAAGTCTTTTGGGAAGAATGAAGTCTTGAAAGGGATTGACCTTGAGATCAAAAGAGGGGAGGTTGTGGTCATTATCGGTCCGTCAGGGAGCGGGAAGTCAACCCTTCTTCGTTCGATGAATCTTCTCGAGGAAGCAAGTAAGGGAAAGGTTATCTTTGAAGGAGTCGATATTACGGATAAGAAGAATGATCTTTTTGCTATGCGTGAAAAGATGGGCATGGTATTCCAACAATTCAACCTCTTTCCCAATATGACGGTGATGGAAAATATCACCTTGTCACCAATAAAAACCAAAGGAGAAAGCAAGGAAGTAGCGGAGAAAAGAGCCCGAGAACTGCTAGAAAAAGTTGGTCTACCAGATAAGGCAAAGGCCTATCCACAGAGTTTGTCAGGTGGGCAGCAACAACGGATTGCCATTGCACGTGGTTTGGCTATGGAACCAGATGTTTTGCTCTTTGATGAACCGACTTCAGCCCTAGACCCTGAGATGGTTGGGGAAGTTCTAGCTGTTATGCAAGACCTTGCTAAGTCGGGGATGACCATGGTGATTGTGACTCATGAAATGGGCTTTGCGCGTGAGGTAGCAGACCGTGTTATCTTTGTGGCGGATGGGGTTGTTGTCGAAGATGGAAGGCCAGAAGAGATTTTCGATCAAACAAAAGAACAACGGACCAAGGATTTTTTGAGTAAGGTTTTGTAAGACCTCATTTTTAGAAGAAGTGGAGTAGAAATCATGGCTTCAAGTAAGGAATATTTAGCCTTTATTCTCGATCAGCTATCGGAGTTAGAGGAGATGAGTTATCGTTCAATGATGGGAGAGTATATCCTTTATTATCGTGGGAAGATTATTGGGGGAATCTATGATAATCGTTTGTTATTGAAGCCTGTGAAGGTGGTTTTGGATCAACTGGGACAGACTAGGCTTGAACGTCCTTATGAAGGAGCCAAAGAGATGATTTTACTAGAAGACCTTGAAGACAAGTTATTTCTAGCGAGACTAATCAAGGATATGTACGAAGTTTTGCCTGCTCCCAAGGTCAAAAAGAAAGCATGATAGACTTGCCTAAGATAAATAGGCACTAAAAGCTCGATAAGAGCTTTTTCTTATAGTTTCAAACTATAAGGTCTATTAGTCAAGAAGTGTTAGAATGCCAAGGTATTTTTTGATATAATAGAGGATATTTGATAGAAAAGAGAAGAAATATGGCACAGATTATTGATGGGAAGGCTCTTGCGGCTAAGTTACAAGGACAGTTGGCTGAAAAGACTGCCAAACTAAAAGAAGAAACAGGTCTAGTTCCAGGCTTGGTGGTGATTTTGGTGGGGGACAATCCTGCCAGCCAAGTCTACGTTCGCAACAAGGAACGGTCAGCTCTTGCTGCTGGTTTCCGTAGTGAAGTAGTGCGAGTTCCTGAGACCATTACCCAAGCGGAATTGTTGGACTTGATTGCTAAATACAATCAAGATTCAGCTTGGCATGGGATTTTGGTTCAGTTACCTTTACCCAAACATATCGATGAAGAGGCAGTTTTATTAGCCATTGACCCCGAAAAAGATGTGGATGGTTTCCATCCCCTAAACATGGGTCGCCTCTGGTCTGGTCATCCAGTTATGATTCCTTCGACACTGCAGGAATTATGGAAATGTTTCATGAATATGGGATTGATCTAGAAGGTAAAAATGCGGTTGTCATCGGTCGTTCAAATATCGTTGGAAAACCGATGGCTCAGCTTCTTTTAGCCAAGAATGCTACTGTTACTCTAACTCATTCCCGTACAGAAGATCTAGCTCAAGTAGCATCGCAAGCAGATATTCTTGTCGTTGCAATCGGTCGCGCTAAGTTTGTGACTGCTGACTTTGTCAAACCAGGAGCGGTTGTCATTGACGTTGGGATGAACCGAGATGAAAATGGCAAGCTTTGTGGAGATGTTGATTATGATGCTGTTGCACCACTGGCTAGTCACATCACACCTGTACCTGGTGGAGTTGGTCCTATGACGATTACCATGCTAATGGAGCAAACCTATCAGTCAGCGCTTCGAACACTAAACAAGGACTAGGAAAATGAAATTCGTATTTGACCTGGATGGAACGCTATCTTTTGACTACATGACCATAGACGAGGAGATTCAGCAGGTTCTTTTAAAGGCTGAAGATTATGGTCATGAGCTTGTGTTTGCATCAGCTCGCTCTTATCGGGATTGTTTGGGTTTATTAGGTTCCGAACTCAGTCAGCGCTTGGTCATAGGGTTGAATGGAGGCGTAGCCTATCATCTGGGGAAGGCTATCTTCGAAAGGAATCTCGATGCTAAAGTTTATCAGGCGCTAGTGGATTATTGCCAGACTTATAATCTCCCTTTCTTTGTAGATGATTGCTTTGACTATAGTGGTCAGATTGTGGAGAAGATTCCATTTTTCTCCAGTGTGGACCCCCTAAAGGTAGCTCGTCATCAGAAACTCGAGGACTTAGGGACTCCGATTAAGATAGTCGTTTATATGGGCGACCACGAGGATTTGCTTGATGATCTGCTTGGTCAGTTAGAAAGACTGGGGCAGGCTCATCTGTCCTATCATGCCCATGAAAGTGCCTTTATGTTAATCCCTTGGATACTCATAAGGCGACAACTGTTGAAAAGTTATGTGGGGAGAACTTCATTGCTTTTGGAAATGACCAAAACGATATTGAACTGTTTAAAACGTCTCTCTATTCAGTTCAGATAGGCGATTTTGCTGGCCTTAGTCCATATACAGATGAAACGGTTGAGCTAAAAGGAGAACCCTCTCCAGCAGTAGCAGCCAAAATCTTACAGACTTTTGCGGAATTTAAGGGAAAATAGTGTAGAAGGAGGTAGAACAAGGTTCGCCTTCTTTTTATGTAGAGTAATGCAGTCTATAAACTATAAATTTGAAGTTTGAAAAAGATATTAATGGAATTCAATTTGTAGTAGAAAGAATCTAGAATCGAAAGCTATTTTCATTGCAACTATTCCTTTTAAATGACCCCTTCTTATATATCATTTTATTGGGTTAAATTAATGGAAAATAATTGCAATTTAAGGTGCGTTTTGATATATTTAATATATAAAATATATTATAAAACTTGGTACTTGTTTGTGTATTCAGAAGGAGGTTATTTTTTAAAATAAAGTAAACGCTTACTTTGTATCAAGAAAAAGAAATGAGGATTTTAATGAACAAAAGACTTTTTGATAAACGTTGTCATTATAGCATTCGTAAATTTGCAATAGGTGCGGCATCTGTAATGATTGGGGCTAGTATATTTGGTATTTCTGCTGTACAAGCTGAGGAGGTGGCTTCATCCAATGCTAAAACAGAAGAAACAACTGTTCATCAAGCTCAACCTTTAGATAAGCTTCCCGATGATGTGGCAGCTGCTATCGCAAAGGCTGATGAGAATGGTGGGCGTGAGTTTGTAAAACCAAAAGCTGAATCTGCAGAAGATAAAGTTGCTAAGGATACAGAACCTACTACACCTACTAACGAGAGTAGTCGTGAATTGGTTAGTCCTAAAGGGGAAACTCCAAATAAAGTAGAAGAAGGAAACAAGGCTGATAACAAACAGAAATCTGAAGAGGCAAATCCAAAGCCTGTTGAATCTGCAGTAACAGCTGGAACAGAAGTGAAGAGGATTCTAAAAAAACTTCTGAAAAGGACCAAGTGAAAGCAGACACAGAGATTAAACCTTCTTCTGAAAAATCGCAAGTGCTGTCTAGAGAGTCAAACAAAGCCGAAGTTGAAAAGGAAAAACAGCTATTATCGGAACGAAAACAAGATTTTAATAAAGATTGGTATTTTAAACTAAATGCCCAAGGAGATTTTTCAAAAAAAGATGTGGATGTTCATGATTGGTCTAAATTGAATCTTCCTCATGATTGGAGTATTTATTTTGACTTTGATCACAAATCTCCCGCGCGTAATGAGGGTGGCCAGTTAAATGGTGGAACAGCTTGGTATCGTAAGACTTTCACATTAAATGAAGCTGACAAGAATAAGGATGTTCGTATCAATTTTGATGGGGTTTACATGGATTCAAAGGTCTATGTAAATGGTAAATTTGTCGGACATTATCCAAGCGGCTATAATCATTTTTCATATGATATCACAGAATTTTTAAACAAGGATGGTAGTGAAAATTCAATTACTGTTCAAGTGACCAATAAGCAACCAAGTAGTCGCTGGTATTCAGGAAGTGGGATTTATCGTGATGTAACCCTTAGTTATCGTGATAAAGTTCATGTTGCCGAAAATGGTAATCATATCACTACTCCAAAACTTGCTGAGCAAAAAGAAGGGAATGTTGAAACACAGGTTCAGAGTAGGATTAAAAATACGGATAAAAAGGCTACTAAAGTCTTTGTGGAACAACAAATTTTTACTAAGGAAGGTAAGGTTGTTTCAGAATTAGTCCGCTCTGAAACGAAGAATTTAGCAGAAAATGAAACTGCAGATTTCAGACAAACAATCCTAGTTAATAAACCAACTCTTTGGACGACAAAAAGTTATCATCCACAACTGTATGTGCTGAAAACAAAGGTTTATAAAGAAGGTCAACTAGTTGATGTAACAGAAGATACATTTGGTTACCGTTATTTCAATTGGACTGCGAAGGAAGGTTTCTCTCTGAATGGTGAACGTATGAAATTCCACGGGGTAAGTATTCACCATGACAATGGAGCTTTGGGGGCAGAAGAGAATTATAAGGCTACCTATCGTAAATTAAAACTCTTGAAAGATATGGGAGTTAACTCTATTCGAACAACCCACAATCCAGCGAGTCCTCAGTTGCTTGATGCTGCAGCTAGTTTAGGTCTCTTGGTTCAAGAGGAAGCTTTTGATACTTGGTATGGTGGCAAGAAGACTTACGACTATGGACGGTTCTTGATCAAGATGCAACTCATCCTGAAGCTAAGAAGGGTGAGAAGTGGTCTGATTTTGATCTTAGAACAATGGTAGAACGTGATAAGAACAATCCGTCTATCGTAATGTGGTCTCTTGGAAATGAGGTGGAAGAGGCAAATGGTAGTCCTCGTTCTATCGAGACAGCTAAACGTCTGAAGGCTATTATCAAGGCGATTGATACTGAACGTTATGTCACCATGGGTGAAAATAAATTTAGTCGTGCAGCGACAGGTGATTTCTTGAAACTCGCAGAAATCATGGATGCTGTCGGTATGAACTATGGTGAACGTTTTTATGATGCGGTTCGTAGTGCTCATCCAGACTGGCTCATTTATGGTTCTGAAACCTCTTCAGCTACTAGAACGCGTGATTCTTATTATAACCCTGCTCAAATCCTTGGACATGACAATCGTCCAAATCGTCACTATGAACAATCTGACTATGGTAATGACCGTGTTGGATGGGGAAGAACAGCTACTGAATCATGGACTTTTGACCGTGATCGTGCTGGCTATGCTGGACAATTTATCTGGACAGGAATTGACTATATCGGTGAACCAACTCCATGGCATAACCAAGATAATACACCTGTAAAAAGTTCTTACTTTGGTATCATCGATACGGCTGGTTTACCAAAGAATGATTTCTACCTTTACCGTAGTGAATGGTATAGTGCTAAAGAAAAGCCAACTGTTCGCATTTACCACATTGGAACTGGACTGAAGAGACCCTTAAGGAACGCAAGATGCTGGTTGATGGAAAGGTTCCGGTTCGTACCTTCTCAAATGCTGCAAGCGTCGAATTGTTCTTAAATGGAGAGTCACTTGGTAAAAAGGAATTTACTAAGAAAACGACAGAAGATGGACGTCCATATCATGAGGGGGCTAAACCAAGTGAATTGTATCTTGAGTGGCTTGTGAAATACCAACCAGGTACACTGACTGCGATTGCTCGAGATGAAAATGGGAATGAAATTGCGCGTGATAGTGTGACAACTGCTGGGGAGCCAGCAAGAGTTCGTCTGACTAAAGAAGAGCATGTTATCACTGCAGATGGAAAAGACCTATCCTACATCCATTACGAAATTGTTGATGGTGATGGGAATGTGGTTCCAACAGCTAACAATCTTGTTCATTTCAATCTTCATGGTCAGGGACAAATCGTTGGTGTGGATAATGGAGAACAAGCTAGTCGTGAACGCTACAAAGCTCAAGCAGATGGAACATGGCAAAGACGTGCTTTCAATGGTAAAGGGGTTGTCATTGTAAAATCAACAGAAAAAGAAGGTAAATTTACTCTTTATGCAGATTCTGCTGGTTTAACTTCTGATAGCGCAACAGTCGCAACTGTGTCTGGTAAGAAAGAAAACCGTCACTTTGTAGCCTTTGCTCCTGTAAAAGCAACAACTGACGTGACAACAAATCCTGAATTGCCTCAAACAGTAACAGCTATTTATAGCGATGGTAGTGTTGAGGAAAAGACTGTAACATGGGACGTGCCATCAGACTTGCTTACAAGTGCAGGTGAAAAGAAAAGTCTCTGGACGAGTGGAAGGTTTGGAAACCCCAAAGCTGAGGCACTTGTTAAAGTGATTGCTTTAGATAGATGGTTACCAAAAAGTTGCTACAGTCCCAGTTGGAACGAATGCGGCTGATTTGGATAAAACGGTCACTGCTGTTCTGACAGATGGTAGCTTGATTGATACTGATGTTGTTTCTTGGACCTTGAAAGACCCTGCTGCTTTGAACAAGGAAGGTGGACGTACGGAGGCTACTGGTAAATTGGTAGATGACGACCGTGAAGTGACTGCAACCTTTATCGCAAGTAGTAAAGGAAACAACAAGTAGCATTACAGGACTTACTGTTGGGGATAAAGCTCTTGAGAATTTTTGAGTCTGGCAAGACCTATTACCGTGTATCTCTTCCTTACACTGGAACAATTCCAAGTGTTGGAGCTCAGACTACCGGATATCAAGTAACTGTTCAGCAAGCTTCTGCTGATAATGGTTATCAGGCTTCTCTCTTCTTGAGTGACCAAAAGGGTGACTTTGGTTCAAACTTACTTAATTCAGTTTGTGAAGGAAGCTCCTGCTTTGAAACGTTTGGAAGTGGTTGTAGAAGGAAAAGAAACTGCCACTGAAGATCAAGTATTAACTTATCACGTCATTGGTCGTTATGAGGATGGTTCACAAACAGAGATTTTCGGCTTCAGATATTCACTTAGAAGCTAAATCATCTGATGGGGGACATCTTGAGGTGAATGGTCAGAATCTATTGCTCTATACTAAGGGAAGAGTGACTTTGACACCTCGAATCGATAATCAAACAGAGAAAACAGAATCTGTAACTACTGAAGTAGTGATTAAAGAAAATAAAGTTAACAAGAAGATTGTGAAACTGCATCCTGTATCTGTTTCTACAGACATCAATCAGCAACCGAATCTACCTAAAGAAGTTGGAGCAGAATTTGATAAGGGCTTACCACGCAAAGTATCTGTAACTTGGGATAAGGTAGATGAAAAAGAGTTGGGGCACTATCATAGCTTTACGCTTAAAGGACATGTGGAAGGCACAGATATTGAAGCTCAAGCGACTGTAACGGTTGAAGGATTGCAAGTTGCAGAGGAAATCAGTCTCACAGTACCTAAGGGTGAGACGGTTCAATTGCCAGCCAATGTCCGGGCTTACCATTCTAACGGAACAACTATCTACAAAGATGTTGTTTGGGATCAGGTTCCAGCTAACTTTAGTCAAACTGAAGGGGTCTATGAAATCAATGGTCGTTTAGTAGGTAGCAATCTGACAACTAAAGCTCATGTTCGAGTGTCTAGTCAAGTGGTTGCTGGAAATAATATCTCTAAACAATGGACAGGTTCACAATTACCAGCTGCCATTGTATCCAATACAGGAGGAGATGACACAGCCAACACCTTGAACGATTTGACTGTATCAAGAACGCCATCAGATGCTAAAAATAGATGGACTACTTGGAGAACAAATACTGATAATGACTGGGCTTCTATCTTATTTGGTAATTCAGGAGACTTGACGAAGCGTTTTGTCAACAATTTGTCGGTTGATTTCTATACTGATGGAGCAATTGGTCTTCCAAAAGAATATGTAGTTGAATATTATGTAGGTAAAGAAATTCCAGATTTACCAAGTGATGTCAGTCATGCGCAACGAGATAGCAATCATCCATTTAATAATCCAGACAATTGGAAAGCAGTTGAAAACTTACATGCTCCAAGTCAGCTGTCTGCAACTCAAACCAATCACTTCACATTTGACAAGGTCGAAACCTACGCTGTTCGTATTCGAATGAAGAAAGCAGATGGAACATCAGGTGTTGGTCTGACAGAGCTAACTGTGCTTGGAAACAAGGTCTTAAGTGAAACAAGTTCAGAGATTTCTATCAAGGTAGATGGCAAGGATCTTGAACATTTTAATCCATCTAAGACAGATTACTATATTCCTCAATCTAGCAAAGAAATCACAGCAACAGCTAGCAATAATGGTTTGGTAACAGTTGTTCCTGCAACAAGTCCAAAAGGTGCAACACGTCTCATCTTGAAAGCAGAAGATGGTACGGTGTTGAAAGAATATCGAATTTTCCGCAATGATGAGAGAGAAACTAGTCAACCTCTTGCTGCAGAAAACAGTGCTAAAATCTTGAATGTTGGAGACAATCTTCAACTTCCTTCAGAAGTAAGTGTTTATTATCCAACTTCAACTAATTGGACTACAGATAAACTTGCAGTGAAGTGGGATGCTATTCCTGAACATGCGACAGAGCATGAGGGAACATTTGAAGTTACCGGTCATGTCATTGGTACAAATCTAACCACTAAAATGCAGGTGACAGTTGTTTCTAAAGGCAATCAAGTCATTTCAGAAAATCCAAACAACAATGAAACTGATTCTAAAGCCTTTGCTTCGATAACGAACGATACACAAGCAGCTTCACATGATAGAATTTTCTATATCAATGATGGAAAATACAATGAAGATGGACGTTGGACAAACTGGACTCGTACTCCGAAAAATCAAGAAACTTCTGTCGGACTACTCTTTAAGAAGGATGGAAAAATTACTTCTCAATCTATTGGAAAAGTAGCCATTCAGTTCTTTAAAGATAGTGGCACAGATGCCCCAGAGAAAATGGTTCTAGAAAGATATATTGGTCCTGCCTTTACAGAGCCAAGTACGATTTCTCGTTATGAAGAAAATGCTGACCATCCATTCAACAAGGCAGAAAATTGGGCACCAATTCCTTACAAGTCTTCTGGAGAATTAGTGGCTGGTAAACCAATCGAGTTTAACTTTGATCCAGTTCAAACAACAGCTATTCGTGCGCGTATGACTCGTAAGGCTACTACTAATGGTCTAGCACTTGTAGAATTTACAGCCTACTCTGCAGGCAAGGGAGCAGAAGTCGAAACACCATCAGCGACTATTTCGATTGATGGAAAAGCATTGGAAAACTTTGATCCAAATGTGACAGAGTACACCCTAACAACAATGGGATCCAAACCAAAAGTCACTGCGACAACTAGTGGACATGGAGTAGTCACAGTTGTGGATCATGGAAATACAAATCTTCCAACACTTGTTCGTCTTATTTCCAAAGATGGAAATCTGGTGAAAGAATATCGTTTACACTTTAAGTCTACCTTCCAAACAACACCGACAGAAGGCGTTAAGAACTTAGTTGCAGAAGCTCCAAGTTTGGAAATTGAAAAGACTCCACTTCCGTTTAAAGAAGTTGTTCGTGAAACCCCTGCGCTTGCTCAAGGTAAACGTCGTATCGTTTCTGAAGGACAAGATGGAGAAAAAAAGTTGACTATATTCAAGTTTTCAGGGTACTACTAGAAGTCTTGTTCATTCTGAAGAAAGAAAAGCTCAAGATCGTATTATTGAGGTAGGAGTAAAGCCATCTATTTCAAATAGTAAGGGTGAGGAACCTGCGCCAGTCAACGAAGTTCCAGAATTCAAAGGCGGAGTTAACTTTGTAGAAGCAGCAGTAAACGAAGTTCCAGAATTCAAAGGCGGTGCTAACTTTGTAGAAGCGGCAGTAAATGAAGTTCCAGAATACACAGGAATTCTAGCCACAGTAGGAGATCAAGCAGTACCAAGTGTTGAGAAACCTGAATTTAAGGGTGGCGTTAATGCTGTAATGGCTCTAGTACATAAACTTCCAGAGTACCGTGGTATTCTAGCTACAGTAGGTAATCAACCAGCACCGACAGTAGAAAAACCAGAGTTTAAACTAAGTTCGTTAGAAAAAGCTCAGACTCCAGAAACACCAGTTCAAGTTGCCAAGGAAGACAAGAGATTGCCAGAAACTGGTGAAAAACAGTCAGAAACAGCTGTTTTCTTGGCAGGTGTTACCTTGGCCTTGTCAGCAGCTTTATTAACTGCAAAACTCAAAGAAGATTAGTCTCAGCGTCTAATGACATCCTATTTGTAGATATTAGTCGATGATTAAAAATTGGTTTCTTTTTCAACTATTGTAAGTTGATGGCATCTAAAAACTGGAGAAGACAATCATGGTCTTCTCCAGTTTTATATAGGTGTAAGCAAGAGAGGTGAATTGTACCCCAAAAGTTAGACAGAAAAATAGTAATCCAAATTGCAAGGTGTGTACCTTTTTGTTGTATAATGGAGTGAGGTGATTAGATGATTTTAAAAATTTATAATGGGGAATATAGTTTACAATGGGATGGAATATACTACTTAGCACTATTTGATTATCCAAATATTCAAGAGTGGGAATTAGAAAAAATTGCTAAATTTATAGCTTACGAAAAACTTCATAAACGTCAAACAAGTATCGAGTGTGCTGATTCTTGTTTAAAAAAAGAGATTTTAGATTACATCTGTCAGCATCCCTTTCTTCCACCATTTACCCCTACAGATAAAAGAGTAGCTTTGACTTATGATCTACATAAGAAGTTAGTGACTTCAGACTACTGTAGTCATACTACGACTATAGATGTAGCGATTTCTATTTTTAAAACAGGCCAGCTCTTATCTGCTGTAAAAGCTTTTGGGAAAGGTACTGAGGAGTTGGTTTTGGATAGTCGAAATGCTGCATCTGATTCGAAAGATTATTTTGACTATGTCATGTTAGGATGGTCAAATACAAGTTCTGGTTATCGATTGGCGATGGAGCGTTTATTAGATCGAGCTCCTTCAGAGGAAGAATTACAAGACAAGTTTATTCCTGGAGTAAGTTTCATTTTATCTATACAGATTTGATTAAAGTTCCTGGTTATATTTTTGATGGTTACCATGTTGCAAAAATTAAGGACATGCTTAATTTATTAAGTGAGTTGTATATTTGCATTATTCCAACTCATAATAAGTGCCAATTTGAAAATATTATTCCAACTAAAATACAAGATAGGGTGCATTATCTTGACCATGCTGGAGAAGACTTAGAAGAGTGGAGTAAGAAAGTCTATCAAGTTGTTTTAAAACAATCAGATAAAGGATAGTTGAGGAAAAAAACGATGAAAGTGATTGATCAAACTTTATTAGAAAAAGTCATTGTAGAACGGCCACGTCACAGTCATAAGGGGGATTACGGTCGCCTGCTCTTGCTAGGAGGAACCTATCCTTATGGGGGAGCTATCATCATGTCAGCCATTGCAGCTGTTAAGAGTGGAGCTGGTTTGGTGACTGTTGGCACGGATAAGGAGAATATCCCAGCTCTGCACAGCCATTTACCTGAAGCTATGGCATTTTCTATAAAGGATAAAGCATTACTAAAGGAACAGTTAGAGAAGGCAGAAGTTATCTTGCTAGGTCCGGGTTTGCGAGAGAATGTATTCGGAGAAGAACTTGTAAATCGAGTCTTTTACAGTCTCAGAGAAGAACAAATTTTGATTGTAGACGGAGGTGCTTTGGGCATCTTAGCAAAAGCTCATTTGCCATTCCCATCTAGTCAGCTCATCCTAACTCCCCACCAAAAGGAATGGGAAAGACTATCTGGCACAGCTCTTGAACATCAAAATACAGAGATGACTGCTAGAGCTCTTGCATCTTTTCCTCAAGGAACGATTCTTGTCGAGAAGGGTCCAGCGACTCGTATCTGGCAAGCTGGCAAACCTGAATACTATCAGTTACAGGCTGGAGGCCCCTATCAAGCAACTGGTGGGATGGGAGATACTTTGGCTGGGATGATTGCTGGTTTTGCAGGTCAGTTTCACCAAGTAAGCCTCTATGAGAGAGTGGTGGTAGCGACCTACCTTCATTCAGCTATCGCGCAAGAACTAGCTCAAGAACATTATGTGGTTTTACCAAGTCAGATTAGCTGTGAAATTCCGAAAACAATGAAAAAAATATCTCAAAAAGGCAGCTAATACCTTAGTTGTCTTTTTATGTCGATGTAGCTATGTTGATAAGTTTTTCAAATACCTCAGAACCAGCAATCAACTGCTGAACTTGCGTGAAATTCTCACTTTTAAGGTCTTGATTTTTACTCAAACTCAAAAGAAAAGCGAGATTGTTATCAAAGTTGAGGGGTGTCAAATCATGCTTTTTTTGGTATAATTTTTAATGATGAATGCGAGAAATGATCGGTATGTGGTCGTTGATTTAGAGGCGACCAGCACCGGAAGCAAGGCAAAAATTATTCAAGTAGGCATTGTGGTGATTGAGAATGGTGAAATCATCGATCAGTATGCGACTGATGTCAATCCCCACGAGCCCTTGGATTCTCATATCAAAGAATTAACGGGTCTGACCGATCAGCGTTTGGCTGAGGCACCAGAGTTTTCTCAGGTAGCTGGAAAAAAATTTTTTTGAATTGGTTAAGGACGGTGTTTTTTTGTTGCGCACAATGTACAGTTTGATGCCAACCTCCTTGCGGAATTTCTCTTTTTGAAGGATATGAATTGCGCACACCGCGGGTGGATACAGTTGAGCTAGCCCAAGTTCTATATCCTCAGTTTGAAAAATACAATCTAGGCATCCTTTGTCAAGAGTTGGGCATTGAACTAGAACAGGCCCATACTGCCCTGTCTGATGCTCAGGCAACAGCAGAACTCTTGCTTTACATGCGTCAAAAACTCTTTGAGCTACCTAAAGGGCTCTTAGAAAGCTTGTTAGACCTTGCAGATAACCTTCTCTATGAAAGCTACCTGGTGATTGAGGAGGTCTATCAGCAACAATCTCTCTTGGCTTCTCCAGAATTGATAGAACTACATGGGCTTTTCCTGAGAAATGAAAGTCAAGCCTTAGTACCACGCAGGTTATCGAAAGACTTTGCTAAAAACATTTCCTTATTGGGGCTGGAGGAGCGTCCGCAACAGTTGGAATTTGCGGAGAAGGTTGAGCACTTATTGGAAGAACACCAGACTTCCTTTATCCAAGCTCAAACGGGACTGGGCAAGACATATGGCTATCTCCTTCCAGCTTTGAATTTGAAGAGTGATGCAGGGATTTTAGTGAGTGTTCCGACCAAAATTCTGCAAAATCAAATCATGCAAGAAGAAGGTCAACGCTTAAAAGAGGTCTTTCATCTGGAGATTCATAGTCTCAAGGGTCCTCAAAATTATTTAAAACTGGATGCCTTTCACCGAGTTCTCCACCGGTCTGAGTCCAATCGCCTTTTTACACGCTTTAAAATGCAACTGCTCATCTGGCTAACAGAGACAGAGACTGGTGATTTGGACGAAATCGGTCAGCTTTATCGCTATCAGCACTTTCTGCCTGAACTAGTCCACGATGGCAAGCTTCCAAAGAAAAGTTTATTTGCTACAGAGGATTTTTGGAAACGAGGGCAGGACAAGGCCAAGACCAGTCGTGTTCTTCTGACCAATCATGCCTATCTGGTCACTCGTTTGGAAGACAATCCCGAGTTTGTCGACAACCGTTTGCTGATCTTGGATGAAGCTCAAAAAATGCTGTTAGCTCTTGAAAATCTAGCCCAGCAGGCTTATCGCCTTGAGGATCTTGTAACTCAAATTGAAAAGTCCTTGGAGACAGAGGAAGATTTGATTCAGAAACGTTTGCTTGAGAGTATTGGTTTTGAATGTCGTTACTTGATAGAGCAGTATCAATCAGGTCTTAAGAATGGAAAGTGGTTGGATTCTCTCGAACAGTTGCGCCAACATTTTTCAGAGTTAGCTCTTCCAGAGTACAGAGAGCTTACAAACTTTTTTACGTCGGATCGTGAATTTTGGCTTGCTCTAACAGAGACATCTAGTAAGGATGTCCTGATTTGTTCAAGCAAAAATGGTCGCTTTATACTAGCAGACTTATTGCCAGAAGATTGTAGGCTCCTAGGAGTTTCTGCCACTCTTGAAATCAGCAATCGGGTTTCCCTAGCAGATCTATTGGGATTTCCAGGTGTTCCGCTTGTTAGGCTTGATGTAGCAAAACAGGAGCAACAAGAAGTCTTTCTAATTGATGACTTTCCTCTTGTGACGGAAGTTTCACCTTTTGACTATGCTAGTGAAGTGACTTCTGTTATCCGAGGTTTACAAGCCTTCCAAGAACCTTTATTGGTTTTGTTTACCTCAAAAGAAATGTTGCTGGCAGTTTCGGACCTGCTCGACCAACCGCATCTGGCTCAGTATAAAAATGGGGAACCAAGTCAACTGAAAAAACGTTTTGAAAAAGGTGAACGCCAGATCTTACTTGGAACAGGTAGTTTCTGGGAAGGAGTTGACTTTTCTACCCATCCTTGCGTAATCCAAGTGATTCCGAGATTGCCTTTCCAAAATCCCCAAGAGCCTTTAACCAAAAAATTAAACCAAGAACTGCGTCAAGAAGGGAAAAATCCTTTCTATGATTATCAGTTACCGATGGCGATCATTCGGCTAAAACAAGCCCTTGGTCGTACTGTTAGACGGCCCAACCAAGGTTCGGTTGCTGTAATCTTAGACAGTCGTGTCGTCAGCAAGCGTTACGGCAAACAAATCGCCCAGACCTTGTCAAAGAAAGGGCTGTTCAGGTTCTTTCTAGAGAACAGTTAGAGCCTGCTGTAGCTGATTTTCTCCAATCCCGTCGCAATAGAATGAAAGAAAAATCCAAGAAAGAGAAAAGGTAAAAAATATGAAACGTTCCTTCGACTCTCGAGTCGATTATAGCCTCCTTCTACCAGTGTTTTGTTTACTGGTGATTGGAGTAGTGTCCATTTATATAGCAGTTAGTCATGACTATCCAAATAATGTGTTACCAATACTAGGCCAGCAAATCGCTTGGATTTCCTTGGGTCTTGTCATTGGTTTTGTGGTCATGTTCTTCAATACCGAGTTTTTATGGAAGGTGACTCCCTATCTTTATGGTCTAGGGCTAGCTTTGATGGTCCTACCCCTTGTTTTTTACAATCCGAGTCTGGTAGCTTCTACGGGAGCTAAAAACTGGGTGTCTATCGGGGGAACCACGCTCTTTCAACCATCTGAGTTCATGAAGATTTCCTACATCTTGATATTGGCTCGAGTCATTGTACAATTCACTCAAAAACACAAAGAATGGCGACGGACTATTCTGTTGGATTTCCTATTGATTGGTTGGATGATTGCCTTTACCATCCCAGTCTTGATCCTCTTAGCCCTACAAAGTGACTTAGGGACTGCCTTGGTCTTTGTAGCTATTTTTGCAGGCATGGTCCTCCTTTCAGGTGTTTCGTGGAAGATTATCATTCCTGTTTTTGCAACAGGAGTGACTGCAGTTGCAGGCTTCATGGCCATCTTTATAAGTAAGGATGGACGTGCCTTCTTGCATCAGATTGGGATGCCAACATACCAGATTAACCGTATTTTGGCTTGGCTCAATCCCTTTGATTTCGCGCAAACAACGACTTACCAACAGGCGCAGGGGCAAATTGCTATTGGAAGTGGTGGCTTGTTTGGACAAGGTTTCAATGTGTCCAATCTCCTCATTCCAGTACGTGAAAGCGATATGATTTCACAGTGATTGCTGAAGACTTTGGCTTCATTGGTTCAGTCTTTGTCATTGCTTTGTATTTGCTTCTTATCTATCGTATGTTGAAGATTACGCTCAGGTCAAATAACCAGTTCTACACCTATATTTCGACTGGTTTTATCATGATGTTGCTCTTCCATATCTTTGAAAATATCGGTGCCGTAACAGGCTTACTTCCTTTGACAGGGATTCCCTTGCCATTCATTTCGCAAGGTGGATCCGCAATTATTAGTAACCTCATCGGAGTCGGTCTCCTTTTGTCTATGAGTTACCAGACAAACCTAGCAGAGGAGAAAAGTGGAAAAGTTCCATTCAAACGAAAGAAAGTCGTCCTAAAACAAATCAAATAAGGAGGCCACTATGGCAAAAGTAGCAGTTATTTTAGCCCAAGGTTTTGAAGAAATTGAAGCCTTGACAGTAGTTGATGTCTTGCGTCGAGCAAACATTTCATGTGATATGGTAGGATTTGAAGAGCAGGTGACAGGGTCGCATGACATTCAGGTAAAAGCTGACCGTATCTTTGATGGCGATTTGTCCGACTATGACTTGGTCGTTCTTCCAGGTGGTATGCCAGGCTCAGCTCACCTACGGGATAATCCAGCCCTCATTTCTGAGATTAGAGCCTTTGACCAAGCAGGAAAGAAAATTGCTGCCATCTGTGCAGCCCCAATCGCCCTCCATCAAGCAGGTGTCCTGAAAGACAAGCACTTCACTTGTTATGATGGGGTTCAGGAAAACATTAGTGATGGAACTTATCAAAGCAAACAGTGGTTGTGGATGGTAATCTAACAACTAGCCGAGGACCGTCAACTGCCCTTGCCTTTGCCTATGAGTTGGTAGAGCAATTGGGAGGAGATGCTGAAAGTTTACGAGTTGGGATGCTCTATCGAGATGTCTTTGGAAATCAAGAATAAAACGAGAGACAGACTCTCGTTTTTTACTTGGAAAAATCTAGGAAATCATCGCTTTTTTCATAAAAAAATGGTATAATGAAGGGTATGAAATATCACGACTATATATGGGATTTAGGTGGTACCCTATTGGATAATTATGAGACTTCTACAGCAGCCTTTGTAGAAACCTTAGCCCAATATGGAATAGAGCAAGAACACGACCGTGTATACGAAGCCTTGAAGGTTTCTACAGCCTTTGCCATTGAGAAATTTGCCCCAGATATCGAGTTTTTTTTAGAGAACTACAAAGAAAATGAAGCACGTGAGCTAGAACACCCAGTTTTGTTTGAGGGAATTCCAGAGTTACTCAAAGATATCTCTGACAAGGGTGGTCGCCATTTTTTGGTTTCTCATCGAAATGACCAAGTTCTGGAACTTCTTTCTAAGACCAAGATAGCCAACTACTTCACAGAAGTAGTGACTGCCAGTTCCGGTTTTAAACGAAAACCAGATCCTGAGTCCATGATTTATTTACGTGATAAATATCATATTACATCCGGTTTGGTCATCGGAGATAGAAAGATTGATGTCGAAGCAGGTAAAGCTGCAGGCTTAGATGCCTATCTTTTTGACAATGTTGCAACATTGAGACGAGCAATAGACATGTAAGAAAAAGGAAAAAAATGACAGAAGAAATCAAAAACCAACAGGCACAGGATTATGATGCCAGTCAAATTCAAGTTTTAGAAGGGCTTGAAGCCGTTCGTATGCGTCCAGGTATGTATATTGGATCGACTTCAAAGAAGGTCTTCACCACCTAGTCTGGGAAATTGTTGATAACTCAATTGACGAAGCCTTAGCTGGATTTGCAAGTCACATCCAAGTCTTTATCGAACCAGATGATTCCATTACCGTTGTGGATGACGGTCGTGGAATTCCTGTTGACATTCAGGAAAAGACGGGACGTCCTGCTGTTGAGACAGTCTTTACGGTTCTTCATGCTGGAGGAAAATTCGGCGGTGGCGGATACAAGGTTTCAGGTGGTCTCCATGGAGTAGGCTCTTCCGTAGTAAATGCCCTCTCAACGCAACTAGATGTTCATGTTCACAAAAACGGTAAGATTCATTACCAAGAATACCGTCGTGGTCATGTTGTTGCTGACCTTGAGGTGGTTGGAGATACGGATAAAACTGGAACAACAGTTCACTTCACACCAGATCCAGAGATTTTTACAGAAACAACGACTTTTGACTTTGACAAATTAAACAAACGTATTCAAGAACTAGCCTTTTTGAACCGAGGTCTTCGAATCTCGATCACAGATAAGCGTGAAGGTCTCGAACAAAGCAAACATTACCACTATGAGGGTGGGATTGCTAGCTACGTTGAATATATCAACGAGAACAAGGATGTGATCTTTGATACACCAATCTACACAGACGGTGAGATGGATGATATCACAGTTGAAGTAGCCATGCAGTACACAACCGGTTACCACGAAAACGTCATGAGTTTCGCCAATAATATTCACACTCATGAAGGTGGAACGCATGAGCAAGGTTTTCGTACAGCACTGACGCGTGTTATCAATGATTATGCCCGCAAAAATAAGCTATTAAAAGACAATGAAGATAACCTAACAGGGGAAGATGTCCGTGAAGGTTTGACTGCAGTTATCTCTGTGAAACATCCAAATCCACAGTTTGAAGGACAAACCAAGACTAAATTGGGAAATAGCGAAGTAGTTAAGATTACCAATCGCCTCTTCAGCGATGCCTTTTCTGATTTCCTCATGGAGAATCCGCAGATTGCCAAGCGCATCGTGGAAAGGGATCTTGGCTGCCAAGGCTCGTGTAGCTGCTAAGCGAGCGCGTGAAGTCACTCGTAAGAAATCCGGCTTGGAAATTTCCAATCTGCCAGGAAAACTAGCCGACTGCTCCTCTAACAATCCAGCTGAAACAGAGCTCTTTATCGTCGAAGGAGACTCAGCTGGTGGATCAGCTAAATCTGGTCGTAACCGTGAATTCCAAGCTATCTTGCCAATTCGAGGCAAAATCTTGAATGTTGAAAAAGCTAGCATGGATAAAATTCTAGCCAACGAAGAAATTCGAAGTCTTTTCACGGCTATGGGAACAGGATTTGGTGCAGAATTCGATGTCACTAAGGCTCGTTACCAAAAACTTGTTTTGATGACCGATGCCGATGTTGATGGTGCTCATATTCGAACCCTCCTTTTGACCCTTATTTACCGCTACATGAAACCAATTCTAGAAGCTGGATATGTCTACATTGCTCAACCACCAATCTACGGGGTTAAAGTTGGAAGTGAGATCAAAGAATACATCCAGCCTGGTGCAGATCAAGAAATTAAACTCCAAGAAGCCTTAGCACGTCATAGTGAAGGGCGTTCAAAACCAACCATCCAACGTTATAAAGGTTTGGGAGAAATGGATGACCACCAATTGTGGGAAACAACCATGGATCCAGAACATCGCTTGATGGCGCGTGTTTCGGTAGATGATGCTGCCGAAGCAGATAAGATCTTTGATATGTTGATGGGGGACCGAGTTGAACCTCGCCGTGAATTTATCGAAGAAAATGCCGTTTACAGTACCCTTGACGTCTAAAAAATGTGGGAAATAGTTCCCATGACCTAAAAAAATATGATATAATCAATACGATTGTTTCTAGTATAAAAGGAGTTTGATATGTCTAATGGACAACTAATTTATCTAATGGTTGCGATTGCAGTCATTTTGATTCTAGCTTATGTAGCGGCAATCTTCCCTACGTAAGCGTAATGTAAGTAGATTGACAGCCCTCGAGGAAAGAAAAGAAGAACTCTACAACCTTCCTGTAAATGATGAGGTTGAAGCGGTTAAAAAAACATGCATTTGATTGGTCAAAGTCAGGTGACCTTCCGTGAATGGAATCAAAAATGGGTTGATTTATCCCTTAACTCATTTGCTGATATTGAAAAATAACCTGTTTGAGGCTGAAGGCTATAATAATTCTTTTTCGCTTTTTTTCAAAGCGACTCACCAAATCGATCAAATCGAAAGTCAAATTGATTTAATTGAAGAAGACATTGCACGATTCGCAATGCGCTTTCAGAGCTTGAAAAAAACAAGAGTCTAAGAATAGCGGACGTGTTCTGCATGCTTTGGACTTATTTGAAAATCTGCAACATACCGTAGCAGAAAATTCGGAACAGTATGGTAAAGCCCTTCCTGAAATTGAGAAACAATTGGAAAATATCCAGTCAGAGTTTTCTCAATTTGTAACCTTGAACTCTTCAGGTGACCCAGTTGAAGCGGCAGCAATTCTTGATTCAACTGAAAATCATATTCTTGCTTTGACACATATCGTTGATCGTGTTCCACCTCTCGTGAAGACTTTGTCAACAGAACTTCCAGAACAATTGGAAGATTTGGAGGAAGGCTACCGTAAACTCTTGGATGCTAATTATCACTTCACTGAAACGGACATCGAGTCACGCTTCCAACTTTTACATGAATCCTTGAAAAATAATCAAGAAAACATCCGCCAGTTGGAATTGGATAATGCAGAGTATGAAAATACACAAATCCAAGAAGAGATTAATGCGCTCTACGATATCTTCACGCGTGAAATAGCTGCCCAAAAAGTCGTTGAAAGTCTCCTTTCAACACTTCCAACCTACCTCAATCACTTGAAAGAAAATAATCAGGTTTTGGTTCAAGATCTTGAACGCTTAAATAAAACCTATCTTCTCCCAGAAAGTGATGGGAACCATGTCCGCCGTCTTCAAGCTGAATTGTCAGGGCTTGATACAGCGATCACAGAGGCAACTGAAGATCAGGGTGAGCCAACTCAAGCTTACTCTATTTTAGAGGAGCAGTTTAATTCACTTCAAAGTAATCTAAAAGACATTGAAGACGAACAAGTTTCTGTTAGTGAACGCCTAGCCCAAATCGAAAAAGACGACATCAATGCTCGTCAGAAAGCCAATGTCTATGTGAATCGCTTGCATACTATCAAACGTTACATGGAGAAGAGAAACTTGCCGGGTATTCCTCAAAGTTTCTTGAAACTTTTCTTCACTGCAAGCCATAACACAGAAGATCTGATGGCAGAGTTAGAACAAGCACAAGTTAATATTGAATCAGTTAAACGAATTCTTGAAATTGCGACCCATGACATGGAGGCTCTTGAAACAGAAACCTACAATATTGTTCAATATGCAACCTTGACAGAGCAACTCTTGCAGTATTCAAACCGTTACCGTTCATTTGATGAGCGTATCCAGCAAGCTTTCAATGAAGCACTTGAAATTTTTGAAAAAGAATTTGACTACAAGGCATCATTTGAGAAGATTTCTCAAGCCTTGGAAGTTGCAGAACCAGGAGTCACAAATCGCTTTGTTTCTTCTTATGAAAAAACACGTGAAGCGATTCGCTTCTAATACCTGAAAAGCTTAGATCATCTAGGCTTTTTATTATTTATTTCAAAAATAGAAGAATATCGATTTATCATTGAAATTATAGTTCTGATTTGATATGATGGAGGTATGAAGAAAAATAGAGAGAAGCGTGTTTCCCACGATAAAAAGAGAAGTAGATTGCTTTCCCTTGTTGGAATCTTAGGTCTTGCTATGATCTGCCTAGGTGGTGTGATTGGTCACAAGGTTCTACAGAAGCAATCTTACGAACAAAAAATTGAAGCGCTAAAAAGTGAAAAAGATCAACAATTCAAAGCAGGTAGTCAGAAAGACCATTTCCGAAAAGATCAAGCCGAAGTGATTGTCTACTACCCTCTTCAAGGAGAGGAAGTCATTGCGTCTGTTAGAGAAAAGATCAACCAGGATATCAAAGAAAAACTGGAAGATAAAGAAGATTTGGTCTTTTATTATACTGAGCAGTTGGATCCAGTCTTAAAGGGAGTTGTTTCTCGTAATATTAGCAAGCAAGTCTACGATTTGTCTGCAGCAACGGTTGAAGAAAAAGAAAAAACGTCTTTAGGAAAAGTTTTCTTGACTGAAGATGGGAAAACTTTTGATCTGAGTAAACTTTTCAAGGATACTAGCAAGGCTAAGGAAGTCTTGCTGAGTCAAATCAAATCAACCCTAGAAGATAAGAAACTTGACCAGGCAAAAATTGATCAAGTTATAAAGAGCTTCACAGACCAAGAATTGATATCTTGGAGTTTTGATTATAAAGATAGTCAACTCATCCTTTATCCTGCTGACCTAGGGGAGGCTCTGGAGGAAATTGCTTTACCAATATCCAGTTTCTTTGATGTGTTGGAGTCCTCTTATCTATTAGAAAAGGGTGCTGAACTTTACCAGGCTTACTTTGCTCAGAAAAATAAAAAAGTTGTAGCCTTGACTTTTGATGATGGTCCAAATCCATCTACAACTACACAAGCTTTGGATACATTAGCTAAGTACAATGTAAAGGCGACCTTCTTTGTACTTGGTAAAAACATTGCTGGCAATGAAGATCTTCTGAAACGAATGAAATCAGAAGGACATGTTGTGGGAAATCATAGCTGGGATCATCCCGTTCTTTCTAAATTGTCTCTGGAAGATGCTAAAAAACAAATCACGGATACGGAAGATGCCTTGACCAAGGTTTTAGGTTCGAGTTCTAAACTTATGCGCCCCCCTTACGGAGCGATTACAGATGATATTCGTAATAGTCTGGATTTGAGTTTTATCATGTGGAATGTAGATAGTTTGGACTGGAAGAGCAAGAATGAAACTGCTATTTTAACAGAGATTCAGCATCAAGTTCGTAATGGATCGATTGTTCTTATGCATGATATTCATGGCGCTACAGTTAATGTTCTTCCAAAGATTATAGAATATCTAAAAGAGCAAGGTTATACATTTGTGACTATTCCGGAATTGCTCAATTCACGTCTAAAAGCTCACGAAATGTATTATGACCGTGATCAATAATTGTTAAAATCTAAAGGAGTAAGTGTTCTGACAATCAGGACTTTGTTCCTTTAGATTTCTTCACATAGAAAGGAAAAAATATGAAATCATATACGCTAAATAATGGAGTTTCAATTCCTGTTCTGGGATTTGGAACATGGAAAGCTGAAAATGGAGAAGTAGCCTACCAAGCTGTTTTAGAAGCTTTAAAGACTGGTTATCGTCATATCGATACTGCGGCTATCTATCAAAATGAGGAGAGCGTTGGCCGTGCTATACGAGATAGCGGTATTTCACGTCAAGAAATCTTTGTAACGACCAAACTTTGGAATACCAATCACAGCTACGAAGAAGCTCGCCAAGCTTTTGAGCAATCAATGGAAAAACTGGGATTGGATTATCTAGACTTGTACCTTATCCATTGGCCAAATCCAAAACCACTAAGAGAAAATGACGAATGGAAAACTCGCAATGCTGAAGTCTGGAGAGCGATGGAGGATCTTTACCAAGAAGGCAAAATCCGTGCTATCGGCGTTAGTAATTTCCTTCCTCATCATCTGGATGCCTTGCTTGAGACAGCAAGAATTATTCCAGCGGTCAATCAGGTACGTTTGGCACCAGGAGTTTATCAAGAGGAAGTGGTTGACTACTGTAGAGAGAAGGGGAATTCTCCTAGAGGCTTGGGGACCATTTGGGCAAGGAGAGCTGTTTGAACAGAAAGAAGTCCAAGAAATTGCTGATAAGCATGGGAAATTAGTGGCTCAAATTGCCTTGGCTTGGAGTTTGGCAGAAGAGTTTTTACCATTACCTAAGTCAGTAACAGCCTCTCGTATCCAGAGCAATCTTGACTGTTTTGGGATTGAACTCAGTAAAGAAGAGCGAGAGGTCCTAAAGACTATCTCAGTGATTTCTGGCGCACCTCGTGTGGATGAGATGGATTTTTAGAAAGTAAGAAAAAGAATTGTAAATTTTCTCTCTTTCTGATATAATAATCAACAAGAAAGAAAGTCTTATGGCGTTCTTTAAGCGAGCTTGGGACAGTGGGAGCCAAGTAGGACAAGGTAAGAAACTGGCGCTTTCTGTCGTATTTTAAAAAACAATGAAGTAATAAATTAGGGTGGAACCGCGTTTCTGACGCCCCTAGTCGCAAGGCTTGGGTGTTGAAATTCGGTTCTTTTTGAATTTCGTCTAATACCTAAGTAGAAAGGAGCATAATGCTTAAAGGATCTTGTTTATGCAAAGCAGTGACCTACACTTTAGATGAGGAATTGCCGGAATTAGTTTTTTGTCATTGCTCATTCTGTCGGAAAGCAACTGCGTCTGCTTATACAGTTAATGCCAAAGTTAGCAGCAATAATCTAGTATTGTATGGAGAAGAGAATTTGGTTACTTATAGTTCATCTCCAGGGAAACAACGCTATTACTGCCAGAACTGTCATAGTCAAATCTTCACTGCTCAAGAAAATATACCAGAAGTCTGTGCTTTAAAATTAGGTACAATAGATGAATGCGATCAGAATTTACAAACTGTTCCTAAACGTCATATTTTTCAGGATCCAGCTTTTTCTTGGTTGCTTGATAAATAAATTTAAAAAGATAATATAAACTAAAGGAGTAAACAATGTCTAAGAAATTAACATTTCACTGCGTCAGTGGCAGAGACCTCCTTACAGTCGGGCTGCCCCACGTTCAGCACTAGGGTGCTGAGCTAGACGCAGTACTAACTCGTCTTGCCTCGTATAATCGACGAGGCAGACTCGTTCGCAAGAAATCATTTTTTATTAAGGAGTATTCAATGTCTAAGAAATTAACATTTCACTGCGTCAGTGGCAGAGACCTCCTTATAGTCGGGCTGCCCCACGCTCAGCACTAGAGTGCCTGAACTAGACGCAGTACTAACTCGTCTTGCCTCGTATGATCGACGAGGCAGACTAGTGTCGCAAGTAATTTATAAAAAAAGGAGTAAATAATGTCTAAAAAATTGACTTTCCACTGCGTCAGTAGCATAGACCTCCTTACAGTCGGACTGCCCCACGCTCAGCACTAGGGTGCTGAGCTAGACGCAGTACTAACTCGTCTTGCCTCGTATAATCGACGAGGCAAACTCGTGTCGCAAGAAAACATTTTTTATTAAGGAGTATTCAATGTCTAAGAAATTAACATTTCAAGAAATTATTTTGACTTTGCAACAATTTTGGAATGACCAAGGTTGTATGCTTATGCAGGCTTATGATAATGAAAAAGGTGCGGGAACGATGAGTCCTTACACTTTCCTTCGTGCTATCGGTCCTGAGCCATGGAATGCAGCGTATGTAGAGCCATCACGTCGTCCTGCTGACGGTCGTTACGGGGAAAACCCTAACCGTCTCTACCAACACCACCAATTCCAAGTGGTCATGAAGCCATCTCCATCAAATATCCAGGAACTTTACCTTGAGTCTTTGGAAAAATTAGGTATCAATCCTTTGGAGCACGATATCCGCTTCGTTGAAGATAACTGGGAAAATCCATCTACTGGTTCAGCTGGTCTTGGATGGGAAGTTTGGCTTGATGGAATGGAAATCACTCAGTTCACTTATTTCCAACAAGTAGGGGGATTGGCAACTGGCCCTGTGACTGCGGAAGTTACCTATGGTTTGGAGCGTTTAGCTTCTTACATCCAAGAGGTTGACTCTGTCTATGATATCGAGTGGGCCGATGGTGTAAAATACGGAGAAATCTTCATCCAACCTGAGTACGAGCATTCAAAATATTCTTTTGAAATTTCGGATCAAGAAATGTTGCTGGAAAACTTTGATAAGTTTGAAAAAGAGGCTGGTCGTGCCTTGGAAGAAGGATTGGTTCACCCTGCCTATGACTATGTTCTCAAATGTTCACACACCTTTAACCTGCTTGATGCGCGCGGTGCCGTATCCGTAACGGAGCGCGCAGGCTATATTGCCCGTATCCGTAACTTAGCCCGTGTCGTAGCCAAAACCTTTGTAGCAGAACGCAAACGCTTAGGCTACCCACTTTTGGATGAAGCAACACGAGCTAAACTCTTAGCAGAAGACGCAGAATAGTAAGTAATACTGTGCTCTAAAATCGTTAAAGGCAAGTCGAAGACTTGCTAGAGGGATATGCACCGTCGTACTGTTATGTGGGGATTTTTGAAACCTTGGTTTCAAAAATCAGTCAGCTAAATCCACTTTGATGAGACTGTTGGAAATCTTAGTTTATTTGGTATAAGATTTCCTTACAGACACACAAAAGTTAGTTAGCGACGTCCCCAGTACCTAAGGTGCATATCAAAAGAAAAGATTGAAGAAGATGTAAAGGAAAAAACATGACAAAAAACTTATTAGTAGAACTCGGTCTTGAAGAGTTACCAGCCTATGTAGTAACTTCAAGTGAAAAACAACTAGGTGAAAAAATGGCAGCCTTCCTCAAGGAAAACCGCCTGTCTTTTGAAGCCATTCAAACCTTCTCAACACCACGACGTTTGGCTGTTCGTGTGACTGGTCTTGCAGACAAACAGTCTGATTTGACAGAAGATTTCAAGGGGCCAGCAAAGAAAATTGCCTTGGATAGTGATGGAAACTTCACCAAAGCAGCTCAAGGATTTGTCCGTGGAAAAGGCTTGACAGTTGAAGATATTGAATTCCGTGAAATCAAGGGTGAAGAATATGTCTATGTTACCAAGGAAGAAGTGGGGCAACCAGTTGAAGCCATTGTTCCAGGTGTAGTAGATGTCTTGAAGTTATTGACATTCCCTGTTAGCATGCACTGGGCTAACAACACTTTTGAATATATCCGCCCTGTACATACTTTGACTGTTCTTTTAGATGAAGAAGAGTTTGATTTGGCTTTCCTTGATATCAAGGGCGGTCGTGTGAGTCGTGGTCATCGTTTCTTGGGACAAGAAACTAAGATTCAGTCAGCATTGAGCTACGAAGAAGACCTTCGTAAGCAGTTTGTAATCGCGGATCCTCGTGAACGTGAGCAAATGATTGTTGACCAAATCAAAGCAATCGAAGCTGAACAAGGCGTACGTATCGAAATTGATGCTGACTTGCTGAACGAAGTCTTGAATCTGGTTGAATACCCAACTGCCTTTATGGGAAGTTTTGATGCCAAATACCTTGAAGTTCCAGAAGAAGTCTTGGTAACTTCTATGAAGGAACACCAACGTTACTTTGTTGTCCGTGATCAAGATGGTAAACTCTTGCCAAACTTCATTTCAGTCCGTAACGGAAATGCAGAGCATTTGGAAATGTCATCAAGGGAAATGAAAAAGTCTTAGTTGCCCGCTTGGAAGACGGAGAATTCTTCTGGCGTGAAGACCAAAAATTGGTCATTTCAGATCTTGTTGAAAAATTGAACCATGTGACCTTCCACGAAAAGATTGGTTCTCTTCGTGAACACATGATTCGTACAGGTCAGATTGCCGTCCTTTTGGCGGAAAAAGCTGGTTTGTCAGCGGATGAAACGATTGACCTGGCCCGTGCAGCAGCCATTTATAAGTTTGATTTGTTGACGGGGATGGTTGGTGAGTTTGATGAACTCCAAGGAATTATGGGTGAGAAATATGCCCTTCTTGCTGGGGAAACTCCAGCAGTTGCGGCTGCCATTCGTGAACACTATTTGCCTACATCAGCCGAAGGAGAACTTCCAGAGAGCAAGGTTGGAGCCATTCTAGCCATTGCAGACAAATTGGATACGATTTTGAGTTTCTTCTCAGTAGGCTTGATTCCTTCAGGTTCTAATGACCCTTATGCCCTTCGTCGTGCGACGCAAGGTGTAGTTCGTATCTTGGATGCCTTTGGCTGGCACATTGCTATGGATGAGCTGATCGATAGCCTTTATGATCTAAAATTCGACAGCTTAACTTATGAAAATAAAGCAGAGGTCATGGACTTTATCAAGGCTCGTGTTGATAAGATGATGGGTTCAACTCCAAAAGACATTAAGGAAGCGGTCCTTGCAAGTTTGAACTTTGTTGTGGCAGATATGCTAGAAGCAGCAAGTGCTCTCGTAGAAGCAAGCAAGCAAGAAGATTTCAAACCGTCTGTCGAATCCCTCTCACGTGCTTTCAATTTGGCTGAAAAAGCCGAAGGAACTGATACTGTTGATCCTGCCCTCTTTGAGAATGAAGAAGAGAAAGCCTTGGCAGAAGCAGTGGAATCACTCGTTTTGTCAGGTACTGCAGGTCAGCAATTAGAACAACTCTTTGCACTTAGCCCAATTATTGATGCTTTCTTTGAAAATACCATGGTAATGGCTGAAGATCAGGATGTCCGTCAAAATCGCTTGGCTATCTTGTCGCAATTAACCAAGAAAGCCGCTAAACTTGCACGTTTCAATCAAATTAATACCAAATAAAAAATAAAATCTGTTAAACGGATTAAACCTTATCACAAAGGAGAAGAAATGGATCCGAAAAAAATCGCTCGTATTAACGAGCTTGCCAAAAAGAAAAAAACAGAAGGCTTAACTTCTGCTGAAAAAGTGGAACAAGCTAAACTTCGTGAGGAGTACATCGAAGGCTATCGTCGTTCTGTTCGTCACCACATTGAAGGAATCAAAATTGTGGACGAGGAAGGAAATGACGTCACACCAGAAAAACTACGTCAAGTACAACGCGAAAAAGGTTTGCATGGTCGTAGTTTAGATGATCCTAACTCATAAATTGAAAGGGGTTGTAGATGATTTACAAGCCCTTTTTCTTTTGCAATAAAAAAGAGTCTGGGACAAAAGTCTAACCTACAATATAAAAAGCGAACAAAACGAGTTATCTGACACTCAGAATTCTGTCTTGTTCGCTTTTTTGCTCTAATCTATCGATTTTAAAAATTTATAATAAGGAATTCCTAAAATCAAAATCTTTTTGTCTCAGACTCTTTGTTTTAAACGAAGTAGTAAACCGCCAGCGGTTTGGCAGAAGCTTGCTTGAACAATGTTCAGCTAATCTTAGTTACCTGCCTCAGCGGGACTTCACTGTTGCCCTCTACAAGACCATCAATCAGATTAACAATCCATCTTTCTTGGTCATGATTGAGAAATTGAGAGAAGGAACTTGAGATACAATAAGGATACAGAGAGAAAAGCCAGATAATAGGAGCTTTCAGTACTGTATCCTTATTTTTTAAATCGTGAAAATCGAATAATTAGCTCTAAATGAAGAGAATTGAGGTGTGTGTAAATTTAAAATTTTATATTTTCTTACATAGAAGATATAAGACTTTTGACATTTTTCAATTTATATGATATTCTATGACTGTAAAATAAAAAAACGTCACAGAGTTTTTAGGAGGAAGTTATGGCTACTGCTTTTACTACTGAAGAAAAAGAAGTAATTAGAAAGAAATTACATAAAGTTGCAAAGGAATGCCTTCAAAGATATGGGGTTAAGAAAACCACAGTTGACCAGATGGCAGCAATGGTAGATATTTCCAAAGGTTCTTTTTATAATTTTTATTCCTCAAAAGAAATGTTATTTTTTGCGGTCTTAGAAGAATATCAAATAGATGTTATGAATCGCCTGACAGAACAATTAGATATGGAAGCCAAGATAGATACAAGTCGTCTGGTAGAGTTACTTTATGATTTTTATCAAGGTTTTCGCTATTCATTTATGTATACCATATTTAAAAATAATGAAATGGAATTACTCATAAGAAAATTGCCGAAAGAGGCGATAACAAATCATCATCTGATAGACGATAGGATGGTTAAAAAAATTGTGTCTCGAATCAACATTAAAGAAAATGTATCGGTAGAAATCGTCTCTGCTTTATTTAGAACGATTGCTATGACTATATTACACATCGAGGAAATCGGTGAAGAACAATTTGATATCGCATTGAAGTTCGTTATACAAGGAATTGTTGAGCAAATTACTAAGGAGGATAGGTAATGGTGAAAGAAGCAATTAGAACCGCAAAGCTTTCTAAAAGATATGGAACAAAAAATGTTGTCGACAACTTGAATCTTTCAATAAAACCTGGTGAAATAGTAGGTTTTTTAGGACTAAATGGTGCAGGGAAAACAACGACGATGAGAATGATGCTAGGATTGATAAAATCTACATCAGGAGAATGTTATATCCAAGGAAGAAAGTTAGATCTAAGTAATTTAGAACTTCGAAACGAAATAGGTTATATTATTGAGACGCCTTATTCTTATCCAGACTTAACTGTGAGAGAAAATTTAGAAATAGTTAGTAAATTAAGAGGGATTAATAAAGATAATATTGACTGGGTAATTGAGAAATTAAAACTAAAGCAATATGAACATAAACAGGAGAAGCATCTTTCTTTAGGAAATGTTGCGCGTTTAGGAATTGCAAAAGCGATTATTCATAAACCTAAAATTCTAATTCTTGATGAGCCAACAAATGGATTAGATCCTTTTGGAGTTATTGAAGTGAGAGAACTATTAAAGGAATTGGCGAATAATCTAGGCACAACTGTTCTTATTTCAAGTCATAATCTGGAAGAAATATCTAAAATTGCTACTAGGATAGTTATTGTACATGAGGGCAGACTTATAAGAGAAGTTGAAAGCAATGAATTAGAGCAGTACTTAGAAAAGAAGTTACTAGTAAGTGGCTCTAATAATAAGGCCATGAAAGAAGTATTATCTAACCAGGGCTATCATGTAAACATTCAATCAGACACAGAAAATAATATCGATTTCTTAGAATTAACTGATACAAAGCTGTGGAATATCCGGAAAAAATTGCTACATTGCTAGTTAATGCAGGTTATCCACCTAAATCACTGACTGTTGAGAAAGAAGATTTAGAGCATTATTTCTTAAGAATACTGAATGACTATAATGGAGGTGTTTCGAATTAAAAAGCTTAGTTCCTGTATTTTAATTGAATGGAAAAAGTTAATAAAATCAAAACTTTCCATCGTAACTGCTTGTTCTATCTGTTTAGTTCCTTTTATTGTTGGGTTGTTTGCAACTATGATGAAATATCCAGAGAATTTCAAAAATCTTGGATTGATTTCTGCAAAAATGGAAATGATGAGGATAACAGACTGGTCGTCGTACTTAATGACCGTATCACAAGTCATTTCTGTTGGGGGATTGCTCATTTTTGGATTTACAGCATCTTGGGTTTTTGGTAGAGAATATTCTGATAAAACGATGATAGACCTATTAGCGCTCCCGATGAAAAGAGATACAATCGTATTATCCAAGTTTATCGTTATCGCTCTATGGAGCTATATTCTATCAATTTTTGCACTTTTATTAGGATTATTAGCTGGCAATCTGATTGGGCTTGAGGGTGGGAGCTTAACGGTGATTTTCAAAGGTATACTTACTTTTGGTTATTGTACTACTCTTACGATCATACTCTCTACTCCAGTAGCTTTTTTTGCTTGTTTAGGCAGGGGATATCTGTCACCATTGGCATTTATTATTTTTACAATTATTTTTTCTCAACTTGGTTCTGCTCTTAACTTTGGGAAATACATCCCATGGGCTATTCCTGCACTCGCAAGTGGTATTGCAGGAATAGCACTATTGAATTTTGGGAGCATTGTCAGTTTGTTTGGGGTAAGCATTCTAGGTCTTATCGCAACAATAGCTTGGTGGAGGTATGCTGATTATGATTAAAATGAAGTGATGAAAAAGCTAATAACACAAAACTAAGTCTTATTCATTTCCATTCAAAATCCCTCCTCCTGTTCAGATTGAAAAATAAGAGGAGGTACATTATGACAATCGAAAGTTTTGGACGAGAGGGTATCATATAAGTCCCGTTGGCCTAAATGAAAAGATAGTTTCTAAATATATAGGCGATTGGGAAAAAATGACCTTGTCTTTGATAAGTTAAGTGTCAAACCGTTCTCAGATGGTAGTTTTAGAACAAGGTAAAATCTCGTTACGGGCATCAGTCAAGTGAAGGACAAAATCCAAAAAAGATGCTTGGTCTGAACTTTTTCTAGCAGGGGCCGGATTAAAAAGAGGCTGAGGAGAAAGAGCAAGAGGATAGGATAGAAATACCAAGGATTACTGACGAATTGGACCCCTTCAGCAATCCTCAAAGGGATGTAAGTGTGGGACAGCAGACTCTGTCCAGATAGGAAAGGCAAGACAATCGCAGTCATGGTCAGAATCAGAAACTAGCCCAGGTTGAAGATAGTGTTAGAAAATTGCTTCATGAGGACCTGTTCTCCATCTTGATGAAATAACGGTCTTCTCCCAGCTCAATCAGCTCGACTGGCTGAGGATAGAAGCGATCCATGACCTCTTTTTGAAGTATGTCTCCTTTAGGACCTTGGGCAATAATTTCAGCTTCTTTTAGGAGTAGGACATGATCCATAGCAGAAGTGATTTCCTCAACATGGTGGGTGACATAGAGGATAGTTGGAGCTTTCTCCATCTGTGTAATCTTACCAATCTGATCCAGCAGGCGCTCGCGAGCAAAGAGATCCAGACCGCTGGTCGCTTCATCTAAGATAAGCAGTTCTGGCTTTTCCATGAGACTGCGCGCAATCAGCAAGAGCTGCTTTTCCCCTTGAGAGAGACTGATGTAGCTCCGGCCAATCAAATCTTGTCCGCCAAGGGAGACCAGCATTTCCCTAGCTTGATCCAGCTCTGCTTGCCCGTAAGGAGCATAGAGAATACTGCTTTTATACTTACCTGTCAGGACGATTTCTTCGGCAATGAGATGGCTAGGCAGGCGTTCAGCAATGAAGGAGCCAACTACTCCAATCTTAGTTCGCAGCTGAGGAATATCGCCAGCGCCAAATTCCGTACCCAGAACCGTCACCTTGCCCTGGGTCTTCCAATGTTCAGCCATAAGCAGGCGCAGGAGAGTAGTCTTTCCAGAACCGTTGAGACCGAGAATGGCCCAATGCTCCCCCTTTCACCTGCCAGTTGAGATCCTTTAAGATGGTTCGGCCTTGTTTAGCCAAGCTTACATTTTCTAGTTTGATAATCTTTTCCATTTTTACTCTCTTTCGTTAAATCTCCTTTATTATAACAAAATTTAGGAAAAAATAACCGATAGGAGGAGGCAGATGTTTTATAAAAGTAAGCTGATGTAGGTCCTTTTGCTAATGATTATCTTCTTTATCTGGTGTTAGATGAGGTCCATCCTATTACCATCAGGGTGCTCTTGCTCTTATCCAGCAATATCCATGGCATGCTGGGGATGATTGTGGCAATCCCGACTCATTTTATCCTCAAAGAAATCGCCAAGTTCTTGGTAGATCGCTATGATAATCACAAGGAAACCCAGCAGAAGAAGAAGGAAGAGCTTGGAATCGATTGATTCCAGAGTCTCGATACCAGAAATAAGACGGAAGAAGGGTCTTCCGTCTTAGATTGAAGACAAACATTCCAAATGGTGTTTGTCTTTTTCTGTTTGTCAGGCTAAAATTCCATCTTTTGATAGAATAATGGTCATTTGAACAAAATAAAAAGGCTTGTCCACCCTCATTTTTACTAGTTTTTTGAGATTCAAACACGCTAAAGTAAGCCCAATCTTATCTTCCATCTTGGACTTGCCTTTCCCTCTTGTATAACGGAGGTTGTGGTATTCTTTGGCAGTCCCAAAGAGTCGCTCAATTATTTCTTTGCGCTTCTTATAAAGCTCCTTCATCCCTCTTTGGTGTCGAATCTCTTCACAATATTCAAGGTCGTCTTTCCATACATGTCTTGTGATGACTTTCTGCTGATTCTGGCTCTGTATACAAACGGATAATAGGGGACAGGCGATACATACTTTTGGATCACTCTTATACTCACGATAGCCTGCTCGGGTCGTCGTGCGATAGGCTAATACTTGGTTCTCTGGACAGAGGTAACAGTCATAGAAGGCATCATAAACAAAATCACCGGGTCTTAAGTTCCCCCTTACTCCCTTGGGGCGGGTATAGGGGAAGACAGGGATAATGTTTCGCTGTAATAAATAATGGGCAATAGCTGGGGTCTTATAGCCTGAGTCCGCAATAATGTAGCGTGGGGAGAAAGCTTCTAACTTTGAAAAAAGGGCAGGGAAAGCCTGACTGTCGTGTACATTTCCTGCTTCAACACTATAAGCCAAGGCCCAACCATGCTTATCACACGCTACTTGGGCAGAATAGGCAAATACTTCCTTGTGTTCCCCCTTGTGGAACCAACCACTCTCAGGATCTGTCCTTGAGATTTTCTTTTCCTTAGCCTCGCTTTCTTTTGCGGGCTTTAAGGACTTTTTTTCGTGTTTTCTCCTATCTACATCAATCTCAACTTCCAATTGCTCACTCATAAATTTAGCTTGTTGGGCAACCATTTCCTTATGATACTTGTGACTGTTAGCTGTAGCTTTGATATGGGTACCATCCACAAATATTTCCGAAGGATCCATTAAACCAGCAAATAAAGCTTGATGGAGTACTTGTAAAAATATCTCGGTAATCAGTTCTTTATCTTGAAAGCGACGACTGTAATTCTTTCCATATATGGTAAAATGAGGCACCTTGTCATCCAAGCTTAGTCCAAGAAACCAACGATAGGCTACGTTTACTTCAATGTTTTTAATGGTTTGGCGCATGGAGCGAATGCCATAAAAGCATTGAATCAAAGGAATTTTGACTAACATGACGGGATCGAGACTAGGACGACCATTATCTGGACTATAGGTATCCTCAACTAAGTCATAGATAAAGTCAAAATCAACCTCTGATTCCACTTGGCGAAGAAAGTGATCTCTTGGGACCAATTCGTCTATCGTATAGAAGCCATATTGGCAGAGATGATAATCTGGTTTTTCTTTGTGAAACATAGTTAGCACCTCACAACTTTTCTTACCTCTATGATACAACTTTACAAAAAGAAAAGCCCTTAGAAAAGTGTCTTCTAAGGACTTTGTCTTCAATCTGAAAGGAGCCAAATGGCTCCTTTTTGGTTTCTTAGTTGCTTGCGCCAGAAGTAGCGTCAGCGTCACCACCGTGGCCTCCAGCATCCCCTGAATCAGAAGCGCCAGAAGTAGCATCGGCGTCTCCATGACCTCCAGCAGCAGGAGCAAATGGTCCGCTACCACCTACCAAACGTTGACCAGTTTCTTTTAGGTACCAGTCAAGCCATGGTTGGAAGTTAAACACGATTTCATTGATACCAGCGTATGATCCGTCAGGATAGTACATCGCTTGGTAGTTGTGGGTGTTGATGACACCTGTAGGAGAACCTGGAACGATAGTACGGACGTATTCTTGGTTTCCGTTGCGAAGTGTTCCGATAACCCACTCCACGTTCTTCATACGTGCTGGTGGAAGAGAATTATGAACAGTCGACATACGGCTACCTGATTGAGGTGGCACACGTTTGGCAAACATGGTGTCTGGATCTTGGTGAGCATTGTTGTAGTAGAGGAATTGGTTGTTGTCGTCAGCATATGTCAATTCAAATGGCATAGCTTTCAAGAACATATCGATTTGGTTAACTGTTAAGATACCGTGGTCCAATTTGACATAGGTATCACCAGAAACAGCGCCAGTGATTGCAGCAACTTTTTCTACCCATTCTGGATCGTCAGGATCAACTTCTGTGATGGTTGTAGCGATTGGTTTTCCACAATCCAAGTCTTCTGGTTCGATTGGTTTTGGTTTTTTCAATTTCGAAACAACTCCTACGTATTTTACAAAGTTATCTAAGCAAGTTTCAAGGAATTTAACAGTTCCTTCGTTGGTGATATTTCCGTTGTTATCAAAGCTTCTTTGGCTTTACCAAGAAGGAATTCGTTACCTGGAAGCGTGTAGGCATTGACACCTGGAGCATCAAGGATTTTACGAAGGTGAACTTGGGCACGTGATGTTCCTTGGTCATAGTATGATGCACCCACAATCATAACAGGCTTGTTTTCAAATGGATGAACTTCGTATGAAAGCCATTCGAGTACAGATTTGAGTGAAGCTGAGATAGTGTGGTTGTGTTCAGGAGTAGCGATAATGACACCATCAGCACGTGTAATTTTGTTATACAAGAAGCGCAATTGGAAACTTTCGTCCCATTTTTCGTCTTGGTTAAACATTGGAACTTCGTCGATTTCAAGAACTTCTAATTCAAATTTAAATTTGAAATTGCGACGAATAAATTCCAAGAGTTTGCGGTTATATGATTGATCGTAGTTTGATCCAACAAGTCCAACAAATTTCATTCTTTCGGTCTCCTATCTTACAAATTTTCCCAGTCAAATTCTTCAGCGTCTTTGCGAAGCAATTCTTGTGCATTGCGCAATTTTTCAGTAATCTTCACAAAGATACGGAAGTCATCAAAGATGGCATCCAATTTCTTGATGACATCAAGGTCAACCAAGTCGCCACTTGGGTTAAATGCTTGAAGAGAGTGTGAGAGCAAGAATTCATCTGGCAGAACGTTTGCCTTGATTTCAGGAGCGTTCAAGATTTGACGAAGTTGCAATTGGGCACGAGATGAACCAAGTGTGCCGTATGAAGCACCAGTAATCATGATTGGTTTGTTCAAAAGTGGGTAGATACCGTAAGATAGCCAAGCAAGAGCGCTCATCAAAACTGCAGGGATAGAGTGGTCGTACTCAGGAGTACCGATAATCACACCATCAGATGCTTCGATTTGGCTGCAATTTCAAGAATTTCAGCAGGAAGAAGTTTATCTGCTGGTTTGTTGAAAACAGGGATGTCCTTGATTTCAACGAGTTCAATTTCAGATTTATCAGCAAAGTGTTTTTGCATGTATTGGAGCAATTGGCGGTTTGTAGAACGTTTAGAGTTCGTTCCAACAATGGCAATAAGTTTTAGCATGAGATTTCCTTTCTCTTTTTACATAATACAATTTTGAAGGCCTGAAGAACAAGCAAAGCGTCCCTCTTTGTCGATGAGGATGGCTTCAATCCCATCTATACTTTCGACTTGCCAGAGGATAGAAGCGCTTCGTTCTCCGAAAAGGCGTGTTGTCCATATCTCACCATCAACGGATTTATCAGAGACAATCGTTAGGCTAGCAAGATCGGTTTCGACAGGGAATCCTGTCTCACTATCAAAGATATGGTGATAGTCTTTTCCATCTACTGTCAGGTGGCGTTCATAGATACCTGAAGTGACAACGGATTTGTTAGAAGCAGGGATCGTTAGGAGATGATTGCCACGAGGATTTCTAGGATCTTGAATCCCAATTTGCCAGGCTTTCCCGTCTTTGACTTGATTGTTCCCGATGGTGAGGATATTTCCTCCGAGATTGATCAGGGCAGAGGTAACACCGTGTGCTTTTATATACTGGGCAACCTTATCTGCACTATAGCCCTTAGCTAAACAACCTAAATCAAGCTTCATTCCTTTCTTCTCTAAAAAGACAGTAGAGCTAGTCGGATCCAACTTGATAAAATGCGGGTCAACTAGAGGCAAGACAGCTTCGATTTCTTTAGAGTCTGGAAGCCGTGCATCTGCAAATCCGATTCGCCAGGTTTGAATCAAGGGACCAATACTGATATTGAGATGGCTAGATGGTGCTAGGCTATGCTCAAGTCCAAGAGCAATCAGTTCAAATAGGTCAGGATGAACCTTAACAGGTGTGATTCCAGCCTGGTAGTTGATTTCCATCAGTTCGGATTCTTGACTATTGGCGTTGAAGCGATATTCGAGCTCTTTGAGCAAGTCAAAAGCACCTTGAAGCAAGATTTCTGCCCGCTCATCTACTAATGAAATCGTGATAGTTGTTCCCATCAGCCGTTCAGAACGAGAACGAAGAGGCAAGCTACCAACTCCTTTCTTCTTGTAGGAAATCATTCAAGATAAGTTAGATTAATAGAAAATTTAACCCCTTACATTTTCTTTCCATGTATCTAGCATACCATAAAGTCAGCGTTTTCACAAATAAATTTTAACAAAAGTCAAGAAATATGCTTAAAAATTGGAAGGAAATGAAACAAATAATATAGCAAAGAATAATTTTTTCTGAAAAAAAGAGAATTCCAAGCAAATACCTTGTAAACGCTAACAGTAAATGATATACTAGGAAGGTAAATTAAATTTTAAAGGTGGAATTATTCTATGAGTAAAATCGTTGTAGTTGGTGCTAACCACGCTGGTACAGCATGTATCAACACTATGTTGGACAACTTTGGACATGAAAATGAAATCGTTGTATTTGACCAAAACTCAAATATTTCATTCCTTGGTTGTGGAATGGCGCTTTGGATTGGGGAACAAATTGATGGCCCAGAAGGTCTCTTCTACTCTGATAAAGAAATTGGAAGCAAAAGGTGCTAAAGTTTACATGAACTCACCAGTTCTTTCAATTGACTACGATAACAAAGTTGTGACAGCAGAAGTTGAAGGTAAAGAACACAAAGAGTCTTATGATAAATTGATCTTTGCAACTGGTTCAACTCCAATCTTGCCTCCAATCGAAGGTGTTGAAATCGTTAAGGGCAACCGCGAATTCAAAGCAACTCTTGAAAATGTACAATTTGTTAAATTGTACCAAAACGCTGAAGAAGTTATTGAAAAACTTGAAGACAAGAGCAAACACCTTGAGCGCATTGCCGTTGTTGGTGGTGGTTACATCGGTGTTGAGCTTGCTGAAGCTTTCGAGCGTCTTGGAAAAGAAGTTGTACTTGTTGACATCGTAGACACTGTTTTGAACGGCTATTACGACAAAGACTTCACTCAAATGATGGCGAAGAACTTGGAAGACCACAACATCCGCTTGGCTCTTGGTCAAACTGTTAAAGCAATCCAAGGTGACGGCAAAGTAGAACGCTTGGTAACAGACAAAGAAACATTTGATGTGGACATGGTTGTTCTTGCAGTTGGTTTCCGTCCTAACACAGCTCTTGCTGATGGTAAGATTGAACTCTTCCGCAACGGTGCCTTCCTTGTAGACAAGAAACAAGAAACTTCAATCCCAGGTGTTTATGCAGTAGGTGACTGTGCGACTGTTTATGATAACGCTCGTAAAGACACTAGCTACATCGCGCTTGCATCTAACGCTGTACGTACTGGTATTGTTGGTGCTTATAACGCTTGTGGTCATGAATTGGAAGGAATCGGAGTTCAAGGATCAAACGGTATCTCTATCTACGGTCTTCACATGGTTTCGACTGGTTTGACTCTTGAAAAAGCTAAGCTGCTGGTTACAACGCAACTGAAACAGGCTTTAACGATCTTCAAAAACCAGAATTTATCAAACATGACAACCACGAAGTTGCCATCAAGATTGTCTTTGACAAAGACAGCCGTGAAATCCTTGGTGCGCAAATGGTATCTCATGACTCATCAATCGGTATGGGAATCCATATGTTCTCACTTGCTATCCAAGAGCATGTGACAATTGACAAGTTGGCATTGACAGACCTATTCTTCTTGCCACACTTTAACAAACCATACAACTACATCACAATGGCTGCACTTACAGCTGAAAAATAGAAATGGATGAACTATCTGGCCTCAACTGAAGGTCAGGTAGTTTTTTATACTTTTGTACCCAGACAATTGTAGTTTTTCTATCTTGTACTTCATTCTAATCTGACATAAAATAAAATGGTAGCTACCAATACAAATGATGAGGATTAAGAAATGACTGAAAATCGTTATGAACTAAATAAAAACTTGGCACAGATGCTCAAAGGTGGGGTTATCATGGACGTTCAGAACCCTGAACAGGCTCGTATCGCAGAGGCTGCCGGTGCGGCAGCTGTTATGGCCTTGGAGCGGATTCCAGCTGATATTCGTGCAGCTGGTGGAGTTTCCCGTATGAGCGACCCAAAGATGATTAAGGAAATCCAAGAAGCGGTCAGCATTCCAGTGATGGCCAAGGTCAGAATCGGGCATTTTGTTGAAGCTCAGATTTTAGAGGCTATTGAGATTGACTATATCGATGAGAGTGAAGTGCTGTCTCCAGCTGACGACCGTTTCCATGTGGACAAGAAAGAATTCCAAGTTCCTTTTGTCTGTGGAGCTAAGGATTTGGGTGAAGCCTTGCGTCGTATCGCTGAAGGAGCTTCTATGATTCGTACCAAAGGAGAACCGGGGACAGGAGACATTGTTCAAGCCGTTCGCCATATGCGCATGATGAATCAGGAAATTCGTCGTATTCAAAATCTACGTGAAGATGAGCTCTACGTAGCTGCTAAGGACTTGCAAGTCCCTATTGAATTGGTTCAGTATGTCCATGAACATGGAAAATTGCCGGTTGTAAACTTTGCAGCTGGAGGCGTTGCAACGCCAGCAGATGCGGCCTTGATGATGCAACTGGGGGCAGAGGGCGTCTTTGTCGGTTCAGGTATTTTCAAGTCAGGAGATCCTGTTAAACGAGCAAGTGCTATTGTCAAAGCCGTAACCAACTACCAAAATCCTCAAATTCTGGCTCAAATCTCTGAAGACCTAGGGGAAGCCATGGTTGGTATCAATGAGAATGAAATCCAAATTCTCATGGCAGAGCGAGGAAAATAGATGAAAATCGGAATATTAGCCTTGCAAGGTGCCTTTGCAGAACATGCAAAAGTGCTAGAAAAGTTAGGTGTTGTTAGTGTCGAAATCAGAAATTTAGAGGATTTTCAACAATATCAGAGTGACTTGGCGGGTTTGATATTACCTGGTGGTGAGTCTACAACCATGGGCAAGCTCTTGCGTGACCAGGACATGCTGATTCCCATTCGAGAAGCCATTCTTTCTGGCCTTCCCGTTTTTGGAACCTGTGCGGGTTTGATTTTGCTGGCTAAGGAAATCACTTCTCAGGAAGAAAGCCATCTAGCGACTATGGACATAGTAGTAGAGCGCAATGCCTATGGGCGCCAACTGGGAAGTTTCTATACGGAAGCAGAATGTAAGGGAGTCGGTCAGATTCCCATGACCTTTATTCGTGGACCGATTATCAGCAGTTTTGGAGAAGGTGTAGAAATTCTAGCAACAGTAGACGATCAAATCGTTGCTGCGCAAGAACTGAATATGCTGGTAACCTCTTTTCATCCAGAATTGACAGATGATGTGCGCTTGCATCAGTATTTTATCAATATGTGTAAACAAAAAGTTGAGAAAAGATTCTCAACTTTTTTACATGTAATAAACAATGGCAATGTACTGAAGTGCAGACGCAGCTAGGATAAAGAGATGCCAAATCATATGGAAATAAGGCTTTTTCTTAGCGTAAAATCCAGCTCCAACTGTGTAACAGAGTCCGCCAGTTACCATGAGACCCCAGAAAATTGGCGTTGTTTGACTGATAATGGCAGGAATGATAGCCAGAACCAACCAGCCCATGATCAAATAAAGAGCAAGGCTGAATTTCTCATTGACCTTTTTAGCAAAGATTTTATAGAGGATGCCAAAGATGGTCGTTCCCCACTGAATGGCAATGATCAGATAGCCAAACCAGTTATTCATCAAAGTCAATACGACCGGCGTATAAGAGCCTGCGATAGCCACGTAAATCATAGAATGGTCGATGATTCGCAAGACGTATTTGTGGGTCGAACCATAGGCCATAGAGTGGTAAATGGTTGACGAGAGGAACATGAGAAATAGACTGATAACAAAGATAGAAACACCAAAAGATGATAAAAATCCGTGTGCTTCATAACTATAGGTGGATGAGATGGGGAGTAAGATGAGCATGATAACGGCACCCACAGCATGGGTTACGCTATTAGCAATCTCCTCTCCAAAACTGAGTTTTTTACTGAGTTTTAGACTGGTATTCATTGGATTTCCTCCTCTTCTTTGATAAGGATTAAGTCTAGAGTTTGATGATAGAGTTTAACCGTTTGACAGCTGGTTTGGATAATAGGATTTTCTGGATCAATCCCATGGTTCATATAGTCCACAAAAGCGTCGTAGAGCTGGTCTGAACTTGCCTGACTTTGTAGAGTATTGAGTGTGTGAGCGATTTCTTGGATCGAAAAGACAGACTTGAGAGTAGTGATGGCAATCAAACGGGCAATTTGTTTGCGTTGGTATTTTTTCTTATCTGGCTTTGTTAGGTAACCATGTTTGACATAATTATTGACCATGGATGCTGTTAGACCCTTGTCCTTATCTGGAGAGATAGGGGCGCAGACTTGATTGACATAAAGTAAAACCTGATCCAGATAGAGGTCAATGTTTGGAATGTCTTCCCATTTTGGGTAGGAAAAGTTAGAATTCATTTCGAACTCCTTTTTATCTAGTTTTGATAACTAGATTATAAAATAATAAAAGACAAAAGTCAAGTTTCAACTGCTTGTAGAAAGTTTTAAATTATGCTATGATGAGAGAAAATAGTTAGAAATGAGGGGAAAAGATGAAGATTCGTTTAGCTTTTCCAAACGAAGTGGATGCGATTATGCAGGTGATGGAGGATGCCCAAAAGTGCTTAGCTGAGTCTGGTAGTGACCAGTGGCAAAATGGCTATCCAAATGCAGATATCATTATTGATGATATCATCTCAGGCCAAGCCTATGTGGCCTTGGAAGAAGGAGAACTACTAGCCTATGCTGCTGTGACCAAGAGCCCAGAGAAATCCTATGAAGCCATTTATGAAGGAAGTTGGCAAGGAGGAGAATCAGAATACCTGGTCTTTCATCGTATCGCTGTGGCAGCAGATGTACAAGGACAAGGTGTTGCTCAGACGTTCCTAGAAGGCTTGATTGAAGGTTTTGATTATCTAGATTTTCGTTCAGATACGCATGCTGAAAACAAGCCCATGCAGCATATCTTTGAAAAGCTAGGTTTTCAACAGGTTGGTAAGGTTCCGGTTGATGGGGAACGTTTGGCCTATCAGAAATTAAAAAAATGAAGCAGAATAAGTACGCAAAAATGCTCTACCCGTCGCCAATTGGAACCTTATCCTTAGTTGCTGACAAGCAATATCTGTATGGAATTTGGGTACAGGACCAGAAGCATTTTGAGAGGGGAATCGCTGGAGATAGTATAGAAGTAGTTAAGAAACATCCTGTCCTAGACCAGGTTATTTCCTATTTAGATACTTACTTTGATGGATGTGCTCAAGATTTGTCTTCCTTGCCTCTGGCTCCCATTGGAACGGATTTTGAAAAGCGAGTCTGGGCTTACTTACAGAGCATTCCTTATGGTCAAACAGTAACTTACGGACAAATAGCTCAAGATCTGCAAGTGGCTTCTGCTCAAGCGATTGGCGGAGCAGTGGGGCGTAATCCTTGGTCCATCCTCGTACCTGTCACCGTGTGCTGGGATCAGGCAATCGCTTGACAGGCTATGCATCGGGAGTCGAAAAGAAAGCCTGGCTCTTGCAACATGAAGGTGTAGCATTTCAAGAAAATAAAAAATAGAAAGAAAAGAAGATGTTAGAATTTATTGAATACCCAAAATGTTCAACTTGTAAGAAAGCAAAAAATGAATTGGATCAACTTGGACTGGAATACCAAGATGTCCACATCGTAGAAGAAACACCAAGTGAAGACGTGATTTTGAACTGGTTAGAAACATCCGGTTTTGAAGTGAAACAATTTTTCAATACTAGCGGGATTAAGTACCGCGAACTGGGCCTAAAAGATAAGGTGGGAAGTTTGTCAAAACAAGAAGCAGCCAAGCTTCTAGCGAGTGATGGCATGTTATTGAAACGTCCAATTTTGGTGGAGAATGGTGCTGTTAAACAAATTGGCTATAGAAAACCCTATGAGGACTTAGGTTTGAGATAGTTTTTATCTATCTCCTTGATAGGTAAAATATATAGCCTCCCTGTTTTAAAGTGTGATAAACTAGAAGATAGACAAAGTCTGATCAGCCCGTAGCAAATAATTTGCTTGCGAGCAGAAGTATGATAGAATGAATCATTATCAGGAGAGGATGTTTTTATGACTGTTACAACATTTTTAGCATCAGATTGGTACCAAAGTTTGATGCAACTCATTCCGGATGGTAAGCTCTTTAGTTTGCGTTCGGTCTTTGATGGAATTCCAAGGATTGTCCAACAACTGCCTACAACCTTGATGTTGACGCTTGGAGGTGCGATTTTTGGCTTGGTGCTGGCCTTGGTTTTCGCCATTGTTAAAATCAATCGTGTTAAGATTCTATATCCCTTGCAGGCCTTTTTCGTTAGCTTTTTAAAAGGGACACCGATTTTGGTTCAGCTCATGTTGACCTACTACGGGATTCCACTTGCTCTGAAAGCACTCAATCAACAATGGGGAACTGGTTTTAATATCAATGCGATTCCAGCAGCGCTTTTTGCGATTGTGGCCTTTGCTTTTAATGAGGCTGCTTATGCAAGTGAAACGATTCGTGCAGCGATTCTCTCAGTTAATCCTGGTGAGATTGAGGCGGCACGCAGTCTGGGCATGACACGAGCACAAGTTTATCGTCGTGTGATTATTCCAAATGCAGCGGTGGTAGCGACACCGACTTTGATTAACTCCCTCATCGGCTTGACCAAGGGAACTTCTCTAGCCTTTAGCGCAGGTGTTGTGGAGGTCTTTGCTCAAGCTCAGATTTTGGGTGGAGCAGATTATCGTTACTTTGAGCGTTTCATCTCCGTAGCCCTTGTTTATTGGGTAGTCAATATCGGAATTGAAAGCCTCGGTCGTTTCATCGAGAAGAAAATGGCTATCTCAGCGCCGGATACAGTGTCTACAGATGTGAAAGGAGACCTTCGTTAATGATTAAGATTTCGAATTTAAGCAAATCCTTTTCAGGTCAGACTGTCTTGGATCATCTAGACTTGGATATCCAAAAAGGAGAGGTAGTGGCCTTGATTGGTTCATCTGGAGCTGGGAAATCAACTTTTCTTCGTAGTTTGAACTACCTTGAAACTCCAGATAGTGGAACGATTCAGATTGACAATTTTAAAGTTGATTTTTCTCAGATTAGCCAAGAAGAAATCCTAACCCTTCGTCGCAAGTTGTCCATGGTTTTTCAACAGTTTAATTTGTTTGAACGTCGAACTGCTCTTGACAATGTCAAGGAAGGTTTGGTTGTCGTTAAAAAATTATCGGACGAGGAAGCAACAAAAATCGCTAAGGAAGAGTTGGCCAAGGTTGGACTTTCTGACCGTGAAAACCATTACCCTCGCCACTTATCAGGTGGACAAAAGCAACGGGTTGCCCTTGCGCGTGCTCTCGCTATGAAGCCAGATGTCTTGCTCTTGGACGAGCCCACTTCAGCCCTTGACCCAGAATTGGTCGGTGAAGTAGAGAAGTCTATTGCAGACGCTGCCAAGTCAGGTCAAACTATGATTTGGTCAGTCATGACATGTCTTTTGTAGCCCAAGTGGCAGACAAGATTTTGTTCCTAGATAAGGGGAAAATCATCGAGTCAGGTACACCGGATGAAATCATCAATCATCCGAAAGAAGAACGGACAAAAGAATTCTTCGCTAGTTACAAACGGACTTATATTTGATATAATAGAAAAAGGAAAACTCAGTTAGTTGGACTAGCTGAGTTTACTCTTTAAAAAAGATAGAAACGAGAGAGATCATGCTGCTGCAACTGTTTTCTTTATACTTCGAGAGTTTGATCTTAACGACCATCCTAGTTGTGATTTTTCTGGGGATTTGGATTGGATTGAGAGCCATGTCTGGTGTGGATAAGACAGCCAAGGCTCGCCAAGCTCATCTCTATGATATGATTATGATTGGAGTTTTGGTCGTTCCGGTGTTATCCTTTGCCGTCATGAGTTTGCTCTTGGTTTTCAAGGCATAATTCTTGCGTGACTAGCAAGAATGAGTTAGAATAAAGATAGTTACAACAAGAAAGAAGGAATCGAAATGTACGATACGATTATTATCGGTGCTGGACCTGCGGGAATGACCGCTGCCTTATATGCCGCTCGAAGCAATCTGAAAGTGGCTTTGATAGAAGGTGGCCTGCCAGGCGGGCAAATGAATAACACATCTGACATTGAAAACTATCCAGGTTATGCCAACATCAGTGGACCTGAATTGGCTGAGAAGATGTTTGAACCACTTGAAAACCTTGGAGTGGAGCATCTTTATGGCTACGTTGAAAATATTGAAGACCAGGGTGATTATAAGAAGGTAATCACTGATGATCAAGTTTACGAAACCCGTACTGTCATCGTGGCAACTGGGTCAAAACACCGTCTCTTGGGTGTTCCCGGAGAAGAAGAACTGAACAGTCGTGGTGTTTCTTACTGTGCTGTGTGTGATGGTGCTTTCTTCCGTGACCAAGACTTGCTCGTAGTCGGTGGTGGAGATTCAGCGGTAGAAGAAGCTCTGTTCTTAACTCGCTTTGCCAAGACTGTCACTATTGTTCACCGTCGTGACCAACTTCGTGCCCAAAAGGTTTTGCAAGACCGTGCTTTTGCAAATGAGAAAGTCAACTTTATCTGGGATTCTGTTGTCAAGGAAATCAAAGGTGAAACCCGAGTAGAATCTGTCGTATTTGAAAATGTAAAAATAGGTCAAGTGACAGAACAAGCCTTTGGTGGTGTCTTTATCTATGTTGGTTTGGATCCTGTTAGCGATTTTGTTAAAGAATTGAATATCCAAGATCAGGCAGGCTGGATTGTGACAGACAATCACATGAAAACTGCCGTTGACGGGATCTTTGCGATTGGTGATGTTCGCCAAAAAGATCTTCGCCAAGTAACAACAGCAGTTGGAGATGGGGCTATCGCTGGTCAAGAAGCCTATAAATTTATCACAGAACATAGTTAAGCAAAAAAGTTTCCAATCAGATGACTGGAAACTTTTTTATAGTCGGTTTCGGAAAACTTCGTACATGAGAATGGCTGCGGCAACACTGGCATTGAGACTTTGAACATGCCCATTCATCGGAATGGTAATCATCTCATCAACCTGTTTTTTGATGTAGCTAGAGATACCTTTTCCTTCATTTCCGATGATGAGGGCGATTTTCCCTTTTGTATTCCACTTGTGGCAAGGAGTGCCGTTCATATCCGTTCCAAAGGTCCAGAAGCCTTCATCCTTGAGTTTGTCTAGAGTTTGACTGAGGTTGGTCACTCGCGCAATCGGTACATGCTCAATAGCACCTGTGGCCGTTTGGCAACGACAGGAGTCACTCCGACAGCACGGTGCTTGGGAATGATGACTCCTGAAACATTGGTTGCATCCGCAGTTCTTAAGATAGAACCTAGATTATGGGGATCGGTTAGACCATCTAGAATCAATAGAAGTGGATTTTCTTCTTGGCGTGTTTTTGCAAGGATGTGATCTAGCTCGCTATAGGCAAATTCAGAGACTCTTAGGACAAAGCCTTGGTGAACAGCACCTTCGGTCATTTCAGACAGGGATTTTTTTGAAGTCCAAGAGATGGACACCTTCTTTTCAGTAGCCAGTTCCTTGACTTTCTCAACATTTTTGCCTCTGAGATCATCTTGGAGGTAGAGTTTGTTTCCAGTGTTTGCAAGGAGGGCTTCTGTGACGGCATGGACGCCATAGACAATATCATTTGTTTTCATGCCTCTATTATAACACAAAACCCCGTCTTGTAACGGGATTTTATTTATTCAAGGATGAGGAGTCCTTCTTTAACGGCAAATGGATCTTTTTCGTTGATACGATCGTAAAACATGATTCCGTTTAGGTGATCAATTTCATGTTGGACAACGATAGAGTTGTAACCTTTGAGCTTGATACGGTGCTTTTCGCCGTCCTTGTCAAAGTAATCAACAGTGACACGGGCATGACGGACAACATAGCCTGGCACGTTACGGTCAACAGATAGGCAACCTTCTCCTTCGCCAAGAGCAGCGTCCTGAACAGAGTGGGATACGATTTTCGGATTGTACATAATGGCTTGTAAATCGTAGGCTTCCTGTGGAGTTTCACCTTCTTCTACAATATTTGGGACCAAGACGGCAATTATGCGTTTTGAGATATCCAGCTGGGGAGCAGCAAGTCCAACACCACCGCGGAGCCCCATTTTCTCAGCCATAACAGGATCCTGAGAATGTTTGAGGAATTGCATCATTTTTTCACCAAGGATGATTTCCTGGTCAGACAGTGGGAAAGTGACCTCCTCAGCAACTGCGCGTAGAGTTGGATTCCCCTCGCGGATAATATCGTTCATATCAATTAAATGAGCAGCTTTTGTAATACGTTCTATAGCAGACATTTTCTCTCCTTTCATTACCTCTACATCATAACACAAAATAGGCGAGAAAGAAAGTCACAGAAGTTCCTAAAAAATAATATAATAAACGGTATTTCCCTTTTGTCTGTGGTATAATAAAAGAAAAGACTTGCAGTAAAAGCAAGGGGGGATAAAGATGGAAAAGAGGCAAGATAGACGGTCTCATGGTTCTCTTTATGAGGTGTGGAAGACTTGTGTTGATTTCTTTCGGAATTATAAATCCTGGAACAATGCCCAGTTTATCATTGTGTTATTGCTTGCAGTTGCCTTGTCCATGGGATTGAACTTGCTGGTTCGAACAGTACAAGGCAATAAGGTAACAAGTTCTAACAGTCAGACTACGACGTCTAGTCAGTCCAAGGAAAATCAATCTGGTGAAACGACAGCCCGTATTATGGCAAATGGAGACCTTCTCTACCATATTCCCATCTACCGAACAGCTCTAAAAGAAGATGGGACCTATGATTTCCATGAAAATTTTGAGTATGTAAAACCCTGGCTCAAGCAAGCGGATTTGGTGATTGGTGATTTTGAAGGAACGGTGAACAAGGACCACTACTTGGCAGGTTATCCTCTCTTTAATGCACCAGGAGAAGTCATGGATGCTATCAAGGATGCAGGCTACCAAGTTCTAGATTTGGCTCACAATCATATCTTGGATTCTCAAATTGAGGGAGTTGTTTCAACGGCTCAAGCTATTGAAAAGGCTGGAATGACACCTATCGGAGTCTACACACATGAATCCCGAGACCAAGCTCCACTAGTTATCAAGGAAGTCAATGGTATCAAGGTAGCTCTCCTAGCCTATTCTTACGGTTTTAATGGCATTGAGCAGTATATCTCTCAAGAGGATTATAATCGCTATCTTTCTGACCTGAATGAAGATAAGATGAAGGCAGAAATTGAACGAGCTGAGCAAGAAGCGGATATTACTGTCATCATGCCTCAGATGGGAATTGAGTACCAGCTAGAACCGACGGAAGAACAGAAAACACTGTACCACAAGATGATTGACTGGGGAGCTGATATTATCTTTGGAGGGCATCCTCACGTCGTTGAACCTGCTGAAACGGTTGAAAAAGATGGTGACAAAAAAACTGATTATCTATTCCATGGGAAATTTCCTCTCAAACCAGCGCATTGAAACCATGCAAGACGAGGAAAATGCCAAGTGGACAGAGCGCGGTGTTCTCATGGATGTGACTATTAAGAAAAAAAAGATGGCAAGACAAGGATTGAAACTGCCAAAGCGCATCCTACTTGGGTCAATCGGACACCGAAAGGAACATACTCTCCAGAAGGCTATCCACTCTTCCTCTATCAGACCTATATCCTAGAGGACTTCATCGAGGGGGGCAGTCACCGTGACAAGTTGGATGAGGCGACCAAGGAACGAATTGACACGGCCTATAAAGAAATGAATGAACATGTAGGGTTGAAGTGGGACTAGCTTGAATCCAGAGGAAGTAAAATGACGATTAAGATTATTGCGACGGATATGGATGGAACTTTGCTGGATCCGAGGGGGCAGCTGGATCTTCCACGCTTGGAAAAGATTTTAGATCAGCTGGATCAGCGGGGCATCCGTTTTGTCATTGCGACGGGAAATGAAATCCATCGTATGAGAGAACTATTGGGACACTTGGCTGAACGAGTAGTCCTAGTAGTTGCCAATGGGGCGCGAATTTTTGAAAACAATAAATTGATTCAAGCGCAGACCTGGGATGATGCTATGGTTGATAAGGCTTTAGCTCATTTTAAAGAGAGAGAGTGCCGAGATCAGTTCGTCGTCACCAGTATGAATGGAGGTTTTGTCAAGAAAGGAACCGTTTTTACAGAACTTGATAAATTTATGACTCCAGAGATGATTGAAAGACTCTATCAACGAATGAATTTTGTGGAAGATTTGCAAGCTGATCTCTTTGGTGGAGTGCTTAAAATGAGCATGGTCGTCGGTGAAGAGCGATCCAGTTCTGTTTTGCAGGAAATCAATGACCTCTTTGATGGTAGTGTGAGAGCTGTTTCCAGCGGTTATGGTTGTATCGATATCCTACAGGCTGGTGTTCACAAGGCTTGGGGATTGGAAGAATTACTTAAGCGCTGGAATTTAAAATCGGAACAAATCATGGCTTTCGGTGATAGCGAAAACGATGTCGAAATGCTAGAACTGGCTGGAATTGCCTATGCTATGGAAAATGCAGATGATGAGGCTAAGGCAGTTGCGACTGCTCTAGCGCCAGCTAACAGCCAGGCGGGTGTTTATCAGGTCCTAGAGAATTGGTTAGAGAAAGAGGGATAAGGTGGCAGTACAGTTATTAGAGAATTGGCTCTTAAAGGAGCAAGAAAAGATTCAAATCAAGTATCGTGAATTGAATCAAGTTTCTGTTATAGAGCCAGATATCATCTTTATCGGAGATTCAATTGTGGAGTATTACCCTCTGCAAGAGTTACTCGGGACTGCTAAGACGATTGTCAATCGTGGCATCCGAGGCTACCAGACGAAACTGTTACTAGAGAATTTGGATGCCCATCTTTATGGTGGTGCTGTGGATCAAATTGTTCTCTTAATTGGGACAAATGATATCGGAAAAGATGTCCCCATGAATGAAGCCTTGGATAATCTTGAGCGAGTTATCCAATCAATTGCCCGAAATTATCCGCTGTCACAGATAAAGCTCCTTTCCATTTTGCCAGTCAATGAGGGAGAAAAATACAAGCAGACCGTTTATATCCGAACCAATGAAAAGATTAGAGAATGGAATCAAGCCTATGAGGCTCTAACATCCGCCTATATGCAGGTAGATTTTGTGCCTGTTTATGATAGTTTGATAGATACAGAAGGACAACTCAAAAAAGACTATACAACAGATGGCCTCCATCTAAGTGTAGCGGGTTATCAAGCCTTATCGGAAGCCTTAAAAGAGTATCTTTTCTAAAGAGGTGGCTTGATTTTGCATTTTTTATGAAGATAGGTTATAATAGTTCTATCCTTTTGGGGTCGTTACGGATTCGACAGGCATTATGAGGCATATTTTGCAACCCGTGTGGCGACGTAAACGCTCAGTTAAATATAACTGCAAAAATAACACTTCTTACGCTCTAGCTGCCTAAAAACCAGCAGGCGTGACCCGATTTGGATTGCTCGTGTTCAATGACAGGTCTTATGATTAGCGAGATACGATCAAGCCTTGTCTAGTGGTTTGATAAGAGATTAATAGACTCGCAGTTCCTAAGCTTGAGTTATGTGTCGAGGGACTGTTAAAACAATACATAACCTATGGTTGTAGACAAATATGTTGGCAGGTGTTTGGACGTGGGTTCGACTCCCACCGGCTCCATTATTTCTTTGCATTCTTTTGCGCATTCCTTGGTAAAACGTTGTTAAATCAACGTTTTTTATTTTTGTCTTTGGTATTCCTTGGCAGTCTTTTGCGGAAAAGGGAGTCACAAAAGGAGTCAAATACAGACCCTAAAACAGACCCTCTTTTTTAAAAAGGGATACAAAAAGGATACAACGTTTTTGTCGTATCCCCAAAATAATTTTTCTTTTCTACGGAAGACATGGGATTCGAACCCACGCACGCTGTTACACGCCTACCGCGTTTCCAACACGGCCTCTTAAGCCTCTTGAGTAATCTTCCAATACTTACTCAAATAGTCTACCATAAAGCCACTTATCTTGCAATAAAAATGTTGGAATTGAGAAAAATGATAGAATTTGAAAGAAAATGATAAAAAATGCTTGACTTTGGTAGAAATTGTGCTAGAATGAATAGTGTAAACGATAACAGGAGGTGATTTGGTGTTAAAAACTGAGCGGAAGCAACTGATTTTAGAGGAGTTAAATCAACATCATGTAGTTTCCCTAGAAAAATTGGTTAGTCTATTAGAAACATCAGAATCAACGGTACGAAGAGATTTGGATGAGTTGGAGGCGGAAAACAAGCTTCGCCGTGTGCATGGTGGTGCAGAATTGCCCCACTCCTTGCAGGAAGAAGAAACCATCCAAGAAAAATCTGTCAAAAACCTTCAAGAAAAGAAACTGCTAGCTCAGAAGGCGGCCTCTCTTATCAAGGAGAAAGATGTTATCTTTATCGATGCTGGCACAACAACTGCTTTTTTAATCAAGGAATTGGTTGATAAGAATATCACAGTTGTGACCAACTCCATTCACCATGCGGCTCAGTTGGTTGAAAAGCAGATTCCGACGGTCATGGTTGGAGGAAGCGTCAAGACAGCGACGGATGCTAGTATCGGGGGCGTTGCTCTTAACCAGATTAACCAATTGCACTTTGACCGTGCCTTTATCGGGATGAATGGTGTAGACGATGGCTATTATACGACTCCTGATATGGAAGAGGGAGCTGTGAAACGTGCCATTTTGGAGAATGCCAAACAAACCTATGTCTTGGTGGATTCGTCAAAGATTGGTCAAACTTGCTTGCCAAGGTAGCACCACTTAAACGCGCCATTATCATCACAAGTCAAGGGCATGAGCTCTTGCAGGCCATTAAGAAGAAAACGGAGGTAATAGAAGTATGATTTATACAGTCACACTCAATCCATCCATTGACTATATCGTTCGCTTGGACCAAGTCCAAGTCGGTAGTGTCAATCGTATGGACAGTGATGATAAGTTTGCTGGTGGAAAAGGAATCAATGTCAGTCGTGTTTTGAAACGCTTGGGTATTCCAAATACAGCGACTGGATTTATCGGAGGCTTTACTGGTAAATTTATCACAGATACTTTGGCAGAAGAGGAAATCGAGACACGTTTTGTTCAAGTAGCAGAAGATACTCGTATCAATGTCAAAATTAAAGCAGACCAAGAAACGGAAATCAACGGAACGGGTCCAAATGTGGAACCAGCTCAGCTAGAAGAATTGAAAGCTATTTTATCTAGTCTGACAGCAGATGATACGGTCGTGTTTGCGGGTTCGAGTGCTAAGAACCTAGGCAATGTTATCTATAAGGATTTGATTGCATTGACACGCCAGACTGGTGCGCAAGTCGTTTGTGATTTTGAAGGACAGACCTTGATTGATAGTTTGGCCTACCAGCCCCTTTTGGTTAAACCAAATAATCACGAACTTGGAGCTATCTTTGGAGTGAAACTCGAAAGTTTAGATGAAATCGAGAACTATGCTCGAGAATTGTTGGCTAAAGGTGCTCAAAACGTTATCATCTCTATGGCTGGAGACGGTGCACTTCTTGTCACATCTGAGGGAGCTTACTTCGCTAAACCAATCAAGGGAACAGTGAAAAATTCAGTTGGAGCTGGCGACTCTATGGTTGCTGGATTTACCGGTGAGTTTGTAAAATCTAAAGATGCAGTAGAAGCCTTCAAATGGGGAGTGGCTTGTGGAACAGCAACGACCTTCTCGGATGACTTGGCAACAGCGGAATTTATTAAAGAAACATATGAAAAAGTTGAGGTAGAAAAACGATGAAAATTCAAGACCTATTGAGAAAAGATGTCATGTTGCTGGATTTGCAGGCAACTGAAAAAACAGCTGTCATCGAAGAGATGATTAAAAGCTTGGTAGATCACGGTTATGTGACGGATTTTGAAACATTTAAAGAAGGCATTTTAGCGCGTGAAGCTCTCACTTCCACTGGTTTGGGTGACGGAATCGCTATGCCTCACAGCAAGAACTCTGCTGTCAAAGAAGCAACGGTTCTCTTTGCTAAGTCAAACAAGGGTGTTGACTACGAAAGCTTGGATGGGCAATCAACAGACCTCTTCTTCATGATTGCAGCTCCAGAAGGTGCCAATGATACCCACTTGGCAGCCTTGGCAGAATTGTCTCAATACTTGATGAAAGACGGTTTTGCAGACAAACTTCGTCAAGTAACATCAGCTGACCAAGTCATCGAACTTTTTGACCAAGCTTCAGAAAAAGCTGAGGAACCTGTTCAAGCACCTGCCAATGAATCTGGTGACTTTATCGTAGCTGTTACAGCTTGTACGACAGGTATTGCCCACACTTACATGGCCCAAGAAGCCCTTCAAAAAGTAGCCGCCGAAATGGGTGTTGGGATCAAGGTAGAAACCAACGGTGCCAGCGGTGTTGGGAATCAATTGACTGCAGAGGACATTCGCAAGGCTAAAGCTGTTATCATCGCAGCAGACAAGGCTGTTGAGATGGATCGTTTCGATGGCAAACCATTGATCAATCGTCCAGTTGCAGACGGTATCCGTAAGACAGAAGAGTTGATTAACTTGGCTCTTTCAGGAGATGCTGAAGTTTATCGTGCTGCTAATGGAGCAAAAGCTGCAACAGCATCTAATGAAAAACAAAGCCTTGGTGGTGCCTTCTACAAACACTTGATGAGTGGTGTATCCCAAATGTTACCATTCGTTATCGGTGGTGGTATCATGATTGCCCTTGCTTTCTTGATCGACGGAGCTTTGGGTGTTCCAAATGAAAATCTTGGCAATCTCGGATCCTACCATGAACTAGCTTCTATGTTCATGAAAATTGGTGGCGCTGCCTTTGGCTTGATGCTCCCAGTCTTTGCAGGTTATGTAGCCTACTCTATCGCTGAAAAACCAGGTTTGGTAGCAGGTTTCGTGGCAGGTGCTATTGCCAAAGAAGGTTTTGCCTTTGGTAAAATCCCTTATGCTGCAGGTGGTGAAGCAACTTCAACTCTTGCAGGTGTCTCATCTGGTTTCCTAGGTGCCCTTGTTGGTGGATTTATCGCAGGTGCCTTGGTTCTTGCTATCAAGAAATATGTTAAAGTTCCTCGTTCACTTGAAGGTGCTAAATCAATCCTTCTCTTGCCACTTCTTGGAACAATCTTGACAGGATTTGTTATGTTGGCTGTTAACATTCCAATGGCAGCAATCAACACTGCTATGAATGACTTCCTAGGCGGTCTTGGAGGAGGTTCAGCTGTCCTTCTTGGTATCGTTCTTGGTGGAATGATGGCTGTTGACATGGGTGGACCAGTTAACAAAGCAGCTTATGTCTTTGGTACAGGTACGCTTGCAGCGACTGTTTCTTCAGGTGGTTCTGTAGCCATGGCAGCAGTTATGGCTGGAGGAATGGTGCCACCGCTTGCCATCTTTGTTGCAACTCTTCTCTTTAAAGATAAATTTACCAAAGAAGAACGTAACTCTGGTTTGACAGATATTATCATGGGATTGTCATTTATCACTGAGGGAGCGATCCCATTTGGTGCCGCTGACCCAGCTCGTGCGATCCCAAGCTTCATTCTTGGTTCGGCAATAGCAGGTGGTCTCGTTGGTCTTGCAGGAATCAAACTCATGGCGCCACACGGAGGAATCTTCGTTATCGCTCTAACTTCAAATGCCCTACTTTACCTAGTCTTTGTTTTGATTGGAGCAATTGTAAGCGGTGTGGTTTATGGTTACCTACGCAAACCGCAAGCATAAAAGTATCAAAATAGAAAGATTGTACCCTTTGGTGCAATCTTTTTCTCTGTTCGAAATGACTGTGAAATATGTTATAATAGAAGAATGGCAAACAAGAATACTACAAAAACAAGACGGAGACCGTCTAAAGCAGAACTTGAAAGAAAACAGGCTATCCAGAGGATGCTGATTTCCTTAGGAATTGCCTTATTGTTGATTATTGCAGCCCTCAAACTTGGTGCGGCAGGTATTACTCTTTATAATCTCATTCGACTGGTGGTCGGAAGTTTGGCCTACGTGGCTATAGGTGCCCTCCTCATCTATCTTTTTCTTTTTAAATGGATACGCAAGAAAGAGGGACTTCTGTCAGGATTTCTTTGTATCTTTGCTGGCTTGCTCTTGATTTTTGAGGCCTACTTGGTATGGAAATATGGCTTGGAGCAGTCAGTTCTAAAAGGGACCCTGTCTCAAGTTATGACGGATCTGACTGGTATGCGGGTGACTAGCTTCGCTGGTGGAGGCCTGCTTGGTGTTGGACTTTATATCCCCATTGCCTTTCTTTTCTCAAATATCGGGTCGTACTTTATTGGAGTTCTCTTGATTCTAGTTGGGGCACTCTTGGTTAGTCCTTGGTCTATTTATGATGTTGCAACCTTTATTGGAGCTCGGTTCAGATCCTTCATGGAAACAGGAACAGAGAAAACAAGAACGCTTTATCAAGAGAGAAGAAGCGAAGGCTCGTCAAGAAGCTGAAGAAGCAACCAGAATTCAGAGAGAACAAGAAGAACAGGATGCCCTACCGCTTCCTCCTGTAGATCCTGAAACTGGAGAAATCTTATCAGAGGTACCAGTCTACGATCTCCCACCAATTCCTGAGGAAGAATGGATTGAACCAGAGATTATCCTCCCTCAAGCTGACTTTGACGTTCCAGATGTGGAAGAAGACTTTGAGGATGAAGAGGTTCAGGTTGATTTTTCTACCAAAGAAGCTCTCGAATACAAACTGCCAAGCTTGCAACTCTTTGCGCCAGATAAACCCAAAGATCAGTCCAAGGAAAAGAAGATTGTTCGAGAAAATATCAAAATCCTAGAAGAAACCTTTGCCAGCTTTGGTATCAAGGTGACGGTTGAACGGGCTGAAATCGGTCCATCTGTTACAAAATATGAAGTCAAGCCAGCCGTTGGTGTACGGGTTAACCGCATTTCCAATCTGGCAGACGACTTAGCGCTTGCTCTGGCGGCCAAGGATGTTCGGATTGAGGCTCCAATACCTGGTAAATCCTTAGTCGGAATTGAGGTTCCTAACTCTGAAATTGCGACCGTTTCCTTCCGTGAACTCTGGGAACAGTCTCAAACTAAACCAGAAAATCTCCTCGAAATTCCTCTAGGGAAGGCGGTCAATGGAACTGCTCGCACCTTTGACCTTTCCAAGATGCCCCACCTACTCGTTGCAGGTTCGACAGGATCAGGGAAGTCGGTTGCCGTTAATGGTATTATCGCTAGCATTCTTATGAAAGCAAGACCCGACCAGGTCAAGTTTATGATGGTGGATCCAAAGATGGTTGAGTTATCTGTTTACAATGACATTCCTCACCTCTTGATTCCAGTTGTGACCAATCCACGCAAGGCCAGCAAGGCTCTCCAAAAGGTCGTGGATGAGATGGAAAACCGTTATGAACTCTTCGCTAAGGTTGGAGTACGAAATATCGCTGGCTACAATGCAAAGGTCGAGGAATTTAATAGCCAATCTGAGTACAAACAAGTACCGCTTCCTTTGATTGTTGTCATTGTAGACGAGTTGGCTGACCTCATGATGGTGGCCAGCAAGGAAGTGGAAGATGCTATCATTCGTCTCGGACAGAAGGCGCGTGCTGCAGGGATTCATATGATTCTCGCAACGCAACGCCCATCAGTCGATGTTATCTCTGGTCTTATCAAGGCCAATGTCCCGTCTCGTGTGGCTTTTGCTGTATCCTCAGGTACAGATTCACGAACTATATTGGATGAAAATGGAGCAGAAAAATTGCTTGGTCGAGGAGACATGCTCTTTAAACCAATTGATGAAAATCATCCAGTCCGTCTGCAAGGATCCTTTATCTCGGATGATGATGTTGAACGCATCGTAAACTTCATCAAGGCTCAGGCTGATGCGGACTACGATGACAGCTTTGACCCAGGAGAAGTTTCTGAAAATGAAGGAGAATTTTCAGACGGTGAAGCTGGTGGCGATCCGCTCTTTGAGGAAGCCAAGGCTCTGGTTATTGAGACGCAGAAAGCCAGTGCTTCCATGATTCAGCGTCGTTTGTCGGTTGGATTTAACCGTGCGACCCGCCTTATGGAAGAACTTGAGATGGCAGGTGTTATCGGTCCAGCTGAAGGAACCAAACCGCGAAAAGTATTGCAACAATAAAAAATAGCTTCTTTCCAAATTTGGAAAGAAGTTATTTTTGCGATTACTGGTTCGTTTTAGTTTCAGAACTCGTCGTATTCGACTGTGTTCCGTTATCGCTTGTTTCTTTGTTTGTAGGAGCTGTAGAAGAGTCCTGAGTTGTTGTTTTCTGTTCTTCTTTTTTCTCCTCTTTCTTGTTGGATTGAGAAGTTTCTTCTTGCGGGTTATTTTCTTTAGTAGAAGTGTTGTCCTTGTTAGGTGTAGTATTTTCCTGAGGCGATTCTTTTTGAATTTCCTTGACAACAGTTGTTTGGGTTGTTGTCGGCTCTTTTTTGTTGTTCTTGTTATTATCCATAGCGTTCATAATGGTGATACTAGCGGTGATCAGACCAAGGATACTACCGATGGTAGCAATCGTTTTTTGAAAGACAGTGAATCCCTTTTTGATGTGTTCTGTTTTTGGTTTTGAAGTTCTACGATAGTTAGACATGATACTCTCCTTTGATTATGATTTATTATACCTCATTTCTTTAAAAAAATCTTAAAAAAAGAGAAACTTCCCTTTCTTGTCGTAAGCTTCGTTTCATGATAAAATAGAAGGAGTGATTTAGAAAGCGTGAGAAAACATGATCTACTTTGATAATTCGGCAACGACCAAGCCTTATCCTGAAGCTCTAGAGACCTATATGCAGGTCGCTTCAAAAATTGTAGGAAATCCGTCTAGTCTCCATCGTTTGGGAGACCAGGCAACACGAATTTTAGATGCTTCCCGTCAGCAAATTGCAGATTTAATTGGCAAGAAGAGTGATGAAATCTTCTTTACCTCTGGTGGAACAGAAGGGGATAACTGGGTCATCAAGGGTGTGGCCTTTGAAAAAGCCCAGTTTGGCAAGCACATCATCGTATCAGCCATTGAACATCCAGCAGTTAAGGAATCAGCCCTCTGGCTGAAAAGTCAGGGTTTTGAGGTGGATTTTGCTCCAGTTGATAGCAGAGGGTTTGTGGATGTTGAGGCTCTAGGAGCTTTGATACGACCTGATACGACCCTCGTCTCCATTATGGCAGTAAACAACGAAATTGGGTCTATTCAACCTATTGAGACCATCTCAGAACTGTTGGCAGACAAGCCGACCATTTCCTTCCACGTTGATGCGGTTCAGGCACTTGCTAAGATTCCGACTGAAAAGTATCTGACAGATCGAGTGGATTTTGCAACCTTCTCAAGTCATAAGTTTCATGGTGTTCGAGGCGTTGGCTTTGTCTATATCAAGTCTGGTAAGAAAATTACGCCTCTTTTGACAGGTGGTGGTCAAGAGCATGATTATCGCTCAACAACTGAAAATGTGACAGGAATTGCCGCAACAGCCAAGGCTCTCCGTTTGTCTATGGAAAAGTTAGATATCTTTACTAGTAAGACAGAGCAGATGAAGGCAGTCATTCGTCAAGCCCTTCTGGATTATCCAGATATTTTTGTCTTTTCAGATGAGGAAGACTTTGCCCCTCATATCCTGACTTTTGGAATTAAGGGTGTTCGTGGAGAAGTCATCGTTCACGCCTTTGAAGACTATGATATTTTCATCTCCACAACCTCTGCTTGTTCATCCAAGGCTGGAAAACCTGCGGGGACCTTGCTTGCTATGGGAGTGGACAAAGATAAGGCCCAGTCAGCTGTTCGCCTAAGCCTAGACCTGGAAAATGACATGAGTCAGGTCGAGCAATTTTTGACCAAGCTAAAATTAATCTACAATCAAACTAGAAAAGTAAGATAGGAGCATTCATGCAGTATTCAGAAATTATGATTCGCTACGGAGAGTTGTCAACCAAGGGTAAAAACCGTATGCGGTTCATCAATAAACTTCGCAATAATATTTCGGACGTTTTGTCCATCTATCCCCAAGTAAAAGTGACAGCAGATCGCGACCGTGCCCACGCTTACCTCAATGGAGCCGACTACACAGCAGTAGCAGAATCTCTCAAACAAGTCTTCGGAATTCAAAATTTTTCTCCAGTATATAAGGTTGAAAAGTCAGTTGTAAGGCTTAAGGCTGCTGTCCAAGAGATTATGCAGGACATCTACAAGGAAGGCATGACCTTTAAAATCTCTAGTAGACGTAGTGACCACAACTTTGAACTCGACAGTCGTGAACTCAACCAAACGCTTGGTGGAGCTGTATTTGAAGCTATTCCAAATGTTCAAGCTCAAATGAAAAATCCGGATATCAATCTTCAGGTGGAGATTCGTGAGGAAGCTGCTTATCTTTCTTATGAAACTATTCGTGGAGCAGGTGGCTTGCCAGTAGGTACTTCTGGTAAGGGGATGCTCATGTTGTCAGGAGGGATTGACTCACCTGTTGCTGGTTATCTAGCCCTTAAACGTGGGGTGGATATTGAAGCCGTTCACTTTGCCAGCCCACCATACACTAGCCCTGGAGCTCTCAAGAAGGCCCAAGATTTGACCCGTAAATTGACCAAGTTTGGTGGCAATATCCAGTTTATCGAGGTGCCTTTCACAGAGATTCAAGAAGAAATCAAGGCCAAGGCGCCAGAAGCCTATCTCATGACCTTGACGCGTCGCTTATGATGCGCATTACTGACCGTATCCGTGAGGTGAGAAAGGGTCTGGTCATCATCAATGGGGAAAGTCTAGGTCAAGTAGCGAGCCAGACCTTGGAAAGTATGCAGGCTATCAACGCTGTGACCAATACTCCCATCATCCGCCCTGTGGTTACGATGGACAAGTTGGAAATCATTGACATCGCTCAGGAAATCGATACCTTTGAAATTTCAATCCAGCCTTTTGAAGATTGCTGTACTATTTTTGCGCCTGATCGTCCTAAGACCAATCCTAAGATAGAGAATGCTGAGAAGTATGAAAAATGGATGGATGTTGAAGGTTTGGTTGAGCGAGCAGTGGCTGGAATTATAATCACTAAGATCACGCCTCAGGTTGAAAAAGATGAAGTTGATAACTTGATTGACAATCTCCTCTAATCAGAGAATCCAGAAGAATTCAGAAAAACAAATGAAAAAAGTTAGTTATTTATCCTTAAAATGGACAATTACTGACTTTTTTTCTATTTTTATGGTATAATGAGATAAAATTTTGAATATAGAGAGTTTTCTGACAATGAATCATTCCTACTTTTACTTGAAAATGAAAGAACATAAACTCAAGGTTCCTTATACAGGAAAAGAGCGTCGTGTGCGTGTGCTTCTGCCAAAGGACTACGAGAAGGACACAGACCGTTTTTATCCTGTAGTTTACTTTCATGATGGGCAAAATGTCTTTTACAGCAAGGAGTCTTATATCGGACACTCTTGGAAGATTATTCCGGCCATTAAGCGGAATCCTGATATCAGTCGCATGATTGTTGTTGCTATTGACAATGATGGTTTGGGGCGGATGCATGAGTACGCGGCTTGGAAGTTTCAAGAATCTCCTATCCCAGGCCAGCAGTTTGGCGGTAAGGGTGTGGAATATGCTGAGTTTGTTATGGAGGTGGTCAAGCCTTTTATCGATGAAACCTATCGTACCAAAGCTGATCGCCAGCATACGGCCATGATTGGTTCGTCTCTAGGAGGCAATATTACCCAGTTTATCGGACTGGAATACCAAGACCGAATTGGTTGCCTAGGTGTATTTTCATCTGCCAACTGGCTCCACCAAGAAGCCTTTAACCGCTACATCGAGCGTAAGAAATTGTCGCCTGATCAGCGCATTTTCATCTATGTAGGAACAGAAGAAGCAGATGATACGGACAAGACCTTGATGGCTGGCAATATCAAGCAAGCCTATATCGACTCGTCGCTTCGCTATTACCGTGATTTGATTGCAGGTGGAGTAGGCTTGGATAATCTTGTCTTAAAAGTTCAGTCTGGTGCCATCCATAGTGAGATTCCATGGTCGGAAAATTTACCAGACTGTCTCCGATTTTTTGCAGAGAAATGGTAAGTTAGAAAAGGAGAAAATATGCATATTGAAAACCTCAGCCACTGGAGTGGCAATCTTAATCGTGAAATGTACCTCAACCGTTATGGACATGCTGGGATTCCAGTTGTTGTTTTTGCTTCATCTGGTGGCAGTCACAATGAATACTATGATTTTGGCATGATTGATGCCTGTGCTTCCTTTATCGAGGAAGGGCGTGTCCAGTTCTTCACTCTATCCAGTGTGGACAGTGAGAGCTGGTTGGCTACTTGGAAAAATGGTCATGACCAGGCAGAGATGCATCGTGCCTACGAACGCTATGTGATTGAGGAGGCGATTCCTTTTATCAAGCATAAGACAGGTTGGTTTGATGGCATGATGACGACAGGTTGCTCTATGGGAGCCTATCATGCACTCAATTTCTTTCTCCAGCATCCAGATGTCTTTACCAAGGTGATTGCTCTCAGCGGTGTTTACGACGCGCGTTTCTTTGTCGGCGATTACTACAATGATGATGCTATTTACCAAAATTCGCCAGTAGATTATATCTGGAATCAAAACGACGGATGGTTTATCGATCGTTACCGTCAGGCAGAAATCGTCGTCTGTACGGGACTTGGTGCCTGGGAACAAGACGGTCTACCATCTTTCTACAAGCTCAAAGAAGCCTTTGACCAGAAACAAATTCCAGCCTGGTTTGCTGAATGGGGACACGATGTCGCCCACGACTGGGAATGGTGGCGTAAACAAATGCCCTATTTTCTTGGACACCTGTATCTATAAAAGGAGTTGCCTATGAATTATCTTGTTATTTCTCCCTACTATCCGCAAAACTTCCAACAGTTTACAATCGAGTTAGCTAATAAGGGCATCACCGTTTTGGGAATTGGTCAGGAGCCTTACGAACAACTAGATGAACCTTTGCGCAATAGCTTGACCGAGTATTTCCGTGTGGACAATCTTGAGAACATAGACGAAGTCAAACGTGCAGTTGCCTTTCTTTTCTACAAGCATGGTCCAATCGACCGCATCGAGTCCCACAATGAATACTGGCTTGAGCTAGACGCAGCACTTAGAGAACAATTCAATGTCTTTGGTGCCAAACCCGAAGATCTTAAAAAAACCAAGTTTAAGTCTGAGATGAAGAAACTCTTCCAGAAAGCAGGTGTACCTGTGGTACCTGGTGCTGTTATCCAGACAGAAGCAGATGTGGATAAAGCTGTGAACGAAATCGGTCTACCAATGATTGCCAACCTGATAACGGAGTGGGGGCGGCAGCCACCTTTAAGCTTGAGACAGAAGAAGATGTAAATCACTTTAAGGCTGAATGGGACCATTCAACCGTGTATTTCTTTGAAAAATTTGTCACTTCCAGCGAAATCTGTACCTTTGACGGGCTTGTGGATAAGGATGGCAACATCGTCTTTTCAACGACTTTCGATTATGCCCATACACCACTGGATCTCATGATTTATAAGATGGATAATTCCTACTATGTGCTCAAGAATATGGATCCCAAACTGCGCCAGTATGGCGAGGCCATTGTCAAGGAATTTGGTATGAAAGAACGCTTTTTCCATATCGAGTTCTTCCGTGATGGTGACGACTACATTGCCATTGAGTACAATAACCGTCCTGCAGGTGGTTTTACCATTGATGTTTATAACTTTGCTCACTCTTTGGACCTCTACCGAGGTTATGCGGCTATTGTCGCGGGTGAAGAGTTCCCTACATCAGAGTTTGAGCCCCAGTATTGTTTGGCTACATCACGTCGTGCCAATGCTAACTATGTTTATTCAGAAGAGGACTTGCTTGCCAAATACAGTCAGCAATTTAAGGTCAAAAAAATCATGCCAGCAGCCTTTGCAGAGCTACAAGGGGATTACCTTTATATGTTGACCACTCCAAGTCGCCAAGAGATGGAGCAGATGATTGTAGACTTTGGTAAACGTCAAGAATAACGATTAGGATGAAAGGAGTTTGACTTCTTTTGCCCTTTTCTTAAAGATAAGTTAAATAAAGCGTTTTCCAGAGATTCTTTTAGAAAATCGGTTGCGAAAAGGCCTAAAAATTGATAGAATAAGGATTGTCTAAAAAAAATTAAGGAGAATCTATCAAATGGATTTTACATGGGCTATTAAATATGCCACTGAATTTTTGGGAACTGCTATTTTGATTATTCTTGGAAATGGTGCAGTTGCTAACGTTGAACTTAAAGGTACGAAAGGTCACCAAAGTGGCTGGCTCGTTATCGCGGTTGGTTATGGTATGGGGGTTATGATCCCAGCCTTGATGTTCGGTAACGTATCAGGAAACCACATCAACCCAGCTTTTACTCTTGGACTTGCTGTTAGTGGTCTTTTCTCTTGGGATCAAGTACCATTTTACATCCTAGCACAAGTTTTGGGAGCAATCTTCGGTCAAGCTTTGGTTGTAGCGACTCACCGTCCTTACTACTTGAAAACAGAAAACCCAAACAATATCTTGGGAACTTTCTCAACTATCTCAAGTTTGGACCATGGAACAAAAGAATCACGTTTTGCAGCTACTGTTAACGGCTTCCTCAATGAGTTTGTAGGTTCATTTGTTCTTTTCTTTGCAGCACTTGGTTTGACTAAAAACTTCTTTGGTGCTGAGGTTCTTCAATACATGAAACAAATGGCTACTCAAGCTGGTCAAACTGTTGACTTAAGTGAATTGGCAGTAAAAGCTCAAGTAGCACCACACACAGCTGCTGGACTTTCAGTTGCTCACTTGGCACTTGGTTTCTTAGTGATGGCCTTGGTAACTTCACTTGGTGGACCTACTGGACCTGGTTTGAACCCGGCTCGTGACTTCGGACCACGTCTTCTTCACGAACTCCTTCCAAAATCAGTTCTTGGTCAACACAAGGGTGATTCAAAATGGTGGTATGCATGGGTCCCAGTTGTAGCTCCAATCGCAGCGGCTATTGCAGCAGTAGCAGTATTCAAACTACTTTATCTATAATAAAAGAAACTGGGGGAACCCAGTTTTTTTGTTATAAAATTTTTAAATAAAACAGATATGGCTTGTAAAATATTCGAAAATCCTTTAAAATAAAAGAGTTGGAGGAATTTATGAGTGTGAATGAGATAGTTCGGATCATTCCGACTGTGAAAGTTAATAACCGAAAATTAAATGAAAAATTTTACATTGAAACCCTAGGGATGAAACCCTTGTTAGAAGAGTCTGCCTTTCTCTCCTTGGGAGATCAGACAGGTACTGAAAGATTGATTTTAGAAGAAGCTCCGAGCATGAGAACTCGCAGAGTTGAAGGAGTTAAGAAGTTAGCTAGACTCTTGGTAAAAGTTGAGAATCCTTCTGAAATCGAGGGCATTCTTTCACAGATGAAGTCCCTTCCTCGCCTATTTAAAGGAAGCTGTGGTTATGCTTTGAGATTGTTTCTCCTGAACAGGATGTGATCCTTGTTCATGCAGAAAATCATATTGAAGACTTAGTTCCGCTAGATACGATTCCGGAATTTTATTCAAATAAAAGTATAAAATACTTGAGTCAATTTGAGGTTTCTGTCGAGCTCCGTCTTCCTGAGGACAGGGAGAGTTTACTTGCTTCAGAATTGGCGACTAATGCCATTACCTTTACTCAAGGCCAAGGTCCAGATTTGGCTGTTGAAAACAATGTTACCTGGGACTTATCTATGCTGAAATTTTTGGTAAAGAATTTAGAGTTGACTAGTCTTCGTCAGAAATTTGAGGACACAGATTATTTTATTCCCAAGTCTGAAAAATTCTTCCTTGGTATAGACACCAATAATATCGAATTGTGGTTTGAAGAAGCATGAAGTGGACAAAAATTCTAAGAAAAATAGAAGAACAAATCGAGGCAGGGATCTATCCCGGGGCCTCTTTTGCGTATTTTAAGGACGGAGAATGGAGAGAATCCTACCTAGGCTTGAGTGATCCTGAGAAAGGTTTGAAAACCGAGTCAGGGCTAGTCTATGACTTAGCCAGTGTGAGTAAGGTTGTAGGAGTAGGGACAATCTTGACCTTCTTGTGGCAACAGGGGGAAACTAGACATTGATCGACCAGTGACGGACTTTTTATCTGAATGTGATTACCCAGATATCACTATCCGTTAACTTTTGACCCATGCTACAGACTTAGATCCCTTTATTCCCAATCGGGATCTCTTGACAGCTCCTGAATTAAAAGAAGCCATGTTTCACCTCAACAGACGAAATCAGTCTGCTTTTCTATACTCGGATGTTCACTTTTTACTCCTGGGCTTTCTTTTGGAAAAAATCTTTGACCAAGATTTGGATCAGATTATAGAAGAACAAGTTTTGGAACCATGGGGGATGAAGGAAACGATGTTTGGTCCCGTTGAGGTTGCTGTACCAACAGAGAGAGGAGTAGAGGCTGGAAAGATCCACGATCCCAAAGCTCGTCTTTGGGCAAACATGCTGGAAGTGCTGGTTTATTTTCAACTGTTAAGGATTTGCAAAACTTTTTGGAGCATTACTTGAAAGATGATTTTGCAGCAGATTTGAGCCGAAATTACTCTCCCTTAGATGATAAGGAGCGTTCGTTAGCCTGGAATCTGGAGGGGGCCTGGCTCGACCATACGGGCTATACAGGTACCTTCATCATGTGGAATCGAGAGAAACAGGAAGCTGCTATTTTTTTATCCAATCGAACGTATGAGAAGGATGAGCGTGCCCAGTGGATAATCGATCGAAACCAAGTCATGGATATGATTCGTAGGGAAGAGTAGGGAGAAAGCATGTCAAAAACCGTAAAAGGAACGCTATTCACAGTAGTTGCAGGCATTGCTTGGGGCTTGTCTGGAACCAGTGGCCAATACCTGATGGCACACGGGATTTCCGCTTTAGTCTTGACCAATCTGCGGCTTATCATTGCAGGATTGGCACTGGTTTTCTTATCCTATGTAACTGCAAGGGATAAACTCCTAGCTTTTTTAAAAGACAGAAAAAGCTTACTCTCTCTACTGCTATTTGCCTTGTTTGGACTTTTCTTAAACCAGTTTGCCTATCTTTCTGCCATTCAGGAAACCAATGCTGGAACGGCTACGGTTCTCCAGTATGTATGTCCTGTTGGAATCTTGATTTATACTTGTATCAAGGACAAGGTGGCACCGACTCTGGCTGAGATTATTTCGATTGTTTTAGCAATTGGAGGAACTGTTCTTATCGCGACGCATGGGGAACTTGACCAGTTGTCTGTCACACCTGCTGGACTTTTCTGGGGACTCTTTTCTGCCTTGACCTATGCCCTTTATATCATTCTTCCTATCACTTTGATTAAGAAATGGGGAAGCATGTTGGTGATTGGTGTGGGCATGGTTATTTCTGGAGTGGTGGCTATTCCCTTCACAGGGGTTTGCAGGCCAGTATACCGACCAGCTTGGATTTTCTTTTTGCATTTGCTGGCATTATCATCATTGGCACGGTTTTTGCCTATACAGCTTTCCTAAAAGGAGCTAGTATGATAGGCCCAGTTAAGTCCAGTTTATTGGCTTCCATAGAGCCCATCTCTGCTGTTTTCTTTGCTTTTCTGATTATGAAAGAGCAATTCTATGCGATTGATTTTGTCGGTATGGCTATGATTTTACTTGCGGTAACCATCATTTCTTTGAAAGATTTGCTGATAGAAAATAAACGGAAGGTTGAATGAGAAACTAGTTACTCGTAAAAAGTGGTTGGTTTAAATATCCTATCTAAATATTGATTACGGCTAAGGAATGGGAGTGGAATTTTATAAAATTTTAAGTTTCTTTTCTTACAATAAACCAATCTTTAACTGCTAGAAGGAGGAGATATGAAAATTTTACAAAGCATTCACCCAACTAAGCCCCTGCGCTACTTGAGATGGTTTGACATTCTGATTATTACAGTTTTGATGTTTGGCCAGTTTATCATTCGGTCAACGGAGCTCTTTTTAGCAAGTATGTTTCCGACAGGTCTGTCAACTACAATGGATACGGTAAGTAATACTGTCGGCGAGGGAGTAGGCTATTTGAGCAACCTCACCCTGCAAGTGATACTTCTGACCTTGACCTTTCTTTACCTTTTGATTCGGAATTATGATTTCAAACAACTTCCCATTCGTTGGACCTGGTCCCTTCTCTTTTGGGTTCCTTTTATATTTGCCATTGTGGGTTTGTTTGGAGACTTGGTGACGACACTAACTGGTGAATACAATTACTTAAATCCAGCTCTTTTTGCCCACATAGATCCCATGGAAGTTATACGGAAATTCCTAGCGCTTAGTCCGATGGCAATTGCCTATGCCTTGTTAAATGGCTTCTATGAAGAGTTCTTCTTTCTAGGGGTGTTGACCTCAGTGAAAGAAAAGCACAAGTGGCGGGTTTTGTTTTATTCTACTCTCATTCGGATTTCTTTTCACACTTATCAAGGATTGGTGTGGGCACTGGTTATTGGTGTAGTTTATGGTTTATTCTATTATTTTCTATACAAGTATAAGGTTAAAAATCTTTTGCCATTTTTCCTTATGCATGCTCTGGTAGACATGTTTGGTTCTAGCCTCATGTATCTCTTGATTGCGTGGGGAAGGTAAGAATCAGAAAAATCCACTCAACTGAGTGGATTTTGTGTATATAGATGACTAGTCTTTGTTTTCGTATGGTAAGATCAAGTTTAAGATGATACCTGTCATAGCTGATAGGGCAGTACCTGAAAGGGTAACTGGTCCTACTTTGAGGATGGCTCCACCAAGGCCAAGAACCAACATAGCACTAGCAATGATGAGGTTACGCATTTGACTGAAATCAACGCGCTCCTTGATCAAGACTTTCAAACCGTTGCTGGCGATAACTCCGTAGAGAAGGATAGACATCCCACCAAGTACAGCACTAGGGATTGTTGAGATCAAGGCAGTGAATTTACCAAGGAAACTAAGAGCGATGGCAATAAAGGCAGCGTTACGGATAACGGAGACAGAAGCGATACGAGTCATACCGATAACTCCTGTATTTTCGCCGTAAGTCGTATTGGCTGGTCCACCGAGGAAAGCAGATACAGATGTTGCAATACCGTCACCAAGAAGAGTACGGTGAAGTCCTGGTTCTTTCAGGAACTGACGTCCACAGATTTGGCTTAGGACGGTATGGTCACCGATGTGTTCTGAAATGGTTACGATAGCGATTGGCAAGATGGCGATTGTTTCAGGACCGAAGTAGAGGTTATACTCTTTGAAGGCTCCGCCTGTACTAAATGGTAAGTAGAAACCAGGGATTTCAAACCAGTTAGCTTCTAGGACTGGTGTAAAGTCAACCAAGCCAAGTGTTACTGCGAAGATGTAACCACCGATGATGGCAAAGAGGAAAGGAATGATACGAAGGAAACCTTTTCCTTTGTATTGATAAAGGCAGCAATCAAGAAAGTTACGACAGCTACAAGTGCATTTTTCCAATTTCCATCTGCTACAAGTCCAGCGTTCGTAACAGCTGAATTTGCCAGTCCAAGACCAATAACAATAATCATGGGTCCGATAATGATTGGTGGTAAGAGTTTATCGATCCATTTTGTACCTGCAAAACGAACACTTGCAGCCACAAGGACATAAACCAAACCAGTCAGGATAACCCCTGTTTGAGCGGCCGATACATCGCCACCCATCTCTTTCATAGCTAGAGACATGGCCGTGATAAAGGCGAAGGATGATCCGAGATAGACTGGAACTTTAAAACCAGTCGAAATCATGTAGATGAGTGTCCCAACGCCTGATGCAAAAAGGGCAACAGATACAGGCATTCCCAAAATTAAGGGAACGAGAATGGTTGCACCAAACATGGCAAAAACGTGCTGGAAGCTGAGGAGAATGCCTTTACCAGCTGAAGGACGTTGGTCAACGTCTAGTAACAAATCAATAGTTGATTCTTGTTTCATATAAACCTCACTTTTGGGCATCAAAAAAGAGCCCATTATTTTACAGCAACAGGCTCTCAGAGTAAGACTTCTTTAAAAAAGATTATTCCATTCTTAAAGAACTTCATATATTTCTGCGTCTTCGTCACCTCACGGGATGACATTAAAAACCTTTGCTTAGGATAGTATAGCAGAAAAAAATGATTTTGTAAATCATTTTTACTCAACTTTAAACAAGGGCGCGCTATTGATAGGATTAAAGCGGGCGTTTGTTGGGCATGCCAGCCTTTCTAGGGTACTTGTTAGGCGTTTCCTTTTTCTTTTCGACGACAGTGATGTAGCGCGGATCTCCATTTGGCAGGGTATAGCTGAGGTTGTCCTCTACCTTGCTAAAGAGGAGGTTGAGAGCGTTCTTGGCTTCTAGCAATTCCTCGGGGGCATTGCTGGCCTTGAGAGCCAGTAGTTTTCCACCGACTTTAAGGTAGGGAATGGTCAATTCAGACAAGACCTGCATGCGGGCCACCGCACGAGCCGTCACTATATCAAACTGGGCACGGAAATTCTTGTCTTGGGCAAAATCTTCTGCACGCCCATGGTAGAAGTGAACACCATCCAAATCCAACTCCTGAGCCAAAAGCTGAAGGAAGTTGATGCGCTTATTGAGCGAATCAATGATGGTCACATCTAACTGAGGATAGAGGATTTTCATGGGTAGACTAGGAAATCCTGCCCCAGCCCCGATATCAAGAAGTTTGATAGTTTCATTTGAAATCAAACCTTGCAGGATGGGTGCAATCGAATCATAAAAATGTTTGAGATAAACTTCTTCTTTATCTGTAATAGCGGTCAGGTTAATCTTTTTATTCCATTCTACCAAGAGTTCAAAATAGCGTTCAAATTGGTTCTTTTGCTGGTCAGAAAGTGGAAGATTTTGCTCAGCTAGTAGGCTGTAAAATGTTTCTGGTTTCATAGTAGTTTCCTTCTCTAGTATCATCTTATTTTACCATATTCATTAAAATTTTGATATACTGGTATTAATCTAAAAGCAGAAAGGAATAAGATTATGATTTGGATTATTCTTGGAGTTTTGGCTCTGATTGTTATTTTTGTGATTGTTAGCTATAACGGTTTGGTTAAAAATCGTATGCAAACCAAGGAGGCTTGGAGCCAGATCGATGTTCAGTTGAAGCGTCGTAATGATCTCCTCCCAAACTTGATTGAAACAGTCAAAGGCTATGCCAAATATGAAGGTTCTACCTTGGAAAAAGTGACAGAACTTCGTAGACAAGTAGCTGCAGCAACTTCACCAGCTGAAGCGATGAAGGCCAGTGATGCCCTTACTCGCCAGATTTCTGGTATCTTTGCAGTAGCAGAGAATTACCCAGACTTGAAAGCTAGCGCTAACTTTATCAAATTGCAAGAAGAGTTGACCAATACAGAAAATAAAATTTCCTACTCACGCCAACTCTACAACAGTGTTGTCAGCAACTACAATGTAAAACTTGAAAGCTTCCCAAGTAACATCATCGCAGGACTATTTGGCTTTAAAGCTGCAGACTTCCTTCAAACACCTGAAGAGGAAAAGGCAGTTCCTAAAGTTGACTTTAGCGGTTTAGGTGACTAAGATGTTGTTTGATCAAATTGCGAGCAATAAACGAAAAACCTGGATTTTATTGCTGGTTTTCTTCCTACTCTTGGCCTTGGTTGGTTATGCGGTCGGCTATCTCTTTATGCGTTCAGGTCTTGGCGGCATGATAATTGCCTTGATTATTGGTTTTATCTACGCTCTGACTATGATCTTTCAATCGACAGAGATTGTCATGTCTATGAATGGGGCGCGTGAGGTTGATGAGCAAACGGCACCAGACCTCTACCATGTAGTGGAAGATATGGCTATGGTCGCTCAGATTCCCATGCCGCGTGTTTTCATCATTGAGGATTCTTCTTTAAATGCTTTTGCAACAGGTTCCAACCCGCAGAATGCAGCAGTCGCAGCCACTTCGGGTCTTCTGGCTATCATGAACCGTGAGGAGCTAGAAGCTGTTATGGGCCATGAAGTCAGTCATATCCGAAACTACGATATCCGCATTTCGACCATTGCTGTCGCCCTTGCTAGTGCTATTACTCTTTTATCTAGTATGGCTGGTCGGATGATGTGGTGGGGTGGCGCAGACCGCAGACGGAATGATAATGATCGTGACGGAAATGGTTTGGAGATTATCATGCTTGTCATCTCTCTCTTAGCCATTGTTCTGGCGCCTCTCGCAGCAACCTTGGTGCAATTAGCCATTTCCCGTCAGAGGGAATTTTTGGCGGATGCATCCAGCGTGGAGCTGACTCGCAATCCTCAAGGGATGATCAATGCACTGCGCAAGTTAGACAATAGCGAGCCCATGCATTACCACGTCGATGATGCCAGCAGCGCTCTTTACATCAATGATCCCAAGAAAGGTGGCGGACTACAAAAACTCTTTTATACCCACCCACCTATCTCAGAACGAATCGAACGCTTGAAACACATGTAAAAAAATCCAGAGGTCGGCTCTGGATTTTTGCTATGTTCAACATTTATAAATCTTGTAAATCAACTGCTTCTAATCCTTTTTCTGTCAAACGATAGATACTCGTACAGACCTCTTTTAAGAAACGTCGGTCATGCGAAACAGTGACCAGACCGCCGGGATAAGAGGCAAAGAGTTTTCTGATTTCGGGTTGAGAAGTTGGAGAAAAGTTTCGTGTGGGTTCATCGAGAAGGAGAAAGTTTGGTCTTCGTAGAACTAAATCCAAAAGAAGCAGTTTACCCTGTTGCCCGCCAGATAAGGAGCGGATTTGGTGGTGCATCTCTGGATAACTGAAATTGAGACTGGCTAAGTGGGATTGGATTTTCTGTAGTTCCTCTTTTTGTCCAGAGTGGCTGAGGTAGGCTACAGGAGATAGATCCAATTCCAGTTTTTTGTGGTAATCTTGTGGCATAAAACCAAGCGAAATTTCTCTTTTGTCGCTTAGCAGTTGTTGCAACTTGGCTAACAAAGTCGATTTTCCAACACCATTGGGCCCGATAATACCGATTTTATCTTGACCACGGACAGTGAATTGTAACTCCTGAGCTAAAATGCGCTCGCCAATGGACAAATTTTCTTTTTCCAGTTGGACTAAGACTTTAGAAGCCACTAATGGTTGTATATCCGAGAAGAAGAGTTGAATTTGCTCTTCTTCAAGTGGCTTTTGTGTCATCAACTGAGCTGCCTTTTCGTAGCGTTTTTCTTGAGAAAGAACATTTTTCATCTTTTTAGCTAATAGGCGACCGGCAACATCATTTTTAGTGTTACGTAAGTCAGTTTCTACATTTTGCTTGACGCGGCGATGCTTTTCCATGGTTTTGTCATAGGCTCTTTGGTCGTTAGCAGCTTGCTGGCTTTGTCTGGCAAAACTAGCCTTTCTCTGCTCACTGTAGCGATCATAGTCTAAATGCTCTACTAGCGTTTCCGCTTCTTTCCGATGCTTGACCAGTCGCAAGTGGACAATAGTATCTGCCGTTTGAGAGAGAAAGTCTTCATCGTGCGAAATAAAAATAACTGTTTGCCTAATCTTTTGAATCTGACCTTTTAGCCAATCAACCGTCTCAAGGTCTAGGTCATTTGAAGGTTCATCTAAAAATAGAATTTCAAAGGGTTTGGCTAACTCATGGATGAGCTGAATTTTTAAAGCTTCGCCCCCAGATAGACTGCCAATCTTTTGGTCACTAGCGAAGCGATCACTATCAAAATGTAACTCCTCAGCCAAGCGATAGAGGACACTGTAGTCCAAATCAGTAGACTCTAAAAAGAAGTAGTCGTGTAAAGTTCTATTTTTTAGCTCCTCAGGTAACTTTTGAGGAATGTAGGCCAGTGACTGAAGGTCAGACTGGATCTCTCCCTTGATAGTGAAATCAGGCAATGATTCCCTCATTAAAGCTCGTAGCAAGGTTGATTTGCCATTTCCTTCTTCGCCAATAATAGCAACCTTTCCCCGTCTTGGATAGTCATGCTTAAGTCAGATACAAGGTCTCGTAGATCTTTGTTTTGTGTGATGGTCAGATGATTGATTTTTATCATATTGTTGCCCTTTCTAGAATGTCCATAGTGCATAACAAAAAGCTCTACTTTACCTAGTAGAGCTAGTATTTTATGTCAAAAAACTCTATTCTCCTCACCGAAAATCCCATCAAACTAGGTTAGTCTAACCCTATCCAACCCAAGAGGAGCAGATGGCTAGCTTTCTAGTTTTTTGATTTTCAAAGTGGATAAAGCACCAGATGATCTAGTACAAAAAGAGCACACAAAAAGAGACAAAAACACGATCTACTAAATAAAGTTTCTTTATTTGATAGACTTAGTTGTTCATGTCTCCCTTACCTCCGAGTATTAATACCTCTATCCTATACCTTTTAGGAAATTTTGTCAATAGAAAATCCAAAATTATAAACTCTAAAATCCGAAAACAGGTCCATAGAGATTCAGTACGTGCTTGACATGTTCGTAATGGAACTTGTCATAGTTGCGCCAAGCGGTGCGCGCTTGATCATTCAATTTTAGGTTTCCTAGTCCAATCAGTAGACTGGTACGTTGGTAAAATTTCTCAAGGTCGATTAAGATGCTGTTGTCAAGCTTTTCCGCTTTTTTAAGTTCCTTGAGAGTGCTGTTCAGCAGTTCTTGTAGACGGAAATCATCGGCTGTACCTTGTTTGCAGCTTTGGTAGCTTTTATTTAACTCGGAAAGGAGTTGGTAAGCTTCAGTGATGAGTGCTTTGTCTTCCATATGAGCATCCTCCCTGCTCTGGTGTATTCTTGCCTATAGTATAGCACTAAACAGAAAATATGTCATAATAAATATGTTAAAAACGAGATTTTAATATCAAAGTTTGGGAGGCGGACTTATAGCCTTTTCATGGTATAATCAAGTTAGTACATCTTTATGGAGGAAATATGAAGTTAAATATTCAAGAAATTCGTAAGCAGCCTGAAGGCTTGCATTTTGAACAAGCTTTAGACCTGGCAGCAGACTTGCGTAAACGGAATCAAGAAATTTTAGATGTGAGAGATATACTTGCAGTGGGGAAGGTGCAGTACGAAGACCGTATGTATTTCCTAGATTATCAGTTATCTTATACCATCGTTCTTGCTTCCAGCCGCAGTATGGAGCCAGTTGAGTTGGCTGAGTCTTATCCAGTGACAGAAGTTTTCATGGAAGGCGCAACTAACCAACTGGACCAAGAAGTTTTAGATGATGACTTGGTCTTGCCTATCGAAAATGGGGAAATCGACCTTGCTGAGAGCGTAGCAGATAATATCTTGCTCAATATCCCAATCAAGGTCTTGACGGCAGAAGAAGAGGCGGGCCAAGGTTTTGTGTCTGGAAATGACTGGCAAATCATGACTGAGGAAGAATACCAAGCCCAACAAGCAGTCAAGAAAGAAGAAAACAGTCCATTTGCAGGCTTGCAAGGACTATTTGACGGAGACGAATAATGGTCTTGTCAAAAAAACGAGCACGAAAAGTGCTAGAAGAAATCATAGCTCTCTTCCCAGATGCCAAACCCAGCCTTGATTTTACCAATCATTTTGAACTCTTGGTTGCAGTGATGTTGTCAGCCCAGACGACAGATGCCGCAGTCAATAAGGCCACACCAGGCCTCTTTGCAGCCTTTCCAACGCCTCAAGCCATGTCTGTCGCGACTGAAAGTGAAATTGCCTCACACATTTCCCGTCTAGGACTTTATCGCAATAAAGCTAAATTTCTTAAAAAATGTGCCCAGCAGTTACTAGACGATTTTAATGGTCAAGTGCCTCAGACTCGCGAGGAATTAGAAAGTCTAGCAGGTGTTGGACGCAAAACAGCTAACGTAGTCATGAGTGTGGGCTTTGGAATTCCAGCCTTTGCAGTGGACACTCATGTGGAGCGTATCTGCAAGCATCATGATATTGTTAAAAAATCGGCCACGCCCCTCGAAGTAGAAAAACGTGTCATGGACATTCTGCCACCAGAGAAATGGTTGGCAGCCCACCAGGCTATGATTTATTTTGGACGGGCTATCTGTCACCCAAAGAACCCAGAATGCGATCACTATCCACAATTATATGATTTTAGTTCGTTATAAGATGAAAATTTTATGTTTTTTTCTTGCATTGATCCTTTCTTTGTGATATAGTAATAACAATAAAATATTCCTTTAAACCTGTCCCGTGAGGCAGGCAAGGAGTCGGATCAATAGATAGCAGAAGTCTATACTCTTTACAGTGGAGCTGGCTTGGCTATACATTCTGAAGTCTCCTTGTTAAGGAGACTTTTCTTTTTGGAGGTTTGTCATGAGGACAAAAGAAGTTGTAGACGAATTGACCGTCAAACGAGCGATTACTCGGATTACCTACGAGATTATTGAGCGAAACAAAGATTTGAATAAAATCGTTTTGGCTGGTATTAAAACGCGAGGTGTCTTTATCGCTCGCCGTATCCAAGAACGTTTGGAACAGTTAGAATCTCTTTCAGTTCCAGTGGTAGAACTGGATACCAAGCCTTTCCGTGACGATGTCAAAAGTGGAGAAGATACCTCTGTAATCTCTGTTGATGTGACAGATCGGGAAGTCATCTTGGTGGACGATGTGCTCTATACAGGTCGTACTATTCGTGCAGCTATTGACAACATCGTCAGCCATGGTCGCCCTGCTCGTGTGAGTTTGGCAGTCTTGGTTGATCGTGGCCACAGAGAACTTCCAATCCGTCCGGACTATGTTGGAAAAAACATCCCAACCAGTCGTTCTGAAGAAATTATCGTAGAGATGACAGAACTAGATGGACAAGACAGAGTACTAATCACAGAACAAGCCTAAAACACTAAAAGGAGTAAAAAAATGTCAGAAAATCAACAAGCTTTGCAACATGTCGTTTCTATGGAAGACCTTACTGTAGAACAAGTAATGAAATTGATTAAACGTGGAATCGAATTTAAAAACGGAGCGAGTGCTTCTTATGAGGAACAACACATCGTTTCCAACCTTTTCTTTGAAAGTTCAACTCGTACCCACAAATCCTTTGAGGTAGCAGAACTGAAACTTGGACTTGATCTTTTGGATTTCGATGTGAAGACCAGTTCAGTGAATAAGGGTGAAACACTCTATGACACGATCTTGACGCTGTCTGCACTAGGAGTGGATGCCTGTGTTATTCGTCACCCAGAGGTGGACTACTACAGAGAATTGATTGCTAGCCCGACCATCACAACTTCGATTATCAATGGTGGGGACGGTTCAGGGCAACACCCTAGCCAAAGTTTGCTTGATTTGATGACAATTTATGAAGAATTTGGACATTTTGAAGGTCTTAAGGTGGCTATCGCTGGCGACTAAACCACTCACGGGTAGCTAAGTCTAATATGCAAATCCTTAAACGCTTGGGAGCAGAGCTTTACTTTGCAGGTCCTGAGGAATGGAGAAGTGAGGAATTTGAACATTACGGTCGCTTTGTATCGATTGATGAGGTGATTGATCAAGTAGATGTTATGATGTTTCTTCGTGTGCAGCATGAACGTCATGAAATTGTGACAGGATTTTCAAAAGAAGACTATCATATTCAGCATGGTTTGACACAAGAACGCTATGACCGCTTGAAAGAAAAAGCAATCCTTATGCACCCAGCTCCAGTCAATCGTGATGTGGAAATCGCTGATCACTTGGTAGAAGCACCGAAATCACGTATTGTTCAGCAAATGACCAACGGTGTCTTTGTCAGAATGGCAATTTTAGAATCTGTGCTGGCCTACAGAAAAGCAAAATAAGGCACAAAGCGTTAAAAGATGTCTGAGAGCATCAACGAGAGGTGAGTAGATGAAAAAACGACTTCTAGTATTAGAAGATGGTACAGTATTTGAAGGCAAGGCCTTCGGAGCAGATATTGATGTAACAGGTGAAATTGTCTTTAATACAGGGATGACCGGCTACCAAGAATCCATAACTGACCAGTCTTACAATGGACAAATCTTAACCTTTACCTACCCTTTGGTGGGAAATTATGGAATTAACCGTGACGACTACGAGTCAATCACTCCTACATGTAAGGGAGTAGTAGTTTTTGAAGAAGCGCGTAGAGCCAGCAACTGGCGCAATCAAATGACCTTGGACGAATTCTTGAAAGCCAAGAAAATTCCTGGTATCTCAGGAATTGATACCCGTGCTCTTACAAAAATTATCCGTAAGCATGGTACCATGCGTGCAACCCTTACGCATGTTGGTGATACCATGGACCATATCATAGACCAGCTCCAAGCGACAGTTCTACCGACAGATAATATCAAGCAAGTCTCTACTAAGACAGCTTATCCTGCTCCTGGAGTTGGATTGAGTGTCGTTCTGGTAGACTTTGGTCTCAAACACTCCATCTTACGCGAACTTTCTAAACGTAATTGTAACGTGACCGTTGTTCCATACACAACAACAGCAGAAGAGATTCTCCATCTCCATCCTGACGGGGTCATGTTGTCAAACGGTCCAGGAAATCCAGAAGATGTTCCCCAGGCACTCGATATGATTCGTGGTGTGCAAGGAAATTCCAATATTTGGTATCTGTATGGGGCACCAACTTTTTGCTATGGCAAATGGAGCCAAGACCTACAAGATGAAGTTTGGTCACCGTGGATTTAACCACGCGGTGCGTGAAATTGCAACAGGCCGAGTAGACTTTACTAGCCAGAACCATGGTTATGCGGTTAGCCGTGAGGATTTGCCAGAGCATTTGATTATTACCCACGAAGAAATCAATGACAAGTCAGTTGAAGGTGTGCGTCACAGATACCAACCAGGTTTCTCTGTGCAATTCCACCCAGATGCAGCTCCAGGACCGCATGATGCAAGCTATCTCTTTGATGAATTTATCGAAATGATGGAGTCGTTTAAATCTGCTAATCGCTGATATAGGAAACTCTGTCAGAGGCTTGTCGAATAAAAAGGCAAGTCCTTTCTTTTAGTTGAGCAATGAGATGCTGAAAATTTTTACACTCGATTTATTATTGAAAAATCATCGGAGAATTTATTTAATGGCAACCTGAGAGTTGCCGAATAGAAAGGCAGGTCGTTTCTTTTAGTCGCTATTAGGCGAACTAAAAACTCCCTGCACTAGATTTTTTATCGAAAAGTATCGTTTCGCTAAAAAATCGTCGGAGAATTTATTTAATGTCGCTCTGTGAGGCGACGAATAGAAAGGAGAAGATACATTGTTCGCGGAAGTGAACACGCCCTAAGAACTGTGTGAAAAAGATAAACATCGTCTTGATGCTGAAGGCATCTGCACCGAGTTTCCTATTTTCACTTTGTTCTTGACGGGCTTTGTATCATAAACTATGCCTAAACGTACTGATATTCAAAAAATTATGGTGATTGGTTCTGGTCCGATTATTATTGGTCAGGCTGCTGAATTTGACTACGCTGGGACCCAGGCTTGCTTGTCTTTGAAAGAGGAAGGCTATGAGGTTGTCTTGGTGAACTCAAACCCTGCCACTATCATGACGGATAAGGAGATTGCGGACAAGGTTTATATTGAACCAATCACACTTGAATTTGTGACACGTATTCTCCGTAAGGAACGTCCAGATGCCTTGCTGCCTACTCTCGGTGGTCAGACGGGTCTGAACATGGCTATGGAATTGTCTAAAAATGGCATCTTAGATGAGCTTGGAGTAGAGCTTCTGGGAACTAAACTATCTGCTATTGACCAAGCTGAGGACCGTGATCTCTTTAAACAATTGATGGAAGAGCTTGAGCAGCCAATTCCAGAATCTGAAATTGTCAACACAGTAGAAGAAGCAGTTGCTTTTGCGGCGACAATTGGATACCCAGTCATTGTCCGTCCAGCCTTTACACTTGGTGGTACTGGTGGTGGTATGTGTGCCAATGAGGAAGAATTGCGCGAAATCGCTGAAAATGGTTTGAAATTGTCACCTGTTACCCAATGTTTGATTGAACGTTCAATCGCAGGTTTCAAGGAAATCGAATACGAAGTTATGCGCGATTCAGCTGACAATGCCCTCGTTGTTTGTAACATGGAAAACTTTGACCCAGTGGGAATTCACACAGGGGATTCTATCGTATTCGCCCCTGCGCAAACCATGTCAGACTATGAAAACCAAATGCTTCGTGATGCTAGCTTAAGCATTATCCGCGCTCTCAAGATTGAAGGCGGATGTAACGTTCAGCTTGCGCTTGATCCACACAGCTTTAAGTACTATGTCATCGAAGTAAATCCTCGTGTATCTCGTTCTTCAGCCCTTGCTTCTAAAGCAACAGGTTACCCAATTGCTAAATTGGCTGCTAAGATCGCGGTAGGGTTGACCTTGGATGAAGTTATTAACCCAGTTACAGGTTCAACCTATGCCATGTTTGAACCAGCCCTTGACTATGTGGTGGCTAAGATTCCACGTTTCCCATTTGACAAGTTTGAAAAAGGGGAACGTCGTCTTGGTACCCAGATGAAGGCAACTGGAGAAGTTATGGCCATCGGTCGAAATATCGAAGAATCTCTCCTTAAAGCTTGTCGCTCTCTAGAAATTGGTGTCCATCATAATGAAATGCCTGAACTTGCAGCGGTTTCAGATGATGCCTTGATTGAAAAGGTTGTCAAGGCTCAAGATGACCGTCTCTTCTACGTATCAGAGGCTATTCGCCGTGGTTACACACCAGAAGAAATTGCTGAATTGACCAAGATTGATATCTTCTATCTTGATAAACTCTTGCACATCTTTGAAATTGAGCAAGAATTGGGTGCCCATCCACAAGATCTAGAAGTCTTGAAAACTGCTAAACTTAATGGTTTCTCAGACCGTAAGATTGCTGAACTTTGGGAAACGACAGCTGACCAGGTTCGCCACCTTCGTTTAGAAAACAAGATTGTCCCAGTTTACAAGATGGTTGATACCTGTGCGGCAGAGTTTGACTCTGAAACACCATACTTCTATTCAACTTATGGATGGGAAAATGAGTCTATCAAGTCTGATAAGGAATCCGTCCTAGTCCTAGGTTCAGGTCCAATCCGTATCGGACAAGGAGTTGAGTTTGACTACGCAACCGTTCACTCTGTTAAGGCTATCCAAGCAGCTGGTTATGAAGCCATCATCATGAACTCAAACCCAGAGACCGTTTCTACGGACTTCTCTGTATCTGATAAGCTCTACTTTGAACCATTGACTTTTGAAGATGTCATGAATGTTATCGACTTGGAGCAACCAAAGGGTGTTATCGTTCAGTTCGGTGGTCAAACAGCTATCAACCTTGCCGAGCCATTGGCCAAAGCAGGTGTGACCATTCTTGGAACTCAAGTCGCTGACTTGGATCGCGCGGAGGACCGCGATCTCTTTGAGCAAGCCCTCAAAGATTTGGATATTCCACAGCCACCAGGACAAACGGCTACCAATGAAGAAGAAGCAGTGCTTGCAGCTCGCAAGATTGGTTTCCCAGTTCTCGTTCGCCCATCTTATGTCTTGGGTGGACGTGCCATGGAAATCGTAGAAAATGAGGAAGACCTTCGTTCTTACATGCGTACCGCTGTTAAGGCTAGTCCAGACCACCCAGTCCTTGTTGACTCTTACATCGTTGGACAAGAGTGCGAAGTCGATGCCATTTCAGACGGTGAAGATGTCCTCATCCCTGGTATCATGGAGCATATCGAACGTGCTGGTGTCCACTCAGGTGACTCAATGGCGGTTTATCCTCCACAAACCTTGTCTCAAAAGGTTCAGGAAACAATCGCAGACTACACCAAACGTCTAGCAATCGGCCTAAACTGTCTTGGTATGATGAACATTCAGTTTGTCATCAAGGATGAAAAAGTCTATGTCATTGAGGTCAATCCACGTGCCAGCCGTACGGTTCCATTCCTTTCAAAGGTAACTAATATTCCTATGGCTCAGGTAGCAACTAAGCTCATTCTTGGGCAGAGTCTTGAAGAACTGGGTTACCAAGATGGACTTTATCCAGAAAGCACTCGCGTTCATATCAAGGCACCAGTCTTCTCCTTTACGAAACTAGCTAAGGTAGACAGCTTACTCGGTCCTGAAATGAAGTCAACAGGTGAAGTCATGGGATCTGATGCTACTCTAGAAAAAGCTCTCTATAAAGCCTTTGAAGCTTCTTACCTCCATTTGCCAACTTTCGGAAATGTAGTCTTCACCATTGCTGATGATGCCAAAGATGAAGCCTTGGACTTGGCTCGTCGTTTCCAAAATATCGGTTATGGTATCCTTGCGACAGAAGGAACTGCAGCCTTCTTTGCCAGTCATGGACTCGAAGCCCAACCTGTTGGTAAGATTGGTGACGATGAACAGGATATCCCAAGCTTTGTTCGTAAAGGAAAAATCCAAGCGATTATCAATACTGTCGGAACCAAACGAACTGCTGACGAAGATGGTGAGCAAATCCGTCGTTCAGCCATTGAACACGGTGTGCCCCTCTTCACAGCCCTAGACACAGCAAATGCCATGCTCAAGGTGCTAGAAAGCCGTAGTTTTGTTACAGAAGCGATCTAGTTGATACAGAATTTTAACAGTTTTAAAGCCAGCGTTTTCTGACGCTGGCTTTTGCAATACAGAAATTGCCTATTTCAACCATCATTCTTTCCTTAAGAATCATTCTAAAATGTGATATAATAAGGATGAATTAGAAATGGGAAATTATTTTCATTATATTTTCAAAAATTCCATTAAAAAAAGTAAAGACAGATTAGAAAGTGTAAAATTCCGATGTCTTCTTACAAAAAAGTCTCTCTTTCTGAGATCAATCAATCTATTGAAACTCCCAATAACAATCATTTTTGGCAAAATCTAAAAGCATTTTTAGGACCTGGAGCTCTTGTAGCAGTTGGTTATATGGATCCTGGAAACTGGATTACTAGTGTGGTTGGTGGTGCTTCCTACAAATATAGTCTCTTATTTGTTATTTTGATTTCATCCATCATTGCTATGCAGCTACAACAGATGGCTGGAAAGCTCGGTATCGTAACTAAGATGGACCTAGCACAGGCAACTGCACATCATGCTCCCAAGTGGCTTCGCTATAGTCTTTGGGTGATTTTAGAATTAGCTTTAATGGCGACAGACTTAGCCGAGGTTTTAGGCTCAGCGATTGCCTTAAATCTTTTATTTAAAATACCGATTATGGTCGCTATCCTCTTAACCGTTTTAGATGTATTTCTTTTGTTGTTGTTGATGAAATTTGGCTTCAAAAAAATTGAAGCCATTGTGACGACTCTTATTTTAACCATATTAGCCATCTTTACCTATCTGGTGGCCTTATCCAATCCAAGTATTCAGGGTATCTTTGGTGGTTATTTACCGACTCCAACATTATTTGAAACACCGTTACCAGGTCATGAAAGCCAATTGACCTTGGCTCTAGGAATTGTAGGAGCGACAGTCATGCCCCATAATCTCTATCTTCACTCCTCTCTATCCCAAACAAGGAAAATCAATCACAAAGATAAGAAGGATGTTCGAAAAGCCGTGCGTTTTATGACCTGGGATTCAAATCTTCAGTTGTCCTTAGCCTTTATTGTCAATTCCTTGCTTCTTATTTTAGGGGCATCTCTCTTTTTTGGTCATGCATCTGAAATTTCGGCATTCTCCCAAATGTACAATGCTTTACAGGATTCGACAATAGCAGGAGCGATAGCTAGCTCAACGCTGTCAACTTTATTTGCTCTGGCTCTCTTAGCAAGTGGACAGAATTCTACCATCACAGGCACCTTGACAGGTCAGATTGTCATGGAAGGTTTCTTACATCTAAGATTACCTCAGTGGATTATCCGTATCGGGACACGTATTTTTGCCTTGCTCCCTGTGATTATAGTCGCCGTCTTGTTTGGACATCAAGAAAAAACCTTGGATCAGTTATTGGTCTATTCGCAGGTCTTTCTGTCAATCGCTCTTCCGTTTTCAATCTTCCCCTTAATCTATTTGACCTCTAAGAAGTCACTGATGGGAGAATTTACCAATGCCAAGTGGAACACCATCCTAGGTTACGCAGTTTCAATCATCTTGACCATTCTCAATATCAAGCTTCTTTTCGATATTTTTTAACCTCGTTTGACATCAATCATAGTGTCAGCGTGAAGGTTGACAAATAGAAAGTAGTAGTGATTGGTTCATAAAAAGAAGTACAAAAAAAGAACAGTGGTAACTGTTCTTTTTTATCATTATTTGAGACCGTATTTTTTGTTGAAACGATCCACGCGTCCATCTGCTTGAGTGAACTTTTGACGTCCAGTATAGAATGGGTGTGAGTCTGATGAAATTTCCACACGGATCAATGGGTAAGTTTCGCCTTCGAACTCAACAGTTTCGTTAGAGCGTTTTGTTGAACCGCTAAGGAATTTGTAACCAGTAGTTGTGTCCATGAAGACAACTGGGCGATATTCTGGATGGATATCTTTTTTCATTTTGCAATATTTCCTTTCTGCCATGGTCTCTTTGCGAGCCATAGATTGTTACCTTACTAGTCTATCAGATTCTGATAAGTTTGGCAAGTATTTTATCAGTTTTTAAGCAAGTTTTTTAACTTTTGGTAGATGATTTCGTTTTCTTCTAGACTATAGGAATTGGCGCCACTAGCCAATGGATGTCCTCCCCCGTCGTGTTCTTTGGCAATTTCATTGATAGGGGTGATTTTACTGCGCATACGCACGCGGAAGTGGCCATCAGCTTGTTCAACAAAGATAGCCCAAGCCTTAACAGTATCAATTCGGCCAGGTGCACCGACAATCGCCGCTGTTTCAGCATCGGTAACCTTATATTTTTCCAAGATGTCTTGAGTAAGCAGAATGCGTGCAGCTCCATTCTCATCAACTTCTAAATGATCATAGACAAAGCCTTGCAGTTTTGCAATCTTGAAGCTCATGGTATCCATTTGACGAGACAACCCAGCAAAGTCAAAATCAACTTCTCGGAGCTGGCCAGCTATTCTAAAGGTACGAGCACTAGTTGACGGGTAGAGAAAACGCCCCGTGTCCCCGACAATTCCTGCATAGAGAAGTCGTGCTGCTTCACTAGACAAAGCCAGCTGATTTTCTTGAGCAAATAGGGCAATCATCTCACTGGCACTGCTTGAACTTGTATCCACCCAAGATAGGTCACCATAGATATCATCATTTGGATGGTGATCGATTTTGATGGTGAAATCAGCTTGTTCGTAGCGTTTATCATCGATACGAGGACGATTCGCTGTATCACAAATAATAGCAAGAGCTCCTTGGTAGTCACTGTCTTGGACAGTGTCCATTTCCGCCATCCAAGTCAAAGTTGGTTCATTATAACCGACAGCTTTGATGGTCTTTTCAGGAAAATGGTGTGTGAGAAGAGCTTTCAAACCTACCTGACTCCCTAAGGCATCAGGATCTGGTTTCATATGACGATGAATGATAATGGTATCGTATTCTTTGATTTTTTCTAAAATTTGCTGGCAAATTTCCATAAATAACCTCAATTCTTTCTCATTTCATTGTAGCACAAGAATTTTTATTTTTAAAATGAAAAAGATATGATATAATGGAGAAAGATAAATTGAGGAGGACGATATGGCATTAGCAAAAATTGTATTTGCCAGTATGACCGGTAATACCGAAGAAATTGCAGATATTGTAGCAGATAAATTGCGTGATTTGGGTTTGGATGTCGATGTTGATGAATGTACGACTGTTGACGCTTCAGACTTCTTGGAGGCGGACATCGCGATCGTTGCGACTTACACTTACGGAGATGGAGAATTGCCAGATGAGATGATGGACTTCTACGAAGACCTAGCAGATCTCAACTTGAATGGCAAAATCTATGGAGTGGTTGGTTCAGGAGATACCTTCTATGACGAATTCTGTAAGGCTGTTGATGACTTTGATCGCGTTTTTGTAGCGACAGGGGCAGAAAAAGGTTCAGAGTGTGTTAAAGTGGACCTCTCTGCCGAAGAAGAAGACATCGAGCGTTTGGAACAGTTCGCAGAAGAATTGGCTGCAAAAGTAGGATAAGAATCAAACTGCGCTGACTGGAAGAAGTCAGTGCGTTTTTTTATTAGTTATTTTGGGATTTTACTAGCCTATTTGGTGGCTTTTTGATACAATAATTCAAATAAAGGAGGAGAGTGTATGAATTTAGATATTATTCGGCAAGAAATTGATCAAATCGACGACCAAATCGTCAAGCTCCTAGAAGAACGGATGCACTTAGTTGAAGGGGTTGTCGCTTATAAGAAAGCATCTGGTAAGCCAATCTTAGATTCTAAGAGAGAAGAAGTTATTTTTGAAAAAGTCAAAAATCGAGTAGAAGATAAGCGCTATCAGGAAACCATCGTTGCGACTTTTTCAGACATTCTCAAACGTTCGCGTGATTATCAGGATCAAAATATCAAATGAAAAAAGAACAATTCTATCCACTAGGGATTTTTCTAGCTGCCATGTTGGGCGGGCTTGTCCGCTATCTAGTTTCCACTTGGTTACCAGCTAGTCCAGAATTTCCTTGGGGGACCCTCCTTGTCAACTATCTGGGCATTTTCTGCTTGGTCTATCTGGTGAAAGGCTATCTGGTCTATAAGGGAACTAGTAAAGGCTTGGTTTTAGCACTGGGGACGGGTTTTTGCGGAGGTTTAACAACCTTTTCTAGTCTAATGCTTGATGCCGTGAAACTGCTTGATACCGGGCGTTATCTTAGCTTAATCATCTATCTGCTTTTGAGTATTGGAGGAGGTCTGCTCTTGGCTTATGTTCTAGGGAGGAAGAAATGGTAATCGTTTATCTTGCAATCGCCTGCGGGTTCGGAGCCCTTGTGCGTTATTTCTTTTCCCGCTACAATCAAGCTTCTAAATTGCCATTGGGAACTCTCATTGCCAATCTTATAGGATGTTTTTTAATTGGCCTACTCTACAATCATGTGGAGTCTAAGGAAGTCTATGCTATCCTAGCGACAGGTTTTTGTGGAGGGCTGACGACCTTTTCGACCCTGAATGATGAGCTGCAAAGACTATTAAGTGACAAGAAGGTATTTTATTGCTATTTTCTCTTAACTTACATAGGCGGTTTTCTAGCGATTTTTTTAGGAATTTTGCTATAAATTTCTTTACTTTTAGGTGGAAATTTGGTAAACTGTATCTTGTGTGTAATGGACGCACAAAAATACAGTTTATCCGCTGAGGAAGGTTCCTCAAGATTGACAAAGATAGGAGAATAAAATGAATCCATTAATCCAAAGCTTGACTGAAGGTCAACTTCGTACAGATATCCCATCATTCCGTCCTGGTGACACTGTTCGTGTACACGCGAAAGTTGTCGAAGGTAACCGTGAACGTATCCAGATTTTTGAAGGTGTTGTTATTGCACGTAAAGGTGCTGGCATCTCAGAAAACTACACAGTTCGTAAAATCTCTAACGGTGTAGGTGTTGAGCGTATCTTCCCAATCCACACTCCACGTGTTGAAAAGATCGAAGTTGTTCGTTACGGTAAAGTACGTCGTGCGAAATTGTACTACTTGCGTGCACTTCAAGGTAAGGCAGCTCGTATCAAAGAAATCCGTCGTTAATTCGACTAAAAAACTCTGCTCACCCAGCAGGGTTTTTCTCTAGCTCCCTTAGTTCAATGGATATAACAACTCCCTCCTAAGGAGTAGTTGCAGGTTCGATTCCTGCAGGGGGCATATAAACTATTGATTTTTATTCAGAAATCACTCAAGTTAAAATAGAACTTAAAAAGCGTTAGATTACGCTTTTTTGTTTTTATCAATGATGAAAACGGGAGAATTTGCATATAATTATAAAAAGACAGGATATTTTAGTTAATTGCATATAATGATTTGATTTTTTAGGAAGTAAGGAGTAAAATTTAATTAATATGATGATTAGTTAGGAGTATAATTATGAATGGTTTAGTTTTAGGATTGGATATTGGTATTGCATCCGTAGGAGTGGGAATTCTAGAAAAAAATTCTGGAAAGATTATCCATGCGAATTCTCGTCTTTTTCCAGCTGCAACAGCTGATAATAATGTTGAAAGAAGAAAAATAGACAGGTTCGACGATTACATCGTAGGAAAAAACACCGTGGTGTTCGCCTTAAGGATTTATTTGAAGACTATGGTTTTTTAACTGATTTTTCTAAGGTATCCATTAATCTTAATCCATATCGACTTCGTGTAGATGGCTTGAATCAGCAACTAACGAATGAAGAGCTGTTCATAGCTTTAAAGAACATTGTTAAGAGACGTGGTATTAGCTATTTAGATGATGCTTCTGAGGATGGGGGTACAGTATCGTCTGATTATGGTAAGGCAGTTGAAGAAAATAGAAAATTACTTGCTGAACAAACACCTAGTCAAATCCAACTAGAACGTTTCGAAAAATATGGTCAGGTAAGAGGAGATTTCACTGTTGTGGAAAATGGTCAGAAATGCCGATTGATCAATGTTTTTTCAACATCTGCTTATAGAAAAGAAGCTGAAAGAATTCTTAGAAAACAGCAGGAATTCAATAGTAAAATTACAGATGAATTTATAGAGGATTGTCTAAAAATCCTTACAGGGAAAAGAAAATATTATCATGGACCAGGTAATGAAAAATCTCGGACGGATTATGGACGTTTCAGAACAGACGGTACGACGTTAGATAATATTTTTGGTATTTTAATTGGAAAATGTACATTTTATCCGGATGAATACAGAGCTTCAAAAGCTTCCTATACTGCTCAAGAGTTTAACTTACTAAATGATTTAAATAATTTAACAGTTCCTACAGAAACAAAGAAACTTAGTGAGGAACAAAAGAAAACAATCATTGAATATGCGAAATTAGCGAAAACATTAGGAGCATCAACCTTATTGAAGTACATTGCTAAAATGATTGATGCTTCAGTAGATCAGATACGTGGTTATCGTGTTGATGTAAACAATAAACCTGAAATGCATACTTTTGAAGTCTATCGAAAAATGCAATCGCTAGAAACAATTTCAGTTGGGGAATTGTCTAGAAATGTTCTAGATGAGCTTGCCCATATTTTAACTCTAAATACTGAACGAGAAGGTATAGAAGAAGCGATAAACACAAAGTTAAAGGATTCTTTTAGTCAAGACCAAGTACTTGAATTGGTTCAATTTAGAAAAAATAATAGCAGTCTATTTAGTAAGGGATGGCATAATTTTTCTCTTAAACTCATGATGGAATTGATACCAGAACTCTATGAAACTTCAGAAGAGCAAATGACAATTCTCACACGATTGGGGAAACAAAAATCTAAAGAAACATCAAAAAGAACAAAGTATATTGATGAAAAAGAATTAGCAGAAGAAATTTATAACCCTGTAGTAGCAAAATCTGTCAGACAGGCCATAAAGATAATCAACGAAGCAACTAAAAAACATGGTATCTTTGATAATATCGTTATCGAAATGGCGCGTGAAAATAACGAAGAAGACGCTAAGAAAGATTATATAAAACGTCAAAAGGCAAACCAAGATGAGAAAAATGCAGCTATGGAAAAGGCTGCATTCCAATACAATGGGAAAAAAGAGTTACCAGATAGTATTTTTCATGGGTATAAGGAATTGGCTACTAAGATTCGTTTATGGCACCAGCAGGGAGAGAAGTGTCTCTATACTGGGAAGAACATTCCAATTTCAGATTTAATTCACAATCAGTACAAGTACGAAATTGACCATATTTTACCTCTTTCTTTATCGTTTGATGATAGTCTATCTAATAAAGTATTGGTTCTAGCTACAGCAAACCAGGAGAAGGGACAGCGAACACCGTTTCAGGCTTTAGATAGTATGGATGATGGTTGGTCCTACCGTGAGTTTAAATCTTATGTAAAAGACTCTAAATTATTAAGTAATAAAAAGAAAGATTATCTTTTAACAGAAGAAGACATTAGTAAAATTGAAGTGAAACAGAAGTTCATTGAAAGAAATTTAGTTGATACTCGATATTCATCGCGAGTAGTTCTAAACGCTCTACAAGATTTTTATAAGAGCCATCAATTTGATACAACTATTTCTGTGGTACGTGGACAATTTACTTCTCAACTAAGAAGAAAGTGGGGGCTTGAAAAGTCTCGTGAAACTTACCACCATCATGCTGTGGATGCCTTAATTATTGCTGCTTCGAGTCAATTAAGATTATGGAAAAAACAGAATAATCCTTTGATTTCTTATAAAGAAGGACAATTTGTAGATTCAGAGACTGGAGAAATTATTTCATTAAGTGATGATGAATACAAAGAGTTAGTGTTTAAAGCTCCTTATGACCATTTTGTTGATACATTGCGTAGCAAGACATTTGAGGATAGTATACTGTTTTCTTATCAAGTAGATTCAAAATACAATCGAAAAATTTCAGATGCAACCATTTATGCAACAAGAAAAGCAAAATTGGATAAAGATAAGTCTGAAGAAACTTATGTTTTAGGTAAGATTAAAGATATTTATAGTCAAGCAGGATATGATGCTTTCATTAAAATTTACAATAAAGATAAGAGTAAATTCTTGATGTATCACAAAGATCCACAAACATTTGAAAAAGTGATTGAAGAAATTTTAAGAACCTATCCTTCTAAAGAATTGAACGATAAAAATAAAGAGATCCCTTGCAATCCTTTTGAGAAATATAGACAAGAAAATGGGCCTATTCGTAAGTACAGTAAAAAAGGTAATGGACCAGAAATTAAAAGTCTGAAATACTACGATAAAAAAATATTCCAGAATCATTTATTAACATAACTCCCTCTAATAGTAATAATAAAGTGCTTCTTCGTCAATTATATCCTTGGAGAACAGATGTTTATTTTAATCCACAAACTGATAAATATGAGTTGCTAGGATTAAAATATGCAGATCTACAATTTGAGAAAGCAACTGGGAAATATTCTATAACTATTGATAAATATAATGAAATTAAAGAAAAAGAAGGAGTTAGCAAGGAGTCAGAATTCAAATTTACCTTATATAAAAATGACTTACTTTTGATTAAGGATACCAAAAATAATGAAGAACAGATTTTTAGGTTTTTATCTAGAACAATGCCTAATCAAAATCACTATGTCGAATTAAAGCCTTACGATAAAGGTAATTTTGAAGGTAAAGAAAAAATCAAAGTGTTAAAAATGACCTCTAATGGTCGTTGTATAAAAGGATTAGGAAAGAAATATCTCTCTATCTACAAAGTTAAAACTGATGTTTTAGGTAATAAACATTTCATCAAAAAAGAGGGTGACGAACCAAAACTCTTTTTTTAAAATATTTTAAAAAAAGAGTTGCAAACGCTTGTACAATGTATTATAATAGTAACTGTAAGGGACGCCTTGCACAGTTACTTAAATCTTGCAGAAGCTACAAAGATAAGGCTTCATGCCGAATTCAACACCCTGTCAATTATGGCTGGGTGTTTTCGTTTTGTGAAAGAGGAAAATACGATGACTTGGAGAATTGTGCATGTCTGTCAGAGTGAAAAAAATGCAATTGAAGTTGGATAACCTTTTAATTAAGAAAATGGGTCAAGACTATGTTATCCCACTGAGTGATATTTCGATAATTGTGGCAGAAGGAGGGGAGACTGTTGTAACTTTAAGATTATTAAGTGCTTTAAGTAAGTATAATATTGCCTTAATTGTCTGTGATAATGAGCACTTGCCTACAGGAATTTACCATTCACAGAATGGCCATTTCAGAGCCTATAAAAAATTACAGGAGCAATTATTGTGGACACAGGAACAAAAAGACAAATTATGGCAAATAGTGACCTATTTTAAAATAAATAATCAACAAGATGTTCTTGCAATGTTTGAGAAAAATATAGATTGTATCCAATTATTAGCAGACTACAAAGATCATATTGAATATGGAGATAAAACCAATCGTGAAGGCCATGCTGCCAAAGTTTATTTCAATGAATTATTTGGAAAGAAATTCGTACGTCTTACACAACAGGAAACGGACGTCATCAATGCTGGTCTAAATTATGGTTATGCCATCATGAGAGCGCAGATGGCACGTATTATTGCTGGTTACGGTTTGAATCCCTTGATTGGCATTTTCCATAAGAATGAATATAATCAATTTAACTTGGTTGATGACCTAATGGAACCTTTTCGGCAGATTATAGATGTCTGGGTTTATCAAAATTTACGAGATGAAGAGTATTTGAAATACGAATTTCGACTGGCATTAACGGATACACTAAATGCAAAGATACGTTATGGGAAAGAAACGTGTTCAGTAACAGTAGCAATGGATAAGTATGTTAAAGGTTTTTTGAAATGTATCTCTGATAAGAATACCAGTAAATTTTACTGTCCGGTGGTTTCGAGTATAGAATGGAGCTAAAGAAATGAGGTATGAAGCATTGAGATTATTGTGTTTTTTTGATCTACCAATGGAAACAAATCAGGAAAAAAGAGTCTATCGTAATTTTCGGAAAGACTTAATCGCAAACGGTTTTGAAATGTTGCAGTTTTCTGTTTATTATAGAACCTGTCCGAATCGAAGTTTTGCTAGTAAATTCTATAAAAAATTAAGTCAGAGTAATTTACCAAGTGGGAATGTCCGTTTGCTAGCAGTGACTGAGAAACAATTTTCTGAAATGGTTTTGATTATAGGTGGGAAAACAAAGCAAGAAGAAGTAGTCAGTGATAATAAGTTGGTAGTTATATGAAAATGAACATTAGTCATCCGTATAAGGATAATATTTCATTAAGTTTTGGCCAATTTACTCAAATTGTAGGTCAAGATCAGCAATTAAAATACTATATTTGGCAGATACTATTATGGTATTTTGGAGGAAAAAAATATAGTGAGGAAGATTTAGTTCTATTTGAACAAAATGAGCCTAAAATACTAATAGACGATACAATGGTTTCCCGGTCAGAATTCAGTGTTATTCAAGTGTCCAATATCAATGATTTAATTGAACAAATGGAATATAAAAAAGGAACAGTAGCCTATGATTATATAAAGAAAAAAAGATTAATTCTATAGAGATAATGGAGCAAATTGAAAAATATCAATGACAATCTAGATAGGATTTCACTTCTATTGAATCAGAAGTTGAATCTTCAAATAGATGATATTATCTATCATACCGAAGCAAAATATTTTAATACAGATCAATTGGTTCAAAAGAATTTTTTACCATACTTTGGGAAAAATAATAAAAATATTTCATTTGAATTTGTAGACAATAAGACAAAGTTTTTATTATTTCTTTCCATGTTAGAAGTTATGGCGACGAACAGTTCTGAAAAGTTTTTGCTTGTCTTACGAAATTTGGATGATTTTCTATCCTATAATGATTTTGTTGAATGTTGCGAGAAAATGGAGTTTTTGATTAATCATAGCGATTCATTATATATTGTTTCATTTCCTTCCAATGAAGGTTATCTTCATGTATCGAAAGAAGTTTTAGAGGAAATCAATATTGTTTCCGATTATGTTGATCATTTTTATTCTCTAGAATTTATGTATGATCGCTTTACCAATCAGTATCCAATAAATCAAATACCTGATGAACAAGAATTTTTAACCTCTTTAAGAAAAATTGGATCCTATTTATTTAGCTCGGACATTCTCCACATGAGTTTATCTGTAGAAGATCAAGTAGCATTAAAAATTTTGAATAATTTGTATCAGTACAAAATAAAAACAAAATTCCGTATTGAATCAGTCAATCCAATGTTATTGAAATATTTGGAAGAATAGTATTGACGAGTGAGATTTAAGGCTTTATAATGTTCTTGAGGGCACAAAAATCAAAATTGACGAATTTGAGGTTTTTGTACTCTCAAGATTTAAGTAACTGTACAACTGATGTCTCCGTTGTTGTAACGTTTGTCCTGTTTTTGTACTCTCAAGATTTAAGTAACTGTACAACCATTTCAAGTATGGTTTTAATGATATGACGTTTTTGTACTCTCAAGATTTAAGTAACTGTACAACTCAGACATTCGTAACTTACAGCTAGCCCATGTTTTTGTACTCTCAAGATTTAAGTAACTGTACAACTATCGGCATACTCTATCACTCCTTGCCCAGGTTTTTGTACTCTCAAGATTTAAGTAACTGTACAACCAAGCTATTTAAACCCTTGCTTGTCTGCTCGTTTTTTTGTACTCTCAAGATTTAAGTAACTGTACAACAGCGGTTTCTTTAAACAGAGGAAATCGGGTGTTTTTTGTACTCTCAAGATTTAAGTAACTGTACAACTACCTGTAATGTCATTGTCACGTAAGTTCAGTTTTTGTACTCTCAAGATTTAAGTAACTGTACAACAATCTTCACAGTAGAGTCATACTTGTCTTGGTTTTTGTACTCTCAAGATTTAAGTAACTGTACAACAGCCTCACCTTCATTGTATATTAGACCTTGGTTTTTGTACTCTCAAGATTTAAGTAACTGTACAACAAATTCCAAGCTTTTGAGCTAATTCTTTCTGTTTTTGTACTCTCAAGATTTAAGTAACTGTACAACCGTTTGCAACATCCAAAATATCTCTAGAACGTTTTTGTACTCTCAAGATTTAAGTAACTGTACAACTGCAATTCAATTTATTGATTTACTCTCATTGTGATATATTCATACAAAAACCGCTCTGCAGAGCGGTTTTCGTCTATGCTTACCTTTTTACAGTACCCACGTACGGATGGCATGGGCAACGCCAGATTCGTCATTTGTTTTGGTGATGTATTTGGCGATTTTTTTGAGTTCTGGATTTCCATTTTCCATGACAACGGGGTTGCCAACGACTTCCAGCATGGCGCGGTCATTTTCTTCGTCCCCGATCGCCATGGTTTCATCTTTGGTCAATCCGAGTTTTTCAGCTAGGTGAGTGATGGCTGAGCCCTTGTCTACATTCTTTTTAAGGAGCTCAAGGTAGAAAGGAGCAGATTTGTTGATAGAGTAGCGTTCGTAAAATTCTGCTGGTATCTTTTCAATCGCAGCATCAAGTATCTCTGGTTCATCGATAAACATACACTTAACAATTTCCTTGTCAGCCATTTCTTCGGGAGTACGGTAGAAAATGGGCATGTTGACGAGGGTTGATTCATGCACCGTGTATTTTCCGATATTGCGATTGGCAGTATAGATACCGTCCTTGGTAATAGCGTGCATGTGGACACCAATCTTGCGACTGAGAAATTCCATATCCAGATAATCCTCATAGGTCAAGGATTCGCTGATAATCTCATGGCCAGTAGCAGTCTCTTGGACAAGGGCACCGTTGAAGGTTACAACATAGTCACCCTCGTCTCTCAACTGCAAGTCGTCCAGAAGTTTGGCAACGCCTGCGATAGGACGACCAGTTGCAATCACTATTTTGACACCAGCTTGTTTGGCGTCTTGAATGGCAGAAAAGACTTCCGGAGTGATCTCCTTTTTACTGTTAACCAGGGTACCATCGATATCGACGGCGATTAGTTTAATACTCATATATTTCCTCTATTCGTTCTTATTTGGGGTAAAATGATCGTTCTCAATCAAGTGTAAAAATTGCTGGGTGATACTTGCGAAGATACTATTTTGATCTAACATTTCTTTTGGGAAATAGAAACGATTGTCTCCGTGGCGGCTGCCAGCAAGGGATTGAACGATAGGAGACAGGCTAGAGAGTTCTGCCAGTTCACCATTTTTTTGTAAAATCTCAATCTGTGTCCGCGGGTTTTCAGATTCGGGACGATAGATATCATAAGGGAGGTCAAAATTCTTATGAATAGCAGTATAGTAGTCTGGATCAAAACCAATTTCTTCAACCAGTTGTCTCATGGTTGCGAGTTGGTCTTGGTCTTCTTCTGAAAAAGTAATGGATTTAAAGACCTTGCGGTTGACAAAGCGTTGCGACAGGTCTGCAAGAATCTTGTCAGGACTGGTCATCCAGAGTTGGAAGTAGGTATTCATCACGCCATCATCCAGAGCCAGATAGTCAGATAGACTAACTTTCTTTTCAAAAAAAGGTAGCAAATGAGGAGAAGTACGTGCAAAGAAGTCCTTGTCTTCAGGATAGAGTTCCTTGGCGCGTTTGAGAAGATTCTGTAGGAGGACTTCCATGGCCCGAGTTGCTGGGTGGAAATAAACCTGCATGTACATCTGGTAGCGACTGAGGACGTAGTCTTCAATGGCGTGCATGCCGTTGCGCTGAAAGGCAATCCCATTTTCGACAGGACGAATGACTCGGAGGATCCGTGTCAGGTCAAATTCCCCGTAAGATGCTCCTGTAAAATAGGAGTCGCGCAAGAGATAGTCCATGCGGTCTGCATCAATCTGACTGGAAATGAGTTGCACGACCTGCTTGTTAGGATAGGTATGGTCAATGACACTAGCCACCTTTTCAGGGAAATCGGGTGCCACTTGTAGCAGGACTTGGTGAATCTCTGTCTCAGGACTTTGGATGATTTCCTGAGTAATGGCCTCATGATCTGTATCAAAGAGATGTTCAAAAGTATGTGAGTAGGCACCATGCCCAAGGTCATGAAGGAGCGCAGCGGTCATGGTCAAGAGAGACTCAGCAGGATCCCATTCTTCAGGATATTTTTCTTCAAAAATCTCCGTGATACGACGAGCTATCTCATAGACTCCCAAACAGTGGGAAAAGCGACTGTGCTCGCCACCATGGAAGGTATAGCTGGAAGTCCCTAATTGTTTGATACGGCGCAGACGTTGAAATTCTTTTGTATTGATCAAGTCATAGATGACCTGATTATTTACATGGATATAGTTGTGAACTGGGTCACGGAATACTTTTTCGTTCATATGACCATTATAGCATACCTCACCCAGCAGTCCAATAGCTAGAAAACCTCTAACCTCAATAAAATAGCGATTTTAAGGATCGCTATTTTTCTTTTTAATTTTTACTAAGTCCATCTGTTTAACAAGATATAATATCGGACATTATAGAACTGAACGAAGATAACCATCAAATACAACTACAAACAAGTAACGTAATTAGCCAAAGTTTTAAATAGCTAATCTTTTATTTGGAGAGAAATTTATTTATTTCTATTCTAAATGGTTTAATATTGTTTGGAAAATATATTCATCAATAAATTTATCTATAGCCCTAACGTTCTTAAGGTGCTGAGCATATTCCATTAAACGTTCTAACTCTCCAAATTCATCAATTATTTTTCTGTCCGAAGAATCTAAAATATTTATAGTTGTAGCATACCTGTTCTGAATTATTTTTTCTGAAATCTCCTTGGATAGCTCGCTAAACTCAACAACTAAATCAAACCTATTATATATTGGTTCGCCTAGCACCTCTTTGATATGGGCTACAGATAAGAAATTTGAGGTGCAGATAATAAGCCCATTTTCTAAATGAACTTCATAATTTCTATCGGAATAAATTCCCTCATCAAATAGTTGATAAAATGCACTATAGAATAAATTATTTGCTTTATCAAACTCATCTAAAAGAATAACATTACTTTGTCTATCGAGTAAATCTTTAGCAAATGAGCTGGAGGTATGACTAGCACCAAATAAATAATCAGAGAACGAGTTGTTTTGGTACATAGAAAATTGTTTTCTAAACAGCTCTTGCCCAATTATTTCAGCAATGAATTTAGCTGTTTCAGTTTTTCCTACCCCAGTTGGTCCGTAAAATAAAACAGTTAGAGGCTTTTTGTTGTTATAACCTTTAGCAGTTTTATATAAGCCCCTAGATAGAGCATCTTTAACATTTTTTTGACCTAGTATTTTATCATCAAAATGTTTTTTAAATTGTTCTAGATGATTAATATCAAATGCTTTATACTCATATCTTTCTATTTTTAAATTATATTTTTTCGATTCTTTGAATATTTTTAAGATACTTTCGGGTGGATTCTGGGCAAATATATTAGATATCTTCATTGAGCTAAGTATTGATTTGAATCCGTTCAATCCAGAGTCACTTAGCCTGAAAAACTCTGCTGAAGATATGCTCATATTCTTTATTTCTCTTATTGGTTTGGGCGTAGTATCCATAGTTTCTCCACTCTGAGTAATTTTATGTGTGTGCTGTCGACTCTCGTAGTCTATTTCATCTAGTAACCCAGAAAGAGATATAGATCCTTTAGGAAGTTGAGATATAAAATAATCTTCTGGACAGTAATAAATTTTAACATTAGTTTTCGTCATTACTTACACCTGCCAGTAATACATCATAAACATCAACTTCTTCCTCAGAATTAACAGCTCCCTCGCCATTAGCTAATCTTGCGCCGTCTAGAATTTGAGTATTTTGCTCATTCTGAAATGAAAATTCTTGCGTCATATTTAAGTTGCTAAGATTCATTTTTCCAACCTTTACTACATGATAAGTCAGAGTCATTTTTACTAAATCAGATAAAGAGTATGATGATTTAAAAGATTTTAAATTGAAACGAAGAATTTTCTTCGTTTTGTCATTCTCTAATATCATTTCAAAATAGCCACGACCTTGGTTTAGGGCGGAATCCATTTTTTGAACATTCAGCTTAAAATCACCAGCATCAATTAAGCCTTCAGTCATGGTGAGATAGGGCGTCATCAATTTATAGTATGTCATTGAATCTTTAAATGCATAAACTTTTGCTGAGGAAAATTCCTGAATACCAGTTTTTATGGACGCGTCTTTAAAAATACCTAAATAGTCTGTTAAAACAGTATTAGTAACAGCTTGATTCAATAATTTTTCAGAATTATATCCCAAATTTCCACTTATTTCACCTTTTATTCCTAAGTTTAATAGTGAGAGTATTTTAGCCCCAACACCAATCGTTGATTCAGCTTCGGTATTACCTCTTGCCCTTGTTTCAGATTGTTTTACTAACTTTTCGATTATTTGGCCTTCATTATTCATATAAATTAGATCCGTTGCCGATTCTTCATCAAAGTAAACTATTCTAGTGAATTCGATATTATTTTTCTTTTTTTTAGCCATATTTACCTCCCCTAAGATTTATATTTTCATTATAGCAAAATCCTGCTCTTTTTGGTAAAATAGTAGGACAAGAGACAAGAAAGAGGATTTGATGTGAAGATTCGGATGCGAAATAGGATTCAGTTTGATGAACAGTTGGAAGTGATTGACCAGCTCTATGACGTGGAAGTGCGTGAAAAGGGAGATTATAGCTATTTGCTTTTCTACAATGAGGAAAAGGAAAAAGTGGTTCTCAAGTTTCATGAAGAAGAACTGGTGATGACCCGTTTCTCGAGTCCCAAAACCATCATGCGTTTTCTAAAGGATAGTGATAGTTTGGCCTATATTCCGACTCCAATGGGGATGCAGGAGTTTATCATCCAAACGAGTCACTATAAACTGGATGGTCAAAAGATTGAATTAGCCTATCAACTGCAAAATCAAGAGGGGAATCCTTTTGCCAGCTATCAATTAGAAATTACTTGGGGATAAGAAAAGGTTGGCGCGAGCCAACCTTATTTGATATAAAGTTCTTGGTTTTTTAGGACAATTTCACGTACATTTGCAAACTTCTTGAGTTTTTTAAGTTCTTCTGGATGGGTTACGAGAGTGATAACATAACCCTCTTTGCCCATACGACCAGTACGTCCAGCGCGGTGAGTGTAGGTTTCAGTATCTCTTGGGACGTCAAAGTTTATGACACATTCTAGGCTATCGATATCAATTCCACGTGCCAAAAGGTCTGTTGCAAGGAGCAGGGTTAGTTGCTTGTCTTTAAACTTTTCTAAGATGACTTTTCTAAACTTGACATTGACATCACTAGCAAGAGAAACAGCCAAGATATCACGATACTGTAGCTTTTCTTCTGCACTTCCTAGATCTGACAAACTATTAAAGAAGACCAGACCACGAAAATCCTCTACATGAGCCAATTTTCGAAGCATGTCCACTCGGTGACGTTGGTCTACCTGCATGTAGAAATGTTGAATGTTGTCTAACTTTTGATCAGAGAGATCAATAGTGCGCGTGTTTGGTGCAATCTTTTCTTGATCAAACTTGGTCGTCGCACTCATGTAGATGAGTTGATGGTCACGAGGCGCGTAGTGGGTGATTTTCTCGACAAAGTGAATCTGAGAATCATCGAGCAATTGGTCAAATTCATCCAGGATGATGGTTTCCACATTCATCATCTTGATTTTTTTCAATTTAATCAACTCAAAGATGCGGCCGGGAGTTCCAATCAGAATTTCTGGTCCTTTTTTTGAGGCGTTCAATCTGGCGTTTCTGACTTGAACCTGATAGGAAGAGCTGAGCTGTTAAACCGATGGCTTCTGCCCACGTTTTACACACGTCAAAAATCTGTCCAGCTAGTTCTGTATTTGGTGCTAGAATCAAGAGTTGCTGGGCTTTTTTCTTTTGTAGTCTGAGAAGACTTGGAAGTAAATAAGCTAGGGTCTTACCAGTTCCTGTTGGGCTTACTCCCAGGAGGTTTTCTCCAGCAAGAATAGGCTCAAATAGTTGAGTTTGAATGGGGGTAAATTCTTGGAAACCGAGTTGGTCACTCAATTCCTGCCATTCAGTCGGTAGTTTGGTTTTCATTTTTCTGCCTCAAATCTAATGCCAGCAGTCTGGCGCATGGTATATAGTAGCTCATGAACAGAACCTGCATCATCCAGCCAGTTCTGGTAGAGCGTCTGGTCTGGTTGCTGGATCATCTGTGCAAATGCAGCAACTTCCTGAGTCATCGTATGGGGAGCTTGTTGGATAGGTAGCTGGACTTGATTTCCTTGGTGGTCGCTAAAAATAGCTGAGCGGACATGTTCAATCGTGTTAAGGGTCAAGGTTCCATCTGCTGTGTAAATCTCACAAGGAAGATTGGAAGTGATGTTTTTCCCAGCCTTGATATGAACTTGAAAGTTAGGGTAGAAGAGGATACCGTCTCCATTTAGGTCAATGCTATTGTCAAGCTGTTGAGCCTGATAGGTCGCGTCCTGAGCTTTTCCAAAGAGGCGAATGGCGCGTAGAGGGATAAATACCCAAGTCCATAAGTGCTCCACCAGCAAAACGATCTGAAAAAAAACATTTGGCGTCTGCCCAGCCAACAAATCCGGCATCTTGGAAGAATACTTGGCATAGTTGAAATCTGCTCCCAACACTTGCTTGTCTGCCAAAAAAATTCTTGATAGTGGTAAAAGCTTCCTCGTGGTAGTTTCGTGCTGCTTCAAAGATAAAACAATTATTTTTCCTCAGCCGTTTGAATTAGATTCAGCCATTCATGTGGCTGAGTGACAGCTGGCTTTTTTCAAGAATGACATGCTTGCCAAAAAGACAAGGCAACCTTGGCTTGAACAAAATGCAAGGAGTTTGGACTGGCGATATAGACTACATCAAAGGAGCTCTTGAAGAAGTCCTCTAATTGATCAAAGAGTTGGATATCCTGATACCGAGAAGTAAAGGTTGCGGCAGTTTCTAGCTTTCTAGAATAGACTGCAACTAGCTGGTATTCTCCGCTAGCATGGGCTGCTTCTATGAAATGATGGCTGATAGCGCCTGTTCCGATGACACCTAATTTAAGCATAAATACTCCTTTTCCGACTTCAAATCCTTTCTTCATTATAACATAGAAAAGAAGGACTATCCAACAGAGGGTAAAAATTTTCAAATGGACTACGCATTTCTTGGAGAAAGTGGTACAATATTTAGATAAGTAGATGAAATGAGAAGGGGGAGAAAATGAGATTATTACCAATAAGAAAAATATCTCGTCAGTCTAAGAGACTAGCGCTTTTTTTGACTTTTTGTGCAGGATATGTCGATGCCTATACCTTTATCGTGCGAGGAAACACCCTTGTGGCTGGACAAACTGGGAATGTGGTTTTTCTTTCTGTAGGACTCATTCAGCAGAATGTCTCGGATGCCAGTGCCAAAGTAATGACCTTGTTTTCATTTATGATGGGTGTCTTTTTTCTGACATTGTACAAGGAAAAACTACGAATTGTTAAAAAGCCGATTTTGTCCTTGATTCCACTTGCAATCCTGTCCTTAATTATAGGTTTTGTGCCGCAAACTGTTGATAATATTTATCTCGTACCGCCATTGGCCTTTTGTATGGGACTGGTGACAACAGCCTTTGGAGAAGTGTCTGGTATCGCCTATAATAATGCTTTTATGACAGGGAATATCAAACGAACCATGTTAGCTTTTGGAGATTATTTTCGGACCAAACATACGCCTTTCCTACGAGAGGGCTTGATTTTTGTTAGCTTGCTTAGTAGTTTTGTCTTTGGAGTCATTTTTTCGGCTTATTTGACGATTTACTATCAGGAGAAGACAATTCTAGGTATTCCTCTTATGATGAGCATCTTTTACCTCAGCATGCTTTTTGCTTCTTGGAGAGAAAAAAAGGGAAAGAAAAAGCTTAAATTTGATTGATTTTACTTGTAAGAAAAAAGAAGATATGCTATACTTGAAGAGTTGACTATGCACAATCCTGTGCAACCGCACGAACATCGTTGCTCGTCGTATACAAAATTTAAACTTTGTTATGCTTAGAGCTCTTCTTTTAAGTGGTTCGTCCCACGATGCTAGGCGAGTCTTCACAAAAATACGGGGAAACCCTAAAAATCATAGGAGGTGCATAATGAGCACATACGCAATTATCAAAACTGGCGGAAAACAAGTTAAAGTTGAAGTTGGTCAAGCAGTTTACGTTGAAAAATTGAACGTTGAAGCTGGTCAAGAAGTTACTTTTAACGAAGTTGTTCTTGTTGGTGGTGAAAACACTGTTGTCGGAACTCCACTTGTTGCTGGAGCTACTGTAGTTGGAACTGTTGAAAAACAAGGAAAACAAAAGAAAGTTGTTACTTACAAGTACAAACCTAAAAAAGGTAGCCACCGTAAACAAGGTCACCGTCAACCATATACAAAAGTTGTCATCAACGCGATCAACGCTTAATTTTAAGGAGAACACATGATACAAGCAGTCTTTGAGAGAGCCGAAGATGGCGAGCTGAGGAGTGCGGAAATTACTGGACACGCCGAAAGTGGCGAATACGGCTTAGATGTCGTGTGTGCATCGGTTTCTACGCTTGCCATTAACTTTATCAATTCCATTGAGAAATTTGCAGGCTATGAACCAATCTTAGAATTAAACGAAGATGAAGGTGGCTATCTAAAGGTTGAAATACCAGTGGATCTTCCTTCACACCAGAGAGAAATGACGCAGTTATTCTTCGAATCATTTTTCTTAGGTATGGCAAACTTATCGGAGAACTCTTCTGAGTTCGTCCAAACCAGAGTTATCACAGAAAACTAACACGGAGGAAAACATTATGTTAAAAATGACTCTTAACAACTTGCAACTTTTCGCCCACAAAAAAGGTGGAGGTTCTACATCAAACGGACGCGATTCACAAGCGAAACGTCTTGGAGCTAAAGCAGCTGACGGACAAACTGTAACAGGTGGATCAATCCTTTACCGTCAACGTGGTACACACATCTACCCAGGTGTAAACGTTGGACGTGGTGGAGACGATACTTTGTTCGCTAAAGTTGAAGGCGTAGTACGCTTTGAACGTAAAGGTCGCGATAAAAAACAAGTTTCTGTTTACCCAATCGCAAAATAAAAAGGTTCAGTGAGCCTTTTTATCCCGAGCCTTAAAATGAAAGGGCGAGGAAGCTAGAAGTAGCATTAAATAAGGCTTTCCGAGTTTTCGGAGAGCCTATTTTTTTGTTTTGATACCCATATTGAATTTAATAAAAGAATAGTTAGATTTAAACTTGCGATGGACACTTTTTTTCCTTTTTTGGAAAAAAATTCTGAAATATGGTATAATGAACAGATAGAGAAGTTGGGGGTAGGTAAAAGATGAACATTCAACAATTACGCTATGTTGTTGCCATTGCCAATAGTGGAACTTTCCGTGAAGCTGCTGAAAAAATGTATGTTAGTCAGCCGAGTCTGTCTATTTCTGTGCGCGATTTGGAAAAAGAGCTAGGCTTTAAAATTTTCCGTCGGACGAGTTCGGGAACGTTTTTGACCCGTCGTGGTATGGAATTTTATGAGAAAGCGCAGGAGTTGGTCAAAGGATTTGATGTTTTTCAAAATCAGTATGCCAATCCTGAGGAAGAAAAGGATGAATTTTCCATTGCCAGTCAGCACTATGACTTCTTGCCACCAACCATTACGTCTTTTTCAGAGCGCTATCCTGACTACAAAAATTTCCGTATTTTTGAGTCTACTACAGTTCAAATATTAGACGAAGTAGCCCAAGGGCATAGTGAGATTGGGATTATCTACCTCAACAATCAAAATAAAAAGGGCATCATGCAACGGGTTGAAAAGCTTGGTTTAGAAGTTATTGAACTAATTCCTTTCCAGACTCACATTTATCTTCGTGAAGGGCATCCTTTAGCACTGAAAGAGGAATTGGTCATGGAGGACTTAGCTGATTTACCAACAGTTCGCTTTACTCAGGAAAAGGATGAGTATCTATACTATTCAGAGAACTTTGTCGACACCAGCGCGAGCTCCCAGATGTTCAATGTGACGGACCGTGCTACTTTGAATGGTATTTTAGAGCGGACAGACGCCTATGCGACAGGTTCAGGATTTTTAGATAGTGACAGTGTCAATGGCATCACAGTCATTCGTCTCAAGGATAATCTAGATAACCGCATGGTCTATGTCAAACGGGAAGAAGTGGAGCTTAGTCAAGCTGGGACTCTTTTCGTAGAAGTCATGCAAGAATATTTTGATCAGAAGAGGAAATCATGAAAAAAAGAGGAATAGTGGCAGTCATTGTACTGCTTTTGATTGGGTTGGATCAGTTGGTCAAAAATTATGTTGTCCAGCAGATTCCACTGGGTGAAGTGCGTTCGTGGATACCCAATCTTGTTAGTCTGACCTACCTGCAAAATCGAGGGGCAGCCTTTTCGATGCTACAAGATCAGCAGTGGTTTTTTGCTATCATTACCTTGGTTGTCATGGCAGGTGCCATATGGTATCTACATAAGCACATGGAGGATTCTCTCTGGATGGTTTTGGGACTGACTTTGATAATCGCGGGAGGTCTAGGCAACTTTATCGACAGAATGAGTCAAGGTTTTGTGGTGGATATGTTTCACCTAGACTTTATCAACTTTGCGATTTTCAATGTGGCTGACAGCTATTTGACAGTTGGTGTCATTGTTTTATTGATTGCAATGCTTAAAGAGGAAGTAAATGGAAATAAAAATTGAAACTGGTGGGCAACGTTTAGACAAGGCTCTGTCTGACCTGACAGAATTGTCGCGCAGTCTCGCTAATGACCAAATCAAGGCTGGACAAGTCTTGGTGAATGGGCAAGCCAAGAAAGCAAAATACACTGTCCAAGAGGGGGATATCGTCACCTACCATGTGCCAGAACCAGAGGTTTTAGAGTATGTGGCTGAGGATATTCCGCTAGACATCATCTACCAAGATGAGGATGTGGCTGTCGTTAACAAGCCTCAAGGGATGGTGGTTCATCCCAGCGCAGGTCATACAAGTGGAACCTTGGTCAATGCCCTCATGTACCATATCAAGGACTTGTCAGGTATCAATGGGGTTCTCCGCCCAGGAATCGTTCACCGCATTGACAAGGACACGTCAGGTCTCCTCATGATTGCTAAGAATGATGAGGCCCACTTAGCACTTGCCCAAGAACTCAAGGATAAGAAGTCTCTCCGCAAATACTGGGCGATTGTTCACGGCAATCTTCCTAATGATCGTGGTGTGATTGAAGCGCCGATTGGTCGGAGTGAAAAAGACCGTAAGAAACAGGCTGTGACTGCTAAAGGGAAGCCGGCAGTGACGCGTTTTCAAGTCTTGGAACGCTTTGGAGATTATAGTTTGTTAGAGTTGCAACTAGAGACAGGACGTACCCACCAAATCCGTGTCCATATGGCTTATATCGGTCATCCAGTCGCTGGTGATGAGGTCTATGGTCCCCGTAAGACACTTAAGGGACATGGGCAATTTCTCCACGCTAAAACTCTAGGATTTACCCATCCGAGAACAGGTGAAACCTTGGAATTCACAGCAGATATTCCAGAGATTTTTAAAGAAACGCTGGAAAAATTGCGTAAAAATGAGAATAGATAAAAGAGTTGAGATGCCTTGTCTCAACCTTTTTTATTTCAAGTCTTTTCTATTTTAAAGTATTCATGTTATAATGGATAAATATGAAGAATCGGAGTGAGAATATGAAGTACAAACGAATCGTCTTTAAGGTGGGGACTTCGTCCTTGACAAATGAAGACGGGAGTTTATCAAGAAGTAAAGTAAAGGTAATTACCCAACAATTAGCTATGTTGCATGAAGCTGAGCATGAGTTGATTTTGGTTTCATCTGGGGCAGTAGCGGCTGGTTTTGGAGCTTTGGGCTTTAAAAAACGTCCGACCAAGATTGCTGATAAGCAGGCTTCGGCTGCAGTTGGTCAGGGACTTTTGTTGGAGGAATACACAACCAATCTCCTCATGCGCCAAATCGTTTCTGCGCAAATTTTGCTGACACAGGATGATTTTGTAGATAAACGTCGTTATAAGAATGCCCATCAGGCCTTGTCTGTACTACTTCATCGTGGAGCGATTCCTATCATCAATGAAAATGACAGTGTTGTCATTGACGAACTCAAGGTGGGTGATAACGATACCCTGAGTGCCCAAGTGGCGGCTATGGTCCAGGCGGATCTCTTGGTTCTCTTGACAGATGTGGACGGTCTCTATACTGGCAATCCTAATTCGGATCCAACAGCCAAACGCTTGAAGAAAATCGAGACTATCAATCGTGAGATTATTGATATGGCTGGTGGAGCAGGTTCGTCTAATGGTACAGGCGGAATGTTAACCAAAATCAAGGCGGCTACGATTGCAACGGAGTCAGGGGTGCCAGTCTATATCTGCTCCTCCATGAAATCAGATGCACTGATTGAGGCAGCGGAAGAGACCAAGGATGGTTCTTTCTTTGTTGCGCAAGAGAAGGGACTTCGTACCCAGAAACAATGGCTGGCTTTCTATGCTCAAAGTCAGGGAACGATTTGGGTAGATGGTGGAGCTGCAGAGGCACTTTCAAAAAACGGGAAAAGTCTCCTTTTATCGGGTGTGGTAGAAGTGGAAGGAAACTTCTCTTACCACGATATTGTCACAGTGGCTGATAAAGAAACGGGTCAATCTCTTGGAAAGGGACGTGTCCAATTTGGCGTCTCAGCCCTAGAAGATATGCTCCGTTCTCAAAAAGCTAAGGGAGTCTTGATTCACCGAGATGACTGGATTTCAATCACTCCTGAAATCCAGCTGCTCTTTACAGAATTTTAGAGGTGAACGATGGTAAGTACACAAGAACAATTTGAACAGGTACAGGCTGTTAAGAAATCAATTAATACTGCCAGTGAAGCAGTGAAAAACCAAGCTCTGCTAGCCATGGCTGATCATTTATTGGCAGCTACTGAGGAGATTCTAGAGGCCAATGCCCTTGATATGGCAGCGGCCAAAGGTAAAATCTCAGATGTTATGCTAGACCGTCTTTATTTGGATGCGGGACGTATAGAAGCGATGGCAACTGGCATTCGTGAAGTGGTTGCTTTACCAGATCCTATTGGTGAAGTCCTAGAAACAAGTCAGCTTGAAAATGGCTTGATTATCACCAAAAAACGGGTAGCCATGGGAGTTATTGGTATTATCTATGAGAGTCGTCCAAATGTGACGTCTGATGCGACTGCTTTGGCTCTCAAAAGTGGCAATGCGGTCGTTCTTCGTAGTGGTAAGGATGCCTACCAAACTGCTCATGCTATTGTCACAGCTTTGAAGAAGGGCTTGGAGACAACGACCATTCATCCAAATGTGATTCAACTAGTGGAAGATACTAGCCGAGACAGTAGCTATGCCATGATGAAGGCCAAGGGTTATCTAGATCTTCTCATTCCTCGTGGAGGTGCTGGCTTGATCAATGCTGTGGTTGAAAATGCTATCGTGCCTGTTATCGAGACGGGAACCGGGATTGTCCATGTTTATGTGGACAAGGATGCCGATGCGGACAAGGCTCTGTCTATCATCAACAATGCTAAAACCAGTCGTCCTTCTGTCTGCAATGCTATGGAAGTTTTACTGGTTCATGAAGACAAGGCAACAAGCTTCCTTCCTCGCTTGGAGCAAGTGCTGGTTGCAGATCGAAAAGAAGCTGGACTGGAACCAATTCAATTCCGTCTGGATAGCAAAGCAAGTCAGTTTGTTTCAGGTCGAGCAGCCGAGGCCCAAGACTTTGATACCGAGTTTTTAGACTATGTCCTAGCGGTTAAGGTTGTGAGTAGTTTAGAAGAAGCGGTTGCGCATATTGAAGCCCACAGCACCCATCATTCGGATGCCATTGTGACGGAAAATGCTGAAGCTGCAACTTACTTTACAGATCAAGTAGATTCAGCAGCGGTTTATGTCAATGCCTCAACGCGTTTCACTGACGGTGGGCAATTTGGTCTTGGATGTGAGATGGGGATTTCTACTCAGAAACTGCATGCGCGTGGTCCAATGGGCTTGAAAGAGTTGACTAGCTACAAGTATGTGGTTAATGGTGACGGACAGATAAGGGAGTAAGAGATGAAGATTGGATTTATCGGTTTGGGGAATATGGGTTCTAGCTTGGCCAAGGCTGTCTTGCAGGCCAAGACGGGTGCTCAGATTCTTCTTGCCAATCGTAGTCAAGCGAAAGTAGATGCTTTCATTGCCAACTTTGGAGGTCAGGCTTCCAGCAATGACGAAATCTTCGCAGAAGCAGATGTGATTTTTCTAGGAGTAAAGCCTGCTCAGTTTTCTGAACTGCTTGCTCAATACCAGACCATCCTTGAAAAAAGAGAGAGTCCTCTTTTGATTTCTATGGCGGCTGGATTGACCTTGGAAAAACTGGCTAGACTACTTCCAAGTCACCACCGAATTATTCGCATCATGCCCAATACTCCAGTGGCTATCGGGCAAGGAGTGATTAGTTATGCCATGTCCGCAAACTGTCGTGCTGAGGACAGTGAACTCTTTTGTCACTTATTAGCCAAGGCTGGTCTCTTAGTTGAGCTGGGAGATAGCTTAATCGATGCGGCGACAGGTCTCGCAGGTTGTGGACCAGCCTTTGTCTATCTCTTTATCGAGGCTTTGGCAGATGGGGGTGTACAGACAGGATTGCCACGAGAAATGGCTTTGAAAATGGCAGCCCAAACAGTAGTCGGCGCTGGACAAATGGTTCTCGAAAGCCAGCAACATCCTGGAGTCTTGAAAGACCAAGTTTGTAGCCCAGGAGGTTCGACTATCGCTGGTGTAGCAAGTCTGGAAGAACATGCCTTTAGAGGCACAGTCATGGACGCAGTTCATCAAGCCTATAAACGAACACAAGAACTAGGTAAATAAGAGGTTGGATGACTCCCAACCTCTTTTATGGTCGATTGAATGGAGAAGACGCAAAAAGATTGTCACAAAAACCTATTTTTTTGATAGAATAGAAGGTAGAAAAAAAGAAATGAGTTAGACATGTCAAAAGGATTTTTAGTCTCTCTTGAGGGACCAGAGGGAGCAGGAAAGACCAGTGTTTTAGAGGCTCTACTCCCAATTTTAGAGGAAAAAGGAGTAGAGGTGCTGACGACCCGTGAGCCAGGCGGAGTCTTGATTGGAGAGAAGATTCGTCAAGTGATTTTGGACCCAAGTCATACTCAGATGGATCCTAAAACAGAACTCCTTCTCTATATCGCCAGTCGCAGACAGCATTTGGTGGAAAAAGTTCTCCCAGCCCTTCAAGCTGATAAGTTGGTTATTATGGACCGCTTCATCGATAGTTCAGTTGCTTATCAGGGATTTGGCCGTGGCTTGGATATTGATGCCATTGATTGGCTCAATCACTTTGCGACAGGTGGCCTCAAACCTGACTTGACACTCTATTTTGACATCGAGGTGGAAGAAGGATTGGCTCGCATTGCTGCTAATAGCAATCGTGAGGTCAATCGTTTGGACTTGGAAGGGTTGGACTTGCACAAAAAAGTCCGTCAAGGCTATCTTTCTCTTCTGGAAAAAGAAGGAAATCGTATTGCCAAGATTGATGCCAGTCTTCCTTTGGACCAAGTTGTGGAAGCTACCAAGACTGTCTTGTTTGATAGAATGGGATTAGCCAAATGAAACAAGATCAACTCAAGGCTTTGCAACCAGACCAGTTTGACCGCTTTGTCCGTATTTTGGAACAAGACCAGCTCAATCATGCCTATCTCTTTTCAGGTTTCTTTGGAAGTTTGGAAATGGCGCAATTTTTGGCTAAGAGCCTCTTTTGTAGAGATAAGGTAGGCGTTTTACCATGTGAGAAATGCCGAAATTGTAAGCTGATTGAACAGGAAGAATTTCCCGATGTCACCTTGATTAAGCCTGTCAATCAGGTCATCAAGACAGAACGTATTCGAGAGTTGGTGGGTCAGTTTTCCCAAGCAGGGATTGAAAGCCAGCAACAGGTCTTTATCATCGAGCAGGCGGAGAAAATGCATCCTAATGCAGCCAACTCTCTGCTCAAGGTCATCGAAGAACCCCAGAGTGATGTTTACATTTTCTTCTTAACTAGCGATGAGGAAAAGATTTTACCGACCATTCGTAGTCGGACCCAGATTTTCCACTTTAAAAAGCAGGAAGAAAAGCTCATTCATCAATTAGAACAAATGGGACTGGTCAAGAAAAAAGCGACTCTCTTGGCCCAGTTTTGTCAATCACAAGCTGAAGCTGAAAAGTTGGTCAATCAGGCAAGCTTTTGGACTATAGTTGATGAAAGCGAGCGCTTACTGACCTGGTTAGTAGCCAAGAAAAAAGAGAGTTATTTGCAGGTAGCCAAATTAGCCAGCTTGGCAGATGACAAGGAAAAACAAGATCAGGTCTTGCGAATCCTCGAAGTACTCTGTGGACAGGAACTCTTGCAAGCAAGGATCCGACAGATTTTACAAGATTTGCTAGAAGCTAGAAAGATGTGGCAGGCTAATGTCAGCTTTCAAAATGTCATGGAATATCTGGTCTTGAAAGAAATATAAACTCAATGAAGGATAAAGAAAGGAAAGGGCTGGTTTATGGATAAAAAAGAATTATTTGATGCGCTGGACGATTTTTCCCAACAGTTATTGGTGACCTTAGCCGATGTGGAAGCCATCAAGAAAAATCTCAAGAGCCTGGTAGAGGAAAATACAGCTCTTCGATTGGAAAATAGTAAGTTGCGCGAACGCTTAGGCGAGGTGGAAGCAGATACACCTGTTAAGGCCAAGCACGTTCGTGAAAGCGTCCGCCGAATCTATAAAGATGGGTTTCACGTATGTAATGATTTTTATGGACAGCGCCGCGAGCAGGACGAGGAATGTATGTTCTGTGATGAGTTGTTATATAGGGAGTAAGCATGCAGATTCAAAAAAGTTTTAAGGGACAATCTCCCTATGGCAAGCTTTACCTAGTGGCAACGCCGATTGGCAATCTAGACGATATGACCTTTCGTGCCATCCAGACCTTGAAAGAGGTGGATTGTATTGCGGCTGAGGACACGCGCAATACAGGTCTTTTGCTCAAGCATTTTGACATCTCCACCAAGCAGATTAGTTTTCATGAGCACAATGCCAAGGAAAAGATTCCTGATTTGATTGGTTTTCTGAAAGCAGGGCAAAGTATTGCTCAGGTATCCGATGCGGGTCTGCCTAGTATCTCGGACCCTGGTCATGATTTGGTCAAGGCAGCTATTGAGGAAGAAATCGCAGTTGTTACCGTTCCGGGTGCCTCTGCTGGAATTTCTGCCTTGATTGCCAGTGGCCTAGCGCCACAGCCACATATCTTTTACGGTTTCTTACCGAGAAAATCAGGCCAGCAAAAGCAATTTTTCGACTTAAAAAAAGATTACCCAGAAACTCAGATTTTCTATGAATCACCCCACCGTGTAGCGGATACGTTAGAAAATATGCTAGAAGTCTACGGTGACCGCTCGGTAGTCTTGGTCAGGGAATTGACCAAAATCTATGAAGAATACCAACGAGGAAAAATCTCTGAATTGCTGGAAAGCATGGTTGAAACTCCACCCAAAGGCGAGTGCCTTCTCATCGTTGAAGGTGCCAGTCAGGATGTGGAGGAAAAAGACGAGGAGGACTTGTTCTTAGAAATCCAAGTCCGCATCCAGCAAGGCATGAAGAAAAATCAAGCTATTAAAGAAGTTGCGAAACTCTACCAGTGGAATAAAAGTCAACTCTACGCTGCCTATCACGATTGGGAAGAAAATCAAGAAAATGACTAAACAGGGAAGTTTGCCTTCTTCCCAAAGTAAAAATAACAATCAAAGTATTTTGCTAGGATTGCTTATTTGGAGGAAAAATGAAAAGTAAAGTGATTAAGAAAGTAATTAGCGTACTGTTTCCTATTCTCACATTGTTTATTTTGGCAGCATGTAACAATAGAGTCGATCGTGATTTAGCTAAAACAGCTGTTTCAAATATCCGTTCCGTAGTAGAAGCTGCAGGACTAGAAGTAGAGGGATACTCGACAGCTGATACCTTTGGGTACTACGGATCTCCAATTTACATTAAAGGAAATAAAATTTGTTGATGTCTATGTGGATTTTGAGAAAGATTATGTTGAGAATACTCCAGTCCTCAAATACAATCCGAGACTTAAAGAAGTTGAAAAGAAAATTTTCTTTGGTTTTTCCAAAAAAACAGTCTATCGTTTAGAAATGGAGTATGTTTCTGAAGATGATAACTATGACCGACTTGAGGAAGCTTATAATAAGATACTTCAAAGTGATAGTTTGACTTTTACGTATTTAAAAGATGATCAGCTTAGGAAGCTTTATATTAAAAACTCAATTGAATTGGAATCTTTTAAATCCTATTACTCTCTAGTTCCAAAAGAAGAATACAGTGGTAACCCGAAAACCCGTCTTGAAGAACAAGAAAAAAGAGAGGCATTTTTGAAGACGGATGTAGAAGAACTAATTCCGTTAATCGAGGATTTAGACCCAAGTAGAGTCAACAATCTCGATGAAGAAACGTTTGTTCGCAATCAAGATACACTCTTAAAAAGAGTTGTTGATAATCGTTCGACCTTTAGTATTCACATACACACTGATATAAAACAGGTACGAAAACAAAACCTCCAAGTAACTAATGAAGATATTGACAATTGGACAGACTCTGATTTCCAATATTTACTTGCTCAAATAGTTGAAATTGAAAAACTACCTAGAAATACTGAAGTGGGATTTGGTATCAGTTATAAAGATAATAGTCATCTGTATGCTTATAAGACATTCAGTTTTGTTAAACAATAATTTTGGAAAGACATTCAGGAATCCTCCTGTCTGTCTTTTTACTTAGCTTTTTGGTATAATGGACCAAGTAATAATTTAGAAAGATTTGTGGGTGTCAAATAGTCTAGTAGCTTGTTTACTTGGACTTAGTTTCCACCCAAAGAGGTATTAGTGTCGTGTCTCAATCTTATATCAATGTTATCGGCGCGGGATTGGCGGGTTCTGAAGCAGCCTACCAAATCGCAGAACGTGGTATTCCAGTTAAACTCTATGAAATGCGTGGTGTCAAGTCAACACCTCAGCACAAAACAGACAATTTTGCAGAGTTAGTTTGTTCCAATTCTCTTCGTGGGGATGCCCTGACAAATGCTGTTGGGCTCCTCAAGGAAGAAATGCGTCGCTTGGGATCTGTCATTTTGGAATCTGCTGAAGCTACACGTGTTCCTGCAGGTGGTGCCCTTGCGGTGGACCGTGATGGTTTCTCCCAAATGGTGACCGAAAAAGTAGCCAATCATCCCTTGATTGAAGTGGTTCGTGATGAAATTACAGAATTGCCAACTGATGTTATTACGGTGGTCGCTACTGGTCCTTTGACTAGCGATGCCTTGGCTGAGAAGATTCATGCCCTTAATGACGGCGATGGTTTTTATTTCTACGACGCGGCAGCGCCTATTATCGATGTCAACACTATCGATATGAGCAAGGTCTATCTCAAATCTCGTTATGACAAGGGAGAGGCGGCCTATCTCAATGCCCCTATGACCAAACAAGATTTTATGGATTTCCATGAAGCCTTGGTCAATGCGGAAGAGGCACCGCTCAATTCTTTCGAGAAGGAGAAGTACTTTGAAGGTTGTATGCCTATCGAAGTCATGGCCAAGCGTGGCATTAAAACCATGCTTTATGGTCCTATGAAACCAGTTGGTCTGGAGTATCCAGACGACTACACAGGACCTCGCGATGGGGAGTTCAAAACACCGTATGCAGTTGTCCAGCTTCGTCAGGACAATGCGGCTGGTAGCCTCTACAATATCGTCGGTTTCCAAACCCACCTCAAATGGGGAGAGCAAAAGCGTGTCTTCCAAATGATTCCAGGTCTTGAAAATGCTGAGTTTGTTCGCTATGGTGTCATGCACCGCAATTCTTACATGGATTCACCAAATCTTCTTGAGCAAACCTATCGTTCTAAGAAACAGCCAAACCTCTTCTTTGCTGGTCAAATGACAGGTGTGGAAGGGTATGTTGAGTCAGCAGCTTCAGGCCTGGTTGCAGGTATTAACGCGGCTCGTCTCTTTAAGGGAGAAGGAGAAGCTATCTTCCCAGAAACAACAGCTATCGGAAGTCTGACTCATTATATCACCCATGCTGACAGCAAGCATTTCCAACCTATGAACGTCAATTTCGGGATCATCAAGGAGTTGGAAGGCGAGCGTATCCGTGATAAGAAGGCTCGTTATGAAAAAATTGCAGAGCGTGCTCTTACCGACTTAGAGGAATTTTTAACGGTCTAATTTTTTTGAAAGAATTGCTCATGGTACTATAAAAATCTTAGAAATTGTGATAAAATAGGTAGGATGAAAAAAGGAGAGTAAAAATGGCGAACCCCAAGTATAAACGTATTTTAATCAAGTTATCAGGTGAAGCCCTTGCTGGTGAACGTGGCGTAGGGATTGATATCCAAACAGTTCAAAAAATTGCAAAAGAGATTCAAGAAGTTCATAGTCTAGGGATCGAAATTGCCCTTGTTATTGGTGGAGGAAATCTCTGGCGTGGAGAACCTGCTGCAGAAGCAGGAATGGACCGTGTTCAGGCAGATTACACTGGAATGCTTGGGACTGTTATGAATGCCCTTGTGATGGCAGATTCATTGCAACAAGTTGGTGTCGATACGCGTGTTCAAACAGCTATTTCTATGCAACAAGTTGCAGAACCTTACGTACGTGGACGTGCCCTTCGCCACCTTGAAAAAGGCCGTATCGTTATCTTTGGTGCCGGAATTGGTTCACCTTACTTCTCAACAGATACAACAGCGGCTCTTCGTGCAGCTGAAATCGAAGCAGATGCCATTCTTATGGCTAAAAACGGTGTCGATGGTGTTTACAATGCCGATCCTAAGAAAGACAAGACAGCCGTTAAGTTTGAAGAATTGACCCACCGTGATGTTATCAACAAAGGTCTTCGTATCATGGACTCAACAGCTTCAACCCTCTCTATGGATAATGACATTGACTTGGTGGTCTTCAACATGAACCAACCAGGCAACATCAAACGTGTCGTATTTGGTGAAAATATCGGAACAACAGTTTCAAACAATATCGAAGAAAAGGAATAAGAAAGATTATGACTAACGCAATTGTAGAAAAAGCTAAAGAGAGAATGACCCAGTCTCACCAATCACTTGCTCGTGAATTTGGTGGTATCCGTGCCGGACGTGCCAACGCAAGCTTGCTGGACCGTGTCCATGTAGAATACTATGGAGTCGAAACTCCTCTTAACCAAATCGCTTCTATCACTATTCCAGAAGCGCGTGTTTTGTTGGTAACGCCATTTGACAAGTCTTCATTGAAAGACATCGAACGTGCCTTGAACGCTTCTGATCTTGGTATTACACCAGCTAATGACGGCTCTGTAATCCGCTTGGTTATCCCAGCTCTTACAGAAGAAACTCGTCGTGACCTTGCTAAAGAAGTGAAGAAGGTCGGTGAAAATGCTAAAGTGGCTATCCGTAACATCCGCCGCGATGCTATGGACGAAGCTAAGAAACAAGAAAAAGCAAAAGAAATCACTGAAGACGAATTGAAGACTCTTGAAAAAGATATTCAAAAAGTAACAGACGATGCTGTGAAACACATCGACGACATGACTACCAATAAAGAAAAAGAACTTTTGGAAGTCTAAAAATAAACAGAAAAACTCAGTTGGCATTGCTGGCTGAGTTTTATTCGAAAGAAGGAAATATGAATACAAATCTTGCAAGTTTTATCGTTGGACTTATCATCGATGAAAATGACCGTTTTTACTTTGTGCAAAAGGATGGTCAAACCTATGCACTTGCCAAGGAAGAAGGTCAACATACAGTAGGGGATACGGTCAAAGGTTTTGCCTACACGGATATGAAGCAAAAAAACTACGTCTGACAACCTTAGAAGTGACTGCCACTCAGGACCAATTTGGTTGGGGAACCGTAACAGAAGTTCGTAAAGACTTGGGTGTCTTTGTGGATACAGGTCTACCTGATAAAGAAATCGTTGTGTCACTCGATATCCTCCCTGAGCTCAAGGAACTATGGCCTAAGAAGGGGGATAAACTCTACATCCGTCTTGAAGTGGACAAGAAAGACCGTATCTGGGGACTCTTGGCTTATCAAGAAGACTTCCAACGTCTGGCTCGTCCTGCTTACAACAATATGCAGAACCAAAACTGGCCAGCCATTGTTTACCGTCTCAAGCTGTCAGGAACTTTTGTTTACCTGCCAGAGAATAACATGCTTGGTTTTATCCATCCTAGCGAGCGCTATGCAGAGCCACGTTTGGGGCAAATCTTAGATGCGCGTGTCATTGGTTTCCGTGAGGTGGACCGTACCTTGAACCTCTCCCTCAAACCACGTTCTTTTGAGATGTTGGAAAATGATGCCCAGATGATTTGACCTACTTGGAAAGCAATGGCGGTTTCATGACCTTAAACGATAAGTCATCTCCTGATGACATCAAGGCCACCTTTGGCATTTCTAAAGGTCAGTTTAAGAAAGCACTCGGTGGCTTGATGAAGACTGGCAAAATCAAGCAAGATCAGTTTGGTACAGAGTTGATTTAGGTCTTATAGATATGAAAAAGAAACTTGAAGAAATGAGTTTAGAGGAACTCTGGCAACTTTTTCCTATTTTTCTAGTAGAGCACAAGTCAGAGTGGAAAGACTGGTATGAATCGGAAAAAGCAAATCTGAAAAAAATATTGGGTGCAAATGTTATTAAAAGAATAGAACATATCGGTAGCACTGCTATCCCTAATATTTGGGCCAAAAATATCGTTGATATTCTGCTAGAAGTAGGTAAAATAGAGGATTTAGCAAGAGTTAGGGATTTATTGGTGAAGAATGGTTGGCTAGTGATGTCGGAGAGTCCTAACAGGATTTCGCTAAATAAAGGATATACAGAGCAGGGATTTGCTGAGAAAGTTTTTCATTTACATTTGCGAATGATGGGAGATCATGACGAGATTTATTTTAGAGATTATCTCTGCCAGCATCCAGATATTGCCCAAGCGTATCAGGAATTAAAACTCAGTTTGTGGAAACAATTTGAACACAATCGAGACGCCTATACAGATGCGAAAACAGATTTTATAAACCACTACGTTTCAGAGGCTATGTCCAGTAATTTTTAAAAATCAGAAAAGTTTCATCAAAAAAAGTCTTGATAGGAGAAAGAATTGAGAAAATCATTTTATACTTGGCTCATGACTGAGCGTAATCCTAAAAGTAATAGCCCTAAAGCCATTTTGGCAGATCTCGCTTTTGAGGAGTCAGCCTTTCCAAAACACACGGATGATTTTGATGAGGTGAGTCGCTTTTTGGAGGAGCATGCCAGCTTCTCTTTTAACCTAGGAGACTTTGACGCCATCTGGCAAGAATACTTAGAACACTAGAGACAATGAGATGAGGCTAGTATTTTATTGTTCTCTTTGCTATAATATAAAGAAATAAACGGATTAGAGAGGTTCTTTATTTGAAGGAACATTCAATAGACATTCAACTAAGTCATCCAGATGACCTGTTTCATCTTTTTGGATCCAACGAGCGCCATCTTCGTTTGATGGAAGAAGAGCTCGATGTGGTGATTCATGCCCGTACGGAGATTGTCCAGGTTTTGGGCGAAGAGACTGCCTGTGAGGAAGCACGTCAGGTTATTCAGGCTTTGATGGTCTTGGTGAATCGGGGGATGACCGTTGGCACGCCAGATGTGGTGACTGCGATTAGCATGGTCAAAAACGATGAAATCGACAAGTTTGTCGCCCTTTACGAAGAAGAAATTATCAAAGACAATACTGGGAAACCAATCCGTGTCAAAACCTTGGGTCAAAGCTTTATGTGGACAGTGTCAAACAGCATGATGTGACCTTTGGAATCGGACCTGCAGGGACAGGGAAGACCTTTCTTGCAGTGACCTTGGCAGTGACAGCTCTTAAACGTGGGCAAGTCAAGCGGATTATCCTTACTCGTCCAGCAGTGGAAGCAGGTGAGAGTCTAGGATTTCTTCCGGGTGATCTTAAGGAGAAGGTGGATCCTTATCTTCGACCAGTTTATGATGCCTTGTATCAGATTCTCGGCAAAGACCAAACGACTCGTCTTATGGAGCGTGAAATTATCGAAATAGCGCCTCTTGCCTACATGCGTGGGCGGACCTTGGATGATGCCTTTGTCATTCTCGATGAAGCACAAATACGACCATCATGCAGATGAAGATGTTCTTGACTCGTTTAGGATTTAATTCGAAGATGATTGTCAATGGAGATATCAGTCAGATTGACCTGCCACGTAACGTCAAGTCCGGTTTGATTGATGCCCAAGAAAAGCTCAAGAACATTCACCAAATTGACTTTGTTCATTTTTCAGCCAAGGATGTGGTTCGCCATCCAGTTGTCGCTCAGATTATCCGAGCCTATGAACCAGCTTCAGTTAAAAATGAAGAAAAGAAGGAAGAAACAGAATAGCAAAAAAGCAGTTCAGATGTGAACTGCTTTTTTTTAATGAGTGTCTAGCTTTAAACAAGTTCGTCGATAGACGTGTGCTCTTTAGCGAGGCCTTGAGCAACTGGGAGGCTAGTTAAGTAACCTTTATAAGTGGTCACACCTTGACGCAAGCCCTCATCTTCAGAGATTGCATGTGCAAAACCTTTGCTAGCAAGAGCTTCGATATAAGGAAGAGTGACATTGGTTAGGGCGATGGTTGAAGTACGGGCAACCGCACCAGGGATATTGGCAACGGCATAGTGGAGAACACCGTATTTTTCATAGACAGGTTCATCGTGCGTTGTCACACGGTCAGCTGTCTCGATAACACCACCTTGGTCAATGGCAACATCAACGATGACAGAGCCTGGACGCATTTGTTTGACCATCTCATCTGTCACCAATTTCGGTGCTTTGGCACCAGGGATGAGCACCGCTCCAATCACTACATCAGCATCTCTCACACTTGCTTCGATATTGAAAGAATTAGACATAAGAGTTTGGATTTGGTTTCCAAAGACTTCTTCTAGAACTGAGAGACGCTTAGCACTGATATCTAAAATAGTTACTTGAGAACCAAGACCGAGTGCGATGCGGGCAGCATGTGTACCGACGACACCACCACCGATGATGGTTACTTTTCCTTTTGGAACACCCGGCACACCACCTAGTAGGACACCAGAACCACCAGCTTGTTTAGTAAGGAAGTGAGCTCCGATTTGAACAGCCATACGGCCGGCAACCTCACTCATAGGAACGAGGAGCGGTAGTTGTCCTTGATTGTCACGAACGGTTTCATAGGCAATTCCTGTTGTTTTTGCTGCTAACATAGCCTCTGCTAATTCTGGTGCAGCGGCCATGTGCAAGTAGGTGAAGAGGAGAAGATCGTCGCGCAAATAACCATATTCAGAAGTTAGTGGTTCTTTTACTTTCACGACCAACTCGGCAGCCCAGGCTTCAGCAGCAGTTGCGACAATCTCAGCTCCTTGCTTTTGATAGTCTGCATCAGTAAATCCTGAACCGAGACCAGCATTTGTTTCGATGAGAACACGATGTCCACGACTGACTAAACTGTGGACGCCAGCAGGAGTGAGGGCAACACGGTTTTCATTATTTTTAATTTCTTTTGGGATTCCGATTAACATAGAGATAACCTACCTTTCAATTGACGGTCTTGTTTTAGTTGTCACATTCCAGTTCATAAATCAAAAATGTGATGGTTTTATTGTATATGAAACCGCTTCAAAAATCAAGAAAAACTTGTCATCCAAATTTATTTATGCTAGACTAGTGAGAATCAAGCTCTAATGGAGGAAAAAGTATGGAATCAATATTTGTTAAATTTTCCAAGTATCCAACTATAGAAACGGAGCGTTTATTGCTCCGACCTGTAACCTTGGACGATGCAGAAGCTATGTTTGAGTATGCCTCAGACAGAGAAAATACACGCTACACTTTTCCAACAAATCAAAGCTTAGAAGAAACCAAGAATAACATAGCTCAGTTTTACTTGGCTAGTCCCTTGGGACGCTGGGGAATCGAACTAAAAAGCAATGGTCAGTTTATTGGAACCATTGACTTGCACAAGATTGACCCCCTTCTCAAAAAAGCAGCTATTGGTTATATTATCAACCAAAAGTATTGGAATCAAGGATTGACGACAGAAGCCAAGCATGCCGTGATTGAGCTAGCTTTTGAGAAGATTGGAATGAACAAGTTGACCGCTCTTCACGATAAAGACAATCCCGCATCAGGAAAGGTCATGGAGAAATCAGGTATGCGTTTTTCCCACGAAGAACCCTATGCCAGAATGGATAATAAAGAACCAGGTCGAATGATCACAAGGGTTCATTATGTCTTGACTAAGGAAGACTATTTTGCAAATAAATAAGCAGTTGAAAAGAAATTTTCGACTGTTTTTTCTTTCACTTACGAATAATTTAAGAGAGGAGAAAATATGAAAGCAATTATCGAGAAAATCAAAGAGTATAAAATCCTTGTCATTTGTGCTGGTTTGGGTTTGGCCTTAGGCGGTTTTTTCCTGCTAAAGCCAAGTTCACAAACATCTGTGAAAGAAACAAATTTACCGGCTGAGGTTGCTGCTATTTCAAAGGATTCATCGTCTGAAAAAGAAGTGAAGAAGGAGGAAGAAAAGGAAGAGTCCCCTGGACAAGATTTGATTACAGTAGATGTCAAAGGTGCTGTCAAATCGCCAGGAATTTATGACTTACCAGTGGGGAGTCGGGTTCATGATGCCGTTCAGAAAGCTGGTGGATTAACAGAAGAAGCAGACAGCAAGTCGCTCAATCTCGCTCAGAAAGTTAGTGATGAGGCTCTGGTCTACGTTCCGAGTAAGGGGGAAGAAGCAGCTAGTCAGCAGGCTGTCTCTGGAACGTCTCCTTCGACAAGTAAAGAAAAGAAGGTCAACCTCAATAAAGCTAGTTTGGAAGAACTCAAAAGCAGGTCAAAGGCTTGGGAGGAAAGCGAGCCCAGGATATTATCGACCATCGTGAGGCAAATGGCAAATTCAAGTCGGTAGATGAATTAAAGAAAGTCTCTGGCATTGGCGCTAAGACCATAGAAAAGCTAAAAGACTATGTTACGGTGGATTAAGAACTTCCCTATCCCCCTAATCTATCTGAGTTTTCTGTTGCTTTGGCTTTACTACGCCATTTTTGGAGCGTCCTATCTTGCTTTACTAGGCTTTGTTTTTCTACTCATCTGTCTCTTTCTTCAATTTCCTTGGAAATCGGCTGGAAAAGTTCTAGCGATTTGTGGAGTTTTTGGTTTTTGGTTTTTGTTTCAAAACTGGCAACAGACACAAGCTAGTCAAGACTTAGTTGCGTCTGTAGAGAAGGTGATAATTTTACCAGATACTATTAAGGTTAATGGAGATAGTCTATCTTTTCGGGGCAAGACTGACGGTCGTACTTTCCAAGTTTACTATAAACTCCAGTCCGAGGAGGAGAAAGAGCAATTTCAAGCCTTGACAGACCTTCATGAGATTGAACTAGAAGGAAAACTGTCCGATCCAGAAGGCCAGAGAAATTTTGGTGGCTTTGACTACCAAGCCTATCTAAAAACTCAGGGGATTTACCAAACTTTTACTATCAAGAGTATCCAGTCAATGAAAAAGATTAGCAGTTGGGATATAGGAGAAAATCTGTCTAGTTTACGTCGAAAGGCTATTGTTTGGATTAAGAGCCATTTTCCCGACCCTATGCGCAACTATATGACAGGTCTTCTTTTTGGACATCTGGATACGGACTTCGAGGAGATGAATGAGCTTTATTCTAGTCTAGGGATTATCCATCTCTTTGCCTTGTCGGGTATGCAGGTTGGATTTTTTATGGATTCCTTTAAGAAGCTCCTCTTTGCGATTGGGCTTGACTCAAGAAAAAGTTGAAGTGGCTTACTTATCCCTTTTTCCCTTATCTATGCAGGTCTGACAGGATTTCTCAACTTTCGGTCATTCGCAGTCTCTTGCAAAAAGTTACTGGCTCAACATGGCTACTAAGGGATTTGGATAATTTTGCCTTAACGGTTCTTGTCCTCTTTATCATCATGCCCAACTTTTTCTTGACAGCAGGAGGAGTCTTGTCCTGCGCATACGCTTTTATCTTGACCATGACTAGTAAAGAAGGGGAGGGACTCAAGGCTGTTGCTAGAGAAAGTCTGGTCATTTCCTTGGGAATATTGCCCATTCTTTCCTTTTTATTTTTGCAGAATTTCAGCCTTGGTCAATTCTTTTTAACATTTGTCTTTTTCCTTTCTGTTTTGACTTGGTTTTCTTACCACTTTTTGTCTATCTTATTCATTCTGTCTTTTATTTACCCAGTCACTCAGTTTAACTTTGTCTTTGAATGGTTGGAGAGCATCATTCGCTTGGTATCGCAGCTGGCAAGTAGGCCCCTGGTCCTTGGTCAACCCACCACATGGCTTTTGATTCTCCTCTTAGTTTCATTAGCCTTGCTCTATGATATGAGGAAAAACATTAAAAGACTAGCAGGATTCAGTCTCTTTATTGTGGGGCTCTTTTTCTTGACCAAGCATCCACTGGAAAATGAAATCACCATGCTGGATGTGGGGCAAGGTGAAAGTATTTTCCTACGGGATGTGACTGGGAAAACTATTCTCATAGATGTAGGTGGTAAGGCAGAATCTGATAAGAAAATCGAGGCTTGGCAAGAAAAGTCGACGACCAGCAATGCCCAGCGTACCTTGATTCCCTATCTAAAAAGTCGAGGAGTAGACAAGATTGACCAGCTGATTTTGACCAATACAGACAAGGAGCATGTTGGCGATTTGCTGGAGGTGACCAAGGCTTTCCATGTGGGGGAGATTTTAGTATCAAAAGGAAGTCTGACACAGAAGGAATTTGTAGCGGAACTAGAAGCAAGTCAAAACAAGGTACGTAGTGTGACAGCTGGGGAGTATTTCCCGATTTTTGGCAGTTACTTAGAAGTTCTATCTCCAAGGCAGATTGGAGATGGGAATCGTGATGATTCTCTGGTTCTTTATGGAAAACTTTTGGATAAGCACTTTTTCTTTACTGGAAATTTGAAAGAGAAGGGAGAGAAGGACTTGATGAAGCATTATCCTGACCTAGAGGTGGATGTCTTGAAAGCAGGCCAACATGGTGCTAAAAACCTCATCAAATCCAGTTTTTCCTAGAAACAAACTCAAACCAGAGATTACTCTCATTTCAGTCGGAAAGAGCAATCGTCGAAACTCCCCCATCAGGAAACCTTGACACGACTGGAAAAGTATCAAGAGTAAGATTTACCGAACTGACCAGCAAACGGGGCTATACGGTTTAAAGGGTGGAATAGTTGGCAAATAGAAAGCGTTCGTTAGGAAGAAAAATGTTATATATTAGTGAAATAAACTAAAATCTGTTGCATAATACTGAGAAAAATGATATAATTAAAGCGCTTTCGAAAGTAAATAAATTAGTGAGGTGAAAACCATGAAAAAATCAGCAAAAGTTGTTTTATTAGCTAGTTTGTTATCTATTGGTCTTTTTCAGTCTAGTGTATCTGCTAAGACCGTTCTTAAAAATTATCGCTATGACTGGAATATCTTCTATGAGTCTAGAATGAATTACCATGCATATAGATATAAGGTCATTCCGGAATGGTCTTTTTATCGCAGCTATTCTGAGTATAAAGTTGGCGGAGGCTGGAACTACGCTCGTTATGAGGTCATTAATTACTACAGCGGAGGCTATTAATCCTTAAAGAGTGAGAAAAAGGAGGGCTGGATATGTTAAATCTTACTCATGTTACCTTAAAAACGCGACAAGTCATCTTGCAAGATGTTGATTTCACCTTTAAAAAAGGTAGGATTTATGGCCTTCTTGCTATCAATGGCTCGGGAAAGACGACCCTGTTCCGCGCTATTAGCAAGCTGCTTCCCCTTAGTAGTGGACATATCGCAGCTCCTCCTTCTTTGTTTTATTATGAGAGCGTTGAATGGCTGGATGGAAACTTAAGTGGGATGGACTACCTTCGTCTCATAAAAAACATCTGGAAGTCAGACCTGAACTTGGGGGACGAAATCGCCTACTGGGAAATGTCTGACTATATCAACCTTCCCATCCGCAAGTATTCCTTAGGGATGAAGCAACGCTTGGTGATTGCCATGTATTTCCTCAGTCAGGCAAAATGCTGGCTCATGGATGAGATTACAAATGGCTTAGACGAGTACTATCGACAGAAGTTTTTTGATAGACTGGCACAAATCGATAGAAAAGAACAGCTGGTTCTTTTGAGTTCCCACTACAAAGAGGAGTTAGTGGAGATTTGCGATAGCATGGTAACCATTCATCAGGGGCAGATAGAAGAGGTTCCGTTATGAAAGATATTAGCCTATTTTTGTTAAAGAAAGTTTTCAAAAGTCGTTTAAACTGGATTATCTTAGCTTTATTTGTATCTGTACTCGGTGTTACCTTTTATTTCAATAGTCAGACTGCAAACTCACACAGCTTGGAGAGCAGGTTGGAAAGTCGCATTGCAGCCAACGAGAGAGCTATCAATGAAAATGAAGAGAAACTCTCCCAAATGTCTGACACCAGCTCGGAGGAATACCAGTTTGCTAAAAGTGATTTAGAATCGCAAAAAGATCTTTTGAAGCGAAAGACAGAAATTCTGAATTTATTAAAAGAAGGGCGCTGGAAAGAAGCCTATTATTTGCAGTGGCAAGATGAAGAGAAGAATTATGAATTTGTATCAAATGACCCAACTGCTAGCTCTGAATTAAAAATGGCGGTTGACCGCCAACGAAAGACTTATCAAGCCCTGTATCCCTTGAACATAAAAGCACATACTTTGGAGTTTCCGACCCACGGGATTGATCAGATTGTCTGGATTTTAGAGGTTATCATCCCAACCTTATTTGTGATTGGTATTATTTTTATGCTAACACAACTGTTCGCAGAAAGATATCAAAATAATCTCGATACAGCTCAGTTGTATCCTTTTTCAAAAGTGACATTTGCCATGTCCTCTCTTGGAGTTGGGGTGAGCTATGTAACCGTGCTGTTTATCGGAATCTGTGGATTTTCTTTTCTAGTGGGAAGTCTGATAAGTGGTTTTGGACAGTTGGATTATCCCTACCCATTCTATAGTTTAACGAATCAAGAGGTAACTATTGGAAAAATACAAGATGTGTTACTTCCTAGCTTGCTATTAGCTTTCTTAGCCTTTATCGTCATTGTGGAAGTCGTCTACTTGATTACTTACTTTTTCAAGCAAAAAATGCCTGTCCTCTTTCTTTCACTCATTGGGATTGTTGGCTTATTGTTTGGTATTCAAACGATTCAGCCTCTTCAGAGTATTGCCCATCTGATTCCCTTTACTTACTTGCGTTCAGTGGAGATTTTATCTGGAAGATTACCTAAACAAATTGATAATGTCAATCTGAATTGGAGCATGGGGATGGTCTTACTTCCTTGCCTGATTATCCTTTTGTTAGTAGGGATTCTACTTATTGAAAGATGGGGAAGTTCACGTAAAAAGGATGTTTTTAATAGGTCTTAGCGTTCCTATGGGGAAAATAAGTAAAAACTAACACAGAGAGGGAATCAACTTGATTCTCTCTTTTTGATGCGGACATCAAGAAGAAAACAGAAAGTTTTTCGAAAAAATGACTTTTTATCTTGACAAGGGATAGAAAACTTGGTATCATATAAAAGTTGAGAAAAGCAGAAGTGAGAGCTTCTCGCCTTGTGACATCAAGTTGCCTGGCCCTACGGATGAAAAGTTTCTAAGAAACGCTATCATAACGTGCGGGCTTGTATCATTACGAGCCCGCTCTTGTTTTTCTCTAATAATAAAAAAGAGGTGAAAACCATAGCAAAGCAAGACTTATTCATCAATGATGAAATTCGTGTACGTGAAGTTCGCTTGATCGGTCTTGAGGGAGAACAGCTAGGCATCAAGCCACTCAGCGAAGCGCAAGCATTGGCTGATAGTTCAAATGTTGACTTAGTATTGATTCAACCCTCAAGCAAAACCGCCTGTTGCTAAAAATTATGGACTACGGTAAGTTCAAATTTGAGTACCAGAAGAAACAAAAAGAGCAACGCAAAAAAACAAAGCGTTGTGACCGTGAAAGAAGTTCGTTTGAGCCCAGTTATCGATAAGGGTGATTTCGAAACGAAAACTTCGCAATGCTCGCAAGTTCCTTGAAAAAAAGGGAACAAAGTTAAGGTATCCATTCGCTTTAAAGGGCGTATGATCACCCATAAAGAAATTGGTGCAAAAAGTTTTAGCCGAGTTTGCTGAAGCAACACAAGATATTGCAATCATCGAACAACGTGCTAAAATGGATGGACGCCAAATGTTCATGCAGTTGGCGCCAGCAACTGACAAAAAAATAATTGTCAGAAAGTTAAATAAAGGAGAAAAAAATCATGCCAAAACAAAAAAACACCGCGCATCAGCTAAACGTTTCAAACGTACAGGTTCTGGTGGACTTAAACGTTTCCGTGCTTACACTTCTCACCGTTTCCACGGAAAAACTAAGAAACAACGTCGTCATCTTCGTAAAGCATCTATGGTGCATTCAGGAGATTTCAAACGTATCAAAGCAATGCTTACTCGCTTGAAATAATACCCTAACAGTAAGTAAACAATTCTAGGAAATATTTGGAGGAAATAAAACATGGCACGTGTTAAAGGTGGCGTTGTATCACGCAAACGTCGTAAACGTATTCTTAAATTAGCAAAAGGTTACTATGGAGCTAAACACATCTTGTTCCGTACTGCAAAAGAACAAGTAATGAACTCTTACTATTATGCATACCGTGACCGTCGTCAGAAAAAACGTGACTTCCGCAAATTGTGGATCACTCGTATCAACGCGGCAGCTCGTTTGAACGGACTTTCATACTCACAATTGATGCATGGTTTGAAATTGGCTGAAATCGAAGTTAACCGTAAAATGCTCGCTGACTTAGCTGTTAACGATGCAGCAGCCTTTACAGCTCTTGCAGATGCAGCTAAAGCAAAACTTGGTAAATAATAGTTGATAAGACTGGTACAGGATTGTCCCAGTCTTTTTAAAAAATAAAGGAGAATAATATGGCTTCAAAAATGCTACACACTTGCTTGCGAGTAGAAAACCTTGAAAAATCAATCGCATTTTATCAAGACGCTTTTGGTTTTAAAGAATTGCGTCGCAAGGATTTCCCAGATCATGCTTTCACCATTGTCTATCTAGGACTTGATGGTGATGACTACGAGTTGGAATTGACCTATAACTATGACCACGGCCCTTATGTGGTAGGAGATGGCTTTGCCCATATCGCCCTCAGTACACCTGACCTTGAGGCACTTCATCAAGAACATAGCGCGAAAGGCTATGAGGTTACAGAGCCAAAAGGCCTACCTGGAAACCCACCAAACTATTACTTTGTCAAGGATCCTGATGGTTACAAGGTCGAAGTCATTCGTGAAAAATAGTCCAGTACAGTCAAGTAGAATGTTCGTTTTCTACTTGACTTTTCTTCTTTGAAAGAGTATACTAATACAAATTTAACCTTTAAGGGGAGTCCAGAGAGACTCACAAGGTGTCAGATAAAAGTGATAGGGAACTCTCTGCGGAGACTTTTTAGGTGTGCGCATGAGTTCTGTCCTATCTCGACTGAGACCTTGCAATAGCAAGGTCTTTTCTTTATCTGGTCCCCTTAAAATTTAAGGAGGAAAATCATGAATCCCACATGTAAGAAGCGTATGGGTGCCATTCGTTTGGAAACCATGAAGGTGGTTGCGCAAGAGGAAATTGCGCCAGCAATCTTTGAATTAGTCCTAGAAGGGGAAATGGTTGAAGCCATGCGAGCAGGCCAATTTCTCCATCTGCGCGTGCCTGATGATGCCCATCTCTTGCGCCGTCCTATTTCAATTTCGTCTATTGACAAGGCGAACAAGCAGTGTCATCTTATTTATCGGATTGAGGGTGCTGGGACCGCCATTTTTTCAACATTAAGTCAGGGTGATGCTCTTGATGTAATGGGGCCTCAGGGAAATGGTTTTGACTTGTCTGACTTGGACGACCAGAGCCAAGTTCTCCTCGTTGGTGGTGGGATTGGTGTTCCGCCCTTGCTCGAGGTGGCCAAGGAATTGCATGTGCGTGGGGTGAAAGTAGCCACAGTCCTCGGTTTTGCCAACAAGGATGCTGTGATTCTCGAAACCGAATTGGCCCAATATGGTCAGGTTTTTGTAACGACAGATGATGGTTCTTATGGCATCAAGGGAAATGTGTCCGTCGTCATCAATGATTTAGAAAATCGGTTTGATGCCGTTTACTCATGTGGTGCTCCGGGAATGATGAAGTATATCAATCAAACCTTTTATGACCACCCAAGAGCCTACCTATCTCTGGAATCCCGTATGGCCTGTGGGATGGGAGCTTGCTATGCCTGTGTCCTAAAAGTCCCAGATAGTGAAACCGTCAGCCAACGTGTCTGTGAAGATGGCCCTGTTTTCCGCACAGGAACAGTTGTATTATAAGGAGAAAGTCATGACTACAAATCGTTTACAAGTTTCTCTACCGGGCTTGGATTTGAAATCCTATTATCCCAGCATCAGGCTGTTTTGGTTTTGGTCAGGAGTATGCTAAGTACTATGATTTGGACCTTTTAGGCTCTATTATGATTAAGGCAACGACTCTAGAACCCCGTTTTGGCAATCCAACTCCTAGGGTGGCAGAAACGCCTGCAGGTATGCTCAATGCAATCGGTTTGCAAAATCCAGGTTTAGAAGTTGTTTTAGCTGAAAAGTTGCCTTGGCTGGAAAGAGAATATCCAACACTTCCTATCATCGCCAATGTAGCAGGCTTTTCAAAACAAGAGTACGCTGCCGTTTCTCGAGGAATTTCCAAGGCAGCTAATGTAAAAGCTATCGAGCTCAATATCTCTTGTCCTAATGTGGATCACGGCAATCATGGACTTTTGATTGGGCAAGACCCTGATCTAGCTTATGAAGTGGTAAAGGCAACTGTGGAAGCTTCCCATGTGCCAGTCTATGTCAAGTTAACTCCTAGCGTGACGGATATTGTCACCATTGCCAAAGCCGCAGAAGATGCAGGAGCAAGTGGCTTAACCATGATCAATACCCTTGTCGGTATGCGTTTTGACCTCAAAACTAGAGAACCAATCCTAGCCAATGGAACAGGTGGGATGTCAGGCCCAGCAGTCTTTCCAGTAGCCCTCAAACTCATCCGCCAAGTCGCCCAAACAACCGACCTTCCCATCATCGGAATAGGGGGAGTGGATTCGGCTGAAGCTGCGCTAGAAATGTATCTGGCGGGCGCCTCTGCGATCGGAGTTGGAACAGCCAACTTTACCAATCCATATGCCTGTCCTGATATCATCGAAAATTTACCAAAAGTCATGGATAAATACGGCATTAGCAGTTTGGAAAATCTCCGTCAGGAAGTCAAAGCCAATCTGAGATAAGCTAGGTCTTCCTTATCGTCAACAAGACATAGAATCTTCATCAATTTGTAATATTTTCGTTAGTCAACTATGTTACAATAGGTTTTATAAAATGGTAATAGTGTAGATAGTTTTCTACTGAGGAGAATAAAATGAAGAAGATACTACTTGCAAGTACTGTCGTTCTTTCTATGGCAGGATTTGCAAAGACATCTGTATATGCTGAAGAATCTCAGGTTACGAAAAAAACTCAGACCACAGATGTAGTCGAGAAAAAAGAGGAAGCTGCTCCCAAGAAAGAAGTTCCTAAAGTCGAGGCGAAGAAAGAGCCAGCTGTAAAAGAGGAAGATCCTTCCAAAAAGGAAAAAAAAGAGGAAGTTATCAAGGGAGGTTGGCAGAAAGAACAAGGAAACTGGCGTTTTTATGAAAATAACCAGCCTGTCGTAAACTGGAAAAAAATTAGTGGCACTTGGTATTACTTTGATAAAAATGGCATTATGCTCAGTAATAGCATAGTTGATGATTACTTTGTCAAAGGTAACGGTGCTATGGCGGAAAACGATTGGGTGAAAATATCTGACAAGTGGTACTATGCGACAGCTTCAGGCAAGATTTCTCGCGACAAATGGGAAAAGATTGAAGGTAGCTGGTATTACTTTGATAAAGATGGTGTCATGCTTAGTCGCACCATCTATAATGACTATCTCTTCCAAGGTAGTGGTGCCATGGCAGAAAATGATTGGGTGAAAATATCTGACAAGTGGTACTATGCCACAGCTTCAGGCAAGATTTCTCGCGACAAATGGGAAAAGATTGAAGGTTCTTGGTATTACTTTGATAAGGATGGTGTCATGCTTAGTCGCACCATCTATAATGACTATCTTTTCCAAGGTAGTGGTGCCATGGCAGAAAATGATTGGGTGAAAATATCTGACAAGTGGTACTATGCCACAGCTTCAGGCAAGATTTCCCGCAATAAATGGGAAAAAATCAAAGGAACATGGTACTATTTTAATAGCGATGGTGTGATGGCAAGTAGCCAGTGGAAAAGTGACTACTATCTGAAAGATAGTGGCGCAATGGCGGAAAAAGAGTGGATTTTTGATAAATCCTACAATAGCTGGTTCTACTTGAAGTCAGGTGGGGCCTACGCTTCCCGTGAATGGATTGGCTCATACTACCTTAAATCTGGTGGCTATATGGCCAAAAATGAATGGATTTTTGACAAAGATTACGATGCTTGGTACTATCTAAAAGATGATGGTCGATATGTAACAGGTACTTTTAAGATCAAAGGTAAAGAGTATTCCTTTCAGAATAATGGGAAGTGGATCTCAGAGGCAAAATATTACAAAGTAAAACCGATTACTGCTTATGTTTATAGTGCTTCTGGTGAAAGATTGAGTTATGTATCACAGGGAACCATCGTCTCGCTTGGAGATGCCCAATCTAAAAAAGATAGTCAAATACCAGTCAATATTTCTGGTTTATCCGGCTTCATGAATAAAAGTGATTTAGTAGCTATTGATAAAGATAGTGAATTTGTCCCTCATTATACAAGTGATGGCAAGTATTTTTACCATGAGTTATCACCTTATGTAAGTCTCCGTGTTGCGCCACATAGCTCAGCTATGACTATTGGTAAGAAATATTATTCAACTGATGGAATTCATTTTGATGGTTTCACCATTGAAAATCCCTTCCTCTTTAGAAATTTAACTAAACCAAGTAATTACAGCGCAGCTGAATTGGATAAAATTTATTCTTTGATGAATATTCGGGATAGTCGCCTCGCTGGTAAGGGAGCTGTTTTTAAGGAAGCTGAGGAACGATATGGTGTAAATGCTCTTTACCTAATGGCTCATAGTGCACTTGAGAGTGCTTGGGGGCGGAGCCAGATTGCCAAGGATAAGAATAACTTCTTTGGAATTGCGGCTTATGATTCGAGCCCATATGCCTCAGCCAAAAAATTTGACGATGTGGACAAGGGAATTCTCGGAGCGGCCAAGTGGATTCGTGAAAATTACATTGACTATGGCAGAGACCACCTTGGAAACAAAGCGACAGGAATGAATGTTCGCTATGCTTCTGATCCATACTGGGGTGAGAAAATAGCCAGCATCATGATGACCATTAACAGCAAACTTGGTGGGAAAGACTAATCAAAAGAAATCAACGGTAACTACTGAAAAGTGGTTATCGTTTTTGTTTTGGACATTGGAAGAAAAATAGTATAATAACGGCCTCTTTATTCTTGAATAATTAACAAAATGATAGTAGAATGAAAGAGGAGATGTTAATCTAATTACTATATGAAAACAAAGGAGACTTTCATGAAAAAGTTACTATCCTTCTCAATTGCCTTGCTTTCGATTACAACACTAGTTGCATGTTCTGGACATAAGGTAGAATCAAAGGTTCCAGAAGAAAAAATTGAACAGAAGCAAATTAAGTTCGATGAAAAGTTATTTAAAGAAGCTGGACTCTTGCCTTTTAAAAATGAAAAGCAACTAGAACTTGGGGAATTGGATTCTAAATCACGCGCGACGGGTACTCATATTCAACTCAAGGACAGCGATGAACCAACTGAGAAGAGAGAGCCTAAGATAAGTTATAACCCAGTTGGTTGGCACAATTATAATTTTTATTATGGAGATGGCTCTAAAAAGGCTTGGTTGATGAATCGTGGTCATTTGATTGGGTACCAGTTTAGCGGATTGAACGATGAAAAGAAAAACTTGGTTCCTATGACTAACTGGCTCAATGCTGGTACATATTATGGTACAGATAACACAAATCAAGAAAGCATGCTTTATTACGAAAATCGATTGGACTCTTGGTTGGCCAATCATCCGAACTACTATCTTGACTACAAGGTGACCCCAATCTATCAGAAAGATGAATTGATTCCGAGACAAATTGAATTGCAGTATGTGGGAATTGATGAAAATGGCAAACTCTTGGAAATCAAGTTGGGTGGTAGTAAGGAAAAGATTGATCAGTATTCTGTGACGCATGTCGTTTTAGACAATGTTTCAGCTAATGCGGAAATCAATTACTTGGACGGTACGGCTAAAAATACAGTTGAAAACAAAGAAGAAAAAGCTAAAAAAGAAGCTGAAGAAAAGGCCAAGAAGGAAGCTGAGGAAAAAGCCAAGAAAGAGGCTGAAGAAAAAGAAGCAGCTGAAAAGAAAGCAAAAGAAGAAGAACAGGAAAAAGCACGTCAGGCCGCACAAGAAAAGGAAGAAAGCCAAGAATCAAACTCGCAATCAACTAATTCAGGTGGCTACTTTAGAGATAAAAACGGAAGATGGCACAGACCAAATGGTAAATTTGCTTCTAAGAAAGAAATTAGAGAAGCGGGATTGCAGTGGTAGGAAGAATTTAGTAGATATACAGTCAAAAAGCCGTTGGAAAACGGTTTTTTGTTATAATTAATTAAATGAAGAATTTAGCATTAAAGGAGAAAAACTTGATGAGATACATAACTCTTGGTCAAGATGACAAAGAATTATCAGAAATTGTTCTCGGAATGATGAGAATAAAAGATAAGTCTGTAAAAGAAGTTGAAGAGCTTGTAGAAACAGCACTTTCTGTTGGAATCAATGCTTTTGACTTGGCTGATATTTATGGTCGTGGTCGTTGTGAAGAACTGTTAGGTATTGTCCTAAAAAATCGTCCAGATTTAAGAGAAAAGATGTGGATTCAGTCCAAATGTGGCATTCGCATTGAAGAATTTACCTATTTTGATTTTTCTAAGGACTATATTATAAAATCAGTTGACGGAATTTTGCAAAGATTGAAGATTGATCATCTAGATAGCTTGCTTCTTCATCGACCAGATGCTTTGATGGAATCTGACCAAGTAGCAGAAGCCTTTGATCTTCTTTATAAACAAGGTAAGGTCCGAGATTTTGGAGTTTCTAATCAAAATCCTATGATGATGGAGTTGCTTAAAAAAGATGTCAAGCAGCCGTTAGCTGTTAATCAGCTACAATTGAGTGCGGCTTTTACTCCAGGATTCGAATCAGGTTTTCATGTTAATATGGAAGATAGTCAAGCAACTATGCGAGATGGCAGCGTTTTTGAATATTGCAAATTACACGATGTGGTCATTCAAGCATGGTCTGTCTTACAATTCGGGTATTTTAAAGGGAACTTTGTTGGTAATGAGAAATTTCAAGCTTTGAATCAAGTACTTGATCGTCTAGCTTTTAAATATGGAGTAACCCCTTCAACTATTGCCATTTCTTGGATATTGCGTTATCCAGCAAAAATGCAGGCAGTCGTAGGTACAACAAATCCTAAGCATTTGAGAGAAGTTAGCCAAGCGGCAAACTTTAGCTTAACAAGAAAGAATGGTATGAAATTTATCTTGCAGCAGGGAATAATTTGCCGTAAGTAGAAGCAGATTTAAATAAATCACAGTCAAAAAGCCGTTGGAAAACGGTTTTTTGTTATAATTAAATGAAGAATGTAGAATTGAAGGAGAACATCATGACTTTTGAAGAAATACTGCCTGGATTAAAGGCTAAGAAAAAATATGTACGAACTGGTTGGGGAGGGGCAGAAAACTATGTCCAACTTTTTGACACCATCGAGCAAAATGGTGTAGCTCTTGAGGTGACGCCCTATTTCCTAATCAACGTGTCTGGAGAAGGGGAAGGTTTTTCCATGTGGAGCCCGACACCTTGTGATGTTTTGGCAACGGATTGGGTAGAAGTGCATGACTAGACGTGTATTGATTACGGGAGTGAGTTCAGGTATCGGACTTGCTCAAGCTCGACTCTTTTTAGAGAAGGGTTATCAAGTTTATGGAGTTGACCAAGGTGAAAATCCACTCTTACAGGGTGATTTCTACTTTTTACAGAGAGATTTGACCTTGGACTTGGAGCCAATTTTTGACTGGTGCCCTCAGGTGGATGTTTTGTGCAATACTGCTGGAGTTTTGGATGCTTACAAACCACTTTTGGAACAATCAACTCAGGAAATTCAAGAGATTTTTGAAATCAACTATGTGACTCCTGTTGAGTTGACTCGCTATTATTTGACGCAAATGCTGGAAAATAAAAAAGGAATCATTATCAATATGTGTTCCATCGCTTCAAGTCTAGCTGGCGGAGGTGGTCACGCCTATACCTCGTCTAAGCACGCCTTGGCTGGCTTTACCAAGCAGTTGGCTCTAGACTATGCTGAAGCTAGGATTCAGGTCTTTGGCATCGCGCCTGGTGCAGTCAAAACGGGAATGACCGCGCCGACTTTGAACCAGGAGGCTTGGCAGACTGGGTGGCTAGTGAAACGCCTATCAAGCGCTGGATTGAGCCAGAGGAAGTAGCAGAGCTTAGCCTTTTCTTAGCAAGTGGAAAAGCTAGCTCCATGCAAGGACAAATCCTGACAGTGGATGGTGGCTGGAGTTTGAAGTGATGCTTTGGTACAGTTTGCATTGTTCACTATTGGAGGTTAAAGATGGAACAAGATATATTTGGATTTGAGTTTCCAAGTTTCTACCATCAGTTTTTTTATTGGAATGGGACGAAGTGGATCCTTATGAGATTGGTGACTCAGGTATCTGTTTATATGCTAAGGAGGATCTCTTAGAGCGTAATAAGACCTATCAGATAGAAGTAGATGAACCAGACTTCTTTATGATTGGTCAAGAGGGAGATTTGGCCTACTTTATCAAGAAAAATGCTGATGATTGCATTTATGAAAATGATTTGGGTGCTTTGGGCTCTTTAGAAATGCAAAAAGTTGCTGCAACTGTCTATGACTTTATTGACAAGGTCTTAGAAGAAAGATTGTAAAAAACGGAGGGATAATTATGCTGAGAGCAACAGATGCGAATGAGCCAATTACAAGAGAAGAACTTTTACAATTTGAGGAGAAGCTTGGAAAGAAATTGCCGGAAGCCATGTTAAACTTTTATCTCAAGTACAATGGTGGTCAATCTTGTGTGTCTGGTGTTCATGATGACAAACATTTCTTTCCTTTCAATGCTTTTTATTCATTAGAGGAGATGGAGAAGGCCCTCAACTGGTTTGACGATGAGGTTGTTCCTGCTGGATTTCAGGCTAAAGACCTCCTTCATTTTGCCTATGATCCTGGGTCTGGAAACTATGCTCTGTCTCTAAGGGAAGAAGATTATGGCAAGGTTTACTACTATGTTTTAGAAGAAAGAGCTGAGATTTTTGGTCAATGGCTTTCATTTGAGGCTTTTCTGACTAGTTTTGTGGAAGGTGAGTAGAAATAAAAGGAGCAATCATGCGTAAACACCAATTCTTTTCACTAGCAGATATTTTAGAGCAAGTTAAGTTAGAACAATGTACTCAAGATGACTTTTGCCTCTATGGCAATGATGAAGGGAATTTGGCTCTCGATAGCCTTTATTTTGGTGTCGGATTATCCAGTTGTAGTTGATGATAAAGATGTCTACCCTGTGGAAGTAGTAGAGAGAAATCTTAATCTGGTATATTATGGTGAGCATCTGATAGATGTCCTTCTAGTGCATTGGATGAAAAGCCAGATGCAAGCCCTGAATACTTGGTCGATGCCTTAATTTATTATAATCAACATGATACTTTTATTCCCTTTGCCCAGTAACTAAGCTGGATTTGCATAGTTCTATTAAACATAAGCGAATACAGTAAGGAGTCAAGAAATGATAGATTACAAAATGGTAAATAAAAAAATTTCACCTTTTAAATTTTTAGTCCATGATGAAGAGACACAAAGTGTTCGAGGGTCGCTCATTTATTATCCTGATGGAGAATACAGACAGGAAGTATTCGACACTCGGGAAGATGAGGGATTCGAAGGAAATGGATACGATTGGGCATCTCTTGCTTTGATATTTTTAGAGGAAAAAATGCCTGAATTAAGCGAATCTATTGACTTTGATCCAGAAGGAAGTATGTTTTGTGCCTATTCTTCCAATATTGATGCCTTAGCAACATTTGCTCTAGGTTTTAAGGAGTTTTGCGATGATTCTGAGTCTATGATAGACTTGTTTAGTCGAGCAGAGTTAGATTAGCTGATTAGAAAAGCTTTAATTACTAGATATTTGACTAGGGAAAAGACACAAAGGAGTTAAGATGAAGCTGATAGAAGTATTTGAGCTAGTGGAAAATCATTCTGATTTAAAACCCTATGTAGAAAAAATATTAAAAAAGTACAAGAAGACCAACTGTTCCTATCTTGAGTCTCTTAATCACCTTGCTTATTTACTCTATCTATATGGTCAAAAAGAACTAGCTAAAAAGTTGTTAGATATTTTGCTACAAATTCCCTTTGAAGGAGATTATAATAGTTGGACCTTTGTTGAGAGTTCGATAGTCTTGTTGGCCTATATGGAAAAGCAGACGGAAAATCAGGTATCCATCTATCAAAATCTCCTTTTAAGTCCACTAGATTCTGGGGAGAAATCAACTAGAAAAATAAGAAGGAGAGTTCATCAGAGATTTTTGAATGGTGATAGCTTGGAGCAAAAGCTTGCAAAAATCGAGCAAGCTTCAAGTCCTGAATCAGAAATGGAACGTCGTCTGTTATATTTGACAGATTTGTTGAAAATTAACCTCTTTATTGCTGAGTCAACTTGTGAAGAGACTGATATCCAGGCAAAAATCGAAGAGAATATGGAGATACTGAAGAAGTATATCAAAGAGTATGAAATCTATAGCCTCTTTCCTTTTAAGGGATAAGGTGAGATAACAATCTTGGAGATTAAGAAAGAATAGAATATGGAAATCAAAAATCACTTTGGTGTATATGGAATCTGTCTTCAAGACGGGAAATTGCTTTGCATTGAGAAAACGAGAGGACCTTATCAGCATCGTTTTGATTTACCGGGTGGTAGTCAAGAACCAGGTGAGGGGCTGACAGAAACCCTCAAGAGAGAGGTTCTGGAGGAGACAGGCTATACGCTTAGCTGTTATTCAAATCCTAGGATGTATGATGTGCTGGTTCAAGAAGAAGGGCAAGACTTCGCAGTACATCATATCATGGCCTTCTATGATATAGTCCTCGATTTCGAAGGTTCTCAAAAATCCCTTCCTCAGGAGATTCTTGATGGAAGCAATGATGCAGCCAATGCAGTTTGGGTCCCTATTGAGCAGATGACCCAAGAAAATGCCTCACCCTTAGTATTGAAGGTAAAGGCAGAGTTGCGAGGATTTCCAGAATTAGAACTGACAAGCTATAGAAATTGGAAGGTAAAACATGCAAAATCAACTAGCTCTTAGTGGCGAAAAAATTGTTGAAAAATTTTATCCCCATTTATTGCACCACGTCGGCTTGATTCGTGGGGAATACTTGTTGAGAGAACTAAACCAAAACATACTATTACCAAATTGTCAGCAATTTGTGAAAGATTATCTAGACACTATTTGTCATTTGTACTCAGATGAAGAAGTCTGGTATCGCTTTTCAGAGTTAACAAATGCAGAAGCAAATATTCTAGACGGGACTAAAGAGTATTTTGACGAACGCCACCCCTTATTTGGATACAGAGGTATCAGGCGTTTGTTGGCGTGTCCAGATGAATTTCAGGCTGAGACAAATGTTGTTACAGAAGTTTTTCAAACCAAACCCAATCTGTCTGTTATTTTTCCTTTTGTCAATGATGCCGAACAATTAAAACAAGCTATTACAGTATTGCGTCAGTATAGTTTTACCGGGAAAGTCGGCACGATGATTGAATTACCATCAGCTTATTTCGACTTGGACAGGATACTGGAAACTGGTATTTCAAAGATTGTAGTTGGAATGAATGATTTAACTTCTTTTATTTTTGCGACTGTGAGAAACAGTCAATGGCATGATATGGAAAGTCCAATTATTTTAGATATGTTGAGACAGATGCAGGATAAAGCAAGGAAGAACAAGATTGATTTTGCTGTAGCAGGCTATCTGAATACTTCTTTCATACAAAAAATGAATCAGATGGGTATCGAATGTATTCTCCATTACAGCTCTATTCCAGAGATTTTTGATTTAGAAATTGACCATCCAGACCATCTTAAACATATAAAAGACGAAAGTAAAAAACTACAAAGGAGAACCCATGACACCGCAAGAAATGTGGAATGCCTACAAGCAAATTAACCCCGCGATTGGAGATGAGATAGATGCCTGGGCTTTTGGAGTGGAAGCCGATACCTTGGCAGATTTGGTTCTAAGAGGCGAAAAGACAGCAACCGCCTCAGCCTATGACCTCTATGCATTAGAAGACGAACCTCTTCCACAAGAAGGGACCTTTGATGTTATTTTAGATAGTCAAAATCAGGCTGTCTGCATTGTCGAAATAACAAAGGTTTCCGTTCAGCCCTTTCATCAAGTTTCTGCTGACCATGCCTTTAAGGAAGGAGAGGGAGACAAATCTTTAGCCTATTGGCGCCAGGTTCATGAAGACTGTTTCACCGAGTGGATGAGGGAGGCAGGACTGACTTTTACGCCTGACAGCAAGGTCGTTTTAGAAGAATTTCGCAAGGTATACCCACTGTAGACTGCAGAAGGAAGAAAGTTTTGGAAATTACCGTCCAATCCTTTTTCTCAAGCAAAACATGATATAATAAGTTTGTTTGAAGAAGAGCAGCAGCTCTTAAACTTAGAATAGGAGAAAACTATGCAAGCAGTTGAACATTTTATTCAGCAATTTGTTCCTGAATACTATGATTTATTTTTAGACTTGAGTCGTGAGACCAAGACATTTTCTGGGAAGGTGACCATCACTGGTCAAGCACAGAGTGACCGTATTTCCCTTCACCAAAAAGACTTGAAAATCGCTTCTGTAGAAGTTGCGGGTCAAGCTCGTCCATTTACAGTTGACCATGACAATGAAGCCCTTCATATCGAATTGGCTGAGGTTGGTCAAGTTGAATTGGTTATTGCTTTTTCAGGAAAAATCACAGATAACATGACAGGGATTTACCCTTCATACTACACAGTTGATGGAGTGAAGAAGGAAGTTTTGTCAACTCAGTTCGAGAGCCATTTTGCGCGTGAAGCCTTCCCATGTGTGGACGAGCCTGAAGCCAAAGCAACTTTTGACCTTTCTTTGCGTTTTGACCAAGCGGAAGGTGAAGTGGCCTTGTCAAACATGCCAGAAATCGATGTTGAAAACCGCAAGGAAACAGGCATCTGGAAGTTTGCGACAACACCTCGCATGTCTTCTTACTTGTTGGCCTTTGTTGCAGGTGATTTGCAAGGGGTGACCGCTAAAACTAAAAACGGTACCCTTGTAGGTGTCTACTCAACCAAAGCCCACCCATTATCCAACCTTGATTTCTCACTGGACATCGCCGTTCGCTCAATCGAGTTTTACGAAGATTACTACGGAGTTAAGTACCCAATCCCTCAATCTCTCCATATCGCCCTTCCTGACTTCTCAGCTGGTGCTATGGAAAACTGGGGTCTTGTCACTTACCGAGAAGTTTACTTGGTTGTGGATGAGAACTCTACCTTTGCCAGCCGTCAAGAAGTTGCCCTAGTTGTAGCACATGAGTTGGCTCACCAATGGTTTGGAAACCTCGTGACTATGAAATGGTGGGATGACCTTTGGCTCAATGAAAGTTTTGCCAACATGATGGAATACGTCTGTGTGGATGCCATCGAGCCAAGTTGGAATATCTTTGAAGACTTCCAAACAGGTGGAGTTCCAGCTGCGCTTAAACGCGATGCGACGGATGGCGTGCAGTCTGTTCACGTCGAAGTCAAACACCCAGATGAAATTAATACGCTCTTTGATGGCGCTATCGTCTATGCCAAAGGAAGCCGTCTCATGCACATGCTTCGCCGTTGGCTAGGTGATGCGGATTTTGCTAAAGGCTTGCATGCTTACTTTGAAAAGCACCAGTACAGCAACACCATCGGTCGTGACCTTTGGAATGCTCTCGGACAAGCGTCAGGCCGTGATGTTGCAGCCTTTATGGATTCTTGGTTGGAACAGCCTGGCTATCCAGTTCTCACTGTCAAAGTTGAAAATGACGTCTTGAAGATTTCACAAAAACAATTCTTTATCGGTGAGCATGAAGACAAGAACCGCCTCTGGGTTGTGCCACTGAACAGCAACTGGAAAGGCTTGCCTGATACACTTGAAACTGAAAGCATCGAAATTCCTGGCTACGCCGCTCTTCTTGCTGAAAATAAAGGAGCTCTTCGTCTCAACACTGAAAATACAGCTCACTACATTACAGACTATCAAGGAGACTTGTTAGATGCTGTTCTTGCTAAGCTAGAGACACTAGATAACACAAGTAAACTACAATTCGTCCAAGAACGTCGTTTGCTTGCAGAAGCAGGACACATTTCTTATGCGGACTTGCTACCTGTGCTTGATAAACTTGCCAAGGAAGAATCTTACCTTGTTGTTTCAGCTGTTTCTCAAGTGATTTCTGCCCTTGAGCGCTTTATCGATGAAGGAACAGATGCTGAAACAGCCTTCAAAGCACTGGTTGCTAAATTGGCTCGTCACAACTATGACCGTCTTGGCTTTGAAGCAAAAGACGGGGAGTCAGATGAGGATGAATTGGTTCGTCAGTTGACCATTTCCATGATGATTCGCTCCAATGATGCAGAAGCTAGTCAAGTTGCTAGCCAAATCTTTGCAGCTCACAAGGAGAACCTTGCAGGACTTCCAGCAGCAATCCGTTCTCAAGTCCTAATCAATGAGATGAAACACCATGAGACCAAAGACTTGGTCGCAACTTATCTGGACCTCTACACTCATGCCACAGATGCTGTTTTCAAACGTCAGTTGGCAGCTGCTCTAGCCCACAGTACAGATTCTGACAATATCCAAACCTTGATTCGTTCATGGAAGGACAAATTTGTGGTGAAACCACAAGACCTTTCTTCATGGTACCTCCAATTCCTCGGACACCAAGCAACTCAAGAAACTGTTTGGGTATGGGCGCGTGAAAACTGGGATTGGATCAAGGCGGCACTTGGAGGAGATATGAGCTTTGATAGCTTTGTCATCTTCCCATCACACATCTTTAAAACAGAAGAGCGCTTGGCAGAGTACAAAGAATTCTTTGAACCACAACTTTCTGACCTAGCTCTTAGTCGTAACATCCGCATGGGGATCAAGGATATCGCAGCGCGTGTTGACTTGATTAAGCGTGAGAAAGCAGCAGTAGAAGCTGTTGTAGCCCAATATGCTAAAGCTTAATTCATTCGAAATGTAAATAAAAAACTCAACTTTCTATCTTAAAAGAAGAGAGAGTTGAGTTTTTTTTAAGGCAATTTTGGTATAATAATCATAACAAGGAGGAGTTTCTGATGATAAAAATCTTATTAGTAGAAGATGACCTGGGCCTGTCAAACTCAGTATTTGACTTTTTAGATGATTTTGCAGATGTCATGCAGGTCTTTGATGGAGAAGAAGGCCTCTACGAAGCTGAGAGTGGCGTTTATGACTTGATTCTGCTTGACCTGATGTTGCCTGAAAAAAATGGCTTCCAAGTTTTGAAGAATTGCGTGAAAAAGGAATTACGACACCAGTCCTTATCATGACCGCTAAGGAAAGTTTGGATGACAAAGGACATGGTTTTGAGTTGGGAGCGGATGACTACCTCACCAAACCTTTCTACCTAGAAGAACTCAAAATGCGGATTCAAGCCCTTCTCAAGCGTTCAGGTAAGTTTAACGAAAACACCTTGACCTATGGAGATATTGTCGTCAACCTTTCAACGAATGAGGTTAAGGTGGAAGACACGCCTGTGGAACTACTCGGAAAAGAGTTTGAGTTATTGGTTTACTTCCTTCAAAATCAAAATGTTATTCTTCCTAAGACGCAAATTTTTGACCGTCTATGGGGATTTGATAGCGATACGACTATTTCCGTTGTAGAAGTCTATGTCTCAAAAGTTCGTAAGAAATTGAAGGGAACAGCCTTTGCTGAGAATCTTCAAACCTTGCGTAGTGTCGGGTATATTTTAAAAGATGTTCAATAAACTAAAAAAAACATGGTATGCGGATGATTTCAGCTATTTCATTCGAAACTTTGGAGTGTTCACCCTAATCTTCTCTGCTATGACCTTGATTATCCTCCAGGTCATGCACTCGAGTCTCTACACTTCTGTAGATGAAAAACTCCAAGCCCTTAGTAGTAGTCCCCAAGCGGTTATCCAGTTAGCCCTGAATCGGGCAACTGAAGAGGTCAAGGATATCCAACCCGCAACCGCGGATGCCAGCAAGGCTGAAATCAAACCCAATGTCAGTTCCAATACGGAAGTCTTGCTCTTTGACAAGGATTTTAACCAACTCTTACTGGGCAATCGTTTTTTAGGCTTGGATAAGATCAAGCTGGACAAAAAAGAGTTGAATCACATTCGGCAAATCCAAGTTGTCAATAGCTACGGTCAGGAAGAAACCTACCGAATGATCTTGATGGAAACAAATTCGTCCACTGTTTCAAGCAACGTCAAGTATGCGGCGGTTTTAATCAATACCAGCCAGCTCGAGCAAATCAGCCAAAACCATGAACATCTAATCGTAGTGGTCATGGCTAGCTTCTGGCTCCTGTCTTTAATTGCCAGTGTTTACTTGGCACGTGTCAGTGTCAAACCCTTACTGGAAAGTATGCAAAAGCAGAAGTCCTTTGTTGAAAATGCGAGTCACGAACTGAGAACGCCTTTGGCCGTTTTACAAAATCGTTTAGAGACTCTCTTTCGAAAACCAGAAGCGACAATCATGGAGTCCAGCGAAAGCATTGCTTCGAGTCTTGAAGAAGTTCGCAACATGCGCTTCCTTACGACCAATCTTCTCAATCTTGCACGTCGAGATGATGGAATTAAACCAGAAATAGCAGAAGTTTCTCCACAATTTTTTAAAACAACCTTTGCCAACTATGAGTTGATTGCTTCTGAAAATGATCGTGTTTTCAACTATGAAAATCGAATTTATCGTCCCTTCATGACCGATCAGTTGCTCCTAAAACAGCTCATGACCATCTTGTTTGATAATGCCATCAAGTATACCGAAGAAGATGGGGAAATTGAGTTTGTGGTTTATGCTACAGATCGCCACCTCTATCTAACAGTAACAGATAATGGTATTGGAATCTCAGCTGCTGACAAGAAGAAAATCTTTGACCGCTTTTACCGTGTAGACAAGGCGAGAACCCGTCAGAAAGGTGGCTTTGGCCTTGGATTATCTTTGGCTAAGCAGATCGTAGATGCCTTACGAGGAACGATTAGTGTAAAAGATAACAAACCTAGAGGAACAATTTTTGAAGTTAAGATCGCTATTCAATCTCCTTCAAAACGTAAGAATAAATAAAAAAGACAGTTTTATAACTGTCTTTTTCGATAACTAGAAAAAAGGCTGGTAGTAGTACCAACCTTTATTTTGAAAATTTTCGTTTCATCATCTTTCGTTGAAGTTGCAAAAGTGCGAAGCTTGTCCCCATAGCAGCGATAAATGATAAAGCTGTATTCAATTTTAAGGCTAAAAAGATAAAGCTAAAAAGCACCATAAAAATACAAAAACAAGCAATATTTACAAAAAATAAAATCTCTTTTAGGTTAGAGCCGATAGGGGCTTCTGGTGTATAATCTTGATAAAGCGGAGTTTGTTTCGATTCGGGAATTTGTTCAAACTCATAAGCTTCTAGTTTTCTTGCGGGCATGATTCTCTCCTTAACAGTACCTAACTATTTTATCATTTTTTATGCAGAGAATTGTTACAGAATGGTTACAAAACTACTAAAGTCTCTTATCATCTTCTAAGTCACTCTTCTTGACACCCACTAGAGAAAATGATAGCATGGATATTACACTTAAAACAGATAACCTGACCTTCTCTATTATAAATATACTGAGAAAGGAAAGGATAACTTATATAAATTGATAGCAAGCTGAGGCTTCTCCTAAGATGATTTGTTAAGTTGCTACCTAGATACTTTTGAAGAGTATTGGTAGGAGTTGTTTTGAATGGATGGAAGGACAGAGATTCTGTCTATTGGTCTGGGTGGCTTTTAAACTACCTCTGGGGAAAAGTTAAAGGAGATAAGCATGTATCTTGCTATCAAAGAAATAGTACGAAACAAACTTCGATATAGTTTGATTCTAACTACCATTTTTCTTATCGCTTTTATGGTCTTTTTTATGACCAGTTTAGCTCTTGGTCTTGTGCGAAACAACCGAGCAGCTATTGATAATTGGCAGGCGACGGGTGTGGTTTTATCTGACTACGCAAATGATAATTTGACAGCATCTTTTATTCCTGAAAAGGACTACAAGGATAAGAGTTCTGAAGAGGCTGCTCCATTGGGCTATATGTTCGCTGTGACCAATCTAGTTGATGATAGTGAAAAGGTTAATGTTTCCATCTTTGCTCAAAACTGGGACTCTTTTATCTCACCTAGTTTGACGGAGGGTCGTTACCCTGAAGGGGATGATGAGGTTATCGTGGATCAGTCCTTTGAAAATTATGGAATTAAGCTAGGTGATGCCATTCAGCTCAATGGAAGCGAGGCAAGTTACAAGATTGTAGGCCTGACTCAAGGAAATAAGTTTTTCACCGAGCCGGTTGTCTTTACGAGTCTGACAACTTATTGGACCTTACAAGGAACTTTGAAAGCTAATCGTTCCATCTCTGCTTTAGTATTGAAAAATGATATAGAAGTTGTCGGGGATGGTCTGAAACAGATTTCCATTCCAAAAATGATATCAAAAATTCCTGGTTACACACCTCAGGTTAATGTATTTTCAGGAATGATTCTTGCAATGATTGTCATCACAGGCTTGATTGTGGGGATTTTTGTTTATATCATTACCATCCAAAAACTAGGTCTTTATGGAATAATGCGAGCTCAGGGAATACAGATCAAAACCATTGTATGGTCTCTTTTCTGTCAAATCTTCCTCCTAGCTGGTATGGGGATTGCTTTAGCCTTGCTTGCTATTGGTGGAGTGATTTTAGTCTTACCAGCTACCTTCTTTTTCTATCCAAGTTGGATAGCCTACACTATCCTAAGTTTGGTAATTTGCTTGATGGCCCTTCTAGGTGGTGTCATTTCACTTCCACGCTTGCTAAAGGTGGACCCGATTACTGCGATTGCAGAGTGATAAGGAGAATAGTATGACAGCATTGATTGAAATGAATCAAGTGACAAAAACTTACGGGGAAGGAAAGATGAAAGTCGTAGCCCTGCATGAGACGAATTTTCAGCTAAATGCTGGAGAGTTCGTGGCTATCGTTGGACCTTCGGGATCTGGAAAGACGACCTTTCTAACAACTCTAGGACAACTTCAGGAAGCATCGAGTGGAAAGATTCTAGTAGAGGGGAAGGAAACAGGCAGTTTGACGGAGAAGGAAAAAACAGACCTCCGTTTTAGAGAGTTTGGCTTCATTCTCCAGGCTTCAAACTTAATTCCTTTTCTAACGGTCAAGGAACAGCTGGATTTGATTGACAGACTGGATAAGGGAAAAAATAGTAAAAGTGACCGAAAAGAGCTCTTTGAGTTGTTGGATTTGGAAAAGGTCCAAGATCATTATCCCAAGGCTCTATCTGGTGGCGAACGTCAACGCGCGGCCATTGCTAGAGCGCTCTATAACAATCCAAGCATTGTGCTTGCAGATGAGCCGACAGCCAGTCTAGATACCGAGCGTGCTTACCAAGTAACGGAAATGTTGGCTGCCATTGCCCATGAACAAGGCAGAGGAGTTGTTATGATTACGCATGACACTCGTCTTCTTGATAAGGTTGACCGTATTTATGTCATGAACGATGGCCACCTAGTTGAAGAAACACATGCATAAAATAGAGTGAATGGTACAAGTTACTGTTCACTTTTTGATTGAAAGCTTTAAAAATGGCTTTGACTTTTTATAAAACTCCTAGTATTCATAGCTGATTTTTGAGAAATGTGGTATAATCTTCCTTATGGAAAAGATTATTATTACAGCAACTGCTGAAAGTATTGAACAAGTTGAACAACTACTCGAAGCTGGCGTAGACCGTATCTACGTCGGTGAGAAAGATTTTGGCCTTCGTCTGCCAACGACTTTTAGTTATGAAGAGTTACGCACCATCGCTAATATTGTTCATGAGGCTGGTAAAGAGTTGATTGTCGCGGTTAATGCCCTCATGCACCAAGATATGATGGACCGTATCAAGCCTTTCCTAGACTTCTTGGAAGAAATCAAGATAGACTATATTACTGTTGGGGACGCAGGTGTCTTTTACGTGGTAAACCGTGATGGCTATTCCTTTAAAACCATTTACGATGCTTCAACCATGGTGACAAGCAGTCGTCAGATTAACTTCTGGGGTCAAAAGGCAGGCGCCTCTGAGGCTGTTTTGGCGCGTGAAATTCCATCTGCTGAACTCTTCAAGATGCCAGAGATTTTGGAAATTCCTGCTGAAGTATTGGTTTATGGAGCTAGTGTCATTCACCATTCTAAGCGTCCGCTCTTGCAAAACTACTATAACTTCACGCACATCAATGATGAAAAGACACGTAACCGTGACCTCTTCTTGGCAGAGCCGAGTGACCCAGAAAGCCATTATTCCATCTTTGAGGACAATCATGGTACCCACATCTTTGCCAACAATGACCTTGATTTGATGACCAAATTGACAGAATTGGTCGAGCATGGTTTTACTCACTGGAAACTTGAGGGACTTTACACCCCAGGTCAGAATTTTGTAGAAATTGCTAAACTCTTTATTCAAGCGCGTGGCTTGATCCAAGAGGGGAATTTCAGCCATGACCAAGCCTTCTTGTTAGATGAGGAAGTGCGCAAGTTACACCCTAAAAACCGTTTCCTCGACACAGGATTCTATGATTACGATCCAGATATGGTTAAATAGGACACCAAAACCCGAAATAAAAATGTTCGGGTTTTTCAAGTGTATTCATGAAATAAAAACGGATACATGTTATAATAAAAGTAGCTCTTTAATGGAGGTGTTTAAGTGGAGAATCTGAAAAAGATGGCAGGTATCAAGGCTGCTGAGTTTATCAAGGATGGTATGGTTGTTGGACTCGGTACTGGAACAACTGCCTACTATTTCGTAGAAGAAATCGGTCGTCGGATTAAGGAAGAAGGTTTGCAGATTACTGCTGTAACGACTTCCAGTGTGACCAGTAAACAGGCTGAAGGTCTTAACATCCCGCTCAAGTCGATTGATCAAGTGGACTTTGTCGATGTGACAGTCGATGGAGCGGATGAAGTAGATAGCCAGTTCAACGGGATCAAAGGCGGTGGTGGTGCCCTTCTGATGGAGAAGGTTGTCGCAACGCCCTCAAAAGAATACATTTGGGTGGTGGATGAAAGCAAACTGGTCGAGAAACTAGGTGCTTTTAAATTGCCTGTAGAAGTGGTTCAGTATGGCGCAGAACAGGTCTTTCGTCGGTTTGAGCGAGCTGGCTACAAACCAAGTTTTCGTGAAAAAGACGGCCAACGTTTGTGACCGATATGCAGAACTTTATCATTGACCTAGCCTTGGATGTCATTGAAGATCCAATTGCCTTCGGGCAAGAATTGGACCATGTCGTTGGTGTCGTAGAGCACGGCTTGTTCAACCAAATGGTGGATAAGGTCATCGTAGCGGGGCGAGATGGTGTTCGGATTTTAACTTCAACAAAAGCAAACTAATCAACATAATAAGGAGACACACTATGTCAAAATTTAATCGTATTCACTTGGTGGTACTGGATTCTGTGGGAATCGGTGCTGCACCAGATGCCAATAACTTTGTCAATGCAGGGGTTCCAGATGGAGCTTCTGACACACTCGGACACATTTCAAAAACAGTTGGTTTGAATGTGCCAAACATGGCCAAAATCGGTCTAGGAAATATTCCTCGCGAAACGCCGCTGAAGACTGTACCAGCTGAAAGCAATCCAACAGGTTATGCAACAAAATTGGAAGAAGTATCTCTAGGTAAGGACACCATGACTGGACACTGGGAAATCATGGGACTCAACATTACCGAGCCTTTCGATACTTTCTGGAACGGATTCCCAGAAGAAATCCTGACAAAAATCGAAGAATTTTCAGGACGCAAGGTCATTCGTGAAGCCAACAAACCTTACTCAGGAACAGCTGTTATCGATGATTTCGGACCACGTCAGATGGAAACTGGAGAGTTGATTATCTATACTTCAGCTGACCCTGTTTTGCAAATTGCTGCCCACGAAGACATTATTCCTTTGGATGAACTTTATCGTATTTGTGAATACGCTCGTTCGATTACCCTTGAGCGTCCTGCCCTTTTAGGTCGTATCATTGCCCGTCCGTATGTTGGTGAACCAGGTAACTTCACTCGTACAGCAAATCGTCGTGACTTGGCCGTTTCTCCATTTGCTCCAACTGTTTGGATAAATTGAACGAAGCTGGTATCGATACTTATGCTGTTGGTAAAATCAACGATATCTTTAACGGTGCGGGTATCAACCATGACATGGGCCACAACAAGTCAAATAGCCACGGAATTGACACACTATTGAAAACCATGGGACTTGCTGAATTTGAAAAAGGATTCTCCTTCACAAACTTGGTTGACTTTGATGCCCTTTATGGACACCGCCGCAATGCTCATGGTTACCGTGATTGCTTGCATGAGTTCGATGAACGATTGCCTGAAATTATCGCAGCCATGAGAGAGAACGACCTTCTCTTGATTACTGCAGACCATGGAAATGACCCAACCTATGCTGGAACAGACCATACTCGTGAATATATTCCACTTTTAGCTTACAGCCCTAGCTTTAAGGGAAATGGTGTCATTCCGGTTGGACATTTTGCAGATATCTCAGCGACGGTTGCGGATAACTTTGGTGTTGAAACTGCCATGATTGGGGAAAGTTTCTTAGATAAATTGGTATAAGATGACGCGCTATGCTTTACTGGTAAGGGGCATTAATGTCGGTGGGAAGAATAAGGTTGTCATGGCGGAGCTTCGTCAAGAACTGACAGAGTTGGGACTGGGAAAGGTTGAAACCTACATCAACAGTGGCAATATTTTCTTTACTTCGACAGATGCCAAAGCCCAATTGGTTGAAAAGTTAGAGGCTTTCTTTGAAGTCCATTATCCATTTATTCAGAGCTTTTCTTTGCTGAGTCTAGAGGACTTTGAAGCGGAACTTGAAAATTTGCCTGAATGGTGGACCAAAGATTTGGCACGAAAGAATGTCCTCTTTTACACGGATGGTTTGGATGTGGCTCAAGTCATTGAGAAAGTTGAAAGTTTGGAACTGAAAGATGAAATCGTTCATTTTGGAAGACTTGGGATTTTCTGGGGGAAATTCTCTGAGGAATCCTACTATGCAACTGCCTATCATAAGCACCTGCTCAAGATGCCTTTCTATCGCAACATCACCATTCGCAATGCAAAAACCTTTGACAAAATCGATCAAATGCTAAAAAATAATAAAGGAGACACACAATGACATTTTTAGATAAGATCAAGGAAACAGCTGCTTTCCTGAAAGAAAAGGGAATACTAGCGCCTGAGTTCGGTCTAATCCTTGGATCAGGACTTGGAGAATTGGCGGAAGAAATCGAAAATCCAGTTGTAGTAGATTATGCAGATATCCCAAACTGGGGCCGTTCGACAGTAGTCGGACACGCTGGTAAATTGGTATATGGTGAACTTGCAGGGCGCAAGGTCTTGGCTCTTCAAGGTCGTTTTCATTTCTATGAAGGCAATCCCCTGGAAGTGGTTACTTTCCCAGTACGTGTAATGAAAGTCCTCGGATGTGAAGGTGTCATTGTAACCAATGCAGCTGGTGGTATTGGCTATGGACCTGGTACCTTGATGGCTATCTCAGACCATATCAACATGACGGGTCAAAATCCATTGATGGGTGAAAACTTGGATGACTTTGGTCCACGTTTCCCAGATATGTCTAAAGCCTACACACCAGAATACCGTGCAACTGCCCATGAAGTGGCTAAAAAACTTGGTATCAAGCTTGATGAAGGTGTCTATATCGGTGTAACCGGTCCGACTTATGAAACACCTGCAGAAATTCGTGCCTATAAGACATTGGGAGCAGATGCAGTTGGTATGTCCACTGTTCCTGAAGTTATTGTGGCAGCTCACTCAGGCTTGAAAGTTCTAGGAATTTCATGTATTACTAACCACGCTGCTGGTTTCCAAGAAGAACTCAACCACGAGGAAGTTGTGGAAGTGACCGAACGTGTTAAAGGCGACTTCAAAGGCTTGCTTAAAGCGATTCTTGGTGAATTGTAATGTCATGAGAGTTCACTTTATTTTACATGAGATCTTTGAAGTTCCAGGTGCTTATCTAAAATGGGCTCTAGAACGAGGTCATCACATTACATCAACAAAGGTTTATGAAAAAGAACCTCTTCCTGAAACAATTGACGGGATTGATTTTCTGATTGTCATGGGTGGTCCTCAATCACCTGATGAGGATAGAGAAAACTTCCCATACTATGATCCAAAGGCTGAGCTTGCTTTTATGAAAGAAGCGATTGCTACAGATATTTATATTGTTGGTGTCTGTCTTGGTGCGCAACTCCTATCTGTTGCCTATGGCGCGGAGTATGAGCACAGTCCTGAGCGCGAGATTGGCGTTTATCCTGTGACATTGACGATGCAAGGTTTAACAGATCCTCATGTAAGCTTGTTCGGAGAAACCATAGAGACCGGCCACTGGCACGGTGATATGCCAGGGCTGACAGAAGATGCTGTTGTTCTTGCGACCAGTCAAGGTTGTCCACGTCAGATTATTCGCTTCAGTCCAAAACATTATGCCTTTCAGGCTCATTTGGAATTTGATCCCGAAGCAGTAGAACTCTTAATTACTGCGGATGGTGAGGAGCAATTAAGAGAGCAAAGTGAAAAGTTCACTTTCGTTCAAACACCAGAAGAATTACGTAGAAACGATTACTCTGAAATGAATGCAAAACTGTATGCATTTTTAGATTCATTGGTAAACTAGGAATTACAGAAAGGCAGAGTATCTGAGTTATAGTCAAACTCGGGCTAACTGTTTTGCGAAATATTTAATTTTAAAATCAAGAAAGAAAGGATGGGTAAACCGTATTCGCTGAACTGAATACGGGCGGAGAACTGTGTAAAAAAGATAAACTGTCTAGCATCTGCGATGCGTCGTTAGTTTCCTATTTTTACTTTGTTCTCTGTCGCTATCCTAAATATACAAAAAGAAAGGTAGAGCAAGGTGTTCTGATTTGAACACAAGCGGAAAACTTTTCTAAAAACATTGAAAGGTAGGGTAGTTTGGTTTTGAATTGAACCCGTACTATTCTCCTATTTATCATCAAAATTAAGAAAGAAAGGAATTGAACCCACCCTAAAAGCAGTGGGAAAAAGATAGTTGGTCTAGCGAGCATCGCTCACTGCACTCAACTCCTATTTTCCCTTCGCTTTTTGACGGGTTTGGTATCTTATATTATGTCTATCCATATTGCTGCTCAACAGGGTGAAATTGCTGATAAAATTCTTCTTCCTGGGGATCCTCTTCGTGCTAAGTTTATTGCGGAGAATTTCCTTGAAGATGCTGTTTGTTTTAATGAAGTGCGTAACATGTTTGGCTACACTGGTACGTACAAGGGTCACCGTGTATCTGTCATGGGAACTGGGATGGGAATGCCATCTATTTCGATTTATGCGCGTGAGTTGATTGTGGACTACGGTGTGAAAAAATTGATCCGCGTGGGAACTGCGGGTTCTTTGAATGAAGATGTCCACGTCCGTGAATTGGTTTTGGCACAAGCAGCTGCAACCAACTCAAACATCATCCGCAACGACTGGCCACAGTATGATTTCCCACAAATCGCTAGTTTTGACTTGCTAGACAAGGCCTACCATATTGCCAAAGAACACGGTATGACCACCCACGTTGGAAACGTTTTGTCATCAGATGTCTTTTATTCAAACTACTTTGAAAAGAATATTGAGCTTGGTAAATGGGGAGTTAAGGCTGTGGAAATGGAAGCGGCAGCCCTTTACTATCTTGCTGCCCAACACCACGTTGATGCTCTTGCTATTATGACCATTTCTGATAGCTTGGTCAATCCAGATGAAGACACTACTGCAGAAGAACGCCAAAATACCTTCACCGATATGATGAAGGTTGGTTTGGAAACCTTGATTGCAGAGTAAAATGTAAAAGAAAATCCTGATTTCAAGTGGAATCAGGATTTTTTCATAGATGCGATTTTTTCTGGGTCTGGTGTGACGCGGAGCGTCTTTTGTCCTGTGTAGGTTACAAAACCGGGTTTTCCACCAGTTGGTTTGTTGAGTTTTTTCACTTCAATCATATCTACTTGCACGAGATTTGACAGACGCCCTTTGGAGAAGTAGGCAGCTAGTTCGGCCGCATCTGTCTTGACTTCATCAGAAGGATTGAGATTCCCTGAGATGACGACATGGCTTCCAGGGATGTCCTTGGCATGGAACCAAAGTTCTTCCTTGCGGGCCATTTTAAAGGTCAATTCCTCGTTTTGCAGGTTGTTTCGTCCGACATAGATGATGGTCTTGCCATCGCTTGCCAGATACTGTTCTGGTTTTTTGCGTTTCTGGATTTTTTCGCGTTGGCGTCTTCTAATAAAGCCTGTTTGGATCAATTCTTCACGGATTTCAGCGATTTCTTCCAGTCCAGCTTGGTTGAGCACAGTCTCGACACTTTCTAGATAAAGAATGGTGGCCTTGGTTTCTTCGATCAGTTCAGTCAGGTATTTGACAGCTTCTTTGAGTTTCTGGTAACGTTTGAAATAGCGTTGGGCATTCTGGCTGGGAGTTAGTGCCTTATCAAGCGCAATCGTGATAGGTTGGTTGGTGTAGTAGTTGTCTAGGATAACCTGGTCTTGGTCATTGGGAACTTGGTGGAGGAAGGTTGTCAACAATTCCCCTTTTTGGCGAAATTCCTCAGCATTGTCTGTCGCCAGTAATTCTTTTTCTTGTTTTTTCAGCTTATGGCGATTTTTTTGAAGTTCATTTTCAACACGTCTAATGAGTTCACTGGCTTGCTGTTTGACGCGGTCCCGTTCAGCCTTGTCCTTATAGTAGGTGTCCAGCAAGTCAGAAAGGCTGGCAAAAGTTTCTCCTACACGATTCGCAAAAGGAACTGGACTGAAGGAAGTCTCTGTCAGGTAAGGCTTGGTTTCTTGCCCGAAGAAGTTTCGGAAAGTAGACAGTTTATCACTGACAAGAATGTTTTCCAATTCATTTGCTGTATCACGACCTAAACCTTGAAAGAGGTTTTGAAGATTTTTTGCAGTTAGTTCTTGGGTTTGTAGGATTTCAAAGAGTTTTTCATCCTTGACAGTAAAAGGATTGAGAGACTCGGTACTTGGTGGTGCGATATAGCTTGACCCTGGGAGCAAGGTTCGGTAGCTGTTTTGTGAAAAACCAACGTGTTTGATGACTTCGAGGATTTTATGGCTACTTTTATCCACGAGGAGAATATTGCTGTGTTTGCCCATGATTTCGATAATTAAGGTAGCCTGGATATGGTCCCCAATCTCGTTTTTATTGGAAACGGTAATTTCCACAATACGGTCGTTTTCCACTTGCTCAATTGACTCAATCAGGGCGCCTTGTAAATACTTTCTCAAAACCATGATAAAAGTCGAAGGTTGGGCTGGATTTTCAAAAGTCGTTTGAGTTAGCTGAATGCGACCAAAAACGGGATGGGCAGAGAGGAGCAGGCGATGGCTTTGGCGATTGCTGCGGATTTGCAAGACCAACTCTTGTTCAAAAGGCTGATTGATTTTCTGAATGCGACCATTGACCAACTCGCTTCGCAATTCCTCAACCATGTGGTGTAAAAAAAATCCGTCAAATGACATCGTTCTCTCCTTGTGATTGTATTCCATAGTATTATATCAAAAAGGTAGAATAAAATCATGGAAATATGGTATAATAAAGCCAAGTAAAGAGAATCGAGAAGTACATGTATATTGAAATGGTAGATGAAACTGGTCAAGTTTCACAAGAAATTCTGCAACAAACCCAAGAAATTTTGGAATTTGCAGCCCAAAAAATAGGAAAAGAAGACAAGGAGATGGCAGTTACTTTTGTGACCAATGAGCGTAGCCATGAACTCAACCTTGAGTATCGTGATACAGATCGTCCGACAGATGTCATTAGCCTTGAATATAAACCGGAATTGGACATTACTTTTGACGAAGAGGATTTGCTTGAAAATCCTGAATTAGCAGAAATGATGTCAGAGTTTGATGCCTACATTGGGGAGCTTTTCATCTCTATCGATAAAGCGCATGAGCAGGCTGAGGAATACGGCCACAGCTTTGAGCGTGAGATGGGCTTCTTGGCGGTACACGGCTTTTTACATATCAACGGCTATGATCACTACACTCCGGAAGAAGAAGCGGAGATGTTCGGTTTACAAGAAGAAATATTAACAGCCTATGGACTCACAAGACAATAAACGAAAATGGAAAAATCGTGACCTGGTATCTAGTTTAGAATTTGCTCTTACAGGAATTCTGACTGCTTTCAAGGAAGAACGCAATATGCGAAAGCATGCAGCGACGGCTCTAGTAGTCATCCTTGCAGGTTTTGTTTTTCAGGTGTCACGCATTGAATGGCTCTTTCTCCTAATGAGCATTTTCTTGGTAGTAGCGTTTGAGATTATGAACTCTGCTATTGAAAATGTGGTGGATTTAGCCAGTCACTATCACTTTTCTATGTTGGCAAAGAAAGCCAAGGACATGGCAGCAGGTGCCGTGTTAGTGGTCTCTCTTTTTGCTGCGGTGACAGGTGCACTTATCTTTCTCCCACGCATTTGGGATATACTATTTTAAACAGTAAGAGGAAATTATGACATTTAAATCAGGCTTTGTAGCCATTTTAGGGCGTCCTAATGTTGGGAAGTCAACCTTTTTAAATCACGTCATGGGGCAAAAGATTGCCATTATGAGTGACAAGGCGCAGACAACGCGCAATAAAATCATGGGGATTTACACCACGGATAAGGAGCAAATCGTCTTTATCGACACACCAGGAATTCACAAGCCAAAAACAGTCCTTGGCGATTTCATGGTGGAATCTGCCTATAGTACTCTGCGTGAAGTGGATACTGTTCTATTCATGGTGCCAGCTGATGAGTCACGTGGTAAGGGTGACGACATGATTATCGAGCGTCTGAAGGTTGCCAAGGTTCCTGTGATTTTGGTGGTGAATAAGATTGACAAGGTTCATCCAGACCAGCTTTTGGCTCAGATTGATGACTTCCGTAATCAGATGGACTTCAAGGAAATCGTTCCTATCTCAGCTCTTCAGGGAAATAACGTTTCTCGTCTAATCGATATTTTGAGTGAAAATCTGGAGGAAGGTTTCCAGTATTTCCCAGCTGATCAAATCACAGATCATCCTGAGCGTTTCTTGGTTTCAGAAATGATTCGTGAGAAAGTTCTTCATTTGACACGTGAAGAGATTCCTCACTCAGTTGCAGTAGTGGTTGACTCTATGAAGCGTGACGAAGAGACAGACAAGGTTCACATCCGTGCAACCATCATGGTCGAGCGTGATAGCCAAAAAGGGCATTATCATCGGTAAAAGGTGGCGCTATGCTCAAGAAAATTGGGACTATGGCCCGTCGTGATATCGAACTCATGCTAGGGGATAAGGTTTTCCTAGAAACTTGGGTCAAGGTCAAGAAAAACTGGCGTGATAAAAAGCTAGATTTGGCTGACTTTGGCTATAATGAAAAAGAATACTAAGTAGAGGTGGGCTCATGCCTGCTTCTTGTTTTTACAGAAGGAGGACTTATGCCTGAATTACCAGAGGTTGAAACGGTTCGTCGTGGCTTAGAAAAATTGATTTTGGGAAAGAAGATTTCGAGTATAGAAATTCGTTATCCCAAGATGATTAAGACAGATTTGGAAGAGTTTCAAAGGGAATTGCCTGGTCAGATTATCGAGTCAATGGGACGCCGTGGAAAATATCTACTTTTTTACCTAACAGACAAAGTCTTGATTTCCCATCTGCGGATGGAGGGCAAGTATTTTTACTATCCGGATCAGGTTCCTGAACGCAAGCATGCTCATATTTTCTTCCAGTTTGAGGATGGTGGTACGCTTGTTTACGAGGATGTACGCAAGTTTGGTACGATGGAACTCTTGGCGCCTGACCTTTTGGATGCCTACTTTATTTCTAAGAAACTAGGGCCTGAGCCAAGAGAGCAGGACTTTGATTTGCAGGTCTTTCAAGCTGCCCTAGCCAAGTCTAAAAAGCCTATCAAATCACACCTCCTAGACCAAACTTTGGTAGCTGGCCTTGGCAATATCTATGTGGATGAGGTCCTCTGGCGAGCTCAGCTTCATCCAGCTAGACCTTCCCAGACTTTGACGGCAGAAGAAGCGTCAGCTATTCATGACCAGACCATTGCTGTTTTGGGACAGGCTGTTGAAAAAGGGGGCTCAACTATTCGAACCTATACAAATGCCTTTGGAGAAGACGGAACCATGCAGGATTTTCATCAGGTCTATGATAGGACTGGTCAAGCATGTTCACGCTGTGGTACCATCATTGAGAAAATCCAGCTCGGTGGACGAGGAACTCATTTTTGTCCTCAGTGTCAAAGGAGGGGCTGATGGGAAAAATCATTGGAATCACAGGAGGAATTGCCTCTGGGAAGTCAACTGTGACAAATTTCCTAAGAGAGCAAGGCTTTCAAGTGGTAGATGCTGACCGACTTGTCCACCAGCTACAAAGACATGGTGGGCGTCTATATCAGGTCTTAGTTCAGCACTTTGGACGGGAAATTATCTTAGAAAATGGAGAACTTAATCGCCCTCTCCTGGCTAGTCTCATCTTTTCAAATCCTGAGGAACGGGAATGGTCTAAGCAAACCCAAGGAGAGATTATTCGTGGGGAACTGGCAGCATTGCGAGACCAGTTAGCCCAGACAGAAGCGATTTTTTTCATGGATATTCCCCTACTTTTTGAACAGAACTACGCCAACTGGTTTGATGAAACATGGCTGGTCTATGTGAACCGTGATGTTCAGGTGGAACGTTTCATGAAACGGGATCATCTTTCTAAGGAAGTAGCAGAGTCTCGTTTGGCTGCCCAGTGGTCTTTAGAAGAAAAGAAAAAATTAGCGAGTCATGTTCTAGACAATAATGGCAGTCGTGATCAGCTTGTGAGTCAAGTAGTGAAGTTACTTGAAGGAGGCGATAGCTGTGCAAGAGATTAGTTGGAAAGATAATCTTCGTGTCGCCTGGTTCGGTAGTTTTCTAACGGGCGCCAGCATTTCCTTGGTCGTTCCTTTCATGCCTATCTTTGTGGAACAGTTGGGAATTGAAGGAGACCAAGTTGCTTTTTATGCTGGATTAGCCATCTCAGTTTCGGCTGTTTCAGCAGCTCTAGTTTCTCCCATATGGGGTATTCTTGCTGACAAGTACGGTCGTAAACCCATGATGATTCGAGCTGGTCTTGCTATGACCATCACCATGGGAGGCTTGGCCTTTGCTCCAAATATCTATTGGTTAATCTTTCTTAGATTACTAAATGGCGTATTTACAGGTTTCGTACCGAATGCGACGGCTTTAATAGCTAGTCAGGTACCTAAAGATAAGTCTGGAGCGGCTCTGGGGACTCTATCTACAGGTGTTGTTGCAGGAACACTGACGGGTCCCTTTGTTGGAGGCTTTATTGCTGAAATTTTTGGCATTCGTAATGTCTTTTTATTGGTAGGTGCTTTCTTATTTTTAGCTGCAATCCTAACCATTTTCTTTATCAAGGAAGATTTTCAGCCAGTTGCTAAGGAGAAGGCTATCCCAACGAAAGAAGTATTTTCTTCTTTCAAGTATCCTAGGCTTTTAGTAAACCTATTTTTGACTAGCTTTGTCATTCAATTTTCAGCTCAATCAATTGGTCCCATTCTAGCTCTCTATGTTCGGGACTTAGGGCAGACTGAAAATCTCCTCTTTGTATCGGGCTTGATCGTATCCAGTATGGGATTTTCTAGCATGATGAGTGCTGGAGTGATGGGAAAACTAGGAGATAAGGTGGGAAATCATAGACTTTTAGTTGCAGCGCAGATTTATTCAGTCATCATTTACCTTCTTTGTGCCCATGCAACCAGCCCCATTCAACTTGGCTTGTATCGTTTTCTCTTTGGTTTGGGAACGGGTGCTCTGATACCGGGGGTCAATGCTCTTCTCAGCAAAATGACTCCAAAATCAGGTATTTCAAGAATTTTTGCCTTTAACCAAGTCTTTTTCTACCTTGGGGGTGTTGTTGGACCTATGACTGGGATCCAGCAGTAGCAGGGCATATTTGGGCTACCACTCTGTTTTTTATGCGACAGCAGCCTGTGTGGCTCTTAGTTGTTTATACAACTTAGTTCAATTTAGATCATTATTAAAAGTAAAGGAAATCTAGTGCGAGTAAAAATCAATCTCAAATGCTCCTCTTGTGGCAGTATTAATTATCTAACCAGTAAAAACTCCAAAACCCATCCAGACAAGATTGAGGTTTTAAAGTATTGTCCCAAAGAAAGAAAAGTAACCCTACATCTTGAATCTAAGTAGAATTTATGGTAAAATAATAGGGATTTTAAGGAGTTTGATATGTACAACCTATTATTAACCATTTTATTAGTATTATCTGTTGTGATTGTGATTGCGATTTTCATGCAACCAACTAAGAACCAATCCAGCAATGTATTTGATGCCAGCTCAGGTGATTTGTTTGAACGTAGTAAGGCGCGTGGTTTTGAAGCTGTGATGCAACGTTTGACAGGTATTTTAGTCTTTTTCTGGCTAGCCATTGCCTTAGCATTGACAGTATTATCAAGTAGATAAGAAATGGGCGAGACTAGGTCTTAGCCTATTTTTATTTTATGACACTTATAAAGTTATCAGTCAAAAAAATTATAAAAATCTAGAAAGAAAACATGAAAGATAAAATAAAAGAATATTTGCAAGAGAAGGGGCGAGTGACGGTAAATGACCTAGCTCAGGCTCTCGAAAAGGATGGGTCCAATGATTTCCGTGAGTTGATTAAAACCCTGTCTCTGATGGAAAGAAAGCATCAGATTCGTTTTGAAGATGATGGTAGCCTTGCCTTGGACCAAAAGAAGAAACATGAAATTACCCTCAAAGGGATTTTTCATGCCCATAAAAACGGCTTTGGCTTTGTTAGTCTAGAAGGGGAAGAGGACGATCTTTTTGTAGGAAAAAACGATGTCAACTATGCCATTGATGGTGATACTGTTGAGGTGGTGATTAAGAAAGTCGCTGACCGTAACAAGGGAACAGCTGCAGAAGCCAAGATTATCGATATCCTAGAACATAGTCTGACAACAGTTGTCGGTCAAATCGTACTAGATCAGGAAAAACCTAAGTATGCAGGCTATATCCGTTCAAAAAATCAGAAAATCAGCCAACCGATCTATGTGAAGAAACCAGCTATCAAGTTGGAAGGTACAGAAGTTCTCAAGGTCTTTATCGACAAATACCCAAGTAAGAAACATGATTTCTTTGTCGCTAGTGTGCTGGACGTGGTGGGACATTCTACTGATGCTGGGATTGACGTTCTTGAAGTCTTGGAATCCATGGATATTGTCTCAGAATTTCCAGAGGCTGTTCTTAAGGAAGCTGAAAGTGTACCAGATAGTCCGTCTCAAAAGGATATGGAAGGTCGTCTGGACCTGAGAGATGAAATTACCTTTACCATTGACGGTGCGGATGCTAAGGACTTGGATGATGCGGTACACATCAAGCCTTTGAAGAATGGCAATATCGAACTCGGAGTTCACATCGCAGATGTTTCCTACTATGTGATCGAGGGTTCTGCCCTTGACAAGGAAGCTCTTAACCGCGCGACTTCTGTCTATGTGACAGACCGAGTGGTGCCAATGCTTCCAGAGCGTTTGTCAAATGGCATCTGCTCTCTCAATCCTCAAGTCGATCGCTTGACCCAGTCTGCTATTATGGAAATTGATAAACATGGTCGTGTGGTTAATTACACCATTACACAAACAGTTATCAAGACTAGCTTCCGAATGACCTATAGCGCTGTCAACGATATCCTAGCAGGTGACGAGGAAAAAAGACAAGAGTTTAAGAAAATTGTTCCTAGTATCGAGCTCATGGCCAAGCTTCATGAAAGGCTAGAAAGCATGCGTGAGAAACGTGGTGCACTTAATTTTGATACCAGCGAAGCTAAGATTTTAGTGGATAAAAAAGGTAAGCCTGTGGATATCGTTCTTCGTCAACGTGGCATTGCTGAGCGGATGATTGAGTCCTTCATGTTGATTGCTAATGAAACGGTTGCCGAGCACTTTAGCAAGTTGGACCTACCTTTCATCTATCGAATTCACGAGGAGCCCAAGGCTGAAAAAGTTCAGAAGTTTATTGATTACGCTTCGAGCTTTTGGTTTACGAATTTATGGAACTGCTAGTGAGATTAGCCAAGAGGCTCTCCAAGACATCATGCGTGCTGTTGAGGGAGAACCCTATGCGGATGTATTATCCATGATGCTTCTCCGTTCTATGCAACAGGCTCGTTATTCAGAGCATAATCACGGTCACTATGGACTAGCGGCCGACTATTACACTCACTTTACCAGCCCGATTCGTCGTTATCCAGACCTTCTAGTTCACCGTATGATTCGGGATTACTGGTCGTTCTAAGGAAATAGCAGAGCATTTTGAGCAAGTGATTCCAGAGATTGCAACCCAGTCTTCCAACCGTGAGCGTCGTGCCATTGAGGCTGAGCGTGAAGTCGAAGCCATGAAAAAGGCTGAGTACATGGAAGAATACGTGGGTGAAGAGTACGATGCAGTTGTATCCAGCATTGTCAAAGTTCGGTCTCTTTGTTGAATTACCAAATACAGTCGAAGGCTTGATTCACATTACCAATTTGCCTGAATTTTATCATTTCAACGAGCGTGACTTGACACTCCGTGGAGAGAAATCAGGAACAACTTTCCGTGTAGGACAGCAAATTCGAATTCGAGTTGAAAGAGCGGATAAGATGACGGGTGAGATTGATTTCTCTTATATCCCAAGTGAGTTTGATGTCATCGAAAAAGGCTTGAAACAGTCTAGTCGCAGAGACAGAGGTCGTGGTTCAAGTCGTCGTTCAGATAAGAAGGAAGACAAGAGAAAATCAGGGCGCTCAAATGATAAGCATAAGCATTCACAAAAAGACAAGAAGAAAAAAGGCAAGAAACCTTTTTACAAGGAAGTAGCTAAGAAAGGAGCCAAGCATGGCAAAGGGCGAGGGAAAGGTCGTCGCACAAAATAAAAAGGTGCACCACGACTATACAATCGTAGATACGCTTGAAGCAGGAATGGTCCTGACAGGAACTGAAATCAAGAGCGTTCGAGCTGCTCGAATCAATCTCAAGGACGGCTTTGCCCAAGTAAAAAATGGAGAAGTCTGGCTGAGCAATGTCCATATCGCCCCTTACGAAGAGGGCAATATCTGGAATCAGGAACCTGAACGCCGTCGTAAACTCCTGCTCCATAAGAAGCAAATCCAAAAATTGGAACAAGAGACCAAAGGGACAGGAATGACCCTTGTTCCCCTTAAAGTCTATCTCAAAGATGGCTATGCCAAGCTTCTTTTAGGACTTGCAAAAGGGAAACATGACTATGACAAACGGGAGTCAATCAAGCGTCGTGAACAAAACCGTGACATCGCGCGCGTGATGAAAGCTGTAAACCAGCGTTAAGAAGAGGAAGTAAAATGGAAAAACTAATTGCCTATAAACGGATGCCCTTGTGGAATAAACAGACCATGCCTGAAGCAGTTCAGCAAAAGCACAATACTAAAGTCGGTACTTGGGGGAAAATTACTGTTCTAAAAGGAGCCCTCAAGTTTATTGAGTTGACTGAAGATGGTGAGGTTCTAGCTGAGCACCTCTTTGAGGCAGGAGCTGACAATCCCATGGCGCAACCGCAAGCCTGGCACCGAGTAGAGGCTGCAACAGACGATGTAGAGTGGTACTTGGAGTTTTATTGTAGACCCGAGGATTACTTTTCTAAAAAGTACCAGACCAATCCAGTCCATTCAGAGATCCTAGAGGCTATGCAGACGGTAAAACCTGGAAGAGCCTTGGATTTGGGTTGTGGTCAAGGCCGTAACTCTCTCTTTCTTGCACAGAATGGTTTTGATGTGACAGCTGTGGATCAAAATGAACTATCTCTAGAAATCTTGCAAAGCATTGTGGAACAAGAGGATCTAGACATGCCTGTCGGACTTTACGATATCAATTCAGCCAGCATTAGCCAAGCCTATGATTTTATCGTATCGACAGTTGTTCTAATGTTTCTTCAAGCGGACCGTATTCCAGCTATCATCCAAAATATGCAGGAGCAAACTAGTGTTGGAGGCTACAACCTTATCGTCTGTGCCATGGACACGGAGGATTATCCTTGCTCGGTGAACTTCCCATTCACCTTTAGAGAAGGCGAATTAGCAGACTACTACAAGGATTGGGAATTGGTAAAGTATAATGAAAACCCAGGTCATCTGCACCGTCGTGATGAAAATGGCAATCGCATTCAACTACGCTTTGCGACCATGTTAGCCAAAAAAATCAAGTAAATCAAACATATACAAGCGAATAGTAACCTTTAAAAATAGTTTCTATTCGTTTTTATTTGCGTTGGTTGATTGGGGCGAGCAGGATTTTATGCTATACTAGAAATAGAAAATCTGAGCAGTAAAACTGTATTGCTGTCGCTCTCAGCGCAAGATGTTGTAGATGATGGAGGTGATCCAATGACGAGTCTTTTGGTGGAGCTGTATGATCGGCATGTATTGGAAAAGAATGTCTACCAAGCCTTTATCAGTGATTGTGACGAGATTCTTTTTCTATCTTTGACGAAAATAAGTAATAACGATAAACTTTCACTGCGCCATTTTATCTTGGATGAGGTTCCCCATATTCAACGAGTGACCTTTCGTCAGCTATCCTTAGAACAGCTGTCTGATCAGTTAGATTATTGCCTAGCAGGTTACGACCAAGTCCTTCTCGATGTTTTTGGAGGAGATTCGCTACTAGCCTTATCCCTCTATCAATACGGCTTGGATCGGGACCTCCCCATCGTTGCCATGGATGTCGAGCGGGGAAAACAATACAAGTGGGTAGCTGGTCAGTTGGAAAAAGAAGACTTGGACATCCCTACCCTAAGCATCCAACAGTTGATAGCCTTGCGTGGTGGAAAAATGCTCAAATCAAAACGCCCTATCCACTCAGTTGAGCAAATTGCTGCCATCAAAAAATTAGCCAGCTCTGCCATTTCCAATCCTGCTCACTGGTATCAAGTGACCCAATTTTTCTCTCTAGCTAAGACCAATGACCTTCATGCTGAAACCGAAAAGATACTGGAAAACAATGGCAAGTATTATCACTACCCAGAATCTCTCATCCCTTTACTTGTGGAGGCTGGGATGATTCGTATTGAAAGTGAAGACAAGAAACGAGTAGCATACAGCTTTCCAAGTCAAGAAGCTCAAGTTTTTTGTCGCAACAAGGGGCATATTTTAGAGGTGTATCTCTATCTCTTGGCGCTTGAATCTCAGCTGTTTGATGAGTGCATGATAGGCGGTGAAATTGATTGGAACGGCATCTTTCCAGAGGCAGACAATGTTCAAAATGAGATTGATGTCATTCTGAGAAAGGGGCGCTCGATTACCTTTATCTCCTGCAAGATGACAGATTTATCAGTTGAAGCCATCAACGAACTAGAAGTCTACGCCAATCATTTTGCTGGGGAGAGTTGCCTCAAGTTAATTGTCTGTACGGGGAAAATCAATCCCGTTTATGCCAATCGTTGTCAGGAATATGGCGTGCTCGTCATTAGAAGCGAGCAGATCCCCAATCTCATTCCTATACTAAAAAATACTCTAAGAGATTTAAAAGATAAAAAAGCAATATGAAAGGCTGGAATTCCAGCCTTTTTTACTTCTTTTTCGAATAAATGAGAAAAGGAGGTAGACCATGTTTGTAGCCAGAGATGCCAAGGGAAATTTGGTGAATGCCCTCGAAAAAGATGTGACCAAGCAGCCTTACACCTGCCCAGTTTGTGGGGGCGGACTACGCTTACGCCAAGGACAGAGTGTTCGAACGCACTTTGCCCATGAAAGGTTAAGGGATTGTATCGCTATTTTCGAGAATGAAAGTTCAGAACACTTAGGCAACAAAGAGGCCCTTTATCATTGGGCCAAGAAGGACAATCAGGTCGCCTTAGAATATAGTTTGCCCGAGATTCAGCAGATAGCGGATGTTCTCGTCAATGAGAAACTAGTTTTGGAAGTTCAATGCAGTCCCTTGTCTCAAAAGCTTTTAGGCGATAGAAGCCAAGGATACCGTAGCCAGGGCTATCAGGTTATCTGGCTACTGGGAGAAAAACTCTGGTTAAAGGAGCGATTGACACAATTGCAAAGGGGATTTCTCTATTTTAGTCAAAATATGGGTTTCTTTGTTTGGGAACTGGATCTCAAAAGGAAAATTTTGAGACTCAAATATCTTTTGCATCAGGACCTACGTGGCAAGCTTCATTTTCAGGTCAAGGAATTTCCCTATGGCCAAGGAAATCTCTTGGAAATTCTACGATTTCCTTATCAGAAACAAAAACTGCCTCGTTTTGCGGTTGTGCAAGATTCCACTATCTGTCACTATATTCGCCAGCAGTTGTACTACCAAACGCCTTACTGGATGAAGAAGCAGGAGGAGGCCTATCATCAAGGAGACAATCTATTAAACCATCAACTAGATGACTGGTATCCCCAGGTCAGACCGATAGAGTCAGGTGATTTTTTGCAGATTGAAACGGATTTGACTAGTTATTATAGAAATTTTCAGGCTTACTATAAAAAAAATCCGAAAAATAATCGCCAAAAGCTCTATCCACCAGCCTTTTATCACTTATATTTCTCAAGAAATATGGTAAAATAGAAAGGATGGAGGAATCTTATGGTATTACAACGACATGAAATAAATGAAAAAGATACATGGGATCTTTCAACAATCTACCCAACAGATCATGCTTGGGAAGAAGCCTTGAAAGACTTAACTGAAAAAGTACAAACAGCAGCCCAGTATGAGGGGCATCTCTTGGATAGCGCAGACAGTTTGCTTGAGATTACAGAATTCTCACTTGACTTGGAACGCCAAGTTGAAAAGCTTTATGTCTATGCGCATATGAAAAATGACCAGGACACGCGTGAGGCCAAGTATCAAGAGTACTATGCTAAGGCAATGACCCTATACAGTCAGTTAGAACAAGCCTTTTCATTCTATGAACCTGAGTTTATGGAGATTAGTGAAGAGCAGTATGCGGCCTTCCTAGAAGCTCAACCAAAACTCCAAGTTTACAAGCACTTTTTGACAAGCTCTTGCAAAAGAAAGACCATGTTCTTTCGCAACGTGAGGAAGAATTGCTTGCTGGAGCAGGAGAAATCTTTGGCGCTGCTAGTGAAACCTTCGCTATTTTGGACAACGCGGATATTAGCTTCCCATATGTCCTTGATGACGAAGGCAAGGAAGTGCAACTCTCACACAGTACTTACATTCGCTTGATGGAGTCTAAAAACCGTGAGGTGCGCCGTGGTGCCTATGAAGCCCTTTATGCGACTTATGAGCAATTCCAGCATACTTACGCTAAGACTTTGCAGACAAATGTTAAGGTGCAAAACTACCGCGCAAAAGTTCGTAACTATAAGAGTGCTCGCCATGCAGCCCTCGCAGCAAATTTTGTTCCAGAAAGTGTCTATGACAATCTAGTAGCAGCAGTTCGCAAGCATTTGCCACTCTTACATCGTTACCTTAAACTTCGTTCTAAAATCTTGGGGATTTCAGATCTCAAGATGTATGATGTCTACACTCCGCTCTCGTCAGTAGATTATAGCTTTACTTACGAAGAAGCCTTGAAAAAGGCAGAAGAGGCCTTGGCGGTCTTGGGTGACGACTACTTGAGCCGTGTTAAACGGGCCTTCAGTGAGCGTTGGATTGATGTCTATGAAAATCAAGGCAAGCGTTCTGGTGCCTACTCTGGTGGTTCATACGATACCAATGCCTTTATGCTCCTCAACTGGCAGGACAATCTAGACAATCTCTTTACCCTTGTCCATGAAACAGGTCATAGTATGCACTCAAGCTATACTCGTGAAACCCAACCATATGTTTACGGGGATTATTCTATCTTCTTGGCAGAGATTGCCTCAACGACCAATGAAAATATCTTGACGGAGAAATTATTGGAGGAAGTGGAAGACGATGCAACTCGCTTTGCTATTCTCAATAACTTCCTAGACGGTTTCCGTGGAACAGTCTTCCGTCAAACTCAATTCGCTGAGTTTGAACACGCCATCCACCAAGCAGACCAAAATGGAGAAGTCTTGACAAGTGATTTCCTCAATAAACTCTACGCTGACTTGAACCAAGAGTACTATGGACTCAGCAAGGAAGACAATCCTCAAATCCAATACGAGTGGGCACGCATTCCACACTTCTACTATAACTACTATGTTTATCAGTATTCGACAGGTTTTGCAGCAGCTTCAGCCTTGGCTGAAAAGATTGTCCATGGAAGTCAAGAAGATCGTGATCGCTATATCGACTACCTCAGGCTGGTAAGTCTGACTATCCGCTCAATGTTATGAGAAAAGCGGGAGTTGATATGGAAAAAGAAGACTATCTTAACGATGCTTTTGCCGTCTTTGAACGCCGCTTGAACGAGTTTGAAGCCCTTGTTGAAAAATTGGGACTAGCTTAAGATGGTAGAGTCTTATAGTAAAAATGCCAATCACAATATGCGACGTCCTGTCGTCAAGGAAGAAATCGTAGAACTCATGCGCCAGCGTCAAAAACAGGTGACAGGTTCTTTGAAAGAATTGGAGACCTTCGCTCGCAAGGAAAACATTCCCATTATTCCCCATGAAACGGTTGCTTATTTCCGTTTTCTCATGGAAACCATGCAACCTAAGAATATTTTGGAGATCGGAACGGCAATTGGCTTTTCTGCCCTCCTGATGGCGGAACATGCGCCAGATGCTAAGATTACAACGATTGACCGTAATCCTGAGATGATCGGCTTTGCCAAGGAAAACTTTGCTCAGTTTGATAGTCGCAAGCAAATCACCCTCTTAGAGGGAGATGCAGTCGATGTTTTATCTAGCCTGACAGAAACTTATGATTTTGTCTTTATGGATTCGGCCAAGTCCAAGTACATTATCTTTCTACCAGAGATTCTCAAACATTTAGAAGTTGGTGGCGTAGTCGTCTTGGATGATATTTTCCAAGGGGGCGATGTTGCTAAGGACATCATGGAAGTCCGTCGAGGTCAGCGCACCATTTATAAAGGTTTGCAGAGACTTTTCGATGCTACTTTGGACAATCCAGGTCTAACAGCAACTCTAGTTCCACTTGGCGATGGGATTCTCATGCTGAGAAAAAATGTGGCAGATGTGCAGCTTCCTGAGAGCGAATAATTTTTAGAAAAATTTAAGATAATTTAGTAAAATAGAGAAGGTAACTTACCATAAAAGGAGTAAACATGAAGAAAAAACTATTGGCAGGAGCCATTACCTTATTATCTGTAGCGACTTTGGCTGCTTGTTCAAAAAGTTCTGAAGGGGCTGACCTCATCAGCATGAAGGGTGATGTCGTCACTGAACACCAATTTTATGAACAAGTCAAAAACAATCCAACTGCGCAACAAGTCTTGCTTAATATGACCATCCAAAAAGTATTTGAAAAACAATATGGTTCAGAAGTGACTGACAAAGAGGTGGATGATGCCGTTGCTGAGGAACAAAAGAAATACGGCGATAGCTACAACAGCGTACTTCAACGTGCGGGTATGACTCCTGAGACTCGTAAAGCTCAAATTCGCACAAGTAAGTTGGTCGAATTGGCAGTTAAAAAAGCAGCAGAAAATGAATTGACAGACGAAGCTTACCAAAAAGCTTTTGAGTCTTATACACCAGATGTAACAGCTCAGATCATCCGTATGGATAATGAAGACAAGGCAAAAGAAGTGCTTGAAAAAGCAAAAGCAGCAGGAGCTGATTTTGCTCAGTTGGCAAAAGACAACTCAAATGATGACAAGACAAAAGAAAATGGTGGCGAAATCACTTTTGACTCGGCTTCTACAGAACTTCCAGAACAAGTTAAGAAGGCGGCCTTTGCCTTGGATGTGAATGGTGTCTCTGATGTTATCACAGCGACTGGAACACAAGCCTACAGTACCCAATACTACATTATTAAGCTAACCAAGAAAACAGAAAAATCATCAAACCTAGATGATTACAAAGAAAAATTAAAAACAGTCATTTTGACGCAGAAACAAAACGATTCATCTTTCGTTCAGAGCGTTATCGGAAAAGAATTCCAAGCTGCAAATATTAAAGTGAAAGATCCTGTTTTCCAAAATATCTTTGCCCAATACGTTGGTGGTGCAGACTCAAACTCAAGCAGTAGCTCATCAGCAGAATAAAAAAGAAAATACAAACTTTGTCTTGAAGTTTGTATTTTTTGTGATCAGTTTCGGCAAAATAGCAAAATTCGAAGGATTGGAGGATAAGAGTTTTTTTCTTTCTGAAAAAATGGTATAATAGCAATCAAAACTAGAAAATAAAACGGAATTAGGAACAGTTTTCTCTGTTTCTATTAGAGTGGTGACATATGAAAATTAGTAAAAGGCACCTATTGAACTATTCCATTTTGATTCCTTACCTCCTTTTATCGATTTTGGGTCTAATTGTTGTTTACTCAACGACGAGTGCTACCTTGATCCAAGAAGGGAAAAGTGCTCTTCAGTTAGCTCGGAACCAAGGAATGTTTTGGGTAGTTAGTTTGGTTTTGATTGCCTTAATTTATAAACTGAAACTTGGTTTTTTAAGAAATGAACGCTTGATTTTTATCGTTATGTTTGTAGAGATGATTCTCCTAGCTTTGGCTCGGCTAATTGGAACCCCAGTCAATGGTGCCTACGGTTGGATTTCTGTAGGACCTGTAACGATTCAGCCTGCAGAGTACCTTAAGATTATCATTATTTGGTACCTAGCCCATCGATTCTCAAAACAGCAAGATGAGATAGCTGTTTACGATTTCCAAGTCTTGACTCAGAATCAGTGGTTACCTCGAGCTTTTAACGACTGGCGTTTCGTTTTACTGGTTTTGATTGGTAGTTTGGGAATTTTCCCTGACTTGGGAAATGCGACCATTCTGGTCTTGGTGTCGCTGCTTATGTACACAGTCAGTGGAATTGCCTATCGTTGGTTCTCGACTATACTGACTCTCTTAGCAGGAAGTTCCATTTTAGTCTTGTCTGTCATTCGTCTCGTCGGGGTTGAAAAGTTTTCTCAAATTCCTGTATTTGGTTACGTTGCTAAACGTTTTAGTGCCTTCTTTAATCCCTTTAATGACTTGGCGGGTGCAGGACACCAGCTCGCAAATTCCTACTATGCAATGGTAAATGGTGGCTGGTTTGGACTTGGATTAGGAAATTCCATTGAGAAACGTGGTTATTTGCCAGAAGCACATACGGATTTCGTCTTTTCAATCGTCATCGAGGAATTTGGATTTGTAGGAGCGGGTATGATTTTGGCACTCCTCTTCTTCTTGATTTTGAGAATTATATTAGTCGGTATTCGTGCTAAGGATCCCTTTAACTCCATGGTTGCTATCGGTGTCGGAGGAATGATCCTTGTTCAGGTCTTTGTCAATATCGGTGGAATTTCCGGTTTGATTCCTTCTACAGGGGTAACCTTCCCCTTCCTTTCACAAGGGGGGAATAGTCTCCTAGTCTTATCTGTAGCCATTGCCTTTGTACTAAATATCGATGCTAGTGAAAAACGTGCCAAACTTATCAGAGAATATGAAGGTCAAACTTCTGTTACTCTATAAGGATTGAATGGAAAGGAAAGTTTATGTCACTTCAAAAATTAGAAAACTATAGCAATAAAGCCGTCGTCCAAGAAGAAGTCTTGATTTTGACAGAGCTATTAGAAGACATCACAAAAATATGCTTGCGCCAGAGACTTTTGATAAAATCATGCAGTTGAAGGACTTGTCTACAAGCGAAAACTATCAAGGACTCAATAAATTGGTGACCAGCCTTTCAAACGAGGAAATGATCTATATTTCTCGCTATTTCTCAATCCTTCCACTCTTGATCAATATCTCTGAAGATGTGGATTTGGCTTATGAGATCAATCACCAAAATAATGTGGACCAAGACTATCTAGGAAAACTGTCAACAACCATTAAGATGGTGGCTGAAAAAGAAAACGCGGCTGCAATTTTGGAGCAGCTGAATGTGGTTCCAGTTTTGACGGCCCACCCGACTCAAGTACAACGCAAGAGTATGCTGGATTTAACCAATCATATCCATACACTCTTACGGAAGTACCGTGATGTCAAACTCGGCTTGATCAACAAAGAAAAATGGCACACAGATCTCCGTCGTTACATTGAAATTATCATGCAAACGGACATGATTCGCGAGAAGAAATTGAAGGTAACCAACGAAATCACCAACGTGATGGAGTACTATCAGAGTTCTTTCTTGAATGCTGTTCCACGTTTGACGGCTGAGTATAAGAAACTAGCTAAGGAACAAGGTATCGAGCTCCAACATCCAAAACCAATTACTATGGGGATGTGGATTGGAGGAGACCGTGATGGAAATCCTTTCGTAACTGCGGAAACTCTAAACAAATCAGCCTTGACTCAGTGCGAAGTCATCATGAACTATTATGATGAAAAAATTTATAATCTTTATCGTGAATTTTCACTTTCAACCAGCATCGTGAATGTCAGCGACAAGGTTCGTGAGATGGCGCTGAAGTCACAAGATAACTCCATTTATCGCGAAAAAGAACTCTATCGTCGTGCTCTTTTTGATATCCAAGCTAAGATGCAGGCAACCAAGACCTATCTTATCGAAGATAAGGATGTTCATCCAAGATATGCCACTGCAGATGAATTCTACCAAGACTTGTTAGCCATCCGAGATTCTCTATTAGAGAACAAAGGTGAATACCTGATTTCAGGAGAATTTGTAGAGTTGATGCAGGCGGTTGAAATCTTTGGTTTCTATCTTGCCTCTATCGATATGCGCCAAGACTCTAGTGTTCACGAAGCCTGTGTGGCAGAATTGCTAGCATCTGCAGGTATCAACGACCATTATAGTGACCTTTCTGAAGATGAAAAATGCGCCCTCCTTTTAAAAGAGTTGGAAGAAGATCCTCGTATCCTCTCAGCAACTCATGCTGAAAAGTCAGAACTACTTGAGAAAGAACTTTCTATCTTTAAAGCCGCTCGCAAGTTGAAGGATAAATTAGGTGAAAACGTCATCCGTCAAACCATTATCTCTCATGCAACCAGTGTGTCCGATATGCTAGAATTAGCCATCATGCTCAAGGAAGTTGGCTTGGTAGATGCTCAAAAAGCCCGCGTTCAGATTGTTCCCTTGTTTGAAACGATCGAAGACTTGGATCACTCAGAAGAAACCATGAGAAGATATTTCTCTCTTCCTTTGGCTAAAAAATGGATTGCTTCAAAAGACAACTACCAAGAAATCATGCTAGGTTACTCTGATAGTAACAAGGACGGTGGTTATTTATCATCATGTTGGACACTTTACAAGGCGCAACAACAATTAACTGCTATCGGTGATGAATTTGGTGTTAAGGTCACTTTCTTCCATGGTCGTGGTGGTACTGTGGGTCGTGGTGGTGGACCAACTTATGAAGCTATCACATCTCAACCACTCAAGTCTATTAAGGACCGCATCCGTCTGACTGAGCAGGGAGAAGTGATTGGAAACAAATACGGTAACAAAGACGCTGCTTATTACAACCTTGAGATGTTGGTTTCTGCAGCCATTAACCGTATGATTACCAAGAAGAAGAGTGATACCAATACGTCAAATCGTTACGAAGCCATCATGGACCAAGTAGTGGATCGCAGCTACGATATCTACCGTGACTTGGTCTTTGGAAATGAACATTTCTATGACTATTTCTTTGAGTCCAGTCCGATTAAGGCTATTTCAAGCTTTAATATCGGTTCGCGTCCAGCCGCTCGTAAGACTATTACAGAAATCGGTGGTTTGCGTGCCATTCCTTGGGTCTTCTCATGGTCACAAAGTCGTGTCATGTTCCCTGGATGGTATGGAGTAGGATCCAGCTTTAAAGAGTTTATTGATCAAGATCCTGATAATATTGAGATCCTCCGTGACATGTACCAAAACTGGCCTTTCTTCCAATCTTTGCTTTCCAATGTGGACATGGTCTTGTCTAAGTCTAACATGAACATTGCCTTTGAATATGCTAAGCTCTGTGAAGATGAAGAAGTGCAAGCCATCTATTACACTATTTTAGATGAATGGCAATTGACCAAGAACGTTATTCTAGCTATTGAAGGCTATGACGAACTCTTGGCTGAAAACTCTTACCTAAAAGACAGCCTAAACTATCGTATGCCTTACTTTAACATCCTTAACTACATCCAGTTGGAGTTGATCAAACGTCAACGTCGCGGCGAATTGTCAGCTGACGAAGAAAAACTAATCCATACGACTATCAACGGAATTGCAACTGGTTTGCGTAATTCAGGCTGATCTTCTACAAGCTTCCTCTTTTTTCAAGGGGAAGTTTTTGAATAGTTTAAAAAATTCTAAAAATAGTCTTGACAAGTAGTTGAAAAATGATATAATTTAAACATTCAGAAAGTAATCATGCTCGTTTTTTAGAGAGTCTGTGGTTGGTGGAAACAGATAGATGAAAGTGATGAAAATTGGGCTGAATGTTATTAAGAATTTGAAATCATAAAAATTCGGTGAGCACACCTTACAGTGCAACTCGTGAATGCGAGAAAGAGCGATAGGGATATTCCCTATAATTGAGGTGGCACCGCGCATCGACGTCCTCACACAAGTTTTTTGTGTGAGGACTTTTTTGTTGGAGGAGACTTATGGAATTTAAACGATGGCGTCACTTGTTTTGAGTGAGAAGAGTATAGTACAAGTGATTTAAAGGAGAAAAAATATGAAAAATAAACGTTTAATTGGAATTATCGCTGGATTAGCAGTATTGGTAGTGGCTAGTTTGATTTATTCATCTATGAACAAGCCGGTAGCTAAGGAAGAGCAAAAGGTTGCTAAGGTTGGTGTCCTTCAATTTGTTAGCCACCCATCCTTGGACTTGATTTACCAAGGGATTCAAGATGGATTAGCCGAAGAAGGCTATAAGGACGACCAGGTAAAAATCGACTTTATGAACTCTGAAGGAGATCAGAGCAAGGTTGCAACCATGAGTAAACAATTGGTAGCAAATGGAAATGACGTTGTTGTTGGGATTGCGACACCAGCTGCTCAAGGACTCGCTAGTGCTACAAAAGATCTACCTGTTATCATGGCTGCTATTACAGACCCAATCGGTGCTAACTTGGTCAAAGATTTGAAAAAACCAGGTGGCAACATCACAGGGGTATCAGACCACAACCCTGCTGAACAGCAAGTGGAATTGATTAAAACTTTGACACCAAATGTCAAAACAATCGGCGCTCTTTACTCAAGTAGCGAAGATAACTCAAAAACACAGGTAGAAGAATTCAAGGCTTATGCTGAAAAAGCTGGTTTAACAGTCGAGACCTTTGCAGTTCCATCAACAAATGAAATTGCTTCAACAGTCAATGTCATGACAAGCAAGGTCGATGCAATCTGGGTTCCAATTGACAACACCATTGCATCCGCATTCTCAACAGTTGTTTCAAGCAACCAAACAGCTAAAAAGCCAATCTACCCAAGTGCCACTGCCATGGTAGAAGCAGGTGGATTAGCATCTGTAGTAGTTGACCAACACGATCTTGGAGTGGCTACTGGTAAGATGATTGCCAAAGTTTTGAAAGGTGAAAAACCAGCTGATACGCCAGTTAATGTCTTTTCAACTGGTAGTCAGTGATTAATAAAAAACTAGCGCAGGAACTTGGTATCACCATTCCTGAGTCCGTTCTAAAAGAAGCAGGACAAGTGATTGAATAAAGATAAAGGAGGAGCTGGGCACATCTCCTCCCATTTTTACTAAAGAAAGAAATGAGTGAAAGATTATGATAGTATCCATTATTTCTCAGGGGATGGTCTGGGCGATTTTAGGTTTGGGAATCTTTATGACTTTTCGAATTTTGAATTTCCCTGATATGACTACTGAAGGTTCTTTTCCTCTTGGAGGAGCAGTAGCTGTAACCTTGATAACACAGGGAGTCAACCCATTTATAGCAACCCTAGCTGCAGTAGGAGTGGGCTGCCTAGCTGGTATGGCAACAGGTCTCTTATACACCAAAGGAAAAATCCCAACCCTCTTATCAGGGATTCTGGTCATGACTTCCTGCCATTCCATCATGCTCATGATTATGGGACGTGCCAATCTGGGGCTTCTTGGAACCAAGCAAATTCAGGATGTCTTGCCTTTTGATTCGGACCTTAACCAACTCCTGACTGGACTAATCTTTGTAGCTCTTGTAATTGGTCTCATGCTCTTTTTCCTTGATACTAAACTAGGTCAAGCTTATATCGCTACAGGTGATAATCCTGATATGGCTAGTAGTTTTGGTATCAATACAGGACGAATGGAACTTATGGGCTTAGTTCTCTCAAATGGGATCATCGCACTTGCAGGAGCCTTAATTGCTCAACAAGAAGGATACGCAGATGTTTCTCGAGGAATTGGAGTGATTGTCGTAGGGCTTGCTAGCTTGATTATTGGTGAGGTATTGTTCAAGAGTTTGACCCTGGCAGAGCGACTCATGACCATCGTCGTTGGCTCTATCGCCTATCAGTTCCTCGTCTGGGGAGTGATTGCTCTTGGATTTAATACAAGTTATCTTCGTTTGTACAGCGCCTTGATTTTGGCGGTTTGCCTTATGATTCCAACCTTTAAAGACAAATACCTGAAAGGAGTCAAGTTTAGCAAATGACAGCAATTGTAGAATTAAAAAATGCTACCAAAGTCATCACGAATGGCTTTGACGAGGAAAAAATCATTCTGAATGATGTTTCTCTTGAAATTTTCGAACATGATTTTATTACCATCCTAGGGGGAAATGGAGCAGGGAAGTCAACACTTTTTAACACTATTGCAGGTACCTTACCTTTAACAAGTGGAAGTATCCGTATCATGGGGGAGGATGTGACGCATTTTTCACCTGAAAAGCGGGCTAAATATTTGTCTCGTGTCTTTCAGGATCCTAAGATGGGTACGGCTCCTCGTATGACGGTAGCGGAAAATCTCTTGATTGCCAAGTTTCGTGGTGAGAAGAGAGGACTCCTTCCTAGAAGGCTATCAAGTCATCGGGAAGAGTTTCAGACTACCATTGAAAAAGTGGGAAATGGGCTTGAAAAACACCTGGACACTCCTATTGAATTTTTATCAGGCGGTCAACGCCAGGCCTTGAGTCTCTTGATGGCAACCTTGAAGCGTCCTGAGTTGCTCTTGTTGGATGAACACACAGCAGCCCTTGACCCAAAAACAAGTGTGGCCTTGATGGAATTAACAGATGACTTTGTCAGCAAGGATCATCTAACAGCCTTGATGATTACCCACCATATGGAGGATGCGCTGAAGTATGGAAATCGTTTGATAGTCATGAAGGAAGGCCGTATCATCCAAGACCTCAATAAAGAAGAAAAAGCTCAGATGAAAATTTCAGACTACTATCAATTATTTGAATAGATGAGTTAAATAATCATCAAAAAATAGAGAAGAGAAACTTAGAAGCATTAAAGTGTTTCTGAGTTTTTTAACTTTCCTTTCTATCAAGAAAAATAAGGCAAAGAGAATTACGGAAAGCGTATGAAATGGTTTACTTTTTTTCAGAAATAAGCTATACTAGTTTACGTGAAACTATGATAAGATGGAGGTATTGTGTATGGTTGACAAGCAAGTCATTGAAGAAATCAAAAACAATACCAACATTGTGGAAGTCATAGGCGACGTGATTTCTTTACAAAAGGCTGGACGGAACTATTTAGGGCTCTGTCCTTTTCATGGTGAGAAGACCCCCTCTTTCAACGTTGTGGAAGACAAGCAGTTTTATCACTGTTTTGGATGTGGGCGTTCAGGAGATGTCTTTAAGTTTATCGAAGAATACCAAGGCGTGTCCTTCATGGAGGCCGTTCAGCTCTTAGGAGAGCGCGTCGGTATTCAACTAGCCATGCCTGTCCAGTCTCGTCCCCAACAAGCTTCCCCTCATCAAGCTCTATATGATATGCATGAAGAAGCTGCCCGTTTTTACCATGCCATCCTCATGACGACCAAAATGGGAGAAGAAGCAAGGGCTTATCTCTACCAACGCGGATTGACAGATGATGTTCTGAAGCATTTCCAGATTGGGCTGGCTCCAGCAGAGAGAACCTATCTCTACCAACGTTTATCTGATAAGTTTGAGGAAAAGGATTTATTGGATTCGGGCTTGTTTTATCTGTCAGATGGCAATCAATTTTATGATACTTTTTTTGGACGGATCATCTTTCCTTTGACCAATGACAAGGGGCAGGTTATTGCATTTTCAGGTCGTATCTGGCAAGAAACGGATAGTCAGACTGCCAAATATAAAAATAGTCGCTCGACTGCAATTTTTAACAAGAGTTACGAATTGTATCATTTGGACAAGGCAAAAAAGGGAACAGGTAAGATTACAGAGCTCTATCTGATGGAAGGCTTCATGGATGTGATCGCAGCCTACCGTGCTGGTATAGAAAATGCTGTAGCTTCCATGGGAACAGCCTTAAGTAAGGAGCATGTTGACCACCTCAAACGCTTTACCAAAAAAATTGTTCTCAGCTATGATGGCGACAAGGCAGGGCAGGCAGCAACAGCCAAGGCACTAGAGGAGTTAAAAGACTTTTCAGTGGAGGTTGTTCGAGTACCTGATGCCATGGACCCAGATGAATATTTGCAAAAGAATTCTGCGGAAGACCTAGCATACCTCTTAACCAAGACTCGTATCAGTCCTATAGAGTTCTATATTCACCAGCTCAAGCCTGATAATAGTGATAACTTGCAGGCGCAAATTGAGTTCATTGAAAAGATTGCACCCCTAATCGCCAAAGAAAAGTCTATCACTGCCCAGAATTCTTATATCCACATTCTGGCGGATAATCTACCTTCTTTTGATTACCAGCAGGTGGAACAGATAGTAAATGAAAGTCGAATTGTTCAAAGGCAGGAAAGAGTCAAAGAGGAGCAACCTCCGGCAGCGATTAGTTTACCTGTAACGCGGCAACTGACAGCAGTCATGAGAGCAGAGGCGCATCTCCTCTATAGGATGGCTGAGAACCCAGTTGTGTTAAATGACTACCGATTAAGAGAAGATTTTTTCTTTGATACCCCAGAATTTCAGATTCTTTACGAATTATTAAGTGAGCAGGGAGAAGTCGGCTCAGAGGAACTTTCTCATCAGACGCCTGAGGTTGAAAATGCTTGGTACCACGTGCTTAGCTTGGATTTGCCAGTTGAGATGTCGCCTCAAGAGCTAGCGGAAGTCGAAGCGACTCGAAACCGTGCCCTCCTCAGCAAGGACAATTTAAGAATTAAAAAGAAAGTGCAGGAAGCTAGTCATGTAGGAGATACAGACACAGCCTTGGAAGAATTGCAACGATTGATTTCCCAAAAGAGAAGAATGGAGTAATAATGGCAACAAAACAAAAAGAAGTAACTACATTTGATGTGCAAGTGGCAGACTTTATCCGTAACCACAAAAAAACAGGAACAGCAACAGACGACGAAATCAATTCAAGTCTGGTTATTCCTTTTACCCTAGATGCAGACGGCATTGAAGACCTTTTGCAACGGATTCAGGATGCTGGGATTTCCATCACAGACAACGAAGGAAATCCAAGTGCGCGTGTTCTTAGTACAGAAGAAGAACCAGAACTCAGTGATGAGGACTTGATTGGCTCAACTTCTGCCAAGGTTAATGACCCAGTCCGTATGTATTTGAAGGAAATCGGGGTTGTTCCTCTCTTGACCAACGAAGAGGAAAAAGAATTGGCCCTTGCAGTTGAGGCAGGTGATATCGAAGCCAAACAACGTCTTGCCGAAGCCAACCTTCGTTTGGTGGTTTCTATCGCTAAGCGCTACGTAGGGCGTGGCATGCAGTTTCTTGACTTGATCCAAGAAGGAAACATGGGCTTGATGAAGGCAGTGGACAAGTTTGACTATTCAAAAGGATTTAAGTTTTCAACTTACGCAACTTGGTGGATTCGTCAGGCAATCACTCGTGCCATCGCTGATCAGGCTCGTACTATTCGTATTCCTGTTCACATGGTTGAAACGATTAACAAGCTAGTCCGTGAGCAGCGTAATCTTCTTCAAGAATTGGGACAAGATCCAACACCTGAACAAATCGCTGAGCGTATGGATATGACACCTGACAAGGTACGCGAAATCTTGAAAATCGCCCAAGAGCCAGTATCGCTTGAAACACCGATTGGTGAAGAGGACGATAGTCATCTTGGGGACTTTATCGAAGACGAAGTGATTGAAAATCCCGTAGACTATACAACTCGTATCGTCTTGCGTGAGCAGTTGGATGAGGTTTTGGATACTCTCACAGACCGTGAAGAAAACGTCCTGCGCCTTCGTTTCGGGCTAGATGATGGTAAAATGCGTACCCTTGAAGATGTTGGGAAAGTCTTTAACGTAACTCGTGAACGTATCCGTCAGATCGAGGCCAAGGCTTTGAGAAAATTGCGCCAACCAAGTCGCAGCAAACCGCTTCGTGATTTTATTGAAGATTAGAGTGAGGATGAACATGGCTTATACAGAAGAGCAAATTGAGGCTATTAAAACACGTATTTTAAACGCCTTGGAAGAAGTAATCGACCCTGAGTTGGGAATTGATATTGTCAATTTGGGTTTGATTTATGAAATTCGTTTTGATGGTGAAACAGGTCACACTGAAATTGATATGACCTTGACAACTATGGGCTGCCCACTGGCTGACCTCTTAACAGACCAGATACACGATGCGATGACAGAGGTGCCTGAGGTAACCAATACCGAGGTTAAATTGGTCTGGTATCCAGCTTGGACGGTTGAAAAAATGAGCCGCTATGCACGTATCGCCCTAGGAATTAAGTAAAGAGTAAGAAAAATGTGAGAGACGATTGGAAAATAGGGTAAATTCCTCTTTTTCCTCTGGTCTCTTCTTTCTTTTGCTGATTTTCTGGAAATAAAATGGTATAATGAATGGTATGGAAAACGAAAAATTGCGTGTCAATATGCTAAGTTCAAGTGAAAAAGTGGCTGGTCAGGGAGTATCAGGAGCCTACCGTGAATTGGTGCGTCTCCTACATCGTGATGCCCAAGATCAGTTAATTGTTACGGAGAATCTTCCTGTGGAGGCTGATGTAACCCACTTTCATACCATTGATTTCCCCTATTATTTATCCACTTTCCAAAAGAAACGCTCTGGGAGAAAAATTGGCTATGTGCATTTTTTGCCTGATACGCTTGAGGGGAGTTTGAAAATTCCATTTTTCTTAAAGGGAATTATCAAACGCTATGTATTTTCTTTTTACAACCGAATGGAACACTTGGTAGTGGTCAATCCCATGTTTATCGAGGATTTGGTGGCAGCTGGTATTCCACGTGAAAAAGTGACTTATATTCCAAACTTTGTAAATAAAGAAAAATGGCATCCACTGCCAGCTGACCAAGTAGCAAAACTTCGTCAGGAAATGGATTTAGCGGAAGATCAGTTTGTCGTAGTCGGTGCAGGTCAGGTTCAGAAACGAAAAGGGATAGATGATTTTATCCGCCTAGCTGAGGAATTACCAGAAATTACATTTATCTGGGCTGGAGGTTTCATTTGGCGGGATGACAGATGGTTATGAACGCTATAAAAAAATCATGGAGAATCCCCCTAAAAATCTAATTTTTCCAGGTATTGTTCCTCCAGAGCGAATGCGGGAGCTCTACGCTTTAGCAGATTTGTTCTTGCTACCAAGTTACAATGAACTATTCCCTATGACTATCTTAGAGGCAGCTAGCTGTGAAGCACCGATTATGTTGAGGGATTTAGATCTATACAAGGTCATCCTTGAAGGGAATTATCGTGCGACAAGTGATGTTTCAGAGATGAGAGAAGCCATTCTCGAATACAAAGATCATCCTGAAAAGTTGAAAGACTTGAAAGAAAAAGCTAGAGAGATTTCTAAAGAGTACTCCGAGGAGCATTTACTGGAAATCTGGTTGAAGTTCTATCAGGAACAGGCAGCTCTAGGCAAAAAGTGAGGTAATTTATGCGAATTGGTTTATTTACAGATACCTATTTTCCTCAGGTTTCCGGGGTTGCGACTAGTATACGGACTTTGAAAACTGAGCTTGAAAAGCAGGGGCATGCAGTTTTTATCTTTACAACGACTGATAAAGACGTGAACCGATATGAGGATTGGCAAATTATTCGAATTCCGAGTGTCCCTTTCTTTGCGTTTAAGGATCGACGATTTGCCTACCGAGGCTTTACAAAGGCGCTTGAAATTGCCAAGCAGTATCAACTCGATATTATTCATACCCAGACAGAATTTTCACTTGGTTTGTTAGGGATTTGGATTGCGAGAGAATTGAAAATTCCAGTTATTCATACCTACCATACCCAGTATGAAGACTATGTGCATTACATTGCTAAGGGCATGCTAATTCGTCCGAGTATGGTAAAATATTTGGTGCGTGGCTTCCTTCATGATGTAGATGGCGTGATTTGCCCTAGTGAGATTGTTCGTGACCTTTTATCTAAATACAAAGTCAAGGTTGAAAAGCGTGTCATCCCAACTGGAATTGAGCTAGCTAAGTTTGAACGACCTGAGATCAAAGAGGAAAACTTGAAAGAACTTCGTTCGAAGTTAGGCATTCAGGAAGGCGAGAAAATATTGCTGAGTCTTTCTCGTATCTCCTATGAGAAGAATATCCAAGCAGTCCTAGATGCCTTTGTTGAGGTATTGAAAGAAGAAGATAAGGTGAAGTTGGTTGTTGCTGGAGATGGTCCTTATCTGGACAGTCTGAAGGAACAAGCAGTGAAATTGCAGATCCAAGATCATGTGATTTTTACTGGTATGATCGCCCCGAGTGAAACAGCCTTATACTATAAAGTGGCTGATTTCTTTATCTCTGCATCCACTAGTGAAACCCAAGGCCTGACTTATCTAGAGAGTCTAGCCAGTGGAACGCCTGTCATCGCTCATGGCAATCCTTATCTGGATAATCTGATCAGTGACAAAATGTTTGGAACCCTCTACTATGGAGAGCATGATCTTGCGGGTGCTATCTTGGAGGCCTTGATTGCCACTCCAGATATGGATGAGCAGAAGTTGGCTGATAAGTTGTATGAGATTTCGGCTGAGAATTTTGGGAAACGAGTTCATGAGTTTTTATCTCGATGCGATGATTTCAAATAAATTTGAGCAGGAACTACGTGGCGACGAACCCATGACACAGCGATTCTTAAAAACTATTTTTGTACCTACCTCAGCAGGCTGTTTCAGCTCCGGTTAAAGAGTCTAAACGAATATTAAAGGCTTCTAAAAAAAGCAGTTGTCTAGCATCCGAGATTACTGGAGAGATTAGTAAAAAAATATAGGAGAATAAAATATGGCAAAAAAATTTATGAGAAGTGGTAGAGATCAAAAAAAATTGGAGGCGTTTGCGCAGGTGTAGCCCACTATTTTTGATATTGACCCTACTATTGTCCGTGTGATTTGGGGCGTTCTTGCCTTTTTGTTATGGGGCAGGGGTACTTGCTTACTTGATTTTATGGGTAATTGCACCTGTTTCTAGCGAAGATTAAAAGAGAATCAGAATAGAACAAAGAGAAATAAAAAGGAGTCCAGATGGCTTTTGGAGATAATGGAAAACGTAAAAAAACAATGTTTGAAAAAGTAACGCTTTTTGTCGTGCTAATTATGTTGTTTGTAACCCTTGCTGGTATCTTTGCGACAGCGCTTGGAGCTTTTAGCAGATTCTAAGCAAGTTGCTAAGATAGAAACAATAACTAATGACTGGATTTTCCAGTCCTTTTTAAAGCGAGAAGAAAATATGAGTATGTTTTTAGATACAGCCAAGATCAAGGTCAAGGCTGGTAATGGTGGCGATGGTATGGTTGCCTTTCGCCGTGAAAAATATGTCCCGAATGGCGGTCCTTGGGGTGGCGATGGCGGACGTGGTGGTAACGTTGTTTTCGTTGTAGACGAAGGCTTGCGTACCTTGATGGATTTCTGCTATAACCGTCATTTTAAGGCCGAATCCGGTGAAAAAGGGATGACCAAAGGAATGCATGGACGTGGTGCAGAAGACCTTCGTGTTCGTGTACCACAAGGAACAACTGTACGTGACGCTGAGACAGGAAAAGTGATTACAGACTTGATTGAACATGGTCAAGAATTTATCGTGGCTCATGGCGGTCGAGGTGGTCGAGGAAACATCCGTTTTGCGACACCAAAAAATCCTGCACCTGAAATCTCTGAGAATGGAGAACCAGGTCAAGAACGTGAGTTGCAACTGGAATTGAAGATTCTAGCGGATGTTGGCTTGGTCGGTTTCCCATCTGTTGGAAAGTCCACTTTGCTTAGTGTCATTACTTCAGCTAAACCAAAAATCGGTGCTTACCACTTTACGACGATTGTCCCTAATTTGGGTATGGTTCGTACGCAGTCAGGTGAATCTTTTGCAGTAGCAGACCTTCCAGGTTTGATTGAAGGGGCCAGTCAAGGTGTTGGTCTTGGAACCCAGTTTCTCCGTCATATCGAACGCACTCGAGTTATCCTCCACGTCATCGATATGTCAGCTAGCGAAGGACGTGATCCTTACGAGGACTACCTAGCTATCAATAAAGAGTTGGAATCCTACAACCTTCGTCTTATGGAGCGTCCTCAGATCATCGTAGCCAACAAGATGGATATGCCTGAAAGTCAGGAAAATCTTAAAGCCTTCAAGGAAAAATTGGCAGCAAACTACGACGAGTTTGAAGAACTTCCAGCAATCTTCCCTATTTCTGGTTTGACTAAGCAAGGGTTGGTGCCCCTTTTGGATGCGACAGCTGAATTGTTGGATAAGACTCCTGAGTTCTTGCTCTATGATGAGTCTGATATGGAAGAAGAAGCTTACTATGGCTTTGATGAGGAAGAAAAAGCCTTTGAAATTAGCCGTGACGATGATGCGACATGGGTGCTTTCTGGTGAGAAACTCATGAAACTCTTTAACATGACCAACTTTGACCGTGATGAGTCTGTCATGAAGTTTGCTCGCCAGTTACGTGGTATGGGGGTTGACGAAGCCCTTCGTGCGCGTGGAGCCAAGGATGGTGATTTAGTCCGAATTGGTAAATTTGAGTTTGAATTTGTAGACTAGGAGATCGATATGGGAGATAACCGATATCATTCCGAGATGCAGATGGAAATTTTGTTTCTGCAGCAGATGTATGGAATGAAAAGAAACTAGAAGAATTGTTTAATCGTCTCAATCCCAAACGTGCTCTTCGATTGGCACGAGAAAAAAAAGGCAATGAGAAGGCTGATAGAGAAGAAAAATAGCCTATCAACATTGATAAAACAAAACCCCGTGATTGTATTCATCACGGGGAATTTTTTAGTCATTGAAGAAAAATGGTGGCGCAAATTTTTTAAGAATTTCAAAGCAAGTCTGTGCTTCTTCAGCGTTTTCACAGATAAGAAGGCAGACATCATCACCACATACGGTGGCAATGATTTGTTTGAAATCAAGTGCATCGAGAACAGCTCCAAACGATTGGGCAAGGCCTGGCAAGGTTTTGAGGACAACCTGATGCTGGACAGGGCGTAGCATGACCAAGCCATCTTCCATATAGTTTTCCAAGCGTTTTTCCCACTTGGAGATGGAACCAGTATTTAAGACATAGTAAGAATGATCTGCTTCGCGAACCTTTGATAGATTCATGGTTTTGATATCGCGTGAGAGAGTGGCCTGTGTGACTTGGATGTCGTTTTCAGCTAGTAAAGCTTGCAACTCTGCCTGTGTATGAATCTTATTTTTAGCTACAAGTGCACGGATGAGTTGGTGTCTATGTTCAGATTTATTCATATGAGGCTGGCTCCTTTTATGAGGGGATGGTGATAGAAGACTGTGTTAAATCAATAGTTAAGTGGTAGTCTGTATTATCTCGAATTGTAATTTCAAAGTCGGTTGCATAGAGAACAAGGCGAAGTGTGTCACCTTTTTTCAGCATGTAAATAGTTGGTTGCAGCTCTAATTGCACATCCATCCATTCATCTGTAGTAATATCCTCCACTAACAGTAAGTTATTTCTATTTGTAAATTAAGGTAGCCTTTGGTGATGACACGTTGGGCGCTTGGAGTAAATGGCAGTTCGCAGAGATTTTCTAACATGTGGTAGCGACCGTTGTCAATGGTTCTAGCACTTAAAACAGCTGGATAAGGCTGTAGATATTTCTTTTGTCCAAGTTCCAGCAGTTGAGCAGATAATAAGCCCTTGTTTGTACTTGATTTGACACGAAGTTTTAGCTCCACTCGACCATTTAAGTGAATGTCTTGAGTTACTGGAAGGTCAATGGTGATTTGATTGGCTTTTCCTTGGTAAAGTTCTGTATTGAAAGTCTGGTAAGTCTTACCATAACGATCAAAATCTTTTTGATCATACTGGTTTTGAATCACCTTTTCTTCAGTTCCAAGAGAGAAGGTATGCAGTTCATCTTGCTTGCCAAAGTCATCGAGACTATGCCATGTTTGAGGCTCAGTATTATCTTGCCAGATGACAGTAGGAAGTTGATAGCTTGAGTCAAGTCCTAACAATTTCTTGCTTAACAAGGCATTCATGGATTCGCGGAAGTCAATCGACTGCCAGTTATTCATATAAACGTGAGCACCATGATGGAAAAAGAGGTGCTTTCGAATATTGTCAGGAAGAGCATGAAACATTTGATAAACATGAAGTGGTTTGACATTCCAATCCTGGGAGCCATGCGTAAAGACGACCTCAGCTTTAACCTTTTGAGCATTGAGTAGATAGTTGCGGTCATGCCAAAACTGATTGTAGTCACCAGTCTTGCGATCGAGTTTCTCTTTAACCCTCTCTAAGTCTGCCTGATGAGCTTCGTTAGCACGGATATAGTCACCGGCTAGGAGATTGCGGGAGTAGGTCAATTCAGCAAGTGAATCAAATCCTCACCTGGATAACCGCCAGGGCTGGTCACCAAACCATTCTCACGATAGTAGTTGTACCAAGAGGAAATACCTGCTTCAGCGATGATTACTTCTAAGCCATCCACACCAGTTGTCGCGAGACCATTGGACATGGTGCCTAGATAGGAAATACCTGTTGTTGCGACTTTTCCGTTTGACCAGTCAGCTTTGACTTGGCGCTTGCGTGTATGATCTGTGAAGGCACGGCAACGACCATTGAGCCAATCAATGACATTTTTATATGCCTCAATTTGCTGGTAGTTCCCATTGGTCATGAGACCTTGGGAATCCTTGGTTCCAACACCTGATACATAGAGATTGGCAAATCCTCGTGGGAGGAAGTAATCGTTGAGAGTGTAAGAGCTATTGATGTGAGTTAGCTTTTCCTCAGCCTCAGAGACGAGTTCGGCTTGACCAAGAGGCTCGACTAAATTTAGCTTAGGCTTCTCAAGTTCAATGGTGTGGGGCGGTTTGACCTCAATCTCTCCTTCCATTTTGTAGAGAGCCTTGTCGCTGGCTTTGTCGTTAGTCCCTTGGTGATAAGGGCTTGCAGTCATAACCGCAGGAATTTTTCCTTCATAGCGAGGACGAATAACACTAACCTTGACTAAGTCAGGGAGACCGTCTTTATCAGTATCCACACGACTCTCTACATAAACAACTTCACGAATAACATCGTGACTAGAGAAGGTTGCCAAGCTCTTGCCGTTAAAGTAGTGGTAGTGATTATCTTCTGCAATTAGCCCATCACTAACAAGCTGATCTATGAGTGTATTTCCCTTTTTGGTTCGAGTGTTGAGCAAATGATAGATATTTTCAATCAAATCTCCGTAAATAATAGGAAATCCAGTTTCTTTACGGAATTGTTCAGCATCCCCAAAGTCAATAAGAAAGTTGAAGCCCAAAAGTTGAAAAACTACGGTATAGAAAATATCAGCAGTCAACTCTTTATCAGACTGAAAGAAGCTCAGTAGATCCGTTTCTCTATCTGCAGCTAAAGTGGATAGGGCATAATCCGTGTTAGAATAAGTGAAAAAACTCCAGCGGACAAATTGTTCAAGTTGTTTTTTTGATGCTTGTTCTGGTACCAGCTTCAAACCAAGCTGAGATAACTCGCGTAAAATTTGCGAATGAGAAACAGGCAAGTAGCTGAATTGATTAAAACGCATGGCGCTCTCCTTTAGAAATATTCTAAATTTAGTATATCAAAAATAAGGTAAAAAGATATTGTTGACCCATGATGAAGTCAATTTAAAAAGAAGCAGAAACATGACTCAAACCATCTTAAAACGTGGAGATTTCAGCACGATAGCATTCAGATTATGAAAACAGTTTAGTTTTATAGGTGAGAGATAAAGGAATGGTCTTCTACCTTTTCATTCTAGTTTTTAAAATGGTATAATAGTAATAAAACGAAAGCAAGGAGGAGATGGAATGATTGCGCAGCTCGACACCAAGACTGTTTACGGTTTTATGGAAAGTGTGGTTTCGATTGAAAAATACGTACAAACAGCTAAAGAGTATGGCTATTCTCACCTTGCTATCATGGATGTGGATAATCTCTATGGAGCCTATCACTTTTTAGAAGTGACTCGGAAATATGGAATCCAACCTTTAATTGGTCTTGAAACGACCTTGATTATAGACGAGAAGGCGACCTCTTTCCGTTTTCTAGCTCTATCTACTAAAGGTTACCAAGAGTTGATGAAGTTATCAACTTTAAAAATGACTGGACGAAATAACTGGTCTGATTTCACCTCCCACCTCGAAGATGTTGCCATTATTGTTCCCTATTTTGATGGAATCGAACAGCTGGATTTGGGACTTGAATATTTTATCGGCGTCAGTCCAGATACTCCTCAAGAGGTCTTTACCAAACCCATTCTTCCACTGTATCAGGTCAACTCTTTTGAGAAAGAAGACATACAGGTTTTGCAAATCTTGTCAGCAATCAAGGATAATGTCAGTCTGAGAGAAGTGGATGTGCATTCACAACAAGGAATCTTTCTACCAGCCTCAGACTTAGAAGCTCGATTTAAAAATCGCTTCCCTCAGGCACTTACCAATCTCCAAGGTTTGATAGAGAATGTTGATTATCAACTTGATCCAAGTTTAAAACTCCCTCGCTTTAACCCGGAAAGACCAGCGGTAGAAGAACTTAGAGAGAGGGCTGAGCAAGGGTTGATAGCTAAGGGGCTAACCTCAGTTCTTTATCGAGAGCGGCTGAATGAAGAGTTGGCTGTTATTCATGATATGGGCTTTGATGACTATTTCCTAGTTGTTTGGGATTTGTTGCGTTTTGGACGTTCTCAAGGCTACTATATGGGAATGGGGCGCGGTTCTGCTGTAGGTAGCTTGGTAGCCTACTCACTCGACATCACAGGGATTGATCCAGTTGAAAGAACCTGATTTTCGAGCGCTTTTTAAATCGTGAGCGGTACACCATGCCTGATATTGATATTGACATTCCAGACCTTTATAGACCAGAGTTCATTCGTTATGTTCGTGATCGGTATGGTAGTCAACACGTAGCGCAGATTGTCACTTATTCGACCTTTGGAGCAAAGCAAGCAATTCGTGATGTTTTCAAACGCTATGGCGTTCCAGAGTACGAATTAACCAATATTACGAAAAAAATCAGTTTCCGAGATACGCTAACGACGGCCTATGAAAAGAATTTGCAATTTAGGCAGGTCATCAATAGCAAGATTGAATACCAAAAAGCTTTTGAGATTGCTCGAAAGATTGAAGGTTATCCTCGTCAGACTTCTATACATGCGGCAGGAGTCGTTATGAGTGACCAAGATTTGACGGACTATATTCCTCTAAAATATGGTGAGGATATGCTCATCACCCAGTATGATGCTCATGGTGTTGAAGCCAATGGACTTCTAAAAATGGATTTCCTCGGTTTACGTAACCTGACTTTCGTACAGAAAATGCAGGAATTGCTTGCGGAATCAGAGGGTGTTCATCTAAAAATCGAAGAGATTGATCTGGAAGACAAAGAAACCTTGGCCCTCTTTGCGTCTGGAAATACGAAAGGTATTTTTCAATTTGAACAACCAGGAGCCATTCGACTCTTGAAACGGGTCAAGCCACAAGTCTTTGAAGAAGTGGTAGCAACGACATCCCTCAACAGACCTGGTGCTAGTGATTATATCGATAATTTTGTGGCTCGTAAGCATGGCAAAGAAAAGGTGACGGTGCTGGATCCTACCTTGGAGGACATCCTCTCATCAACCTACGGTATCATGCTCTATCAAGAGCAAGTCATGCAGGTAGCTCAGCGCTTTGGAGGCTTTAGTCTTGGAAAAGCCGACATTCTCAGACGAGCCATGGGTAAGAAAAATGCTAAAGAGATGCATTTGATGAAGGAAGATTTTATCGCTGGTGCAGTTAAACTCGGGCATTCAGAAGAAAAAGCCAATCAAGTTTTTGCAGTGATGGAAAAGTTTGCAGGCTATGGATTTAATAGATCCCACGCCTATGCCTACTCAGCCCTGGCATTTCAGCTTGCTTATTTTAAAACCCATTATCCTGCTATATTCTTTCAAGTCATGTTGAATTATTCCAGCAGTGATTATATTGTCGATGCTTTGCAGATGGGATTTGAAGTAGCACCTTTAGCAATCAACAGCATTCCCTATCATGATAAGATTGCCCAGGAGAAGATTTATCTTGGTCTGAAAGCCATTAAGGGGATGCCGAGAGATTTTTCCTATTGGATCATTGAAAATCGTCCTTTCTCAAGTATTGAAGATTTCATCACACATCTTCCTAAGAATTACAAGAAACTATCGCTTTTGTCTCCTTTGGTTGAACTTGGGCTCTTTGATGACTTTGACAAGAATCGCCAGAAAATCCTAGTCAACCTACCAAACCTATTTGTCTTTGTTGAGGAGTTGGGAGGACTATTTGCAGATGCAAGCTATAGTTGGACGGAGGCTGATGATTTCTCAGAAGCAGAGAAATTTTACAAGGAGCAGGAACTTATTGGGGTTGGTATCAGTGCTCATCCTATCCAAACGCTTGCCAAACAAGCCCTTTATCCAACGATACCCATTGCTGCTCTTACTGAGGGGAGTCAAGCAACACTTCTAGTTGAAGTGCAAAAGCTAAAAGTCATTCGAACCAAGAAGGGCGAAAGCATGGCCTTTCTACAGGTTCATGATAGTAAGTCTCGGATGGATGTGACTGTATTTTCGGATCAGTATCGAAAATTCGCCTCTATCCTATCCGAAGGGAAATTTTACTATATCAATGGGAAGGTTCAATCTCGAGATGGTCGTCTGCAAATGATTGCACAAGATTTGAAAGAAGCAGTGGCTGAGCGATTCTGGATTCAAGTTAAAAATCACGACTACGATAAAGAAATTTCAACTATCTTGGAACAATATAAAGGCCCTATTCCTGTTATTATCAGGTATGTAGAGGAAGAAAAAACAATTGTTTCCTCCCGTCATTTTGTAAAAAAAGACCCTGCTTTACAGGAAAAATTAGAGGGAATTGCTATGAAAACGATTTATCGCTAAAAATACGAAAAATAGAAGAATTTTCAAATGAAATGTGGTATAATCAATAAGAATGTTAAAAGAAAAAGGAGCAAAACCAAATGAAACGTATTGCTGTTTTGACTAGCGGTGGAGACGCCCCTGGTATGAACGCTGCCATCCGTGCAGTAGTTCGTCAAGCAATCTCAGAAGGAATGGAAGTCTTTGGTATCTATGATGGATACGCAGGGATGGTTGCCGGTGAAATCTATCCACTTGATGCTGCTTCAGTTGGAGACATCATTTCACGTGGTGGTACTTTCCTTCACTCTGCTCGTTACCCTGAGTTTGCACAACTTGAAGGTCAACTTAAAGGGATTGAGCAGTTGAAAAAACACGGGATCGAAGGTGTCGTTGTAATCGGTGGTGACGGTTCTTATCACGGAGCTATGCGCTTGACTGAGCATGGATTCCCAGCTATCGGTCTGCCTGGCACAATTGATAATGACATCGTAGGTACTGATTTCACAATTGGATTTGATACTGCAGTTACTACTGCAATGGATGCGATTGATAAGATTCGTGATACATCATCAAGTCACCGTCGTACTTTCGTTGTAGAAGTAATGGGACGTAATGCTGGTGATATCGCACTTTGGGCAGGTATTGCTACTGGTGCCGATGAAATCATTATCCCTGAAGAAGGCTTCAAGATGGAAGATATCGTAGCTAGCATCAAAGCTGGTTACGAATGCGGTAAAAAACACAACATCATCGTTTTGGCCGAGGGGGTTATGTCTGCCGATGAATTCGGTAAGAAACTCAAGGAAGCAGGAGACACTAGCGACCTTCGTGTAACAGAACTTGGTCACATCCAACGTGGTGGTTCACCAACCGCTCGTGACCGTGTATTGGCATCACGCATGGGTGCACACGCTGTTAAACTCCTTAAAGAGGGAATCGGTGGTGTTGCTGTTGGTATCCGAAACGAAAAAATGGTTGAGAATCCAATTCTTGGCACAGCAGAAGAAGGAGCTTTGTTTAGCCTAACAGCTGATGGTAAGATTGTTGTTAACAACCCTCATAAAGCTGATCTTGAACTTTCTGCGTTGAACAAGAGCTTGTCCTAATCAACTTTCATTAATTTGGTAACATGACCATAAAAGGTCGAATTATATAAAGGAGTCACAAAAATCATGAACAAACGTGTAAAAATCGTTGCAACTTTAGGTCCTGCGGTTGAAATCCGTGGAGGTAAAAAATTCGGTGAAGACGGATACTGGGGTGAAAAACTTGACGTTGAAGCTTCAGCTAAAAATATTGCTCAGCTGATTGAAGCTGGAGCAAACACTTTCCGTTTCAACTTCTCACACGGTGACCACCAAGAACAAGGTGAGCGTATGGCAACTGTTAAACTTGCTGAAAAAATTGCAGGTAAAAAAGTTGGTTTCCTTCTTGATACTAAAGGACCTGAAATCCGTACTGAATTGTTCGAAGGTGATGCAAAAGAGTACTCTTACAAAACTGGTGAAAAAATCCGCGTTGCGACTAAACAAGGAATCAAATCAACTCGTGAAGTGATTGCTTTGAACGTTGCTGGTGCTCTTGATATCTACGATGATGTTGAAGTTGGTCATCAAGTCTTGGTTGACGATGGTAAACTTGGTCTTCGCGTTTTCTCAAAAGATGATGAAACTCGCGAATTTGAAGTTGTAGTTGAAAATGATGGTATCATTGCTAAACAAAAAGGTGTAAACATCCCTAACACGAAAATTCCTTTCCCAGCTCTTGCTGAACGTGATAACGATGATATCCGTTTTGGTTTGGAACAAGGTATCAACTTCATCGCGATTTCATTTGTACGTACTGCTAAAGACGTTAACGAAGTTCGTGCAATCTGTGAAGAAACCGGAAACGGCCATGTTCAATTGTTCGCGAAAATCGAAAACCAACAAGGTATCGACAACTTGGACGAAATCATTGAAGCTGCTGACGGTATCATGATTGCCCGTGGTGATATGGGTATCGAAGTACCATTCGAAATGGTTCCGGTTTACCAAAAAATGATCATCACTAAAGTGAACGCAGCTGGTAAAGTTGTTATCACAGCAACAAACATGCTTGAAACAATGACTGAAAAACCACGTGCAACTCGTTCAGAAGTATCAGACGTATTTAACGCTGTTATCGACGGAACTGACGCTACAATGCTTTCAGGTGAGTCTGCAAACGGTAAATACCCACTTGAGTCAGTAACAACAATGGCTACAATTGACAAGAATGCACAAACTCTTCTTAACGAGTACGGACGTTTGAACTCAGATACTTTCGAACGTAACTCTAAGACAGAAGTTATGGCTTCAGCTGTTAAAGATGCTACGAACTCAATGAACATCAAATTAGTTGTTACCCTTACTAAGACTGGTCACACAGCACGTTTGATTTCTAAATACCGTCCAAATGCTGATATCTTAGCATTGACATTCGATGAATTGACAGAGCGTGGATTGATGTTGAACTGGGGTGTTATCCCAATGTTGACTGAAGCTCCATCATCAACTGATGATATGTTCGAAATCGCTGAACGTAAAGCAGTTGAAGCAGGACTTGTAGAATCTGGTGACGATATCGTTATCGTGGCAGGTGTGCCGCTTGGAGAAGCTGTCCGTACAAACACAATGCGTATCCGTACAGTACGTTAATCTAACATTTCAAAGCCTATCATATCAAGCTTCATGGCTTGTGTGATAGGTCTTTTTTCTATTTTAGAAGATAAAAAGAGAGAGAATTTTATTAAACAGAAATGGGAAAAATAGGAGAACTATGGTATAATAGAATGTAAAGACCTTTTTAGTAAATTTTGAAAGAGTATAACATGAGAAAAATTGTCATCAATGGTGGACATCCATTGCAAGGTGAAATCACTATTAGCGGTGCTAAGAATAGTGTTGTAGCATTAATTCCTGCTATTATACTGGCAGATGATGTTGTCACTTTGGATTGTGTCCCAGATATTTCAGACGTTGCTAGTCTTGTAGAGATTATGGAAATCATGGGAGCGAAAGTAAAACGCTACGATGATGTTTTGGAGATTGATCCTAGAGGTGTTCAGAATATTCCAATGCCTTATGGCAAGATCAATAGCCTTCGTGCATCTTATTATTTCTACGGAAGTCTTTTAGGTCGCTTTGGTGAAGCTACGGTTGGACTTCCTGGCGGATGTGATCTGGGGCCTCGTCCGATTGATCTTCATCTCAAAGCTTTCGAAGCTATGGGAGCTAAGGTGAGTTATGAGGGAGACAATATGAATTTGTCTGCTCAAGGAATGGGTCTTCATGGTGCAAGTATCTACATGGATACAGTCAGTGTTGGCGCAACGATTAACACCATGATTGCGGCTGTTAAGGCTAAGGGACGGACTGTTATTGAAAATGCAGCTCGTGAACCAGAAATCATAGATGTGGCTACCCTTTTGAATAATATGGGGGCCCACATTCGTGGTGCAGGGACTGATATTATCATTATTGATGGTGTCGAGAAACTTCATGGAACGCGCCACCAAGTCATTCCAGACCGCATTGAAGCAGGAACCTATATTTCACTTGCTGCAGCGGTTGGTAAAGGAATCCGTATTAACAATGTCCTCTATGAGCACCTTGAAGGCTTTATCGCCAAACTGGAGGAAATGGGTGTTCGTATGACTGTCTCTGAGGATAGTATTTTCGTTGAAGAACAATCTGATTTGAAGGCCATCAATATCAAAACAGCTCCTTATCCTGGTTTTGCAACGGATTTGCAACAGCCTATCACACCGCTTTTGCTGACAGCTCAAGGTCGTGGTACTATTATTGATACTATTTATGAAAAACGTGTCAACCATGTCTTTGAGTTAGCAAAAATGGATGCGGATATTACGACTACAAATGACCATATTTTCTACACTGGTGGACGTGTTCTACATGGTGCCAAGGTGAAAGCGACAGACCTTCGTGCTGGTGCCGCACTTGTGATTGCTGGATTGATGGCCCAAGGACAGACTGAAATTACAAATATTGAGTTTATCCTTCGTGGCTACTCAGATATTATTGAAAAAAACTACGTAGTCTTGGAGCGGATATTACACTCGTCGAAGACTAAAACCGTTGAGGTGATTATGAATATTTGGACCAAATTAGCAATGTTTTCTTTTCTTTGAAACGGAGCGCTTGTATTTGCGTCCTTTCTTTTTTTAGTGACAGCAAAGCCTTTTATGAAATTGCTTCTAATCCTGAAAATCTACAATTTATTTTTCCTAGTCAAGCAAGTTTGGAAGAGAGTCAATACGCACTTGCCAACTATTTTATGAAGGCTCCTCTAGGTGTCTGGGCAATTTGTAATCAAGACAACCAGGAAATGATTGGCTCCATCAAATTTGAAAAAAATTGACGAAATCAAAAAAAGAAGCTGAGATTGGATATTTCTTAAGAAAGGATTCTTGGTCTCAAGGTTTTTATGACAGAAGTAGTTACCAAGCTATGTCAGCTTTCATTTGAAGAATTTGGTTTAAAAACAATTATCCATCATCACTCATCTGGAGAATCAAGCTAGTCAGAAAGTTGCCTTTAAAATCGGGATTTAGTCTCTTCCGACAGTTTAAGGGGAGCGATCGTTATACACGAAAAAAATGAGGGACTACCTTGAATTTCGATACATAAAAAGGAGAGTTCAGTGAGTAAACACCAAGAAATCTTAAGTTATCTGGAAGAGTTACCAATAGGAAAACGTGTCAGTGTTCGTAGCATTTCCAATCACTTGGGTGTCAGTGATGGGACGGCTTATCGTGCCATTAAAGAAGCTGAAAACCGTGGAATTGTAGAAACTCGACCTCGTAGTGGAACCATTCAGTGTCAAATCTCAGAAAGTGGCGATTGAAAAACTGACCTATGCAGAGATTGCAGAAGTAACCTCATCTGAAGTCTTGGCTGGTCAGGAAGGGTTGGACAGGGAATTCAGCAAATTTTTCAATCGGGGCTATGACCGAGCAGAATATCTTGTCCTATCTGAATGATGGTGGTTTGTTAATCGTTGGAGACCGTACTCGTATTCAACTTTTGGCTTTGGAAAATGAAAATGCAGTTCTGGTGACGGGTGGTTTTCATGTGCATGAGGATGTACTGGAACTTGCCAATCAGAAAGGAATCCCTGTTTTACGAAGCAAGCATGATACCTTTACAGTTGCAACCATGATCAATAGAGCTTTGTCAAATGTGCAGATTAAGACAGACATTTTAACAGTTGAAAAAATCTATCGTCCTAGTCATGAGTATGGCTTTTTGAGGGAAACGGACACAGTGAAAGACTATTTGGACTTGGTACGTAAGAACAGAAGTAGTCGTTTCCCAGTCATTAACCAACACCAAGTGGTTGTTGGGGTTGTTACCATGCGAGATGCGGGGGATAAATCACCAAGCACAACGATTGATAAGGTGATGACTCGTAGTCTCTTCCTGACAGGATTGGCAACGAATATAGCTAATGTCAGTCAACGGATGATCGCAGAAGATTTTGAGATGGTCCCAGTTGTGAGAAGCAATCAAACTTTGCTCGGGGTGATTACAAGACGAGATGTCATGGATAAGATGAGTCGTTCTCAGGTTTCGGCTTTGCCGACTTTTTCAGAGCAAATCGGTCAAAAGTTGTCTTATCATCACGACGAAGTTGTGATTACAGTTGAGCCCTTTATGCTTGAGAAAAACGGGGTTTTGGCAAATGGTGTTCTTGCTGAAATTTTAACTCATATGACACAGGATTTGGTGGCAAATAGCAGACGCAATCTCATCATTGAGCAGATGCTAATTTACTTCTTGCAGGCTGTGCAGATAGATGATACTCTGAGAATTCAGGCTCGTATTATACATCACACAAGACGCTCAGCTATTATTGATTATGATATTTATCATGGTCATCAGATTGTATCAAAAGCAAATGTTACAGTTAAAATCAATTAGAATCTAGGAGAAAAAATGATAACTTTAAAATCAGCACGTGAAATCGAAGCCATGGATAAGGCAGGTGATTTCCTCGCTAGTATCCATATCGGCTTACGTGATTTGATTAAGCCTGGCGTAGATATGTGGGAAGTAGAAGAGTACGTTCGTCGACGTTGTAAAGAGGAGAATTTCCTTCCTCTACAGATTGGAGTGGATGGTGCTGTCATGGATTACCCTTATGCCACTTGTTGCTCTCTCAACGACGAAGTAGCTCACGCTTTTCCACGTCATTACATCTTGAAAGATGGCGATTTACTCAAGGTTGACATGGTTCTAGGTGGTCCGATTGCCAAATCCGACCTCAATGTGTCAAAACTCAACTTTAATAATGTTGAGCAAATGAAAAAATACACCCAAAGTTATACTGGTGGTCTAGCAGACTCGTGCTGGGCTTATGCTGTTGGTACCCCCTCTGAAGAAGTGAAAAACTTGATGGATGTGACCAAGGAAGCTATGTATATAGGGATTGAGCAAGCAGTTGTTGGAAACCGTATCGGAGATATCGGTGCAGCCATTCAAGAATACGCTGAAAGTCGCGGTTATGGTGTAGTGCGTGATTTGGTTGGTCACGGAGTTGGTCCAACTATGCACGAGGAGCCAATGGTCCCTAACTACGGTGTTGCAGGTCGTGGTCTTCGTCTCCGTGAAGGAATGGTGCTGACTATTGAACCCATGATTAATACTGGAGATTGGGAAATTGATACAGATATGAAGACTGGCTGGGCTCATAAAACCATCGATGGCGGCCTGTCTTGCCAATATGAACACCAGTTCGTAATTACCAAAGACGGTCCTGTAATCTTGACTAGTCAAGGTGAAGAAGGAACTTATTAAAATGAAGGGAGCTCGTACCGCCCCCAAAAAGTTAGACAGAAAAATCAGCTCTTTGTCAACTGTAGTGAGTTGAAATCAGCTAAGATCTAGAAAGGACGAATTTCGTCCTTTCTTTTTTGATGTTGAGAGCGATGAAAATCCTTTTTTTGAAGTTTTCAAAGTTCCGAAAACCAAAGGCATTTCGTTTGATAAGTTTGCTGAAATTATTAGTCGCTTTTCATCATAGATCTTATGGGACTTTTTTGTACAAGGTTTCTAAATAAACTGATTAAATTCCTATTTTTCCCTATCATTGTCCCTGTTTTTTCTGGAGTTTTGGAGCTATAATAGTCCTATCAAATCAAAGAATGGAGGAAGGCAATGGATAATATAATCTTTTTTATCAGTGTTTTTCTTGCTGGAATTCTTTCCTTCTTTTCTCCTTGTATTTTACCTTTGTTACCGGTCTATGCAGGAGTCTTGTTGGATGATAAGAATGGTGCTCAGGCTTCTAGCAAAAAATTTTCAATCTCACTTGTTAGTTTATTGCGGACTCTAGCCTTTATAGCGGGAATTTCTTTTATCTTTATCTTACTGGGCTATGGAGCTGGTTTTTTAGGCAATTTGCTGTATGCTTCTTGGTTTCAGTATGTGACGGGTGCGGTTATTATCCTCTTGGGCTTACACCAGATGGAAGTTTTACATTTGCAGGGGCTCTACAAGGAAAGAAGGCTACAACTAAAGAGACAGGGAAAAAAGGGTAACGGCTATAGTCAGGCATTTTTACTGGGGTTGACCTTTAGTTTTGCTTGGACGCCATGTGTGGGGCCAGTTCTGGGGTCTGTTTTAGCCTTGGCGGCTTCAGGTGGTTCAGGAGCTTGGCAGGGTGCTGGTCTCATGTTAGTCTATACGTTGGGTTTGGCACTACCATTTTTGGTTCTAGCTTTCGCCTCCAGCTATATTTTGAGACATTTCCGAAAACTTCATCCTTATCTCGGAACCCTCAAAAAAGTGGGTGGTTTGCTCATTATCGTAATGGGAATTTTGGTGCTTTTGGGAAATGCTTCCATTTTGACTACATTATTTGAATAGAGAGGAAAAAGAAATGAAAAAATGGCAAACATGTCTCCTTGGAGTAGGCTCAATTTGTTGCTTGGCAGCCTGTTCGGCTAAAAACATGTCAGACGAGTCTACTATGAAGGAGCAAACCAAAACAGAACAAGTCAGCTCGCAAACTGCGACTAAAGGTCAGGCAGTCGCTGATTTTGAACTAACAGGTGTAGATGGCAAGACCTATCGTTTGTCTGATTACAAGGGCAAGAAAGTCTATCTTAAATTCTGGGCTTCTTGGTGTTCCATCTGTCTAGCCAGCCTTCCAGATACGGATGAAATTGCTAAGGATGCTGGAGACGACTATGTGGTCTTGACAGTGGTCTCTCCTGGACACAAAGGTGAACAAGCAGAAGCAGACTTTAAGAACTGGTACAAGGGTTTGGATTATAAAAACTTCCCAGTTCTAATTGACCCATCAGGTAAACTTTTGGAAAGTTATGGTGTCCGTTCTTACCCAACTCAAGCCTTTATAGACAAGGAAGGAAACTGGTTAAAACGCAACCAGGTTTTATGGATAAGGATATGATTTTAAAAACATTGAAAGAAATGGGGTAGAGAAAGGCCATGAATGATAAAGTAAAATTGTTTGTCTTGGCAGGGATTTTTTTCCTAGCCATAACCGGTTTCTATTTTCTATTGATGCGAAATGCAGGGCCGACAGATAGCTCGCAAATTGAGAAAGCATCAGTTAGCCAAGGAGGAAAAACAGTGAAAAAAACAGAAGTTAGTAAAGATGCAGATTTGCACGAAATTTATCTGGCTGGAGGTTGTTTCTGGGGAGTGGAGGAGTATTTTTCTCGAGTTCCCGGGGTAACGGATGCCGTTTCAGGCTATGCGAACGGTAGAGGGGAGACAACCAAGTACGAATTGATCAACCAAACAGGTCATGCGGAAACCGTCCATGTTACCTATGATGCCAAGCAAATTTCCCTCAAGGAAATCCTGCTTCACTATTTCCGCATTATCAATCCAACCAGCAAAAATAAACAAGGAAATGATGTGGGGACCCAGTATCGTACCGGCGTTTATTACACAGATGACAAGGATTTAGAGGTGATTAACCAAGTCTTTGATGAGGTAGCTAAGAAATACGACCAACCTCTAGCAGTTGAAAAAGAGACCTTGAAGAATTTTGTAGTGGCTGAGGATTACCACCAAGACTATCTCAAGAAAAATCCAAATGGCTACTGCCATATCAATGTCAATCAGGCAGCCTATCCCGTCATTGATGCCAGCAAATATCCAAAACCAAGTGATGAGGAGTTGAAAAAGACCCTGTCACCTGAGGAGTATGCAGTTACTCAGAAAAATCAAACAGAACGGGCTTTTTCAAACCGCTACTGGGATAAATTTGAATCCGGCATCTATGTGGATGTAGCAACTGGCGAACCCCTCTTTTCATCAAAGGATAAGTTTGAGTCTGGTTGTGGCTGGCCTAGTTTCACCCAACCCATCAGTCCAGATGTCGCCACCTACAAGGAAGATAAGTCTTACAATATGACACGCATGGAAGTGAGAAGTCGAGTGGGAGATTCTCACCTTGGCCATGTCTTTACGGATGGACCACAGGACAAGGGTGGCTTGCGCTACTGTATCAATAGTCTTTCTATCCGCTTTATTCCCAAAGACCAAATGGCAGAAAAAGGCTATGCGTATTTACTAGATTATGTTGATTAAGAGGGCTTTCCTAAGCAGTTAGAGGAGAATTTTGCTATACTGATACTAGTAAGTGGTAAAGGAGCCGAGCATGACCTACACAATCTTAATCGTAGAAGATGAATATCTGGTAAGACAAGGATTGACCAAGCTGGTCAATGTAGCAGCCTACGATATGGAAATCATCGGTCAGGCTGAAAATGGAAGACAGGCTTGGGAATTGATTCAAAAGCAGGTGCCGGATATCATTTTAACCGATATCAACATGCCTCAGCTAAATGGCATCCAGTTGGCCAGTCTGGTCCGAGAAACCTATCCTCAGGTGCATTTGGTCTTTTTGACGGGCTACGATGATTTTGATTATGCCTTGTCTGCTGTCAAACTCGGTGTGGATGACTACCTGCTCAAGCCCTTTTCTCGTCAGGATATTGAGGAAATGTTGGGGAAAATCAAGCAAAAACTAGACAAGGAAGGAAAGGAAGAGCAGTTACAAGATTTATTAACCGATAAGTTTGAAGGAAACATAGCCCAGAAGATCCAGTCTCATTTGGCTGATAGCCAATTCAGTTTAAAAAGCTTGGCTAGTGACTTGGGTTTTAGTTCGACATATCTGAGCTCCTTGATTAAGAAAGAGTTGGGCCTACCTTTTCAGGATTATCTGGTGAGAGAACGTGTCAAACAAGCCAAGCTCTTGCTTCTGACCACGGATTTAAAGATTTATGAGATCGCAGAGAAGGTTGGTTTTGAAGATATGAACTACTTACCCAACGCTTTAAACAGATTGCAGGTGTGACGCCTCGTCAGTTTAAGAAGGGGGAAGGTCAATGAAGCGTTCTTCTCTCCTAGTCAGAATGGTTATTTCCATCTTTCTGGTCTTTCTCATTCTCCTAGCTCTGGTTGGGACTTTCTACTATCAATCTAGTTCATCAGCCATTGAAGCTACCATTGAAGGCAATAGCCAAACGACCATTAGCCAGACTAGCCACTTTATTCAGTCTTATATCAAAAAATTAGAAACCACCTCGACCAGTTTGACCCAGCAGAAGGATGTGTTAGCCTATGCTGAGAATCCTAGTCAAGATAAGGTCAAGGAAATCCGAGATCTGTTTTTGACCATCTTAAAGGCAGACCAGGACTTGAAAACGATGGTACTGGTAACCAAATCTGGTCAGGTTATTTCTACAGATGACAGTGTGCAGATGAAAACTTCCTCAGATATGATGGCTGAGGATTGGTACCAAAAGGCTATTCATCAGGGAGCTAAGCCAGTTTTAACCCCAGCTCGTAAATCGGATATTCAATGGGTCATTTCTGTTACTCAGGAACTTGTTGATACAAGGGGAGCCAATCTTGGCGTGCTTCGTTTGGACATTTCCTACGAAACTCTGGAAGCCTATCTCAACCAACTTCAGTTGGGTCAGCAGGGCTTTGCCTTTATCATCAATGAAAACCATGAATTTGTTTACCATCCTCAACATACAGTTTATAGTTCGTCTAGCGAAATGGATGCCATGAAACCCTATATTGAGGTAGGGCAGGGTTATACTCCAGACCACCAATCCTATGTGAGTCAGGAAAAGATTGCAGGAACTGATTGGACGGTTATAGGCGTGTCTTCACTGGAGAAGTTAGACCAGGTTCGGAGTCAACTCATGTGGACCTTGCTTGGGGCTAGTGTAATATCTCTTCTTGCCTGTCTCTGCTTGGTGTGGTTCAGCCTCAAACGCTGGATTGCGCCTTTGGAGGATTTGAGAGAAACCATGCTGAAAATTGCTTCTGGTGATCAGAATCTTCGTGCCAAGGAAGCTGGTGCCTATGAACTGAGAGAAGTGACTCGCCAGTTCAATGATATGTTGGATCAGATTGATCAGCTAATGGCTGATATTCGCAGGCAGGAAGAAACGACCCGCCAGTACCAACTTCAAGCCTTGTCAAGTCAGATCAATCCGCATTTCCTCTACAATACTTTGGACACTATCATCTGGATGGCTGAATTTCAGGATAGTCAGCGAGTGGTTCAGGTGACCAAGTCCTTGGCTACCTATTTTCGCTTGGCGCTCAATCAGGGAAAGGACTTGATTTGCCTCTCTGACGAAATCAATCATGTCCGCCAGTACCTCTTTATCCAGAAACAACGCTATGGTGATAAGCTGGAGTATGAAATTTCTGAAGATCCTGACTTTGATAATTTAGTCTTGCCTAAACTGGTGCTACAACCCCTTGTAGAAAATGCCCTTTATCACGGCATCAAGGAGAAAGATGGACAGGGACATATTAAAGTTTCCGTCCAGAAAAAGGATTCAGGACTAATCATCCGTATTGAGGATGATGGCGTTGGTTTCCAAAATCCTGACGATAGTAGTCAAAGTCAGCTCAAACGTGGGGGAGTTGGCCTTCAAAATGTCGACCAACGACTTAAACTTCATTTTGGAGACAATTACCAGATGAAGATCAATTCTGCACCCGAAAAAGGGACGACGGTTGAAATATACATCAATAAAATAGAAACAAGTTAGCTCCCAGTCAATTCTGGGAGTTTTACTATTAAAAATCAGAATGATTAGTTGGTCTTGATAAAATCAGTAAAAAAAGATATGATAGTAGGAGAATAATGAGGTTAAGAGTGATGGACAAAAGTAAAATTAAAACAGAAACACAGCAGGTAATTGAGGATGTTTTGGAAAAGATAGGATTGCGTGAAGGAAGTCTCTTTGTCTTAGGTCTATCCTCTAGCGAAGTTTTAGGGGGCCAGATTGGCAAGGAATCCAGCCAAGAAATTGGGGAAATCATTGTGAAAACCATCCTAGATATTCTAGAGAAAATAGGAACTCATCTAGCTGTTCAAGGTTGTGAACATGTTAATCGGGCCCTAGTCGTTGAACGTCAGGTGGCAGAGCAGTTTGGTCTAGAAATCGTCAGTGTCCTTCCGACTCTTCATGCAGGCGGTTCGGGTCAGCTAGCTGCCTTTAAGTTTATGAAAGACCCTGTTGAGGTGGAGTTCATCAAGGCTCATGCTGGATTGGATATCGGAGATACCGCAATTGGCATGCATGTCAAGCATGTGCAGGTTCCGATTCGACCAGTTTTGCGTAAGATTGGACATGCCCATGTAACCGCTCTCGCTAGCCGTCCCAAACTCATCGGGGGTGCGCGTGCACAGTATCCAGAAGACTTCATAAGAAAGTCATAAGTGGGCGGAGAATGATCATAAGTTAGAGAGATATTTCAAGTATATAGAGGGTAAAGTTGGAAAATTGTGTTTATATCATTTCAGGTCCCCCAGGCGTTGGAAAGAGCACTGTCAGCAAAGAGTTGGCCTATTCTTTTGACAAAAGTGCAGTTATAGAGGGGGATATGATTTACTTAATGATTAAAGGAGGTCTCGTAGCTCCTTGGGAAGATAATGGATTTTACGTGGATTTGTTCTGGGATAATATCATCAGTCTGACCAATAATTTCATCGACCGAGGCATTACCGTCGTGATAGAGTATGTCATATTTGATGATCAACTGAAGAAAATTGCCACCTTTTTAAAAGAAAAACAAATCAAGCTAAAATATTGTGTCCTAATGGCTCAAGAAGAAACCTTGAAAGATAGAGATTCTTCTCGAAAAGAAATTGAGAGAACAGGCAATTTATCAATCCAAGCAAGAAATGAGTTTCTAGCTAAAAATAGTGAGAAACATCATTTTCTATTCACAGATGATTTAGATGTCAAGGAAACGGTAAACATCATTAAAACTTCAAATCAATTTTTAATTTCTGAACAGTAAAAGACAGAGAGAGTAAGGGTATAGAAACCAGGACTCTCCCTGTTTTTTTGTTGAATTCTTGTGCAAAGCACTCCAAACAAGACCATCTTTTACAAGAAGAAGGGATGCTATCTGATGGAAAATTGCCAAAAGTAGAAAAAAGCAACTTAGATAAGATTTTTCGTTATGGAAATCAGTAAACAAAGCTGGATTTAGCTGTTCTAGGTCTGCCTTTTTGTGCTATACTTAAGATATGCATAGAAAAACAGTGATTGATTTTAGGGCTTTGGGTGAGAGATACACCTTTACCCAGTCCATCAGAGAGTTAAAAACGAGAGATTTAGCAGAAGTGGCAGACTTGCTGGCACAAGTGGAAAGCTACCAAGAGCAAGTAACGGATACCGTAGAAACATTGGATGAGAGGGATTTTAACCAGCATAACAGGGTCTAAACTAGGACGACCTTTATCTTCAGAATAAGTATCTGCGACTAAGTCATAGATGAAGGAAAAATCGACCACTTGCTCAACCTGACGAAGAAAATGGGCTTGCGGAACGAGTTCATCTAGCGTGTAAAAACCAACTTGATTACGGTTATATTCTAGATTTTCTTTGTGAAACATAGGGAACACCTGACAACTTTTCTTACCTCTATTATACGACTTTACACAAAGAAAAGCCCTTAGAAATTTGTGGTCTAAGGACTTTGTCTTCAATCTGAAAGGAGCTTAGCTTCTTTTTTGTTTCAAGTTTAGATAAAATAGACAAGCGTAGCAAAGTTGTCACAAATTTTTTCTTTTGTAGTAAAATAAGATTAGAATTTTGTGAAAGTAGGTAATTCGTTGGAGTCGATTATATTTCTAGTATCCGTTTTTTTAGCAGGAATCCTGTCCTTCTTTTCACCTTGCATCTTCCCTTTGCTACCTGTCTATGCTGGTATTTTACTGGATGATCAGGGAAATTCGAAAAGCTTTCGCTTTCTCGGAAGAGATGTTGCATGGTCAGGCTTAATTCGGACCTTGTGCTTTATTGCTGGAATTTCCCTCATTTTCTTTATTTTAGGATTTGGAGCTGGATTCCTAGGGCACATGCTCTATGCAGACTGGTTTCGTTATGCTATGGGGACAGTCATTATCCTTTTAGGCCTTCACCAGATGGAAATCTTGCATTTTAATAAACTGGAAGTTCAAAAGACAGTCACCTTCAAACAATCAAAGTCTAATCACTATCTGTCAGCATTTTTGCTTGGGATAACCTTTAGTTTTGGTTGGACCCCTTGTATCGGACCAGTTTTGAGTTCGGTCTTGGCTCTTGCAGCTTCTGGAGGGAATGGCGCTTGGCAGGGAGCCATACTAACATTAGTTTACACATTGGGAATGGCCCTTCCTTTCCTTGTTTTGGCCTTGGCTTCGGGCTGGATCATGCCCTATTTTAGCAAATTAAAACCCCATATGATTCTACTAAAGAAAATCGGGGGAGCTTTGATTATTTTGATGGGATTATTATTAATGCTAGGGCAGTTAAATGCCTTGTCAGGAATTCTTGGATAAAAGGAGAAAAAGATGAAAAAAGTTATTTTTACAGGATTAAGCCTCATGTCTCTATTCTTGTTGATTGCCTGTGGTGAAAAAGAAACCAAACAGACAAGCAGTCCAAAACAACCTGCTGTACAACAAATCGCAGTCGGTAAGGATGCACCAGACTTTACCTTGCAGTCTATGGATGGCAAAGAAGTGAAGTTATCAGACTATAAAGGGAAAAAGGTCTATTTGAAATTCTGGGCTTCTTGGTGTGGACCATGTAAAAAAAGCATGCCTGAGTTGATGGAACTAGCTGCCAAACAAGACCGAGACTTTGAAATCTTGAGTGTCATTGCACCAGGTCTACAAGGTGAAAAAACAGTTCAAGACTTTCCAAAATGGTACCAAGAACAAGGCTACAAGGATATACCAGTTCTATATGATACGCAAGCAACTACCTTCCAAGCTTACCAAATTCGTAGTATTCCAACGGAATACTTGATTGACAGTCAAGGTAAAATCGGAAAAATCCAATTTGGTGCTATTAGCAATGCTGATGCAGAGGCAGCTTTTAAAGAAATGAAATAAAATAAAGAAAAAATCGCGATTGTTCGCGATTTTTTTTATAGTTTTTCATTGATAAAGCGGATAAATTGATTCCACCAAACTTTTAAGAAGAAGGCTTTTTCAACTTTCTTTTCAGAAACCATTTCAAAAGATGGTTTGTCGGAAGTGAGATAGCCTTGGCCGACCAAATCCTGATCATCATAGGTTAGGGTACCAACAACCTTGCCTTCTTCCAATGGAGCTATTTCTGATGTTGATTTCGGTGTGAATTGGAGAGCCGGTGTAGTACCACTTTCGATGCGTTGGACGATGGAAATGTCTGATTTAGCGACTGCCGAAACGCTATCTTCTTTCCCGTCAAGTACAGTCACTTTACTGTCTTTGTATGCTTCACCTTTCTGAACGACAGTTTTTAAGGCAAAGTTTGCAGAAATATAATCTAAAAGTGCAGAAGTTGCGGTAAAACGTGCATAAGGGTTGGTATCTTGTTGATCTGCATTTAAAACAACTGTAATAATACGCATCCCTTTCTCAACAGTTGTTCCAACGAAAGAAGCACCAGCTTTGTCAGTAGTACCTGTCTTTAGTCCATCAATACCACCACGATAAGCAGGCATTCCTTCCAACATATAGTTGGTTGAGTGGATTTCAAGTCCTGCAAAGGTAGAAGTTGGCTTTTTGGTGATTTCCAAAACTTGAGGATAATCTCGGATGAGGTTACGTGCGACGATTGCAACATCGTAGGCACTCAACTTGTTTTCATCGTCTTTTTTAGAACCAGGATAGATATTATCGCCCAGGGTCTCATTATTTAAACCAGTAGTGTTTACAATAGTTGCATCATGAATTCCCCATTCAAGAAGTTTAGCTCTCATTTTGTCTACAAAGTCTTTCTCAGAACCAGCAATCTTTTCTGCTAGCGCAATTGCAGCACTGTTCGCGCTGGATACCATTGTAGCCTCTAATAGTTGTTCAACAGTATAATTTCGAACCTCCATAGGGACGTTACTCGCTTCAGAATTAGTTGTAAGCTTGTAAGGATAGTCCGAAATATCAACGGGTGTAGATAGACTGATGGTTCCTTGTTCCAGAGCTTCATAAACCAAATAAACTGTAACCAGTTTCGTAATAGAAGCAATTTCTACAGGCTGATTTGCATCTTTCTCGTAGAGGATTTTTCCAGTTGTAGCCTCGACAGCAATGGCATGTTTAGCAGCAACGTCAAAATCTTGCGCAGATACAGTGGGGATGGCTGTACCAAAAATGATAAGAGTTAGTAAGGATAAAATTATTTTCTTCATAGTAGTTTTATTCTATCACAAAGCGAAAAAATATTCTCGTTTTTATAGTAAAGCCATCTTATCTTTTTGAAGAATTATGGTAAAATAGAAGGAAGGAGGCGCCTATGTTCCGTAGAAACAAGTTATTTTTTTGGACAGCTGAAATTTTACTATTAACTCTTATTTTCTACCTTTGGAGAGAGATGGGAGCGATTGTCACACCTTTTGTGATGGTAGCTAATACCATTATGATTCCATTTTTGCTCGGAGGATTTTTCTATTACCTGACAAATCCTATCGTAACCTTTCTAGAAAAGAAATGTAAAGTCAATCGTTTGATAGGTGTGCTCGTCACTCTTTGTGCCTTGATTGGTACAATAGTAGTAGGGGTAGTCTACTTGCTACCGATTTTGATTAATCAGTTGACAAGCTTGATTATTTCTAGCCAGAATATCTATAGCCGCTTGCAAGATTTGATATATGATTTATCAATGAATCCAATCTTTCAAAATATTGATATTCAAAAAACCATTCAACAGTTGAATTTATCTTACGTTGATATTTTACAAAATATTCTCAACAGTGTGAGCAATAGTTTAGGCAGCGTTCTTTCAGCCTTGTTTAGTACTGTTTTGATTCTCATTATGACACCAGTCTTTTTGATTTATTTCTTGCTTGATGGTCATAAATTCCTTCCGATGTTGGAACGAACAGTCCTAAAACATGATAAATTAAACTTCTCCAGTCTCTTGAAGAATTTGAACGCCACTGTCGCACGTTATATCAGTGGGATTGCGATTGATGCTGTCATTATCGGATGTTTGGCCTATATTGGATACAGTACGATTGGGTTGAAATATGCTCTAGTCTTTGCTATTTTTTCTGGTTTGGCAAATCTGATTCCTTATGTTGGACCAAGTATCGGTCTGATTCCCATGATTATTGCCAATGTCTTTACTGATCCGCACAGAGTTCTCATTGCAGTAATTTATATGCTGATTATTCAACAAATTGATGGAAATATCCTTTATCCTCGTATCGTTGGAGGGGTCATGAAGGTTCATCCAATCACCATTCTGGTCCTTCTCTTACTTTCTAGCAATATTTATGGTGTTATCGGAATGATTGTGGCAGTACCAACCTATTCTATCCTAAAAGAAATTACTAAGTTCTTGGCCAAATTATATGAAAATCATAAAGAAGCTAAAGAAAAAGAACTGGAAATCAGAATCAATTTAAAAATCAGGGAGACCTGATTTTTTTGATAAAAAGACTTGAGGTTAGACTGGTCAAAAGTGTTTTAAATGATTTCGTTGGAGAAGGAAAAGAATGGGAAATTATGAGATTTAGAATAATTCACAAAATATGTGTAAAACACTTGCAATTTAGCTGAAATTTGATAAAATAGTAAGGAAAGTTAGACTGTATTGCCTACTGTCTATCTATAAAATATATTTTATTGGAGGCTTTTACTCAAATGGCAAAAGAAAAATACGATCGTAGTAAACCACACGTTAACATTGGTACTATCGGACACGTTGACCACGGTAAAACTACCCTAACTGCAGCTATCACAACTGTTTTGGCACGTCGCTTGCCTTCAGCAGTTAACCAACCTAAAGACTATGCGTCTATCGATGCTGCTCCAGAAGAACGCGAACGCGGTATCACTATCAACACTGCGCACGTTGAGTACGAAACTGAAAAACGTCACTACGCTCACATCGACGCTCCAGGACACGCGGACTACGTTAAAAACATGATCACTGGTGCTGCTCAAATGGACGGAGCTATCCTTGTAGTAGCTTCAACTGACGGACCAATGCCACAAACTCGTGAGCACATCCTTCTTTCACGTCAGGTTGGTGTTAAACACCTTATCGTCTTCATGAACAAAATCGACTTGGTAGACGACGAAGAATTGCTTGAATTGGTTGAAATGGAAATCCGTGACCTCTTGTCAGAATACGACTTCCCAGGTGACGATCTTCCAGTTATCCAAGGTTCAGCTCTTAAAGCTCTTGAAGGTGACTCTAAGTACGAAGACATCATCATGGAATTGATGAACACTGTTGATGAGTACATCCCAGAACCAGAACGTGACACAGACAAACCATTGCTTCTTCCAGTCGAAGACGTATTCTCAATCACTGGACGTGGTACAGTTGCTTCAGGACGTATCGACCGTGGTACTGTTCGTGTCAACGACGAAATCGAAATCGTTGGTATCAAAGAAGAAACTCAAAAAGCAGTTGTTACTGGTGTTGAAATGTTCCGTAAACAACTTGACGAAGGTCTTGCAGGAGACAACGTAGGTGTCCTTCTTCGTGGTGTTCAACGTGACGAAATTGAACGTGGACAAGTTATCGCTAAACCAGGTTCAATCAACCCACACACTAAATTTAAAGGTGAAGTCTACATCCTTACTAAAGAAGAAGGTGGACGTCACACTCCATTCTTCAACAACTACCGTCCACAATTCTACTTCCGTACTACTGACGTTACAGGTTCAATCGAACTTCCAGCAGGTACTGAAATGGTAATGCCTGGTGATAACGTGACTATCGACGTTGAGTTGATCCACCCAATCGCCGTAGAACAAGGTACTACATTCTCTATCCGTGAGGGTGGACGTACTGTTGGTTCAGGTATGGTTACAGAAATCGAAGCTTAATTCGATTAAGTTCCCAGAAGAACAATTATTTAAGTCAGACACTAAAGAATCTTGCCTTGCAAGGTTCTTTTTTTCTTCTTAGTTTATTTGAAGTGCTTCTACTCTAGCAGTATAATCGTTTTTTTGGTATAATAAAAGTTATGGAAATTGAAAAAACCAATCGCATGAATGCGCTTTTTGAATTTTATGCTGCGCTTTTGACGGACAAGCAGATGAACTATATTGAGCTTTATTATGCAGATGACTACAGTCTTGCTGAGATTGCTGAAGAGTTTGGTGTTAGTCGTCAAGCTGTTTACGACAATATCAAGCGGACAGAAAAGATTTTGGAAGACTATGAGATGAAATTACACATGTACTCAGACTACATTGTCCGCAGTCAGATTTTTGATCAGATCTTGGAGCAGTATCCCAAGGATGATTTTCTGCAGGAGCAGATAGAAATTTTAACAAGTATTGACAATCGGGAGTAATCATGGGCAGTCTAGTTATTTATCAAGGATTACCTTGCAAACTATTAGCCGCAGAGGAACCATTTCCTACTCGACTACAGATTATCTCGCCCAATGATATCTCCAAAGCTATGAAAATAGGTTTTAGCTGTTGGGGATATCCAAATGAAATCATGAAAGAAATCACACCCGAAGAACTTGAGTGTTTGCAACATTTCGGACGATTTCCACTGAATTGAGTAAATAGGAGAAAAAAATGGCATTTGAAAGTTTAACAGAACGTTTACAGAACGTCTTTAAAAATCTACGTAAAAAAGGAAAAATCTCTGAGGCGGATGTCCAAGAAGCAACCAAAGAAATTCGTTTGGCCTTGCTTGAAGCCGACGTTGCCTTGCCTGTTGTAAAGGACTTTATCAAGAAAGTTCGTGAACGTGCAGTCGGACACGAGGTCATTGATACCCTTAATCCTGCGCAACAGATTATCAAAATCGTTGACGAGGAACTGACAGCTGTTTTAGGTTCTGATACGGCAGAAATTATTAAGTCACCTAAGATTCCTACGATTATCATGATGGTCGGTTTGCAGGGGGCTGGTAAAACAACCTTTGCTGGTAAGCTGGCTAACAAACTCAAGAAGGAAGAAAATGCACGTCCTTTGATGATTGCGGCGGATATTTATCGTCCAGCTGCCATTGATCAGTTGAAAACACTTGGACAGCAAATTGATGTTCCTGTCTTTGCACTTGGAACAGAAGTGCCAGCTGTTGAGATTGTTCGTCAAGGTTTGGAGCAAGCGCAAGCTAATCACAACGACTATGTCTTGATTGATACGGCAGGACGTTTGCAGATTGACGAACTCTTGATGAATGAGCTTCGTGACGTGAAAGCATTGGCTCAACCAAACGAAATTCTGCTCGTAGTTGATGCTATGATTGGTCAAGAAGCGGCCAATGTTGCCCGTGAGTTTAATGCTCAGTTGGAAGTGACTGGGGTCATCCTTACCAAGATTGATGGGGATACTCGTGGTGGTGCTGCTTTGTCCGTTCGCCATATCACTGGTAAACCTATCAAGTTCACTGGTACGGGTGAAAAGATCACGGATATTGAAACCTTCCACCCAGACCGTATGTCTAGCCGTATCCTTGGTATGGGGGATATGCTCACTCTTATTGAGAAAGCTTCTCAGGAATACGATGAGCAAAAGGCCCTTGAAATGGCTGAGAAGATGCGTGAAAACACCTTTGATTTCAATGATTTCATTGATCAGTTGGATCAGGTGCAAAACATGGGGCCAATGGAAGACTTGCTCAAGATGATTCCAGGTATGGCTAACAATCCAGCCCTTCAAAACATGAAGGTAGATGAGCGTCAGATTGCTCGTAAACGTGCCATCGTGTCTTCCATGACACCTGAAGAACGTGAAAATCCTGATTTGTTAAATCCAAGCCGCCGTCGTCGTATCGCTGCTGGATCTGGAAATACTTTTATCGAAGTGAATAAATTCATCAAAGACTTTAATCAGGCCAAACAGCTCATGCAGGGTGTTATGTCTGGCGATATGAACAAGATGATGAAGCAAATGGGAATCAATCCAAACAACCTTCCAAAAAATATGCCAAATATGGGAGGAATGGATATGTCTGCCCTTGAAGGCATGATGGGACAAGGTGGTATGCCTGATATGTCAGCTCTCGGAGGAGCAGGAATGCCAGATATGAGCCAGATGTTTGGTGGCGGACTCAAAGGTAAAATCGGTGAATTTGCCATGAAACAGTCTATGAAACGCATGGCGAATAAAATGAAAAAAGCCAAGAAAAAACGCAAATAAAAAGGGAAAGCTGAAGTGCTTTCCTTTTTCAATATAGAATATGTACTTTCTATGATTAGGCAATTTTCTTAATCGAAAAATTACTAAATAGAAAGAGAGATTTCAAAGCCTTGCATCCATTCGGATTTTACTGTGATTTCGATTTTTAAAGCATCTGCTAATTGTTTGACCAGATAGAGGCCCATGCCTGTCGATTTTTTCCTTGTATCTCCTGAATCACCTGTAAAGCCTTTTTCAAAGATATGAGGGAGGTCGCAAGCTTTAACTCCGCAACCATTATCCCTAATAATCAATGCTGTGTGCTCCTTGTCTTTTGATATAGAAATACTGAGTTTGGGCTTGTCAGAGCTGTATTTAAGGGCGTTGGCGAGGATTTGGGAGAGGATAAATTCAAAACTGCGTTGATCAGTGTAGCAAGTTCCTTGTATATTTTCTAGCTGAATCGTAAAATTCTTTTCTTTGAGTAAGGGATCAAAATTTTCCAAGAGATCTTGGATACATTCTTCTAGATCAAGGTCTTCAAATAGAAAATCATTTTTCTCACTTTTCACCCTGTAGTAGAATAGGATCTGTGATACATTTTCTTGGATTTGCTTTTTCACATAGTCCAACTTAAAAGCTGTATCCTCAGGCAACTGGTCGCTTTGATTGTCCAAAAGGAGGGAAAGAAGCGACAGAGGGAGTTTAATCTCATGCGCCCATTTTTCAACATAGTCCTCATACTCGGCTAGTAATGAGTTGAGTTTTCCTATTTCAGCCTGCTTTTGATAAAGTGTGTCTGCCATTTTTTCAATGCATTCTTTCTCTGAGACACTTGATAAATGCAATAATTCAAGCTCAGTATCCGTCTTGGGATTGGCTATAAAGGCTTTATAGGCAGACGATTTTTTTCTTTCTTTTCTTATCAGTAGGAGTGATAGGATGAAAAAGAGCAGGACGGTGGCTAAAATATAGAGAAGGATGAGGGCCTGAAACATTCTCACATCTGAAAGCCAAAGCAGGACAGCTGTAAATAGATCAAATGCTAAGAGAACAAGTAACCAAGGCAGGTAAGTAGCTAGATATTTAAGATTCTGTTTCATCTGGACTTTCCTCCTCCAGCTTGTAACCAATACCTCTGACAGATTTGACTTGAAGGGCAATGCCAGCCTGCTTCATCACCTTTTTTAGCCTTGCAATATTTACTTGAAGGGCATTCTCATCGATGAACTCAGTTGTATTCCACAGTTTCATGCTCAATTCTTCTTTTGTGACGGCAGAATCAGTTGCCACTAATAAGGTTTCTAGCAATTTCCCTTGATTTTGGGGGAGTAAAATCGAATGTCCGTTGATATAAAGGGTATAGGTATTTCTATCCAGCAGGAAATTATCTTTTTCAAGCAAATTTTGTCTGCCTTCATAGCGTTTTAAGATGTTTTCTATACGTGCTAAAAGTCTTTCTTTCTTGAAAGGCTTTGTTAGATATTCGTCTGCCCCTAATTTTAGGGCGTAGATCTCATCTTTTAGTTGTTCACGGGAGGTGAGAACCAATATGGGCACAGAGCGTTTTGACTTGAGATTTTTACAAATTTGAAAACCTGTTTCTCCCGGCAAATTCAAATCCAGTATGATTAGATCCGTATCGTATTGTAGCACTTGCTGGCTTGTATCTTTGAAGTCAGTCAACTTATCAACTTGATAACCCGCTTTCTCTAACAAAATGACAATTTCATCTCGAATCAAGGCTTCATCTTCAATAACCAGAATATGCTTCATATCGGTTCCTCCTTTTCCTAATTTATTCTACCTTATTCATCTCTTTTGGGTTCCATTAAGGACAACAAGTACTTATTGCTATTTTTCTTTACAATTCTGATATAGATGACTTCAAAGCCTGCTAAGAGCAGTACTATCAGCATGGCTGTGATAAATTTTTGCCCCATGACCATTCTTGCACTGGCTGGTACTATTCCTGTGAGGAGGGAGCCCACTCCGAAGCTACTACTGATAAGTGCAAGGGCTATTGGCAGACCGAAATACCAATTGATTTGCTTTTCTGACGATTTACAAAGAGTTTCGTAGTTGGCTCCGAGATGGATCAAGGTTTGGTATCGTCTGTAGGATTGTCTTTGTCCCATCAAAAATTGAACGCCAATGATTGTATTTGCCACAACAAGGAAGATGATAGCTAGATAGATAGTGATATAGCTGGCAGAGATAATGTAAAATAGTTGTCTTCCCATATTTTGTATATAGCTTTCATAGCCAAGAGAGGCTTGATTTAGTTTTTCATTGGTATCTGAGATAGCTCTCATCAGGCCTTTTTCCTTGACTAGCTCAGGAGCCAAGATACCGCTGACATAGTTCGAATAGTGACCATCTGTATAGCTCATAAAGGTCTCATCTGGGACTATGAGGGCAACAGAGAGGGTGATCTCACGATCCGTTACGATTGGCAAAGACTCCACCTCTCCAATCAATTTTACATCATTTCCCATGACTTTGATTTGAGGGTTTGCTTTCAGAACAGAGTTGACGAGATTCTCATCCGGGAGAAAATCTTTTCCCATATACAAGTAGGCTTCCTTGCTTGTTAATTCTAGAGGAGGGAGATTGGCAGCCTTTCTAAGTTCATTGTATTCAGAGAGTGGCAAAAGGTGGCAACTTATATATTTTTGGAAATTATGGACTAAAACTTCCTTGTTTTTACTTTCTTTTTGCTCTTTCAATACCTTAATGAACTGTTCAAAGGACACGGACTCGTGTTCTTTCGATTTGCCCACTTTGATTTGTAGAATCTTTGAAAACTGTGATGCTAGTCCAGCAGCTTCAAGCTCTTTTTTTACTGTATTTACATCAAGATTTTCATCTGTATCCTGCTTGCTATCTCTAAATGTATAATCCAATACGTGGGTTTGATTGCCTGAATTGCCACTTGCAATGGCCACACCTGCTCCAAAGAGGCACAAGGCAGAGAAGATTAAGAGGGAGCAGATGGCCAGTATAGTTGAGCGCTGGATAACTAATTCCTGAATCTGTCTAAAATTATAGGCATGAAGTTTTCGATTGTTTCCAAGCTTGACCAAAAAGTCTATAAATAAACGCATGCCAAAGAAGAGGAGGATAGTTCCCAGAGTACCCAAGAAAACAGTGATGCCCATGGTTATGACACTCTCCCAAGCTCGTCCGCTCATACCCAAGTAATAAGCTGTTCCTAGAAGCAAAATTCCGAGGGCGGAAGCAAGAAGGTAGATACCTTTGGGAAGTAGTTTTTTCATCCCAGAAGGTGAATAGGAAAGCAGGTTTCCGATTTCCTTATTGGCCGTCTTTGCACTTAAAAGAACAAAGACAGCTAATTTTACAGCTAGGAAGCCGATGACCGTATAGAATAGAGCTGTAGGAGATAGAGAAAATTGATGCTCAATAATCCCTAGTCCCACAATTTTAGCGGTTATTAGGCTGATTAGTTCTGAAATCAAGATAGAAATAGGAAGGCCTATTCCAAGGGCAAGGACACTGTTTCTCAAATCCTCGAGCAGAAGTAGCAAGAACAGTTTGCTTCTTCGCATTCCCAGTGTGAGATAGACACCAAATTCATGTTTTCTTCTTTCCATCTGCATACTGCTTGCGAAGTAGACTAGAAAAAAGAGAATAAAGAGCGTTGCTACATAAAGAATGGGAATCATGCTAAAGAGTTTATTTACAGCATGACTCTCTATTTGTTTTAGAAATACCATCACATCTTGATGAGACAAAGAAAGGATGATGTAAAAGGAGATGATAGAAAGAACCATGGAACTGAAATACAAGCCATTATTCTTTCGATCCCTCTTGCTGTTTCTTGAAATTAATTTAGAAAACATTGCCATCACCTCCAGCCAGCGTAGCCATGACCTTTAGTATTCTGTGGTAAAAATCTTCCTGACTCTCTCTTGGATAATCGCGTCGGATTTCATGGAATAGTTTTCCGTCTTGGATAAACAAGATGCGATTGCAAAAGCTGGCTGCAACGGAGTCGTGGGTCACCATGAGAATGGTGGTTTCTTCCACTTGATTCATTTCGGATAATTTTTGCATCAAAATCGTCGCATTTTTTGAATCCAAAGCCCCTGTGGGCTCATCCGCAAATACAATCTTAGGGTCTAAAATCAAGGCGCGCGCAGCAACTACCCTTTGCCGTTGACCACCTGATAATTGAGATGGGAACTTATCCAGAAGTTCAGAAATATCCAGATACTGGGAAAGCAATTCTAACCGAACCTTGCTTTCGTTGGCATCGACCTTGTGCAAAGACAAGGGGAGTAAAATATTTTCTTTGGCTGTCAGATTGTCCAAAAGCTCAAAATTCTGAAAGAGGTAACCAATTTCCTTGCCACGATAATCAGCTAACTGACTACCTTTTAACTGACCTAAATCCTTTTCTTGCATTTGAATGGACCCGTCAGTTGGTTTGATGATAGTAGCGAGACAGTTAAGAAGGGTTGTTTTTCCAGATCCACTACTCCCCATAATCCCTAGGAACTCACCTTTGACAACTTGAAAAGATATACCGTTCAAGGCCTTGGTGATATTCGGCTCTTTTCCATAATGCTTTTTTAATGATTCTACTCGTAAAATTGTTTCCATGTGAAACACCTCCATCTTTTGTTACTTTTATTATAGTATGAATCAGAGTAGAATAACACTTACGGATGATGTAAGAAATCTTTATCGTTGACTTTTATAGTCAGATTATTGGACTTATACTTACTATATTATAGCATGGTTTTAGGGATTTAAAAAGGGAGTCTCGGAAGATACTCCAATTTAAAAGCAAATGCTATGAGAGAAGAAGTAACCAGAATGGCTGGAAAAGTAGTGGTGAGTGATAATAATATTAGAAAGAGTAAATTTAATTACAATCAGTATATTAAAAAGATTCGATCTAAAGTTTTATCTGACTAATGAGGTCAATCTGATTAAACTTTTTGATTCCTAATAATTCAAAAAAATGTTGAAATAGAAATTTCATTTTCTCCCTTTCAAATCTAAAAAGTTGAGATTTTGATATAGAATAAGCTATAGCATGCTTAAAGAATATTCGATTAATTTTCTAAAATATCGAAAAGTTCTCTGTAATGTTTCATAATTTAGTTCCCTTAATTTTCTTTTCGAGCTATAAACATACCATATTCTTTAGGAATGATTAACACACCATTATTAAACTCCCTTTCCAATCTTTTACGAATAATTCCCTCTTCTAGTGAACCTATTTCTGAAATTCCTTTCAATGATTGAATATATTGAACTAGATCGTCTATACTTGTTACCTGTAGCTCGTCATCATAAATTAATTTTTCCACAGTGTCAAAATGCCTATTTAAATAAGTCTTTCCATTTTGTAAAGTAAAAGTTTTATTTTCTAAATCTTGAACAACTTCATCTTTAAATAAGCTTGCCAAATAATCTACAACTCCATTTTCACCAAATGTAGCACAATAAAAAATGCCCCCGTTTTTTAAAACTCTATTCACTTCAGAGAGAGCTTTAGGAATGTCATTTACATGATGTAGAAGCATATTAGCAATAACAATATCAAATGTTTCTTTCTCAAAAGAAACATTTTGGATATCCATTATTTCATAGTTGACATTGTCTCTATTTCCAATCACTGCCCTAGTAGTTTCTACCATGTCACTAGAAAAATCCGTAATTACCAATTGCTTCATCTTGTCTATAGAATCAAGATTACTTTTCCACAGTTCTCCTGTGCCGCATCCCAATTCTAGAACGTTAATTTCATCAGTAATTTGGTAGTTAGAAAAAATCCAATTATTAAAGCCCAATTTATTTTTTGAATACTTCTTATGTAGTTTTACTCTAATGTCAAGATTATCTTGTTTTTCATATTGTTCAATTACTCTATTAATCATTTTTAAATTACCTCAACTTTATAATTTGACATTATATCACAAAAAAATAAAGGTAGCGTAAAATAAGTTGTATAAATACAAAAAGGAATAAATCCGTTATAGTAGAGTTATAACACATTACTAGAAAGAGATTTATTACTATGACTCAGTTTACCACATATTCTCCAACGTATAAAAGCTGAGTATAGTTTAGAGGAAGAATTTTAGTATTTGTTGTTAATGCAAAATAAAAAGCCTTAGAAATATTGATTTCTAGGGCTTTTTAACTTATTAACTCTATTCCCACTCAACGGTTGCAGGTGGTTTACTTGTAATGTCGTAGACGATACGGTTAACGTGGTCTACTTCGTTTACGATACGTACAGAGATTTTTTGAAGGACTTCCCAAGGGATCTTGGCAAAATCAGCTGTCATACCATCGATAGAAGTGATGGCACGAATGGCGATTGTGTAGTCGTAAGTACGACCGTCACCCATAACACCAACTGAACGAACACCTGTATTAACTGTGAAGTATTGCCAGATATCACGGTCAAGACCAGCTTTAGCGATTTCTTCACGAAGGATGGCATCCGACTCACGAACAGTTTCTAGTTTTTCTTCAGTGATTTCACCCATGACACGAATCGCAAGACCTGGTCCTGGGAATGGTTGGCGCCATACGATGTGGTCTGGCATACCAAGCTCTGTACCGAGGGCACGGACTTCGTCTTTATAAAGAGTGTTCAATGGTTCAATCAATTCAAACTGCATGTCTTCTGGAAGACCACCAACATTGTGGTGTGATTTGATGGTTTGAGCAGTATCTGTACCAGACTCAATCACGTCAGTGTAAAGCGTTCCCTGAGCAAGGAATTTTACATCTTTTAGCTTGCTTGCTTCGTCATCAAAGACATAAACAAACTCATTACCGATAATTTTGCGCTTTTGCTCAGGATCAGAAACGCCAGCAAGTTTGTCAAGGAAGCGTTTTGCAGCATCTGCTTTGACGATATTCAAACCAAACTTACCACCAAGCATGTCCATAACTTGGTCAGCCTCTCCCTTACGGAGAAGACCGTGGTCTACAAAGATACAGATCAATTGATCACCGATTGCTTTTTGAAGAAGAACTCCAACAACAGAAGAGTCAACACCACCTGATAGGCCGAGAAGAACACGCTTGTCACCTACAGTTTCACGGATTTTCTTGATCTGCATATCGATAAAGTTGTCCATTGACCAATCACCCTTAGCTTTACAGATGTTAAGGGCAAAGTTGCGCAGGATATCATTCCCATATACAGAATGGCGAACCTCTGGGTGGAATTGGATACCATAGATGTGCTTGTCAGGGTTTTCAATAGCTGCATAAGGACAGTCAGCAGAAGTTCCAGTACGAACGAAATCAGCAGGAATCTCAGTAACCGCATCGCCATGGCTCATCAAAACAATCTGTTCTTCTGGTGTTCCTTCAAAGAGGGCAGAAGTGGTATGAGTAAGTGGTGATTGACCATACTCACGGTTACCAGCATCACCTGCAGGGACAACTTTTCCTCCAAGTTTATGAGTTAAAAGTTGCATACCATAGCAGATTCCCAAAATTGGAATGCCAAGTTCAAAAATTTCTGGGTCAATATCAAATGAACCATCTTCGTATACAGAGTTTGGTCCACCAGAGAGGATGATCCCAACAGGGTTAATCGCACGAACCTCTGCGGCTGAGATTTTGTGACTTTTTAGCTCTGAAAAAACACCAATTTCACGAATACGACGTGAAATCAGCTGGTTGTATTGGCTACCATAGTCCAGCACGATGATTTTTTCGACATCTTGCAAATCAGTTGAAATGTTGCTCATCTTTTTCCTTTCTCAAAAGAAATATCTTTTTCAATATTTTATCACAAATAGGGGTGAATTACCAACTAAACAAGGCAAAGTTTGACTTTTTCTTAGCAAATACGGTACAATAGAGAAAATATAGAAAAGAAGTGAAAATCATGTTACCAGCTTATATGAAAATCCACGATCAGATCAAGAAGGATATAGATGAGCATCATTGGAAAATCGGAGAGAGACTTCCAAGTGAGCGAGATTTAGCGGAACAGTTTCAGGTTAGTCGGATGACCTTGCGACAAGCTATCTCTCTCTTGGTTGAGGAAGGAGTTTTGGAGCGTCGTGTAGGAAGTGGAACCTTTGTTTCTAGTACTCGGGTCCAAGAAAAAATGCGGGGGACGACCAGTTTTACGGAGATTGTCAAATCTCAGGGGAAAGTTCCTTCCAGTCAACTTATTTCTTATAGAAGAACCATTCCCAACGAGCAGGAAGTGGCAAAGCTAGGCATTTCACCAACTGAAAATATCATCCGTATGGAACGGGTACGTTATGCTGATCAAGTACCGCTAGTCTATGAAGTAGCATCTATACCTGAGAAATTTATTAAGGACTTCAAAAAAGAAGAGGTAACTAGTCACTTCTTTCAAACCTTGCAGGAACATGGCTACCGAATTGGCAAATCCCAACAGACTATTTATGCGAGATTGGCTAAGGAGAAGATAGCTCACTATCTGGAAGTTGAAAAAGGGCATGCCATTTTAGCCTTGACTCAGGTCTCTTATCTTGAAGATGGGACGGCTTTCGAGTATGTAAAGAGTCAATACGTGGGCGAACGCTTTGAATTTTATCTTGAAAATAACTAGTCTAGAAAGGCTAGTTTTTTGTTTTAGAAAAGATTAGAATTGTCAAAACAATCTGTCTAGGCTTGATTTTATCTATTATTTACTATAAAATGGGAAGGAAAAACGTCAAACTTTTATATTGCAAATAGGAGAAAAAATGACAAAAACATTAAAACGTCCTGAGGTTCTTTCACCTGCAGGGACTTTAGAAAAGCTGAAAGTAGCTGTTCAATATGGTGCAGATGCTGTCTTTATCGGCGGGCAAGCCTATGGTCTTCGTAGCCGTGCAGGAAACTTCACCTTTGAACAGATGGAAGAAGGCGTGCAGTTCGCTGCTAAGTACGGTGCAAAGGTCTATGTGGCTGCTAACATGGTTATGCACGAAGGAAACGAAGCTGGTGCTGGAGAATGGTTCCGTAAGTTGCGTGACATCGGGATTGCGGCAGTTATCGTGTCAGATCCAGCCTTAATTATGATTGCAGCAACAGAAGCACCAGGTCTCGAGATTCATCTTTCAACTCAAGCCAGTGCGACCAACTATGAAACTCTAGAGTTCTGGAAAGAACTTGGCTTGACCCGTGTGGTATTGGCCCGTGAAGTTTCTATGGAAGAATTGGCAGAGATTCGCAAACGTACAGATGTTGAGATTGAAGCCTTTGTCCATGGAGCCATGTGTATTTCTTATTCAGGTCGCTGTACGCTATCAAACCACATGAGTATGCGTGATGCCAACCGTGGTGGTTGTTCACAGTCTTGTCGTTGGAAATACGACCTATACGACATGCCATTTGGTCAAGAACGTAAGAGCCTTAAAGGTGAAATTCCAGAAGAATTTTCAATGTCAGCCGTTGACATGTCTATGATTGACCATATTCCAGACATGATCGAAAACGGTGTAGACAGTCTCAAGATTGAAGGCCGTATGAAATCTATTCACTATGTTTCAACTGTGACCAACTGTTACAAGGCGGCTGTAGATGCTTATCTTGAAAGTCCTGAGAAATTTGAAGCTATCAAACAAGACTTGGTGGACGAGATGTGGAAGGTTGCCCAACGTGAATTGGCAACAGGTTTCTACTATGGTACGCCGTCTGAGAATGAGCAGTTATTTGGTGCTCGTCGTAAGATTCCTGAGTACAAGTTTGTCGCTGAAGTCGTTTCTTATGATGATGCGACCCAAACAGCAACCATTCGTCAACGAAACGTTATCAACGAAGGCGACCAAGTGGAGTTCTACGGACCAGGTTTCCGTCATTTTGAGACTTATATCGAAGACCTTCATGATTCTAAAGGAAATAAAATCGACCGCGCTCCAAATCCAATGGAACTCTTGACAATCAAGGTTCCACAACCTGTGCAAGCAGGTGACATGGTTCGCGCTCTCAAGGAAGGGCTCATTAACCTCTATAAGGAAGACGGGACAAGTGTTACAGTTCGTGCCTAGATAAGGAAAAGTGAATGATTCAAGCGCAAGGTTTATTTGTAGATGATGAAAGCAGGTGTGTTCACTATCATAGTGAAAAAGATATCGTTTCCCTCCAGTGCTATGAATGCAAGAAATACTACGCATGCTATCAGTGTCATAATGCAATGGAGACGCATATGTTTTCACCCTATCCCTTGGCGCTTTCTGAGGATCGACCGATTTTGTGTGGGGCTTGTAAGAGGACAATGACTTTTCAAGAATACCAAACACAGATAGCTTGTCCTTACTGTAGTGCTCCATTTAATCTAGGTTGCAAAAAACACTATTCCTATTATTTTAAATAAAATGAATTCATCCAAGTTTCAAACTTGGATTTTTTCACTTTGTTTCAGAAAACAAAGTGAAAGTGGAAAAACATTCGCTCTAAAATGAGAAATTTTTCTATATAATAGGATAAAAATGGCAAAAATAGAAATAAATTATGTGAAACGCTTTCAACGTGAGTAAAAAGTTGACAAATCAAAATTTTAGGACTAAACTAAGTAAGTAAATTTTAAATAAAAGGAGAATTCATCATGAATTTAACATTTTTCGGTCTTTGTCTTGCCTGTATGGGTGTATCCCTTGCAGAAGGTATGTTGATGAACGGTTTGTTCAAATCAGCTGCTCGCCAACCAGACATCATTCCACAATTGCGTAGCTTAATGATCATGGGGATTGCCTTTATTGAAGGAACATTCTTTGTAACTCTCGTATTTTCATTTATCATCAAATAAAGAGAAGTATAAAATGGAAAAGGGAGGATTCTAGATGGAAGAAAGTATCAATCCAACCATCAATATTGGTCCTGTTACCTTTGATTTGACCTTGACTGCCTTGACCTTGCTGTCAGTAGTCGTTATTTTTGGCTTTATCTATTGGGCAAGTCGTAATATGACTGTAAAACCCAAAGGAAAGCAAAATGTACTAGAGTATCTCTATGACTTCGTAGTCGGATTTACAGAACCTAATGTAGGCTCACGGTACATGAAAGATTACTCACTCTTTTACTTGTGTTTATTTCTTTTTATGGTGATCGCAAACAATCTTGGTTTGATGGCAAAACTTCAAACTACAGATGGGACAAACCTTTGGACATCGCCAACAGCCAATCTTCAATTTGACTTGGCCATGTCGTTTGGAATTATCCTGATGACCCATATAGAAGGAATTCGTCGCCGTGGTGTTAAAAAGTATCTGAAAGGTTTTGTTACCCCAGGATTTATGACACCGATGAATCTCCTTGAAGAAGTCACGAATTTCCTATCACTTGCTTTGCGGGTATTCGGAAATATCTTTGCCGGAGAAGTGATGGCTAGTCTGCTTATCACACTTTCTCATCAGGCTCTTTATTGGTATCCAGTCGCATTTGTTACCAATCTAGTCTGGACGGCGTTTTCTGTGTTTATTTCCTGTGTTCAGGCTTATGTATTCACAGTCTTGTCTTCTATGTATCTAGGAAATAAAATTAATGATGAAGAGTAGAAAGGAGTAACAGATGCACGTAACAGTAGGTGAATTAATTGGTAACTTTATTTTAATCGCTGGCTCTTTTATACTTTTGATTGTCTTAGTTAAGAAATATGCGTGGTCAAACTTGACTAGTGTCTTCGAAGAAAGGGCAAATAAAATTGCTGCTGATATTGATGGAGCTGAACAAGCACGTCAAAAAGCAGAAACTCTTGCCCAAAAACGTGAAGATGAATTGGCTGGTAGTCGAAACGAAGCCAAAACAATCATTGAAAATGCTAAAGAGACTGCAGAGAAGAGTAAAGCAGATATTCTGGCAGATGCTAAAGTAGAAGCAGGTCGCTTAAAAGAGAAGGCGAATCAAGAAATTGCTCAGAATAAAGCTGAAGCTTTGCAAAGTGTTAAGGGCGAGGTGGCAGATTTGACGATTAGTCTCGCTGGTAAAATTATCTCAAAAAACCTTGACAGTCATGCTCATAAGGAACTCATTGATCAGTATATCGATCAGCTAGGAGAAGCCTAATGGACAAGAAAACAGCAAAGGTCATTGAAAAGTACAGCATGCCTTTTGTCCAATTAGTGATTGAAAAAGGAGAAGAGGACCGGATTTTTTCAGACTTGGATCAAATCAAGCAAGTCGCAGAAGAAACGTGCTTACCTTCTTTTTTAGCTCAGGTGGCAGTTGATGAGTCTGATAAGGAAAAAACAGTTGGTTTCTTTCAAGACTCTGTGTCACCTTTAATGCAAAACTTTATTCAAATTCTGATTTACAATCACAGAGCAAATCTTTTTTATGATATCATTGTTGATTGTTTGAATCGTCTTGAAAGAGAAACCAATCATTTTGTCGTCACGATTTCTTCAGCTCATCCTTTAACGATTGAACAGAAGGAACGTTTGCTTCCCTTGATAGAGAAAAAAATGTCTCTGAAAGTACGGAGTATTAAAGAACAAATTGATGAAGGACTCATTGGTGGTTTTGTCATTTTTGCTAATCACAAGACAATTGATGTGAGTATTAAACAACAACTTCGAGTTGTTAAAGAAAATTTGAAATAGAAAGTGGTGTTCTTTTGGCAATTAACGCACAAGAAATCAGCGCTTTAATTAAGCAACAAATTGAAAATTTCAAACCCAATTTTGATGTATCTGAAACAGGTGTTGTAACCTATATCGGGGACGGAATTGCGCGTGCTCACGGTCTTGAAATGCCATGAGTGGAGAGCTGTTGATTTTTGAAAATGGCTCTTATGGGATGGCGCAAAACCTGGAGTCTACAGACGTTGGGATTATCATCCTTGGAGACTTTACAGATATCCGTGAAGGGGATACCATTCGCCGTACAGGTAAAATCATGGAAGTCCCTGTGGGTGACAGCCTGATTGGACGTGTTGTCGACCCACTTGGTCGTCCAGTTGACGGTCTTGGAGAAATCCATACTGACAAGACTCGTCCAGTAGAAGCGCCAGCTCCTGGCGTTATGCAACGTAAGTCTGTATCAGAACCATTGCAAACAGGTTTGAAAGCTATTGACGCCCTTGTACCGATTGGTCGTGGTCAACGTGAGTTGATTATTGGTGACCGTCAGACAGGGAAAACAACTATTGCGATTGATACAATCTTGAACCAAAAAGGGCAAGATATGATCTGTATCTATGTAGCGATTGGACAAAAAGAATCAACAGTTCGTACGCAAGTAGAAACACTTCGTCAGTACGGTGCCTTGGACTACACAATCGTTGTGACAGCTTCTGCTTCACAACCATCTCCATTGCTCTTCCTAGCTCCTTATGCTGGGGTGGCTATGGCTGAAGAGTTTATGTACCAAGGCAAGCATGTTTTGATCGTTTATGATGATCTTTCAAAACAAGCGGTAGCTTATCGTGAACTTTCTCTCTTGCTTCGTCGTCCACCAGGTCGTGAAGCCTTCCCAGGGGGATGTTTTCTACCTCCACAGCCGTTTGCTTGAGCGCTCAGCTAAAGTTTCTGATGAACTTGGTGGTGGTTCAATCACAGCCCTACCATTTATCGAAACGCAAGCAGGAGATATCTCTGCCTATATCGCAACCAACGTAATTTCAATCACAGATGGGCAAATCTTCCTAGGAGATGGTCTCTTCAATGCGGGTATTCGTCCAGCCATTGATGCGGGTTCATCTGTATCTCGTGTAGGTGGTTCCGCTCAAATCAAAGCCATGAAGAAAGTAGCTGGTACGCTTCGTATCGACCTTGCTTCTTACCGTGAACTAGAGGCCTTCACTAAGTTCGGTTCTGATTTGGATGCAGCAACGCAGGCTAAGTTGAACCGCGGACGTCGTACGGTAGAAGTATTGAAACAACCAGTTCACAAGCCTTGCCTGTTGAGAAACAAGTAACCATTCTGTATGCTTTGACACACGGATTCTTGGATACAGTTCCAGTGAATGACATTGTTCGTTTTGAGGAAGAGTTCCATGATTTCTTTGATGCACAACATCCAGAGATTTTGGAAACCATTCGTGAAACAAAAGACTTGCCAGAAGAATCAGTCTTGGATGCTGCGATTACAGAGTTTCTCAATCAATCCAGCTTCCAATAAGAATAGAGGTGTCAGATGGCAGTATCTCTAAATGATATTAAAACAAAAATCGCCTCAACCAAAAATACTAGTCAAATCACTAATGCTATGCAAATGGTGTCAGCGGCTAAGTTAGGCCGCTCTGAAGAAGCAGCTCGTAACTTTCAAATTTACGCTCAAAAGGTTCGTAAACTATTGACAGATATCCTTCATGGAAATGGAGCTGGTGGTTCAACCAATCCTATGTTGATTAGTCGTCCAGTCAAAAAGACAGGCTATATTGTCATCACTTCAGATCGTGGCTTGGTTGGGGGATATAATGCTTCCATCCTTAAAGCTGTTATGGAGTTGACAGAAGAATACCATCCAAATGGTGATGACTTTGAAGTTATCTGTATTGGTGGTATGGGGGCTGATTTCTTTAAGGCTCGTGGTATTCAGCCAATCTATGAACTACGCGGCTTGGCAGATCAACCTAGTTTTGATGAAGTTCGTAAAATTATTTCAAAAACGATTGAGATGTACCAAAACGAACTTTGATGAATTGTACGTCTGCTACAACCATCATGTTAATACTCTCACAAGTCAAATGCGTGTGGAACAAATGCTTCCGATTGTTGACTTGGATCCAAATGAAGCGGATGAAGAGTATAGCTTGACCTTTGAGTTGGAAACGAGCCGTGATGAGATTCTAGAGCAGTTGTTGCCACAGTATGCTGAAAGTATGATTTACGGGGCTATTATCGATGCCAAGACAGCTGAAAATGCCGCTGGTATGACAGCTATGCAAACAGCGACCGATAATGCCAAAAAGGTCATTAATGATTTGACAATCCAGTATAACCGTGCTAGACAGGCGGCGATTACACAAGAAATTACAGAAATCGTAGCGGGGGCTAGTGCCTTAGAATAAGGCTTTGCCTCCCTCGTATCAAAATGAACTTAGGACCTAGTTGAGCTAGGAACCGACAGTATCTTATATAGAATAGGAGAAGGAGATGAGTTCAGGTAAAATTGCTCAGGTTATCGGACCCGTTGTAGACGTTTTGTTTGCAGCTGGGGAACCACTTCCTGAGATTAACAATGCACTTGTCGTCTACAAAAATGACGAAAGAAAAACAAAAATCGTCCTTGAAGTAGCCTTGGAGTTGGGTGATGGTATGATCCGTACGATCGCCATGGAATCAACAGATGGTTTGACTCGTGGAATGGAAGTTTTGGACACAGGCCGTCCAATCTCTGTGCCAGTAGGTAAAGAAACTTTGGGACGTGTCTTCAACGTTTTGGGGGATACTATTGACTTGGATGCTCCTTTCGCTGAAGACGCTGAGCGTCAGCCAATTCATAAGAAAGCTCCAACTTTTGATGAATTGTCTACCTCATCTGAAATCTTGGAAACAGGGATCAAGGTTATCGACCTTCTTGCCCCTTACCTTAAAGGGGGGAAAGTTGGACTCTTCGGTGGTGCCGGAGTTGGTAAAACTGTCTTGATTCAAGAATTGATTCACAACATTGCTCAAGAACATGGTGGTATTTCAGTATTTACCGGTGTTGGAGAACGTACTCGTGAGGGGAACGACCTTTACTGGGAAATGAAAGAATCAGGCGTTATCGAGAAAACAGCCATGGTATTTGGTCAGATGAATGAACCACCAGGAGCACGTATGCGTGTTGCCCTTACTGGTTTGACAATCGCCGAATACTTCCGTGATGTAGAAGGTCAAGACGTTCTTCTCTTCATTGACAATATCTTCCGTTTCACTCAAGCTGGTTCAGAAGTATCTGCCCTTTTGGGTCGTATGCCATCAGCCGTTGGTTACCAACCAACACTTGCTACGGAAATGGGTCAATTGCAAGAACGTATCACATCAACCAAGAAGGGTTCTGTAACCTCTATTCAGGCCATCTACGTGCCAGCGGATGACTATACTGACCCAGCGCCAGCGACAGCCTTCGCTCACTTGGATTCAACTACAAACTTGGAACGTAAGTTGGTACAATTGGGTATTTATCCAGCCGTTGATCCGTTGGCTTCAAGCTCACGTGCCTTGGCACCTGAGATTGTTGGAGAAGAGCACTATGCAGTTGCTGCTGAAGTCAAACGTGTCCTTCAACGTTACCATGAATTGCAAGATATCATTGCCATCCTTGGTATGGATGAGCTTTCTGATGAAGAAAAGACCTTGGTTGCGCGTGCTCGTCGTATCCAGTTCTTCTTGTCACAAAACTTCAACGTTGCGGAGCAATTTACTGGCCAACCTGGTTCTTATGTACCAGTAGCAGAAACGGTTCGTGGTTTTAAGGAAATCCTTGAAGGGAAACATGACCACTTGCCAGAAGATGCCTTCCGTGGAGTTGGTTCAATCGAAGACGTCATTGCTAAGGCAGAGAAAATGGGATTTTAAGAGGTGATCTATGGCTCAGTTAACTGTCCAGATCGTGACACCAGATGGCCTCGTCTATGATCACCATGCCAGCTTTGTATCGGTACGAACTCTGGATGGTGAGATGGGGATCTTGCCACGACATGAAATATGATTGCGGTTTTAGCGGTTGATGAAGTAAAGGTAAAACGAATCGATGATGATACTCATGTGAACTGGATTGCAGTGAACGGAGGGATTATCGAGATTGCCAATGACATAATTACCATTGTAGCCGACTCAGCAGAGCGTGCTCGTGATATCGATATCAGCCGTGCTGAACGTGCTAAACTTCGCGCCGAACGTGAAATTGAAGAAGCTCAAGACAAGCACTTAATTGACCAAGAACGACGCGCTAAGATTGCTCTTCAACGTGCCATTAACCGTATTAATGTCGGAAATAAACTATAATCAAAAAATGAACTTGAGATTCAAGTTCATTTTTTGATTATCTTAGTTCGCAAAGTGAATGCAGACTGCTTCTGGGACATGGAAATCGTTAGAAAGTTCTGCAAGACGACCACTTTCAGGATTACGCTTAAAGACGGTTGCGTTATCAGAATCTTGATGAACAGCAATGAGAAACTCTTGATCAGGAGTTAGGTCGAAATCACGTGGATTTTGTCCATGTGTTGGTACTATCTCTAATAATTCCAGACTGCCATCAGCGAGGATTGTATAGACGGCAATGGAATCATGACCTCGGTTGGATGCATAAAGGTATTTCCCATCTTTTGAAAGACGAATGGCTGCAGTAGCATTGAATCTCTCATAGCCGTCTGGTAAGGTTGAAATGACTTGCATGCGTTCAAATTCACCAACCCCATCGTAAATCAAGACTTCAATGGTACTATTTAGTTCGCAAATGAGATAGGCAATCTTATAGTGGTGGTGGAAAACGATGTGGCGAGCACCTGCTCCAGACTGGCTGTGATAAGTGTGGAGCTTACTTAGTTTTCCTTCTGGGCTAACATCATAGGTCGTCACCTCGTCAGTACCTAGGTCACATGTGACGAGATACTGGTCAGGTGTTAGATCTGTAAAGTGGACATGAGGAGAAGTTTGATTTTCATGAGGGCCTTGTCCACTATGCTGATCCAGGTCCGTTTGGATGAGACAACCATCTGCTTGGCGCTGATAAACCAGAACTTGGCCTTTGTGATAGTTGGCTCCGTAAACGAGACTGCGCTTTTCATCCACTGCCACATAACAATGGGGAGCGCCTTCTTCAACCACATGATTTAGCAAAACGCCATCTGTCTTGTATGCAGCGATTCCACCTAAGCCATCCTGGCTTCCTACGGTGTATAAGTGTTGCTGTTGGTCAAAGGCAAGGTAGGTCGGACTTGGTTCAGCAGCAAAGAGTTCAAGGTTTGCAAGCTGGCCTGTTTCTGTATCAAAATCTGCCTTGTAAATCCCTTTAGATGAGCGACGAGTATAAGTTCCAAAATAAACAGTTTCTTTCATGTCCATACCTCTTAATAATGATAAGTTCATTATACCACAAAATGACAGTCAGGAAGTGTTCGTTTAATCTATGTAAGCACTTTAATAAGAGTTATTTTAGATTAAATGGTATAATGAAATAATGACAGAAAGGATGTATTTATGGAACATAAAGAGAAACATTTTAGCCTATCTTGGTTTTTTAAGTGGTTTTTAGATAATAAAGCCATCACTGTATTTTTAGTAACCTTGTTACTGGGGCTAAACATTTTCATTCTAAGTAAGATTAGTTTTATATTTTTACCCGTTTTAGACTTTCTTGGGGTTGTCATGTTACCAGTTATTCTATCTGGTTTACTTTATTACCTCCTCAATCCGATTGTTGACTGGATGGAGAAACACAAGATCAATCGTGTTCTTGCCGTTAGTATTGTTTTTGTTATTATTGGACTCTTTATCATTTGGGGGCTGGCAGTCGCAATTCCTAATCTGCAACGCCAAGTCTTAAATTTTGCGAAGAATGTGCCGACTTATCTTAAGGATGCTGATATGGTTATCAATGACCTTGTAACCAAACGCTTGCCAGATGATTTTAGACCGCAGTTGGAGCAGGTTCTTGCAAATGTTTCTACAGAAGCAACGATATGGGCCAGCAAAATTTCTTCTCAAGCCGTTAACTGGGTCAGCGCCTTTATCAGTAGTGTTTCTCAGGTGATTGTAGCGGTCATTATCGTACCCTTTATGCTCTTTTATCTTTTGAGAGATGGGAAAGGCTTGCGGGATTACCTAACTAAATTCATCCCAAACAAGTTAAAAGAACCTGTCGGACAAGTTTTGTCAGATGTTAATAAACAGTTATCAAACTACGTTAGAGGGCAGGTTACAGTTGCTATTATCGTGGCAATTATGTTTATTATCTTCTTTAAGATTATTGATCTCAGATATGCTGTGACTCTTGGTATTACGGCTGGTATCCTCAATCTAGTACCTTACCTGGGTAGTTTTCTAGCGATGTTGCCTGCTCTGGTTTTGGGCTTGATTGCAGGACCTGTGATGCTTTTGAAAGTGATTATTGTCTTTATTGTTGAACAAACGATTGAAGGTCGCTTCGTTTCTCCGCTTATTTTGGGTAGTCAGCTAAACATCCATCCGATCAATGTCCTCTTTGTTCTCCTAACTTCAGGTTCTATGTTTGGTATTTGGGGAGTCTTGCTGGGAATCCCTGTCTATGCCTCTGCCAAGGTCGTTATCTCAGCTATCTTTAACTGGTATAAAAAAGTCAGCGGCTTGTATGAAGAAAAGGGGGAGGAAATCAAGAGTGAACAATAGTCAACGCATGCTCCAGGCTCTGGATGAACAGGATTTAACCAAGGCGGATCAGTATTATCACAAAGCCCTCGAAACAGATTCAAGTGAAGTTCTTTACGAACTAGCAAGCTATCTAGAGGGAATTGGCTTTTATCCTCAAGCAAAAGAAATTTACCAAAATATCGTTACAGAATTTCCAGAAGTGAATCTGAACTTAGCAAGCATTGCTAGCGAGGATGGCAATGTTGAGGAAGCTTTTGCTTACCTTGAGGAAATCACACCCGAAAGTGACTGGTACGTATCGGCCTTGGCCTTGAAGGCAGACCTCTATCAGTTGGAAGGATTGACAGATGTAGCACGCGAAAGTTACTGGAAGCCTTAAATTACTCAGATGATGCCTTATTACTTTTTGGTTTGGCTGAGTTGGATAGCGAGTTAGGAAATTATCAGGAAGCCATTCAGGGCTATGCTCAATTAGACAATCGCTCCATCTATGAGCAAACGGGCGTATCAACCTATCAACGAATTGGCTACGCTTATGCCCAGTTAGGCAAGTTTGAAGCTGCAACTGAGTTCTTAGAAAAAGCCTTAGAACTAGAATACGATGACCAAACTGCCTTTGAACTGGCTAGTCTTTACTTTGACCAAGAAGAGTATCAAAAATCTGTTCTTTACTTTAAGCAGATTGATACCATTTCACCAGATTTTGAAGGATATGAGTATGGTTATAGTCAAGCCTTGCATAAGGAACATCAGGTGGAAGAGGCCCTTCGTATCGTTAAAAAAGGACTGGAGAAAAATCCATTTGAAACCCGTCTCTTGCTAGCTGCTTCTCAGTTTTCGTATGAGTTACATGATTCAAGTAGCGCAGAGCAGTTTCTCCTTACTGCTAAAGAAGATGCAGAGGATACAGAAGAAATTTTTCTTCGCCTCGCAACCATTTATATGGAACAAGAGCGGTATGAAGATATCATCGCTCTCCAAAGTCAAGAACCTGAAAACCTCTTGACCAAGTGGATGATTGCACGCTCTTACCAGGAAATCGAGGATTTAGATAAGGCCTATGAGCTCTATCAAGAACTGTCATCTGACCTCAAGGACAATCCAGAGTTTCTGGAGCAATATACTTATCTTTTGCGTGAATTGGGGGATTTTGAAGAAGCTAAGACTCAAGCAGAGGCATATTTAAAACTGATTCCAGATGATGTTCAGATGCAAGAACTGCTAGAAACACTTTAAAAATATCCTATAAAGTAAAACTGTATCTAGTCATTTTGATGGATACGGTTTTTTTTATTTTCAAAAAGAAATAGAATTTTTTTACAATAACCCTTGCTAAATTGTTTATTTATGCTATAATAGGAACAATTATTTTTAGGAGGTGCAGTATGTCTTATTTGTTTGAGATATTACCGAGTTTATTGAGCGGTGCAAGCATGACTTTACAGGTTTTTGTACTGGTCTTGATTTTTTCTATTCCCTTGGGCGTTTTGATTGCTTTTGCCTTGCAAGTCCATTGGAAGCTCCTCCATTATCTGATCAACATTTATATCTGGATCATGCGGGGAACACCCTTGCTCTTGCAATTGATCTTTATCTATTATGTGCTCCCAAATATTGGGATTCGTTTGGATCGCCTTCCTGCGGCTATTATTGCCTTTGTTTTGAATTATGCAGCTTACTTTGCTGAAATCTTCCGTGGAGGGATTGATACCATTCCTAAGGGTCAATATGAGGCTGCTAAGGTCTTGAAGTTTAGCCCTTTTGCCACAGTGCGCTATATTATCTTACCACAGGTGACCAAAATTGTTCTTCCTAGTGTATTTAATGAAGTCATGAGTTTGGTCAAGGATACTTCTTTGGTCTATGCTTTAGGGATTTCAGATTTGATTTTGGCTAGTCGGACAGCAGCCAACCGTGATGCTAGTCTGATTCCTATGTTCTTGGCAGGAGCAATTTACTTGATTTTGATTGGTATTGTGACTATCCTTGCCAAAAAAGTTGAGAAGAAGTACAGTTACTATAGATAGGAGGTTGCCATGTTAGAATTACGAAACATCAACAAGGCCTTTGGTGGCAAACAAATCTTAACTAATTTCAGCCTATCAATTCCTGAAAAGCAAATCCTGGCAATCGTAGGTCCATCAGGAGGCGGAAAAACAACCTTATTACGTATGTTAGCTGGATTGGAAACAATCGATTCAGGGGAAATTTACTATAACGGCGAATCGCTAGCTTTAGACGAACTAGAAAAGCGCAACCTACTAGGATTTGTCTTCCAAGATTTTCAACTTTTCCCTCATTTATCAGTTCTGGACAATTTGACCCTATCGCCTGTGAAAACTATGGGAATGAAGCAGGAAGAGGCTGAGAAGAAGGCGCGTGTACTCTTGGAACAGTTAGGACTAGCAGGGCACGCAGATGCTTATCCCTTCTCACTATCAGGTGGGCAAAAGCAGCGGGTGGCTTTGGCGCGTGCCATGATGATTGACCCAGAAATCATTGGTTACGATGAACCAACTTCTGCCTTGGATCCAGAATTACGCTTGGAAGTGGAAAAACTGATTTTGCAAAATAGGGAACTTGGGATGACGCAAATTGTGGTTACCCACGATTTACAATTCGCTGAAAATATTGCGGATGTATTATTAAAAGTAGAGCCTAAATAGGAGGAAAAATGATGAAAAAATTGATGTTTATATTAGTCAGTCTAATGACTGCTTTGTTCTTAGTAGCTTGTGGGAAAAATTCTAGTGAAACTAGTGGAGATAATTGGTCTAAGTACGAGTCTAACAAGTCTATTACTATTGGATTTGATAGTACTTTTGTTCCAATGGGATTTGCTCAGAAAGATGGTTCCTATGCAGGATTTGATATTGATTTAGCTACAGCTGTTTTTGAAAAATACGGAATTACGGTAAATTGGCAACCGATTGATTGGGATTTGAAAGAAGCTGAATTGACAAAAGGAACGATTGATCTGATTTGGAATGGCTATTCCGCTACAGACGAACGTCGTGAAAAGGTAGCATTCAGTAACTCATATATGAAGAATGAGCAGGTATTGGTTACTAAGAAATCGTCAGGTATCACGACTGCAAAAGATATGACTGGAAAGATTTTGGGAGCTCAAGCTGGTTCATCTGGTTATGCGGACTTTGAAGGAAAGCCAGCGATTTTGAAGGATATTGTCGCTAATAATGAAGCGAATCAATACCAAACCTTTAATGAAGCCTTGATTGATTTGAAAAACGATCGAATTGACGGCCTATTGATTGATCGTGTCTATGCAAACTATTATTTAGAAGCAGAAGGCGTTTTAAACGATTATAATGTCTTTACAGTTGGACTAGAAACAGAAGCTTTTGCAGTTGGAGCACGTAAGGAAGATACTACTCTGGTTAATAAGATAAATGAAGGATTTTCTAGTCTTTACAAGGATGGTAAGTTCCAAGAAATTAGTCAAAAATGGTTTGGAGAAGATGTAGCAACCAGTCAAGTCAAAAATCAAGAATAAGAAAAAGAAAAAGAGATTGAGTGTACCTCAGTCTCTTTTAGTCTTAAAAATCCTCTGGCAAAACCAGAGGATAAGGGTTTATTTCATTGTAGGGAAGAGCAATACGTCACGGATAGTAGTTGTATCTGTGAGGAGCATGCAGAGACGGTCGATACCGATACCCAAACCACCTGTTGGTGGCATACCATATTCAAGAGCCTCAATGTAGTCGTAGTCGATACCTGTTGCTTCATCATCACCAAGTTCTTTAGCTTTAGCTTGAGCTTCAAAACGGCTAAGCTGATCGATTGGGTCGTTCAACTCGGTAAAGGCATTACCGTATTCCTTGGTCATGATGAAGAGCTCGAAACGGTCAGTAAAGCGTTCGTCTTCAGGATTTTTCTTAGCGAGTGGAGACACAGCTACTGGATGTCCATAGACGAAAGTGGGTTGGATCAAGGTTTCTTCAACAAACTCTTCAAAGAAAGCGTTGATGATGTGACCGACTTCAGTGTAGTGTTTCTCAACTGGAACTTTCTTCTCAGCAGCGATAGCTTTAGCTTCCTCGAAGGTCATGTCTTGCCAGAAATCTACGCCAGTAATTTCCTTGATAGCATCCACCATGTGAACACGTTTAAATGGTTCATTGATTTTGATTTCAGTTCCTTGATAATTAACTGGGCCATCCCCCTTAACTGCCTTAGCAGCGTGTTGGATAATACCTTCAGTCAAGTCCATGATATCTTGGAAGTCAGCATAAGCTTGATAAACTTCGATAGAAGTGAACTCAGGGTTATGAGTGGCGTCCATTCCTTCGTTACGGAAGATACGGCCAATCTCGTAAACACGTTCCATACCACCAACGATAAGACGTTTTAAGTGAAGCTCCGTCGCGATACGAAGAACCATATCGATATTTTGTGCATTGTGGTGTGTGATAAATGGACGAGCAGCAGCACCCCCAGCTTCGTTGTGAAGAACAGGTGTTTCCACTTCAAGGAAACCTTTTTGGTCGAGGTAACGACGGATTTCTGAGATGATTTGAACGAGTGACAAAGCGCTCAAAACTTTCACGGTTAGAGATCAAGTCAAGGTAACGTTTGCGATAAATTGTTTCAACGTCAGTCAAACCGTGGAATTTCTCTGGAAGAGGGCGAAGTGCTTTAGACAAGTGTGTAATGTGAGTCGCCTTGATAGAGAGTTCTCCCATATCTGTACGCATGACTTCACCTTCGAAACCGAGGAAGTCCCCGAGGTCAGCCTTCTTAAAGATTTCGTAGTTTTCTTCACCGACTTCGTCTTTACGAACGTAGATTTGGATTTGACCTTCGCGGTCTTGAAGATGGGCAAAGCCGACTTTCCCTTTACCACGTTTAGTTACTAAACGTCCAGCGATAGTAGCAGTTTCGTTTAATTCGTGTAGTTGTTCTTTATCAAGTTCTGCAAATTTATCTTTTAGTTCTTGTGAGTTAGCAGTACGTTCAAAACGTTTTCCGAAGGGATCGATTCCCTGCTCACGGAGCGCAGCCATTTTTTCACGGCGAACGATCTGCTGGTCATTTAGTTCTTCCATATGTTCTGTAGACATGGGTTCCTCCTAATTTTACTCAAAATTGAATACGATGAGTCATTTTTTACGATACTCCCATTTTATCATAAATAGCAGAGAAATTCACGGATATTCTTTGAAAACTAAAAAGAACTTGACCATTAAGATCAAGTTCCATTATTTTCTTTGATAGGAAGTGTCATTCCATCTTTCTAGAATGAAGGTCTCAAAATCCTCGGTCTCCAAAATTGTAAGACTGGCATTGGCCAAGCCTCCATCTTTGCGAAGATGAGCCTCTTTATAGCCTAGAAGAGTACGTAGGCTAGCAGTGAGATTTGCACCATGACCGACGATTAGAATGTTTTCAGCCTGACTCCCCTTCAGAGATTTGATAAATTGAATAGTACGCTGAGTCGTAGAGTAGAGGGATTCCGCTTCAAACATCTTCGTATCAAACTGAGCGAGATTAGAGCGAAAGGCCTTGATTTGTCGTGGATAGATGGCATTGAGCGTAGCGATTTTTAAACCTTCAAGTTTTCCAAGTTGCCATTCGCGCAGGTCAGGAATGCTCTTTAAAGTACAAGGAGCCTGGAGTTGACTTGGATAATTTCAGCAGACTTAATCGCTCTAGGTAAATCACTTGAATAAATCTTATCAAAAGGTATTTCCTTGAGATACTGGCCAAGTTGCTTTAGGATGTAAATGGACTCTGGAAGAAGGGGAGAGTCACCACTAGAACCTTGAAAGCGACCTTCAAGATTCCATAGGGTGCGGCCATGACGGACAAAATAGAGTTTCATCAGTTGTTTTCCTCCAAGATATCAGCAAAATCCGCTTTTACAAAGCTGGCTAAGTCTTGAGGTCGGATGATGATACTATGCCCGACTTCCCCAGCAGAGACAATCATTTGATCCAAGTCCAAAGCAGTCTTATCGAGAAAAATGGGATAATTGTGTTTCTGACGAATACCGACAGGGTTGTTAGCTCCATGAACATAGCCTGTCGTTTTTTCCAAGTCCTTCTGTGGAATCATGCTCACCTTTTTATTGCCAGAAACCTTTGCTAGTTTTTTCTCAGCGAGGTGTTCCGTTATGGGAACAATTCCGATGATTGGTCCTGTCTTGTCACCCAGCAGAGCCAAGGTTTTAAAGATATGTGTTCGATCATACTCTGAAGGAAGTTCACCCTCAAGCGCATTGATTTGAATACCAGTATGGTCAATCCCTGCCTTAGTCAAGATCTGCTCGACCAAGGTTTTTTTAATCTTAACTTTCTTTGCCATTATTTATACTTATCCTCCAACTGACTCATCCAGATACCAAGCCAAATACCAAGTGCGAAGAAGAAGGCGATGAGAACATAGCTCACAATAGAAAGCCCAGTGTATTGGATACTTTCAGCATTTCCGGCATTTGGGATCAAAATTAAGAGGGTGCTTGAAAGCACAATTCCGATAATAAAGTGATAGACACGAGAGTGGTAGTTGTTCAAGGCGTGATCCATTAATTTTGAAAAGATAATGAGAGTTGCCCCTGCACCAATCCCGATAGGAAGGAAGGTCCCGAATAAATCAAAAGTCTTAAAACCAGTGAGCATTGGAGCGTACAGTCCCAAAATCAAAAGTAGATTTGACGGACTTAAACCAGGCACCAAGACACCAAGAGCTAAAAGAACACCTGCCAAGATGAAGTTTGCAAAACTAGCACTGAGTGAACCTACAACAAAATTGAGCGCGTAAAGCCCCAATCCTGAAAGGATAAAGGTAGACCAGAACCAGACTAGGTCAATCTTATCACGATCAGACTCTCGAGTAGATTCTTTAAGGAGGCTAGGAACTGTACCGATGATAGCTCCAGCAAAGCTCCACAAAACATAGACTTGGTAATTTTCTAGCAAATACTCGATCGGATAGGAAAATAAACCAATCCCAAGCAACATCCCGATAGCTACTGGGATAAAGTAAAGGACATTCTCTTTAAAATCTTTAAAGGGATGAGCAAGAAAGCCAATCATTCGCTCGTAAATTCCCAAAATAGCTGCTAAAACACCGCCAGAAATTCCCGGTAGGATAAATCCTAATGCGATGACGATTCCTTTAATAACTCGTGCAATCCATGAAAACATAATAAAATCCTCAATTTCATAAAATTCTTTCTCTATGCTATCAATTATAACACAGACAGGGAGAAAATGAAAAAACAAGTGAAAAAGTTTGTTATTTTCACTTGTCTTATGGCCTTAAAAATAGTTTTCTGAAGGTTTCTTCCTTCTCTTTAGCAGTAGAAATCAAATTGATGTCCAAATGATGTTCAAATCCTGCAATTCTCCCCTTAGATGTGTACTGGTGGAGGTCGTAGTCCAGATCAGTATTTGGCTTAGTTTCAAAATAACCAGAGTCAGTTCCATAGGAAGGAATCCAAACAGCAGAGAATTTATCTGTATTGATACTATGCTCTTGCATGAAGTAAACCCCAACGTAGATGCCGATGTTTTTAGCGCCGAGAGCTGCCAGTTTGGCACGAAAGGCTTCAACGCCTTCATTCATATCGGACATTGTTTTTTCTTCAACATCTAACCAGTAGTAGCTAGGATTGTAAGGAGAAGCAGCGTTGTAGAAGACTTCAGCAGCCTTCTCCATATCTTCTTTGCTTTTTCCAGCAACGTAAGCATAAACCCCCACAGGGACATTGCGCTTTTGAAATTCTGATATGTGATTTTTATAAGCTTTATCGACACCATTGATAAAGGCAGCATCATTTGTTTCAGTGTGCTGAGCCCCATTGTGCACGCGAACGATAACACCAGAAATGTTTTGAGATAAGGTGTCATAGTTGATCTCCTCAGGTCTTTGCCAACCAGAGACATCGATAATGGGCTTGTCAAGATTATGCAAGGCTTGTGTTTCAACTTGAAGAGCATTTGGTTTAGTTTTGATAGGATGGTCCTCAAAACCTGGTTTGTTGAGGAGTAAAATCGCTATGAAAATTCCAAATAAACTAAAAATAATAGCAGGATGAATTTTTTTTCTCATACTTGTTTAGTTTATCGTAAAAATTTAAAAAAATCAAAGGAAACAGTTTAGAAATGTAGACAAGTAGGGGAGATTTTCAGGAAAGCACCTGTTTGTTTGTTCTTTAAAAGTAAAATTATGGTATAATATAAGGGAATTTTTACAGAAAAGAGAATAGTATGTCAAATTATGCCATTATTTTAGCAGCGGGTAAAGGTACTCGTATGAAATCAGATCTTCCAAAGGTACTTCATAAAGTAGCAGGAATTTCGATGTTGGAACATGTTTTTCGTAGTGTTGGTGCTATTCAACCCGAAAAGACAGTTACCGTAGTGGGACACAAGGCTGAGTTAGTTGAACAAGTCTTGGCTGGACAGACAGACTTTGTCACCCAATCAGAGCAACTAGGAACAGGGCATGCTGTCATGATGGCAGAGCCCATTCTCCAAAATCGCACTGGGCACACCTTGGTTATCGCTGGGGATACTCCTCTGATTACAGGTGAAAGCTTGAAAAACCTCTTGGATTTCCATATCAATCACAAAAATGTGGCGACTATTTTAACAGCTGAAGCGGCAGATCCTTTCGGATACGGTCGAATTGTCCGCAACGATAATGCTGAAGTTCTTCGCATTGTCGAGCAGAAAGATGCCACAGACTTTGAAAAGCAGATCAAGGAAATCAATACGGGAACTTATGTATTTGACAATGAACGTCTTTTTGAGGCTCTTAAAAACATCAACACCAACAATGCCCAAGGTGAGTACTATATTACTGACGTGATTGGTATTTTCCGTAATGCGGGTAAGAAGGTTGGCGCTTATACTCTCAAGGATTTTGATGAAAGTCTTGGGGTAAATGACCGTGTAGCTCTTGCGACTGCGGAAGCAGTGATGCGCCGCCGTATCAATCAAAAACATATGGTCAATGGTGTCAGCTTTGTTAATACAGAAGCAACTTACATTGACATTGATGTTGAGATTGCTCCTGAAGTCCAAATTGAATCCAACGTTACCTTGAAAGGTCAAACGAAGATTGGTGCGGAGACCATTTTAACAAATGGGACTTATATCGTGGATAGCACCATTGGAGCTGGAGCTGTGATTACGAATTCTATGATTGAGGAAAGTAGTGTTGCGGACGGTGTGACAGTCGGCCCCTATGCCCACATTCGTCCAGGTTCAAGCCTAGCTTCCCAAGTTCACATTGGTAACTTCGTAGAAGTTAAAGGCTCTTCAATCGGTGAAAATACCAAGGCAGGTCATTTGACCTATATCGGAAACTGTGAAGTGGGCAGCAACGTTAATTTTGGTGCAGGAACTATTACAGTCAACTACGATGGCAAAAATAAATACAAAACTGTCATTGGCAATAATGTCTTTGTTGGCTCAAACTCAACTATTATTGCTCCTGTAGAACTTGGGGATAATTCTCTGGTTGGAGCGGGTTCAACCATTACCAAGAATGTTCCAGCTGACGCTGTTGCTATTGGACGTGGACGTCAAGTTAATAAAGATGAATATGCACTACGTTTGCCTCATCATCCTAAGAATCAGTAGGAGTCTATCATGAAATTTGAAGAAAAAACGATTAGCCGGAAGGAAATCTATCAAGGTCCTATTTTTAAGCTAGTGCAAGATCAGGTGGAACTACCCGAAGGGAAGGGAACTGCCCAACGTGATTTGATTTTTCACAATGGAGGCGTATGTGTTCTAGCTGTGACAGCTGAGGATAAAATCGTCCTCGTTAAGCAATACCGAAAGGCTATCGAGGCGGTCTCTTATGAGATTCCTGCTGGTAAACTAGAACTTGGTGAAAATGCAGATACAATGGCAGCGGCCCTTCGTGAATTGGAAGAAGAAGTTGCCTACACTGGTAAATTAGAACTGTTGTACGATTTCTATTCTGCGATTGGATTTTGTAATGAAAAACTAAAACTCTACCTTGCTAGTGATTTGGTCAAGGTAGAAAATCCTCGCCCGCAAGACGATGATGAAACTTTGGAAGTTCTAGAAGTGAGTCTAGAGGAGGCCAAGAACCTGATCCAGTCAGGTCATATTTGTGATGCCAAGACCATTATGGCGATCCAGTACTGGGAACTACAAAAGAAATAGAGGAGAAACCCATGGGAAAACCTTTATTAACAGACGAAATGATTGAACGTGCCAACCGAGGTGAGAAAATCTCAGGACCACCTCTTCAAGATGATGAGGAAACCAAGATCCTACCAACGTCTTCACAACATTTTGGTAATTCACGTTCTAGAGACCGCGGTTTTAGTCAAGATACACTTACAATCGAAGTAGAACCAACGATTCATAAGAGTCGTCGCATTGAGAACACTAAGAGGAATGTCTTCAACTCAAAACTCAATCGCATCTTGTTTGCAGTCATCCTACTTTTGATTTTGCTAGTTTTGGCAATGAAACTCTTGTAATTGAAAGGAAATGAAATGAAAATTGGAATCATTGCTGCCATGCCAGAAGAGCTCCTATATTTGACTCAGAATTTGGACAAACATCAAGAAGTCCAAGTCTTAGGAAATACTTACTACACTGGCTCTGTTGGCAAGACAGAAGTTGTCCTAGTTCAGAGTGGAATTGGGAAGGTCATGTCAGCTATGAGTGTAGCGGTGTTAGCTGATCATTTCCAAGTAGAAGCCATTATTAATACAGGATCAGCAGGTGCTCTTGCAGAAGGGATTGCTGTTGGTGATGTAGTGATTGCGGACAAACTAGTCTACCATGATGTGGATGTGACTGCTTTTGGTTATGCTTATGGCCAAATGGCTGGTCAATCTCTTTACTTTGAATCCGATAAGAAGTTCATCGCTAGGATTCAAGAAAGTTTATCTCAAGTAGAACAGACCTGGCACCTAGGCTTGATTGCTACAGGGGACAGTTTATAGCTGGAGAAGATAAGATTGCTAGTATCAAATCCCACTTTCCAGCTGTTTTAGCAGTTGAAATGGAAGGTGCGGCCATTGCTCAAGCGGCTCAGGCTCTTGACCTACCTTTCCTCGTCATTCGCGCTATGAGCGACAATGCCAATCACGAAGCCTCTATCTCTTTTGATGAGTTTATAATTGAAGCTGGCCGTCGTTCGGCCCAAGTCTTACTAGCCTTTTTAAAGGCCTTGAATTAAGCCAAAATTTGACAGTTTACCTAGCTTATGATAAGATTTAAATAAAGAAAAGCTAGAAAACGTTTCAGAGGATATTATGAGTATTGAAATGACCGTCAGTGAGATTGCAGAGGTCTTAGGACTATCTCGTCAAGCAATCAACAATCGTGTCAAAGAACTTCCAGAAGAGGACACGAAAAAAAATGACAAAGGTGTAACAGTAGTTACTCGAAGTGGCTTAATCAAGCTAGAGGAAATCTATAAAAAAACAATTTTTGAAGATGAACCAGTCAGTGAAGATGTCAAACAACGGGAACTGATGGAAATCTTGGTCGATGAGAAAAATGCTGAAATTCTTCGTTTGTACGAGCAACTCAAGGCCAAGGACCAGCAACTGGCGGAAAAAGATGAGCAGATGCGCATCAAAGATCGCCAGATTGCTGAAAAGGACAAACAGTTGGACCAACAGCAACAGTTAACTCTTCAAGCTATGAAGGATCAAGAAAGCTTGAAACTCGAGTTGGACCAAGCAAAAGAAGAAGTCCAAGCAACCAAAAAAGGCTTTTTTGCTCGCCTGTTTGGAGGAAAATAAAGAAGCTGTTTGGGTTATTCACTAACCTAATAGCTTCTTTTCTTATTTATAGTTTAAATTGAGTCGGAATTGAGGTAAAAGATGGAAAAATTAAGAGACTATATCGCCTTTGATTTAGAATTTAATCAACACGAAGGGGTTACCCATTTAATTCAGGTATCAGCAGTTCGTTTTCAAGATGGTCAAGAGATAGGTGCCTTTGATTCTTATGTCCATACCAGCGTGCCTTTAAAGAGTTTTATCAATGGTTTGACAGGAATTACAGCTGAAACCTTGAAAGATGCACCAAAAGTAGAACAAGTTTTAAAGAAATTTCAGGCTTTTGTTGGCAATTCACCTATCGTTGGATACAATGCATCCAAGAGTGATTTACCTATTCTCTTGGAGCATGGCTTGGACTATCGTGACCAGTACAAGGTCGACCTATATGATGAGGCTTTTGAACGTCGTAGTTCCGACCTACACGGCATAGCTAATCTCAAATTGCAAACTGTGGCGAATTTCTTAGGCTTTAAAGGTCAATCGCATAATAGTTTAGAAGATGCCCGCATGACGGCGCGTGTTTATGAAGCCTTTTTGGAATCGGATGAAGGAAAACTATTGTTAGAAGAACAAAGTAATCTATCTATGAATCCCTTTGGCGGGTTAGATTTATCTCAATTTCTAGACTAGGAGTGCCTATGAAACCTGAAAAACCTAAAAAACTAGGTTTTAGGAAAATTTACCTCAACCTAGATAAAGTTCTCTTCCTCTTTTTCTTAATTTTCATGATGGTGGAGTATCTGTGGTTACCTCTCAATTCTTGGCTTGCTGGTCTTTTACTCAGCCAGACGGGCTATTTGTTTATTTCTTACAATAATATTTTTGCCATCATCACGAGTTCTCCTTTAATCAGTCTGGCTTTTCTCGTCTTGATTGTAATCAATTTTTTGGTGGCCTATTTCCAGATTTGTCTCCTCTTTATTGGGGCGCGTCACCTTCTCTACCACGAAAAGAGAACCTTGATTGAGTACAGTCGCAAAGTTTTCCAGCAAAGTTTTCTATTCATGAAACGCTTGAGCTTCTGTAAGATGGCTTTTGTATTCTTCTACGTAGCCATGCTCTTTCCTTTCATCAGGAAAATTTTAAAAATTTATTACTTAAATAAAATCGTTATTCCAGACTTTATCGTGACTTATCTGGAAGACAAGCACTGGCTAGTAGGCTTGATGATTTTTGCATCTGCTTGGATTTTGCTCTATGTGTCTGTCCGACTCATGTTTGCCCTTCCGAAGATTCTCTTTGAAAAGAGGACTGTGAGAGAAGGAGTAAAATATAGCCTACAAAAGACAAAAAAACAAGTTCTCTTTTATGCTTGGAACTTGCTACTCATTATTATTAAAACCTATCTCTTTTTCTTCCTTCTCTTAACTCCCTTGCTAATAGGACAGATTGTAATTGACAATTTGACACAGAAAGAATCACTGATTCTTGGAGTTATCAACTTTGTCTTGATAAAAAACATCCACTATATGGCCTTGACTTATTTCCTTGTTAAGTTTGTCTCCTTTTTGACAGGTGAGGAACTGGAGATTATGCCAAGAAGAAAAAAAGACCATTTGATGAGATGGGGAGTTATGGGCTGCGCTAGTATCTTTTTTGCGCTGGAAGGTTATATCTATCTGGAAGCTCCTGTGACAAATACTCCTTTAGTCATTTCACATAGGGGCGTTTCAAATAAAAATGGTGTACAAAACACTGTACAGTCTTTGGAAAAAACAGCGCAACTGAAACCAGATTTGATTGAAATGGATGTACAGGAGACCAAAGATGGTCAGTTTGTGATGATGCATGACGCCAATCTTAAGAACTTAGCAGGTATCAATGCCAGACCTCAAGACTTGACTTTGGAGGAGTTGACAGGGTTAGATATTTCTGAAAATGGCTATCGAACCAAAATATCTAGTTTTGATGACTATCTCAATCGCGCGAATGAACTTCATCAAAGATTGTTGATTGAAATCAAAACCAGTAAAAAAGACAGTCCACAAATGATGGAACGTTTTCTAGAGAAGTATGGAACGATTATCAAGCAGTATGGTCATCAGATGCAATCACTAGACTATCATGTGATTGACCAAGTTTTGAAATATGATTCGACTATTCCAGCTTATTTCATCTTGCCTTATAATAGTATTTTCCCAAAAACCAAGGCAACGGGCTATACTATGGAGTATTCAACATTGGATGAATATTTTGTTACTAAACTTTGGTATACAGAACAAAAGCTTTACGTATGGACCATCAATAGCTCTGACGCACTTGATAAATCGTTGCAGTTGTCAGTGGATGGGATGATTACAGATGACATGGAGATGCTACAGGAGACTTTAGCAGCAGCTCAGGAAGATCCAGAATACACCGATCTCCTTTTGAAAAAGCTACGGAGTTCTTTAATTTCTAACAGAGAAAAAAAGGAGAAGTGAACCTTCCTCCTTTTTCTGTAGGTGATTAGAATGGCAATTTTCCAGCGAAAGCACCTAGTTTTTTCTTAGTCGTTTCGTCGATTTGTTCTAGAGCAGCGTTGATGGCTTGAACGGTCATATCAGACAAGGTTTCTAGGTCTTCTGGATCTACAACTGCTGGACTGAAGTCAATACTAACAACTTTTTTATCTCCAGTTAAGGTCGCTTGGACAAGGTCTTGAGCAGATTTTCCAACAAATTGCATAGCAGCGAGTTCGGCTTGACTTTGTTCCATTTGTTTTTGAAGTTTTTGTGCTTGGCGCATCATGTTTTGCATGTTCATCATAAGATTTTTAAGATTCCTTTCGTATCAAGGCTTTGTGCCTTGTTTTATAAATTTTTTTGCCATTTTTTGCCCTAGAAGTTGTCAAAAGCATTGGCGACTTCTTTTTGTTGAGTTGGGAATAGGTGCGAGTAGATGTTAATAGTTGTATTAATGCTACTGTGTCCAAGTCGTTTCATAAGTGTAAAAAATATATAATCTTTTCCCTCACCGTTTCTGAGTCCTTTTGAAACTAGAAACGCTGCATGTGAATGCCGGAAATCGTGATTACGAATCATTTTTAATGACGCAGGTATTCTTTTTTTCAATTTAATCTTTTGATTAGAAACTATTGGAGCAGTCAATTGTAAAGGACTGTCTTGAAAGATTTGTAAGTCTTCTGTATTGTCCGTAAACTCTAGTAATAGATGAGCTTGTTTTTCTTTCCATTGCGTTAGTTCTTGAACGAAAGTCTTATGAATGTATATTCGACGTATAAAAAGCACCACGCTTATCCTCTTTTAAAATATTTTCTTACGTAGAAATCTCACAAAGATACTCAACAGATATTTTAAATGTTACTTGATTAAGCTATGAAGTCTATACTTAGATTCGTATTACTTGGACTCTATTCTTGTGAGGCTACCTCGCTTTCTATGACATATTCTCTCACCTGTCAGTTTACTGAAATCGTGGCTAATATTAACTCACTAGCTTTGGTTGAGACAGTATCATTAAAGTACATTATTGATTATATCATTTTTGAACTCTATTGAAAAGCCAAATTTTCGCCAATAGAACTTACTGAAATACGTCCAATTCTTTTATTATTATAAATTATATAAAGTTCGTTCATTCTTCCATTTGTAACAAGAACAAAACATGCATTTTGTCAATATTCTAAACACATTTTTGGAAAACTAGTCACCTTTTAATGAAGAAGTTTAGGTAACTAAACAATTTATTATTCAAAATAACTCTGATGAGGATAATCCGATTTACTAAGTCTATTCGTGAATCATAGAAAATATCTATGTATTGGGTAATGTATGCGTATCAGTTTTGAAGCCTTTATGCTCAATACTGATTGTTGTATAAAATGATTCAAAACTGCTATTACCGTGTGGAAAGTCTTTATCACCATTTGAATGTTGAATACGATGACTCACTAACAAATTGTCCAAAATAGATTTTTTCTTCAATCTGAAATAACCGCTAAGTTATTCTCGTCTATTTTAATTTTGTATTAGCTAAATCTACTGCAAGATTTTTGAATCCTGAATTATTGGTGTCAACAAGTTGTAGCACTATTTATTTGATTTGAAGAGCAAGCAGTGATTTCACAGTTGATTTAAGATGATAAAATGTAACAATATAATTTGACAGCGGTTACAAAATTTTGTAATATCTATAATATAAGAAGATGTATTTTAATTCAGGGAGGAATGTAGGATGAAATTATTAATTGAACTGCAAAAAATTGATCAGTTTATCTTGCCAGTAAACTATAATTACCTTCTTCAATCGATGATTTATAATTTATTGAAAAATAAGGAAGACTTGTCTGCGCAACTTCATGAGATAGGTCATCAGTTTGAGGACAAACATTTTAAGCTTTTTACATTTTCACTATTGCAAGGTCAATATAAAATGCGAGGAAAACGAATAGAGTTTCTTGATAAGGTGCGTTTTGAAATTAGAACGATTGATCAATCCATTTTATTCACTATTGCAGAGGCTTTGTCAAATCTAGATGAATTGCGAATTGGTCGAAACCTTGTAAAAATTTTAAATGTAAAAATTGAACAGAAGAAATTAATGGGGACTTCTTATAAGATTCGGATGATTTCTCCCTTGGTGGTTCGTTCTACAGATCCTGAGACTAAAAAAACATTGTATTACAATCCATTTGATACGGAATTTAAGAGCAGAATCATGGAGAATCTTGAGAGAAAATATCAAGCTTATTATCATAAAGTACCGACAGGTAGATTTGATATAGAGCCGATAAATTTTTCTTTAAAAAATAAATTTGTTACCAAATACAAAGACTATCTCATAACGGGTTGGAAAGGAGAATTTGAGATAAGAGGAGATGCGGAGGTGTTGGATTTCCTCTATCAAGTTGGACTTGGTGAGAAGAATTCGATGGGATTCGGAATGTTTGTGATTGAAGAATAGGAGGATAGAGTGGATATGGAATTTAGAAATTGTAAGTTAGAACTTGACTTAAAATGTCATGCGCCAATTATTCATTTCCAGCCTAGTGCTAATGCTAAAGGAGCTACTCTTAGAGCTAATGAAGTGAAGCCGAAATTTGATAAATATCTTTGGACGAAGGAACCTGAGGAACTTGCAACCTATAAACTGTTACCTTATAAGATGAAGTTTATAGCAAAAAATAAAGAGGTGATAGATGAGAAAGTTGCAGATGAATATGTTGATATCCCTCTCTATTATGCTAAGGACCAAAAAAGAATGGTTATAACTAATCCTAAAATAGTCATTACTTGTTTTGATCCTACTCTTCAGAAATTGATAGTTAAGCATATCAAAAACTTTTTCATAGTGACAAATTTTGGGGCTGTCCAAGGAAAAGGATATGGTAGTTTCACAATTGATTCTGAGAAAAATGATCAGGTTGAGCAAGAAAATATTGAAAAAATCTTAATGGAAGAGTTTGGCTTAAAAACATTATATAAGATAGATTGTAATAAGCTAGTTGAAAAGTTAGCTAAGTTTGAAGCAATAAAAAAGATTTTTAGGATTATTGAAAACTTCTATAAGATTATTAAAGGAGGGATTAATCATAAGGAATATATAAAAGGTTTTTTGTTTATACATATGAATGAGAAGGGAATAAAAAATGAAAAAGCTGCTTTAAAAACAGAAATAATAGATTATCCATACACCTCAAATCAAAACAAAGTAAAACAGGAACCCAAAATTAATAGCCATAAAGAGTGTTACGTTAGAGCATTGCTTGGTCTATCTTCTTCCTTTGCTTTTAAGGATCAAAGAAGGCAAAAAGGTGGTGCAGTTGATGTGAATATTAAAATTTCACATGCTGATGAAACTATCGAACGTTTCCCTTCTCCTTTAACGTTTAAGGTTATTAATAAGATTATTTATATTATTCCTAAAAAAATTGATGAGAGGATATGGGAAAAAGAATTTGTATTTACCTATGAACTTGATAAAAAAAGGGAGCACGCTCATGGTATTCAGCCAAAATCAAAGCCAGAGAAACTAAAATTAGATACCCCAGCATCAAATGACTTTTGTTTAGAAGATTTTCTAGATAAGGCTGTTGAATACTATAACGAAAATCGAGGTAAAATCAAAGGTCCAAAAATAGTTAAATAACATATCAAAGGAGATGAATAAATGAAATACGTAGGTATTACAATAGGTCCGATTTTTAAAACCATTGGAGAGGCGATCTCTCCGGCAGGTTTGTGGTTTGGCAGTTATTTTTTCTCGACGGTGACAAAGAAGCTTTGTGAACAGCTTAATGATATTCCAAATGTTAAGATTTTTTCACCGTTTTATAGCTCTAATAGTAATCAAAACCCACAAGAAGATGGTATCGGTCGTTACCATGATCGGATTTTATTTTTAGATAATGATAGTACATTAACTTCGGAAGGACTTGAAACAATAATTTCAAAAGTGAAAGAGGAAATGACTGAGAAATTCGGAAAGTTTAATACAAAGGAGATTAGGGACTTTGTTGACAACTATCTGAGAATTGATTTTGTTTTTTTTGATGAAAAAACCATGAATGGAATTATAGAAAAAAGAGAAAAAGAAGGTGAGGATGGAAACAATATAGCTATAATACTGAATGATGCTTTGGATGCACTGGAGCTGATGGCTGCGGGTAAGGGAAGAACAGATAAGAATCTATTTGCTCCATTCTTTGCAGGTAAGAAAGACAATCGGAATGTCTATATTAAGGGAAGTAAGCTTTTTACAGCTACCAAATTAAGTAGTCAGTTGGTCATAAAACCCTCTGACTCTGATTCTAATTCTGATTTAAAATCAATTGAAGACATTACTCTATCTCGAAAGAAAGAGGAAGGCTCCTCTGAAGAGGTTCCTGATAGTGAGGTAGCACCAATCAGAAGCGAATATTATGCAGTCGTCAATTCAGATGGGGATAAGGTCGGAACTCTTTTGAGAGCTTTATGTAAAGATGTAGAAATCTCTGAACAGTCTGATAGGATAAATGTTTTTTCGAGGGCTTGTTTAGACTATGCTGGTGAAGCGGCTAAACTTGTCGGCAAATATGGGGGGATGACTATTTATGCTGGTGGGGATGATTTACTGTTTATTGCTCCTGTTCATTCTCTTTTCTCCTTATGTCGTGAATTGGACGAAACGTTTAAAAATACCTTGAAAAAAGGCCTGAAAGAAATTCTGTCAGATGTTGAAATCAATGTCAGCTTGTCCTTTGGTGTTGCTGTTCAGTATGTAAAATATCCTCTATATGAAGCGCTGGAAAGAGCTAGAGTCCAACTTTATAAGGCTAAAGAAAGCTGCGGTAATCGTCTAGGGATAGAGTTAGTCAAGCACAGTGGGAAAACTGTTCGATTGATGGTAGAAAACGAGAAGTTAGAGGTCATAGATAATCTGATAAAATATCGAGCAACTACGAACGATCAAGCACTGGAATCTGTCCTCTATAATCTACAAGATACAGAAATTATTTTTAAGTTGTTGTTTGAAAAAGCCGCACAGAATGTATTTAACTTTCAAGAATATAAAATAAGATTTTTAAATAACTTTAATAATCCAAACCAGTTGTCTTATCATAGTTATCTTGACGAAATAGCTAAATTTTTCTATGACAACTATTTGAAAGAATATAAAGATAAGCCAGAGACGAAAGAAAAGGTTGATGGAATTTGTACAAAGCGAAAGATGAGTATAGGAGAATACTATACCAAGGAGTTGCAGGCTATTTTATTTTTGGTAAAGTTTTGGCAGGGAGGTAAGTGATGACAGACTATCTTGTGACGTTTAGACCGCTAGGAGACTATTCTTTTGGTTCAGATAGACGCTTTAGCTTTGTCGGTAAAAATAACTATTCGGAGGATGAATACGCTCCTTATTTTATCCGCACTAATCGCGTTCCTGAGCAGTCCACAGTCTTTGGAATGATACGCTATCTTATCTTAGTCAGTAATGGGATTCAGCTGAATCAGGATTTTCGGTATAATGAAGAGATACGAAAAGAAATTAATGCTCTAATCGGAGAGAAGAGCTTTTCTCTAAATGGAGGTGTACGAGACTTTGGAAAATTAGAAAAAATCTCTCCCATCTTTCTGCGTAAAAATAGTGAGGAAATCGTCATACCAAATCCGTTTAACAATAAGCAAGGAAAAGAGGGGATTGAACAGTTTGCACCAATGATACTAGAAGAAGAAATTAAAGTATCGACTAGTTTTGGTGAAATCGCTCTTCCTAAATCTAAGGAATATAATCCTAAAGAAGGGTATGGAAATGGGTATTATAATATTAAAAAAGGTCATTTAGAAGCAATCGAAGATATTTTTATGACTAAGGTAGCGACTGGTGTAAGGCGTGTTACGCAGAATGATCTGGGGAAACTGAAGCAAAATCTTCGAGATTTGTGCAAGTCGTTTGTGAATGACGCTATGAAACAGGAGGTTCCTAATTTAGATAGTAATAGCAATCTTAGTTTAACCGAGTTTATCAATGATTTTATAGATTTACTAGACGAGCACAACAAAGGGGAAAAAAATCACTTTCAAGAAGAATTAGAAAAACTAATCAAAAATTTTGATGCTGATCGTCTATTTAAGCGAGAGGTACATCAGCTACGGAAAGATTACGAATTTGCTGTCTATGTAAAGGTTAAGGATGGTATTATATTAAAAAATGGTATCGTTTCTATGGGACAGAAAGGGACCCTCTTCAAGGTTTCTGTTCAAGAATCGGGAGATAATTTAGAAATAAAATCACAGAGCATTTCCAGAAGAATACTCCAAAAGGTCAGACTTGGCAATACTGCCTATCAGATGTGTGCCTCTTAAATGATGTGACAGGCTTTGCGATCTTAGAGGAAAAACTAGTTCGTCAGCTTCATACAGACCTTAAGGAAAATCGTCTGAAAGGTCTCAGTCTGCAAGGCCATCACCTTCTATACAAGGCGAGCAGTGTCTTTTATGGTGATTATAAAATTCCGTTAAAATCTGGCATAGAAGCAGCAGGCTATAATGTTATTTGCAAAATTGAAGGAAGTAAGGTGTAAAAAATGAAAGCAAAAATTTTTGTCATTGAATGTTTAACAAATTTGCATGTTGGCAATGGAGATGTTAATTTTAACATCATTGATAACGAAGTGGAGCGAGATGTTGTGACGGGATTCCCGACGATTAACTCCTCAGGTGTTAAAGGTGCTCTGAGGGCCTTCTTTGAAGAAAATAAGTTATCGAAAATTAATGAAATATTCGGTTCGGAAAATAGTAAGGTCACTACTTCAGGAGCACTAAAATTTCTTAGTGCGAATCTACTAGCCCTGCCAATTCGTTCGATAAGTGGTGGGGATAAACCCTATTCAATACACGCTCCAGAAACAGCCTGTAAAGATTTCAAGCAAATGATTAAAAATTTTCAATTAGAAAATGTTTCAATAGCAGATATAAAGGGCGGAGATGAGGAGATAACTCTGGACGTAGATAATTCTTGCTATGAAAAATATGGTTTACCAGTAATTGCTCGGAATAGTGTCGGAGAACAAACCAATTTGTGGTATGAGGAAGTTGTGCCCCACAAATCGATTTTCTATTTTGCAGTGGTGGCATCAACCAGTGAGCCAGAAAATCTTCTAGAGAGTTTTACAGATTCGGTGAGAGATAAAATCATCCAGTTTGGTGCAAATGCTTCCGTAGGTTATGGACTTTGCAAGGTTATTAAAGTGATTTCAGGAAATAAAGAAGGAGCAAATAATGGATAAGAACAGAATAAATCAGTTGCTTCCTATTGCTGTTGAGGTGATTAAAAAGAGCTTACGGAACCAATTCCAAATGAGTTTAGAGGCTATATCGCTTCTTTTGGAGCTGCTATTACAATGGGAAGCCTCCCAGCAGCAGTTGCCTACTATTCGGCTAAATCCAAAAATGCCAAAGAAGATCGTACCAAGCTCCCTGTTATGATTTTGGAAGTATTGAAGAAAGAAAACACAGTCATTACAGAAACCACCTTGTTTGAGTATGTCACATCGTTCAAAAATGATAATGAGAGCTTGGCTATTAAAGAAGATGTACTGCATGCAGCAATTGCGATTAAACTAGGGTTAAACTTATTTGAAATTGAGTCAAAAGATGAAAAAGTCGAGGAAGACGAGAAAAATGGAGGGTAAGGATGATGTTTAGTTCAAAAAACATGTCTTATATCTACTATCATGAATATTTTGAAGGATTAGAGGAACGGAAAGGAGCATCAGGTTTAGTTTATGAACTGGGCGGATCACCATCTAGTGAGGAGCAATTTCGTGAGAGAAATAAGGCTTTGCAGGATTTTAAATTTGACCTTTCTCTATCGCCTTTGGAGCATTTAAAAAATGCTTCAAAAGATGTAGCAAGTGTTCAAACCTTTTCTTTGCAAACTATTTATCCTGGTCTCATGATAGGAACGGGTAATCCCCATGATTTGAAATCAAAGGGTTCTATATATTCTGGCTTTTCTTTTGATTATGTGACTGGACTACCCTATATACCTGGATCCTCAGTCAAAGGAGTACTGAAAAGCGTCTTTCCTAGGAAAGAAGATACCAAAGATGATATTAATCAACAAAAGATGAAGTATATTAAGTCACTTCTTAAACCAGAACTTTCTGATGAAGAAATCTATGGCTTGAAAGATAATATTTTTGAAGATAATGATGTCTTTTTAGATGCTTATCCAACTTCTAAAAATAAAACGAAGCAACAGTGCCTAGCATTGGAATTCATTACACCTCATAGTGATATAATCAAGAATCCTATTCCAATCAATTGTCTGAAAGTTAAACCTGGAATCTCTTTTGAATTTGGCTTTTATCTGAAAGATTGTCAGCTTTCAGACGGAGTTAAGAAGGTTACGGTTGAACAAAAAATAGAGTTATTTAAAAGCATCTTGACTGATGTAGGTATTGGCGCCAAAACGAATGTTGGTTTCGGACAGTTAGAGTAGCAGAGCTCAATCGACAAGGGGATTTACAAATCGTATCTGAGGGACTTGCGCAACTCAAATAGCTCGAAAAGGTATAGAGGAGCTTGTTCAGATTAAGGAGTCTGAATATAAGGCAGCATTTACAAAGAGTTTAGAAACAAGTGAAGTCAGCTATCGTACAGGGATAGGAGTTCAATCTTAGTTTGCGATAGCGATGGGTACAAAAAGATCGACCGACTTTTTCCATCGGAATCTTGAAAAAAGACCTGCTTTTTGATAAAATCAATATAGAAACAGCGATATTACTGTTGTTATACCTTACCTATAAGGAATTGAGACTTTGGAAGGAATTTCCGGATATCGCCACGAAGCCAAACTCTTGCGTTATACCTTACCTATAAGGAATTGAGACATTTGTAAACATTTTAGATAATACTTCAAATTGTTTTTTAGTTATACTTTACCTATAAGGAATTGAGACTCAGTATAAGCACCATCTACTTTTTTCTTATAGATGGCAAGGGACTGTTCTACCTTACCTATAAGGAATTGAGACATCTACCAAACTGGCATTCCGTATAACTCTTCGCTCAAAACAAGATCTACCGTTCTACCTTACCTATAAGGAATTGAGACTCTTCCAGCCAATCTCTATCCCAGTCGTCTTTATCGACCGTTCTACCTTACCTATAAGGAATTGAGACGATAACGAGAGGGTCATCAAATTTGCAATCCATAAATATACCGCGTTTAGTTCTACCTTACCTATAAGGAATTGAGACAAGAAATCGTAGTCGATTTTCATTTGAGGATATTGCAAATCATCAAATTCTCCCTCACCTATAAGGAATTGGTTGCTTCAACTGAAAAAACTTGCGGGAGCAAGTTTTTTGTGGTATATTGGAAGTGTTTTCATGAGGAGATATCTTACTCGGAGGTTGTTTATGCCTGAGAATCAATCTATATATAGTCACCATATTTTTGTCTTGCCCTTTGCGGCCAAGGGGCTGGAGTCTTTTCCGAAGTCTTCTAAGTGGAAGAAACTCAGCCAAGATGCTAATGAGCTTCCCTATCTAAATTTAGAAGATGCTGAAAAAAGCGAGCGGTTAAAGTACGCTTATCGCCGATATTTTAATAAAGAAGCGGAGGAGCTGATTTTCCGCAATCCTGAGCTGGTCACAAACTATGCTTATACTGGCTTAGAAAAAGGTGATGTGTATCGGATTTCTTATTATAATCAAATCAACAAACTTGAGTGTTATGACCTGACGCTTGACTATATCATGCTTCGTTATTTTCCAAATTTAAAAGCAGGTTTCCTGATTTTTTCAATGGAAAATCGTCTCTATGAGGAATTGGAAGATATTAAAAACATTAACCAGTATGGCCGCCATCTCTATGCTCCTTTTTTGGCTCCATTTCTGTGTGATTCAGTTTCACCTGATAATATTGAGCTGATTAAGAGTGAAAAAGTTAATGAGGCTCCACAGCCATCTGGCTTGATTTCTTCCTACGGAATCATGTCGGCTCCGAAAGAAATTTTACAGGATTTCTTTGGTTTGCCTGAGGAAGCGATATTCCCAGAGGAAATCTCGCAGTTTGAGTCTAAGCCTCATCTGGAGATCGTCATTGATGACCGCATGTATGTGGTGAGCTACATGATGGTTCCTGAAGTAGAGGACTTGATTTATAAAACGGCGAATTGGGCGAATTTTGATGATTCAAAGCAAAGTTTAGAGGAGATGAAGCTTCTTTTTAGTATTTTATACGTTGATAAGGGAGATTCAACATGTCTGAGTCGAGATATGCTAAAGGCAGAGCTGGAAAAGCTTCTCTACACGAGGTGGTCAGCTGAGGGAAGTCTTTATATGGCCAGCCAGCATTCCATGATTTTTATGAGTGGTTCTGATTTTCCAGAGTTTTTCCTCAAAGGCTACTTTTTGTCGGAATATCTGGACTTGGCTTTGATCACGCTCAGTCAGAGGATTGGTATTTTGAAGTATTCCAAGGATGCGGGGGATAGGGTCAATGCTAGAGTTTCTGATAAACTGAAGCTGCAGAAGGCTTACACGACCTTTAAAAATCAATACCTGCTTCCAGAGCTGTGCCCGCAGGAGCAAGCAGTGGAAATCTACGAATTGCTGCAAACCTCACTCTATATCGAGAAGCATATCAATCTCCTGGACAGTCAAATCAGTGAACTACATGATATCAGTCAGACGGAAGCAAGTAATAAATTGAATGACAGAGTATTAGTACTAACCGTTTTAAGTCTAGCTTTAGCGATTGTTCCGAATATCAAAGAACTGCAGGATAATTGTTTGACAATATGTAATCTGAGTTTGGCCTATTCATCTTGGCTTACTTTGCTCATTCTTCTTTCGACAATTTGTTTCTTCTATTTCAAAAAGAGAAAATAAATGTATATTATCTTGACATATGATGTGCATCGCAAGCGCGTGGCTAAGATTTTGCAATCTTGAAAAAAGCCCTGTTTTTTGATAAAATCAATATAGAAACAGCGATATTACTGTTGTTATACCTTACCTATAAGGAATTGAGACTCTACCCAGTGATAGCTAGAGCTACCACAGTTATTACAGACATGTTATACATTACCTATAAGGAATTGAGACTCCAATCAGGTTTGCCTTTGTCTTTTGCTCGTATCGTTCTACCTTACCTATAAGGAATTGAGACTATAAAGCACGACCAAGGCTGCTGATCGCACTGATATAAATACCAGTGTTATACCTTACCTATAAGGAATTGAGACACCTTTCCAGCCGAGATACGTTCTACCTCGATGTAGAAGTCTGCATGTTCTACCTTACCTATAAGGAATTGAGACGAGTTTTAATGAAAAATCCAGAACTCCGCCAAAAATCGCATATTTTGTTCTACCTTACCTATAAGGAATTGAGACACTGTCTTCCATTTTAAATTATGTGGATTTGGATGGTTTTTAAGTTCTAGATTACCTATAAAATATTGTCCATGTGTCTTTGTCTGTCTCCAAGGCACCAAAAAAGCGAGCAAATTCATGTCTACTGGGAAGCCTGAGAATTTGTTCGCCTTTTGTTTGGTAGGAATAGTTGAAAATTTTAGAAGACACAACATATAAATGTGAATAAAAGTTGTAGGAGAGCTCCTTCCTTTTGTAAGAATTATCAAGAAGAGTCTGGGACAAAAAGATTTTGATTTTAGGAATTCCTTATTATAAATTTTTAAAATCGATAGATTATAACAAAAAAGCGAACAATACAGAATTCTGAGTGTCAGATAACTTGTTTTGTTCGCTTTTTATATTCAAGGTTAGACTTTTGTCCCAGACTCTTTCGTGTTTCAACCACAGATAGTATAGAGCTTAAGTTAGATGGCTGATCGGTTTTTTGTTACTTCCTGATAGTGTTGCGAATATTTATTGGCCTATTGGGTTAAAGTAAAAACATTCTTTTCTATTTCATTTACCGAAAAAGAACAGCTATCCAGCAGCCACTCCTACTGTACTAGTCCTTTTTTAGCTTATCTATGGTATAATAAAAGGTAGATTTATCAATTGGAGTATGAAGGATTTTATGATTAAACTTGTAGCAACCGATATGGATGGAACCTTTCTTGACGGAGAGGGACGGTTTGATATGGAACGCCTCAAAAACTTGCTTGTTTCCTACAAGGAAAAGGGGATTTATTTTGCAGTGGCTTCGGGTCGCGGTATCTTGTCCCTGAAAAAGCTATTTGCGGATGTGCGTGATGAAGTGATTTTTATAGCTGAAAATGGGAGCTATGTTGAGTTTCATGGGGAGGATATGTACGAGGCTACTATGTCTCGGGATTTTTACTTGAACACTTTTGAAGCTTTAAAGAAATCGCCTTATTTTGATGAAAGAAAAATGCTCCTGACTGGGAAAAAAGCTTGTTATGTTTTGGATACAGTGGATGAGACTTATCTGATGTTTAGCCGTCACTACAATGAGAATATTCAAAAAGTAGCGAGTCTGGAAGATATCACAGATGAGATTTTTAAATTCACTACGAACTTCACAGAAGAAACGATAGAAGCTGGTGAGGCCTGGGTCAATGAAAACGTTCCTGGTGTCAATGCCATGACAACAGGTTTTGAATCCATCGACATTGTCTTGGATTACGTTGATAAGGGTGTGGCTATTGTTGAGTTGGCTAAAAAGTTGGGTCTAACCATGGATCAGGTCATGGCGTTTGGCGATAATCTCAATGACCTTCACATGATGCAGGTTGTTGGACACCCTATTGCTCCTGAAAATGCGCGACCAGAGATTCTAGAATTAGCAGAGACAGTGATTGGTCACCACAAGGACCAGTCAGTGATGGCTTATATGGAGGGCTTGTAATGGCAGATATTAAATTGATTGCACTTGATTTGGATGGTACCTTACTGACAACGGATAAAAAACTAACAGATCGTACCAAGGCGGTCCTCAAAGTTGCGCGTGATCGTGGCATCAAGGTCGTACTGACAACGGGTCGTCCTCTGAAAGCTATGGATTTCTTTCTCCATGAGCTAGGGACTGACGGTCAGGAGGAAGAGTACACTATCACCTTTAATGGTGGTCTAGTTCAGAAAAATACGGGGGAGATTCTCGATAAAACAGTCTTTTCAATCGACGATGTGGCACGCTTGTACGAGGAAACTGAAAAACTCGGATTACCGTTAGATGCCATTTCAGAAGGACCAGTCTATCAAATCCAGTCGGACCAAGAAAGTCTCTATGCTAAGTTCAACCCAGCCCTGACCTTCGTACCTGTCGCTTTTGAAGATCTATCTAGTCAGATGACATATAATAAATGCGTGACTGCCTTTGCCCAAGAACCCTTGGATGCAGCGATTCAACAGATTTCTCCAGAATTGTTTGACCAATATGAAATCTTCAAATCGCGTGAAATGCTGTTGGAATGGTCGCCGAAAAACGTCCACAAGGCAACAGGTTTAGCGAAATTAATTAAACACTTGGGAATCGACCAAAGCCAAGTCATGGCTTGTGGGGACGAGGCCAATGACCTTTCTATGATTGAGTGGGCAGGTCTGGGAGTTGCCATGCAAAATGCAGTTCCAGCAGTTAAGGCAGTTGCAAATGTGATTACCCCGATGACCAACGACGAGGAAGCCGTTGCTTGGGCTATCGAAGAATACGTGTTAAAGGAGAACTAGAATATGGGATTATTTGACCGTTTATTCGGAAAAAAAGAAGAGCCGAAAATTGAAGATGTTGTAAAAGAAGCTCTGGAAAATCTTGATTTGTCAGAAGAGGTTGAAGAAACCAAAACGGCAGTCGAGGAAACAAGCCAAGAAGAGAAAGCAAGGGACAAAGTGGAAGAAACTCTTGCTCGAGAAGAACTTCCTCAGGTCACGACAGATGAGGTCATTGAACCAGAACTGGTTGAGGAAACAGACCAAGAGGAGCCTGAGCTAGAAGCTGATGAATTGGAGCAATTCCAAAATGCAGAAGAAGTTCTAGAAGAAGAGAGCCAAGAAACTATAGAGAGCGAAGAAGAGCTCGCGTCTGAAGTAGAAGAAGAAAGTCCACGAGTTGAAGAAACTGTTCAGGAAATATGACCGCAGTCTCAAGAAAACCCGTACGGGATTCGGTGCTCGCTTGAATGCCTTCTTTGCTAACTTCCGTTCTGTCGATGAAGACTTCTTCGAAGAATTGGAAGAACTGCTCATCATGAGTGATGTCGGTGTGCAAGTCGCTTCAAACTTAACAGAAGAACTACGCTATGAAGCCAAATTAGAAAACGCTAAAAAGCCTGATGCACTTCGCCGTGTCATTATCGAGAAATTGGTCGAACTCTATGAGAAGGATGGCAATTATGATGAACAAATCCATTTCCAAGATGGTTTGACCGTCATGCTCTTTGTCGGAGTCAATGGTGTTGGGAAGACAACTTCTATCGGAAAATTGGCTCATCGCTACAAACAAGCTGGCAAGAAAGTCATGCTGGTTGCGGCAGATACCTTCCGTGCTGGAGCCGTTGCCCAGCTAGCTGAATGGGGTCGACGTGTGGATGTTCCTGTTGTGACGGGGCCTGAAAAGGCTGATCCAGCAAGCGTGGTCTTTGATGGGATGAAACGTGCTGTAGCAGAAGGGATTGATATTCTCATGATTGATACAGCAGGTCGTCTGCAAAACAAGGACAACCTCATGGCCGAGTTGGAAAGATTGGTCGTATTATCAAACGTGTCGTTCCAGAGGCGCCACATGAAACATTCTTAGCACTCGATGCTTCAACTGGACAAAACGCCCTGGTACAAGCTAAAGAATTTTCGAAAATTACCCCTGTTACTGGTATTGTATTGACCAAGATTGATGGAACTGCCCGTGGTGGTGTCGTTCTGGCAATTCGTGAAGAACTGAATATTCCAGTGAAATTGATCGGTTTCGGTGAAAAAATCGATGATATCGGTGAATTTAACTCTGAAAACTTTATGAAGGGTCTTTTAGAGGGATTGATTTAATACGAAATAAATATCCTGCAAGTCAATCTTGCAGGATATTTTTGCTATTCTAAACGGCCACCTTCACGATAGGCGATATCTGGTTGCCAGGTCCATTTAGCTCCATACTTCTCAAGTAAGTCAAAGCTAGCTTGTGGTCCCATGCTTCCAGCTTTATAATCATAAAGTGGAGCACCGTTTTCTGCCCAGAGCTCTTCGATACGGTCAATCAATTTCCCAAGAAGCACTTACCTCATCCCAGTGGCTAAAGTTGGTAGAGTTGTTGTTCAAGACATCGTAGATTAATTTCTCGTACGGATCTGGTGAGGCCCCAGTAGCAGTAGCATCTGTACGGTAATCCAGAGAGCTTGGTGCCAGGTTGAATTCTTCACCGACTTGCTTCCCATTTAGGCTGAGAGAGAATCCTTCAGTTGGTTGGATATAGATGGTCAAGATATTTGGTGCTAATGTTTCTCCAAAGATAGAGTCCATTTGCTTAAAGACGATATTGACATGAGTTCCTTTTTCAGTCAGACGTTTACCAGTACGGAAGAAGAAAGGAACGCCACGGAAGCGATCGCTGTCTACAAAGAAAGCACCAGAGGCAAAGGTTTCTGTTGTAGATTCGGGGTTAACGTTTGGCTCGCTACGGTAGGAAATGTATTTCTTACCATCAATCTTTCCAGAACGGTATTGCCCACGAATAAAGTGTTCTTTTAATTCTTCTTCGCTTGGTTGGTGAAGGTTTTTTAAATACCTTAATCTTCTCAGCGCGAATCTCATCTTTTGTAAAGCTAGCTGGCTTGTCCATGGCTAGAAGAGATAAAAAGCTGGAGAGTGTGGTTTTTGAACCATGTCACGGAGGGCACCAGATTCATCATAGTAGCCACCACGTTCCTCAACTCCTAGGCGCTCAGCAAAGGTAATCTGCACATTATCAATGTGCTCACGGTTCCATACATTTTCAAAGATCATGTTGGCAAAACGAACAGCAAAGATACTTTGAATCATTTCTTTCCCCAAGTAATGGTCGATACGGTAGATCTGTTCTTCATCAAATGTTGCTAGAAGATCTTCGTTGAGTTTACTTGCAGTTTCATAGTCTGTACCAAAAGGTTTCTCAACAATCAAGCGTTCAAAGCCTTTGCCGTCAACGATGTTTTCAGACTTGAGGTGTTTGGCAATGGTTCCAAAGAACTGAGGTGCCATAGACAAGAAGAAGAGCTTATTGTGTTCAGCTTGGTATTTTTCGTTAAGTTCAGCCTGTAATTCACGTAAAGCGATGTAATGTTCCGTATCATTCACATCATGGCTTTGATAGTAGAAGTGGCTAGCAAATTCTTGAGCTTGCTCGGTACTATCTGCCAAATCAAGGATGGACTCGACAACTACAGATTCAAAATATTCCTTACTCCAAGGTCTACGAGCTGTTCCGATAACAGCAAAATGCTCAGAGAGATTGCCTGATTTATAGAGTCTGAAAAGGGAAGGGTAGAGTTTGCGTTTAGCTAAATCTCCACTCGCACCGAAAATTGTAACAATAACCTTTGATGACATCTAGCTACCTAATTTCTATATTTTTTCCTAGTTGGACTAGGGATGAGATTTCCTCATTATCATAGTTTTTATTTTATCATAATTTTCAAAAAAAACAAAAAATCCAATACGCAATTAAAAAACTGTAAGGAGAACCTTACAGTTTTGTTTTATACATTTAAGACTTTGTCCAAGAACTCTTTTAGACGAGGGTGTTGCGGGTTGTCGAAGATTTGATCTGGAGTTCCATCTTCTAGAAATTCACCATCAGCTGTAAAGATAACGCGGTTGGCTACCTGACGCGCAAATCCCATCTCGTGGGTTACGATAATCATGGTCATGCCTTGTTCCGCCAATTCCTTCATAACATTCAGTACATCTCCAACCATCTCAGGGTCCAGAGCGGAAGTTGGCTCATCAAAGAGCATGATATCAGGATTCATGGCGAGTCCACGAGCGATGGCTACACGCTGTTTCTGACCACCTGAAAGACTATCTGGATTGGCATTAGCTTTATCTGCTAGTCCAACCTTTCAAGCAACTCCATCCCCAATTTTTCAGCTTCTTCTTTGGTCATTCGTTTGTGTTCAATAGGAGCAAAAGTGATATTTTCTAGAACGGACATGTGAGGGAAGAGATTGAAATGTTGGAAAACCATTCCTACGTTCTCACGAACATGGTCGACATTGGTTGATTTGTCAGTCAAATCATAACCGTTCACAGTGATGTGGCCACTCGTTACCTCCTCGAGAAGGTTAAGGCTACGGAGGAAAGTGGATTTACCAGAACCGGAAGGACCGATGATACAGACAACATCTCCTTCATAGAATTTGGTTGTAATCCCTTTTAAAACTTCATTTTTCCCATAATACTTATGCAAATCATTTACATCAATTTTAAGTTTTGCCATTAACGAATCCTCTTTTCTAAGCGTTTCGCTAGTCTAGTCAAAAGCGTGATAATTACAAGATAGAAGATAGCAAGGATTGCATACATCTTGAAACTTTGGTAGTTACGGGCGATGATAATCTTACCAGTTTGGAAGAGTTCAACCAGACCGATAGCAGATACGATGGTTGTATCTTTAAGAGCGATAACGAATTGGTTGACTAAGTTTGGCAACATCAATTTAGTCGCTTGTGGCAAGATAATCTTACGCATGGTTTTTCCATAAGAAATACCAAGACTGCGGCTGGCCTCCATTTGCCCAACTGGAACAGCTTGAATCCCACCACGAACAATTTCAGCGATATAAGCTGCTGCATTGAGTGAGAGGGAGATAGTACCAGCTACAAAGTCATTGATTGGACTTTGTTGGCCTGTAATGGACTCGATGAAGTTTGGAATTCCCCAGAAGATGAAGGCTGCAAGAATCATCAAGGGAATACCACGGATAACGTCAACGAAAATCTCAGAGATCAGACGAAGAGATTTGTATGGGCTAACGCTAAACATACCGAAGATAATCCCAATTACAATGGCAATCGCAAATGAAATAAGGGCTAAGGCAAGAGTGATTCCAAGTCCACTAAGGAGTTGCTTGTAGTTGTTTTGGAGCAAGCCCCAGATGGTCGTTTCGTCAACTGTACTTGTAGAAGTAGTTGTTGCTCCGCTAGCTAGATACTTGTCGAGAATTTTTTGGAATTCACCGTTTGCTTTGAGGTTGGCAAGCCCCTTATTGAACATCTGGATCAATTCAGGATTGGTTCCTTTTTTAACGGCAAAGGCTGTTTCACCGATTGGAGTTCCAGCGATTGGTGTCTTCAATTTTTGTCCTTGGCTGATAGAATATTTGAGAACGGGCTCATCATCCATCACAGCATCGATAGCTCCAGTGTTGAGACTGTCATACATAGATGCGCCATCTGAAAAGGTTTTAATCTTGTAGCCGTATTTGCTTTGGTTTTCAGTAAGGAACGTTTGAGAAGCAGTTCCGTTTTTAACACCGACAGTTTTATCCTTGAGATCTTCATAAGAAGCAATGGTACTTGATTCTTTCACACCGAGAATTGTATTAGCAGTGTAGTAGGAATCTGAGAAGTCAAATGTAGCTTTACGAGCATCCGTAACAGACATACCAGCAATGATCCCGTCTGCTTGTCCGGCCTGAACAGCACTGATCGCTGCATCAAAGCCTGGGTTAGTAATCTCAATTTCAAAACCTTGATCTTTGGCAATAGCTTTAATCAAGTCCATATCAATACCAGTATACTCGTTGTTTGAATTTTGAAATACAAAAGGTGCAAAAGATGAATCACTTGCAATAATATACTTTGATTTAACAGTGTCAGCTTTTGCTATTCCTAGTGAGAAAATGGGAAATAAAATGAGCAAACATGCTAGGATTTTTTTCTTCATTTTTAGTCTCCTTTCTGAATATTTTTTAATTATAACAGAAAAAAAGCCAGAAGGCAAATTTTAATGATTTTCATGTAAGAAGATATAACATCTACTTAACAAGAATCGAAAATTGAGAAACAGAAAGTCTATCCTTTTTATGGTAAAATAGAAGAAATAAAAGGCATGCGAGGCAATTATGATCAATCGGATTACAGATAATAAATTTAAACTAGTGTCAAAATATGAACCATCAGGAGACCAACCCCAAGCAATCGAGCAGTTGGTTGATAATATCGAAGGTGGAGAGAAAGCCCAAATCCTCATGGGAGCTACGGGTACAGGGAAGACCTATACCATGAGTCAGGTCATTTCCAAAGTCAATAAACCAACTTTGGTCATTGCTCATAACAAAACCCTAGCTGGTCAGCTCTATGGGGAGTTTAAGGAATTTTTCCCTGAAAATGCTGTTGAGTACTTTGTGTCTTATTATGATTATTACCAACCAGAGGCCTATGTCCCTTCTAGCGATACCTATATAGAAAAAGATAGCTCTGTCAATGATGAGATTGACAAGCTTCGTCACTCAGCGACTTCGGCTCTTTTAGAGCGTAATGATGTCATTGTCGTGGCCTCTGTCTCTTGCATCTATGGTTTGGGTTCGCCCAAGGAATACGCTGATAGTGTCGTTAGTCTCCGTCCAGGTCTTGAAATTTCTCGTGATAAACTCTTGAATGACTTGATTGATATTCAGTTTGAACGCAATGATATTGATTTCCAACGGGGAAGATTTCGCGTTCGCGGGGATGTGGTGGAGATTTCCCAGCTTCCCGAGATGAACATGCTTTTCGAGTAGAGTTTTTCGGGGATGAGATTGACCGTATCCGTGAGGTTGAGGCTTTGACAGGTCAGGTATTGGGAGAAGTGGATCATCTGGCGATTTTCCCTGCTACTCACTTTGTGACCAATGATGAGCACATGGAGGTTGCTATTGCCAAGATTCAAGCGGAGTTGGAGGAGCAGTTAGCTGTCTTTGAGAAGGAAGGCAAACTGCTGGAGGCCCAGCGTTTGAAACAGCGGACAGAGTATGATATCGAGATGCTGCGTGAGATGGGTTATACAAATGGGGTTGAGAACTACTCTCTCGTCACATGGATGGTCGAAGCGAGGGAGAGCCTCCTTATACGCTGCTCGACTTCTTCCCGGATGATTTCTTAATTATGATTGATGAAAGTCACATGACCATGGGGCAAATCAAGGGGATGTACAATGGAGACCGTTCTCGTAAGGAAATGCTAGTAAATTATGGTTTCCGTTTACCGTCAGCCTTGGACAATCGTCCTCTTCGTCGTGAAGAGTTTGAAAGTCATGTGCATCAGATTGTTTACGTTTCAGCGACACCCGGTGACTATGAAAATGAACAGACCGAGACAGTGATCGAGCAAATCATTCGTCCAACAGGGCTCTTGGACCCAGAGGTGGAAGTCCGTCCGACTATGGGACAGATTGATGACCTTTTAGGTGAAATCAATGCCCGTGTTGAAAAGAACGAACGAACCTTTATCACAACTTTGACCAAGAAAATGGCAGAGGACTTAACTGACTACTTCAAGGAAATGGGCATCAAGGTCAAGTACATGCACTCGGATATCAAGACCTTGGAACGGACGGAGATTATTCGCGACCTGCGCTTGGGTGTCTTTGATGTCTTGGTCGGAATCAACCTGCTCCGTGAAGGTATTGACGTTCCTGAGGTGAGTCTAGTTGCCATTCTAGATGCTGACAAGGAAGGTTTCCTTCGTAACGAACGTGGCCTGATTCAGACCATTGGCCGGGCAGCCCGCAACAGCGAGGGGCATGTTATCATGTATGCGGACACCATGACCCAGTCCATGCAGCGCGCTATTGATGAAACAGCCCGCCGTCGGAAAATCCAGATGGCCTATAATGAAGAACATGGTATTGTACCTCAGACAATTAAGAAAGAAATCCGTGACCTAATCGCCGTGACCAAGGCAGTTGCCAATGAAGAGGATAAGGAAGTTGATATCAATAGTCTTAACAAACAAGAACGCAAGGAACTTGTCAAAAAGCTCGAAAAACAAATGCAAGAAGCCGTCGAAGTGCTTGACTTTGAACTAGCAGCTCAGATTCGTGATATGATGCTAGAAGTCAAGGCGTTGGATTAGAATTTTAGAAGGAGATAAAATGGAAGAGTTAAACTACTTTACAGGTAAATTTAGGGACTTTGAATTAAAGAAGTATTTTGATTCGTTGGACGAAAATAAACTGAAATACGAACTTGAAAACTTTACTAATCAATATTTAAAGTTATCTAGAGAAAAACAATTAAAATATGCAAGCGATTTTCTGTATGTTTGTATGATGTTCGTTGAAGAAATCGATAAGATCACACTTGGAAGACTTTTAGCTACATTAAATAAAGTATTATTTGAAAATGGGCATTCATATAGTTGGTTTGAAAACTTTGAATATTTAAATGTTTTTATATAAATATTTATCTCAAACAAAGGAATATGAAGAATGTTCTATATTATTTGAAAATGAAAGTTATTTTTTTCAAGGATTCTTGAATTAGTATTTAATGATGATTTAGAGGACGTTTATTTACTTGATGCTCACATACTTCCAGTTTTTTTGTCCGACTTTTTGAATTAAAAAAAGTTTACCAGAAGAAAAAAAGAATCTATTTTTAAGAGTGAATTAGAATCATTATTCAGATTTATATTTGAAAAATCACGATATTAATAGTGTGGTTTGTTATTGGTATTTTGAATTAGATGAGTTGGTTTCTATTTTTAAAATTGAACATCTCGAAATAATTAGTAGCTATTATATCAATAACCCTCAATCTGATTCTGTTGGGAAATATTTGGATTTTGTGTCAAGACACTTTGATGTTGTAATTAAAAATTCGATTGATGTTGTTCGAAAGATAGCAGAAGAAAATGATTCTGATATAATTCGAGATCAAGCAATTAAATTAGTTAAAATGTATGATGAGCGTAATAGTAGTGATGAAGGCGCCATTTTAAAAAAGGAGAGTGATTCTGGATTTATACTGTCTGAAAATTACAAGGAACTTTTGAAGCAAGCAGAATCTATTATTGATGATATTCGTTCTAATTTGATTGTTAATTCTAAAGATTTAAAAACAATCGGATCTTTTGGACATTATACTAAAATTGACACTTTAACAAACTTCCTCATAAAAGCAGACTGGAAAAATGAAAATAATTCTGAAACTCAACCTCCATTTTTACGACTGACTAATCTAAAACAGTTAAACGACCCAATGGAAGGAAGGGCAATCCACGATTATTTAGGGATGGATAATACATTTTTCCAGCAATACCAAACTTCTAATGTCTTTATATCTTCTCTAACTACAGTATCTGATAGCCTACCTATGTGGAAAGAATACGCAGATTCGTGTCAAGGAGCATTCCTTGAATATGACATGAGTTATCTTGAACATATTGTTGCTCATCAATCTATTGAATTTGTTAAAATTCACTACTTAGATTTGAATTCTGGCGCTAAAGATGAATCAGATGTTGGTAAAGCTCTAGATAATCTAAAACAAATTTTTGAAAAAATACAAGAGTTTGAAGGTAAAACTCCACTAAGTGACTTGGCGGAAAAATTAAAAAAGATTTCTTATCTTTTTAAAGTAAAAGATTACGAATATGAGATGGAGTATCGTATTCTAATCAACCTAGATGATACTTCTGTAAAAAAACTTATTGCAAAGCATAATAAAAGTTTAGATAAAAATAAGGATTTATTAAAAGGTAAGGATTTATTAAATGAGAATTACTTGAAGAAAGAGGAGATTGGGTTAGAAACTTTTGATAAAGTTAACTATAATGATTTTAGGAAGTATATCGTATTAAGCCCAAAAGATAATGGCAGATATGCTTTATTTGTATACATCAATCTATTACCTTTGAAATACTCAAAAGTTATTCTAGGTCCAAAGGTTACAGATGCAGACTATATTGCTCCTTATCTCAAACTTGCCAATCCTGATATAGAGATAGAAAGTTCGAAAATCCCTTATCGTTGAGTTTAGAAAAAATTAAAGCTTCAAAGAAATTATAATCTTTTATTAATAAGGAGAAGCTAGTAATGAAAAAAATTTTACTGTTAATTTTCTTCATTGTAAATATTGTCCCTTTATTCTTTATTCTACGTTTTGCCTTCCTTTTCTTTACAACAACTTATGACATTTTCCCTGAAGCAAATCAATCGGAGGTAGAGACAGCAGTAAGAAGAACCCTTGATTTGTATGGTTTTAAAGGAGATATGAAGGTTACGAAGTTTTCTAGAGATAAATGGACTTCTGAAAAATACAAAATTGAATACGATTATAGTGAAGAGGTTGATGGAAGTAGAGTCACTGTGAGTCATGCCTTGTTTTATCGTCCAAAGTCCTCAAAATACAATCCCCAAAAGACTGATGAAGAACTAGCCTATGATGGGACTACGAGAACCATGTTACAAGAATTTTCAGACATGGCTCATAAACTACTTAACCAGCATCCTGTCAGTATTTCTCACAAAGAGAAGGTAGAGAATTTTTTTAAGCAATATGAAAATCCAAATCTAGAATATGTGAATAGTTACTGGAGTGTCGATACTGAATCTGGGAATATTCAAGACTATTATGCCCTCATTGAAAAGAACCGTAAGGAAGGAAAAGCTTTTCAAGGTTTGTATGATATTCCTATTGATGAATTCTTGGAAAAAGAAATGATTAAAGGATACATCATCTATCGCGATACTGTTTTAGAAGAGGGTGAGAAAGATTATTTTGATAGTGAAGGCGGACTGACAGGATTTATTTCAAATGGGATAGATAATGCCGAGTTGCCAGATGCCTTTTATGAGGTTTCTTACTACTATGGTGCTAAAGGATATCGTTCAGGTAGTAGTGTTTCTTTAAAGATTCAAAACCATAAGATGCTCTATTATGGAAGTAATTTTAACTAAAAATTTTATATGTAACAATTTATGTTAAAATAATAGACGAGATAATTTAAAAGTGATAGATATTAATCATTAGTTAGTAGTTTGAATTTAAAGGAGAAATAAATAGTGAAAAATTCAAGTACTTTTAACAAGCTTATTTATACTGTCCTATATTCCTTACTGATAGCATTTGTTATCGCTCATTTCATATTATGGTCATTTGGTTTATCATTTACTCCGATTATTTGGAATATTTGGCTCTTTCTTCTAATTTTTACTCTATTTATTCGCTTTTTGAGGTCCTTTGCAATTCTTGATCTTCTATTTGGGATATTTGGACTGAAATTTATTCCCATAGCGTGGAATACAAGGCTTTTTGTTCCAATTATCCTCTCTATTTTGCATATTTTTATTTACTTTTTAAAGGGGAAATATCGCTTCCTTGAAGGAGTGCGCAGTGCGATTTGTAGTTTTTATATTTGGTTATTTGTAATTGTCGTCTTCGCTTTTATTCCAAATCCTCCTGTTCCAATCACTATTGATTATGAAGTTAGGGAACAAGAAATTGTCATAACAAAAGGATATTTGCTTCATGATGTATACTATTATCATGAGCTGATTAATCCCTTCATCATGAAATCTGACATCAAGTCTAAAAAAATTCTATAATAAATTAGAAAGTGAGTAAATTTATGTCCCGTTCCCAATTAACGATTTTAACAAACATTTGTCTGATTGAAGACCTTAAAAATCAGCGAGTAGTCATGCAATATCGCTCTCCTGAAAACAATCGCTGGTCTGGCTATGCCTTTCCTGGAGGTCATGTAGAAAATGGTGAGGCTTTCGCAGAGTCTGTCATTCGTGAGATCTATGAAGAAACAGGATTGAATATCCAAAATCCTCAACTTGTCGGCATTAAAAATTGGCCACTAGATACAGGTGAGCGCTATATTGTCATTTGTTATAAGGCGACAGAGTTTACTGGAAATCTTCAATCCTCAGAAGAAGGAGAAGTATCTTGGGTGCAAAAAGACCAGATTCCAAACTTGGATCTGGCCTATGATATGCTACCCTTGATGGAAATGATGGAAGCACCTGACAAGTCAGAGTTCTTCTATCGCCACCGTACAGAGGACGGCTGGGAGAAAGAAATTTTCTAGTCTTTTACTAAATAACCTAACTGATCCAAGGCCTCCTCGATATAGTGGAGGTCTTGTTGTGTTTCAGCTTCAACAAGGTGGTAATGGATGCCGTCTGTCAATTCAGAAAGTGGTCTAAAGTCAGAATTCTCGACTTGTTCCAGAAAATGCTGGACATCTCGGCGACAGGTGAGTTTGAGCAGAGTTTCAATTTCACCATAAACGGGATGATCGATTAAGATATTTGAACGCGTCCGCCATTATCTACTATAGCCAAAAGTTCCTGACCAATTTCTTCCAGTTCATGTTTCACTTTAAAGAGTTTGTGGACGTAGGGGTTGGCATCATTTTCTTTGTAGATATAACCACGATTGGTTGACAAGATAGGAGCGCCATCGGCTCGCAAGATGGCAATGTCTTGGACGATGATTTGGCGTGTGACATGAAAGTGTTCAGCCAAGGTTTGACCATTGAGAGCTTTTGGTGACTCTTTTAAAAGTTTGAGAAGAGTTTGTTTGCGATCCTTTGTCATAGTTTTTCCTTTTAGCGACGTTTTCGAAGCACTTTAAAGACAGCTAGTGCCAATGTATAGTCTACCATACTATGGATAATTGTGCCAAATCCAACTAGGACGAAGAGAACATAAAACATATTTTCAACATTTGTCCCTGAAGTAGCATAGAAAATAATACAAGCTAGCACTTCAGCAATAGCGTGAACAACACCCAAAACAAAGTTAAAAATCCAAGATGCCTTTGGTTTATCCAAGGTTTCAGGGAATTTTTTTAAGTAAAATGCTCCCAAAATACCAAAAACGATGTGAGAAAAGGCGCGCAGAACGATAACCATAGGGTAGCCTGCCATCAGGAAGCCGAGACTGGAAGCGATGATCACAAAACCAGCCATCAAAGGTGATAGGAACATGGCGATAAAGATGGCGATATGGCTTCCTAAAGTGTAAGAAGCTGGTGGGATGACGATTTTAAAAGGCATAATGATTGGAATCAAAATCGCGATGGCTGTGAGTAGTGCAGTCATGGTCATAAACTGCGTTTTTTTCCGTATATCCATAAGAACCTCCATTTAACTGTATATACACAAGTATAGTACAATAAATAGATAGACATGTCAAGAATTTATTTTGATTTTATTGAAAATTTTCAAAAGTATAGGTGGTAGATTCAAAGGATTTTCATATATTTTCAAAATTTTGAACTAATGACTCCTTGGTAAATAACCATTTATGAATAGAAGATGATCCTTTACTGGTGAAAACTAAAACTCCACCTTCAGGACGAAAGTGGAGTTGTTTTTTATTTCTTCAAGGTTTCGAGACGTGGGACAATTGCTACAGTTAGGATGGCTGAGATAATCAATTCAGCGATTGAGTTTGTAGAGATGACAGTTGCTAGGAGTTTTTGGATATTGCCGTCGAAGACATTTCCAAAAAGGAAGAAGATTCCCCCAAGGACAAAGACGGTGTTGGTAAGGGAACCGAGAGCACCAGCTAGGATTAGCCCAGTTTTATTTTTCATCAGTTTATAAAACAAGTAAGGTGTCAGCCCAATCAAAACGCGAGGGACAATAGCGATAATCGCAGAATAGATGTTTCCGTTCGGTACGAATGGTGAGAAGAGGTAGCTGGTTGGAAGGATGGTAATCGTGTTTACCGTTAAGCTCAATAGCCCCATAAGAAAACCAAGTGTAACTCCAACTCGCGGACCATAGATGATACTAGCAATGATTACTGGAATATGAACGATAGTTGGTTTGATTGGAAATGGGAAAAGGTTAAATAGGAGAGAAGTTAAAAAGTGGATAACGAGCATAACTGCAAAAAGATAGCAATTGGAGCAATATTAGAACGTTTTTTCATTGAGGGTTTCCTTTATTCTTTCTAAAATAGTATTCAGGTCAGCTAGGGCGCCTTTTCCGTAATCGCCACAGGCTAGTAGAGATTCCTTTGGAGAGATAATCTGATAACCATAGGTCTCTAATGTTTTTAGATTAGCCTGAGTTGCCGGATGGTCATACATTTTTGTGTTCATGGCTGGTGCGACTAACTTTTTGACGTGGTCTGGCAGGGCAAGAGCTGTACTCGTAACCATGTTATCCGCAAAACCATGCGCAAGTTTGGCAATGGTATTAGCAGTAGCTGGGGCTACAATAAAAAGGTCAGTCCTTTTGCCTCTTTCGATATGATTGACTTGATCAGGATAGGGTTCCTTCATGACATCAAGGTGAACTGGATTCTGTGAGAGTACCTGTAGTGTCAAAGGCTGGATAAACTCTCTCGCTGCCTCAGTCATTAGGATAGTGACATGATGGCCTTGTTTTTTTAAAGAACTGACGAGATCAGCTGATTTATAGGAGGCAATGGAACCTGTCACTGCGATCAGAATGTTTGCCATGGCTTTCCTTTCTAAGAATCGTATGCTTGAATTTTTCAAGGAGGAGGCTTGCAATTTCCTCTTTGGTTTGAACAGTTTGAAGATGCTCTCTCTCAACAAAAATTGCTCGGTGCTGATTTGCTGAGATTTGAGTAAGGTCATTTGCTATGATCAAGTCAGCCTGATTCTTGACAAGACTCTGTCTAGCAATTTCTATGAGATAATCCTCAGAGACATCAACTAGCAGTTTGAAGCCAATCAGATGAATCGCAGGATTCCATTCTTTGACTAGAGAGATAATCTTGGGTGTCTTTTTAAGGAATAAAACCTGAACCTCATCAGTTGAAGAAATCTTAGTCTGATGATTCTGCTTGCTTAAAAATTCTTCTAAATTAGGGCTAGCCTGTACCTCCTCAAGCCCCGTCATATAAACAGGAGTGTAGTCAGACACAGCCATTGAGTGAATTAAGACCTGATAATCCTGAACACGTTCTTGCATCTCAACTAGAAGATCGTTGGTATTATTAATTTCTCGAATGCTTAGTTTGGGATGAGCTTCTGGCTTCACAGCTCGTTTTGTCGTTATCAAACAAACTTCGTGTCCCGCAGCAAGCAAGGTTTCTGTGATGATTTTCCCCAGGCGACCTGTGGAATGGTTCGTAATAGAGCGGACGCTATCAATAGTTTCACTCGTACCGCCCGACGTAACTAAAATTTTCATAGGACTATTGTACACAAAAATAAACGTTAAGTAAAATGAAAGCGATAAAATTTTGCTAAAACGCAGGAATACTATAGTCTAAAACTATAAAAGCATATAAAATTTTAAAAAGCGCTATTATAACCCCTGAAATATTGATATTTACGAACGTTTTGAGAGTTTAAGGGTGTTAAAAATCTTTTTTTGTGTTATAATGAATTATCACATTAGAGGTTAGAGGAGTTTGCTATGAAAACAGATATTGAAATCGCACAGAGCATTGAGTTAAAGCCAATCGTGGATGTTGTGGAGAAACTTGGGATTTCTTACGATGATTTGGAGTTGTACGGAAAATACAAGGCTAAGCTTAGTTTTGATAAAATTCGTGCGGTTGAGAACAATCCAGTTGGGAAATTGATCTTGGTTACTGCCATCAACCCAACACCAGCGGGTGAAGGGAAGTCAACCATTACCATTGGTCTTGCGGATGCCTTGAACAAGGTTGGTAAGAAAACCATGATTGCCATCCGCGAACCATCTCTTGGTCCAGTCATGGGGATTAAGGGCGGTGCAGCCGGTGGTGGTTATGCCCAAGTGTTGCCAATGGAGGACATCAACCTTCACTTTACCGGGGATATGCATGCCATTACAACTGCTAACAACGCTCTTTCTGCCTTGATTGACAACCACTTACACCAAGGAAATGAGCTGGGAATCGACCAACGTCGTATTCTTTGGAAACGTGTTGTGGACTTGAATGACCGTGCCCTTCGTCATGTGACCGTTGGACTTGGTGGTCCTCTAAATGGTATTCCTCGTGAGGATGGTTTCGATATTACCGTTGCTTCCGAAATCATGGCCATTCTTTGCTTGGCGACTGATATTGAAGATTTGAAACGTCGTTTGGCTAATATTGTAATTGGTTATCGCTATGACCGTACGCCTGTTTCTGTAGGTGATTTACAAGTTGAAGGTGCTTTGGCTTTGATTTTGAAGGATGCTATTAAGCCGAACTTGGTTCAGACAATTTACGGTACACCCGCCTTTGTACACGGTGGTCCTTTTGCCAATATTGCTCATGGATGTAACTCTGTTTTGGCAACAAGTACAGCCCTTCGCTTGGCTGACTATACTGTTACTGAAGCTGGTTTTGGTGCAGACCTTGGTGCTGAGAAATTCCTTGATATCAAGACGCCAAACTTGCCAACATCTCCAGATGCAGTAGTTATTGTCGCAACACTACGTGCTCTCAAGATGAATGGTGGGGTTGCTAAGGATGCTTTGACGGAGGAAAATGTGGAAGCTGTTCGCGCAGGTTTTGCTAACTTGAAACGCCACGTTGAGAACATCCGTAAGTTCGGTATTCCAGCAGTTGTTGCTATCAATGAATTTGTAACTGATACAGAAGCTGAAATTGCAGCCTTGAAAGAACTCTGTGCCTCAATTGATGTTCCAGTTGAGTTGGCTAGTGTCTGGGCTGATGGTGCAGAAGGTGGCGTAGCGCTTGCCGAAACACTTGTTAAGACTATCTCTGAAAATCCAGCCAACTACACACGTCTTTATGACAATGACCTTTCTGTCCAAGAAAAGATTGAAAAGATTGTCACTGAAATCTATCGCGGTAGCAAAGTGAACTTTGAGAAGAAAGCTCAAACGCAAATCGCTCAAATCGTTCAAAATGGATGGGACAAATTGCCAATCTGTATGGCTAAAACTCAGTACAGTTTCTCCGACAATCCAAATGCACTTGGAGCCCCAGAAAACTTTGAAATTACCATTCGTGAGTTGGTACCAAAATTGGGTGCAGGTTTTATCGTTGCCCTAACTGGTGATGTCATGACTATGCCCGGTCTTCCAAAAAGACCAGCAGCTCTCAACATGGATGTTGAAAGTGACGGAACCGTTCTAGGCTTGTTCTAATGATATGGATTATTTTAAATGAGTTTGGAAAAGCTTTCCAAGCTCATTTTCTTGTCTAGATATGAGGCCTTGTCTTCAGCTGATGAGAGAGTTTTCTTCTACAAGCAACCAGTCTAGGTAAAGATATTTTCCCTGATTTCTGATATAATAGAAACATTGACTTCAAGAGTAAGGAAGAGAAAATGAACGCATTATTGAATGGAATGAATGACCGTCAGGCTGAGGCGGTGCAAACGACCGAAGGTCCCTTGTTGATCATGGCGGGGGCTGGTTCTGGAAAGACTCGTGTTTTAACTCACAGAATCGCCTACTTGATTGATGAAAAGATGGTCAATCCTTGGAATATCTTGGCCATTACCTTTACCAACAAGGCTGCGCGTGAGATGAAGGAGCGTGCTTATGGGCTCAATCCAGCAACCCAGGACTGTCTGATTGCGACCTTTCACTCCATGTGTGTTCGTATTTTGCGTCGTGATGCAGATCATATTGGCTACAATCGTAATTTTACTATTGTAGATCCTGGGGAACAGAGAACTCTCATGAAACGTATTCTCAAGCAGTTAAACTTGGATCCTAAAAAATGGAATGAACGGACCATTTTGGGGACTATTTCCAATGCTAAGAATGACCTAATTGATGATGTGGCTTATGCTGCTCAAGCTGGCGATATGTACACGCAAATCGTGGCCCAGTGTTACACAGCATATCAAAAAGAGCTTCGTCAGTCTGAGTCCGTTGACTTTGATGATTTGATTATGTTGACCCTGCGCCTCTTTGATCAGAATCCTGACGTCTTGACTTACTATCAGCAGAAGTTCCAGTACATTCACGTTGATGAGTACCAAGATACTAACCATGCCCAGTACCAACTGATCAAACTCTTAGCTTCTCGCTTTAAAAACATCTGCGTGGTCGGTGATGCGGACCAGTCTATCTACGGTTGGCGTGGGGCTGATATGCAGAATATCTTGGATTTCGAGAAAGATTATCCTAAAGCCAAGGTAGTTTTGTTGGAAGAAATTACCGTTCAACCAAAACCATTCTTCAAGCGGCCAACGACGTCATCAAAAATAATAAAAATCGTCGTCCTAAGAATCTCTGGACCCAGAATGCCGATGGGGAGCAGATTATTTACTATCGTGCAAATGACGAACAAGACGAGGCTGTTTTTGTAGCCAAAACCATCGACGAACTTGGGCGTAGTCAAAACTTCCTTCATAAAGATTTTGCAGTTCTATATCGGACTAATGCGCAATCCCGTACCATTGAGGAAGCCCTGCTCAAATCCAATATTCCTTATACTATGGTTGGTGGAACTAAGTTCTACAGCCGTAAGGAAATCCGAGATATTATCGCCTACCTTAATCTTATTGCTAATTTAAGTGACAATATCAGTTTTGAGCGCATTATTAACGAACCAAAACGCGGAATTGGGCCAGGAACCGTTGAGAAAATCCGTGACTTTGCTAATATGCAAGATATGTCTATGCTAGATGCTTCAGCAAATATCATGTTGTCTGGCATCAAAGGAAAAGCAGCCCAGTCTATCTGGGATTTTGCAAATATGATTCTGGATTTGCGCGAGCAATTGGACCAGTTAACCATTACAGAGTTAGTTGAGGCTGTTTTAGAAAAAACAGATTATATCGATATTCTCAATGCCCAAGCGACCTTGGAAAGCAAGGCTCGGGTTGAAAATATCGAGGAATTTCTCTCTGTTACCAAGAACTTTGATGACAATCCTGATAGTCAAGAAGAGGAAACAGGTTTAGATAAACTAAGTCGTTTCTTGAATGACTTGGCCTTGATTGCCGATACAGATTCAGGCAGTCAGGAGACGTCAGAAGTGACCTTGATGACCCTCCATGCAGCTAAGGGACTCGAGTTCCCAGTTGTCTTTATTATCGGGATGGAGGAAAATATCTTTCCGCTTAGTCGCGCAGCTGAAGATCCTGATGAGCTAGAAGAAGAACGCCGTTTGGCCTATGTAGGTATTACGCGCGCAGAAAAAATCCTCTATCTGACCAATGCCAACTCACGTTTGCTTTTTGGGCGTACCAACTACAACCGTCCGACTCGTTTCATTAACGAAATTAGTTCAGACTTGCTTGAATATCAAGGCTTGGCTCGTCCAGCCAATACCAGTTTTAAGGCATCTTATAGCAGTGGTGGGATTGCTTCGGTCAAGGAATGAGTTTGGCTCAGGCTCTTCAAGAACGGAAACGCAATGCTGCACCAAGCTCTATCCAGTCAAGTGGTCTCCCATTTGGACAGTTTGCAGCTGGAAATAAAAAAGATTCGACTGATACAAGCTGGTCTATTGGAGATATTGCTCTCCATAAGAAGTGGGGTGAGGGAACTGTTCTGGAAGTTTCAGGTAGTGGTGATACTCAGGAATTGAAAATCAATTTCCCAGAAGTAGGGCTGAAAAAACTTCTAGCCAGTGTAGCCCCAATTGAGAAAAAAATCTAATTTTCCATCCTTCTCACGAATAATAAAGTGAGGAGGATTTTTATGTACAGTATTTCATTTCAAGAAGATTCACTTTTGCCGAGAGAAAGACTGGTTAAAGAAGGAGTAGGGGCTCTGAGCAATCAAGAATTATTAGCCATTCTGCTTAGAACGGGAACGCGTCAGGCTAATGTTTTTGAAATTGCCCAGAAAGTCTTGAACAGTCTGACTAGTCTAACTGATCTAAAAAAAATGACCCTGCAGGAATTGCAGAGTCTGTCAGGTATTGGACGGATTAAAGCCATTGAATTACAAGCAGTGATTGAACTAGGTCATCGCATTCACAAGCATGAAACCCTTGAGATGGAAAGTATTCTCAGCAGTCAAAAGCTAGCCAAGAAAATGCAACAGGAACTTGGCGACAAAAAACAAGAGCATCTAGTGGCGCTCTATCTCAATACTCAAAATCAAATCATTCATCAGCAGACCATCTTTATCGGATCTGCAACACGCAGCATTGCTGAACCGAGGGAAATCCTTCACTATGCTTTGAAGCATATGGCTACCTCTGTGATTCTTGTTCATAACCATCCATCAGGCGCTGTATCGCCTAGTCGAAATGATGACCATGTCACTAAACTAGTCCAGGAAGCTTGCGAACTGATGGGAATTGTTTTCTTAGACCACCTAATTGTCTCGCACTCGGATTACTTTAGTTACCGTGAAAAGACGGATCTGATTTAGAGTTCGTTAACAACATAGTCAAATAGTGTTTTATCCTTGGGGCGGTTTTCAAAGAGAAATTCAGGATGCCATTGAACACCAAGATAAGGAAAGCCGTCCGTAGTTGTCACAGCCTCAATGATTCCATCTTTAGGATCATGTGCTACAACCTTAAGATTAGGAGCTAGATCTTTAATACTCTGGTGATGGAAGGAGTTGATGTGAGAGATTTCTCCATAGATTTCTCGGAGAATGGTATCAGGTTCCGTTACGAGGCGTTGGGTCGTGTATTCGGCTGAACAGTCCTGCCAATGATCCTCGATATCTTGGTGTAGCGTGCCTCCCATAGCGACATTGAAAAGTTGAGTACCCCGACAAACAGAGAAAATTGGTTTCTTCTGTTTGATGGCTTCTCTGATAAGGGCTAATTCAAATTCATCTCTTTGAAGATGGTAGTCATCACTGTCAATGGTTTTAGGCTGGCCATAGAATTTTGGATCAACATTTTGCCCACCTGTTAGGATGAGTTTATCAATGATCCTGATATAATGGGCAGCCATTTCTTGATCACCAATCGGTAGGATGATTGGAATTCCGCCAGCATCCTTGACTCCTTCAACAAAGCCTTTCGCTGCATAGCTCATCATGATGTCATCATCTGGATGAGCTTTTTCATTTCCTGTAATCCCAATAACTGGTTTTTTCATAAATGCTTTCGCTTTCTAATCCTTTTTACGCATAAAATAGAGGAGAGTTTGGAGTTCGCTTGTCAAATCGACATACTGAACGACCACATCTTTTGGAAGGTGAAGGTGGACGGGTGAAAAACTAAGAATACCTTTTATACCTGCATCGACCAAAAGATTGGCAACTTCTTGTGATTTAACACTTGGAACAGTTAGGATAGCAGTTTTGACATCTGCTTCTTTGATTTTTCTTTAATCTGTGAGATGCCATAGATTGGAATCCCGTCAGGTGTCTGGGTGCCAACTTCTGGATGGTCATCTAGGTCAAAGGCCATGATAATCTTCATCTTGTTGCGCTCATGGAAGCGGTAGTGGAGAAGGGCATGACCCATATTGCCAATTCCAACCAACATAACATTAGTAATCGAGTTATCATTAAGGAGGTCAGCAAAAAACGTCATCAATTTTTTGACATCGTAACCAAAACCACGACGACCAAGTTCACCAAAATAGGAAAAATCTCGACGGACAGTCGCAGAATCAATACCGATAGCCTCTGCAATTTGCTTGGAGTTGGCACGTTCAATTTTTTCTGCATGAAATCTCTTGAAAATTCGATAGTAAAGAGAGAGTCTTTTTGCTGTTGCTTTTGGAATAGCAGACTGTTTATCTTTCACAAAATCACAACCTTTCTATTCTTCTATTTTATAGAAACATTGTGAAAAAATCAACAAAAACAAGAAAAAACTAAGAAAATCTTAGTTTTAGTCTTAAAAATGAGTTTGTGATAAAAAACGGTAGAGATCGCCAACTAATCCTTGATAAATCACTTTATCATTCAGTGTTAAGGAGCTGATTAGGAGAGTGTCGGGCAGGGTGACACAGCCTGATAGTGATAGCATAAGCTCTTCGTAATCGGAAAATTCAAGTGTGCGTTCTACTTGATAGCTATCTTTATATGTGAGACGATACATAGCAAACTATCTTTCTTCTTTAGTGAAGATACCGCGTTCTACTAAACTGTCCATGAGGAAGTAGAATTTCTCTTGGTGGATATGGTGTTTTTCAGATTTAAAGATATTGACCAAACGAAGACCTGATTTGTCAGTGATATTAATTTTAACACCTGTAAGCTCTTTGTTGATGATAATTTTTAGTAGGAAGCCTTCACCACTATTAGGAACTTTTTCAAGTAGACGAGTCAGTTCGTAGTTTCCGACTTTTGTTTCAAAGAAAGTATTGTCTTTTAGTGTAAACTTTTTTACAGTTGGACTAAGTGTATAGTCGTAGCGGCAGTTTTGTAGTTTAATGGTTTTTTCGAATGCCATTAGATTAATCTCCAATAATATTTTTTAAGGTTTGTGCCAGTTGTTTCAGTTCCTCATCAGTATTAAGAGGGGACAGACTGATACGGACAGACTCTTTTAAACGATGCGAATCAGGCCCATAAAGAGCTTCGAGGACATGGCTAGTCTGCACAACACCGGCAGTACAAGCTGAACCAGTTGAGATTGAAATTCCTTCCAGGTCTAACCGAAGCAAGAGTAAGTCATTTTTTTGACCAGGGAAGCCGATATTGAAAACATAAGGCAGTTGATCTTGACCTTCATTGAGATAGAAGTCGAGTTCCGCAATTTCATCAAGAAAAGCAGATTTTAATCCCTCTAGTTTTTGGTAATGGTCAGCCTGATGCTCCAAGTCTTCTTTGAGAGCAGCAACCATACCGACGATGGCAGCAAGGTTTTCTGTTCCAGCCCGTTTCTTTTGTTCTTGGTCTCCACCGTGAAGGTAGGAATCAAAGTCCGCGGAAGAAGTATAAAGAAAGCCGATTCCTTTTGGTCCATGGAACTTGTGTGCAGAAGCGCTAAGGAAATCAATTCCTAATTCTTTTGGATGGATAGGGATTTTCCCGATAGCTTGAACAGCATCAACATGATAAGCAGCAGGATGGTCTTTTAAAACACGTCCAATCTCAGCAATTGGCAAGAGACTGCCCGTTTCATTATTGGCATACATAGTAGAAACTAGGATGGTATCGTCACGTAAGGCTTCTTGAATCTGCCCCGCTGTAATCTCTTGATTTACTGGTTGGACGATTGTTGCTTCAAAGCCAAAATGTTGAACTAGGTAATCGATAGTCTCAAGCACGGAATGGTGTTCAATAGCTGTCGTGATGATATGTTTTCCACGATTTTGATGACGGAGACAATAGCCGATAATAGCGGTATTGTTACTTTCTGTACCGCCAGATGTGAAAAAGATTCGTTGTGGCTTGGTTCCAAGTAAGTGAGCCAACTCCTGACGGGCTTCACGGAGCAGTTTACCAGCATGGCGGCCATGACTGTGAATACTTGAAGGATTCCCATGGGTTTCCTGCATGACCTTGATCATTTCTGCGATAGCTACTGCTGACATTGGAGTAGTGGCAGCATTGTCCAAATAAATCAAAGAATCACCTTATTCCTTTTTATTATATGCAAAGAGTGGGCTAACTGGTTTTCTTTCGTGGATACGGACGATGGCATCACCAATCAATTCGCTAGCGGTAATGTAGCACACATTTTTCGGAGTTCTTTCTTTGGTTGCTACAGAGTCTGTCACAAGGATTTCTTTGATGTTAGTAGCATCAAGAAGGTCAGCAGCGCCTTCTACAAAGAGTCCGTGACTAGATACGGCATAAATCTCAGTAGCACCTCCGCGTTCGACGATTTTTGCTGCTTCTGAGAAAGTACGTCCAGTATTTAGGATATCGTCAATCAAGATGGCCTTCTTGCCTTCAACATCACCGATGATATAGCCTTGGCTACGCTCTGAATCGTCTTGAGCATAGTCAATGATTGCGATTGGTGCATCTAAATATTCAGCTAAGCTGCGGGCACGTTTGACACCAGAGTTCTTTGGACTAACAACAACGACATCAGAACCAAGAAGACCTTTGTCACAGTAGTGTTTAGCAAATAGAGGAATTGTATAGAGGTTATCTACTGGAATGTCAAAGAAACCTTGAACCTGAACAGCGTGGAGGTCAAGCGTTAGAACACGACTTACACCAGCCTTGACAAGCATATTTGCAACTAGTTTTGCAGTGAGGGGTTCGCGAGAAGAAGCGATACGATCCTGACGCGCATAACCAAAGTAAGGAAGGACAACGTTGATACTATGAGCACTGGCGCGAACACACGCATCAACCATAATCAAGAGTTCCATCAAGTGGTTGCTAACGGGGTAGCTGGTTGATTGGATGATGTAGACATCGTAACCACGGACACTCTCTTCAATGTTAACTTGGATTTCACCATCAGAAAATTGGCGAGAAGATAATTTTCCGAGAGGTACACCGACTGTATCAGCAATCTTTTGAGCGATTTCTGGGTTAGAGTTTAGGGTGAAAAGTTTCATGTTGTTTCTATCTGACATTATAGACCGTCCTCTGTAAACTTTGTGAATCTTCTTTGGGAAATGTCTGTTTTTCCAAAGTCGGATTCGATTATTTTTATCTTTTCTATTTTACCAAAAAATAGAGATTATTTCAGTATTTTGTCATGCTTTTGATAAATCGTAGCAATTTTGAAGGAGCCTTTTGGTAGGTAATCTTATTTTCTGTAAGAAATTGTCGAAAATCTCGTTTTCCTTGTTCGTAATCACTGACTTCAAGTTCCAATTCGTAGTCAATTACATTGAAATAGCGACTTTCATCCAGTGCCATTAAACCAATCTGCGTTTCCATTTCCTGCCGAACAGTAGTAAGGCAACCTAAAATTTTCCAATGAGTACTTTGAATGCCATGCTTAGACAGCTTCTCTAGGACAAGTCCTTGAGGTAGAGTTCCTTGTTCCAGGTGATGTCGAGCTTCTTCAAGACTTAGTCTTTGGTTATATTCCATATTGCCAACAGTTTGCGGAATTTTCAAAGTCAACTCGGCCCAATCTGTAAATGTCCGAATCCGCATGGCAACCTTTTTTTCGCGTAACTGGAAATCAGGTGTGTCAATGTAGTAGTTTTTTTGATAAACAGGTGCTATATGGGCAAATTGTTTTTTTAAATGATCGTAATCCTCTTTTTTCAGTAGTGTTTTCAGTTCAATTTCTAAATGTTTCATTTTTCTAACCTTTTCTTTATATTTGAAAGCGATTTATGGTATAATGGACAATGTATTTATTGTATACGAATGTACTGAAAAAATCAAAGATTTTCGACAGGGCAATCAAACATTACAAGGGAGAAAATATGACCATAGAATGGGAAGAATTTTTAGATCCTTACATTCAAGCTGTTGGTGAATTGAAGATTAAGCTTCGTGGAATTCGAAAACAATATCGTAAACAAAACAAGCACTCTCCGATTGAGTTTGTTACTGGACGTGTGAAGCCGATTGAAAGCATTAAGGAAAAAATGAATCGCAGAGGGATTGGCTACGATACTTTGGAACATGACTTACAGGATATCGCGGGATTGCGTGTCATGGTGCAGTTCGTAGATGACGTTCAGGAGGTTGTTGCGATTTTACGCAAACGCCATGATATGAGAGTAGTACAGGAACGTGATTATATCACGCATCGGAAGGCTTCGGGTTATCGCTCCTATCATGTGGTGGTAGAGTATACAGTTGACACCATCAGTGGTGTTAAGACGATTCTGGCCGAGATTCAAATCCGAACCTTGGCTATGAATTTCTGGGCTACGATTGAGCATTCGCTCAATTATAAGTATCAGGGGGGATTTCCCAGAGGAGATCAAGAAACGCTTGGAGATTACAGCCAAAATTTCCCATCAATTGGATGAAGAAATGGGGAAAATTCGTGATGATATTCAAGAAGCTCAGGCGCTCTTTGATCCTTTAAGTAGAAAACTAAACGACGGTGTAGGAAATAGTGACGATACAGATGAAGAATACAGGTAAACGAATTGATCTGATTGCAAATAGAAAACCGCAGAGTCAAAAGGTTTTGTATGAGCTGAAAAACCAGTTGAAAAAACATCATTTTATACTCAACGACACCAATCCTGACATCGTCATATCAATTGGTGGGGATGGGATGCTTTTGTCTGCATTTCACAAGTACGAGAATCAGTTAGATAAAGTTCGATTTATTGGCGTACATACAGGACACTTGGGATTTTACACAGATTATCGCGATTTTGAGTTGGACCAGTTGGTTACCAATCTCCAACTAGATACTGGTGCCAAGGTTTCCTATCCTGTTTTGAATGTCAAGGTGACACTTGAAAACGGAGAAGTTAAGACCTTCCGTGCCTTAAACGAAGCTAGCATCCGTCGATCGGATCGCACCATGGTTGCGGATATCATCATTAACCATGTTCCGTTCGAGAGATTTCGTGGAGATGGTGTGACTGTTTCAACCCCGACTGGAAGTACTGCTTATAACAAGTCCTTGGGAGGAGCTGTCTTGCATCCTACCATTGAAGCCTTGCAACTGACTGAAATTGCGAGTCTCAACAACCGAGTCTATCGCACTTTGGGTTCATCAATCATTATTCCCAAAAAAGATAAGATTGAACTCTTACCGACACGCAATGATTACCACACGATATCAGTCGATAACAGCGTCTATTCATTCCGTAATATTGAACGGATTGAGTATCAAATCGACCATCACAAGATTCACTTCGTAGCGACGCCAAGTCACACTAGTTTCTGGAATCGCGTCAAAGATGCCTTCATCGGCGAGGTGGACGAATGAGGTTTGAATTTATCGTAGATGAACATGTCAAAGTCAAAACCTTTCTTAAGAAACACGAGGTTTCTAAAGGACTTTTGGCTAAGATAAAGTTTCGAGGTGGGGCTATTTTGGTCAACGACCAACCTCAAAATGCGACTTATCTCTTAGATGTTGGAGACAGGGTTACCATTGATATTCCAGCAGAGGAAGGGTTTGAGAGCCTTGAAGCTATTGATCGACCACTAGATATCTTGTATGAGGATGACCATTTTCTGGTTTTGAATAAGCCTTATGGGGTAGCCTCTATTCCTAGTGTTAATCATTCTAATACCATTGCCAATTTTATCAAGGGTTACTATCTCAAGCGGGAATATGAAAACCAGCAGGTTCACATCGTGACCAGGCTTGATAGAGATACATCTGGTTTGATGCTCTTTGCCAAGCACGGCTATGCTCATGCACGTTTAGACAAGCAACTGCAACGAAAGTCTATCGAAAAAAGGTATTTTGCTTTGGTTAAAGGAGCTGGTGTTTTGGATCCTGAAGGGGAAATTATTGCCCCGATTGCGCGTGATGTGGACTCCATTATCACGAGACGAGTCGCAAAAGGTGGGAAATACGCTCATACATCTTATAAAGTTGTAGCGTCTTATGGAAATATTCACCTAGTCGATATTCGCCTGCATACTGGTCGAACTCATCAGATCCGAGTGCATTTTTCTCATATTGGCTTCCCCTTGTTGGGAGATGATCTCTATGGTGGTAGCCTAGAAGATGGCATTCAACGCCAGGCCCTGCATTGCCATTCCTTATCATTTTATCATCCCTTCTTAGGGCGTCAGCTGGAGCTGGAGAGCCCTTTGCCATATGATTTTAACAATCTTATTATTCAGTTATCAACTAATACTCTTTAAAATCTATTTTGAGTATAATTAATTATCTTAAAGGAGAAACTCATGGAAGTTTTTGAAAGTCTCAAAGCCAGTTTAGTTGGCAAAAATGCTCGTATTGTTCTACCTGAAGGGGAAGAGCCTCGTATCCTTCAAGCGACAAAACGTTTGGTAAAAGAAACAGAAGTTGTTCCTGTTTTACTTGGAAATCCTGCAAAAATTAAAATTTATCTTGAAATCGAAGGGATCATGGATGGTTATGAAGTGATTGATCCCCAACACTATCCTCAATTTGAAGATATGGTGGTTGCACTTGTAGAACGTCGTAAAGGAAAAATGTCAGAAGAAGAAGCGCGCCAGGTCTTGCTAAAAGATGTTAACTACTTTGGTGTTATGCTTGTCTATATGGGCTTGGTAGATGGAATGGTATCGGGTGCCACTCATTCAACCGCTGCAACTGTTCGTCCAGCTCTTCAGATTATTAAAAACACGACCAAATGTTACACGGACATCAGGTGCCTTTCTTATGGTACGTGGTACAGAACGTTACTTGTTTGGTGACTGTGCCCTCAACATCAATCCAGATGCGGAAGCTTTGGCTGAAATTGCTATCAACTCAGCGATTACTGCAAAAATGTTTGGAATTGAACCCAAAATCGCTATGTTGAGTTATTCTACAAAAGGCTCTGGTTTTGGTGATAGTGTTGACAAGGTGGTTGAAGCAACTAAACTGGCACACGATCTACGTCCAGACCTTGAGATTGATGGGGAATTGCAATTTGACGCAGCTTTCGTCCCAGAAACAGCAGCACTAAAAGCTCCAGGTAGCAATGTAGCAGGTCAAGCAAATGTCTTCATCTTCCCAGGTATCGAAGCAGGAAATATCGGCTACAAAATAGCTGAACGTCTAGGTGGTTTTGCAGCTATCGGTCCCGTTCTACAAGGATTGAATAAACCAGTCAACGACCTATCACGTGGATGTAACCCAGATGATGTTTACAAATTGACTCTCATCACAGCAGCTCAGGCGATCAATCAATAAAGAAATGGAGTCTCTTCCTCTAGTAGAAGAGGCTTTTTTAGCACAAAGAAAAGGACAGTTAGAAGCTTCTATGTTATACTAGATATATGTTAGATTTGAAAGAATACGGTGTTGACATGTGGACGGAGGAGAAGATTTCCTCTTTCCGCGAGAAACTCCTCAACTGGTATGATGAAAACAAGCGAGATTTGCCTTGGCGGAGAAGTAAAAATCCTTATCACATCTGGGTATCTGAAATCATGCTCCAGCAGACCAGAGTGGATACAGTTATTCCCTACTACGAACGATTCTTGGACTGGTTTCCAACTGTGGAAAGTTTGGCTAATGCGCCTGAAGAGCGTCTGCTAAAAGCATGGGAGGGGGCTGGGCTATTATTCCCGAGTGCGTAATATGCAGGCTGCGGCTCAGCAGATTATGGCTGACTTTGGTGGTCAATTTCCAAACACCTATGAAGGAATTTCCAGTCTGAAAGGGATTGGTCCTTATACTGCGGGAGCAATTTCCAGTATCGCTTTTAATTTACCCGAGCCAGCAGTTGATGGCAATGTCATGCGAGTTTTGTCTCGCTTGTTTGAGGTTAATCATGATATCGGAGTTCCCAGCAATCGAAAGATCTTCCAAGCTATGATGGAAATCTTGATTGATCCAGAACGGCCAGGTGACTTTAATCAAGCCTTGATGGACTTGGGTTCTGACATAGAGGCGCCAGTTAATCCTAGACCAGAAGAAAGCCCTGTTAAGGAATTTAGCGCAGCCTATCAGAATGGCACAATGGATATTTATCCGATTAAAGAACCCAAGAAAAAGCCTCTCCCAATCTATCTCAAGGCTTTGGTTGTGCGCAATGGCCGCGGTCAATATCTACTTGAGAAAAACGAAAGTGAGAAACTGCTAGGTGGTTTTTGGCATTTCCCCTTGATAGAAGTAGAGGAGTTTTCACAGGAAGAGGAACAGCTGAATCTATTTGCTCAGGTTGCTGAAAAAAGCGTTGCTTTTGGTCCAACACCCCAAGAAAGTTTTGAGCAGGATTATGATTTAGAAGTTAATTGGTCCCATCAAGTATTTGATCAAGTCAAGCATGTCTTTAGTCATCGTAAATGGCACATTCAAATCCTAGCGGGTCAGGTGACAGATTCAAAACAATTTGATGACAGAGAAATTCGCTGGGTTTCTCCTCAGGAATTTTCTGATTATCCATTTGCTAAACCTCAACAAAAGATTTGGCAAGCCTATAAAACACTTCTTGAAGATGAGGGCTGGAATTAGACATTTGTGCCTTCTTTACATTTTTTTGTTATAATAGATAGAGAAAAGGTGAACATATGAAAAAAATATTAGTTGTAGATGATGAGAAACCAATCTCGGATATTATTAAGTTTAATATGACCAAGGAAGGCTATGAGGTTGTAACAGCCTTTAACGGTAGAGAAGCCATCGAGCTATTTGAGGCGGAGCAACCTGATATTATTATTCTAGATTTGATGCTTCCTGAGATCGATGGTTTAGAAGTTGCTAAGACCATTCGTAAGACTAGCAGTGTGCCTATCATTATGCTCTCAGCCAAGGATAGTGAGTTTGACAAGGTTATCGGTTTAGAACTTGGGGCAGATGATTATGTGACCAAGCCATTTTCAAACCGTGAGTTGCAAGCGCGTGTAAAGGCTTTACTCCGCCGTACAGACCTCGCTTCAGTGGATAGTCAAGAAACTGATGAAAAGAAATCCCAACCCCTTCAGATTGGTGATTTGGAAATCGTTCCAGATGCTTATGTGGCTAAGAAATATGGTGAGGAACTGGATTTGACTCACCGTGAGTTTGAACTCTTGTATCACTTGGCCTCTCATATTGGTCAAGTCATTACGCGTGAACACTTGCTTGAGACTGTCTGGGGTTATGACTATTTTGGTGATGTTCGTACAGTGGACGTGACCATCCGACGTTTGCGTGAAAAATCGAAGACACTCCAAGCCGTCCAGAATACATCCTAACACGTCGTGGTGTGGGTTACTATATGAGAAATAATGATTGAAGCAATTAAACAAAGCGTTCTGAACAGAGATTTTATCTTTATTTTGATTTTGCTGGGCTTTATCTTGGTGGTCACCTTGCTATTGCTAGAAAATCGCCGTGATAATATTCGACTAAAGCAGATTAATCAAAAGGTCAAGGATTTGATTGCAGGGGATTATTCTCGAGTTTTGGATATGCAAGGAAGCTCTGAAATCACCAACATCACCAATAATCTTAATGACTTGTCTGAGGTCATTCGTTTAACGCAGGAAAATCTGGAGCAAGAAACAAAAAGGCTTAACAGTATTCTTTCTTATATGACAGATGGAGTTCTTGCAACCAATCGCCGTGGTCAGATTACCATGATTAACGATATGGCCAAGAAACAGCTGGGTATCGTAAAAGAAGAAGCATTGAACAAAAGCATCCTAGAATTGCTTAAGATAGAGGATGAATATGAACTGCGTGACCTCATTACACAGATTCCTGAATTGATGATTGATTCCCAAAATGCTAACGGAGAATATCTTAGTCTTCGTGTGCGTTTTGCACTCATTCGTCGTGAGTCTGGATTCATCTCTGGTTTGGTTGCCGTTTTGCACGATACGACTGAACAGGAGAAGGAAGAGCGTGAACGGAGACTCTTCGTGTCCAATGTTAGCCATGAGTTGCGGACACCTTTGACTAGTGTTAAGTCCTATCTTGAAGCCTTAGACGAGGGAGCCTTGTATGATCCTGTTGCTCCTGATTTTATCAAGGTTTCGCTCGATGAAACCAACCGTATGATGCGGATGGTGACAGATCTCTTGCATCTCTCTCGTATTGATAATGCGCCTACTCGGTTGGATGTGGAATTGATTAATTTTACAGCCTTCATCACCTTTATCCTCAACCGCTTTGATAAGATGAGAAGCCAGGATGAAGAGAAAAAATATGAGCTGGTTAGAGATTATCCTATCAATTCTGTTTGGATCGAGATTGATACCGATAAGATGACCCAGGTGATTGATAATATTCTTAACAATGCCATCAAGTACTCACCAGATGGTGGGAAAATTACTGTCAGCATGAAAACCACTGATGATCAGATGATTTTATCCATCAAAGACCAAGGTCTCGGTATTCCAAAACAAGATTTGCCGAAGATTTTCGACCGCTTTTACCGTGTGGATCGTGCAAGAAGTCGTGCCCAAGGTGGAACTGGTCTAGGTCTGGCTATTACCAAGGAAATTATCAAACAACATAATGGCTTTATTTGGGCCAAAAGTGAATACGGTAAGGGGTCAACCTTTACCATCGTGCTCCCTTATGATAAGGATGCCGTAAAAGAAGAAGTCTGGGAGGATGAAGTAGAAGACTAGAATGAGTGAAATAGGCTTTAAATACAGTATTTTAGCATCAGGTTCCAGTGGAAATTCCTTTTATCTGGAAACGCCAAAAAAGAAGATATTAGTGGATGCAGGCTTGTCTGGTAAGAAAATTACCAGCTTGCTAGCTGAAATCAATCGCAAACCTGAAGATCTGGATGCGATTTTGATTACGCATGAGCACTCAGACCATATTCATGGAGTCGGTGTGTTGGCTCGCAAATATGGCATGGACCTTTACGCCAATGAAAAAACTTGGCAGGCTATGGAAAATAGCAAGTACCTCGGTAAGGTGGATTCATCGCAGAAGCACATTTTTGAAATGGGTAAAACCAAAACCTTTGGCGATATTGATATTGAGAGTTTTGGTGTCAGCCATGATGCAGTAGCACCCCAGTTCTATCGCTTTATGAAAGATGACAAGAGTTTTGTCATGCTGACCGATACAGGTTATGTCAGCGACCGTATGGCAGGAATTGTCGAGAATGCTGACGGTTACCTCATTGAGTCCAACCACGATGTGGAGATCTTGCGAGCAGGTTCTTATGCTTGGCGACTCAAACAGCGAATTCTATCGGATCTCGGTCACCTTTCTAACGAAGACGGTGCTGAGGCCATGATTCGTGCCATGGGAAATCGAACCAAGAAAATCTACCTTGGCCACTTGTCCAAAGAGAACAATATCAAGGAGCTGGCTCATATGACCATGGTCAATCAGCTAGCCCAAGCCGATCTGGGAGTCGGAGTTGACTTTAAGGTTTATGACACTTCACCAGATACCGCAACACCATTAACAGATATATAAAAAGAAGGCGGGAGCCTTCTTTTGTTATGTATAGTTATTATTTTCTACTCCAAACACCATTTAAAATATGATATAATAAGGTTTATAGTATGAGAAAGGTTGCCTTATGACGATAGATATTAGTGAAGAAAAGTTGGCTATGGAGTCTGCTGACTTATTAAAAATTCTTTTAAAAGATCGAACGACCAAGAAAAATATTGTTTGGGCGACTCATTCTTATGAATTGTTGGGAAAGGGATTTGCTCCAAGTGACCGCATTACTCCAAGTAGGGTGACGGGAACCTATGCAAACTTGATTCAACCCCGATCAGAAAAGTCTAAGTATGAGCAAAAAGACCGAACCAAGATTAGAGCCGAAGTCTTTACGCCAACTTGCTTGGTTGAAAAGCAAAATGGCTACGTGGAAGCTGAACTTGAATCTCTGGATCTTGAAGATTATATCCAATTGCGCTGGCTAGAAATCACCTGTGGTGAAGCACCTTATATGGTTACTCGCTATGATGCAGTGACTGGTGAGGAAATTCCATTATCTGAGCGAGTTGGTTTTCTTGATAGAAAATTGCAGCTCATTAGTCGTGAGGTCTCAGATGAAGCCACCTTCTATGAGCTTGTAAAAAAAGCTTATCGAGCTTCGTATGGCTATGAGTATCAAGGAGATTCTCTGCTTTTGGCGCGTGAAAATCTTTTAGCAACATTTGAGGACTACTATCTTGCAAAGACTGGAAATCAACCGACCTTAGAGCAAAAGAAAGAAATTGCGACTATTATCTCCTACAATGTCTTTCAAATGGATGGATTGAATAAAATCAGTCCTAACTCAGCTAAACAAGAGCAATCTCAACAGCTAAGCTTGTTTTCAGATGAGCCAGAAGTTCAAGAAGTAGAAGAATCTAAAACCCAAATCAAAGACTGGAAAAAGAATAAAATGATAGGTTTTGAGAGCCTATCTAGTGAGGAAAGTGAAATGAAATTTGATGTCGTGATAGGAAATCCGCCTTATCAAGAGGAGGCACAGGGAACAAGTACGAGTGATGACCCGGTATACCATTTGTTTATTGATGAAGCGAGTAAAATTTCAGATAAATCAATCTTAATTACACCAGCAAGATTTTTATTCAATGCTGGAAAAACACCTAAATCATGGAATAAAAGAATTCTTAATAGCAAACATTATAAGGTGTGTTATTTCAAACAAAATAGTTCAGAAGTTTTCATTGGAACTGATATAAAGGGTGGTGTAGCAATTACCTATTATGATGCTCAAAAGATGCAAGGGCCTATCGGTACATTTACTCATTTTAAGGAACTTAATAGTATACTAAAAAAAGTTGAGAATTATTTTGACTTTAAGTCAATAATGGAAATAATTTATACACAGTCCAAATTTGATTTGGAAAAAAACTCTATGAAGACTATCCTAATTATAAGAATTTAATAGGTAGTAATGGTAAAGATAAGCGACTAAGAAAACCAATTCTAGGAAGACTTGATATTTTTCTGAACAAGAAACAAAGGATTGTTTTAAAATTTTAGGCAGATTAAATAATGAAAGAGTTTATCGTTATATTCCTAAAAAATATTTAGCTTCACATGAAAATCTTTTGAAATATAAAGTTCTAGTACCTGCTGCTAACGGCAGTGGGGCGATTGGCGAAGTCCTATCGACCCCACTCGTGGGTACCCCACTCGTGGGTTTCACAGATACTTTTATCTCTTTTGGTGCATTTGATACCGAAAGTGAAGCAAAAGCTATGTTGAAATACATAAAGACTAAATTTGCTCGAGCTATGCTTGGAATATTAAAAATTACCCAAGATAATACCAAAGATAAATGGAAATATGTCCCTCTCCAAGACTTTACGCTCAATTCGGACATTGATTGGACACAATCAGTGGCTGATATTGACCGCCAGCTCTATCAAAAATATGACCTTTCTCCTGAAGAAATTGCTTTTATTGAGACTCATGTAAGGGAGATGGATTAGAAAAGTATTTTTATTTGACAAATTGTGCTCAGTGATCTATAATAGACACATAGGATTAGGTCAGGAAGCATACGATGCCCTGACCCTTTTTTGTTATGTGACTATTAGTCCGTCTCACTCCGTTAGGTGCGAGACAAATAAACCACCCGCTATGCGGGTGCGCATCGAAGGTTATACCAAAAAAACTCCAAACGCGATACAATAAAGGTGTTCAAGCCAATTGTAAAGCGAAAGGAGAAAAATATGGCGCAAAAGGCACATAGTTTATCACACACAAAGTGAATGTGTAAGTATCACATTGTGTTTACCCCTAAGTATAGACGAAAAGTGATCTATAATCAATATCGAAGTAGTTTAGGCGAAATATTTCATCGTCTGTGCAGTTATAAAGGTGTTGAAATTATCGAGGGTCACTTGATGCCAGATCATGTACATATGTTAGTAAGTATTCTACAGAGGATAAGTATTTCAAGTTTCATGGGGTATTTAAAAGGCAAAAGTGCACTCATGATGTTTGACAAACACGCCTATAAGTTTGGGAATCGGCATTTCTGGGCAGAAGGTTATTATGTGAGTACAGTAGGACTTAATGAAGCCACAATTAAGAAATATATTCAAGATTAAAGAAATTATCCAGCGGATGATTTCTTCACGAGTATGAAAATTCGAGAACGAGTAAAGCATGATATAGCATTAGATAAATTAAGTGTAAAAGAATATGAGGATCCCTTTAGGGATAGTGGTAAGTAATGCGAACACCTCTTTGAGAGGTTTGTGAAGAGTCAAGAGCAATGAGACTTGAACAAAGTGAAAGCCAGCGTCTTTAGGCGCTGGCTGGTAATTTGGGCTTATAGCCCTGGTACAAACCACCCGTTTGACAGGTGGTTATGATTTTATAGGAGATAAGTTTGAAGGAACATAAAACATTTAATCAACAGTTAACAATCTTAAGAAATAGGGGTGTTGTAGTCCCAACAAATGGGAAGCCAAAGAGATTTTTAGAACAAGAAAACTATTACAATGTTATAAACGGTTATAAAGATTTATTTTTAGTAAAGGACAGCAATAATCTACCTGTTGAGCCTGAACTTTATCAAGAAGGAACACACTTTAACGAACTCAAAGCCTTGTTTTTATTTGATAGAGAACTAAGGATATTATTATTGAAATATTTATTGATATTCGAAAATTCAATAAAAACTACAGTTGCATATGAATTCTCTAAAAAATACCCTCGTAAGAATGCTTATTTAGATATTGCAAATTTTGTAGACAATGATCCTAAAAAAGTTCTTCAACAAATCTCTATCTTAACCAAGACGATTCATGATAAGGTAGATAGAACTGGCGCTATCAAACATTATATTGAAGAACACGGAGAAGTACCACTTTGGGTTTTAGTTAATTTTCTTACAATGGGGAACATTGCTAATTTTTACAACATTTTAACGGATAGTACAAAAAATATTATCGCAAAATTTTATACAGATAAATATAGAACACAGAATAAAGACAATACATTTAGACTATCTAGTGCAGATTTAAGTGCATGTTTGAAAGTGGCTAACTTGGTTAGAAATATCTGTGCACATGATGAACGACTGTACAATGTTAATTTAAGAAATGTTCGAATATCTCAAATAGCAAATCATTTTGGGATAAGGAGATATGATAATAAACGTTTCATAGTGCTCATTCTATTTTTAAAAATTGTACTTGATAAGAAAGATTTTCAAAGATTGTATAAAGCTTTAAGAAATCTGTTCAATCAATATGCTGATGAATTTAAAACTGTAGTGTTTGATGATATTTTAAACACGATGGGAATAGATTTAACAGAAATGGAAAAACTAGCTTAATTTTTTAAAAAAGGAATACTTATGCCAGTAGAAATTAAAACCTCAAAAGAGATTCATCCTAAAATCTATGCCTACACCACTCCGACAGTAACAAGTAATGAGGGCTGGATTAAGATTGGTTATACAGAGCGTGATGTTACACAACGGATTAAAGAACAAACGCATACTGCTCATATAGATACAGATGTCTTATGGACTGGGGATGCAGCCTATACGGAGGAACCTGATAAGGGAAAGACATTTAAGGACCATGATTTCCACCATTTCCTTTCTTTCCATGATGTGGAACGTCGTCCTAAGACGGAATGGTTTTACTTTAATGGGACACCTGAGAAATCTAAAAATCTTTTTGACAAGTTTGTTCAGCATGATTTGTCTGGTTATCAGCCTGGACAAGGACAGGACTATACTCTGCGACAAGAGCAAGAAGAAGCAGTTTCTAAGACCTTAGCTTATTTCAAAAATCACCCAGGAGGTAAGTTCCTCTGGAATGCCAAGCCACGTTTTGGTAAAACCTTATCTACCTATGACCTAGCTCGTCGAATGGATGCTGTCAATGTCCTGATTGTAACAAACAGACCTGCCATTGCCAACTCATGGTACGATGATTTTGAAAAATTCATAGCTGGTCAAACGACTTACAAGTTTGTTTCAGAGTCAGACAGCCTTAAATCGTCCAACCTTGTCACGAAAAGAATTTGTTGCTATTTTAGATGACGATGTAAGACAACTTGCTTTTATCAGTCTCCAAGACTTGAAAGGCTCTGCTTATCTAGGTGGAGAGCACAATAAACTAAAATGGGTCACTGATCTACATTGGGATTTGTTGGTTATCGATGAAGCTCACGAAGGAGTTGCTACCTTCAAGACAGACCAAGCCTTTAATAAGATTCGTCGAAACTTTACCTTGCATCTATCAGGAACTCCATTTAAGGCATTAGCTAAGGGAGAATTTACCGAGGAGCAGATCTACAACTGGTCTTACGCTGATGAGCAGGCAGCCAAAACAACTTGGTCACCTGATCAAGAAGAGGAAAATCCATATGAAAGCTTGCCTCAGTTAAATCTCTTTACCTATCAAATGTCTCAGATGATTGGTGAGGAGTTAGAAAAAGGTGCTCAACTAGACGGCGAAAATATCGACTATGCTTTTGACTTGAGTGAATTTTTCGCTACAGATGATAAAGGGAAATTTATCCATGAGCAAGATGTCAGAAATTGGTTAGATACTCTATCAAGCAATGAAAAATATCCATTTTCAACCAAAGAACTTCGGAATGAACTCAAGCATACTTTTTGGCTCTTAGAACGTGTAGCCTCAGCAAAAGCATTAAAAGCACTACTAGAAGAACATCCCATCTATGAAAACTATGAGATTGTGTTAGCTGCTGGTGACGGGCGTATGTCCGAGGAAGGTGATAAGGTCAAACTCAAATCCCTAGACTTGGTTAGAAAAGCGATAGCAGGGAATGACAAAACCATTACCCTATCCGTTGGTCAGTTGACGACAGGTGTGACGATCCCTGAATGGACAGGCGTATTGATGTTATCAAACTTGAAATCACCTGCCATTTATATGCAAGCTGCCTTCCGTGCTCAAAATCCATACTCATGGAGCGATAACAAAGGAAATCACTTCCGCAAAGAAAGAGCCTATGTATTTGACTTTGCGCCAGAAAGAACCCTGATTCTCTTTGATGAGTTTGCAAATAACTTATCACTTGCAACTGCAGGAGGTGGTGGAACTTCCGCAACTCGTGAAGAAAACATCAGAGAACTATTGAATTTCTTCCCTGTCATAGCAGAAGACCATGCAGGTAAGATGGTTGAAATTGATGCTAAGGCAGTTCTGACTATACCGCGTCAGATAAAAGCTAGGGAAGTCCTCAAACGTGGCTTTATGTCTAACCTCTTATTTGATAATATCAGTGGCATTTTCCAAGCCAGTCAAACCGTTCTAGACATCTTAAATGAACTACCAGTTGAAAAGGAAGGCAAGTTACAAACACCTTCTGATTTACTAGACTTTTCAGGTGTTAAAGTGGATGATGAGGGCAATGCAGTGGTTGACCATGAAATCGTGGTCAATCAGCAAACGCGACTATTTGGAGAAAAAGTTTATGGGCTTGGTGAGTCTGTTGCTGAGTTAGTCACAAAAGATGAGGAAAGAACTCAAAAACAGCTGGTTAATGACTTGAGCAAGACAGTTTCTTCAGTGATTGTAGAAGAATTGAAAGCAGGATATGACCTGAAAACTAGGGAATCGGATCAAATCAAGAAACAAATTGCAGCAACATTTGAGAACGAAGTTCGAAAAAATGAGATTGAACGTAAAATTACTGAAGCTCATATCAAGGAAGAGTTGCAACAACAGCTCAAGGAAGCAAATGATAAGGATCAGAAAGATAAGATTCAAGAAGATCTTGAAAAACGTATAGAAGAAAATAATCTCATTCACAAAGAAAAACTAGAACAAACACTCAAAAAAGAAGTGGAAAAAATGCCTAAAAAGTTCATCGAACAGGTTGAGATAAAACGTGTGGAGCAGTTGAAACAATCAGCTCAAGATGAGATTCGGGACCATCTTCGAGGATTTGCACGAACAATTCCAAGTTTTATCATGGCCTACGGTAATCAATCTCTAACAATTGATAATTTTGACACCTTTGTTCCTGAGCATGTCTTCTTTGAAGTGACTGGTATTACGATTGACCAATTTCGTTATTTGAGAGATGGTGGGCAAGATTTTGCAGGACATCTCTTTGATCGAGCAACATTTGATGAAGCCATTCAAGAATTTCTTCGCAAGAAAGAGGAGTTGGCAGATTATTTTAAAGATCAAAAAGAAGATATCTTTGACTATATTCCACCACAGAAAACCAACCAGATTTTCACTCCTAAACGGGTAGTGAGGAGAATGGTGGATGACCTTGAAAAAGAAAACCCAGGAATCTTTGATGATCCATCTAAGACATTTATTGATTTGTACATGAAGTCAGGTCTCTATATTGCTGAACTTGTTAAGCGACTATATAATAGCAATGGTTTACGAGAAGCATTTCCAAGTCCTGAAGAACGCTTAAAACATATCCTAGAAAATCAAGTTTATGGATTTGCACCTTCAGAAATAATCTATAATATTTCCACTAACTTTATCTTTGGAAATCTCTCCCAAGAGATCAGTAGAAAGAACTTTGTTCTAGAAGATACCATCCCTGCAGCCAAAGAAGGTAGAATTCAGGAATTGGTGGATAGATATTTTGAATATAATTAAAAAAGAAGGCGAGAGCCTTCTTTTGTTGTCTTTTACAATCCTGCAAATTCTTTGATTTCTTGTGCTGACATTGATGAGTCGCAACGGACCTTGATTTGTCCATCTGCAACGTGGACAAAGCCTGGTACAGTTGGAATTCCATAACGTGAACGGAATTCTTGCAACTCATTGAGTTGGCTTGGTTCTTCACTGTTGATGAAGTAGATGTGTGCTTTAGTTTCAACTAGGACACCTGCCAATGTGTCAGCAAATTTACGACAATAAGGACAAGTTTTGCGACCGATGAAGAAGGTCGCTGTTTCTTTATTATCAAGTGCTTCTTGGGCACGGGCAACAGTAGTCACTTCAAGGTCTTTAATATCTTCTAAAAACTGATTCATAAGAATGCCTCTCTTTTTTTTGATAAAACTAGTATGCCATAAAGTTTCTAAAATTGCTCGGATTTGATACGAAAAAAAGATGAGATAAAACGATCTCATCTTTTATCTTGCTTATTTTACAAAGGCATTGATTTCCGCTTCGATGTTGGCAATCTTAGCTTGAGAATCTTCGTTGCTTTGACCCACAACGGCAATGTAGAACTTGATTTTTGGTTCTGTACCTGAAGGGCGAACAGCGATCCAAGAACCATCCGCAAGAGTGTATTTCAAGACATCGCTTGGAGGAGTGGTCAAGGTTGTTACAGTGCCATCTGCAGCAGTAGAAGTTTGTGCCTTGAAGTCTTCTACGACAGTGATAGCTGTTGTGTTCCATTCTTTCGGACCATTGTCACGGAATTTAGCCATGATTGCTTTGATTTGCTCAGCTCCATCAACCCCTGAGAGAGTTACAGAGATAGTCTTTTCAGCGTAGTAACCGTACTCTTTGTAGATTTCTTCAATACCGTCAGCGAGTGTCAAACCGCGTGAACGGTAGTAGGCAGCAAGCTCAGCAACGACAAGAACGGCTTGGATCGCGTCTTTATCACGTACGAATGGCTTGATCAAGTAACCGAAGCTTTCTTCAAATCCCATCATGTAAGTGTGGTTGTGTTTTTCTTCGAATTCTTGGATTTTTTCAGCGATAAATTTGAAACCTGTCAAGACGTTGAACATGGTTGCGCCGTAGCTTTCAGCAATCTTCGTTACCAAGTCAGTTGATACGATAGATTTACAAAGGGCTGCATTAGCTGGAAGAGTTCCTGCGTTTTTGTGGGCTTCCAAGATGTACTTAGCCATGATGGCACCGATTTGGTTACCTGAAAGGTTGAGGTAGCTTCCATCTTTTTGAAGGACTTCAACACCAACACGGTCAGCATCAGGGTCAGTTGCGACGAGTACATCAGCACCAACTTTACGACCAAGTTCTTCAGCAAGGGCGAGGCTGCTTGGCTTTCTGGGTTTGGAGATTTCACAGTTGAGAAGTCAGGGTCAGCAGTTGCTTGTGCTTCAACAACTTGAACTGAGTCAAATCCTGCTTGGGCAAGAGCACGACGAGCCAACATTTCTCCAGTACCATGAAGTGGTGTGTAGACAATCTTCATGTCTTTACCGAATTCTTCAATCAAGGCTGGGTTGATGTTAACGTCTTTCACTTCTTTGAGGTATTCCGTATCAACAGCTTCACCGATGACTTCAATCAAGCCAGAAGCTTTTTCAGCTTCTACATCTGCAACTTCAACAGCAAATGGGTTTTCGATTGCACGGATGTAAGTTGTCAAAGCGTCCGCATCGTGTGGAGGCATTTGTCCACCGTCTTCACCGTAAACCTTGTAACCATTAAATGGAGCCGGGTTGTGGCTGGCAGTAATCATGATACCTGCGAAACAGTTGAGGTGACGAACAGCGAATGATAATTCTGGAGTTGGACGAAGGCTTTCAAATACATAAGATTTGATACCATGTTTAGCAAGAACTGCAGCAGATTCAAAGGCGAATTCTGGAGAGAAGTGGCGGCTATCGTAGGCAATTGCCACACCGCGTTCTTTTTCATTTCCACCTTTTGACTCAATCAAACGAGCCAAACCTTCAGTTGCTTGACGAACAACGTAGATGTTGATGCGGTTTGTACCAGCACCAATCAAGCCACGCATACCTGCAGTACCAAATTCAAGATTTGTATAGAAGGCATCTTCCTTTGTTTTTTCATCCATATTTTCCAAATCTTGACGAAGGTAGTCTGGAAGTTCAGCAAAATCGAGCCATTTTTGATAATTTTCTTGGTAAGTCATAGAGCATCTCCTTTTTTGTATATTCTTTTAATCGCTTTCATTATATCACGATTTATCATTTTAGTAAAACGTTAGCATAACTTTCTGAAAAAGCTTGAAATGAAATGGATTCTATAGTCTTGAACCCCTTAGGGAAACATGCTATACTACCTATATGATTATTTTACAAGCTAATAAAATTGAACGTTCATTTGCAGGAGAGGTTCTTTTTGATAATATCAATCTGCAAGTAGATGAACGAGATCGGATTGCCCTCGTTGGGAGAAATGGAGCGGGTAAGTCTACTCTTTTGAAGATTTTGGTTGGAGAAGAGGAGCCAACTAGTGGGGAAATCAATAAGAAAAAAGATATTTCTCTGTCTTATCTAGCCCAAGATAGCCGTTTTGAGTCTGAAAATACCATCTACGATGAAATGCTCCATGTTTTTGATGATCTACGTCGGACTGAGAAGCAACTTCGTCAGATGGAGTTGGAGATGGGTGAAAAGTCTGGTGAGGATTTGGATAAACTGATGGCGGATTATGACCGTTTGTCAGAGGATTTCCGTCAAGCAGGCGGCTTTACCTATGAAGCTGATATCCGTGCTATCTTGAATGGTTTCAAGTTTGATGAGACTATGTGGCAGATGAAAATTGCTGAGCTTTCTGGCGGTCAAAACACTCGTCTGGCTCTTGCTAAAATGCTCCTCGAAAAACCTAATCTCTTGGTCTTGGACGAGCCGACCAACCACCTGGATATCGAAACCATTGCCTGGTTGGAGAATTATTTGGTGAATTATAGCGGTGCCCTGATTATTGTTAGCCACGACCGTTATTTTTTGGACAAGGTTGCAACAATTACGCTCGATTTGACCAAGCATTCTTTGGATCGCTATGTGGGGAATTACTCTCGTTTTGTTGAACAAAAAGAGCAAAAACTAGCTACTGAGGCAAAAAACTATGAAAAGCAACAGAAGGAAATCGCTGCTCTAGAAGACTTTGTCAATCGCAATCTAGTAAGAGCTTCGACAACTAAACGTGCCCAATCTCGGCGTAAGCAACTGGAAAAAATGGAGCGTTTGGACAAGCCAGAAGCTGGTAAGAAATCAGCCAACATGACCTTCCAGTCAGAAAAAACGTCGGGTAATGTTGTATTGACTGTTGAAAATGCGGCTATTGGCTATGATGGGGAAATACTTTCAGAGCCTATCAATCTAGACCTCCGTAAGATGAATGCTGTTGCCATCGTAGGACCAAATGGTATTGGGAAGTCAACCTTTATCAAGTCAATAGTAGACCAGATTCCTTTTATCAAAGGAGAGAAGCGTTTTGGAGCAAATGTTGAGGTTGGTTACTATGACCAAACCCAAAGTAAGCTGACACCAAGTAATACTGTATTAGATGAACTCTGGAATGATTTTAAACTGACGCCAGAAGTTGAAATCCGTAACCGCCTTGGTGCTTTCCTCTTCTCAGGGGATGATGTTAAAAAGTCAGTCGGGATGCTGTCTGGTGGCGAACGAGCTCGTTTGCTTCTTGCTAAACTTTCAATGGAAAATAATAACTTCCTGATTTTGGACGAGCCGACCAACCACTTGGATATTGATAGCAAGGAAGTGCTAGAAAATGCCTTGATAGACTTTGATGGAACCCTTCTGTTTGTCAGTCACGACCGTTACTTTATTAACCGTGTAGCCACTCATGTCTTGGAATTGTCTGAGAATGGTTCGACTCTTTACTTGGGAGATTATGACTACTATGTTGATAAAAAGGCTGAAATGGAAGTCAGCCAGACAGAAGAAGTTTCAACTAGCAATCAAGCAAAAGAAGCAAGTTTAGTTAATGACTACCAAGCTCAGAAAGAAAGTCAAAAAGAAGCCCGTAAGCTCATGCGCCAAATAGAGAGTTTAGAGGCTGAAATCGAAGAGTTAGAAACTCAAAGTCAAGCCATTTCTGAACAAATGTTGGAAACCAACGATACCGAAAAGCTCATGGAATTGCAGGCCGAACTGGATAAAATCAGCCAACGTCATGAAGAAGCTATGCTTGAGTGGGAAGAATTATCGGAGAAGGTGTAAGAAATGGAACATCTTGGAAAGGTATTTCGTGAATTTCGAACAAGTGGGAAGTACTCCTTAAAAGAGGCGGCAGGTGAATCATGTTCAACCTCTCAGTTATCTCGCTTCGAGCTTGGGGAGTCTGATCTAGCAGTTTCTCGGTTCTTTGAGATTTTGGACAATATTCATGTGACTATTGAAAATTTCATGGACAAGGCTAGGGATTTTCAAAATCATGAACATGTTGCCTTGATGGCGCAGATTGTTCCGCTTTACTACTCAAATGATATTGCTGGTTTTCAAAAGCTTCAAAAGGAACAGCTCAAGAAAGCGAAGAGTTCGACTAATCCCCTCTATTTTGAGCTTAATTGGATTCTGCTACAAGGTCTGATTTGTCAAAGAGATGCGCATTACAGGATGAGGCAGAGTGATTTGAAAAAGGTAGCAGATTATCTTTTTCAAACAGAAGAATGGACCATGTATGAGTTGATTCTTTTCGGAAATCTCTATACTTTCTACAATGTGGACTATGTGGCTCGGATTGGCAGAGAAGTCATGGAGCGAGAAGACTACTACAAAGAAATTGGTCGGCATCGAAAACTTGTTTTGATTTTAGCTCTTAACTGTTACCAGCATTGTTTGGAAAACCGTTCCTTTACGGATGCGGACTATTTTGAGGGCTATGTGGAGAAGTTGATTGGAAATGGTATCAAGCTTTATGAGCGCAATATCTTCCAATATCTCAAAGGTTTCGCCCTCTACAAGAGAGACTTGAAAGAAGAAGGTTGTAGTCAGATGCAAGAAGCCATGCATATTTTTGATGTACTTGGACTTCCAGAGCAAGTGGCTTACTATCAGGAACATTATGAAAAATTTGTAAATCCTTAAATTTCCCAAATAAGGGAAAAATAAAGAGACTCCTTTCAGTTTTGATACAATAGTTTCAAAATTTGAGAGGAGCTTTTTATATGAATCGACATGCAATCCAGTTGATTAGTCGTGGGGCTATTAATAAAATAGGGAATATGCTCTATGACTATGGAAACAGTGTTTGGTTGGCATCGATGGGGACGATAGGACAGACTGTTCTTGGAATTTATCAAATTTCTGAGTTGGTTACATCGATTCTGGTCAATCCCTTTGGCGGAGTGATTTCAGACCGCTTTTCGCGTCGCAAAATTTTGATGACGACGGACTTGATTTGTGGCCTTCTCTGTTTAGCTATTTCTTTCATCAGAAATGATAGCTTGATGATTGCTGCTCTGATCTTCGCAAATATTGTTCAGGCGGTTGCCTTTGCATTTTCTCGTACAGCCAATAAAGCCATTATAACTGAGGTTGTAGAAAAAGACGAGATTGTGACCTATAATGCTCGCTTAGAGCTCGTTTTGCAGGTTGTAGGTGTTAGCTCCCCTGTACTTTCTTTCATCGTTCTACAATTTGCCAGTCTCCATATGACGCTTGTTTTAGATGCCATTAGTTTTTTCATCGCATTTATCTTAGTAGCTTTACTTCCCAAAAAAGAGACTCAGGAACAAGAGAAAAAGACTTTTAGTTGGAGAAATATTTTTGCTGATATGAAAGAAGGACTTGCCTATATCTGGCACCAGCAAGAAATTTTTTTTCTTTTGTTAGTAGCTTCCAGTGTTAATTTCTTTTTTGCAGCCTTTGAATTTCTCCTCCCTTTTTCAGATCGGCTTTACGGGGTAGAAGGAGCTTATGCAACTATTTTGACTATGGGCGCTATTGGTTCGATTATCGGAGCTCTTCTAGCTAGCAAAATAAAGGCAGGTGTTTATAATCTTTTGATTCTATTGGCCTTGACTGGAATTGGAGTTTTTATGATGGGGTTACCACTGCCAACTTTTCTTTCCTTTTCTGGAAATTTAGTTTGTGAACTGTTTATGACGATATTTAATATTCACTTTTTTACTCAGGTGCAAACCAAGGTTGAGGGGGAATACTTGGGGAGAGTCCTAAGCACAATTTTTACCTTAGCCATCCTATTTATGCCGATTGCAAAAGGCTTTATGACAGTGCTGCCAAGTGTCCATCTCTCTTCTTTTCTGATAATTGGAAGCGGGGTTATTATCCTGTCTTGTTTATCCCTCGTTTATGTACGAAGTCATTTTAAAAAAGAGTTATAATTTCTATTTTTAGAAAATATTTCACTACGAACCATTTTTCAGTCCTTCTCTATTGTGAGGAGGGCTTGATTTGTGGTAAAATGGGATTATGAATGAAAGAATGAATGAGTTAGTTGCCTTGCTCAACCGCTATGCGACCGAGTACTATACGAGTGATAATCCCTCGGTGTCAGATAGCGAGTATGATCGCCTCTACCGAGAGTTGGTCGAATTGGAAGCTGCCTATCCAGATCAAGTTTTAGCGGACAGTCCGACCCATCGCGTTGGTGGTAAGGTTTTAGATGGTTTTGAAAAATACAGTCATCAGTATCCTCTTTATAGTTTGCAGGATGCTTTTTCACGTGAAGAGTTAGAAGCTTTTGATGCGCGTGTTCGCAAGGAACTACCCCATCCCACTTATATTTGCGAGCTGAAAATCGATGGTTTGTCTATCTCGCTTACTTATGAAAAGGGGATTTTTGTCGTTGGGGCGACACGTGGAGATGGTTCTATTGGTGAGAATATCACAGAAAACCTCAAGCGTGTCAAGGACATTCCTTTGACCTTGCCAGAAGAACTTGATATTACCGTTCGTGGGGAGTGTTACATGCCACGCGCTTCTTTTGACCAGGTCAACCAAGCACGTCAAGAAAATGGAGAGCCTGAATTTGCCAATCCTCGTAACGCAGCTTGCAGGAACCCTCCGTCAGTTGGATACAGCAGTAGTGGCCAAGCGTAATCTTGCGACTTTCCTCTATCAAGAAGCTAGCCCTTCTACTCGTGATAGCCAAGAAAAAGTCTTGAAGCATCTTGAACAGCTTGGCTTTGTGGTTAATCCTAAACGAATTCTGGCTGAAAACATAGATGAGATATGGGAGTTCATTCAAGAAGTAGGACAGGAACGGGACAATCTGCCTTATGATATCGATGGGGTGGTGATCAAGGTCAATGACCTAGCAGGTCAAGAAGAACTTGGCTTTACCGTCAAGGCTCCAAAGTGGGCAGTCGCCTACAAATTTCCTGCTGAAGAAAAAGAAGCCCAGCTCCTTTCAGTTGACTGGACAGTAGGTCGTACGGGTGTTGTGACCCCGACTGCCAATCTAACTCCCGTTCAGCTTGCTGGCACAACTGTTAGCCGTGCAACACTGCACAATGTAGATTATATTGCTGAAAAAGATATCCGCAAAGCTGATACGGTTATCGTCTATAAGGCTGGAGACATCATCCCTGCTGTTTTTCGTGTAGTGGAGTCCAAGCGTGTTTCTGAAGAAAAACTAGATATTCCGACTAATTGTCCAAGTTGTGACAGTCAGTTACTTCATTTTGAAGATGAAGTGGCTCTTCGTTGTATCAATCCTCGCTGTCCTGCTCAAATTATGGAAGGTTTGATTCACTTCGCCTCTCGTGATGCCATGAATATTACAGGACTTGGTCCATCTATCGTTGAAAAGCTTTTTGCTGCCAATTTAGTCAAGGATGTGGCTGATATTTACCGTTTGAAAGAAGATGATTTCCTCCTTTTAGAGGGCGTCAAGGAAAAGTCAGCCTCTAAACTGTATCAGGCCATTCAAGCATCCAAGGAAAACTCTGCTGAAAAGCTCTTGTTTGGTCTGGGAATTCGCCATGTCGGAAGTAAAGCAAGTCAGCTCTTGCTCCAACATTTTCACTCTATTGAAAATCTAGCCCAAGCAGACCCAGAGGAAGTAGCAAGTATCGAAAGCTTGGGTGGTGTGATTGCTCAAAGTCTTCAGACCTATTTTGCTACCGAAGGATCTAAAATTCTCTTAGATGAGCTGAAAGAAGCTGGAGTCAATCTGGACTACAAAGGACAGACAGTAGTGGCAGATGCGGCCTTGTCAGGTTTGACAGTAGTTCTGACAGGAAAATTGGAACGTCTCACACGTTCTGAAGCCAAAAGTAAACTCGAAAGTCTTGGTGCCAAAGTCACAGGCAGTGTATCCAAGAAAACGAATCTTGTCGTAGCAGGAGCGGATGCAGGAAGCAAGCTCCAAAAAGCACAAGAACTTGGTATCGAAGTTCGAGATGAAGCATGGTTGGAAAGTTTGTAAAGAATAGCAGAAAGCTAGGTGTTAGATAGTCTCAAACTATCTCTCCTGATGTGTTTTGACATGGTTAAAATCTGTTGTCCATCGTGATGAAATTCCAACTGAATCCATCAGCATCAAATAAAAAATTAAAATAGAAATTAGAAATTAGGAAAAAACATGTACAATTATCCCGTTCTCCTCCATTTTCATAGAAAAAATGGAGATTATACAGCTTGCTCATTTAGCACAGACCGAGATGAAAACAAAAGCTCTTTAACTTCAGAGACCACTTATTTTGGTCTTCAGTTTTCTTTTACCGTGACCAGTCAGGAAAAGGTGGATAGTTTCACCTTCAAAGCCGAGATAGATGGTGTATTAAAAGAATATCTTGTACGTTTTAACTACTATCCCTTGCTAACAGAAGCATGGATTTTAGAGGGCGACGAGACTGTTTATTATTCTGAAAACCCAGCCATTGCTAGTCCTTACTATAAAGATCAAAATCCTTTTGCCTTTGATAAAGCCATCCATAGCGCAAGCTTTGATCATCACTGGGGATATCAAGGAGACTTGGGCTGCCAAGGATCTGATTCCCATACCAGTTTTAAACTTTGGGCTCCAACAGCTACAGCTGTCCAGGTGGTTGTCTATGAAAACACTAGTAACGATGCACCGATTTGGAAAACCTTTAATCTAGAGCGTGGTAATAGCTATTCATATAGTCATAAGTACAATACCATTGGTGTGTGGAGTCTAGACTTAGATGAAAATCTTGCTGGTAAGGCTTATCAGTATCAAATTGAATTTCCTCACCACCAGACTTTGACACGAGACCCTTACACGATTGCCACAAGTCCTGACGGAAAACGTTCCGTAATTCTTTCTCATCAAGACAGACAAGTAGAAGGATTCAAAGTCAAACATGGGACAGAAGCTCCATGGCGTTTGGAGAATCCATGTAAAGCAGTTATCTGTGAAATGCATATTCGTGATTTTACCAAATCGCCTACATCTGGTGTTCCTGAAGAACTCCGCGGAACCTTCTTGGGTGCTGCTCAGACTGGAACGGTTAACCAATACGGTCAAGCAACCGCCTTTGACTATATCAAAGAACTTGGCTGCAACTATGTTCAACTTCAGCCTATCTTTGATCGTCATAAGGAATATGACGAGAACGGAAATGTAACCTATAACTGGGGTTATGATCCTCAAAACTACAACGCACCAGAAACGAGCTTCTCTAGCAATCCAGATGATCCCGGACAGGTTATTCGAGACCTCAAGACCATGATTCAGGCTTATCATGATGCAGGAATCGGTGTCATTATGGATGTCGTTTACAACCATACCTTTCAACAGTTGACGCTCCATTCCAGACAACTGTTCCCGATTATTTCTATCGTATGAATCGTGATGGAACTTTTCAAAACGGTACGGGGGTAGGAAATGAAACTGCAAGTGAACACGAGATGTTCCGCAAGTATATGATTGATTCCATCCTTTATTGGGTGAAAGAATACAATATTGACGGTTTCCGTTTCGACTTGATGGGCATTCATGATGTCAAAACTATGCAGGCAATTCGTTGGGCACTGGATGAGGTCGATCCGCGTATTCTCACTTATGGAGAAGGCTGGGATATGGGAACAGGTCTTGCTCCTTATGACAAGGCTAAGAAGGATAACGCCCACCAAATGCCAAATATCGGTTTCTTCAATGATAATCAGCGTGATGCGGTCAAAGGAGGAGAAGTTTATGGTACAATCAAGTCAGGATTTGTAAGTGGTGCAGCAACTGAACCAATCGTAGCCAAGGCTATTCTTGGTAGCCGAGAGTTGGGGTCTTATCTCAGTCCAAACCAAGTCCTTAACTATGTAGAAGCCCATGATAATTACAATCTTCATGACTTGTTAGCAACCCTCCATCCAGATCAAAGTTCCGACCAGATTATGCGCAAGGTCGAGACAGCGACAGCCATGAACCTTCTCATGCAAGGAATGTCCTTTATGGAACTTGGTCAAGAGTTTGGACGGACTAAGTTGATTCCAACTGGTGAACACGGAGAACTCACTCCAGAAGACCAAGAACGTGCTATGAATAGCTATAATGCTCCGGACAGTGTTAACCAAGTCAACTGGGATCTGATCAATGAACGCCAAGACAGCATTGAGTTTATTCGTCAGATTATCCGCCTAAAAACGCAAATCAGTGCCTTCTCTTATCCAACATATGAAGAAATTTACCGTCATGTCTTTGTCCACACAGCTGCAGAAAATAGCGGATGGATAGTTTATGAGATTCACGGTGGATCAGAACATCTATTAATGGTATTTAATGCTAAGGGAACCTCCTTCTACTTTGAAAATGCAGGTAAGCTTGAAATGTTCCTTACCAACAGTCGTTCAAAACAAGAAAATGTTATTGATGATATTAGTGTCGCAGTTTTAAAAGTGCTCTCATAAATTAATGTAGTAAAAAGGGTTAGATTATCTAATCCTTTTTGTCATTTATGAGGTTTTTAATGAAGAGTAGAATTAAGTTTCAAATAATTTGAAGGATCAAGATTGTGAAAAAAATCTCAATTTTTTCACAAAAAGGGTTGTGATTTTCTGAAAATTTGATAAAATAAGTCTTAATCATTTTCAGGAGGAAGAAAATTGGCAAGATATCAAAATTTAGTAAATGGAAATTGGAAATCATCTGAAAAGGAAATTACAATCTATTCACCCATTAATCAGGAAAAACTGGGGACAGTACCAGCTATGAGTCAAGCTGAAGTAGATGAGGCTATGAAAGCTGCGCGTGCAGCTCTCCCAGCATGGCGTGATTTAGCACCAGTTGAGCGTGCAGCCTATTTGCATAAGACAGCAGACATTTTGGAACGTGATAAAGAAAAAATTGGTACAATTCTTGCCAAAGAGGTCGCTAAAGGGATAAAAGCAGCCATTGGAGAAGTAGTACGTACAGCAGATTTGATTCGTTTTGCTGCAGAAGAAGGTCTCCGTATCACTGGACAAGCAATGGAAGGGGGCGGTTTTGAAGCTGCAAGTAAAAACAAACTAGCCGTTGTCCGTCGTGAGCCAGTTGGTGTCGTTTTAGCTATCGCGCCATTTAACTATCCAGTTAACCTTTCTGGATCTAAGATTGCTCCAGCTTTGATTGCAGGGAATGTCGTCATGTTTAAACCGCCAACACAAGGATCTATCTCAGGTCTGTTATTAGCCAAGGCTTTTGATGAGGCAGGTATCCCAGCAGGAGTATTTAATACGATAACTGGACGTGGTTCTGAAATCGGTGACTACATCATTGAACACAAGGAAGTGAACTTCATTAACTTTACAGGTTCAACACCGATTGGTGAGCGAATCGGTCGTTTAGCTGGAATGCGTCCTATCATGCTTGAACTTGGTGGGAAAGATGCAGCTATTGTTCTCGAAGATGCAGACTTGGAACACGCAGCTAAACAAATCGTCGGTGGAGCCTTTAGCTATTCAGGACAACGTTGTACTGCTATCAAGCGTGTTTTGGTTGTGGAAAGTGTAGCGGATAAATTGGCTGAATTGCTCCAAGCTGAAGTTGCTAAGCTAACAGTCGGTGACCCATTTGACAATGCAGATATCACACCTGTTATTGATGATGCTTCAGCTGATTTCATCTGGGGATTGATTCAGGACGCTCAAGAAAAGGGTGCCAAAGCGCTCAGTCCAATCAAACGTGAGGGCAATCTCATTTGGCCAGGACTTTTTGATCATGTCACAAGAGATATGAAATTAGCATGGGAAGAACCGTTTGGACCTGTTCTCCCAATTATCCGTGTCGCTGATGCGGATGAAGCAGTAGCAATTGCCAACGAATCTGAGTTCGGTCTTCAATCCTCTGTCTTTACAAATGACTTTAAGAAGGCATTTGAAATCGCTGAAAAGCTTGAAGTCGGTACTGTTCATATTAATAACAAAACACAACGTGGACCAGATAATTTCCCATTCCTTGGTGTAAAGGGTTCTGGTGCAGGAGTGCAAGGGATTAAATACAGCATTGAAGCGATGACAAATGTCAAATCCATCGTTTTTGATATGAAGTAATCTAAAAAATCAGGAATTTAGCTTCCTGATTTTTATTTTTGCTCAAAAAAATTCAGTTAGAAATTTGAAAAAAATAACGAATGTTTTGATATTATATTAAAAAAAATATATGTAAATCATTTGTTTTTCAACAATTAAATGAAAAGATTATATAATGTTAAAATATATTTTCTAAAATTTTCAAGATATTTTTTAAGAAATTCCGTAAACCGCTTGAAAGTTCTTTTAAAAGATAGTATAATAGAATTATAGAAAACGCTTACAAAAAGAAAGGGGATTGGATGAATAATCAAGAAGCATTGAGAACCTTCACTACTGGAGAAAATTTTCATCTTCAGCACTATCTAGGAGCACATAAAGAGGAAAAAGACGGAGAAATTGGTTTTACTTTCCGTGTTTGGGCACCTAACGCTCAGGCTGTGCACTTAGTTGGTGATTTTACAAACTGGACAGAGCACCAAATTCCTATGGTACGGAATGAATCGGGTGTTTGGGAAGTCTTCACAAGTCTGGCTCATGAAGGGCAGATTTATAAGTATCATATCACGCGTGCAAATGGGCACCAGATTATGAAAATTGATCCATTGGCGGTTCGTTTTGAAGCCCGCCCAGAGACTGGAGCCATCCTGACTGATATTCCAGAGAAAAAATGGAAAGATGGTCTTTGGCTGGCTAGGAGAAAACGCTGGGGCTTTTTTGAGAGACCAGTCAATATTTATGAAGCCCACGCTGGATCTTGGAAGAGAAATCCAGATGGTAGTCCATACAGCTTTGCACAACTCAAGGAAGAACTCATTCCATACCTTGTTGAAATGAATTACACTCACATCGAGTTTATGCCTTTAATGGCTCACCCGCTTGGATTGAGTTGGGGCTACCAGCTTATGGGTTACTTTGCTATGGAGCATTCTTATGGGCGACCAGAGGAATTCCAAGATTTTGTTGAGGAATGTCATTTAAACAATATTGGTGTAATTGTGGATTGGGTTCCAGGTCATTTTACCATCAACGATGACGCCCTTGCTTATTACGATGGAACACCAACTTTTGAATACCAAGACCACAATAAGGCCCATAACTACGGTTGGGGAGCTCTTAACTTTGACCTTGGGAAGAATGAAGTCCAGTCCTTCTTGATTTCTAGCATTAAATTCTGGATTGAGTTTTATCATTTAGACGGTATTCGAGTGGATGCAGTCAGCAATATGCTCTACCTAGACTATGATAATGCTCCTTGGACTCCAAACAAAGACGGTGGCAATCTCAACTACGAAGGCTACTATTTCCTTCAACGTTTGAACACTGTTATCAAGTTAGCGCATCCAGATGTGATGATGATTGCAGAAGAAAGTTCATCAGCAACAAAGATTACTGGTATGAAAGAAATGGGCGGTCTAGGATTTGACTACAAGTGGAATATGGGGTGGATGAACGACATTCTCCGTTTCTACGAGGAAGATCCGATTTATCGTAAGTATGATTTTAATCTTGTGACATTCAGCTTTATGTATGTTTTCAACGAAAACTACCTCTTACCATTCTCGCATGATGAAGTCGTACATGGTAAGAAGAGCATGATGCACAAGATGTGGGGAGATCGATACAATCAATTTGCAGGACTACGCAATCTCTACACTTATCAGATTTGTCATCCAGGTAAGAAACTCTTGTTCATGGGAAGCGAATATGGTCAGTTCTTAGAGTGGAAGTCTGAGGAACAGCTAGAATGGTCTAACTTGGAAGATCCAATGAATGCTAAAATGAAACACTTCACTTCTCAACTCAATCAATTCTATAAAGAGCATCGTTGCCTTTGGGAAATTGACACCAGCTACGATGGCATCGAAATTATCGATGCGGATAATAGAGATCAGAGTGTCCTTTCCTTTATTCGTAAGAGTAAAAAGGGTGAAATGCTAGTCTGTGTCTTTAATATGGCGCCTGTTGAACGAAAAGACTTTACAATCGGACTTCCTGTCGCGGGAGTTTATGAAGAAGTTTGGAATACAGAATTGGAACAATGGGGTGGTGTCTGGAAAGAATACAACCAAACGGTTCAAACTCAAGAAGGATTATGGAAGGATTATGAGCAGACCTTGACCTTTACCTTGCCAGCTATGGGAGCAAGTATCTGGAAGATTAAACGTCGCTTGAAACCAACTAAAACTGTCACAAATAAAACCCAAAAAGGAGTAGAAAATGAAGAATGAAATGCTAGCTTTGATCCTTGCCGGTGGGCAAGGAACACGTCTCGGAAAACTCACTCAAAGCATTGCCAAACCAGCAGTGCAATTCGGTGGGCGCTACCGTATCATTGACTTTGCGCTTTCAAACTGTGCTAACTCTGGGATTCACAACGTCGGTGTTATTACGCAGTATCAACCTCTTGCCTTAAATAACCATATTGGAAATGGTTCGAGCTGGGGTCTGGATGGAATTAACACAGGTGTTTCTATTCTTCAACCCTACTCTGCAAGCGAGGGAAATCGTTGGTTTGAAGGAACTAGCCACGCTATCTACCAAAATATTGACTACATCGACAGTGTCAATCCTGAATATGTTCTGATCCTTTCTGGTGACCATATTTACAAGATGGACTATGATGACATGCTCCAATCACATAAGGACAACAATGCCAGCTTGACAGTAGCTGTCCTAGACGTACCTCTCAAAGAAGCTAGCCGTTTTGGTATCATGAATACAGACGCCAATAACCGTATCGTTGAATTCGAAGAAAAACCTGCTCAACCTAAGTCTACAAAGGCTTCTATGGGGATTTATATTTTTGACTGGAAACGACTTCGCAATATGCTTGTTGCTGCTGAAAAGAGCAAGGTAGATATGTCAGACTTTGGTAAAAACGTTATTCCAAATTACCTTGAGTCTGGAGAAAGTGTCTATGCTTATGAATTCAAAGGCTACTGGAAAGACGTTGGTACTATCGAGTCTCTATGGGAAGCGAATATGGAATACATTGATCCAAACAACGCTTTGGATAGTCGTGATCGTCAGTGGAAAATCTACTCACGCAACTTGATTTCACCACCAAACTTTATTGGAAAACACGCTCATGTAGAAGATTCTTTAGTTGTGGATGGCTGTCTCGTGGATGGAACTGTTAAGCATTCCATTCTCTCAACAGAAGCGCAAGTACGTGAGGGTGCTGAAGTAGTAGACTCTGTAATCATGAGTGGTGCCATTATCGGAAAAGGTGCAAAAATTAAACGTGCCATCATTGGTGAAGGTGCTGTTATTTCTGAAGGTGTCGAAATTGATGGAACAGACGAAGTACAAGTAGTAGGATATGATGAAGTAGTGGGGGTAGCAACAGATGAAGATTGATAAATATTCAGCCATTTTAGGAAACACCGTTGGTTTTCATGATATGTCAACTTTGACAGATCATCGTCCAGTAGCCAGCTTGCCATTTGGAGCAAAATATCGTCTGATTGACTTCCCTCTTTCTAGCCTTGCAAATGCTGGTGTTCGTAGTGTCTTTGGAATTTTCCAACAAGATAATATCAGTTCAGTCTTTGACCACATTCGTTCAGGACGTGAGTGGGGCTTATCTACCCTTCTCAGTCACTACTATCTAGGTATTTATAATACGCGTGTTGAAAGTAGCACAGTTGGGAAAGAATATTACCAACAGCTTCTCACTTATTTGAAACGTTCAGGATCAAATCAGACGGTTGCACTTAACTGTGATATCGTGGTGAATATTGACCTCAATCAAGTATTCCATTTACATACTACTGCTGGGCGTCCAATTACGGTTGTTTATAAGAAATTACCTAAAAAGGATATTTCAGATGTTAATGCTATCTTAGAAATCGATGAAACAGACCATGTTCTTTCCCACAAACTTTTTGATAGCAAGTCAACGGATGAACTTTTCAATATGTCTACAGATATATTCGTCGTTGATACTCCGTGGTTGATTAAGCGTTTGGAAGAAGAAGTTCAAAAAGAATACCCAGAAAAATTACGCTATGTTTTACGTGATTTGGCTGCAAAAGAAGGAGCTTTTGCTTACGAATACACAGGATACTTAGCAAACATTCATTCTGTTCAGTCCTATTATCAAGCTAACATCGACATGCTTGAATCTAAAAAGTTCTACTCTCTCTTCTCACCAAATCAAAAGATTTATACCAAAGTTAAGAATGAAGAACCAACCTACTATGCGAAATACTTCAAAAGGTAAGTACTTCTCAGTTTGCCTCTGGTAGTATCATTGAGGGTGAAGTAGTTCAGTCGGTCCTATCACGTAATATTCACGTTCATAAGGATAGTCTAGTTAAAGACAGCCTTCTCTTCCCACGTGTTGTGATTGGTCAAGGTGCCCAAGTTGAGTATGCAATCTTGGACAAAGGGGTTGAAGTTGCTGACGGTGTCGTTATTCGCGGTACTGCAGAACACCCAGTTGTAGTCAAAAAAGGCGAAAAAGTTACAGAGGATATTCATTCATGAAAATTTTATTCGTAGCAGCAGAGGGTGCGCCCTTTTCAAAAACAGGTGGTTTGGGAGACGTCATTGGCGCTCTTCCCAAATCACTGGTAAAGGCAGGGCACGAAGTTGCGGTTGTCTTACCTTACTATGACATGGTAGAGGCTAAGTTCGGCGACCAGATTGAGGATGTTCTTCACTTTGAAGTGAGTGCGGGATGGCGCAGACAGTACTGTGGTATTAAGAAGACCGTCTTAAATGGTGTTACCTTCTACTTCATTGACAATCAAACTTATTTCTTCCGTGGTCATGTTTACGGAGATTTTGATGATGGTGAACGCTTTGCCTTCTTCCAACTGGCTGCTCTTGAAGCCATGGAACGAATTGACTTTTCATTCCCTGACCTTCTCCATGTCCATGATTACCACACAGCTATGATTCCCTTTCTTGTTAAAAGGAAAAATACCGATTGGATTCAGGCATATCAAGGAATCAGAACTGTTTTAACTATTCATAATTTGGAATTCCAAGGTCAATTTTCTGAAGGAATGTTGTGGGATTTGTTTGGAGTTGGTTTTGAACGCTACGCTGATGGGACCCTTCGCTGGAATGATTGCCTAAACTGGATGAAAGGCTGGTATCCTATACGCGGATCGTGTCTCAACCGTATCTCCTAGCTATGCACATGAGATTATGACTAGTCAGTTCGGTTGTGGCTTTGGATCAGATTCTTCGCATGGAGTCAGGTAAGGTTTCTGGTATTGTTAATGGAATCGATACTGATCTCTATAATCCAGAGACAGATGCTCTTTTAGACTATCATTTTGATAAGGAAGATTTGTCTGGAAAAGCACAAAACAAAGCAAAATTGCAAGAGAGAGTTGGTCTACCTGTGCGAGCAGATGTTCCTCTAGTTGGGATTGTCTCTCGTTTGACACGCCAAAAAGGATTTGATGTTGTTGTAGAAAGCTTGCATCGTTTCTTACAAGAGGACGTTCAAATAGTCCTTTTAGGAACAGGTGATCCTGCTTTTGAACATTCTTTCTCATGGTTTGCTCAAGTCTATCCTGACAAGCTATCAGCAAATATCACTTTTGACGTCAAACTTGCTCAAGAAATCTACGCAGCCTGTGATCTCTTCCTCATGCCAAGTCGTTTTGAACCATGCGGCTTGTCTCAAATGATGGCTATGCGTTATGGAACTCTACCATTGGTTCATGAAGTGGGTGGACTAAGAGATACAGTTCAAGCCTTCAATCCGATCGAAGGAACTGGTACTGGATTTAGCTTTGACAATTTAACACCTTACTGGCTTAACTGGAGTTTCCAAACAGCATTGGATGTTTATAAGAACCAGCCAGACGTTTGGAAAAATCTACAAAAACAAGCTATGGAATGTGATTTTCTCATGGGATACAGCCTGCAAGTCTTATCTTGACTTGTACCATAGTCTAGTCAACTAATAGATAAAATCGTATGATTCTTTCATACGATTTTTGGGCTGTTTAGAAAAGAGGAGAAGTGATGACTCAAGTAAAAGGCCTTTGTGTCATGGATGTTGATGGAACCTTAATAGCTGAAGAAGTGATTGACCTTTTAGGAAAAGAGGTAGGTTGCGAAGAGGAAATTTCAGAGATTACCAATCAAGCAATGCGGGGAGAACTGGATTTTGAAACGAGCTTACGAGAAAGAGTCGCTTTGTTAAAAGGTCTTCCAATTTCGGTCTTTGATACAGTCTTCAAATCCATCCATCTTTCCCAAAATGCTCAGGAATTTATCTCCATTCTCCAAAAGAAAGGCATTCTAGTTGGTCTAGTGTCTGGTGGATTTAGTCCAATAGTTGAGAGATTAGCAAAATCCCTTGGTATCTCCTATTTCTCTGCTAACCAGTTGGAAGTCAAAGACGGCTTTTTAACAGGACGATTAGTTGGTGAAATTGTGACAGGTCAAGTAAAAAAAGCTACTCTTGAGAGATGGAGAAAGGAGTTAGGACTTCCCAAAGAAAGAACGATTGCCATCGGTGATGGGGCTAATGATCTCTTGATGTTAAAGTCAGCAGGTCACGGTATAGCTTTTTGTGCCAAAGAGGTCGTAAAAGCAGAGATAGCTTGTCATGTAGATACGAGGGAATTTTTTGGAAGTTCTTCCTTTGATTGATTTCTTAGAATGAGAGGGAACTATGAAAATTGTAATTGCACCTGATTCTTTTAAAGAAAGTTTGACAGCAGAAGAGGTTGCCAAAGCTATAAAAAGAGGTTTCGAGACAGTCAATAGCTGGTGTAGTTTGTTCTCTTTGCCCAGTTTGTGATGGAGGCGAAGGAACTGTAGATGCGATTCGACATTCTCTTAATCTCGAAGAAAAATGGCAAGAGGTGACGGGACCTTTTGGTCTAAAAGAAGCAATGCGCTATTTTCAAAAAGGGGAACTAGCACTCTTTGAAGTTGCTGACTTGGTTGGTTTAGAGAAGATTCCGCAAGAGAAACGAGATCCTCTCCACATCCAAACTCGTGGTATCGGAGAGTTGCTTCGCCACCTCATTGATCTTGGAATGAAGGAAATCTACATCGGTGTTGGCGGTACGGCAAGTAATGATGGTGGAATTGGCATTGCAGCTGCTTTGGGTTATCGCTTTTATGATAAGAATGGAAAGGAATTACCAGCTTGTGGTCAGACTTTACTTGAGTTTGAGTCAGTTTCCAAAGATGACCTATACAGGATTCCAGAAGATGTGAAGATTCGCATTTTAGCAGATGTTGAGAGTCCTCTATGTGGTTATCAAGGCGCGACCTACACATTTGGTAGGCAAAAGGGCTTAGACCCTGCTTTGTTTGAAACAGTAGATCTGGCTATGCAGGGATTCTATGAAAAATTCTCACCTTCAACCCTGCCTCTGAAGGGAGCAGGAGCTGGCGGTGGCATTGCTGCTGGACTCTGTGCCTTTGCTGAGGCCAGTATCGTATCTGGGAATTGATACTTGTTTGGACTTTGATAGACTTTGACAAGAAAGTTGCAGATGCCGACTTAGTTATCGTTGGAGAAGGCAGACTGGACAGTCAAAGCTTTGCTGGGAAAGCTCCTATCGGTGTAGCAAAAAGAACCCCTAACGGAGTTCCAGTTATCGCTATTTGCGGTAGTCTTTCTGAGGATTTACCTCCCCTACCCTTTGAAAATATACAAGCAGCATTCTCTATCCTAGAGAAAAGTGAACCTTTAGAAGACAGTTTGAAAAAAGCAAGCCTCTATTTGGAGCACATGGCAGCAAATATTGGTCGTTTATTACAGTTGAGGAAGGATTAGCCGAACCATTTTTTCCAGATGGATTTTTTAACTGGTTCATCCTGCTCAACCTCCCAGAAGCCTGAAAAAGCCAGACGAAGATCCTTTTCATCCACTTGAACAGGTTCGTTCGAATGGATAACTAAACCTAAAGGAGAAGAAGTGTGATCCTCTGATACGATTGTTGCTTGACTATTGGTTTTCTTAGCTTCTTTTAAGTAGAATACCTGTTTGTCAAACTCAATATTTGGCGAAATCTTCACAAAAAGCACCTCTGCCTTTTCTTGAAAATTTTCCAAAATCGTTAGAAATCCCTTTTGCAGCTGAAGACTATTGGCTGTCTCGATATCTGCATAGCCTAGAACTCTTTCCTCGAAAGTACCGAGAAAACGACGTTGCTCATCTGGGTTTAATTTTGGCCCACCATGAGCCTTTTCTAGTAGTTGTTTTGATAAATCTGTCATAAAATTAGTATATCACAAAATACAAAAGAAAACAGACGAAAGAAAGCGATTACTTTATAAAGTTAAGGAAAATTTGCACAAAGATAACGTTTTTTCTTGAAAAACGCTTATTTTTAAGGTATCATAGAGGTGTAAAAAAATTTTAACTCAAAGGAGAGTAAAAAATGTCAATTATTACTGATGTTTACGCTCGCGAAGTCCTAGACTCACGCGGTAACCCAACACTTGAAGTAGAAGTTTATACTGAATCAGGTGCTTTCGGACGTGGTATGGTTCCATCAGGAGCTTCTACTGGTGAACACGAAGCAGTTGAACTTCGCGACGGTGACAAATCTCGTTACGGTGGTCTTGGTACACAAAAAGCTGTTGACAACGTAAACAACATCATCGCTGAAGCTATCATCGGCTACGATGTACGTGACCAACAAGCTATCGACCGTGCTATGATCGCACTTGACGGTACTCCTAACAAAGGTAAATTGGGTGCAAACGCAATTCTTGGTGTGTCTATCGCTGTAGCTCGTGCTGCTGCTGACTACCTTGAAATCCCACTTTACAGCTACCTTGGTGGATTCAACACTAAAGTTCTTCCAACTCCAATGATGAACATCATCAACGGTGGTTCTCACTCTGACGCTCCAATCGCTTTCCAAGAATTCATGATCGTACCTGCTGGTGCACCTACATTCAAAGAAGCTCTTCGTTGGGGTGCTGAAATCTTCCACGCTCTTAAGAAAATCCTTAAATCACGTGGTTTGGAAACAGCCGTAGGTGACGAAGGTGGATTCGCTCCTCGTTTCGAAGGAACTGAAGACGGTGTTGAAACTATCCTTGCTGCTATCGAAGCTGCTGGATATGTTCCAGGTAAAGACGTATTTATCGGATTTGACTGTGCTTCATCAGAATTCTACGATAAAGAACGTAAAGTTTACGACTATACTAAATTCGAAGGTGAAGGAGCTGCTGTTCGTACTGCTGCAGAACAAATCGACTACCTTGAAGAATTGGTAAACAAATACCCAATCATCACTATCGAAGATGGTATGGACGAAAACGACTGGGACGGTTGGAAAGCTCTTACTGAACGTCTTGGTGGTAAAGTTCAATTGGTTGGTGACGACTTCTTCGTAACAAACACTTCTTACCTTGAAAAAGGTATTGCAGAAGGTGCTGCTAACTCAATCCTTATCAAAGTTAACCAAATCGGTACTCTTACTGAAACATTTGACGCTATCGAAATGGCGAAAGAAGCTGGATACACTGCAGTAGTATCACACCGTTCAGGTGAAACTGAAGATTCAACAATCGCTGACATCGCAGTTGCAACAAACGCAGGACAAATCAAGACTGGTTCACTTTCACGTACAGACCGTATCGCTAAATACAACCAATTGCTTCGTATCGAAGACCAACTTGGTGAAGTAGCTGAATACCGTGGATTGAAATCATTCTACAACTTGAAAAAATAAAATAGTTCAGTGAACTATTTTATCCCGAACCTTGAAATGTAAAAGTTCGGCCGTTGATTTAACAACGTTTTTAGCCCCTCGGATTTTATCCGAAGGGCTTTTTTCTGTTCAGGGGGCAAAAAAGGGGCAGAATTTATGGTATAATAGACAAAAACACTTGTATTAGAAAGAAACTATGTCTAAAGAAATTGATATTGAGTATTACCATCAGTTAGCCTTGCAAAAGCAAAAAGAGCATCGCAAAGTATTAGCTAATCTAAAGAAAAAACCTCCTAAAAACTTAGATAAGATAGCTCAGCAGATTCACGAAGAAGTTTTTGCGGAGATTGATTGTACGGCTTGTGCAAACTGTTGTAAGACATTGGGACCCGACTTCAAAGAAGCAGATATTACTCGCATTGCCAAGTATTTCAAGATGAAATTACCAGCCTTTGAAGCAGAGTTTCTGCAGGTAGATGAAGATGGGGATAAGGTTTTTAAATCTATGCCTTGCCCTTTTCTAGGAGAAGACAATCTCTGTTCTATCTATGATGTTCGTCCCAAGGCCTGCCGGGAATTTCCCCATACAGACCGTAAAAAAATCCATCAAATCAACCATTTGACGATTAAGAACACATTGACCTGCCCTGCAGCTTATCTCTTTGTTGAGAAACTAAAGGATAAGTTATAGAGATTTACACCTTTAAATCTTGTACAAAGATTCTAGGGTGAAAATAGCAGATATCTGGTAGACTATAGTTAGAATTGGACATGGCCTAAAAGCTGTGCGAAAAAGACAATTTTTCACTGTGCGAAAAAGACAATTTTTCACTTTACTTTTAACAACCTTTGTATCTTGTGGAGGTAAGAAGAAAAAGATGATGCATCAATTCAACCAAACCATGGATTATTTGGAGCAGCAACTGACTGGAGAAGTGGATATGAAAAGGTTTCAGCAGCTATCAGGCTATTCTTATCCTCTCTTTAGCAGACTCTTTTCCATCCTAGCAGATATGACCTTAGCAGAATACTTACGCAATCGCCGGCTGTCAGAAGCAGTGACAGACTTGCGAGAAAGCTCTGAGAAAGTCATTGACATAGCTCTGAAATATGGCTATGAGTCTGCGGATGCCTTCAGCGCAGCTTTTAAGAAATTCCATGGTGCAACCCCCTCAGAAGTTCGAAATGGAAAAGCTTATCGCGTTTTTCCTAGACTTCAATTATCCTTAAAGATTACAGGAGGAAAGAACATGGATATCAAGATTCAAAAGAAATCTGCTTTTACCGTGGCAGGCGTCCTATTGGAAGCTATTGACAATAGCCAGTGTCCGTCTGCATGGGAGCAACTCTATGCAACTCACAGTTTTGAAAGCCTAGAAGGTTTGGGTAGCGGCCAATCCTTTGGCGTCTGCTCGGATGTCAAAGAAGGCGAAATCATCAACTATATGGCTGCCTATGATGTGACGGATAAAGTCAAAGCGGAAGAACTAGGTCTGTCAATCAAAGAAATCGCAGAAGCTGAATATGCCATCGTACCAGTCAATGGTGCTATACCAGCAAGTATCCACCATGCTTGGAAATATGTCTTGGAAGTCTTTTTCCCAGAAACAGGCTATCGTCACTCTGGAGCACCAGACTTTGAAGTTTACACTGCGGGAGACATGTCCTCTCCAGACTACCAAATGGAACTCTGGATACCAGTGATCAAATGACTAGGACATTTTCTGATTTTTTGTAAAGATGCAAATCCGACTCTGTAGAAAGAACCTCTACAGAGTCTTTTCTTGTGGATATTCATGTCCGTAAAGCAAACATACCCTATTTTTTGTGTGGATTTTATGGGGTATGAGTAAAGTTATCTCGGTATAATAGTCTTATAAAAGATAAGGAGGCATGAATATGCAGATGTATTTTGGAGATGTGTCACTTTGCTATAGCTATTCATTGGCAATGGCACTCGACGCCTATGGTTATGACTTTAAAGCAGAGTTTTTAGAGGCGATTATGGTGATGGGAAATGGCGCTAGTATCGTGAAGGAAGATGAGCAGCACCCTCTAGTATTCTTTGATAATGGAATGCCAGATCTTTCCATCTCCCATTCCTTAGAAATGCTTGGATTTGACTTTGAAGAATTCTATCTAAAAGATGGAGCGGAAATAGATTTAGAAGAGCTTAAAGAAAAGTTGGAAACGTTTCTGTCTAATGGACCTGTCGTACTGGGTCCTCTTGATATGGGCCACTTGACTTACAATCCAAATCACACAATCCTTTATGGTGTAGATCACTTTGTAACTGTGTATGCTGTTGATGGTCAGTATCTCTATTTGCATGATCCAGCTGGTTTTGCCTGTATGAAGGTTGCTTTTAATGATATTATAGAAGCTTGGAAGGCGGAAGCTATTGACTATAAGCGTGGAGCATACTCCATGTGGGGAAATTTTAAGAAGGTCAAGAGTCCTAGTCAGACTGAAATCTATCAAGAAACGGCGAGGATTATGAGGACCAGATATCTAGATGGACAAAGTAATGTCTGGAATGTTATGCAAAAGCAGTTGCTGAAAATGGCTTAAATACGGAGCAAAAACAATTGCATCAGTATTTCAGCTTTAAACTTGCTGCTGTTCGAAATCTCTATCTCAGTCGATTTTTAAAAGACTATGAACCAGAAGGGGCAAGATTAAAAGAAGAATTGGCTACTCTCTTTGGTCAAGCCCACCTTTCGTGTTTAAAAGAAGATTACCAAGAACTAGCTCACTTGCTCTATCAGATAGCAGAAGTGGATGGTCGCTTTAGAGATTTATATGTAAAGTAGTGACTATAAGCATAAAAAAATAGTTAGTAAAAGCAGTTTTTCGTAAAATGAAGAACTGCTTTTTGATTATGGTATAATGAAGTGAGGAAATAGCTTATTCTACTTAAAAATGAAGGGAGAACTCCTATGCCTAGACCAAGAACAAAAGAGGAGCTAGTGCTAGCCTCTAAGGAAAACTATGAAAAGCTCAATCACTTTATCTCTAAATTAAGTGAAGAGGAGCTACAGACTCCTTTTGATTTTTCGAAAGACCAAAAGAAAAAAGAAGTTCACTGGAAAAGAGATAAAAATCTAAGAGATGTTCTGATCCATCTCTATGAATGGCATCAGTTACTTTTGACCTGGGTACATTCCAATCAAAAGGGTCATGAAAGACCTTTTCTCCCTGAGCCATATAATTGGAAAACTTATGGGGAAATGAATGTCGCTTTTTGGAAGAAGCACCAGAGAACGTCCTTAGAAGAAGCGACCAAACTCCTCAATCAATCGCATAAAGAGGTGTTAGAGTTGCTGGAAGGCTTCAGCAATGACGAATTGTTCACAAAAGGTGTCTATAAGTGGACAGGAGGGACAAGTCTAGGTTCCTACTTTGTCAGTAGCACCTCCAGTCACTATGATTGGGCTATGAAAAAACTCAAAGCTCATCAGAAAAACTGCAAGAGCAACTAGTTGAATTGCTAATGAGATTTAGAAAAGGTTCTTCTAAGCTTCGAATAGCTTCATTCTCGTGATTTTTGAACAATTCTAGCTTTAGAATTCTTCAAAAATTAAAATTTAAGGCTATCATAGACTTAGAATAGCCCTAAAACATTTATTTTAATGTAATTCTAAGTTTAGAATTACATAGATATTAAAGGGATTGAGCTGTTCGATACTTAGAATGCCTTGATTCTGAGAAATGTTGACCATAAAATGCTTCGAATGACTTTTTTCTGATACAGGATGCTAGATAGATGGGAGAGATGATGAACATACAAAAAGAGAAAGTTAAAAAAGAGTTGGTGTCCCTCTGTTTGGGAGAGTTCACAGCTGTCCTATCCTTTTGGTTTTGTTTTTTCCTTTTGAAAAATCGGCTTGGTGATGTGAATAGTCTAGTAATCATTCTCTATTCTCTGTGTTTACTGACATTTATTTTGCTTCAAGGTACGATATATTTGATGTGCGGGAAGTCGATAGGTTGAACTGATTCCAGCTAAGAGAACTCACAGCTGATTTCTTTAGATGATAAAGTAAAAACATATTTGACAGGTCTGATAATAAAAAAGGGAAATGGAGATTAGTATTATGTTGAAGGAAAAATATAAAGATTTATTTCATATATCGGATGGAGATTATGAAAAATCTGCCGCCTATTATAATGAGTATTTGGAAATCTTCCATGACTTGGTGCATGATGCCGATAATCTAGATAATCTAAGAGAACGGATTGAGAATTCAAACCCATGGAAAAATTCAGGTTACTCTGACGGTGAGTATGAATTCATTAGCTTGGCTGGTACGGATTGTGATATCCTTGCTCCCTTGTTGATTGATAATATTGAAAATAGTCAACAAAAAGATGCTAAAGAGGTAATACAAGCAAGATTTAAAGATTTTGAGCATGCTTTTGATGGCAATTTTATTAATCCACGAGTTATTCTATTGGGAATCAATCCTAAAATGTCTTCCGAACATGATTCGTATGGATTAAAAGATACCGTATATAAAGCACCCTTTAATACAAATCGTCCAATTCTTGATAATGATTACTATAGTGGTGACAGTAGTATTTTCTATGCTAAAATGAAGGAACATCAAGATCTCAAAGATATTCATTCAAAAATGATTAGTAACGAAGATAAAGTGACGCCTGTAGCTCTTTGGGAATTTTTTCCTTATGCATCCGAGAAAGAAACTGTTTGGCAGAAGGGCTACTCAATCTCTAAGTCGCTGAAACGATATTTTCAATTAAAGGAAATATTACCTAGTCAAATTTGGATGGTATGCTTGTTAACTTATACAATAAAACATTCAGAAAAACTATTCTTGTTTTTAAGAAAGAATAACCAGGACTTTCGAAACCACTTCTTAAACAAATATTTTGAAGAAATTCAAATAATGAATAAGGAAAACATAAAAGTTTTATCAAAGAAATCAGGTTCATCGAAATATCTCTCAAATGGTAATGTGAAACCATTTTATAAAGAATCATTGACAAATGTTCAAACAGATACTGTCGAAGAATTTTTTAAAGATCTATGGGGCATTTCACCAAGCACTAAGTAGCAAAGGTCAGCAATATGACAACTATTGATTTCAATAAAGTATACCGATAGGTTGTCCATAGTAGCGAAAAGTTATATATTCTTGTCGTATTATATGGAGGGGATACTAGCATCGATTATTTGAATTTGGAATCACATAAAATTATAACTTGTTCTTTAGAAAGGAAAACTATCAAATTGCCCTACAAATTTCTACTCTTCGACCTTGACCACACCTTGCTTGATTTTGATACTGCTGAGGATGTGGCTCTGACGCAACTTCTAAAAGAAGAAGGAGTTGCGGATATCCAAGCCTACAAAGACTATTACGTTCCCATGAACAAGGCTCTCTGGAAGGATTTGGAGCAAAAGAAAATCAGCAAACAAGAGCTGGTTAATACGCGCTTTTCACGTTTGTTTGCTCATTTTGGACTGGAGAAAGACGGGGCTTTACTTGCCCAGCGTTACCAATTTTATCTCGCTCAGCAGGGGCAAACTCTTTTGGGGGCTCATGAGCTTTTGGACAGTCTCATTGAGCGTGATTATGAGCTGTACGCTGCGACAAATGGCATTACTGCGATTCAAACAGGTCGTTTGGCTCAATCTGGTCTGGCTCCCTATTTCAACCAAGTCTTTATCTCTGAACAGTTGCAAACGCAAAAGCCCGATGCTTTGTTTTACGAAAAAATTGGTCAGCAGATTGCTGGATTTGATAAAGAAAAAACACTGATGATTGGAGATTCTCTAACCGCCGACATTCAAGGTGGCAACAATGCTGGAATTGACACGATTTGGTACAACTCTCATCACCTCGAAAATCATACACAAGCCCAGCCGACTTATGAAGTTGAGTCTTATCAAGCTCTTCTAGATCTCCTAGATAAACTGTAAAAAGTGGTTTCAATAGCCACTTTTTGCTATAATAGAGGCAGTAAAAATGAAGGAGTTGGCTTTATGCAACACTCATCTTGGCATGCTTTGATTAAGGAGCGATTACCTGAGGGGTATTTCGGGAAAATCAACCACTTTATGGAGCAAGTCTATGCTCAGGGAACTGTATACCCGCCTAAGGAAAAAGTTTTTCAGGCTCTATTGACAACACCGCTTGAAGAGGTTAAGGTGGTGATTCTGGGACAGGATCCCTATCACGGACCAGGTCAGGCGCAGGGCTTGAGTTTTTCTGTTCCTGACTCTATCCCAGCTCCGCCGTCCTTGCAAAATATCTTGAAAGAATTAGCAGATGATATTGGTAGTAAAGAATCTCATGACTTGACATCATGGGCAGAGCAAGGCGTACTCCTCCTCAATGCCTGTTTGACTGTTCCTGCTGGTCAGGCCAATGGTCATGCTGGGCAGATTTGGGAGCCCTTTACAGATGCCGTGATTCGGGTGGTCAATCATCTAGACAGACCAGTCGTTTTTGTACTCTGGGGAGCCTATGCACGTAAGAAGAAGGCTTTGGTTACCAATCCTCATCACTTGATTATCGAATCAGCCCATCCTAGTCCTTTATCGGTTTATAGAGGATTTTGGGGTTCCAAGCCTTTTTCCAAGGCTAATGCATTTTTAAAAGAGACAGGACAAGAGCCAATCGATTGGCTTAGATAAGGAGAAAATATGCCTCAGTTAGCGACGATTTGCTACATTGATAACGGAAAAGAACTGCTCATGCTCCATCGCAATAAAAAGCCAAATGATGTCCATGCGGGCAAATGGATTGGTGTGGGTGGTAAGCTAGAGGGAGGAGAAACGCCTCAGGAATGCGCAGCGCGTGAAATCCTCGAAGAAACAGGGCTCAAAGCCAAGCCAGTTCTAAAAGGTGTCATCACTTTCCCTGAATTTACACCGGATTTAGACTGGTACACCTATGTGTTTAAGGTAACAGAGTTTGAGGGCGACTTGATTGACTGTAATGAGGGGACGCTAGAATGGGTCCCCTATGACGAAGTTTTGAGCAAGCCAACTTGGGAGGGTGATCACACCTTTGTTGAGTGGCTTTTAGAGGACAAACCCTTCTTTTCAGCCAAGTTTGTGTATGATGGCGATAAGTTGTTGGATACCCAAGTTGATTTCTATGAATAAAGGAGAAAGCAGATGCTACTAATCAAAAATGGTCGTGTAATGGATCCCAAGTCTGGTTTGGATCAAGTGTGTGATGTCTTGGTTCAAGATGGAAAGATTATCAAAATTGCGCCTGAAATCAAGGAAGAAGGAGCAGAGCTAATTGATGCTACTGGGCTTGTGGTTGCACCTGGCTTGGTCGATATCCATGTCCATTTCCGTGAACCTGGTCAAACTCATAAAGAAGACATTCATACTGGTGCCCTAGCAGCCGCTGCAGGTGGTTTTACAACGGTCGTCATGATGGCTAATACCAGTCCAACCATTTCAGACGTGGATACTTTGCAAGAAGTTCTCCAGTCAGCTGCTAAAGAAAAGATCAATGTCAAGACGGTTGCGACTATTACCAAGAACTTTAATGGCCAAGATTTGACCGACTTTAAGGCACTTTTAGAAGCCGGTGCCGTTGGTTTTTCAGATGATGGTATTCCACTTGAAAGTAGCAAGGTTCTCAAAGAAGCCTTGGAGACTGCTAAGAAACTTGGCACCTTTGTTTGTCTACACGAGGAAGATCCAGGCTTGAATGGGATTCTTGGCTTTAACGAAAACATCGCTAAAGACCACTTCAAGATCTGTGGTGCGACAGGGGTGGCAGAATACGCCATGATTGCGCGTGATGTCATGATTGCCTACGCAACTAAGGCACATGTTCACATCCAGCATTTATCTAAGGAGGAAAGTGTCAAGGTAGTGGAGTTTGCCCAAGGCTTAGGAGCTCATGTCACCGCAGAAGTAGCTCCACAGCATTTCTCTAAGACAGAGGCCCTCCTCTTGACGCAAGGTAGTAATGCCAAAATGAATCCTCCGCTTCGTTTGGAGTCAGATCGTCGTGCTGTGATTGAAGGCCTCAAGTCAGGCGTCATCACTGTGATTGCGACAGACCACGCACCTCACCATGCAGATGAGAAAAATGTAGAGGATATCACTAAAGCACCATCTGGTATGACTGGCTTGGAAACCTCTCTTTCTCTCGGCTTGACTTATTTGGTGGAAGCTGGTGAGCTAAGCTTAATGGAATTGCTAGAAAAAATGACTGTCAATCCAGCTAAGCTTTATAACTTTGAAGCAGGCTACTTAGCTGAAAATGGTCCAGCGGATATCACCATCTTTGATGACAAGGCTAATCGTACTGTTAGTCCAAACTTTGCTTCAAAATCAGCTAATTCTCCATTTATCGGCGAAACCTTAAAAGGGCAGGTCAAATATACTATCTGTAAGGGACAAATCGTCTACCAAAACTAGATGGGACTCTGCTCTACAAACTATAAGAATAGAGAGCGTATATGTATCCAACCCATCAATTTAAAGACAAGTTTGTCTTATTTCTTAAGATATTTTTCCCTATCCTGATTTATCAGTTTGCCAATTATTCTGCCTCTTTTGTTGATACAACCATGACGGGGCAGTACAATACTATGGACTTGGCGGGAGTATCAACTGCAACGAGTCTATGGAATCCTTTCTTTACTTTTTTAACAGGGATTGTTTCGGCCATGGTTCCCATTATAGGCCATCATCTGGGACGGGGGAAAAAGAACGAAGTGGCATCTGACTTTTTCCAATTTATCTATTTGGCTTTCGGACTGTCTTTGGTTTTGCTTGGCATGGTAGTATTCTTTGCGCCCCCTGTTTTAAACCATATCGGACTAGAAGCTCAAGTAGCGGCAGTTGCAGTTTCCTATCTTTGGTACCTTTCTATCGGGATTATTCCCTTGTTGCTTTTCAGTGTTATCCGATCGCTACTTGATTCTCTCGGTTTGACCAAGCTATCCATGTACCTCATGCTCTTATTGCTACCTTTAAATTGTGGGTTTAACTATTTATTGATCTACGGTGCCTTTGGGTTTCCAGAGTTAGGTGGAGCAGGAGCAGGGCTAGGAACCTCACTTGCTTATTGGTGTCTACTGGGAATTTCCATCATCATCTTGGTCAAGCAGAAAAACCTAAAAGAACTTCATTTAGAACAAGGTGCCCCTCTGAATTTAGAGAGAATTATGGAGGGAATTCGCTTGGGCTTACCAATCGGTGGAACTGTTTTTGCTGAGGTCGTCATTTTTTCAGTCGTTGGTTTGATTATGGCTAAGTTTTCATCGCTCATCATCGCCAGCCACCAGTCAGCTATGAACTTTTCGAGTCTCATGTACGCTTTTCCCATGAGTATTTCCTCTGCTATGGCGATTGTTGTGTCTTACGAGGTGGGGGCTAAACGTTTTGAGGATGCAAAAACCTATGCTCGTCTTGGGAGAGTAACAGCCCTCATTTTCGCAGGTCTTACCCTATCTTTTCTCTACATTTTTAGAGATCGTGTAGCTAGTTTATATGGAAATGCCCCTCAGTTCATTGAAACAACTGCTGTATTTCTAACTTACAGTCTCTTTTTCCAGTTAGCTGATACCTTTGCGGCTCCGCTTCAGGGAATTTTAAGAGGGTATAAGGATACTGTCGTGCCTTTCTATCTTGGCTTAATCGGCTACTGGGGAGTAGCGATACCTCTAGGTTACCTACTAGATCAAGTAACTGAATTAGGAGCATTTGCCTACTGGATTGGGTTGATTGTCAGCTTAATTGTTTCTGGTTGTTTGTATCAATGGCGTTTGCAAACAATTATGAAAAGATTTGAAGTTTCCAATGTCAAATAAACTTTGTGAAAAAATAATCTAACTAAAGAAAATCCCTGTTAAAACGGGGATTTATTTTTTTACCTTGTGAAATTTTATCGGTCATATACTTTGACAGTGTATACTAAAAAAGGTAAAATAGTAAGGTAAGTACAAAGTTAGAAAGGCAAGATTATGTCAACTTTAGATAAGAATCTTTTGCTAGAGATGTTCCGTAAGATGGAAGAAATCCGTCGCATGGACTTAAATTGCTCAGTTAGTGAAAAAGGGAAAAGTCCCTGGTATGACTCACTTTTCGGTTGGTGAGGAAGCAGCAAACGTTGGTGCTATGCTAGCTTTGAATGAAGATGATTTGATCACTTCCAACCACCGTGGTCACGGACAAGCTATCGCTAAGGGGATTGACCTTAACGGAATGATGGCAGAAATCCTTGGTAAATACACTGGAACCTGTAAAGGAAAAGGTGGTTCTATGCATATCGCCGACCTGGATGCTGGTAACCTTGGTGCCAATGGTATCGTAGGTGGTGGTATGGGAATCGCTGTCGGTGCAGCCCTCAGTCAGCAAATGCAGAATACTGGAAAAATCGTTGTTTGTTTCTTTGGAGATGGGGCGACCAACGAAGGTGTCTTCCACGAAGCAGTGAACATGGCTTCTATCTGGAAACTTCCAGTCATTTTCTATTGCATTAACAACGGTTATGGTATCTCTGCGGATATCAAGAAAATGACCAATGTAGAACATATCCATCACCGTAGCGCAGCTTATGGTATTCCTGGAATGTTTATCGAAGATGGCAACAACGTCATCGACGTTTATGAAGGATTTAAGAAGGCCGTAGACCATGTTCGCGGAGGAAATGGACCAGTCTTGATTGAAAGTGTAACTTATCGCTGGCTTGGTCACTCATCATCTGACCCTGGTAAATATCGTACCCGTGAAGAAGTGGAACTGTGGAAACAAAAAGACCCAATCGAAAACCTTCGTAACTACCTCGTTGAAAATAATATTGCGAGTGCCGAAGAATTGGAAGAAATCCAATCGCAAGTCAAGGAAGCGGTAGAAACTTCTGTTAAATTTGCGGAAGAAAGTCCATTCCCACCACTTGAATCCGCATTTGAAGATATTTACGTAGACTAAGGAGAAAGAGATAAAATGGAAACAAAAACAATGTCCTTCCGCGACACCATTATCCTTGCTATGTCTGAGGAAATGCGTCGCGATGAAAATGTATTCTTGATGGGAGAAGACGTCGGTGTTTTCGGAGGAGACTTCGGTACTTCTGTTGGAATGCTCGAAGAATTTGGCCCAGAACGTGTTCGTGACTGTCCGATTTCTGAAGCTGCCATCTCGGGAGCAGCAGCAGGAGCAGCCATGACAGGACTTCGTCCAATTGTCGATATGACCTTCATGGACTTCTCGGTTATTGCCATGGACAATATCGTCAACCAAGCCGCTAAAACACGTTATATGTTTGGTGGTAAAGGTCAGGTTCCAATGACAGTTCGATGTGCAGCTGGTAACGGTGTTGGTTCTGCAGCCCAGCACTCGCAATCTCTAGAGTCTTGGTTTACTCACATTCCTGGACTTAAGGTTGTAGCTCCAGGTACACCTGCAGACATGAAAGGACTGCTCAAGTCTTCTATCCGTGATAATAACCCTGTTATCATTCTTGAGTACAAGTCAGAATTTAACCAAAAAGGGGAAGTGCCAGTTGATCCAGAATACACAATTCCACTTGGAGTTGGGGAAATCAAACGAGAAGGAACGGATGTAACAGTTGTTACTTATGGGAAAATGCTTCGCCGTGTGGTTCAAGCTGCTGAAGAATTAGCTGAAGAAGGCATTTCAGTTGAAATTGTGGACCCGCGTACTCTTGTTCCTCTTGATAAGGATATCATCATTAACTCAGTGAAGAAGACTGGTAAGGTGGTTCTTGTCAACGATGCTCACAAAACAAGTGGCTATATCGGAGAGATTTCAGCTATTATTTCAGAATCAGAAGCATTTGATTATCTAGACGCACCAATCCGCCGTTGCGCTGGAGAAGATGTGCCAATGCCTTACGCACAGAATCTAGAAAATGCAATGATTCCCACAGTTGAAAGCATCAAAGATGCCATCCGAAAAACTTATAACAAAGAATAAAGAATAAAGGTGCATAAGTTAAATTATGTAAACCATTTGAAGTTTTAACTTTAGCAACTTGAGATATGTTTTGTATCCAAGTTGCGTGTAAAGTTGCGACATGAGTGAGTCGAATCGATAATATTCGACGAATGAATTAGTAAGTCTACTAGGTTGGTCGCCTAACAGCGGCAACCGTAGTAACTTGAGACACGTTTCGTGTACAAGTTACTTGTAGAGTTGAACACGGGCTAAAGTCTGTGTGAAAAAGATAAACTATCCTAGAAACTAAAATTTCTTCGTCAAGTTTACTATTTTCACTTTGACTTTTTACGCCCTTAGTATCATAATTAGAATTGGAGAGGTCATGGCTGATGACAAGCTAAGAGCGACTCCTGCGGCTAGAAAGTTAGCGGATGATCTAGGTATCAACCTCTACGACGTTTCTGGCTCAGGTGCAAACGGTCGTGTCCACAAAGAAGACGTGGAAACTTATAAAGACACAAATGTGGTTCGCATTTCGCCACTTGCAAAACGAATTGCCCTCGAACATAACATTGCTTGGCAGGAAATCCAAGGAACGGGTCATCGTGGTAAGATCATGAAGAAGGACGTTTTGGCCTTCCTTCCTGAAAATATCGAAAACGACACCATCAAGTCTCCTGCTCAAATCGAAAAAGCGGAAGAAATTCCAGACAATATCACTCCTTATGGTAAGATTGAGCGTATTCCAATGACACCAATGCGTAAGGTTATCGCCCAACGTATGGTTGAATCCTACCTGACTGCGCCAACCTTCACGCTCAACTACGATGTCGATATGTCTGAGATGCTGGCTCTTCGTAAGAAGGTTCTTGATCCAATCATGGAAGCAACTGGTAAGAAAGTAACGGTTACAGACCTTCTTTCTCTCGCTGTTGTAAAGACCCTTATGAAACACCCTTATATCAACGCTTCGTTGACCGAAGACGGCAAGACCATTATCACTCATAACTATGTCAACCTTGCTATGGCAGTTGGTATGGATAATGGATTGATGACACCTGTTGTCTATAATGCTGAAAAAATGAGCTTGTCAGAGTTGGTCGTAGCCTTTAAGGATGTGATTGGTCGTACCTTGGATGGTAAATTAGCTCCAAGCGAACTGCAAAATTCAACCTTCACAATTAGTAACTTGGGAATGTTTGGTGTTCAGTCCTTCGGTCCTATCATTAACCAACCAAACTCAGCAATCCTCGGAGTTAGCTCAACAGTTGAAAAACCTGTAGTTGTCAATGGTGAGATTGTGATTCGCCCTATCATGAGTCTAGGATTAACTATTGACCACCGTGTCGTAGATGGTATGGCTGGTGCTAAGTTTATGAAAGACTTAAAAGCCTTGATTGAGAATCCAATTTCAATGTTGGTTTAAAAAATACAGTATTTATTTTTAGAGATATAGATAAAGGAAGTAAGACATGGCCTTAGAAGTAATTATGCCAAAAGCCGGCGTGGATATGACAGAAGGACAAATCGTCCAATGGAATAAGAAAGTCGGTGAATTTGTAAAAGAGGGAGAAATCCTTTTGGAAATCATGACTGATAAAGTCAGCATGGAATTGGAAGCCGAAGAAGATGGATACTTGATTGCCATTCTTAAAGGAGATGGTGAAACTGTTCCAGTAACTGAAGTTATCGGTTACCTTGGCGAAGAAGGGGAAAACATCCCAACTGCTGGAGCAGCTGCACCAGAATCAAAACCTGCACCTGCAGCTAGTGCCTCAAATGACGATGGTAAGAGCGATGATGCCTTTGATATCGTTGTGATTGGTGGAGGTCCTGCTGGTTATGTTGCGGCAATTAAAGCAGCCCAACTCGGTGGTAAGGTTGCTCTTGTTGAGAAATCTGAACTTGGTGGAACGTGCTTGAACCGTGGATGTATCCCAACTAAGACCTACCTTCACAACGCTGAAATCATTGAAAACATCGGACATGCAGCAAACCGTGGTATCGTCATCGAAAATCCAAACTTCACTGTAGATATGGACAAACTCCTTGAAACCAAGTCTAAGGTTGTCAATACTTTGGTTGGTGGAGTTGCAGGTCTTCTTCGTAGCTATGGAGTTACTGTTCATAAGGGAATTGGAACCATCACTAAAGACAAGAATGTCTTGGTTAATGGTTCGGAGTTGCTTGAAACCAAGAAAATCATCCTTGCTGGTGGTTCAAAAGTCAGCAAGATCAATGTTCCTGGTATGGAATCATCACTCGTGATGACAAGTGATGACATTCTTGAAATGAACGAAGTTCCAGAAAGCCTTGTTATCATCGGTGGTGGTGTTGTCGGTATCGAACTTGGTCAGGCCTTCATGACATTTGGTTCAAAAGTGACTGTTATCGAAATGATGGACCGTATCGTTCCAGCCATGGATGCTGAAGTTTCTAAGAACCTTCGTTTGATTCTTGAGCGTAAAGGAATGACCATCTTAACTGGTACAAAACTGCAAGAAATCATCGAGGAAAATGGTCAACTTCGTATCAAGGTTGAAGGAAAAGACGATATTATTGCAAGCAAAGCTCTTCTTTCAATCGGTCGTGTTCCAGATCTTGAAGGTATGGGCGAAGTTGAGTTTGAATTGGATCGTGGACGTATCAAGGTCAACGAATACATGGAAACTTCTATTCCAGGTATATATGCACCAGGTGATATCAATGGTACCAAGATGTTAGCCCACGCAGCCTTCCGTATGGGTGAAGTAGCAGCTGAAAATGCGCTTAAAGGAAATCACGTTGTAGCGAAACTTAACTTGACTCCTGCAGCCATTTACACTCTTCCTGAAGTAGCAGCAGTAGGTTTAACAGAAGAGCAAGCTCGTGAGAAATACGATGTGGCCATCGGTAAATTCAACTTTGCAGCTAACGGCCGTGCCATTGCATCAGATGCAGCTCAAGGTTTTGTAAAAGTCATTGCTGATAAGAAATACGGAGAAATCCTTGGTGTGCACATCATTGGTCCTGCAGCCGCAGAATTGATCAACGAAGCGTCAAGCATTATTGAAATGGAAATCACTGTTGAAGAAATGCTGAAGACTATTCATGGACACCCAACCTACTCTGAAGTGATGTACGAAGCGTTTGCGGATGTTCTAGGAATGGCCATCCATTCACCTAAGAAAAAATAAAACGAAGATAGATTAGACTGGAAGGTTATTTCCAGTCTCTATCGTATAAAGGGATATCATGAAATATATTATCAATCATTCAAACGACACCACCTTTAATATTGCCTTGGAAGAATATGCCTTTAAACACCTACTTGATGAGGATCAAATCTTCCTTCTTTGGATTAACAAACCTTCTATCATTGTTGGTCGTCACCAGAACACTATCGAAGAAATCAACCGTGATTATGTTCGCGAAAATGGGATTGAGGTAGTCCGCCGTATCAGTGGTGGTGGTGCTGTTTATCACGATTTAAACAACCTCAACTACACCATCATTTCAAAAGAAGACGAAAACAAGGCCTTTGACTTCAAGAGCTTCTCAACTCCAGTAATCAATACCTTGGCTCAACTCGGTGTTAAAGCTGAGTTCACAGGCCGTAATGACCTAGAAATTGATGGCAAAAAATTCTGTGGCAATGCCCAAGCCTATATCAATGGACGTATCATGCACCACGGTTGCTTGTTATTTGACGTTGATTTATCAGTCCTTGCTAATGCCCTCAAGGTTTCAAAGGACAAATTTGAGTCAAAAGGTGTGAAATCCGTCCGTGCTCGTGTCACAAATATTGTCAATGAATTACCAGAAAAAATCACAGTTGAAGAATTCCGTGATTTGCTATTGGAATACATGAAAAAAGAGTACCCAGAGATGACTGAATACGTCTTTTCAGAAGAAGAAATGGCGGAAATCAATCGCATCAAGGATACCAAGTTTGGTACTTGGGACTGGAACTACGGTAAATCACCTGAATTTAACGTCCGTCGTGGAACAAAATTCACTAGTGGTAAGGTTGAAGTCTTCGCTAACGTCATTGAATCAAAAATCCAAGATATCAAGATTTATGGTGACTTCTTTGGTATCGAAGATGTTGCTGCAGTAGAAGATGTCCTTCGTGGAGTGAAATACGAACGCGAAGATGTTCTTAAGGCCTTAGAAACTATTGACATCACACGCTACTTTGCTGGTATTAGCCGAGAAGAAATCGCTGAAGCAGTAGTAGGATAAAAAGAAAAAAGAAGTTGCTAAAATATACAACTTCTTTTTTTGTGGCGTAGTACACGTAATTATAATTATGTATTATTTCATAAACTATCTCAAAGCATTCTTTTGTTCATCATTGACGATATGGGTATAGAGGTCAGTGACTTGTGTACTGGCATGTCCTAGCTGATGGCTGACCAAAACTTGCGATTTAGTAGCATCATAGAGCCTAGTCGCCAGGGTATGGCGTAGTTTGTGTGGAGTTACACGGACTTTGAAGTCCTCAGAGTACTTAGCAACCATCTTTTCAACACTAGAAGCATCAATACGATTGGGAACGCCTCGATATAAGGTCAAAAAGAGAGCTGTATCTGTCTTTTCCGTCTTATAGCGTTGATTTCGAATGGCTAGATAATTCTCTAGGTAAGGCTTAGCAAAAGCAGCGACATTGACAGAATCACGTTTCCCCCCTTTTCGAGTGACATCGATCACCATCATTTTGAGATTGAGGTCTCTTAGATCTAGATTAACAGCTTCAGATAAGCGGACACCAGACGCTAGGAGAAGGGCAATAATGGCCAAATCACGTTCTTTGTTCTTATTAAATGATGAGAGAGCGCGATTTGAGAGCTGTTGTGGGTACTCCTGATCGATATAAGTTAGAAAACCTTCTGTTTCATCACCTAGAAAGAGTTTTTGCTTGATGTTTTCAGCTCTAGCAGCAAGTGTTTCTTTCTTTTTCTTGGTTGAAACTTTCTTCATTACATTACGATAGAAATAGGGTTCTCCCAGGTCGTTTTCAACCTCCTCTGTTAGATACTTGTAAAGACTAGAAAGTGCTGATAAGGTCCGATTGATGGTCGTCTGAGAGACACCTTGCTTGGTTGTATTAGCATTCAGCAAAGGTCGTTCACGTAGATACAGGATAAAGGATTCCATATCTTTCTTAGACATATTTTCCAAGACTGATAAAGGAATGTCAGATATTTTATCAGCGTTTGAAATACCAGACTCCAAAACCCAGCTGAAAAATCGATCGTATTCCTTGAGGTATTCGTACAAGGTTGTAAAACTGTAGGGCACAGCAAGCTTTGATTGGTAGTATTCCAGAACATACCAGGGCATGATTTGTTTTAGTTTGTCGATTCGTTCCAGTAAAATCTCACGTTTCATGTATTTTCTCCATAAATAAGTCTACTAGTAGTATAGCATAGACTTATGTATTTTTCAAGAAAATTATAGTTTTTCGGAAAGATATTATAAGTGTTTGATGGATTCTAGAAAAAACAAAGACCTGGTTCCACAATCATAAGAAACAGGTCTTTTGTGTGTATGTAATCCGGCAATATGTTTATATTTCAATTTCTCTAAAATATTGCAATTGCCATTTTTGTGTTGCTCGAGCTGTTGTATTTAAATTTGAGCACCAAGGAGGATAAAAATCGCATAGACATTTTTTTCCATTGCTATCTTTTTGTCGACAGAATGTTTTTTTACGAATAGCCACCCTCGTTTGGAATAATGAATAGTCCCCTCTTATCATTATCAATGATAACGATTATAAGTTCATTTCCTAAGTCCTCATTGGTATAAGGAATGTTCTTGTTGTTTTTGGTCTTTTTTTCCAAAAAAAACTGTAAAATATCCTTCTTTTTTTGGTGTTCTTTTTGCCAAGCGGCATCTTTTTATACCCTTGCTCTTCCTTTATATTGATAAGAATACCTTCGTATTTTTTTCATTGTATTTTTTTCTTCAATGAAATCAAAATCACCATAAAAAAATTATATAAAACATCGAGTATTTTCATTATGATGTATGTCCTCCTTAGCAAATAACTTTTCCAAAGAATAATACTGTTTCCAACAAAATCAGCTACCGACTATGCACATCTTTTTTTATGTATTACCATATAGCAGGATACCATGATGACGAAAAATTTTTGATTAGGTAGGTTTCGTATCGATCAGTGTCTATGGTTAGCTGAGACAAGACGTTAATGATCGAATGTGTCATAACGCAAATCCAGAGATTCTTTGTTTTGATATAAAGAGCTGAGAGTATGAAAGAATTCGTCAGCAATCCAATTAGAAACGGTAGAGTTTGCAGTGTTGCTAGGGAACCATCTATGTAAAAGAACAACAGATGCCAAAGCGCCCAGCTGAAAAAGGTTAAGATTGTTGAGTAAAAATATGGCAACTTTTCTTGTAAAATTGGTTGAAAAACATTTCGCCATCCAATCTCTTCTATACCACCAAAGACAATAAATTTGAAGAACATCAAAAATGGGAGATACCAGCTAAATTCTACTATTTTCCCACTAAACATTAGAAAAGAAAAATCAAGGATAATAAGGAAAAAAGATAATAAATAATGTTTGTAACTGGTATGAATGTTAAAAAAATCGTTAACGATCTTCTTAAAAGGAATATGAAAATAGTGATTTGCAACAATTATTCCCCAAAGAGCTGAAGAAATCCCACCAACAATGATTCCTAAAACAGTTAATAGGTTGGAATGAACAGAAAAATGATTCAAGAAAAAGAAAAGGAGACAAACTGATACTATTTGGCTAAATGTGCCTAGCAAATATACCGCAATTGCCTTACTTCTTTTCATAGAGAATCCTTTCAAATTTATTTTACGTAAAATAAATTATGTAAGATAACTTACAACAACATATCTTTGACTTTCCCAATTTCACTTTTTGGAATCACCAGGTGAATCATATCACCCAGATACATTCTAGTTGAGCCGTTAACTGTTTGGCTTTTGCCATTATGGACTTGGGTGGTGATGAGTACGTTATGTGGCAAGTTGAGCTCGTGAACCTGTTTTCCAGCGATCTTGTCAGATACAGGGATTTCAATGAGGGTAACTTCTCCTTCGTTTGTTGCTTCTTCTGGTAGCATTTTTTCAAGCATGGCTTCATAGACTGGAGCACCCTTGAGTAGATCCATGACGATGTAGGTAACTAAGGTCACTAAGCCAAGTGGCATGAGGTTGCGAATATCTCCAACCATTTCGGTTACGAGTATCATAGCAGTTAAGGGAGCCTTAGATATTGCCCCAAAGTAGCCACTCATTCCAAAATGACAAATATAGGAAATTGTTCCTGACTGACAAGCCCAAAGATTCACACAAATGACACCGACTAGGGCACCAAGTAAGGAACCAAGCGCCAGAAATGGGTAGGAAAATTCCTCCTGGGAGGCCACTTCCATAACTAATCATGCTCCAAACAAAGCGAATCAGAAAAGTAAGCTAATAAAACCTGAAAACTAAAATCTTGCTCAGTCAAAGAAAGAACGACCTGATTTCCACCACCGAGAATTTGAGGTAAGAAAATCCCGACTGGTATGATAAGGATAAAGGCTAGGATTGGATAATAAGCTCTATCCAAATGGATTTTTTTACCAAACCAGTCATAAACTCGACCAACATTGAGTACAGCTTTCTCATAGAGAAAACCAGAAAGTCCGAGAAAAACTCCCATAACCAGGTAAATCCAATACTGGTCTAGGGTCATGAGAGGAATGTTGTCTGGCATATCCAGTACGGGTGTTAGGCCAAATATGAGTAGTGAGACAAAGTTTGCTACTAGACTGGCTGCTAGAGTTGAGACCCAGAAAAAGCGGGAAAAATGGTGGTATACTTCTTCTATGACAAAGAGCAACCCAGCAATCGGAGCATTAAAAGCAGCAGCTAAGCCAGCTGCAGCACCACTGGCAATCAGGGAGCGTTCCTCTACTGGGCTAGATTTGAGCCACTTGGCAATACCTTTACCACCAACAGCTCCAAGTTGAATACTCGGCCCTTCACGCCCTAGCATAAGACCACTGGCAATAGCAAGAATCCCTAATACATATTTCTTCCAGAGGACACTCCACCAGTTGAGGGTCATGAGTCCCTTTAGTTCGGCTTCGACTTGAGGAATTCCTGAACCCTTGATATCTTTTTCTGACCGAGTTAATTTCGCACTGAGCCAGCAAACTATTAAATAAAATAGACCAATGATAAAAAGATTGCGCACTAGGTGCGCTTGATCTTGATAGAGTCCTTGTATCAGGTGGAAGCCCTTTTCGATTAAGAAACGAAAGGATCCGACGATTACCCCGACGACGAGACCAACAATGATTCCTCGTCCAACTTGGGATAATATGGTGCTTGAGGCAAAGGCAAATTCTTTCTTGGAACTAAGTGTTTTTGACTGTTCCTCCATAATCATTTCCTCTTACTTATCTTTCTTGGTTGAAACTAGTGTTTTGACTGGTTCAAAACTGGTTCGGTGAATTGGGGTGACACCTAGTTTTTCCAATCCTTCTAGATGTTTAGCTGTTCCGTATCCTGCATTAGTTACAAAATCATATCCAGGATATTGATCATCATAGTCCTTCATCAATTCATCCCGTGTCACCTTGGCTACTATAGATGCTGCTGCGATTGACAGGGAGTTAGCATCTCCTTTGATAATGGAGGTTTGTGAAATTGGTAACTCCAGTTTCATGGCATCTATCAAGAGGTGCTCAGGTTGCGGACTGAGCTGGGAGATTGCTTCCTTCATGGCTAGTTTGGTAGCTTCATAGATATTGACTTGGTCGATGACCTGATTATCCATGATACCAATCCCGATTGATAAAGCTTGGTCTTGAACGGCTTGATAAATCTCCAGATGTTTCTTTTTGGGGATCTTTTTGCTATCGTTGAGGCCTTTAATCTTACAATTTTTGGGCAAGATAACAGCTGCAGCGACTACAGGTCCAGCCAGAGGACCACGGCCGACCTCATCAACACCTGCTATTAAGGTCACTCCTTGCTTGTAAAGCTCTTTTTCATAGGAAAGCATTGATTCCAAACGAAGGTCTTCATCCAGTTCAGCATGAATGGCTTTTTTACGCTTGCTGATTTCCTTTTGAACTCCAGAACGAGGATCTTTTTCCAGTTCAAGAAAAAGTGGATTGTCTAATTCTTTGACAGTAGCAAGAAGTTCTTTGATTTCTTTAATCGTCGTCATCGATGTCGTCCAATGTATCTAAGGTATAGTTACCGAGTTTTCCATCACGGACTTCCTTGACGAAGAGGCTGTAAAAGCGGTCGTAGTCGTCTCGGAAACCAAGGGCACGTGTCATATCCATGATGATAACAGGTGCTTCTTCTTCAATTTTCATTTGTTTGAAGCGTTCAGCTAGCTTTTCTGGATAATGTTTTTTGAAATAATTGAGACCAAAAATGGTCACTTCATCCATAGGGAGCTAATTGATCTTTAATTGCCCCTGTTAGGGCTAGTTTCAAAGCAACGGTTTCGTCTTCAAATTTAGGCCAAAGAATCCCTGGTGTGTCTAGGATTTCCAGGTCTTTATTGGTTTTGAGCCACTGTTGCCCCTTGGTAACACCTGGTTTATTGCCGACAACTGCAATCTTTTTCCCAGCCAAACGGTTCATGAGAGTTGACTTACCGGCATTTGGAATTCCGATAATCATAGTCCGCAAGGTTTCGATCTTGATACCGCGTTCTTTCTGGCGTGCAATCTTATCAGCCATGAGCTTTTTAGCGGCATCTGTCACAACTTTTACAGTCACTTGCTCTTTGGAGTTGATAGCCAGAGTTTGGATTCCCTGTGATTCAAAATACTGACGCCATTCTTTGGTCATTGCAGGATCAGCCAGATCTGCCTTATTCAAAATCAAAAGCTTTGGTTTATCACCCACAATCTTGGTTAACATAGGATTTTGACTAGATAAAGGTAGCCGAGCATCCACCAAAATCGTCACGAAATCAACAAACTTTAAATTCTCCTGAACTTGCCGCCGAGCCTTAGACATGTGGCCCGGAAACCATTGAATAGTAGCCATAAACATTTCCCCTTCCGACTAAAAAAACGTAGTAAAAACGTTTTCTTTCTTACTACCTATTCTATCATAAATGAGGAACTTTTGCACAGGCTTTGACCACAATAAATGATAAATAGTATTGGTCCGAAACATCCTTGATACCAGTAAGGATTTACTTGACTTTTTTTGTTTTCAAGTATATACTTAGTGTATACTAATTTGTGGAGGTAGAGCAATGAATACAGTAAAGACTCGGAAGGTGGGGAATTCGCTCACTGTGACCATTCCTAAAAATTTGGGGATGACAGAAGGTCAAGAAATGATCGTCTACAAAGGGATTGACGGAGTCATTGTCTTAGCTCCAAAACTGAAAGATCCTTTTGATGGGATTACTGATTTGAGAATGACAAATGATTTTGAAGGGGTAAGGTCACTTGATAGCGAAATCTGACTATATTCCTGAAAAGCAGGATATCATTTGGCTGGATTTTGATCCATCAGTCGGTCGAGAAATTCAGAAACGGCGACCTGCCTTGGTTGTTTCTAGGAGAGAATATGCCTTGCAAACTGGTTTTGTGGCTGTCTGTCCTATCACTCATGGCCAACAACGGTTGGCAGAAAAAGGCTTGCTCGTTCCTGTCTCGTCGGATAAGGTAGATGGTGCTGTCAATCCATTTCAACTTTATACCTTTGATTTTCGGATGCGTAATGCTCAAAAAATAACAAGAATGGACACACAATGTTTTCAGAAAGTCGTCCAACTTTACCAGTACATCTTTGGAGATACTTAAATCCTACCATGCATAGACAAGGTAGGATTTTTTCTATATGAGTAACCTATCTAAAAACGGATGAAGACAATTGAGGAGAATCCCTCTAGTCCAACTTTCTTGTGCAGATGATAGATGTTCTGCCTGAAGGCATTCTTTTAGAAAATCGCGGACTTGTTCTGGTGCAATTTCAAACTCAAAGACTTTCATCTTGTAGAAAAAGTCGATGAGATGCTCAGATAAGTAATCATCTGAAAAAGCTACTTCTCCACTTTTTCGAAATTCTAATAAGAGTCGAGCAAATCTGGCTTTTTCATCAGGCAAATCACGAAAATAGGAATTAAGAAGCCAAGTCTGCTTCTGCTTTCGTTCAATCGGATCTTGATTTGCAATTCGCTGATCCTTTTCCAACTCCTTTTGGTTTTGTTTAGCCTTGATAGCCCGTTCGTCTCTATTTCTTACCAAAGAGGATTTTTCTCCCATTTTCGTTCTTCTTGGGTCAAGGTTTCTGTAAAGCCAAAGTAATCTTGATAGGCTCGTTCTGCAGGTCCCATAGCAAGAATGAGGTTGTCAGCGTATTGCTTGGCGATTTTATCTCTTTTCTTGCGTTCCTTTCTCTGCCTGAATCCGTAAATGCTGCTCGTAGTCAATTTTCTCCTTGCCTAGTTTGACAAGGTAGAGTTGGTCATCGGTCTTACCAAGTAGAAAAGGTTTGATACACTTTTCCAGCACTTCTTCCATACGAGCCTTCTTCTTTGGCTCTGCCTTGGTCCAACTTCCACCTTGAAAGACTTCTAGGAAAAGCTGGTAATCTTTCTCAGGTGCGAATTGATTGCCACGATTGGCTTTGAAAACACCTTTCTCCCAAAACCATTTTAGAAGTCGTTCGTCAAAATCGCTTTTATTAACCTTGATTTTTTCCTTTTTCTGAGCCTTTCTGGTTAGGTTTTCAACTTTTCTGAGTAGTTTTTCTTCCTCTTCTAGTTGCTGATCGAGGCTAATACGATGAAAATGGCGAACACAGTCGCTTCCTATAGGGAAGAGACGTTGGCCTGTAACTCCGTTAAAGAGTTCGTAGGCGTATTTTATGGCGTTCCCACAGACACAATTACTACGGCCAATGCCATTAAAGATCAAGGAAACTTCATTCCATTCCTTGGTAGCTTGATCCCAAGTATCGGCTTTTGAAGCCTGTAAAACCGCATCGTGCAGGGATTTTCTAACTGGAAGTGTCACGAGGTCTCCTTTCTAATACTCAATGAAAATCAAAGAACAAACTAGGAAGCTTGCCGCAGGTTGCTCAAAACACTGCTTTGAGGTTGTAGATAAGACTGACGAAGTCAGCTCAAAACATGGTTTTGAGGTTGTGGATAGAACTGACGAAGTCAGTAACCTATATACGGCAAGGTGAAGCTGACGTGGTTTGAAGAGATTTTCGAAGAGTATAAATTATACTTTTACAACTTGAACCTTGTCTTTGCCGAGTAAAATCAAGTATTTTTCAATGTTTTCAATCGAATAAGCTCGTGATAAGGCCTCACCGTATAGGGCTAACTGACCACGATAACGGTCTATGAGTTGACTTGGTTCATCGTAACGGTCTGTCTTATAGTCGAAAAGAATAATTCTGTCCTCGTAAACTAGATAGCCGTCCAAGATCCCACGAACAACAAAGTCTTCCTGACTCTTTTGGTCGCGTTTGAGCATGGAGAAAGGTTGCTCGCGGTAGAGATGGCCGGTATTAGCGAGAATTTCCTGACCAAGTGGTGTTTCAAAGAAGGCGAGAATTTTAGAAAGATTGATCTTGTCTCTGACAGCTGGACTAGTCTGAACTTGTTTGAGAGTTTCTGTCAGGCTAGCAAGGGTTGGTTGCTGACTGAGGTCAATTCTCTGCATGAGTTCGTGGGTGGCACTACCAATCTCAGCTCCAGTTACCTTTTCTTTAGTTGAAAAATCTGGTAAATCAAAGCAGATTTTCTTCTCAGTTGATTGAGTTTGACCAGCAATTTGTACCCCTTCCATATCCATAACGGGTTCGTAGAATTTCTTGATTTGGCTTGGGGTTTGAACACTTGGTAGTTCAATGGCTGCGCGGTGAAGAGTATTATAAACTTCCACCTCTTTCAGCATTTCCAAAGCTTCTTTGATAGTTTCTGACTGGCGATTGTCTGCTTGAGAGCTATCTTGTAGAGGACTCTTGTTTTCCAACTCTCCGATAGCTTCTCTGGTCAGCTGGTCTTCACCAATAAAACGATAGCTAAAGTTGAGATTGTCCTTGTCAAATACTTTACTGATAGCCCAGATCCAATCTTGGAAAATTTCTTGCTTGCAGTCTGGTATTGCTATCTAATTTTCCATTGTTTGCTGCTGGGTATTCCTTGGCTTCTAGCTTTTCACGAGACCCTTACCGACAAGATAAAGCTTTCTCTCCGCCCTCGTCATGGCAACATACAGCAGACGCATCTGCTCTGAATAGCTAGCCAGTTGCAGTTCTTCTTCATTCTGCGTATAAGTAAGGCTAGGAATGGAGAGTTTGATGGTTTTAGGATAGTGTGCTTCCACTGCTCCTGTTTCCACTTTGGCAATGTATTTGACACCAAGCCCATTTTGACGACTGAGAATAACTTCTGACATCGAGTCTTGCTTGTTGAAGTCCTGATCCATGTTGAGGATAAAGACGTAAGGAAATTCCAATCCTTTGCTCTTGTGAATGGTCATAAGTTCCACGGCATCTTTAGGCGGTGCGACGGCTACGCTTGCGAGATCATGCTGGGCTTCTAGGACTTGGTCAATCATACGGATAAAACGAGACAAGCCCTTGAAATTACTCTTTTCAAACTGGTCAGCTCGTAGAGCTAGGGCATAGAGATTGGCCTGTCTAGCAGGACCGTTTCGGCAAAGCTCCCAACATAGTCATAGTATAAAAACGGTCGTTGTAAATCTTCCAAATCAAGTCATAGAGAGAGTGAGTTTTGGCATACAAGCGCCAAGAATCCAAAATATCCATGAATTGATTTAGTTTTTCAGCTAGAGCTGTATGAATTAACTCTTTCTGGTTTAGTTGCCTGTTTTTGAGCATTGACCAGTTTCTCATAGAGATTTTCTTGGACCTTATCTTCTACTTTTCTGAAGGGACAAGCGTGCCAACTCGTCCTCATCAAAACTAAACATAGGGGACTTCATCAGAGCAACCAAGGCATAGTCTTGCAGGGGATTGTGAATGACACGCAGGGTGTCCAGCATGACTTGTACTTCTAGGGATTGGAGGTAATTGTTTTGCTCACCGTCGGTTTTAACTGGAATTCCGTACTCAGACAGGGCGAGTAGAATCTGGTCATTTCGACTGCGACTGGAAGTCAAAAGGGCAATTTCTTTAAAGGCAACGCCTTTTTCCTGATGAAGCTTCAGGATTTCCTTGATGACTAGACGCATTTCTCCCAGTGAGTTTCGTTTCTGCTTGACTCTCTTCTTCCTCTTGCCCACTGTCGTCCTTATCGTAGAGGAGAAATTCTGCCTTGTTGTCTGGATTGGGAGTCAGTTTGGTATTGGCAAAAACAAGCTGGTGCATGCTATCATAGTTGATTTCGCCGACCTCTTGGTCCATAAGGCGTGCAAAAACATCATTGGTTGCTGACAGCACTTCTGAACTACTACGGAAATTTTCCTTGAGGAGAATCAACTTGCCTTCTTTGAGGATTTTGCGCATAGCGTTGGAATTTTTCATTGAAAATCTGAGGGATCTGCCTGACGGAAACGGTAGATGGACTGCTTGATATCTCCCACCATAAAGCGATTGTGACCATTCGACAGCAATTCCAGCATCCGTTCTTGAATGTGGTTGGTATCCTGATACTCATCGACCATGACTTCGTGGAATCTCTCCTGATAAGCCTCGCGGACTTGTGGGAAATTCTCTAAAATTTCAATGGTGTAATGACTGATATCAGCGAATTCAAAGGCATTTTCTTGGCGTTTACGTTCACGATAAGCCTCCACAAAATCACTCATAAAGGTTTGAAAGGTTTTAGCTAGCTCCCAAGTATCTTCATGATAACGTTCTTGATAGTCGAGAATCGTTATCTGGTCTGCTAGTTGTCCTAGTTTAGCAAACTGGGCCTTTCTCTCATCGTTATAGGCATCAGCCAGTGGCTTCAAATCGGCCTTACGACTAGAGTTAGCTAGAGCTCGACCATTTTTCTCCTTAGAGATGGCGACAATACGCGCAAGCACTGCTTGATAAGCCTGGCTATCGGACTCTTGATTTAAGGAGCCAATTTCATCCAGAACCAGCTGCACATTTTCTAAATAGGCAGCTTTGGGAAACTCCTTGGCATCATTATCCAGATGATAACGGAAAAAGCTTTCCAAATTCCAAAGCTCCTGCTTGATTTGCTCAGTTAGTTTGTCTTTTTCATTTGCAAAGTCAGCTTCTTCAAACCCTTTGAGAAAAGACTCGTTCAGCCATTTTTGGGGGCTGCTGGTGGATTGAAGAAAATCATAGATTTTGTAGACTTGCTGGCGCAGACCACGTTCATCCTTGCCTCGCCCAGCAAAGTTCTTTCACCAAACGACTAAAGTTTCTCTTTATTTCTCACCTTGGTAATGCTCTTCAAAAACCTGATGAAAAACTTCGTTTTTTAAGAGTAACTGTTCACTTTCATTTTGTAGAATACGGAAAGTTCGGTGCGATATCAATCAGATAGCCATGTTTGCCAAGGAATTTTTGTGTGAAAGAGTCCATGGTTCCGATGGCAGCGTTTGGCAGGTCTGCCAACTGACGTCCCAAGTGTTGTTTGAGATCGACATCATCGGTTTCTTGGATTTGTTGGCTGATTTTTTTCTCCAAACGTTCCTTTGAGTTCAGTAGCAGCCTTGACGGTAAAGGTCGAGATAAAGAGTTGGCTGATTTCCACGCCACGCGCCAATTGGTCCAAAATGCGCTCTGCCATGACAAAGGTTTTCCCTGAACCAGCAGACGCTGAAACTAGGATATTTTGCCCTGCAGTATAAATGGCTTCGATTTGCTCGGCAGTTTTCTTCTGTTCCTTGCTCGAACTCGCTTCTGCTTCTTGCAGTTTTTGAATCTCTTCCTCAGTTAAAGGAAATGGGCTTCATCGATTCAACTCCTCTCTCATTTTTTCAAACCAAGCTTGCTTGAGCTTTTCTCCGACCAGACGCTTGCCGTCAGCTAAGTCTAACTTCTCTAGGAAACGGGCTTGTCCCAAATGGTAATTAGCTTCAAATCCAGTGATGGCTTGGTGTTGCTGAACGTACGGGGCAATGCTTCTGCCATTTTCGGTATAGGGATTAATGGCAAACTGGCCTTGTAAAATCTTCTCAGCTGCCTTCTTGTAAAGATGGGCATTGTAGTCCAATAAGAGCTGGAACTCCTCATCTGTCAGCTGATTGACCTTGTTTTTGTTGTAAAATTCGCCCAAATGACTACTTTCCTTTTCTAAAAAGAGTCCCTGGTATTTCATTGACTTGCTAGCTTCTACTACCGCTCCAGCCAAACTTTTAACGGTCAGCAGAGATTGGACAGGCTCTGCCATTTCTAGGTACATAGCGCCGAAAAAGTTCTGTTCCCCTTCACTTTTTAGGGCAGCAAGATAGGTTGGCAGTTGGGAATTGAGCCCATTGAAGAAATGAGGAAACTGGAACTGAGTCAGACTAGACTTGTAGTCCACCACTCCTAGCGCTCCATCAGCTTTCAGGCGGTCAATACGGTCAACCTTGCCTCGCACATGAACACTGCGACCATTATCCAATTGAATAAAGGCCTGGTCCTTGCCACCAAATGTTGCTTCCTCTTGGATGGTTTCGATAGCTGGATTATGACGTAGGATGTGGCCCGTAGTCCGAGCGACATCAAGAAGAACTTCCTTGGTAAACTGGGCTTCCAAACTTTCCTGATAAATAGCTTCAAATTCGCGTTCTTGGCTGGTTTCTTGAATAGCTTGCTCCAAACGTTGATCAAACGGATTTTCAGTAGGCAGTTTCAAGGCACGTTCAAAAATACGATGCAAGAAATTCCCGTGACTGCGAGCATCTGGACGCAGGCGCAATTCTTCCTGCAAACCTAAGACATAACGGAGGAAATAACTGTATTCATTGCGATAAAACTCTGTCAAACCAGAGGTAGACAGGTAAAACTCCTTTGTCAGCAGGGATAGAGAGCCTGCAAGGTCTCTTTTCTCTAATGGTTTGCTACTTGGACTAGTTGGGATAGCTGGATTTGTAAGGCCTTTTTGATCTAGTTTTTTACCCATCACACGCGCCAGAACCTTAACAAAGGTCAAATCTTGCTCAGTATCATTCGTCTCGCCCTGCTGATGGTAAGCAACCAGACTAGACAAAAGACTGTGATAAGACCCCATATCATCCTTAGACAGACCTTTGTGATGAATCTTCTTCTCTATCCGGCTAAATCCAAAAACTGCACCAGTTCTTGAAGATAGGCTGATTCCTTGCTCTCATTTTCATTGAGGAGACTTGGAGCTGACAAACACCAACTGTTTACGGGCAGCATTGACTAAAGAAAGCATGGTATAGCGATTTTTCTTGAGATTTTCACTACTTGCAATCAGTAATTGCGCCCCCTCTTCAGTCGCTTGGTTTAGGCTTTGTCTTTCTTCATCTGTCAAAAGACTGGTGTTTTGCGCGATTTTTGGTAAATGATCCTGAGTCAGCCCAATGGCGTAGACAAAGTCAGCAGTCAGAGGGTGCAATCAAATCGTAACTCTGCACCAGAACAGTGTCAACTGTTGCTGGAATGGTGCGATACTGGGATAAACTCATCCCAGAATGGAGCAAGGCTAGGAAAGTCCTCCAGACTAACTTGTGAACCAGCAAAAACCGTCGCAAATTGTTCTAAAACATGACAGAAAGCTTTCCAAACTTCAGCTTGTCTTTCCTGTTCTAGAGCTTCCATAGTAGCTGTCAATTCTTGCATCTGCTTGCTTAAAGCAGCATTTTTTAGAAAAGTATTCCACTTTTGCAAGAGATTTTCAGCCTTTTGCTTCCGACTGGCAAATAAGGTTTCAAGTGGCGCCAAAACTCGCAGACGAATAACATTCAAGCGTTTCAAATCAAATTTTCCGTGGTGGGATTTTGTGAATGTCTGCTGAAAAGCTGGCAAGCCATTGATACTCAGATAGCGGAGATATTGCTCAAAAAGTATCAATATCAGCTTGACTGAGGTCAGTATACAAACCAGTTCTGAGGAGATTAATCAAATCCTCCTGACGGAAACGGTAACGTTTCAAACGAAAAATAGATTCGACATACTGGGTCAAGGGATGATGGGCCATGGATTCACTTCTACCAAGATAGAATGGTATCTGGTACTGGTCAAAAATGGTTTTCAGTAATAACTGGTAAGAAGCCACATCCCCCAGCAAAATACGAAAATTCTTGTAACTCAGTTCTGGATGGTCATGTAATTTCTGACGAATAGCGCGAGCCACCAACTCCAACTCTTTTTTTGCGTCAAGCAGGACCAGATTTGCAAATTTTCACGGTCCTTCTCATCGACATCTAAAGCGAGTTCTGAAAAATCATAAGAAGACTCTAGCAAACGAGAAGCCTTGTCAAAACTATCCATTTTCTCATGGATCTGAGAATGATCCTGAGCAGGTGTTTGGTATTTTGCCCCCAAATGATGAAGAAATTCCACACTGGCTTGATAGAGATTCCCTTCAGTGAACGGACTAGTATAGGCCTTCTTGCTTGCATAGGCCCCAATAACAATCTCGGCACCTTTTCGATGGAGCAGATCCACCACATGCTCTTCCTCAGCAGAAAAACGGGTAAATCCGTCAATGACCAATGCAATCTGACTAAAATCACTACTTACCTTGCCATTTTCAATAGCCTCAATCAAATGGGACAACTGACTTCCCTGAGCCAACTGGCTTTGATTGAGATAGGCAGTCACTTTCTCAAAAATCAAGAGTAAATCTGCCCGCTTGTCCTCATCACTCAAACTTTCTAAGTATAAAAAGTTCATCTGAGCAGTCGTCATCTCATGATAAAGTTCAATCAACTGCTGGATAAATTGAGGATCCTGCTTAATTGCACCATAAACACGTAAGTCCTTGGGATCGAGTTCCGCAAGGCACTTATAAAAAGCCATCCCAAGACCGATGTCATCAAGACTGGTCTTGGTAGGCAAGTCATTTAAAACCAGGTAACGAGCCATTTGAGCAAAGCGCGTGACGGTAATCGCAAAAGAAGCCTGCTGGGACAAGCATTCCAGCACGGCGCGCTCCTTTTCAAATGAAAGAGAGTTGGGGGCGATGTAGAAGACACGCTTGCCTGCAGCAACCAGCTCTTCCGCCTCTCTGGTCAAGATTTCTGTTAAAGAAGTCCGAATATCAGTATACAGTAATTTCATCTCATCCTCGTTTGGTTTATCAAAGTTTCTTACTCTATTATAGCAAAGTTCGCTTCACAGTCCAAATCCAAAATTCTAGTTGATAATCATTTAATTAGCAAATCAATCATCCTTCATCATCCACTTTCATATGCTGAAAGATATAGAGGAAAAAGTCTTTGGAAACTTCAAAATGTCCATAACGAAGTCGAGAAGTATAGTCTTTCCATTCAGGATGTTGTCTGGCTATTTCTATGGAACAATCTTTGACTGGTTGATAATACTCGACATTTCGTCTAAAGGGAAAGAAGCCCTTCAAATTGCTCTACTTGATAGGCTTTGTCATCTATAATTTTACCTACGGCCACAAAAGCCTGTAACTTATCTTGACCATTCATATCGTATTTTGGACTATAGTATAAAAGATAGTCACCTTTTTTCATACGATTTAAGGGGCCGCCCTTTCCATGACAGACCTGGCAAAAATTCCCTTCAACTCCTCTTAAAACATGGTTCTTTCGAAACAACTCCGACCCAATATCTAGGCATTTTTATCCTCCAACTCTGCTAACATGCGATTAAAAACTTTCTCTATCGTTAGATAGTTTTTCAAAAAATTCTTCATCAACCCCTTCTACTAAAGGTAAAGCTTGATTGACCTTCTCCGCGCCAGACTTCGTCACTGAGACCAGTTTTGCCCGACTATCCTTTGGATGTTGATCACGTCTAATGTAGTCCTTCTTCTCCAGTAGCCTAACAATCTGGGAAACCGTCATGACATCCATACCAGTGAACCGAGCAATATCAACTTGCGTTACATAATCCTCTCTATTGCTCAAAAACAAGAGCGAAGTCAAAACGATAAATTGAGGCAAAGTGAGGCCAACCGATTTCAAAACTCTTTTTAAGTTACTTTCCCACTTGTTGTAAACTTTAATGAAAAGAAGACCTGTAGACTCTGTTTCATCATTTTTGTAAATTGAATTAAAGTGATACTTTGACATTGTTTCTCCTTGAATATTAAGTATACATATTATATAAGAATTTTATTTTATTTTTCAAGAAAAGGAAAGTCGAATTTTACAATTCTGTCAGACATTTTATAGTCTATATGCTATAATAAAAGCAAAACACCTAGAAAAGGAAGTCTTATGATTAAACTACTAGCCTTGGATATGGACGGAACCCTCCTTAATGAAGCCAAGGAAATCCCTCAAGCCCACATCACTGCCATTCACCAAGCCATTGAAAAAGGTGTCAAACTGGTTCTCTGTACAGGTCGCCCGCTTTTCGGTGTCCTCCCCTACTATAAACAACTAGGACTTGACCTCCAGAACGAGTACGTCATTGTCAATAACGGTTGCTCAACCCATCAGACCAGTGACTGGAGTCTAGTTGACTGGCAAGAACTCAGTCCAGCTGACATTGAATACCTCTATGACCTAGCTGAAAAAAGCGACGTCCAGTTGACTCTTTTTGATGAAGAACATTATTTTGTCCTCGGTGGCAAGCCAAATCAAATCGTTCAAAATGATGCCAAACTAGTTTTTTCAGACCTGACTGAAATTTCCCTTGAGGAAGCCACCAGTGGTAAGTATCGTATGTTCCAAGGCATGTTTTTGGGAACAAAAGAGACAAACAGACGATTTTGAAGAGCGGTTTTGCTGAAGAACTCTGCCAACGATTTAGCGGCGTTCGTTCGCAGCCTGTCATTTATGAAGCGATGCCACTTGGAACTACCAAGGCTACTGCTCTTTCTCGACTAGCAGCGATTTTGAAGATCGAGCCCTCAGAAATTATGGCCATGGGCGATGCCAATAACGATATCGAAATGCTTCAGTTTGCAGGACTTGGCATTGCAATGGGAAATGCCAGTGATCATGTCAAATCCCTTGCTAATGACGTTACAGCCAGCAACGAAGAAGACGGCGTTGCGCGTGCCATTGAGAAGTATATTTTATAATGAAAATGCCCAGTTATATCCTTAACTGGGTTTTTGTTTTTTTAAGAATCACAAAACTTTAGAAACTCTTTAGAATTACTTGATGTTTCTTTGATTTCTATACCTTATACTAAAGTTAGAAAAATAAATCAAAAGGAGAAAATCATGAAAACAGTACTCGAAATTCATGGACTGACCAAACAATTTGGCAAACAAGCTATTCTTCAAGATCTTAGTCTAACCATAAAAGAGGGAGATATTTATGGTCTAATCGGAAAAAACGGAGCAGGTAAAACTACTCTTATCAAAATCATTACACAATTATTGTTTGCGGACAAAGGTACAGTTTCCCTCTTTTCTAGCCAAGAAGAAAATGAGTGGACCAAGGCTTTATCTCGAGTGGGTTCTGTTATCGAATCACCTGTAGCCCATAATCACTTAACAGCTTATCAAAATCTGAAATATTATTGTATGATACGTCATATTCCAAATGCTGATAAGGTGATTCATGAGACCTTGGACTATGTTGGCTTGTCAGATACAGGGAAAAAAGTCTTTCGTGATTTCTCACTAGGAATGAAACAAAGACTTGGTATCGCCATTGCCCTCCTAACAAAACCCGACTTCCTGATTCTTGATGAACCTATTAATGGTCTCGATCCGATTGGAATCAAAGAATTTCGTCTCATGATCCAGCGGCTCAATCAAGAAAAAGGCATAACTATCCTCATCTCTAGCCATATCTTGTCAGAACTCTATCTCTTAGCTAATCGCTTTGGTATTCTGGATCAAGGTAAGATTATCCGTGAAATCAGTAAAGCTGAATTTGAAACACTGAGTGAGGATTATATTGTGCTTAAAACAAGTGATAAAGAAAGAGCTTGTCAGGTATTGAAAGAACAAATCCAGCTCCAGTTTAAGGTTGTAAACCCTGAAAATGAAATCCATATCTTTGGTAATGAACAAGATGTTAAACAGATTCTCAAGCAACTAACTTTGTCCGATGTTGCTATTGATGAGATTTACTTTGCCCGTCAAAACCTAGAAGAATACTTCACCCAATTGGTAGAATAGGAGAAAAATCATGATACATACCATTCAAGCAGATTTTTACCGTCTTTTCCGCTCCAAAGGATTCTGGATTACAGAATTCATTCTCTTTGTACTTATGTTACTGGGTGCTACTATTGGCGCTACAGGGCATCTAATGTCAGTTCAAACAGCACCACCTGAGACTCCTACCCATGGTTGGAATGGGATAGAAGCTCTAATCAACGCGTCAAATAACGGCTCAAACCTCGTTTTCCTCTGTATTATTCTAGTGTGTTTAGTTCTTGGGGTCGATCTAATCGGCAAGCTTTATAAAAATAGTTTGACAGTTGGTGTTTCTCGTACAGAATTTTTCCTTGCTAAATTCTTTGTACTAGCAAGTATCGCTCTCTTACAACTCATCACAAGTCTTGTGATTGCCTTTATTCCCGCGACTCTACTAAATGGACTTGGTACAATACCTGATGGTTTTGTTACTAATCTCCTCTTGACGATTTCCCTTCAATTTCTATGCCTTCTCGCTTGGCTTTCGATTGTCTCCTTTATTCTCTACCTAACTCATTCTTATCTTGCCGTATTTATTGGTTATCTGATTAGCTCTATCGTCCTTTCTATTCCAATTCTTGTTTCCCAGACATTGAAATTCTTAGATATTTAATTCTAGATTTTGCCTATGCTATGACCACTAATAGTCAAGCTATTCTCTATACCATCACGGTTTGCGTAACAGTCATACTTTTCTTCTCTTTCAGTGGACTGATTATTTTCAAGAAGAAAAGCTTATAAAAAGGACCTCCTCTAGGATATAGAGGAGGTTTCTTCTGTTAAAGATAAATAAAGACTGAAAACCATTCTCCATCAGTGGCTAGCTTCATATCCGCTCCAAGAAGATGAACTAATTCCTCAGTAATATAGAGACCTAAACCAGAGGATTCTTCGGTATCTGACATATTTTCAGAATAAAAACGATTGCTGAGATTGTCTATATTCTTGATAGGTTTTTTGACTAGATTATCAATTTCCAAAACAAGTCTATTTTCTTCCTTTTTCAAGGAAAGTCGAGCCTTCTCCTTGCCGTGCTTGAGAACATTTCCAAGGAGGTTTTGTATAATTCGATCAAGCAAGTCCTCATCAGTCGTCGTTTTCAATCCTGGTTCAACGTTAAAATCAAGAACAATATGTGAAGATTGAAAAACGTCGTAATAAGCTAAAGTCTTTTTCGTTATAAAAGTTGATAAATCAGGTTCTTCCAGTTTCGGTTTGACTGCGCCTTCCATCAAATGACGGTATTCGAGGAGAGCCTCCAACCGTTTGGAAACCAAATCCTGATGATGGGCTATTTTATTTAAGGTTTCTGAACTATTATCGGGGTGTTTTATTAGTTGCTGAGTGTATCCTGAAGCGATTGTTAAAGGTGTCCGAATATCATGAGCAATGTTACTGATTGCCATATCTAGGGTGCGTTTTTCACGCTTCATGATTAGCTGGTTTTGCTCCACTTCTTGAAATAGATTCTCAATTTGGTTATGTAGACGCAAAATGGTCTTTGAAAAGAAATTTACACCGATCCTCTTCATGCTACCAGAGCGAATCTTTTCTTCGATTTGTCTGCTTAAATCTCTAATTGCTATATGATAGCGAATCAAAGAAATCGCCAAAATGATGTTAATGAGGAGCAATATAGATATCAAAATGTAAATCATTACTTATCTCCTTTTAATCGAACACCAACTCCCCAAACGGTTTCGATGTACTCGTGATTTGGATCCAGTTGATGCAGTTTTTTACGGAGATTGCTTAGATGGGTGTTGAGCGTATTGTCTCCAGGCAGGTAACTTTCTTCCCAAATCAATTCATAGAGTTCTTCCTTTGTGAAGATCTTTTTAGGATGATGGAGCAAGATTTGGAGAATCTGACACTCTTTCTTTGCAAGGCGAATGGTTTCAGTTGCGTTACTTATTTCAAAACTATCCGCATCGAACTGGATATTTTTAAAGTTTTGTACGAAGTTATCAATTTCTCTTCGATCTTCTGACTGATGTTCACCACTTTGGCGTAATTGCACGGTGACTCTGGCAAAGACTTCGTCCAAATCAAAAGGTTTTACTACATAATCATTGGCGCCATCTAGTAGATATTGGCTGATGAGCTTTTTATCACCCAAAGCAGTGAGCATGATGACCGGAGTCTGACTAGTTTGTCGAATAGCTTGCAAGACTTGGTCGCCATTTTTCCCAGGGAGCATGATATCTAGCAGAACGAGATCAATGCCACCTTTGTCAAATTGCATGATACCTTCTGTCCCAGAAAATGCTTGAATCACCTCGTGTTCCTCTGCAAGAAGGGTTCTTAAGATTTCCTGGATTTCATTATTATCTTCAATTACAAGTATGCTCGCCATAAACCTCGTCCTTTCTAAAACTATTATAACATGTTTTGTTGGGAATTCCAGATACAGAAAAGCTCCTCTCACATTTTAAGCAAGAAGGAGCTAATGAGTATTGAATCTACTTAACTAAATAAGCAATCAAGGCTATAATCCATAGATGCGCTGGGTAGAAAATATAAAAGAAATATTTACTCCAACTAGTTTCTTTTCCTCGCTGTCCATTATACAAAGCCATAAAAGGAAAGACGGTGATAAAGAGCCAGTCAGAATTGTAAAGCATCATTTCCAGTGTTTGGTGCCAAGTGTCGTAAATTTGGATGGAAGTCACTAACAAGAAGGCCCACAGAAAGGCATAGAGGAGATTTCGCAAGCCCTTGCGATTTCGACAAGAGTAACTAATCAAGAGAAATGGTAGCATGGTGATGCCCCCCTCAGTAAAAAGACACCCGAAAATCAAGAGCCCAGCAAGCCAATACGACGCCACAACTTCTCCTTTTTATCCAACTCTTTTCTGGGAAAACCAATCCAAAGCATGGTAACACCGATGGCCAAAGTCAAGAAAATATTATTAGTAACCATTACACCCTTAGAGGCAAACAGAGTATTGAGAAGGCTATTTCCAGCAAACATGATCAGCGCCCAAGACCAGAGACGGATGAGGTAGTTTTTCAAGTTTCGAGTATAGATAAAACCTTCCATAGCCATATACGCAAACCAAACTCCCACACAACGGGTCAAGGCGTGAAAGATACCTTCCCACAAAGGAGAAACGATCCCGGTGATATGAGGGATATGGTCCAGAACCATTACTGCCGCCATCAGATACTTCAACTGTGTCGCATTCCATTTTTTCATAATAAACCTCTTTCTTTTTTATCTACATAGAGTATAGCATACATTTCCGCGTATAATCGTACACCTATCTTACATTTAAAAAGCCTATCTTACATTTTTGTAAGACAGGCATGAATATTAAATGTTTATTATGAAATTTACCTTCTAGTCCGTAATTCGTTGGTACATTTCGGGTCTTCTATCACGAAACAGTCCCCAATTTAGGCGCTCGCTTGCTCCCTTATCAAGGTCATAAGTTGCTAACAGAACAGCTTCTCCTTGTCTTTCAGCTCTCTCTAGAATAGCTCCTGTTTCATCCGTCATAAAGGAGGAACCGTAGAAGTCAAGACTAGAACTCTGTCCGCCATTTTCCTCACTAGGAGTGACTTCTTCCAAACCGTAACGATTGGCTGCAATGACTGGGACAATATTTGCTGCTGCGTGCCCTTGCATGGTACGTTGCCAGTGACCGCAACTATCCGTATCTAAGATAGGCTCTGAACCGATAGCGGTTGGGTAAAAGAGCAATTCTGCCCCATTCAACGCAAGACAGCGCGCCGTTTCAGGAAACCATTGATCCCAACAGATGCCAATCCCAATCTTAGCATAGCGAGTATCCCAGACCTTGAAACCAGTGTTACCAGGCGTAAAGTAAAATTTTTCTTGATAATAATGATCATCTGGTATGTGGGTCTTCCGATAAACGCCCAGCACTTCTCCATCAGCATCAATGACGGCGATTGAGTTATACAAGACATTGCCATCTTTCTCGTAGAAACTGATGGGTAAAACGACCTTTAGCTCCTTGGCAATGGTTTTAAAATGCTGAATGGCTGTATTTTCTGTCACCGACTGAGCATGCTGGTAGTAGTCATACTGGCGTTCCTGACAGAAATAGGGACGTTCAAACAACTCGGGCAAGAGAATAATTTGTGCGCCTTGTTCTGCAGCTTGACGTACTAGACGTTCCGCTGTTTGGATATTTGTCGCCACATCCTTGGCGCATTGCATCTGGATCGCTGCAACTTTTACATTTCTCATCTTTTTCTCCTATTCTGGGATTTGTTGGGTGATACAGTGAATATTGCCACCACCTAAGAGAATATCTCTGGCTGGAATTCCTACGACCTTACGGTCTGGGAAACACTTGCTGAGGATATCTAGGGCACTTGGTCGTTTACATCCTCAAACTGGGGCACTAAGACAGACTTGTTTGCAATATAGAAATTGACATAGGAAGCTGCAAGACGTTCACCTGCATAACGCTCTTCTTCCCCTTCTTCATAGATGTAGCCTGACAAATCCTCTTCGGTTACAACTTGATGAAGCGCTGGGATTGGCAATTTATGAATGGTGAAGGTACGCCCTTTTGCATCTGTTTCTTTTTCTAAAAGCACAAGATCAGCTGCAGACACGGCATACTGAGGATCGCTTTTGTCGTCTGTCCAAGCTAAAACAAGTTCTGCAGGACCAACAAAGGCTGCAACATTGTCAACGTGTTCATTGGTTTCGTCCTGATAAATACCATAAGGAAGCCAAATAACTTTTTCAGCGCCAAGGCTCTCTAATAAGGTGTTTTCAATTTGCTCTTTAGACAGGTGGGGATTGCGTCCAGGACTGAGTAAGCAGCTTTCAGTCACAAGAATGGTTCCTTGACCATCGCTATGGATCGCGCCGCCTTCCAGTACAAAAGGTTTGGCATCATAAACAGGTATCTCTAAAACTTCTGCAAAACGACTGGCTACTTGGTCATCCTCTTCATAATCTTGATAAAGACCATCGACAGCACCACCCCAGGCATTAAAAGACCAATCGACTGCCAACTTTTCTTTTTTATCATTGATGAGAATAGTCGGCCCCGTATCACGCGCCCAGGCATCATTAGTAGGAATATCTAAATAAACAACCTTTTCTCCAAGATAGGATTGGGCTTCAGATAGATGGTCCTGCTCCACCAAAAGATAGACTCTTTCCCCTTCTGCTATAGTCTTGATAATCTGAGTAAATGCTCTTTTTGCAGCCTTTCCTTGGAAGGGCCATGAACCTGGTCGAGTTGGCCAGATCATGAGGGTGCCATGATGGGGTTCGTACTCTGCTGGCATACGATAGCCTGCTTTTTTCGGAGTTTCTATCATGATAATCTCCCTTTAAAGTCTTGATAGCCGAAGGTTTTGACTAAGCTGCAGTCACCTTGCTCGTCCATGAGATAGAGACTTGGCAAGCCAATACCGTTAAAGGTATTATTTTTGACAAATGAGTAAATTGCCATGTCTTCAAAATAAAGTCTATCACCAATTTGGATTGGATTTTCAAAACTATAATCTCCAATCACATCACCCGTCAGGCAGGTATTGGAAGAAAGTCTATAGGTATGGGCTTTTTCCTGCGGTTCAAATCCATTTCTCAAAGGTGGACGATAGGGCATCTCAAGTACATCAGGCATATGGCAGGTTGCAGAGGCATCTAAAACCAAGATCTCCATACCGTTTTTCGACAATATCCAATACTTCAGTTGCTAGAGAACCCGCATTGAGCGCAATAGCTTCACCCGGCTCGATATAGACTTCAAGATTGTAAGTTTCTCGGATACGCTTGATTTCAGAAAGTCAGCAAATCCACATCATAGTCTTCTCTCGTTATGTGGTGTCCTCCACCCATATTGAGCCATTTTACTTGATGTAAGTAGGGACTAAACTGCGCTTCTACAGCTTTCAAAGTTGTCTCTAAATCATCTGCCCCCTGCTCACAAAGGGTGTGAAAATGAAGACCATCTACTAAGTCCAGCAAATCACTCGGTATCTTGTCTAAAGTAACTCCAAAACGAGATCCCGGAGCACAAAGGGTCATAGAGCGCGTGATCACCTTGGGTAGAACATTGAGGGATTGAGGCGCAAACCGACACTGATACCAGCCTCTCGGCAACGAGGGACCATGTTTACGCAACTGTCTCTCAGAGTTAAAGACGATATGGTCCGTTATCTCCAGCAATTCCTCCAAGTCTGCATCCTTGAAAGCAGGTGCAAATACATGGACTTCCCCTGGAAACTCTTCTCGTGCTAGTTTGGCCTCATAGAGTCCACTAGCCGTTGTACCAGATAGATACTGGCTAATCATGGGGTAGGTTTTGTAGAGAGAATAAGCCTTCTGGGCCAGTAAAACCTTGCAGCCCGCTTCTTCCTGAACATATTGTAAAATACGGCAGTTGGCTTCTAACTTGGCTAAGTCAATGACATAAGCTGGTGTGGGTACTTGTTCTAACTTCATTAGTCCACCATTTGCGGGTTTTCAACCACAACCCAAGGTAATCCATACTCATTCAAAGCTTCCATGAATGGATCTGGATCCAATTCTTCAAGGTTATAGACTCCAGGTTGTTTCCAAGTACCATTCATCACTAATTTTGTCCCAATCATAGCTGGAACTCCAGTGGTGTAAGAAATTGCTTGTGAACCAACTTCGGCGTAACATTCCTGATGGTCGCAAACATTGTAGATGTAGATGGTCTTTTCAACACCATCTTTTACACCTGTAAAGATACAACCGATATTGGTTTTACCAACTGTGCGTGGACCAAGGCTGGCTGGATCTGGAAGCAAGGCTTTCAAAAATTGGATTGGCACAATGTCTTGTCCATTAAAGTTAATAGCATCCGTACGAAGAAGACCAACGTTTTCCAAGCATTTCATATGCGTTAGATAAGATTGGCCAAAAGTCATAAAGAAACGAATCCGTTTGACTCCAGGAATGTTTTTGGCCAATGATTCAATTTCTTCGTGGTGAAGGAGATACATGTCTTTTTGTCCAACCTGAGGGAAATCGTACTCACGCTTGATTGACATGGCTTCGACTTCGACCCATTTTCCATCTTCCCAGTAAGAACCTGGCGCAGAAACCTCACGGAGATTGATTTCTGGGTTAAAGTTTGTCGCAAATGGATAACCGTGGTCACCACCATTACAGTCTAGAATGTCGATATAGTGGATTTCATCAAAATAGTGTTTGAGAGCATAAGCTGAAAAGACACTGGTCACACCTGGGTCAAAACCAGAACCGAGAAGAGCAGTCAAGCCTGCTTCTTTGAATTTCTCCTGATAAGCCCACTGCCATGAGTAGTCAAAGTAGGCTGTAAAAACCAAGTTCCTTACAACGTTTTCTCATAGATAGCGCGCCATTCAGGGATCTTCTGTATCCTCTGCCTCGTAGTTGGCGGTATCGATATAGTGGACACCTGTTGCCAAACAAGCATCCATAATGGTCAAATCTTGATAAGGCAGAGCTACGTTCAAAAACAGCTTCTGGTTTTGTAGCTTTCAATCAAAGCAATCACTTCTTCTACCTTATCAGCATCAAGAGCAGCTGTTTCAATCTTTGTACTTGTTTTGCCTTCTAATTTAGCCTTCAAATCATCACATTTTGACTTTGTACGACTAGCAATCATAATCTCTGTAAATGTTTCGCTATCTTGGCAAATCTTTGAAATAGCAACTTAGGGCAACGCCCCCACATCCAATAACTAATAAGACGACTCATTTTTTTCCTTCCTCTTCTTCTAAAATGTCCTCTACATACTTAGGCAACATAAAGGCTCCCACGTGTAAGTTTGCAGTGTAGTATTCTGTGAAAAGCTGGCGTTTTTTCCAGCCTTCCTTGTCAAAATCTTTAACAGGGTGGTATTTTTTCGATGCAAATCCAAACAACCAATAGCCAGCTGGACTGGTTGGGATATGCGCCTGATAAACCCGGCTGATTGGAAAGGCTTGATTGACCTTGCGGTGCATGCTTCGGCAAGCTGACTCATCCTCGTCAAAGAAGGGACTCCCATGCTGATAGATCATGATGCCGTCTTCTTTGAGAGCTCTGTAACTGTTTCCATAAAATTCCTTGGTAAAGAGCCCTTCCGTATGTCCAAATGGATCCGTCGCATCGTTGATAATGATATCGTAATCATCCTCACAGTTTCTCAAAAATCTCAGTCCATTTTGATAATAAATCGTAACACGAGGGTCATCTAGCCCTGCAGCAAAAGTCTGGGAAATACTCGACAAACCTCAACAAGCATTTCATCTGGTTCCACGATATCGATTTGCTCCAGTTCAGGATAGAGTGTTAATACTTGAGCAACTCCGCCGTCGCCCCCCCCTATAACCAAGACTTTCTTTGGATTGGGATGGACAGCCATCGGTACGTGAACGGTCATTTCATTGTAGACAAAATCATCTGCATCTGAAAACAAGACATGGCCATTTAAGATTAATATTTTCCCAAAAGCGGGAGTATCTAATACTTCTATATCCTGCCATTCACTTTTTCCAGCGAAGAGTTGCTTAGCTGTTCTCAAAGATAATTTCACATCTGGAGTATGAACTTCAGAAAACCATAAATCCATCTAGTTCTCCTTTCTCTTAATGACGTTGATGTGATTGACCTCTGGATCTTCCGTCCCTTGGAGGGAACAACCACGTTCTTTGGCAAATAGGATATAATCCACAATTTCTCGTGTAATGCGTTCACCTGGTGCTAGGATTGGAATCCCTGGAGGATAGCACATGACAAATTCCCCACAGACCTGTCCAACAGACTCATCCAAGGTTAAACTTCTTCTCTCTGAATAGAAGGCTTCCTGAGGAGAAAGCACTAACTCTGGTTGGATATATTCTCCAGCAATCAAGTCCTTTCCATCTCTTGAATAGAGTCTCTTAATATCAGCCAAAGCACCGACCAGACGCTCGATGTCTTGGATGCGGTCGCCGATGGAAATATAAGCCAAGATATTGCCAATATCCCCAAACTCAATCTGAATATCATATTCGTCTCGCAGGAGGTCATAAACTTCGATACCTGTTAAGCCAATACCCTGAGTGTAGACTGACAGCTTGGTCACGTCAAAATCACAGACCGACACACCGTCTATTAACTCTTTTGAGTAGGCATAGTAACCACCGATAGCATTGATTTCACGACGAGCATACTCGGATAGTTCAATAACCTTCTCAAAAGACTCTTTACCACGAAGAGCTAGATTACGACGTGAAATATCAAGACTTGCCATCAACAAGTAAGAGGCAGATGTAGACTGGGCCAGGTTAATGATCTGTCGAACATATTCAGGATTCATACGCTCCCCGATAAGCAGTATGGAGCTCTGGGTCAAACTCCCACCAGACTTATGCATAGAGACCGCCGCCATATCAGCGCCAGCGTCCATAGCAGATAGTGGCAATTTGTCTGTAAAATGCAAATGCGCTCCATGAGCTTCATCTACTAAAACCAGCATGCCAGCTTTATGAGCCATTTCCGTTAAACCCTTGAGGTCTGAACAAATACCATAGTAGGTAGGATTGTTGATTAGGATAGCTTTAGCATCCGGATGTTCCTTGATGGCCTGTGCAACACGGTCATTTTCAAGACCTAAAGCGATGCCAATTTTAGGATCTACACTCATCTCAATATAGATGGGAATGGCACCACATAGAACCAGCGCATTGATAGCAGATTTGTGAACATTTCGCGGCAGAATAATCTTATCTCCAGCCTTGCAGGTGGAAAGAATCATGGTTTGAACAGATGATGTTGTTCCACCAATCATGAGAAAGGCATGCGCTGCTCCAAAAGCATCCGCAGCCAGCTCCTCTGCATCTCGAATAATCGAAATGGGATGGCCTAGATTATCCAAGGGTTTCATAGAATTGACATCAATGCCAACACATTTTTCTCCCAACAATTCAACAAGTTCTGGATTTCCCCGTCCGCGTTTATGACCTGGTACATCAAAGGGAACAATCCTTTTCTTTCGTAACTTAATCAGTCCTTCATAAATAGGGGCCTGGTTCTGATCTAACTTTATCAAGACATACTCCTTTACCATATTTTTAGCGCCTAAAAAAATGAAGGCGACCAAAGCTTGACTTATGAAAAAAGAGCAGGTTTTCACCTGCTCTGCAATCTTCTGACGTTTTTATTTTGGTTTCTGTTGAGTATGTCTGTTCCCGATGTTTCCTAACTCTCTAGTAGCAAATATTACGTACTTTATTGATCGTTTCACAAGATGACGTGTGCTTTCACCACACTAAAATTTATGAATTAGGACAAGCGTCCTAACATCAACTTATAAAAGTAGGCTTTTAACCCTATCAATAATGTGGCTTTTCAACCACGCTTCGGCATTCAACCCTGCCTGTCCGTAGGCATTTTTTACTCGGGTTTATATTTGC